>Ga0265332_10000010_pt1 | contig 289041 bp, 262 predicted proteins | sample 41926metaG_FD_202084 | JGI IMG/M metagenome (GOLD analysis project Ga0265332, IMG submission 202084) | Rhizosphere microbial communities from Carex aquatilis grown in University of Washington, Seatle, WA, United States - 4-19-26 metaG | ecosystem: Host-associated > Plants > Roots >...
CGCCAGCGTTCCCACATCAGGGCCTTCTGGCTTTCCGTGTAGTAAATCCGGGACCGGTATTTCATCTGCAACACTCCTTTTGCTGACGCAGTCTTTAGTGTGTTGCATCCACCGGTTGAATCCGCACATAAAAGAATCCCCAACCCTCAGGCTGCTCGACGAATAGACCGCAGTTCTCTAGGTGGGAGACCGCATTCTGGAAGATTTGAAAGGACTTTCCGATGTCAGTGCTTAATCCTTTGAGGTTCACCCCCTCGGGCACTTGTCGGCAAAAACATTCGCTGCCATGGAATGCACACCCGGAGCGTTGGAAGCCAAGCAGCGAGAGGAAGTCAGTAGTTTGGAAGCCGGATGTCGAATAGCTATTTGGCCGAGCATGCAGTGTGTCGGCGAAATCATCTTTACCATTTTGGAGACGGACCAGGATGTAGTTGATGCCGTCCCCTGCATGGCTGTCGACTACCGTTGTCTTGAGCGCTGAATGAAGGTTTGTCATCGTTCCTCGCTTACCCTATAGCGCGGACCAAGTATTCATAGGTGCATTGTGGGGGAGCATCGCGGAAATACTGTTCCGCACCATTTGGTAGCTTCGAAAGATTTTGAATCCTTGCGTGCTCCCTATCTTTGTGAGCGATTATCGCGGCATGCTTCGGGGAGTCGCTACTCATCCGTCGCAGTTCCTGTTCAGCAGTAGCGGGGAGTTCCTTCCAGTATGTATAGGTGCACTCGCCACGCTTAATTATATGGTCAAGGATGATGAGATCTCCGGGAGGCTGGATGTCCGGCTGCGACGTCTTATGCAGTGAAATGTCGGTCTTCTTGCCATGGTACTCCAGCCATGCATGCGATGCCGCGCCGTCCCACTGGCCATCGTTAATCCACCCGACGACCACCTCGGTTTGGATATTGTGCTTACGACGAAGATATTGTTGCAGGAAGAACGCTAAGTTGTAGCACGCCTCGGTCATGGACATTCCCACAACGACGAAATCGTAGGTTTTCTGCGCTACGGTGGCGATGGTTCTCTCTTCAGGGGATAGTGTATTAAGCCATGCGGCATTCTTGGCCTTTAGAGCTGCTATTTCAGCTTTTCGACGTGCAGCCTCGCCCATCTCACAACCCCTGAGAATTATATGATCGGCATATTGTACAGAAGGGGAAGGATAAGGGATTCGCTAGGCAAATAGCGAGAGATAGGCTCCATTTATCGCTAAGGTGGCAAAGGTAACCGGTACCCCGAGTGCTGCGTGATCTCGCCAACCAACCGTAATGCCCTTTTGTGCCGACTCATTCACGACAATGATATTGGCAATACTTCCGACGATTAAGAGATTGCCTGCCAGCGTGCTCGAAAGGGCCAGCAGTGTTCCGGCATGCTCGCCCACCGTCGTTGGCAATAGCAACATAACCGCCGGCACATTAGACACGATATTGCTGAGTGCAAAACTTGTGACGAAGAGCGGCCCTGGATCCCGCATGTTGAAGCCAGCGGATGCCAATGCCTCCACAACTTGTGTTGGCAATCCTGTTTGTTGCAAGGCATGGTTGACCACAAATAGACCCATGAACAAGATCAGGAGTTGCCAGTCAACAAGGCCGAGCATGTGTCTTGAATGCAATCGGCGGCTGCAGAGCAAAAGTCCTGCTCCAGCTAGTGCCATAAGTTCGCGCGGCCATGGCGCATACAGAAACGCAATAAAGAGAACGATAGCCACGGCAAGGCCCTTTGTAGTCTGCCAAAGATCTAGCGGTGCAGGTCCTTCGCTGCGCTTGTCGTCCGGGATAGTCATAGCGGATTCGCCTGAAACCCATCCTTGTCGGCGTTTCAGAACGATGATGATGCACCAGGTCACTATCAGACTTAAGGCTATCGGAATGAATGTCAGCAGTAGGTAACGGCCAAACGACAGATTGAGCGTCTGTCCAATGAGCATGTTCTGTGGATTACCAATAAGAGTTGCAGCCGAGCCGATATTCGCAGCACAGGCGAGGCCAACCAAGAACGGCACTGGATTGAGATTCCTGGCGCGACATATTTCGATGATCACAGGCGCCATTGCCAAACAAACGACGTCGTTACTGAACACGGCTGACAAATATGCCGCAGCAAGAACGACGGCACCCAGCAGAGCTGGCGGACTTCCATTCGAAGAAGCGATCCAGCGCGCTACCCATGGGTAAAAACCGCCTAACCTGAGTTGAGCGGAAATCACCATAAAGGAGAAGAGCAGGATCAATGTCGGTGAATGCAATGACCGATATGCATCTTCGACACTAATCACTTGGGACGCGACAAGGACGATTGCCCCAAGCAGCGCTATACCGGTGCGATCCAATTGCAGGAATGGGAGGCCGCCAAAAATCATCCCCAAGTAGACCAACAAGAATACAGCGACTGCAAGCGTTGTCACTTTGATCTACCGAACTGTTGAGTGGTCACAGGTGTTGCCCTCCATCAGTAGTTTCAAGGTCGCCGGAGAGCAACTTTCTTCACCACTTTCTCCCCGGCCAGCACTTGCTAGAAGATACCGTTTTTGACTTAAGGCAAGTGTATATGGCACTTGCCTACCGTTTTCACCCAGCAAATAAGGGGAATTGGGATACTCGGCAAGTGTTGCCCATCGTATACCCTTCAAAGGTCATGAAGACGTTGGAAGCGGAGAGCAGCAATACCGTCTTCCACAGCACCGGCAGTTCGGTCCACAGGCTCATAGTTTCTCGATCCGTTGGTTGGCCACCGCCGGCAGCCAGGCGGCGACGCTGCCGCGGCCGGGCAGGGCCAGGTCCGGAGCGATCTCCGCCAGGGGCACCAGGACGAAGGCGCGCAGATGCAGGCGCGGGTGGGGCAGGGTCAGTTCGGGGCCGTCCAGCACCTGGTCGTCGTAGAGCAGCAGGTCCAGGTCCAGGGTGCGGGGGGCGTTGCGGTAGCTGCGGGTACGGCCGAAATGGGCTTCCACGGCGAACAGCCGGGACAGCAGCCCGGTCGGCGGCAGGGGCGTGTCCACCGCCGCCACGGCGTTGATGTAGTCGGGGCCGTCGGCACCGATGGGGGCAGTGCGGTAGAGGGAGGAGGCGGCGACCAGAGCGATGTCGCCGCTGCCGGTGAGGTCCGCCAGGGCGGCGCGGACCTGGGCTGCCGGATCTTCCAGATTGGCGCCCAGGGCGATGAAGGCGCGGTGCATGGAACTCGCCGCGGCCTAGTCGCCGCTGCCGCCTTCGCCCGCGCCGGCACCACCGCCGGCCGGCTTCTTGCGCCGACGCCGGCGCTTCTTGTCGCCCTTGGCCTCGGGCAGCAGCATGGCCTGGCGCTCTTCGCCTTCGGCGTTGAGGAAGCGGCGCCACCATTCGCCCAGCTCCCTGTCCACCTCGCCCGACTCGGCGCGCAGCAGCAGGAAATCGTAGCCGGCCTTGAAGCGGGGTTGCTCCAGCACGGCGTAGGGCTTCTTGCCGGAGCGGGCCTCGAAGCGGGGCTGCAGGGCCCAGATGTCCTTGATGTCGCCGGCGATGCGGCGGGTGATGGCCAGCTTTTCCGCCTGCACGTCCAGCACCTCGTCCATGGCGGCGAAGAGGGCGGGAATGGGGCGCTCGCCGTTGGCCTTGTTCTTTTCCCACTGGCCCAGCACTTCGTGCCACAGCAGGGTGGCGAAGAGGAAGCCGGGGGAGGTGGGTTTGCCGGCCTGGACCCGCTCGTCGGTGTTGGCCAGGGCCAGCATGACGAAGCGTTCGCCCAGGGGCTGCTCCAGGATGACGTCGAGCAGGGGCAGCAGGCCGTGGTGCAGGCCCTCTTCCCGCAGCTGCTTGACGCAGCGCACGGCGTAGCCGGAGGTGAGCAGCTTGAGCATTTCGTCGAAGAGGCGGGCCGGCGGCACGTTTTCGATCAACTCGGACATCTCCCGGATGGGACGCCGGGCGGCCGGGTCGATGGCCAGGTTCAGCTTGGCCCCCAGGCGCACCGCCCGCAGCATGCGCACCGGGTCTTCCCGGTAGCGCACCTTGGGATCGCCGATCATGCGCAGGGTCTTCTGCTTGAGGTCGGCGACGCCGTGGTGGTAGTCGTGGATGGTCTCGTCGGCCGGGTCGTAGTACAGGGCATTGACGGTGAAGTCGCGGCGGGCCGCATCTTCCGCCATGGTGCCGAAGACGTTGTCGCGCAGCACCCGGCCGTGTTCGTCGGTGGGTGCGTTGCTGGCGTGGATGGCGCGGAAGGTGGTGACCTCCAGGGTCTCCGCCCCCATCATCACGTGTACGATCTGGAAGCGGCGGCCGATGATGCGGGAGCGGCGGAAACAGGCCCGCACCTGCTCCGGCGTGGCGTTGGTGGCCACGTCGAAATCCTTGGGCGGGATGCCGGCCAGCAGGTCGCGCACGGCGCCGCCCACCACGTAGGCCTTGTAGCCGGCCTTCTGCAGCCCTTCGACGGTGCGGCGGGCGCCGGAGCTGAGCTGCTCGCGGCGGATGCCGTGGTTCTTGACGGGGATGATGGCGGCGCTGTCGCCGTGGCCGCCGCTACGGGCGTTCCGGGTTTCGCTCTTGCCGGCGTTGTTCTTGCCGCCAAACACCCGGGAAATTAGTTTGCGGATCATGTAGGTTTTTTTATGCAATCTGGCGGTTCGTCCGCCTGAAAAAACAAGGCATTATATCCGTACGGGGCGGTTAGCGCAGGCTGATTACCGGCCAGCCGCGCCGTTCCGCCTCCGCCTTGAGGATGGGGTCCGGGTCCACCGCCACCGGGCAGCTGACCTTTTCCAGCAGGGGCAGGTCGTTGCGCGAGTCGCTGTAGAACCAGCTGTCGGCAAAGCTGCCCCAGTTGAGGCCCTGGGCTTCGAGCCAGTCCTCCACCCGGGTGATCTTGCCGTCCTGGAAGGACGGGGTGCCGCGCACGCCGCCGGTGAACTGGCCGTCCCGCTGTTCCGGGATGGTGGCGATGAGATGGTGGATGCCGAATTCCCGGGCGATGGGGCCGGTGACGAAGGCGTTGGTGGCGGTCACCAGCAGCACCAGGTCGCCCCGCTGCAGGTGCTCCTGCACCTTGGCCCGGGCCTGGTCGGTCATGATCGGGCGGATGTTGCGGGCCATGAATTCCTGGTGCCAGGCGTCCAGCTGGGCGCGGGAGTGACGGGCCAGGGGCTTCAGCTGGAAATCAAGGAACTCGTAAATGTCCAGGGTGCCGGCCTTGTACTGCTCGTAGAACTTCTCGTTCTGGGCGGCGTGGATTTCGCCGTCGAGGGCGCCCTGGCCGATGAGGAACTGGGCCCACTCGAAGTCGCTGTCGCCGGCCAGGAGGGTGTTGTCGAGATCAAAGAGTGCGAGATTCATCGTGCCTGTTTCGGAAGGGTTAGACGGTGGAGTCGCCGGCATGCTGCAGCACTTCGCGCAGCAGGGGCAGGGTGATGGGCCGCTTGTGTTCCAGGGAGTAGCGGTCCAGGGCCGCCAGCAGGGCGGCCAGGGTGCGCATGTCCCGGGAACTGCGGTTCATCAGGTAGGTGAGGGCTTCCCGGGAGAGCTTGAGGCCCCGGTCGGCGGCCTGGGCCGCCAGGGCCGCCAGCTTCTCCTCGTCGGAGAGGGGGCGCAGGCGGAAGATGAGGGCCGAGCCGAGGCGGGTGCGTAGGTCTTCCCGCAGTTGCAGGGCCGCCGGCGGCTGGTCGCTGGCCACCAGCAGCTTGCCCGGCCGGCCGTTTTCCACGGCCAGGCGCAGGCGGTTGAAATGGTTGAAGAGGGCGATCTGGCCGGCCTCGGCCAGGGCCTGCACGTTGTCCACCGCCAGGCCCTCGGCCTCGGCCGGGGCGCCGGCCAGGAGCGGGTCTTGGGCGCCGTCCACATAATGCAGCCCGGAGGCCTGCAGCAGGTGGCTCTTGCCGCTGCCCGCCTCGCCCCACAGCAGGAACAGGGGCTGGGGGCCGGAGAACCAGTCGGCCAGGGCCGCCAGGGCCTCCTCGTTGCCGTCGCCGACGAAGTTGGCCAGGGAGGGCGGAGACTCGGGCATCAGGTCCAGCAGCAATTGACGCATGGGGGGCAGCATGGGGTCAGGAGTTGAGGTAGAAGGGGCTGGCCTTGTAATGCCGCTGCAGTTCCCGCAGGCCCACCAGGAGGGCGGCGGAGGCGGGCAGGGCGATGAGGATGCCGAAGAAGCCGAACAGCTGGCCGAAGGCCATCAGGGCGAAGATCACCGCCACCGGATGCAGGCCGATGCGCTCGCCCACCAGCCAGGGGGTCAGCACCACGCTTTCGAGAATCTGGCCGCCGCCATAGACGATGGCCACCGCCAGCACCAGGCCGAGGCCCTGGAACTGCAGCAGGGCCGCCACCAGGGCCAGGAGCAGGCCGGTGGCGAAACCGACGTAGGGAATGAAAATGAGCAGGCCGGTGAGCAGGCCCACCGGCAGGGCGAATTCCAGCCCCGCCAGCCACAGGCCCAGGCTGTAGTAGAGGGCCAGCAGCAGCATCACCGCCAGCTGGCCGCGCAGGAACTCGGCCAGCACCGCATCCACTTCCCGGGCCAGACGCAGGGCCAGGTTGTGGAAACGGCGCGGAATGAGGTCCTCGATACGGTGCAGGAGGCTGTCCCAGTCCTTCAGCAGGTAGAACATGACCACCGGCAGGAGCAGCAGGTTGGCGACGAAGGCCACCAGGGCCAGGCCGCTGCTGCCGAGGGTGGTCAGCACGTGGCCGAGGATCTGCTGGGCCGCATCCTGGTTCTTGCGCACCAGGGCGTTGAAACTGGCCGGGTCCAGGGGCAGGTCGATGCCCAGGCGCTTCTGCAGCCAGGGGTCCAGCTTGGTCTGCAGCAGGGTCAGGGTGGCCGGCAGGCGCTCGGCGATGAGGCCCACTTCCTTCTGCAGCAGGGGTACCAGGGTCAGGGCCAGCAGGGTGAGGGCGCCGATCAGGCCCAGGATCACCAGCAGGGCGGCCAGGGGGCGGGGCACCCGGTGGCGGGCCAGCCAGCCGGTGGCCGGATTGCCGATGTAGGCCAGGATGGCGGCCAGCAGGAAGGGGGTGAGGATGGGGGAAAGGGCGAGCAGCAGCCAGACGCAGGCCGCGGCAAAGCCGAGCCAGAGCAGGGCCTGCAGTCTTTGGGTGCGGTTGTCGGGCCGATCTTCGGTCATTTGGGCTAAAATGCGGGTTTTCAATAGCTTTCCGGCGCCCATTCTATCACTCCGGATGCCAGGCCCTTCCCGACCATGACCCAAGATACCAGCAAGACCTCCCTTTCCTATCGTGACGCCGGCGTGGATATCGACGCCGGCGATGCCCTCGTCGAGCGCATCAAGCCTTTCGCCAAGAAGACCATGCGGGAAGGCGTGCTGGCCGGCATCGGCGGCTTCGGCGCCCTTTTCGAAGTGCCGAAGAAGTACAAGGAGCCGGTGCTGGTGTCCGGTACCGACGGCGTCGGCACCAAGCTGAAGCTGGCTTTCCAGCTCAACCGCCACGACACCGTGGGCATCGACCTGGTGGCCATGAGCGTCAATGACATCCTGGTGCAGGGTGCCGAGCCCCTCTTCTTCCTCGACTACTTCGCCTGCGGCAAGCTCTCCGTGGATGCGGCGGCCGACGTCATCAAGGGCATCGCCACCGGCTGCGAACAGGCCGGCTGCGCCCTCATCGGCGGCGAGACGGCCGAGATGCCCGGCATGTACCCGGATGGTGAATACGACCTGGCCGGTTTCGCCGTCGGCGCCGCCGAAAAGAGCAAGCTCATCGACGGCAAGTCCATCGTCCCCGGCGACGTGGTGCTGGGCCTGGGCTCCCACGGCGCCCACTCCAACGGCTACTCCCTGGTGCGCAAGATCATCGAGCGTTCCGGCGCCGACTTCAATGCCAAGTTCGACGGCGAGGCCACCCTGGCCGATGCCGTGATGGCCCCCACCCGCATCTACGTCAAGCCTCTGCTGGCCCTGCTGCAGACCCTGCCGGTCAAGGGCATGGCCCACATCACCGGCGGCGGCCTGACCGAGAACGTGCCCCGGGTGCTGCCGGAAAATACCGTGGCCATCCTGGACAAGTCCTCCTGGCAGCGTCCCAAGCTGTTCGACTGGCTGCAGGCCGAAGGCAACGTCAGCGACGACGAAATGCACCGGGTCTTCAACTGCGGCATCGGCATGGTGGTGGTGGTGGCCCAGGAACACGCCCGCCAGGCCATCCAGCTGCTGCAGGCCGCCGGCGAGAAGGTGTGGCAGATCGGCGACATCCGCGCCCGCCAGGGCGACGAGGCCCAGACCCAGGTGAACTGAGCCTCACCGCATACAGGACTTGCCCGGGCTGCGGTGTCCGGGCAAGCTATGGTTTCCCCATAAAAAAAACCGCTTGGAGGTAAGAAGTGAGCAAATCCGCTGTCATCGTTACCGGCCTGATCCTGGCCGCCGGCCTGTCCGCCAATCTGGCCCAGGCTTCCGAAGAACTGGCCAAGGCCAAGCTGTGCGTCGGCTGCCACCAGGTCTCCGCCAAGGTCCTGGGCCCTGCCTACAAGGACGTGGCCCAGAAGTACGCCGGCGTGAAAACCGCCGAAGCCGATCTGGCGAAGAAGATTCGCGGCGGCAGCAAGGGCGTCTGGGGCGGTGCCGAAATGCCGCCCAACCCGGCCATTTCCGAGGCCGACGCCACCACCCTGGCCAAATGGATTCTCAGCCTGAAGTGAAGTTGGGCTGATCCCGACAATGCCAACAAAAAAGCCGGCAATCGCCGGCTTTTTTGCGTCTGCAGGAAAAGCCTACTTGGCCTTTTTCCTGGTGCTTTCCGCCTTCACCTCGAGGAAGGCCGGGCCCCAGATGGGGTGGCCGGATTCGGCCTTGGTCAGGCTGAGCTTGGGGTAGGCGGCCAGGCCCTTGCGGAAGTTGGCCTTGCAGCTGTCCACCTGGCGGGAGGCGCAGGCGATGAAGGCCAGGTGCTTGTAGGCCCGGGCCTGGTCGATGCGGTTGGGCAGGCCCAGGTCCAGGGCCTGTTGCAGGGTCTGGCCGGCGCTCTTGTAGTCGCCGTTTTCGTAGGCGCTGATGCCCCGGGCCAGTTCGCTCTCGGCCTTGCGCGCGGTCGGCGTCTTCACCGGTTCGGCCGGCTTGGCCGCTTCGGGCGGGGGCGCCGGTTCGGCGGCCGGGGGCGGGGTGTTCTGGCTGGCGCAACCGGCCAGGGCCAGCAAGGAGGCAAGCAGCAGGGAGGAGAGGGATCGCATGGCGGTAGGTGTGCTCATTTGAATTTGTGCTTGATCTTGTAGGTGTCGCCGGCGCCCAGTTCCAGGGTCAGGCGATGGGGTTCGGACTGGCCGTTGCGGATTTCCACCTCGTGGTGGCCCGGCAGCAGCTCGATGCTTTCCAGGGGCGGCGAGATGCCCTTGGGTTCGCCGTCCACCACCACTTCGCCCCAGGGGGCGATGGCCAGGTCCACCCGGGCGGCGGGCTGGGGTTCGGGCGCTGCAGTACTGGCCGCAGGGGCAGGCGTGGCGCCGTTGCCGGCACTGCGTTCCGTGGGCAGCAGGGCGAATGCGCCGCCGGCGATGGCCACCGCGGCGATGCCCAACCACAGCGCCTTGCCGCGGCGTGCCGGCGGCGAGGCCGGTGCTTCCTGGGGCGCAGGGGAGAGGCTGAGGGGGTTGGTGTCCGTGAACGGGTGGGCCAGCAGCATGGTCGGATCTTCCGACGGGCTGGGCGGAATGCGCGGCTGGGGCTGGGCCTGGGCGGCCAGGCCGAGGACCGGGCCGGGGGAGCCGAGCTCGGCGTAGCGGCGCAGGTCGGCGGCCAGTTCGCCGGCGGTCTGGTAGCGTTCCTCCGGCGACTTGGCCAGGGCCTTGGCCAGGATGGCCTCGAAGCCCGGCGGCAGTTCCGGCATGAGCCGGGTGGGCAGCACCGGGCCTTCGTTGATGACCCGGTACATGATGGTGGTGACCGTTTCGCCGTCGAAGGGGGCGACGCCGGTGAGCCACTGGTAGAGCACCACGCCGAGGGAGAAGATGTCGGCCCGGCCGTCCACCGGATGGCCCATGATCTGCTCCGGCGCCATGTACTTGGGCGTGCCCAGCATGTGGCCGGTCATGGTCTTGCTGCCGGTCTGCAGCTGGGCGATGCCGAAATCGGTGATTTTCACGGCGCCGTCGGCCAGCACCATGAGGTTGGCCGGCTTGATGTCCCGGTGCACCACGCCCTGGCGGTGGGCGTAGTCCAGGCCGTCGGCGACGGCGGCCATCATGTCGGCGATGCGGGTGTAGGGCAGGGGGCCGGCTTCGCTGATGAAGCGGCGCAGTTCCCGGCCTTCGAGGAATTCCATGGCCATGTAGGCCACGTCCTCCGCCTTGCCCGCGTCGTACAGGGTGACGATGGCCGGGTGGCTGAGGCGGGCGACCGACTTGGCCTCGCGGAAGAAGCGGCGCTCGAAGCTCTCCTTCTCGGACAGGCTGGCGTCGAACTTGATGGTCTTGATGGCCACGACCCGTTCCAGCAGGGGATCGAAGGCGCGGTACACCACGCCCATGGCTCCCTCGCCGAGTACTCCGTCGATACGGTAGCGGCCCAGTTGTTGAATGGTCATGCGCTTCTTACGGAAATTGGGGTCGGTCAATCCGGGACGGCAACAGCTCCCTCCACCCCGGGGTCCGAACTCTGACGGGCAAGTTTAACAGAACCTGTCCGCCCCCTGACCATCCCCAGCGCCGGGCCGGCTTAGCGTCCCGCGGCCGTGGCCGCCGTGGCCGGTTTGCCCATGGCCAGGGCCCCGCCCAGGGCCAGGAAGAAGGCCAGGGCCACCAGGGCGAAGACCTCGGCGAAGGCCTGGGCGCTGCCGGCCGGCTGGCCCAGGTGGTTGCTGCGCCATTCCACATAGACGGCACCCAGGCTGATGCCCAGGGTGCCTCCCAGCTGCCGGGTGCAATTGAGCAGGGCCGAGCCCTGGCCCACCAGGCGCTGGGCCAGGGGGCGCAGGGCGCCCAGGTTGAGGGCCGGCAGGATCAGGGCCAGGCCGATGCGGCCGATGACCACCGTGCCCATCAGGGTGGGCAGCAGGGGCAGGCCGAGGGAAATGCCGGCCAGCAGCGCCAGCAGCACGAAGGAGATGGCGAACAGCAGCAGCCCCAGGGCCGTCTGCCGATGGGGCCGGATGCGGTCCGCCAGGTAGCCGGCTCCCGGGGTCATGAGGGCCAGGGCGATGCCGCCGGGGAGCAGGGCCAGGCCCGCCGTGGCGGCGTTGTAGCCGAGGATGCTCTGCAGGAACACCGGCACCAGATAGGTGGAACCATAGAGGCCGACGCCGAAGATGAAGGACACCAGGGTGCCCATGGCGAAGGCCCGTTCGCTGAACAGGCCCAGGGCCAGGATCGGCCCGGGCACCCGGCGGGCGTGGCGCAGGAAGAGGGCGATGCCGGCGGCTGCCACCAGGGCGCCGACGCCGCTCTGGGTCGACAGCAGGCCGTGGGCGTGGAGGCCGCCGACGGTCTGCAGCAGGCTGAGGATGGCCAGGGTGAGCAGGGACAGGCCAGTCCAGTCGAAGGGGTGCTCGGCCCGGGCCGCCGGCTTGTGAGGCAGCAGCAGGTGGCCCGCCGCCAGGGCGGCGAGGCTGCCGGGCACGGTGATGAGGAAAATAGCGCGCCAGCCGAAATGGTCCACCAGGAAGCCGCCGGCAATGGGTGCCACCGCCGGCGCCAGGATGATGCCGAAACCCAGGATGCCCATGGCCCGGCCCTGGCGTTCCAGGGGAAAGAGGCGCAGCACCAGCAGGGTGCTCATGGGCTGCAGCAGGCCGGCGGCCAGGCCCTGGACAATGCGCATGGCCACCACCGAGGGGAAGTTCCAGGCCAGGGCGCCGCCCAGGCTGCCGATGCCGATCAGCAGCACGGCACCGAGGAAGACCCGGCGGAAGCTGTAGCGCTCGATGAGCCAGGCGGTGGGCAGCATGGCCACGGTCATGGCGGCCATGTAACCGGTGACGGCCCACTGCACCCGGTCCTGGCCCAGGTGAAAGTCCGCCATGAGGGAGGGAATGGCCACGTTGAAAATGGTGGAGGAAAGCACGGCCGTGACCATGCCGCAGGCCATGGCCGCCAGGACCAGCCAGGGGTAACGTCCGCCATGGCGGGCCTGCAGGGCTTCCAGGCTGCGGGGAGAGCTTGAAAATGACACGGTGACTCCGGAGCGGGGGCTGAGTAAAATGATTGTATCAGCAAATAATTAGCATGCTAACTATATGTCAGACCGCCAGCCTGAAGCGACGTTCCCGCCCCAGCAGCGATTTTCCGTCCTGCTGCACCAGACGGCGGCCCTGTGGCGCACGGCCCTGGACCGGCGCCTGCGGCCCCTGGGCTTTTCCCAGGCCAGCTGGCGCGCCCTGATTGCCCTGCGGCGCCAGCCGGAAGGCTGCAATCAGGCCGTCCTGGCGGAGCGCCTGGGGATCGAGGCGCCCACCCTGGTGCGCCTCCTGGACCGCATGGAAAAGCAGGGCTGGCTGCAGCGCCAGTCCGATCCCCGGGATCGGCGCAGCAAACGGGTGGTGCTCACTGCCGCCAGTCTGGAGCTGGCGGAGAGCATGGAAGCCACGGTGGAGGAGTTGCGGGCCGAACTGCTGGCGGGGCTGGACCCGGCCCAGCTGGAGGCCATGATCGACATCCTGGAAACGGTCCGGGAGCGGGCCGAAGGCCTGCTGGCCAAAGGAGCTGTCGATCCGGAGAGTGGGTCTGATATTCCTTTATAGATATAACCAATTTACGAAACAGTATTTCTTCTTATAAAAAGGGCGCCCTAGACTTCTCCCATCGCATATCACCTCCTGGGAGAAATCATGGCTCACCCCCGCAAGCTCATCGCCACCCTGGCAGCATCCCTGTCCCTGGCCTTCGCCGGCCAGGCCCTGGCCGACGCCACCCTGCTCAACGTTTCCTACGACCCCACCCGGGAGCTGTACCAGGACTTCAACGCCGCCTTCATCAAGCACTGGAAGGAAAAGACCGGCGAGACCCTGACCATCAAGCAGTCCCACGGCGGTTCCGGCAAGCAGGCCCGCTCCGTCATCGACGGCCTGGAGGCCGATGTGGTGACCCTGGCCCTGGCCGGCGACATCGATCCCCTGGCCGAGCGCGGCCTGCTCGCCGCCGACTACCAGAAGAAGCTGCCCCACAACGCCTCCCCCTACACCTCCACCATCGTCTTCCTGGTGCGCAAGGGCAATCCCAAGGGCATCAAGGACTGGAACGACCTGGTGAAGCCGGGTATCGGCGTCATCACCCCCAATCCCAAGACCTCCGGCGGCGCCCGCTGGAACTACCTGGCGGCCTGGGGCTTCGCCCTCAAGCAGCCGGGCGGCAACGACGCCAGCGCCAAGGACTTCGTCGCCCGGCTGTACAAGAATGTGCTGGTGCTGGATACGGGCGCCCGGGGCTCCACCACCACCTTCGTCGAGCGGGGTCAGGGCGATGTGCTGATCGCCTGGGAAAACGAGGCCTATCTGGCGGTGAAGGAACTGGGGCCGGACAAGTTCGACATCGTCACGCCTTCCCTCTCCATCCTGGCCGAGCCCCCGGTGGCCGTGGTGGACAAGAATGTGGACAAGCACGGCACCCGCAAGCAGGCCCAGGCCTACCTGGAGTACCTCTACACCCCGGCCGGCCAGGAAATCGCTGCCCAGAACTACTACCGGCCCATCGATCCCAAGGTGGCGGCCAAGTACGCCAAGCAGTTCGGCAAGGTGAATCTCTTCACCATCGACCAGCTGTTCGGTGGCTGGACCTCTGCCACCAAGGCCCACTTCGCCGACGGCGCCATCTACGACCAGATCCAGACCAAGCGCTGATTCTTCGGCACCACAAACAAGAAGCCCCGGCCTTCCTGAGGAAGGCCGGGGCTTCTTTTTGAATGATCGGGGCTTAGCGGCCGAGGGCCAGGTTGGTGCTGGCACGGCTGTCGTTGTCGCCGCGCTGCTGGGTGCGCTCCGTGGTGCGGCGTTCGTTGCCGCTCTTGAAGGTTTCCGCAGCCAGATAGGCCCCCGCGGACGACAGGCAAAAGGCGCTGGCGGTAAGCAGCAGGATCTTGCGGGCATTGGCGGTCATGGTCTTGTCTTGCATGTGGATTCTCCCGGAGGCGAGGGCCTGGGCCCTTGTAGTTGTCGATGGGGTCATTCTAGGCAGGACCCCGGGTTGCGTCTGTCGCCTCCCTGTAGCGACCGGTAACGGCCCATGCGCTTTGATGACCGCGTGTGACAGCGTGACAAAAAAAGACCCCGCCGAGAGCGGCGGGGTTGGAGAGGAGGCCCATCCAGGGAGGGAGGGGATGGGTCTTGGGGGAGTCATGCGCTGTCAACGCATGGATGCATTCTAGGCAGGCCCGGCGGTGCCGTCTGTGGCGATTCCTGGGCCCTTGTGTAACGGTCTGTGGCGGTCCTCCTCTCCATTTGTAACAGCCCCCGGGGTATGGCGGGAGACAGACCCGGAGCGGAAAATCCGGGCAAAAAAAACCCCACCGGGGGAGGTGGGGTGGAGAGGGTGCCCATCCGAAGGGGGGGAGGTGGATGGGACTTGGGGGAGTCATGCGCTGTCAACGCAGAATCCATTCTAGGGAGCCCCCCGGCTGCCGTCTGTGGCGATTGCAGGAGGGTTGTGTAACCGGGGGTGAGGGACTTTGACGGTTTGTAATGCCCCATGTGCAGCCTTGGCAGGCGAGGGGGCGGGGCCGTTCGGCAGTGGCGCGGGGAGGGGGGCGCTCAGCGCCGCCGCCAGAAGCGCCAGGCCATGACGGCGATGGCGAAGAGAGCGGTGGCCAGCAGGGCCTTGGGCAGGTTGGCGCGGCCTTCGGTGACCAGGTCGAAGCCCAGGATGCCGAGCAGGACGCCCAGGCTCTCCGCCGCCGGAAAGGTGGCCTTGAAACGGCGTTTGCAGCGCAGCAGGCAGTCGGGGACGGATGGGAGGGGCATTGAAGATGGGCTAGTGGAGCGGGCATACCGCGGACGGCCGTGGAGCCATCCGGCACGGTATGGGCTGCATTCTAGGCAGGACGCGGCCTGGCGTCATGGCCGCTAGCGTGAGCGTTTGTAACGCAATGTAACGCCAGTGGCCCCGGGCCGCCTGGGCACGGGCTTTCAGCCCGGCCAGGAGAGGGTGAAGCGGGCGCCGCCGAGACTGGACTCGCCGGCGCTGGCATGGCCGCCGTGGGCCTCCATGACCTGGCGCACGATGGCCAGGCCGAGTCCATAGCCGCCGCTGGTGCGGTCCCGGGAGCGGTCGAGGCGGGTGAAGGCGTCGAAGATGCGCTCCCGTTCGTCCGCCGGTACGCCGATGCCGTCGTCCTCGACGTGGATCTGCACCTGGCCGTCCTGCACTTCGGCGCTGACCCGGACCCGGGTCTTGGCGTACTTGAAAGCGTTGCGCAGCAGGTTGCGCACGGCGTAGGGCATGGACTTGCGGTCCAGGCGGGCCATCAGGTTGGGCGGCAGATGGCCCAGGTCCACCTCCACCGCCAGTTGTCCGGCCAGTATGCGCAGGTCGTCCACCTCCTCCTCCAGCCAGGGCACCAGGGCGATGGAGGTGAGGTTGAGGGTGGGGCGCTCCCGCTCGAAGCGGGCGTGGGTGAGGCTGGAGTCGATCAGGTTGTCCAGCTCCTCCAGGTCCTCTTCCATGGTTTTCCAGTGGCGCTGGCGTTCGTCGCGGCAGTCCGTGTCGGCCGCCATTTCCAGGGCGAAGCGGAGGCGGGCGATGGGGGTGCGCAGTTCATGGGAGATGGCGCTGGAAAGCTCCCGCTGGGCGGCGATGAGTTTTTGCACCCGCTCCGCCATGCCGTTGAGGGTGTCGGCCAGGAGCGCGAACAGGTTGCTGCGGGCCGCCGGGGCGCGGGTCTCGAAACGGCCCTCACCCAGGGCCCGGGCGGTCTGGCGCAGGGATTCCAGGTCGCGCCAGATGGGCCGGATCCAGATCCATACCAGGACGGCGAAGCCGAGGCCGATGGCGGTCCAGGTCATCAGCCGGATGCGCAGTTCCAGGGGGATGGCGCGCTGGTACTCCGGGTTCAGGTCAGGGGAAAGGGGGCCCACCACCAGCACTTTGTCGCCGCCGCGGATGCGGTGGAACATGATGTCCCGGTGGGAGTCGATGGCGATGTCGCCCAGTTCCAGCTTTTCCCTTTGCTTGGGCGGCAGGAGCACCTGGTCCAGGTCTTCCAGCACCAGGCGGTAGGCGAATTTCTCGTCCAGGGCCTTGATCTGCTTTTCCCACTGGTGCCGGGGATAGCGCTGCAGCTCGTCCTCGATGAGGACGATGGTGCCGCGCATGAAGCGCTTGGCGTAGTCGTCGGTGATGCCCTGCAGGGCCGTGGAAATGGCGAAGTCGGCGATCATGGCGATGCCGACGAAGGAGCCCATGGCCAGCAGGTAGAAATTGAAGAACAGCCGGGACAGGCTGTAGCGGGCGCGGGAGAGGCGGGCGAAGCGCTGTTCCGACTCCCGCCGTTCCTTGCCCGGGCTGTTGTCCTCCGGCGCTGCTTCTACCTCCTGCTCCGGCAGGCGGCGGGGGTCAATTCCAGTCATGCCGGGAGAACAGGTAGCCCTTGCCGCGCACGGTCTTGATGCGGGCCGGATTGTCCGGGTCGTCCCCCAGCTTCTTGCGCAGGCGGGAGATGCGGGCGTCGATGGAGCGGTCCAGGCCGTCGAAGCCGATGCCCCGCAGGCGCTGCAGCAGGTCGTCCCGGGACAGCACGGTGCCGGCGTGGCAGGCCAGCAGCCAGAGCAGGTCGAATTCGGCGGTGGTCAGGTCGATGGCCGCATCGCCCAGTTCGGCGCTGCGGGTGGCCTGGTTGATGCGGAAACGGCCGAACACCAGCTCGTCGCCGGCCCCGCCGCCTTCGCTGCCCTCGCTGGGGCCGGCCCGGCGCAACAGGGCCCGCACCCGGGCCAGCAGCACCCGGGGCTGCACCGGCTTGGAGATGAAGTCGTCGGCGCCCAGTTCGAGGCCGAGGATCTGGTCCATGTCCTCGTCCCGGGCGGTGAGCATGAGGATCACGCCCTGGTAATGGGGGCGCACGGTGCGGCAGACCTCGAAACCGTCCTTGCCGGGCAGCATCACGTCCAGCACCACCACGTCCGGATTGTCGGCGGGAATGCGGGTGCAGGCCGTGTCGCCCCGGGGTTCGATGGCGACTTCGAAGTCGTTCTTGCTCAGGTATTCGGCGGTCAGCTCGGCGAGGCGCTCGTCGTCCTCGACCAGAAGAATGCGGGGGGCGGCCATGACGCTCCAGGCGGAAGGGGAAAACGCGAGTTTACCCCGACTTTGGCGGCTGGGTGTCCTTGCCGTTGGCGGCCCCCGCGGCGCCGCTCCGTTTGCGCCGCTCCGGATGGCCGGCAGCGGGCTCGGGCAGGGTGATGAGCAGACACTGGCCGTCGGGCAGGGAGACGGCGATGCTGTCCCGGCCACCGGGGCCGCTCTCCTTGCAGTGATAGAGGCTGAGGGCGGGGGTGGCCAGGGAATCCTTGATCTGCCGCGGGTGCAGGTGTTCGGCCAGGGCTTCCCGGTCCACCAGGGCCCAGTGCAGGGTCTTGCCGCTCATGCCAGGTCCCCGTCCGGCGCCGCTTCCGCGTCGGCCAGGGTCTTGCCCTGGCGCAGCAGCAGGGCGTAGTCGCCGGCGGGCACGGCCCGACTGAAGAAGTAGCCCTGGAACTCGTCACAGCCGTGTTGGCGCAGCAGGGCTAGCTGTTCGGCCGTTTCCACGCCTTCGGCCACCACATTGAGCCCCAGGCTGTGGGCCATGGCGATGACGGCGCTGGCGATGGCCGCATCGTCGGCGTTGGAGTTGATGTCGCGTACGAAGGAGCGGTCGATCTTCAGGCAGTCGATGGGGAAGCGCTTGAGGTAGGAGAGGCTGGAGTAGCCGGTGCCGAAGTCGTCCAGGGACAGGGTCACGCCCAGGTCCTTCAGCTCCCGCAGGGTCAGGGCGGCGTGGTCGGTGTCGTGCATGACCATGGATTCGGTCAATTCGATGTCCAGCATTTCGCCGGGCACCTGGTATTCCTCCAGCAGCCGGCGTACCGTCTCCCCCAGGTTTTCCTGGCGGAACTGGCGGGCGGAGATGTTGATGGCCACCTTCAGGGGCGGCAGGCCTTCCTCGCGCCAGGCACGGATCTGCCGGCACACCAGTTCGATGACCTTTTCCCCCAGGGGAATGATGAGGCCCGATTCCTCGGCCAGGGGAATGAACTCGTTGGGGTTGATCTGGCCGATGCGCGGGTGCATCCAGCGCAGCAGGGCCTCGGCGCCGACGATGGTGCCCTGCTGCAGGGACACCTTGGGCTGGTAGTAGACCTGGAACTCGTCGGTCTCCAGGGCCCGGCGCAGGTTGCCCTCCATGTCCAGCCGATCCAGGGCCATGCTGCTCATTTCCGGCAGGTAGAAGCGGTAGTTGTTGCGGCCGTATTCCTTGACCCGGTACATGGCCACGTCGGCGTTGCGCAGCAGGATGTCTCCGGTTTCCCCGTCCCGGGGGAACAGGCTGACGCCGATGGAGGCGGTGACGAACAGCTCCTTGCCCTCGACGAACAAGGGCTGGGCCAGGGCCCGCTGAATCTTGCCGGCCACCACGGCCACGTCGTCCGCATCCAGGATGTCGCCGACGACGATGACGAACTCGTCGCCCCCCAGGCGGGCCACCGTGTCGGTGTCGCGCACGGCCGTCTGCAGGCGCTCGGCCACGGTCTTCAGCAGTTTGTCGGCCGGGGCGTGGCCGAGGCCGTCGTTGATCACCTTGAAGCGGTCCAGGTCGAGCAGCATGACGCCCACCAGGCGCCTGTCCCGGCGCGCCAGGGCGATGGCCTGGCTGATGCGGTCGGCCAGCAGGCTGCGATTGGCCAGACCGGTGAGGACGTCGTGGGTGGCTTGGTATTCCAGCTGTTCCTGGTAATGGATGCGGTCGGAGACGTCGTTGATGACGGAGACGAAATGGGTGGTGCTCTGGCCCGACTCGTCCAGCACCGGTGCCAGGTGCAGTTCGTTCCAGAACAGGCTGCCGTCCTTGCGGTAGTTGCGCAGGATGGCGTGGCCCTCGCGCCGGTCCCGCAGGGCAGCGCGGATTTCGTTGAGGCCTTTCTGCTGCAGGTCGTCCCGCACCAGGAAGCGGCCGTTGCGCCCCTGCACTTCGGCAGCGCTGTAGCCGGTGATGCGCTCGAAGGCCGGGTTCACATAGGTGATGGGGTGGTCCAGCTGGGTGGCGGAAGTGATCATGATGCCGTTGCTGGAGGACTCCACGGCCCGGTCCCGCAGCCGCAGGGCCTCGCCGGCGTCCTGGCGGGCGGCGGCTTCGGCCTCGCTGGTGCAGCGGCGCACCGCCAGGGCCAGGGCCAGCAGGGTGGCGATGTCCCGCAGCAGTTGGTGTTCCTCCGGCGAAAACAGGGCGCGGGCGGCGGCATAGATGCGCAGCCGGCCCAGGGCCTTGCCTCCGGCTTCCAGGGGCAGGGACAGGGAGCCGGCAAACGCCGAAAACTGGGGGAACCGATCCAGGTCCTGCCAGTCTGACGGGAGCATGGCGTCGGCTGCCGCATCGGCGCCGAGGCGGGCTGCCACCAGCCGGTGGCTGCCGTTTTCCAGCAGACCGACGCAGGCCAGGCTGTAGCCGCCGCAGCCGGTCAGACTGTCGCAGATGCGGGCCGCCAGGTCCGCTTCGCTGCCGGCTGCACCGGCGGCGGCATGGCAATGGGCCAGCAGGGCAAGCAGACGCCGCAGCTGGTCTTCATCGCTGACGTCCTCATTTGGGTGTTGCGGGGACAAGAGGTCTCCTCCTCATTGTGTACTGCTTGTTTTTGTCGGGGCAGTGTAACAAATGCCCCGTCGCCTGGTTGTTGCGCTGCGCCATGGAAATGGCTGCGAATCAGGCGCTTGGCGTCATTCATCCTTTTCAAGGGGTAGTTCCAACCATGGCCTTTGCCGATATCCTGTCGTCCCTCCTAGCCTTTCTCCGTTCCGGCGCCCTCGACCTGCCCTGGTGGGGCGTGCTGCTGGCCGCCTTGGGCATGACCCATGTGACCATCGTCGCCGTCACCGTCTTCCTGCACCGCCACCAGGCCCACCGGGCCCTGGATCTGGGGGCCCTGCCTTCCCATTTTTTCCGTTTCTGGCTGTGGTTGACCACCGGCATGGTGACCAAGGAATGGACTGCCATCCACCGCAAGCACCACGCCAAGTGCGAAACCGCCGAGGATCCCCATAGTCCCCAGGTGAAGGGCCTGTGGAAGGTCCTCTCCGAAGGCGCCGAACTGTACCGGGCCGAGGCCGCCAATGCCGAAACCCTGGCCCGCTACGGTCACGGCACACCGGACGACTGGCTGGAGGGCCACGTCTATGCCCGGCATCCGGTGCTCGGCGTGGCCCTCATGCTGGTGCTGGACGTGCTGCTCTTCGGCGCCGCCGGCATCACCGTGTGGGCGGTGCAGATGGCCTGGATTCCCTTCTGGGCGGCGGGGGTGGTCAATGGCCTGGCCCACTTCTGGGGCTACCGCAACTTCGCCTGCGCCGACGCCTCCACCAATCTCTGGCCCCTGGGGCTGGTCATCGGCGGCGAGGAACTGCACAACAACCACCATGCCTTCGCCACTTCCGCCCGCTTCTCCGCCAAGTGGTACGAGGTGGACATCGGCTGGGGCTACATCCGCCTGATGAGCGCCCTGGGCCTGGCCCGGGTGAAGAAGGTGGCGCCCCGGCCCCGGCTGCGTTCCCTGCGGCCCCAGGTGGACGACCATACCCTGCAGGCTCTCATCACCCACCGTTACGATCTCATGACCCGTTACGCCAAATCCCTGCGCCAGGCCTACGAGGCCGAGTTGCGGGCCCTCCGTGGGCGTCTCGATGCGGTGGAGTTCAAGCGGGCCCGGGACGCGCGGCGCTGGCTGGCCGGCGACCTGGGACGGATGCCGGCGGAACTGCGTCAGCGCTTCGACGCCCTGGTCCAGGGCAGCGGCCCGTTGCAGACCCTGGTGGCCATGCGGGAGGAGTTGAGCGCGGTGTGGGAGCGCACCAACGCCAGCCGGGAGCAGTTGCTGGCCCACCTGCAGGACTGGTGCCGCCGGGCCGAAAGCAGCGGCATCCGCCAGCTGGAAGAGATGTCCCTGCGTCTGCGCCGCTACGCCATTTGAGCCGGAGCGGCCAACGCTGGCACAATGACGGGGCGCCCTGCGGGGTGCCCTTTTCTTCAGGAAAGTCCGATCCCCTATGTCCCTGCTCAACCGTCTGGCCGGACGTCCCGGCTATCTGCTTCTCGCTGTGGGCTGCGTCGCCCTGGTCTCCGCCGGCCTGGTAATCCAGGAGTTTGACCGCCTGCAGCCCTGTCCCCTGTGCATTTTCCAGCGTGTGCTCTACCTGCTGGTGGCCGCCCTGGCCCTGGGCGGGGCATTGTTGCCCCGGCTGCGCTGGCTGTGGCTCGGCCTGATCGGCGTCACCGCCGTCGGCGGCATGGCCACGGCCCTGTACCAGACCTGGCTGCAATGGGTGGCCGACCCGGCCCTGGAGTGCGCCTACGGCGATCCCAGCCTTATCGAGCGCCTGGTGGACTGGCTGGGCATGCAGTACCCGTCCCTGTTCATGGCCACCGGCTTCTGTTCGGCCCGGGACTGGACCTTCCTGCAGCTTTCCATGGCCAACTGGTCCGTGCTCTGCTTTGCCGGGGTGCTGGTCAGCCTGCTGGTCATCGGCCGCCGTCGCTGATCGCAGGCCGTTTCCTGTCGCAAACAAAAAGCCCGCTTCGGCGGGCTTTTTGTTTGCGGCTTTCGTTTGCGGCTTTCGTTTGCGGCTTTCGTTTGCGGCTTTCGTTTGCGGCTTTCGTTTGCGGCTTTCGTTTGCGGCTTTCGTTTGCGGCGGCTGTTTGCGGCGGGGAGGCTGATGGCGTTGGGGGCAAGGTGCCGTTTCCGCCCCGAATCCGGCTGCAAAGCGGGGAGGGGGGGCAAAGAACGGGTGCCCATCTGCGGCGGCGCTCCGGGGCGAAGGCCCAAAGAAAAACCCGCCACAAGGGCGGGTTTTCCGGTAGCCAAGCCTTTGGGGGGGCTTACTTCAGCTTGGTTTCTTTGTAGATCACGTGCTTGCGGACCTTGGGATCGTACTTCTTGATCTCGATCTTTTCCGGCTTGGTACGCTTGTTCTTGGTGGTGGTGTAGAAATGGCCGGTCCCAGCAGTGGACTCCAGCTTGATCTTTTCACGCATGTCGCAGCTCCTTAGACCGTGAAACGCTTATTACACTTCGCCGCGGGCACGCAGATCCACCAGGACCTCGTCGATACCCTTCTTGTCGATCAACCGCAGACCGGCGTTGGAAACACGCAGCCGGATGAAGCGGTTTTCGCTCTCAACCCAGAAGCGACGATACTGCAGATTCGGCAGGAAGCGGCGCTTGGTTTTGTTGTTGGCATGGGAAACGTTGTTCCCGACCATCGGGGCCTTGCCCGTCACTTGGCAGACACGCGCCATGATTTGCTCCAGAAAACTTGGAAGGAAAGCCCGCGATTGTAACGCAACTGCCTGAATAATATCAAGCCTCTTTTGCGTTTTCCTTTTGCCCGGGGCGGCAAAAAGGCCGGAAAGCCTTATCCGGCGTACCTTTCCGTCCCGGGTAAAAAATGCTGGGCGAGTACACGTTGCAGCTGAACCTTGGCTGCGCCCGTGAAGCCGACGAATTGTACCCCATGCCGGAAGCAGCAGTGACGGTCGGAGTGCACCGAATAGGCCATGCGGCAGCGGAATTCCAGCACCAGCGGGCGTTCGTGGGAGTGGGTGGGGGGCACGGACAGCCGCATGGTGAACTGGCTGGAGGTGTGCAGGTTGTGGTCCGTCAGTACGGCAGCGCCGGCCTGGGAAACGTCGTGGGTACGGCCGTGATAGACCCGGTCCGGCTCGCTGTCGAGGACGATCATGCACGACCACCGGGCTGGGTACCGGTCATATTGGCGCTGTTCTTTCATTGCAATTGGGAATTGTTGTTATCTGGTCAGCGCGCAGTATAACCACAGACCCCCTCTTACTATTGATATAGATCAGAGCAAGCCCCGCTCGGAAAAAGAAAGGGGCTGGGCGTTGCCGGCGACGACGAAATGGTCCAGCACCCGCACCTCCACCAGGGCCAGGCTCTGCCTGAGGGCGGCGGTGAGCTGTTCGTCGGCCCGGGAGGGCTCGGCGACGCCGGAGGGGTGGTTGTGGGCGAAGATGACGGCCGCCGCATTGCGGGCCAGGGCCGTCTTCACCACTTCCCGGGGATAGACCGCCGTCTGGGTCAGGGTGCCGCGGAACAGTTCCTCGGCGGCGATGAGGCGGTTCTGGGCGTCCAGCCACAGGGCCAGGAACACCTCCCGCGGCTCGCCGCCCAGCCGGGCCCGCAGGTAGTCGCGCACCGCACCCGGGGAATTGAAGGCATGGGGCCGCTCCATTTCCTCCCGCAGGGCGCGCCGGGACATTTCCAGGACGGCCTGGATCTGGGCGTACTTGGCGCTGCCCATGCCGGGCACGGCGCCGATCTCCTCCGCCGTGGCGGCAAACAGCCGGGTCAGGCTGCCGAAACGCTGCAGCAGGCTGCGCGCCATGTCCACCGCGCTCTGGCCCCGCACCCCGACCCGCAGGAAGACGGCCAGCAGTTCCGCATCGGAGAGGGCGGTGGCGCCCTGCTTCAGCAGCCGCTCCCGGGGGCGTTCGTCTTCGGGCCAGTCGGTGATTGCCATGATCTCAAGTAGAATCGGGCGGATCAGCCATTCTAGCGATTACGACAATGGAATTGTTGGGCAAGAAAATACTCCTCGGCGTCACCGGCGGCATCGCCGCCTACAAGGCGGCCGAGCTGACCCGCCTGCTGCAGAAGCAGGGGGCCACGGTGCAGGTGGCCATGACCGAGGCGGCCACCCATTTCGTCGGTGCGGTGACCTTCCAGGCCCTGTCCGGCCAGCCGGTGTTCACCGACCAGTGGGATGCGCGCATGGCCAACAACATGGCCCACATCGATCTCTCCCGGGAGGCGGACGCGGTGCTGGTGGCGCCGGCCTCCGCCGATTTCCTGGCCAAGGTGGCCCACGGCCAGGCCGACGACCTGCTCACCACCCTGGTGCTGGCCCGGGATTGCCCCCTGCTGGTGGCCCCGGCCATGAACCGGCAGATGTGGGAAAACCCGGCCACCCAACGCAACGCCGCCACCCTGGCGGCGGACGGCATCACCCTGCTGGGCCCCGCCTGCGGCGACCAGGCCTGCGGCGAGGTCGGCGCCGGGCGCATGCTGGAGCCGGCGGAAATCGTCGAGGACCTGATCGCCTTCTTCCAGGCCAAGCCCCTGGCCGGCAAGCGGGTGCTGCTCACCGCCGGCCCCACCTTCGAGGCCCTGGACCCGGTGCGGGGCATCACCAATCTTTCGAGCGGCAAGATGGGCTACGCCCTGGCCCGGGCCTGTGCCCAGGCCGGCGCCGCCGTCACCCTGGTCTCCGGCCCCACCGGGCTGGCCTGCCCCCGGGGCGTGCTGCGGGTCGAGGTGAGCGCCGCCCTGGAGATGCAGCGGGAAGTGCTGGCCCGGGCCGGGGAGAGCGACGTCTTCATCGGCGTTGCCGCCGTGGCCGACTACCGGCCGGCCGCCCCGTCCGCCCAGAAGATCAAGAAGAACGCCGCCGCGATGACGGTGGAGCTGGTGAAGAACCCGGACATCCTGGCCGAAGTGGCGGCCCTGCCGCGGCCGCCCTTCTGCGTCGGTTTTGCCGCCGAGAGCCACGACCTGGCCACCTACGCCGAGGGCAAGCGCGTCAACAAGAAACTGCCCCTGGTGGTGGGCAACCTGATCAGCGACGGCTTCGGCGGCGAGGACAACACCGTGGTCCTGTTCGATGCCGCCGGCGCCCATCCCCTGGCCACCGCCAGCAAGACCGAGGTGGCCCGCAGCATCGTCGCCGCCATTGCCGAGCGTCTGCCCCACTGATTTTATCTGGAGAAACAATGCATCCCGTCGACGTCAAACTGCTGGACCCCCGCCTGCACGAAACCCCGCCCCAGTACGCCACCCCCGGTTCTGCCGGGCTGGACCTGCGGGCCTGCATCGAGGCCCCGGTGAAGCTGCATCCGGGCGAAACCCAGCTGATTCCCACCGGCATCGCCATCCACCTCAACGACCCGGGCATGGCCGCCATGATCCTGCCCCGCTCCGGCCTGGGCCACAAGCACGGCATCGTCCTCGGCAACCTGGTGGGCCTGATCGACTCCGACTACCAGGGCGAAATCATGGTTTCCACCTGGAACCGGGGCAAGGAAGCTTTCACCATCAATCCCCTGGACCGCATCGCCCAGCTGGTGGTGGTGCCGGTGCTGCAGGTGCAGTTCAACCTGGTGGACGAGTTTGCCGCCAGCGACCGGGGGGCCGGCGGTTTCGGCAGCACCGGCAAGGGCTGATCCCGGCGCCGCTCGGCGCCCTGTGCAATGAGAAAAGGCCGCGCTTCCGCAAGGAGGCGCGGCCTTTTTATTCGGCTGCAGGCGGTAGGCCCGGGAGGCAGGCAGGACGGGCCTGTTGGCCATGCCATGGCGGAGATGGCCGTCCTGCCTGCCTCCCGGCAGTGCTGCTTTTTTGTTCTAGGCCAGGGCGTCGGCCCAGATGTTCTTGGCCCAGCCCAGGGCGAACTGGGCCTCGGCGACGCTGCGCACGGCGGAGACGCCGCCGGAGCCGGGCACCGGCAGCACCGTCTTTTTCTCGGCGTCGTACTGGTGGATGGAGGCCACGTGGCAGGCTTCCGTGGAGCTGAGGAAGCTGTAGCAGGTGTTCATCACCACCGGATTGGGATTGGGCGCCTCGCCGGCCAGCAGGTTGAGGATGGCGGCGGCAGCCAGCTTGGCATGCTGGTTGGCCATGTGGCCGGACTTGGGCATGGTCGGCGCCGGGAAAATGGCGTCGCCCAGAACGTGGATGCCCGGGGTGTTGGTGGATTCCAGGCTCAGCCAGTCCACATCGACCCAGCGGTTGTTCACCAGCTTCAGCCCGGCGGCGCTGGCGATGGCGCCGGCCCGCTGGGGCGGCACCACGTTGAGCACGTCGGCCCGCACCTTGTCGAATTCGAAGAGGGCGGTGGTGTTGGTCACGTCCACGTCGATCAGCTCGTGGTTGGGCCGGTATTCGACGATATTCGGGTACAGCTCGCTCCAGGCCTTGGTGAACAGGCCCTTCTTGGAGATCACGTCCTCGTTGGCGTCCAGGATCAGCACCTTGGACTTGGGCTTGTGGGCCTTGAAGTAGCTGGCCACCACCGAAGCCCGCTCGTAGGGGCCGGGCGGGCAGCGGTAGGGCGCCTTGGGAATGGTGATGGCGAAGACGCCGCCGTCCTTCATGGATTCCAGCTGCTTGCGCAGGGCCACGGTCTGGGGGCCGGCCTTCCAGGCGTGGAGGATCTTCTCCTGGGATTCCTTGGCGTCCAGGGCCGGCACCAGGGACCACAGGAAATCGACGCCGGGGGAGAGCACCAGGCGGTCGTAGCTGAGGCTGCCGCCCTGGGCCAGGCGCAGGGTGCGCTTGACCGGGTCCACCGCCACGGCTTCGTCCTGGATCACCTTGACGCCCCAGCGGTTCTTCAGGCCGTCGTAGGAGACGGTGATGTCGTCCAGGGTCTTGTCGCCGGAGAGGATGAGGTTGGAAATGGGGCAGGAGATAAAAGTGGGGTTACGCTCCACCAGGGTGACGCGGACGCCGCCCTCGCTCCACTTGCGCAGGTACTTGGCCACCGTTGCGCCGCCGTAGCCGCCGCCCACCACCACCACGTGGCCGGCAGCCTGCTTGCGGGGAACCGGGGCGCTGGCGCAGCCGGTCAGGGAGGCGGTGACGGAAGCGGCGGAGACGATGCCCGCGGCCTTGAGGAAATCCCGGCGTTGCATGGTCATTACTTGCCCTCCCGTTTCTGGGCTGCCAGATAGGTGGTGATCAGGTCCAGCTGCTCCGGGGTATAGCCCTTGGCGATCTGGTGCATGATGGTGGCCGGCCGGCTGCCGTCGCGGAAGCCGTTCAGCTTCTGCAGCAGCACGCCCTTGTCCTGGCCGGCCAGCACGTCCATGGCGCCGGGCTGGGCATGGCCGTCGGTGCCGTGGCAGTTGGCGCAGGTGGCGGCCAGATTGCGGGCCAGGTTGGGGTCGGCGGCAAAGGCCGCGGTGCTGCCCAGGCCGGCGGCAAGGACGGCGAGCAGGGAAAGGCGTGACATCAGGTGGCGCGCAAAGGGCATGGCATCTCCTTGGCTAGACGAAGGCCGTCCAGATATAAGCAGTCCAGATTTGGCCCGGAGTATAACAACCGCAGCGGCGGAGTTTCCCCCGCCAAAACAGAATATTTCGGTCTTTTCTTATAACCTGGCGGCACTCTCGGCCGCTGCCGTAGGGGCCTCGCCGAGCATCCGCACCTCCCGCTGGGGGAAGGGGATTTCGATGCCTTCGGCCTTGAAGCGCTTCCAGATCTCCAGGTTGATGTCCGAGCGCAGGGCGCCGGAACCTTCCTCCGGGTCTTCGATCCAGAAGCCCACCTCCAGGTTGATGCCGCTGTCGGCAAAGCCGGTCAGGTAGGCCCGGGGCGCCCGCTCCTGCAGTACCCGGGGATGGGCTGCAGCCGCCTCCACCAGCACCGCCATGGCCCGCTCCACATCGCTGTTGTAGCCGACCTGGACGGCGGTCTTGAGGAATACCTGGGTGTCCGTGTAGGACTGGTTCTGCACCACGTTGGCGACGAACTGCTCGTTGGGGATCAGGTACTCGGTGCCGGCCAGGCCCCGCAGCACCGTGTAGCGGGTGGTGATCTGGGTCACCACGCCGCTGGTGGCGGCGTCGATGGCGATGAAGTCGCCCAGGCGGATGGAGCGGTCGAGCAGGATGATGAAGCCGGAGATGTAGTTGCTGGCGATCTTCTGCAGGCCGAAACCGAGGCCGACGCCGAGGGCGCCGCCGAAGACCGAGAGGGTGGTGATGTCGATGCCCACCAGGGACAGGCTGATGAGCACCGCCACCAGGGTCAGCAGGGCCTTGATGATGCGGGCCAGCACCGCCCGCACGTTGGAATCCAGCTTCTGCGCCCCCATCAGCCGGGCCTCCGCCAGGCCGGCCAGCCACAGGGCGCCCAGCACGGTGACGAAAATGGTGACCAGGCCGTGCAGGATCATCCACAGGTCGAGGCGCTGCTTGCCCACGGCGAACTGCACCTGCTCCATGGCGTCGATCACCGGCAGGTCCAGGCCGGTGATGTGCAGGGCTGCGGCCAGCCACACCAGGGTGGCGATGACCCGCTCGGATGCGGCCAGCCAGCCCGAGGGGGCGAAGGCCTGGCGCAGGATGTAGACCATCAGCCGGATGCCGGCCAGGGACAGCATCAGGGGCACGGCCAGGGTCAGCAGGTTGACGTGCATGTGGGGCTTGAGCAGGGCCCGTGCCAGCACCACCAGGCCCGCCGCCAGCAGGGGGAAGAGCAGGCGCTTGACCCCGCTGCGGCCCGCGTGCCAGCGCTCCGGCGTCGTCTGAATGCGGTTGCGCACCTGGCGCGAGGCGAAGAAGGCGATGCCGATGCAGCCGAGGAGCACGGCCATCTGCCAGAAAATGCGGGGATTCTGCAGGTCGTCCCACAGGTCGGTGAATAGCTGGGGCAGGGTTTCCATGGCGCAGGCTTACTTGGCTTGACGTTCGAAGACGGCGGCGAAGAAGGCGTCGCTGTCGTGGCGGTGGGGCAGCAGGGCCAGACGGCCGGCGGGCATGGCCTCCAGCCCCGGCAGCTCGATGCCCTGGGCGGCCAGGATGTCGGCCACCGGCACGGCGACGAAGTCCGGGTGGGCGGCGAGGAAGGCGTCGGCGACGGCGCCGTTCTCTTCCTGCAGCAGGCTGCAGGTGGCGTACACCAGGCGGCCCCCGGCCTTCACCAGGCGGGCGGCGGAATTGAGGATGGCGGTCTGCTTGGCGTTCAGCTCGGCGACGGACTTTTCGTCCTGGCGCCACTTCAGGTCCGGATTGCGGCGCAGGGTGCCCAGGCCGGAGCAGGGCGCATCCACCAGGACCCGGTCCAGCTTGCCGGCCAGGCGCTTGATGCGGGCGTCGTTCTCGCTCTCGATGCGCACCGGGTGCACGTTGGACAGGCCGGAGCGGGCCAAGCGCGGCTTCAGGTTGTTGAGGCGCTTCTCCGACACGTCGAAGGCGTAGAGGCGGCCGGTGGAGCGCATCAGGGCGCCCAGCAGCAGGGTCTTGCCGCCGGCGCCGGCGCAGAAGTCGGCCACCATCTCGCCCCGCTTGGGCGCCAGCAGCAGGCCCAGCAGCTGGCTGCCCTCGTCCTGCACTTCCACCGCACCGTCCATGAACAGGGGGTTGCGGGAAAGGGCGGGCTTGCCGGCCAGGCGCAGGCCCAGGGGCGAATAGGGGGTGGGAGTGGCGGCGATGCCGTCCTTGGCCAGCTGGGCGGCGACGGCGTTGCGTTCCGCCTTCAGGCTGTTGACCCGCAGGTCCAGGGGGGCCGGCCGGTTGAGGGCGGCCACCAGGGCCTGGGTCTCCTCGGCGCCGTACTGGGCCAGCAGGCGCTGGTAGAGCCAGTCCGGCAGGTCCAGGGCAATGGCCGGGGCGCTCAGGCCCAGGGGGCCGCTGGGGTCGAAATGGTCTTCGCCGCGGCCGATGGCGGCCCAGCGCTGTTGCAGGTGTTCCACCAGCTCGGCTTCGCCGTGGCGCAGCAGGGCTTCCAGGGCCTTGGCGTCCAGGCCCTGGTGGCAGGCCAGGTGGGCCAGCAGCAGGCGGCGGGCGTTCACCTGGGGCAGTACCAGGGCTTCCAGGCTGCGCTTGTGGCGCAGGATGGCGAACACGGCCTCGGCCACGAAGCCCCGGTCCCGGTGGCCCAGCTGCTTGTGCTCGCGGAAGTAGCGGGAGAGGGCCGCGTCCGCCGGGTGGTTCAGGCGCAGCACCTCGGTGAGGGCGGCGATGGCGTGCTGGAACAGGGCGGGAGCGGGTGCGTGGGTCATGGCGGTCTTCAAAAAAACGTTGGCCCCGGAGGGCGCGGAAAATCGGTGGGGCCGGAGCCCCGGCGGGCGGCGTCTATTCGCTGCCGACCTGGAGTTCGGTGGCGATCTGGTCGAAACGTTCGCCCTTCTTGTCGATGTGGCGGATCTTCACCGGCAGCAGCAGGCGGTCCGTGGCCAGCCACACTTCGGTGGTAGTGTCGCCGCTGGCCCGCAGGTGCAGGGTCGGCACGCTGCCGAAGGCCAGTTCCAGGACTTCCTCGCCGACCCGGGTGAAGCGGATCGTGTCCAGCTTGCGCCCGGTGCTCACCGGCAGATCCACCGTGGCGCCCACCTGGGGCAGGTAGCCGAAGGCGTAGTAGAAGCTGATGAAGTCCTGGGCGCCGGGGGGCAGGGTCTGGCGTCGCTGCTCCCTGCCCTGGACGACGCTGCCGGCGTTCCAGTCGAAGTCGGCCCGGTCGCCGGTCTCGCTGCCGTTCTTGCGGGCGACGAAGGTTTCCGGCTGCAGTCCAGCCGGGCCTATTTTACCCCGGCTCTCGTAGGCCACCTGGACCGACTTGAAGAGGGCCGCCAGGCCGGTGGTTTCGGTGATGCCGGTGAGCCGGTAGCGGCCGTCGGCGATGCGCCATTCGTGGATGGTCTGGCCCACTTCGAAATTCTGCTCGCCCTTGATGACGACGAAGCGGATGCGGCCCCGGGGCGGCAGCCGGGGCTCCACGGCCGCCGGCGGGGCCGGCTCGGGAGCGGCCACCGGCGCGGCTTCCGGCACCGGGGCGGCGGCCGCCGGCTCCGGCTGGGCCTGGGGGGCAGGCACGGCTGCCGGCCCAGGCGGGACGGCCCTGCTGGGCCTGGGGGCCTTGGGTGCCGCTTTCGGCGCGGGTGCCGGGGCAGGGGGTGTTTCGGGCCGCCGCTGGGGCGTCAGGGTGGCTTCCAGGGGCGGCGAGGGTGGTTCTTCGCCCAGCCCGGGCAGCTCGACTTCCGGCAGCACCAGGGCGCCGAGATGGAGGAAGAGGGAGGTCGCCAGGGCCAGCGCCAGGGCGACGGGGATGGAACGCTTCAGGGATCAGCTCCGGGCCGGGGGGGAAATGAGGGCGCTGGCGGCGGCCATGGGGTTGTCGGCCAGCAGCACCCGGCCCTGTTCCAGGCGCAGGCGGCCCTGGCAGAACCAGGCCACGGCGGCGGGATAGACCTGGTGTTCCTGCACCAGGACCCGGGCCGCCAGACTGTGCTCGTCGTCCCCTTCCAGCACCGGCACCACGGCCTGGGCGATGGCGGGGCCGTGGTCCAGGGCCGGGGTGACGAAATGCACGGTGCAGCCGTGCACCCGGCAGCCTTCCTCCAGGGCCCGCTGGTGGGTGTGGAGGCCGGGGAAGGCGGGCAGCAGGGAGGGATGGATGTTGATCAGGCGGCCTTCGTAATGGCGCACGAAGCCTTCGGAGAGGATGCGCATGAAGCCGGCCAGGATCACCAGGTCCGGGGCGTGGGCGTCGATGGCCTCGGCCAGGGCGGCATCGAAGGCTTCCCGGCTGGGGTAGGCCTTGTGGTCCAGGGCGGCGGTGGCGATGCCGGCCGCCTTGGCGGTTTCCAGGCCCTTGGCGTCGGGCCGGTTGGCGATCACGGCCACCACCTGGCCCGGATAGGCAGGGTCGGCGGCGGCCCGGAGGATGGCCTCCATATTGCTGCCGCGGCCGGAGATGAGGATGACGAGTCTTTTTTTCATGTCTGCTGGGGCCCGGCAGGGGCTGCCGGGGCGGTCCTACTTGATCGGTGTGAGGGCGGCCACCGGCAGGAAGACTGCGGTGGCCAGGTTCTGCATGACCCGGTTGACGGTGCGGCCGTTCTTGTCGGCCACCACCACCGAGAGGAAATCCAGGAGGCCGACCAGGCGGCCGATTTCCCGCTCGAAGGAGAGGTTGCGCACGGCGGCGTCCGGCTCGTTGGAGAGGATGTACAGCTCGCCTTCCACATTGCGGTTGTTGTTCAGGCGCCAGGCGACGATTTCCAGGTTGCGGGCGCAATTGTAGAGCTTTTGCGCGTCGAGGCCGTCAAGAACGTAAAAATCGGTCTTGTGCTCGTAGGCCGCCTGGACCATGCCGTTGACCCCGGCCATGAGGGCCAGCACCCGGTCGCCGTGGTAATCCTCGCGGAAGGCGAGCAGCATGGCCTGGGCCTCCCGGCGCCCTTCCAGCTCGGGCCACTGGTTGTTGTCGAAGATGCGGGCCACGGCCGCTTCCAGGGAGGGCTGGCCGACCTTCTTCCATTCCCGGGGATTGCGCCGGTACAGCTTTTCGGTGAGGCGTTTGAGGCCGGCGCTGACTTCCCGCTGGCTGGCGTCGATGACCCGGTCGATGTCGGTCTTGGCGATGGCCCGGGGGTCGAAGCGGGATTCGCTGCGCCCGTCGTGGCTGGTGCGGGTGGTGCAGCCCGGCAGGGCCAGGGCCAGCAGCAGGGCCGCCGCTGCGGCCAGGGCGGGGCCGGCCCGCGCTCCGTCTTGTTCCTGCTTCCCCATGACTCCCCCTTGGTTTTTTGTCTGTGGTTGTGCCGTTCAGCCGGTGCTGGCCTTGCGCGCCTTGCAGTAGCCGATGATGGCCGGCAGCAGGGACACGGCGATGATGAGCACGATCACCAGCGACAGGTTGTTCTTGATCAGGGGCAGGTTGCCGAACCAGTAGCCGGCCAGGCTGAGGGACACCACCCAGGAGACGCCGCCGACCACGTTGAAGAAGGTGAAGCGGCCGTAGCCCATCTCGCCCATGCCGGCGACGAAGGGGGCGAAGGTGCGCAGCAGGGGCAGGAAGCGGGAAATGACCAGGGTCTTGCCGCCGTGCACCTCGAAGAAGGCGTGGGTCTTTTCCAGGGCGGCCCGGTTCAGCAGGCGGGAATTCCAGGCCAGGATGCGGTGGCCGAACCAGCGGCCGATGACGTAGTTGAGGCTGTTGCCGAGCACGGCGGCGAGGGACAGGCTGAGCATCAGGGGCATCAGGGCCATGTCGCCGATGGCGGCCAGGGCGCCGGCGACGAAGAGCAGGGAGTCGCCGGGAAGGAAGGGCACGACGACGAAGCCGGTCTCGGCGAAGACGATGAAAAAGAGGATGGCGTAGATCCAGGGGCCGTATTGCTGGACCAGGACGGCCAGGTGCTTGTCCAGGTGCAGGACCAGGTCGATGAACTGCAGGAAGAGGCCGGTGATTGCGTCGAAAAATTCCATGGGGCGGCAGGGAGTATGGGGGCGGATGGGGCGGCTCCGGGCGGGGCCGCCAGGCCCGGATTCTAGCCTACTTGTGCACGCAGCCCGGCGGCGGCTCGTTGAGCACGGCCCAGAACAGGCCCAGGGATTTCACCGCGTCGATGAAGTCGCGGAAATTCACCGGCTTCACCACGTAGGCGTTGCAGCCCAGGTCGTAGGCCTCGTCCAGGTCCCGCTCCTCCCGGGAGGAGGTCAGCATGACCACCGGCACGTGGCGCAGCTCCTCGTCCTGCTTGATCTCCCGCAGCACTTCCAGGCCGCTCACCAGGGGCATCTTCAGGTCCAGCAGGATCAGGGCCGGGTTGCCCGCCGGCCGGTCGGCGAAGGGGCCGCGGCGGTAGAGGTAGTCCAGGGCCTGCTCGCCGTCGTTCACCACCTCCACCTCGTTGGCCAGGTGGCTGGCACCCAGGCCTTCCAGGGCCAGTTCCACGTCCCGGGGATCGTCTTCCGCCAGGAGGATGCGCTTCAGTTCCATGGAATCTCCTTATTGTCTTTATGCATCATTCTTCCCGGGGCAGGCTGAAGTAGAAGGTGGCGCCCCGGTCGGGTTCGGCCTCGGCCCAGGTGCGGCCGCCGTGGCGCTCCACCACCCGGCGCACGTTGGCCAGGCCGATGCCGGTGCCCTCGAAATCGGCGGCGCCGTGCAGGCGCTGGAAGACGCCGAACAGCTTGCCCACGTATTTCATGTTGAAGCCGACGCCGTTGTCGGCGATGCGGATCACCCACTCGGGCCGCCCCTCGTGCTCCCCGCTCTCGGCGGCGATGTGGATCTGGGCCCGCTCCCGCTTGCGCGAGTACTTGAGGGCGTTGCCCACCAGATTGGCCAGCACCTGGCGGATCAGGGTGCGGTCCGCCAGTACCTGGGGCAGGCTGCCGATGGCCCAATCCACCGCCGGGGCGCGGGGCTCCTGGGCCAGGTCGTCGATCACTTCCTGGAGCAGCTTGTTGAGGTCCACCGGGGTCTTGTGCACTTCGGCCCGGCCGATGCGGGAGAAGGCCAGCAGGCCGTCGATGAGGTCGCCCATGCGGTTGGCGGCCTCGGTGATGATGTTGAGATAGCGCCGGCTGGCTTCCGACAGCCGGTTGTCCGCATCGGCCTCGAGCAGGCTGACGAAGCCGGAGACGTGGCGCAGGGGCGCCCGCAGGTCGTGGGAGACGGAGTAGGAGAAGGCTTCCAGCTCCTTGTTGGCCACCGCCAGCTGGTCGGTGCGTTCGGCCACCCGCCGTTCCAGTTCCTGGTTGAGGCTGCGCATGGCCCGTTCCTGGGCCATGCGCTCCATTTCCATGCCGGCCCGCAGGGCGAACAGGCTGATGATGGGCAGGTAGCCGCTGGCCTCGGGCAGGGGCTTGTCGTCGATCACCACCAGCAGGCCCAGGATCTTGCCGCCGTTGCCGGTGATGGGGGCGCCCATGTAGCTTTCCGCCTTCATTTCCTTCAGGGCCCGGTTGTCCGGGAACAGCTCGGTGATGCCCCGGGGGAAGAGGGTCGGGCCGGAGCCGAGCATGACCTGGCAGGGCGTGCCGTCCAGGGCGTAGGCGAAAATGGTGGAGGGGGCGCCGTGGGTCCAGCTGGAGAGGGTGCGGATGTGGCAGCCGTCCGGGTCCACTTCGCCGACGAAGGCGTAGGCCACGTCGAAGAGGGTGGCCACGTGCTGCACCAGGGAATCGAGGAAGGCTTCGCCGTAGACCGTGGCGGTGTTTTCCACCAGGGCCCGCAGGGCTTCCTGGGTGCGGCGCATCTCGGTCACGTCCCGGCCTTCGGGAATGAGGTAGATGACGCGGCCGTGCTCGTCCCGCACCGGGGTGATGCTGACGTCGATCCAGTGCAGGATGCCCTGGGCGGTGCGGTGGCTGGCGGCGAAACGCACCGTCTCGCCCTGGCGCGCCCGGGCCACGGCCTGGCGCAGGGTTTCCCGGCTGTCGCTGTCCCGGTCCCACCAGGGGGTGTCCCAGAAGGGGCGGCCCACCACCTCTTCCTTGGCGGCGCCGGCGAATTCCAGGGAGGTGCGGTTGGCCTCCAGCAGGGTGCCCTGGGGGTCCATCAGGCCGACGAAGGAGAAGGTGCTGTCGAGCAGGCCCCGGATGCGCTGTTCGCTGTCGATGAGGGCCTGCTGGGTGCGCATGCGGGCGGTGATGTCCTGGCCGGTGCCGCGGTAGCCGCGGAACTGGCCCCGCTCGTCGAAGACCGGGCGGCCGTTGCTGACGTACCAGTGGATTTCGCCGTCGCCGGCGACGATCTGGTAGGTGAAGTCCCGGAACGGCAGGTGGGCTTCCTGCTGGGCCCGGTGGGCGGTCATCTGCTCCGGGGTGACGCCGAGCAGGGGCAGTTCCCAGCGGGTCTTGCCCAGGTACTGCTCCAGAGGCAGGCGGCCCTTCTGGAAGGCGCCGCCGGACATCATGGTGAAGCGGCAGTTCTCGTCCTGCTCCCAGTACCAGTCATAGGACAGCTCGGCCAGGTCGCGGAAGCGGGCCTCGCTCTCCCGCAGGTCCCGGTCCACCTCCAGCAGTTCGGCCATCTGGGCGTCCAGCTGGGCGGTGCGGGTCGCCACTTCCTGGCGCAGGGTCCGGTTCCAGAAGAGGATCACCCCCAGGGCCGCGGCGACGAGGGTCAGCAGGCCGCCCGCCACCCACCAGAAATTGGGGTTGTTCCAGGGGCCGGCGTTGCCCACCCGCAGCCAGCGCTGCAGCACCTGTTCCTTTTCCTGGGCCGGAATGGCGGCGGCGGTCTGGTCCATGAGGGCGGTCAGCTCGGGCCAGTCGCCGCGCACGCCGAAGGTGAAGGCGTAGTTGATGCCGGTGTTGCCGCCTACGGCCAGATTGACCAGGCCTTCCTTCTGCACGTAGTAGGTGACCCGGCCCAGGTCGGTAACCGCCGCATCCACCTCGCTGAAGGCCAGCTTGGTCAGGGCCGACAGCTCGTCCCGGCTGGGGGCCAGGTGCAGCCCGGGATACTCCCGCCGCAGGCGGTCCTCCAGGGCGCTGCCGGCCAGCACCGCCACCTTGCGTCCTTCCAGCTGGTCCAGGGTGAGGGGGCCGGTGCCCAGGGTCTCCTGGCGCACGATGATCTTGGTTTCCAGCTCGGCGTAGGGCTTGGGGAAGCTCAGATAGGTTTCCCGGCCCGGGGTGTGCACGGCGGCGAAGAGCAGGTCCACCTCCCGGTTGCGGATGCCGTCGTGCATGTCTTCCAGGCTGCCGTAATAGACCATCTGGAAGCGCACGCCGAGGCGCTGCTCGTAGAGCTTCAGCATGTCCACCGAGAGGCCCGAGTAGCTGCCGCTGCGGAAGTCCCGCATCAGCAGGTTGGGCATTTCCGTGGCGCCGACCCGGATTTCCGGGTGCTGGGCCAGCCACTGGCGCTGCTCGGGGGAATAGTTCTGGGCCCGGGCCAGGGGGCTCGACAGCAGGCCCAGGATCAGCAGCAGGAAGGAGAAGCGGAAGGGAAAAAGGGAAAGGAGGCGCCGCAGCCGGCCGGGGAGTGCAAGAAGCGAAGGCAGCGCCATGACCGCTTCAGCGCCACTGGGCCAGGGCCGGCGCCAGGTCTTCGGGCAGGGCCGGGCGGGCGAAGTGGTAGCCCTGGCCCTCGCTGCAGCCGCAGTCTTGCAGGCGGCTGCGCTGGTCGGCGGTTTCCACGCCCTCGGCGATGACCTCCAGGCCCAGGCTGGTGCCCATGGCGACGATGGCCCGGGCAATGGAGAGGTCGCTGCCGGCGGCCGGGCCGCGGACGAAGGACTGGTCGATCTTCAGCCGGTTCACCGGGAACTGCTGCAGATAGGAAAGGGAGGAGTAGCCGGTGCCGAAGTCGTCGATGGCCAGGGAGACGCCGATGTCCCGCAGCTGCTGCAGGGTGTCCAGGACTTCCTCCTCCTGGTTCATGGCGATGTTTTCGGTGATCTCCAGCTCGATGTTGCGCGGATCGGCGCCGGAGCGCTGGATCACCATGGCCACCGATTCGGCCAGGCGGGGCTGCTGGAACTGCAGGGCGGAGAGGTTCACCGCCACCCGCAGGTCGTGGTGGCCGGCCTGGGCCCATTTGACGCTCTGGCGGCAGGCTTCCCCCAGCACCCATTCGCCGACGGGGACGATGAGGCCCGTTTCCTCCAGCAGGGGAATGAATTCCAGGGGCGAGACCAGGCCCCGTTCCGGGCTCTGCCAGCGCAGCAGGGCCTCGACGCCGGTGATGCGGCCCGTGGCCAGGTCTACCTGGGGCTGGTAGTGCAGCACGAATTCGTGATTGACCAGGGCGTGGTAGAGGGCCGCTTCCAGCACCAGGCGGCCCTTTTCCGGCTGGGCCATGCGTTCGTGGAAGAGGCGGGCCTGGCCGGGGCCGGCCCGCTTGGCCGTTTCCAGGGCTGCTTCGGCGTGCTGCATGAGGTCCAGGCCTTCGTTCTCCCGGTCGGCGGAGCGGGGGTGGAGGGCGGCGCCGATGCTGCAGGTCAGGTACAGGTCCTGGCCCTGGATGGAAAAGCCGGCGGCGAAGGCTTCCCGCAGGCGCTCGAACCAGGCCTCGGCCCCGGCCGGGTCGGCGATGCCGGAGAGCACCAGGGCGAAGCGGTCGGAGGAGGCCCGGGCAACGAAATCGTCCTCGCCGATGAGGGCCGAGAGGCGCCGGGCCACGGCCCGCAGCACCCGGTTGGCCAGGACCATGCCCATGCCGTGCATGATCTTGCGGAAGCGGTTGATGTCCACCAGCAGCAGGAGGAAGGGGGCCTGCTCCGGGGCGCTGCGGTGTTCCAGGTGTTCCAGCAGGAAATCCACATTGGCGATGCCGGTCAGGGGGTCGAAGCGCAGCAGGTGTTCCAGGCTGGCCTGGGCCTGGCGCAGGGCGGCCCGGTTGCCGGCCTCCCGGATCTCCCGCTCCACTACCGGGGCCAGGCGGCTCAGGTTGTCCTTGCTGACGAAGTCCCGGGCGCCGCGGCGCATGGCCTCGATGGCGATGTCGTCGGGGATCATGCCGGAGACGATGACGAAGGGCAGGTCGCCGCCCCGGGACTGCAGCAGGGCCAGGGCCGAGACCGAGTCGAACTCGGGCATGTTGTGGTCGCAGATGACCACGTCCCAGCCGCCCTGGGCCAGTTGCTCCTCCATGGCGGCGCCGGTCTCCACCCGTGTCCACTCGATGCGGTGGCCGCTCTGGCGCAGGGCACGGGCGGCCAGCTCCACATCCAGTTCGGAGTCGTCGACGAAGAGGACGCGCAGGGGCAGTGCAGACTCAGGCGATACGGGCATGGGGTATGGCGCCGTTGTATGACAGGTGTGGGACGATTATAGCGACTTCCGCTACCGGCGGTAGCCCCGCATGGCGGCCGCAACGCCGCGCCCGGAGCCGACTTCGGCAGGGGCTATAATGCCCCCTCGCCGTTTGTTCCCGACCCCGTTGCCGCCATGCCCATCCGCCTCCTGCCCGACCTTCTCATCAGCCAGATCGCCGCCGGCGAGGTGGTGGAACGGCCCGCCTCGGTCCTCAAGGAAGTGCTGGAAAACGCCCTGGACGCAGGCAGCCAGGCCATCCAGATCCAGCTGGAAGAGGGCGGGGTGAAGCTGATCCGGGTCAGCGACGACGGCTGCGGCATTCCCCAGGAAGAACTGCCCCTGGCCCTGACCCGCCACGCCACCAGCAAGATCGCCAGCCTGGAAGACCTGGAACAGGTGGCCACCCTGGGCTTCCGCGGCGAGGCCCTGGCCTCGGTGGCGGCGGTGGCCCGCCTCACCCTCACCAGCCGCGCCGCCGGCGCCGGCCATGCCTGGAAGCTGGCGGCCCACGGCAGCGGCGAGGCGGAACCGGCCGCCCTGGCCGCCGGCACCGTGGTGGAAATGCGGGACCTCTATTACAACACCCCGGCCCGCCGCAAATTCCTGAAATCCGAAGGCACCGAATTCGCCCACTGCGCCGATGCGGTCAAGCGCGTCGCCCTGGCCCATCCGGGCGTGGCCTTTTCCCTGGCCCACAACGGCCGGGTCAGCCTGTCTTTGCCGAAAGCCGATCTGGCCGGCCGGGTCGGCGCCATCCTGGGCCAGGATTTTCTTGCCGAATGCCGCCGCGTCGAGGCCGCCATCAACGGGCTGTCGATCGTCGGCTACGCCGCCCAGCCCGCCTGGTCCCGGCCCGGGCGGGATGCCCAGTACGTCTTCGTGAACGGCCGCTTCGTCCGCGACAAGCTGCTGGCCCACGCCCTGCGCGAGGCCTACCAGGACATGCTGCACGGCAGTCGCCACCCGGGCTACGCCCTGTTCATCGAGATCGACCCGGCGGCGGTGGATGTCAATGTGCACCCGGCCAAGACTGAAGTGCGCTTCCGCGACGGCCGGGCGGTGCACCAGTTCGTCTATCACGCCGTGCATAAGGCCCTGTCCCAGGTCATCAGCGACCCGAGCCGGGAAGTGCAGACGGCCTCCCCCGGACTGGCCTCCCTGGGCGGCAATGCCGGTGCGGCATCCGGCCCTGTCCATGCCGACAGCGGCTATGGGCAACGTTCATCGGCCATGCCGGCCTGGAACCCGCCCCGCCAGGGCAGCCTGGGCGTGGCCGAGCCGTCTGCCACGTCCTACCTGGCCTTCGCCGCAGCGGCCCGGCAGGGGCCGGGCTCTGGCAGCACCTTTCCCGGTGGCGGCAGCTTCGCCCCGGCAGCGGCCGCCGCCGATGCCCCCGGCCAGGAGGCACCGCCCCTGGGCTACGCCCTGGCCCAGCTGCACGGCATCTATGTGCTGGCCCAGAACGCCCGGGGCCTGATCCTGGTGGACATGCACGCCGCCCACGAGCGCATCCTCTACGAAAAGCTGAAGAGCGCCTACGACAGCAAGGCGGTGCCGACCCAGGCCCTGCTCATTCCGGCGGTGTTCTCCGCCAGCGCCCACGAGGTGGCGGCGGTGGAGGAACACGGCGCCACCATGGCCGAACTGGGCTTCGAACTGGCGCCCCTGGGCCCCAACGAACTGGCCCTGCGCTCCGTGCCCCAGCTGTTGGCAGGTGGCGATCCGGTGAACCTGGCCCGCAGCCTGCTGGCCGAGCTGATGGAGCATGGGGCTTCCCAGGTCTCCACCGCCCGGCGCAACGAACTTCTGGCCACCCTGGCCTGCCACGGCGCCGTGCGCGCCCGGCGCCTGCTCACCGTGCCGGAAATGAACGCCCTCTTGCGCCAGATGGAAGAGACCGAACGGGCCGACCAGTGCAACCACGGCCGCCCCACCTGGACCGAGCTGTCCTTGGCGGACCTGGACAAGCTCTTCCTGCGGGGCCAGTGATGGCTCCCTCTGCTTACGGCTTCAGGTCCCGTCCCGGGCACCGGGCAGGAATCGTCGGGATGGCGGCATGAGCGCCCATCCCCCCGCCATCCTGCTCATGGGTCCCACCGCCAGCGGCAAGACCGCGGCGGCCCTGCACCTGTTCGACCGCTTCCCGGTGGAGCTGATCAGCGTCGATTCGGCCCTGGTTTTCCGCGACATGGATATCGGCACCGCCAAGCCGGACCGGGCCACCCTGGCCCGCTACCCGCACCGGCTGGTGGATGTGATCTCGCCGGAGGAGGCCTACTCCGCCGCCCGCTTCCGCGACGAAGCCCTGGCCGCCATGGCCGAGGCCATCGCCCGGGGCAAGGTGCCCCTGCTGGTGGGCGGCACCATGCTCTACTACAAGGCCCTGCGGGAGGGGCTCTCCGACCTGCCCCAGGCCGACCCGGCCCTGCGTGCCGAACTGGAAGCGAAGGCGGCGGCCTACGGCTGGCCGGCCCTGCACGCCGAACTGGCGCAACTGGACCCGGTCACCGCCACCCGCCTGCACCCCACCGATTCCCAGCGGGTCTCCCGCGCCCTGGAAATCTGCCAACTGACGGGCCGGCCCATGTCCGCCCTGCTGGCCGAGCAGCAGCGGGAGCCCCTGCCCTGGAACCTGCTGCCCCTGGCCCTGGCCCCTTCCGACCGGGCGGTGCTGCACCAGCGCATCGCCGAGCGTTTCGCCCAGATGCTGGAACAGGGCTTCATGGACGAGATGCATATGCTGCGCGCCAAGTACCGCCTACACGGCGGCCTGCCTTCCATGCGCTGCGTCGGCTACCGCCAGGTCTGGGAGGTGCTGGAGGGCGAGGCCCCCGCCGCCGAGCTGCTGGACCGGGGCATCTTCGCCACCCGCCAGCTGGCCAAGCGCCAGATCACCTGGCTGCGCGCCGACCCCACGGCGGAAGTGTTCGACTGCCTGGCGCCGGACCTGATTGCCCGGGTGGAAAGCCGGGTGGCCCGCTTCCTGGAACAGCAGAAGGTCTGACATGGCCGCCAGCCGGGAGTACGTGGATTACCTCCTGGAAAGCCTGGCGCCCCTGGGGCCGGTGGTGGGCAAGCGCATGTTCAGCGGCGTCGGCCTCTTTCTCGACGGCCTCATGTTCGCCATCGTCATCGACGACCAGCTGTGGCTGAAGGCGGACGACCTCAACCGGGGCGAATTCACCGCCCTCGACCTGCCGCCCTTCACCTATCCGCGCCAGGGCAAGCTCACGGCCTTGAGCTACTACCGGGCCCCGGACGAGGCCCTGGATGCGCCCCATGCCCTGCTGCCCTGGGCCCGCAGCGCCTTTGCCGCAGCCCTGCGGGGGCGTGACCTTGCAGGCCGCAGGCGCCCGCCCCGTCGCAAGCCGCCGGCCTAGTCCGGCGGCGCCATGAAAAAGCCGCCCGGAAGGCGGCTTCTTGTTTGCCCCGGCGCCGCGCCTAGCGGTCCTGCAGCAGCCATTGCAGCAGGGTGGCGTAGAGCACGTCCGGGTTCACCGGCTTGGCGATGAAGTCGTTCATGCCGGCTCCCAGGCAGCGGGCCTTGTCCTCGGCGAAGGCATTGGCGGTCATGGCCAGGATCGGGGTCTGGCGGTGGCGTTGCAGCTGGCGGATTTCCCGGGTGGCGTCGAGGCCGTCCATGAGGGGCATCTGCATGTCCATCAGGATCAGGGCGTAGTCGTTGCCGCGGGCCCTTTCCACCGCCACCTTGCCATCCGGCGCCAGCTCCACCCGCAGGCCCACGTCCTCCAGCATGAACTTGGTGATTTCCTGGTTGATCGGCTCGTCCTCGGCCAGCAGCACCGTGCGGCCGGCGAACTCCTGGCGCAGCCGCTGTTCGGCGTTGCCGCCGGCCAGGGGGGCGCCGTTGCCGTAGCGCTCCTTGCCCTTTTTCAGGCGGGCGGTGAACCAGAAGGTGCTGCCCCGGCCCGGCTCGCTGCTGGCACCGGCCTCGCCGCCCATGAGCTGGGCCAGCTTGCGGGTGATGGCCAGGCCCAGGCCGGTGCCGCCGTAGCGGCGGGTGGTGCTGTTGTCGGCCTGCTCGAAGGCGGAGAAGAGCTTGTGCATGGCCTCGGGCGGGATGCCGATGCCCGTGTCCTGCACCTCGAAGCGCAGCAGGGCGTCCGCCTCGCCTTCTTCCAGGGTGTGCACCCGCAGGGTGATGCTGCCCTGTTCGGTGAATTTGAGGGCATTGCCGGCGTAGTTGAGCAGGGCCTGCTGCAACCGGGTGGGGTCCCCCAGCAGGTGGGGCGGCAGGGGCTGGGCTTCGGTGCGCAGCACCAGGCCCTTGGCCTGGACCCGTTCCTGCAGGAAGGAGGCGACGTTGCCGAGCAGGCTTTCGACGCGGACGGGCGCCTCCTCCAGGGCGAACTTGCCGGCCTCGATCTTGGACAGGTCGAGGATGGCGTTGATCACCCCCAGCAGGTGCTGGGCGGCCGCCTCCAGCTTGTCCATGTGCTCGGCCTGCTGGGGCTTGAGGCCGGCCCGGCGGATCAGATGGGTGAGGCCGGTCATGGCGTTGAGGGGGGTGCGGATCTCGTGGCTCATATTGGCCAGGAAGGCGCTCTTGGCCACGTTGGCCGATTCCGCCGCATCCTTCAGCTCCTCCAGCTGGCGGGTGCGCTCCTGCACCAGCTCCTCCAGGCGCTGGCGGTGCCGCTGCAGCTCGGCCTCGGCGGCCTTGCGCGCGGTGATGTCCCGGGCGATCTTGGAGATGCCCAGAACCCGGCCCTCGCCGTCCAGGAGGGGGGAGATGGTGACCGAGACGTCGACGATGCGGCCGTCCTTGCGGATGCGGCGGGTGTCGAAGTGCTTCACCGTCTCGCCGCGGCGCAGGCGTTCCAGGATGTCCCGTTCCTCCGCCAGGCACTCCGGCGGGAACAGGTGCAGGGTGGAGCGGCCCACCATTTCGGCGGCGCTGTAGCCGAACAGCTCCTCGGCCCCCCGGTTCCAGCTGGTGACGATGCCGTCCAGGGTTTTGCTGAGGATGGCGTCGTCCGAGGAACGGACGATGGCCTCGTACTGCCGGGCGATGCGTTCGGCCTGGCGGCTCTCGGTGACGTCGTAGAAGCAGGCGAGGAAGTCGTCGCCCAGGGAAATGCCGGAAACGAGGACGATGCGCTCCTCGCCGCTGCGCACCGTGATGTTGCACTCGATGGGCGCAATGTCGCCGTCGTGGTTGGCGGCAGCGGCCAACGCCTGCTGCCAGTCAGCCATGACCTGGGCCCGGTAGTCCGGGTCCGGGTAGGCCCGCAGCCACCACTGTTCCAGGCTCGGCATTTCCTCGACGGAGTAGCCGAACATCTGCAGGCAGCGCCGGTTGCGGTCCACGATGGTGCCGGCCTGGTCCACGTAGGCTAGGCCCACCGGGGCTTCCTGGAACAGGCGGCGGAAGCGGGCCTCGCTCTGCTGCAGGGCTTCGGTACGGAGGCGGATTTCCTCGCCCATGCGGTTGAAGTCCTGGGCCAGGGCGCCGATTTCGTCCCCGCCGGCATCGTCGCTGCGGGTGTCGTAGTTGCCGGCAGCCATGTCGCCGACGCTGCGCTGCAGCCGGGCCAGGCGACCGACGAAGGCCCGGTTGAGGTAGCTGCCCAGGGTCAGCAGCAGGACCAGGTAGCCGCCCAGGCGGATGAGGAAGTTGTGCAGCCAGGCGCCGTATTCCCGCTGGCGCAGCTGCTCCGTCGGCAGCTTGATGCTCATGACGCCGCGCAGGTCGCCCACCTGGTAGCCGTAGGCCTGGTCGTAGTCGTTGCCGATGGAGCCGGGGGCCTGGCTGCGCTCGCCGTGGCAGGCCAGGCAGTAGGCCTCGACCCAGATGGGGGCGGTGTAGTGGTAGAAGCTGCGGTTGTCCTGGCCCCGGATTTCCACCAGCCGGTCGGGGGCCTTGGGGTTGGCGCGGAACCAGGCAATGGCCGCCATCTCGTCGGTGTCGGCCTGGTTCTGCGGATTGCGCGGCCGGTCGGAGACGTTGTTGAAAAAGAGGCCGCTGTCGCTCCATTCCTTGAAGTCGGCGGAGATGCGGGAGAGGGCGTGGGCCGGCAGGAAGCCCACGGTGTCGGCGTTGATGGGCAGGCCGCTGGCCATGAACTGCTGGTGGTACACCCGGCGCGTGGCCATCAGCATGCCGCGGATGTTCTGGGCGTCCCGGGTCAGCTCGTCGCGGATGCCGGCCTCGATGCTGCGGTAGCCGACGGCGAAGTCGGCCGCCATGATGCCCAGGATGATGGCGGAGGTGAGCAGCCAGATTTTGTGCTTGAGGCTCATGGGCGGGTCCGGTGGCGAAGGCAGGTGGCGCCAAGTCATTGGCAAAGCGGGATTTATGCTAACTCAATGGCATGTCCGTCCCCAGGGATTTTGTCGCCATTCTTGATCCAGTCGGCATTCCGGAGGCGAAAAAAAAGCCGCTGGGCAGCGGCTTTTTCAGGGTGACGGCCCGGGGCCGTCCGGGACTGGGGGCGGCTCAGGTGGGCAGGCCGTGGCGGGCCTGTTCCGCCGCCACCCGGTCCATGCCCTTGCGCCGGGCCATCAGGGTATAGACCGTGGGCACCACAAAGAGGGTGAAGAAGGTGCCCAGGAGCAGGCCGCCGACGATGACCCAGCCGATCTGGGAGCGGGATTCAGCGCCGGCGCCCCGGGCCAGGGCCAGGGGGATGGCGCCCAGCACCATGGCGCCGGTGGTCATGAGGATGGGGCGCAGGCGCAGTTCCGCCGCCTCGATCACCGCCTCCCGGACGTTGCGCCCCTGCTCCTGCAGCTGGTTGGCGAATTCGACAATGAGGATGCCGTGCTTGGTGATCAGGCCCACCAGGGTGACCAGGCCGATCTGGCTGTACACGTTGAGGGTGCCGCCGCTGAGGAGCAGGGCCAGCAGGGCGCCGGCCATGGACAGGGGCACCGTCAGCATGATGATGAAGGGGTCGCGGAAGCTTTCGAACTGGGCCGCCAGCACCAGGTAGATGAAGGCCAGGGCGAGGATGAAGGTGAGGGCCAGGGAGGCGGTGGAGGTCTTGAACTCCCGCGACTGGCCGTTGTAATCGACGGCGTAGCCGGCCGGCTGCACCTCTCCGGCGATTCCTTCCATGGCCGCCAGGCCCTCGCCCAGGGTGGAGCCGGGGGCCAGGTTGGCGGTGATGGTGACGGCGCGGCGCTGGCCGAAGTGGTTCAGCTCCCGGGGGCTGATGGTCTCGTCCACCTGCACCAGGTTGGCCAGGGGGATCATCTCGCCGCTCTTGCCGCGCACGTAGATGTCGCTGATGTCCCGGGGATTGGCACGGTCGGCGTCGCTGACCTGGACGATCACGTCGTACTGCTCGCCGTCCCGCTTGAAGCGGGTCACCTGGCGGCCGCCGAGCATGGTCTCCAGGGTGCGGCCGACGGTTTCCACGGGCACCCCCAGGTCCGCCGCCTTGTCCCGGTTCACCGCCACGGAGAGCTGGGGCAGGTTGAGCTTGAGGTCCGTGTCCACATTGAGGAACAGGGGGCTCTTGGCCATTGCCGCCAGGAACTTGGTGGTGGTGGCCTGCAGCTCCTGGTAGGAGGCGGAACTGACGATGACGAAGTTGATCGGCCGCTCCCGGGCGCTCTGGCCGAGGGAGGGCGGCGTCACCGGGAAGGCCATGACGCCGGGGATGTCCCGGAAGCGGGGCAGCAGCTGCTTGGCGATTTCCGGCGAGCTGTGCTGGCGCTCCTTCCAGTCCTTCAGGCGCAGGATGGCGGAGCCCTGGGAGACGATGGGATTGCCGGAGACGACGAAGTAGTTGGCGGCGTCGGGAATGCCGGCGTAAATCTTCTCGATCTGGCGGGCGTACTTGTCCGTGTATTCCAGGGTGGCGCCCTCGGGGCCGTTGAAGATGCCGAAGATGACGCCCCGGTCCTCGATGGGGGAAAGCTCGGACTTGAGCAGCTTGAGCATGCCGACGCAGGCCAGGGCCACTGCGGCGAATCCCACCAGGACGATCCAGCGCCGGTCGAGGGCGGCGCCGAGGATGCGGCGGTAGCCGGCGTTGAGCCAGTTGAGGAAATTCTCGATGGCGACGAAGGCCTTGCCGTGCTTTTCCTCGTGCCGCAGCAGCACCGAGCACATCATGGGCGACAGGGTCAGGGCGACGAAGCCGGAGACCAGCACGGCGCCGGCCAGGGTCAGGGCGAATTCGATGAAGAGCTTGCCGATGCGGCCGGTCATGAAGGCCACCGGGGCGTAGACGGCGGCCAGGGTGATGGTCATGGCCACCACGGCGAAGCCGATTTCCTTGGCCCCCTGGAGGGAGGCCTGGATCGGTGGCATGCCTTCCTCGATGTGGCGGTAGATGTTCTCCAGGACCACGATGGCGTCGTCCACCACCAGGCCGATGGCCAGCACCAGGGCCAGCAGGGTCAGGGTGTTGATGGTGAAGCCGAGGACGAACATGAGGGCGAAGGCGCCGATCAGGGACACCGGGATGGTGACCAGGGGAATGAGGGTGGCGCGCAGGTTGCGCAGGAAGAAGAAAATGATCAGCAGCACCAGGATCACCGCTTCGCCGATGGTGGAAAACACCGATTCGATGGAGCGGTCGATGAAGACCGAGGAGTCGTAGGCGATTTCCACCTTCAGTCCGTCGGGCAGCTCGGCGGCGATCTTCGGCAGTTCGGCCCGCAGGGCCCGGGACAGGTCCAGGGGATTGGCGGTGGACTGCTTGATCAGGCCCAGGCTCACCGCCGGCTTGCCGCCGAAGCGGACGTTGGTACGCTCGGCGGCGGCGCCGATCTCCACCCGGCCCAGGTCCCGGATGCGCACCGGGTAGCCGTTCACCGTCTTCACCACGATGGCGGCGAACTGTTCCGGTTCCTTCAGGTCGGTCTGGGCCAGCACGGCGAATTCCCGCTGGCGGCTCTCGATGCGGCCGGCGGGCACTTCCACGTTCTGGGTGCGCAGGGCGTCCTCCACCTCCTGGGCGGTGATCTGGTGGGCCGCCAGGCGGTCCTTGTCGAGCCAGATGCGCATGGCGAACTTGCGCTCGCCGAAGACCCGCACGTCGGCGGCCCCGGGCAGGGTCTGCAGGCGCGGCTTGACCACCCGGTTGGCGATGTCGGTGACCACCAGGGGCGAATGCTTCTCGGAGGAGAAGGCGAGCCAGATGACCGGGCTGGCGTCGGCCTCCACCTTGGCGATGACCGGCTCGTCGATGTCGTCGGGGAGCCGGTTGCGCACCCGGGAGACCCGGTCGCGCACGTCCGAGGCGGCGGAATCCGGATTGCGCTCCAGGCGGAAGCGCACGGAAATCTGGCTGCTTTCCTGGCGCGAGATGGAGGTCAGCACATCCACCCCCTCGATGCCGGCCAGGGAATCCTCCAGGGGCTTGGAGATCTGGGATTCGACGATTTCCGCCGAGGCACCCCGGTAGGTGGTGGTGACGGTCATCACCGGTTCGTCGATCTTCGGGTATTCGCGCACCGAGAGGCGCTGGTAGGAGACCAGGCCGATGAGCATCACCGCCAGGGAGAGCACGGTGGCAAACACCGGGCGGCGGATGCAGATGTCGGAAAGCAGCATGGCGGCTTATCCCTGTTTGGCCGGCCCGGGGGCGGCCTGGGGCGCGGCGGTGGTGGCAGGGGGCTTGGAGATGCCCGTCCCTTCTGCATCCTGGGCCGGCTGGGGCGCAGCATCCACGGCCTTCACCGGGCTGCCGTCCTGCACCTTGAGCTGGCCGGCGGTGATGATGCGGTCTCCCGCCGCCAGGCCGGAGAGGATTTCCACCTGGGCGTTGCGGCGCAGGCCGGTCTTCACTTCCACCTTCTTTGCCTTGCCCTCCTCGATGCGGAACACGGTCTGCTTGCCGCCGCCGGAGACGATGGCCTGCTCGGGGATCATCAGCACCCCGTCCCGGTTGCCGAAGAGCAGGCGCACCCGGGCGAACATGCCGGGACGCAGCTTGAGCTCCGGGTTGTCCAGGCGGGCGCGCAGGGAAATGGCGCGGCCGTTGGCATCCACCAGGGGATCCACCGCATCCAGCACCGCCTTGAAGGCCTGGTTGGGCAAGGCGTCCACGCTCACTTCCACGGCCTGGCCCTTTTGCAGGCGGCTCAGGTACAGCTCGGGCAGGCGGAAATCCAGCTTCAGGGTGCGGATGTCCTCCAGGTTGATGAGGTCCGCCCCTTCCTTGACGTAGTCGCCGACGCTCACCTCCCGGATGCCGACGACGCCGGCAAAGGGCGCCCGGATGCGGGTCTTGGCCAGCTTGGCCTCGGCCAGGGCGACCGCCGCCTCCTGCACCTTGAGGTTGGCGGCGGTGGTGTCCAGGGATTGCTGGCTGATGAACTTCTTCGCCAGCAGTTCCTCGGTGCGTTTGAAATTGGTCACGGCCAGGGCGTGGTTGGCCTTGGCCTGTTGCAGTTCCGCCTCCTGGGTGGCCGCATCCAGGGCCACCAGCACCGTGCCTTTGGCCACCGGCACGCCGTCCTTGAAGCCGATGCTGGCGATGCGTCCCGCCGTTTCCGGCCGCAGCACCACGGATTCGTTGGAGCGCAGGGTGCCCACCGCCGCCGCCTCGTCGGTGATGCTCTGGGGCGCCGCCAGCGCCGTTTCCACCGGCAGGGGCGCTGCCGGGGCGCCGGCGCCGCCTGCCTTGGCGCCGGCCGCAGCCGGGGCCTGGGGGCCGCCGGGAGCCCGGTTGGCGTTGTAGGCGACCCAGCCCAGGCCGACGATTCCGGCGGCGGCAAGGGCGATGACGGCGTAGCGGTGTTTGCGGTGGGGCATGGCGGAGTCTCGTGGTTCCGGCCTGCCGCCGGCGTGGCGCAGCGGCGGGCGACAGGGCCGCAGGCGAAAGGGCGGCGGCAATTTGGCAGCGGGCAATTCTACTCCATCGCCACCCCGGGCCCCGGCCGGGGCAAACGTTGCAAAATGTAAAAAGGCGGCCCGGAGGCCGCCTTTCCATGGCAGGTGCCGGGCTGCAGGATCAGCCGTTGGCGCGCTGCTCCAGCACTTCCACGGCGGGCAGCTTCTTGCCTTCGAGGAATTCCAGGAAGGCGCCGCCGCCGGTGGAGATGTAGTCGATCTGCTTCTCGATGCCGTACTTGGCGATGGCGGCCAGGGTGTCGCCGCCGCCGGCGATGGAGAAGGCCGGGGAGTGGGCGATGGCGGCTGCCAGCATCTTGGTGCCGCCGCCGAACTGGTCGAATTCGAAGACGCCGACCGGGCCGTTCCAGACGATGGTGCCGGCGTGGGCGATGATGCTGGCCAGCTTGGCGGAGGTCTTGGGGCCGATGTCCAGGATCATGTCGTCGGGCTGCACGTCGTTGGCGTCCACCCGGTTGGCGCGGGCATGGACGGACAGTTCGTTGGCCACCACCACGTCTTCGGGGATGGGCACGGAGGCGCCGCGCTCGTCCATCATGTCCATGATGTTGCGGGCTTCTTCCACCAGGTCCAGCTCGGCCAGGGATTCGCCGATGGGCAGGTCGTCGGCCACCATGAAGGTGTTGGCGATGCCGCCGCCGACGATGAGCTGGTCCACCTTGCCGGCGAGGGACTTGAGGATGGTCAGCTTGGTGGAGACCTTGGAGCCGGCGACGATGGCCACCAGGGGGCGCTTGGGGTTTTCCAGGGCCCGGCCCAGGGCGTCCAGCTCGGCACCCAGCAGGGGGCCGGCACAGGCCACGGGGGCGTACTTGGCGATGCCGTGGGTGGTGGCCTCGGCCCGGTGGGCGGTGCCGAAGGCGTCGTTCACATAGACGTCGCACAGCTTGGCCAGCTTCTGGGCCAGCTCGTCGTTGTTCTTCTTCTCGCCCTTGTTCACGCGGCAGTTTTCCAGCAGCACCACGTCGCCGGGCTTCACTTCGAAGCCGCCGTCCACCCAGTTGTCGATCACCGGCACCTTGCGGCCGAGCAGCTCGGCCAGGCGGTGGGCGATGGGGGCCAGGCTGTCCTCGGGCTTCATCTCGCCTTCGGTGGGACGGCCCAGGTGGGAGGTGACCATGACCGCGGCGCCCTTTTCCAGGGCCATCTGGATGGCCGGCACGGAGGCGCGGATGCGGGTGTCGTCGGTGATGCGGCCGGTCTCGTCCTGGGGCACGTTGAGGTCGGCGCGGATGAAGACGCGCTTGCCCTTCACATCCAGGTCGGCGAGTTTGAGAACGTTCATGGAAGTCTCCTTGCGTTGAATTTGGTGATGAGGCGCGGTGCGGTGAATGGGGTGTTCAGGACTGGGACCAGCCGGCATGCCAGCGCTGGGCCACGTCCACCATGCGATTGACGAAGCCCCATTCGTTGTCGAACCAGATGAAGAGGTTGAACAGGCGGGCGCCGCCGGCCCGGGTCTGGCTCAGGTCCACGATGGCGGAATGGGGGTCGTGGTTGAAGTCGATGGAGGCGTGGGGGGCGGCGGAGGTGGTCAGTACGCCCTTCCAGGGGCCGTTGGAAGCGATCTGCAGCAGGGCGTTGAGGCCCGCCACGTCTGCATCCTGGGCCAGGGTCACGGTGAGGTCGATGGCCGAGACGTTGAGGGTGGGCACCCGGATGGCCTTGGCCAGCACCTTGCCCTTGAGGCTCGGCAGCAGGCGTTCCACGCCCCGGGCCAGGCCGGTGGAGACCGGGATCATGGACTGCATGGCGGAGCGGGTGCGGCGCAGGTCGCTGTGGTGGTAGCCGTCCACCAGGGGCTGGTCGTTCATCACCGAATGCAGGGTGGTCAGCAGCACCTGTTCCAGGCCCAGCTCCCGGTCCAGCAGTTCCAGCACCGGCACCACCGCATTGGTGGTGCAGGAGGCGTTGGAGACGATGCGCTCGTCGCCGTTGAGGCGGCCGTGGTTGAGGCCATAGACCACCGTCGCATCCACGTCGGCGGCGCTGTTGGCCGGGTGGGAGAGCAGCACCCGGGGGCAGCCGGCCTCAAGGAAGCGGCGCAGGCCGGCCCGGTTGCTGTACTGGCCGGAGCATTCCACCAGCAGATCCACCTTCAGGCTGCGCCAGTCCACTCCCTCGGGGGTGTCGGCGTGGGTCAGCTGGATGCTGCGGCCGTCGATGACCAGGGTGCCGTCCTGCAGTTCCACCGGGGCGGGGAAGCGGCCGTGGGTGGAGTCGAAGCAGGTCAGGTAGGCGATGCTCTCGCTGTTGGCTGGCTCGTTGATGGCCACCACCTGGAAACGCTCCGCCAGTCCCCGTTCATGCAGGGCCCGCAGAAAGCAGCGACCAATGCGGCCGTAGCCGTTGATGGCGAGACGAAGGGGGGGGAGGGAGCCGGACACGGGGGGCCAGGGAGGAAATGGATGAAGGCCGTGATTTTACAGGGTTGCGGCCCTAAATCCGAGAGGCGGACAGGGTTTTGCCCGGCAAGGATGGCCGCTGGCGGCCAACCTTGCCGTCATTTTTTTGCCCCGGACAGGCGGCAAATATTCGCCAGATCGGCAAAGTCCGTTGTTCTCAAAGGGAATTTACATTCTGGTACGCCGTTTGCATTAAGGGTGGCCATAGCACCTATGGAGCGTATGACCATGCGTATCGATTCCCTCTATAACCAACTCAGCCTGCAGAGCCTGACGGCGAAAAAGCGCGGCCAGGAGGCCGAGGCGGCCGCATTGCAGGCATCGCCTCAAGCCGGCCTGACGGAAGGTGCCAATCCGTCAGCCGGCGCCAACACTTCCAGCCGGGTGGAAACGGCCGAGGACAAGGCCAATGCCGCTGCCCAGGCCCGCCGCGAGGAATTACGGGCCCAGCTGCAGGAATATCTGGACAAGAGTCCGGCCGAGCACATGCGCGACGCCATCCTCAAGGAAATGGGCATGAGCGAGGAAGACCTGGCCGCTCTGCCGCCGGAAAAGCGGGAGGCGATCGAGTCGGATATCGCCCGCAAGATGCGGGAGCGCCTGCTGGCCAAGGATGAGGCCCATCCCGATGCCACCACCCTGCAGGATGCCACCATGGCCAGGCTCAGTCAGAGCCAGGGCGGTGCGGCCGCCGGCGGCCAGGGCGATGGTCTGGGCAATGGCCAGTCTCCTGCCGGCATTGCCGCCTACGCCTTGCTGCAGGCGGCCGTGAACGGCAAGTCGGGCAGTTCTTCCTGAGCCTGGGCGGCGAGGGCTGTGCCGTCGGGCCACCCATGGTTGGGCCTGCCGCACTGCCTTTTGCCCCCTGGCCCCGATAGTCGCTGCAGCAATAAAAAAGCCGCCTGGGAGCAGATGCTCCCAGGCGGCTTTTTGCCGTCGGCGGTGTTGCTTACTTGGCGGCCATCCAGGCGCGGGCGGCGTCCAGCATGCGGCAGGAGTAGCCCCACTCGTTGTCGTACCAGGCCAGCACCTTCACCAGCACGGAGCCGTCGGCACCCTTGATGACCCGGGTCTGGGTGGCATCGAAGGTGGAGGAGACGGTGGTGTGGTTGAAGTCGGAGGAAACCAGGGGCTCGTTGTTCACCGCCATGATGCCCTTCAGGGGGCCCTTGGCAGCGGCGGTCATCAGCTCGTTGATTTCTTCCTTGGTGGTGGCGCGCTCGGCGGTGAAGGTCAGGTCCACCAGGGAGACATTGATGGTGGGCACGCGCAGGGAGAAGCCGTCGAACTTGCCGGCCAGCTGGGGCAGCACCAGGCCGACGGCCTTGGCGGCGCCGGTCTTGGTGGGGATGATGTTGGCGGCGGCGGCACGGGCGCGGCGCAGGTCCTTGTGGCGCACGTCCACGGTCACCTGGTCGTTGGTGTAGGCGTGCACGGTGGTCATCAGGGCCTGCTTGATGCCGACGCTCTCGGCCAGCACCTTGGCCACGGGGGCCAGGCAGTTGGTGGTGCAGGAGGCGTTGGAGACCACGGTCATGTCGGCCTTGAGCACGCCTTCGTTAACGCCCATGACGATGGTGGTGTCCACGTCGTCGCCGCCGGGGGCGGAGATCAGCACCCGCTTGGCACCCTGCTGCAGCAGGGCCTGGGCCTTTTCCTTGGTGGTGTAGGCGCCGGTGCATTCCAGCAGCACTTCCACGCCGTGCTTGGACCAGTCGATGTCCTTGGGGTTCTTGGTGGAGTAGAAGGGGATCTTCTTGCCATCGATGATGATGCAGTTCTCGCCCTCGGTCTCCACGGAGGTGCCGAAGCGGCCGTGGGTGGTGTCGTACTTCAGCAGGTGGGCGTTGGTGGCCAGGTCGCCGGAGGCGTTGATGGCAACCACGTCGAACTCATTCTGCAGACCCTGCTCGTAGATCGCCCGCAGGGTGCAGCGACCGATACGACCGAAACCGTTGATGGCAACCTTGATAGCCATGGCACTTCTCTCCTCTATCTAAAAAACCTGACGCGCCCCGTGGCCGGGGCACCCCTTCCTTTTATTCCAGCACTTCCTTGACGGTCTTCACCACGTTGGCCACGGTGAAGCCGAACATCTCGAACAGCTTGCCGGCGGGGGCGGACTCGCCGAAGCGGTCGATGCTGACCACAGCGCCGTGACGGCCCACGTACTTGTGCCACAGGCCGGAGTGGGCGGCTTCGATGGCGACGCGCTTGCGGCAGGTGCCCAGCACCTGTTCCCGGTAGGCGGCGTCCTGGCGTTCGAAGGCTTCGACGCAGGGCATGGAGACGACACGGGCGGCGATGCCCTCGTCGCCCAGGGCCTTCTGGGCATCCAGGGCCAGCTTGATCTCGGAGCCGGTGGCGATCAGCACCACCTGGGCTTCGCCCTTGGCCTCGGACAGCACGTAGCCGCCGCGGCGGATGGTCTCGGCGCTGATGCCGGCGGTGACATTGGGCAGGTTCTGGCGGGACAGGGCCAGGACGGAAGGACCGTCATGGCGTTCCACGGCATTGGCCCAGGCCACGGCGGTCTCGGTGGAGTCGGCGGGACGCCACACGTCCAGGTTGGGGATCAGGCGCAGGGAAGGCACGTGTTCCACCGGCTGGTGGGTCGGGCCGTCCTCGCCCAGGCCGATGGAGTCATGGGTGTAGACCATGATCTGGCGCTGCTTCATCAGCGCCGCCATGCGGATGGCGTTGCGGGCGTAGTCGGAGAACACCAGGAAGGTGGCGGTGTAGGGGATCAGGCCTCCGTGCAGGGCCAGGCCGTTGGCGATGGCGGTCATGCCGAATTCGCGCACGCCGTAATAGACGTAGTTGCCGCCGTCCTTGCGGGTGACGCCCTTGGCGGCCTTCCACAGGGTCAGGTTGGAGCCGGCCAGGTCGGCGGAGCCGCCCACCACTTCCGGCAGGTTCGGCACCAGGGCGGCGATGGCGTTCTGGCTGGCCTTGCGGGTGGCGATGTTTTCGGCCTTGGCGGCGGTGTCGGCGATGTAGGCATCCACCGTCTGCTGCCAGTTGGCGGGCAGCTTGCCGGCCATGCGGCGCTGGAATTCGGCGGCCTGGGCCGGGAAAGCGGCAGCGTAGGCGGCGAAGCGTTCGTTCCACTGGCCTTCGGCGGTCTGGCCCTTGGCCTTGCCGTCCCAGGCGGCGTACACGTCGGCGGGGATTTCGAAGGGGGCGTGGTTCCAGCCGATGGCGGCCCGGGTGGCGGCGATTTCCGCATCGCCCAGGGGGGCGCCGTGCACGTCGTGACTGTCGGCCTTGTTGGGGGAGCCCATGCCGATCTTGGTCTTGCAGCAGATCAGGGTGGGCTTGTTGCCTTCGGCCTTGGCCTGCAGCAGGGCGGCCTCGATGGCGGTGGCGTTGTGGCCGTCCACATTGGGGATGACCTGCCAGCCGTAGGCTTCGAAGCGCTTCGGGGTGTCGTCGGTGAACCAGCCTTCGACGTGGCCGTCGATGGAGATGCCGTTGTCGTCGTAGAAGGCGATCAGCTTGCCCAGGCCCAGGGTGCCGGCCAGGGAACAGGCTTCGTGGGAGACGCCTTCCATGAGACAGCCGTCGCCGAGGAAGACGTAGGTGTGGTGGTCCACGATGTCGTGGCCGGGCTGGTTGAATTCAGCCGCCAGGATCTTTTCCGCCAGGGCCAGGCCCACGGCGTTGGTGATGCCCTGGCCCAGGGGGCCGGTGGTGGTCTCGATGCCGGGGGTGTAGCCCACTTCCGGGTGGCCCGGGGTCTTGCTGTGCAGCTGGCGGAAGTTCTTCAGATCGTCGATGGAGACGTCGTAGCCGGTCAGGTGCAGCAGGCTGTAGAGCAGCATGGAACCGTGGCCGTTGGAGAGCACGAAGCGATCCCGGTCGGCCCACCTGGGGTTGGCCGGATTGTGTTTCATGTGGCGCCGCCACAGGACTTCGGCGATTTCGGCCATGCCCATGGGCATGCCGGGGTGACCGGAATTGGCTTTCTGGACCGCATCCATGGCGAGGGCACGGATGGCGCTGGTGAGGGGATTGAATTGCATGGTCACCGGAAGGGGGGAGGCGGGAAAGAGGCGGAATTATCCGCCAAATGCTGGGGTTTTTCCAGATTCACCGCAGCACAAGGGCTGCCGCGGTGGGGTAATTCCGCTGGGATAGGGCAATGGCGGTAGCCGCTCCCGGCCCGTCCGGGGTTGCGGCGGCCTTTTTCACGGGAAAGCTGCCGAGCTCAGGCGCCCCGGCTGCGGTCTTCCACCAGTTGCCAGATGAGGGGCGTCAGGATCAGCTGCATGGCCAGGTCCTGCTTGCCGCCGGGGACCACGATGGTGTTGGGGCGGGACATGAAGGCGTCGCCGATCATGTTGAGCAGGTAGGGGAAATCCACGCCCCGGGGGTCGCGGAAGCGGATGACGACGAAGGATTCGTCGTTGCTCGGGATGTCCCGGGCGATGAAGGGGTTGGAGGTGTCCACCACCGGCACCCGCTGGAAGTTGATGTGGGTGCGGGAGAACTGGGGTGTGATGTGATGCACGTAATCGGGCATGCGCCGCAGGATGGTGTGGGTCACCGCTTCCAGGGAATAGCCCCGGCTGCGGGTGTCCCGGTGGATTTTCTGGATCCATTCCAGGTTGATGATGGGCACCACGCCGATGAGCAGGTCCGCATGGCGGCCTACGTCGATCTGCTTGTCCTGGTAGGCGCCGTGCAAGCCCTCGTAGAAGAGCAGGTCGGTGCCCGGGGCGATGGCTTCCCAGGGGGTGAAATAGCCCTCGGGCAGGCCCCAGCGGCGGGCCTCGGCGGCACCGTGGATGTACTGGCGGATCTTGCCGGTGCCGTGTTCGCCGTATTCGCGGAAGAGGGTTTCCAGCTCGGCCAGCAGATTGGCCTCGGGGCCGAAGTGGGAGGGCGGCTTGCGTCCCTCACGCTCGGCGGCCTCGATGTTCTGGCCCATTTCCGTCCGGGTGTAGCGGTGGAAGGCGTCGCCTTCGACAATGGCGCCGTTGATCTTTTCCCGGCGGAAAATGGATTCGAAGGTTTTCCGGACCGTGGTGGTGCCGGCGCCGGAGGAGCCGGTGACGGCGATGATGGGGTGTTTGGCCGACATGCTCCTCCTCTCCTGATATCTCAGGATTCCAGGTGGTAGGCGGTGACCCGTTCCACCTCGTTCTTCGAACCCAGGACCACCGGCACCCGCTGGTGCAGCTGGGTGGGCTGCAGGTCCAGGATGCGCTGGCGGCCGGTGGTGGCGGCGCCGCCGGCCTGTTCGACGATGAGGCTCATGGGATTGGCTTCGTAGAGCAGGCGCAGCTTGCCGCCCTTTTCCGCGGTCTTGCTGTCCAGGGGGTACATGAAGAGGCCGCCGCGGGTGAGGATGCGGTGCACGTCGGCCACCATGGAGGCGACCCAGCGCATGTTGAAGTCCTTGCCGCGCACGCCCTCCTTGCCCTGCAGCAGTTCGCCCACGTAGCGCTGCACCGGGGCTTCCCAGAAGCGCTGGTTGGACATGTTGATGGCGAATTCCTTGGTGTCCTCGGGGATGCGGAGGTTCTCCTGGGTCAGGACGAAGGAGCCCACTTCCCGGTCCAGGGTGAAGCAATGCACGCCCTGGCCGATGGTCAGCACCAGGAGGGTGTTGGGGCCGTAGAGGGCGTAGCCGGCGGCCAGCTGCTGGGTGCCGGGCTGGAGGAAGGCCTGTTCGGTGGGCTCCATGCCTTCGGGGCAGCGCAGCACGGAGAAGATGGTGCCGACGGAGACGTTGATGTCGATGTTGGAGGAGCCGTCCAGGGGGTCGAACATCAGCAGGTATTCGCCCTTGGGGTAGCGGTGGGGAATGGGATGGGGATGGTCCATCTCCTCGGAGGCCATGGCTGCCAGGTGGCCGCCCCATTCGTTGGCTTCCAGCAGGATTTCATTGGAGATGACGTCCAGCTTCTTCTGGGCCTCGCCCTGCACGTTGTCGCTGCCGGCCTCCCCCAGCACGCCGGAGAGGGCGCCCTTGCCGATGGAGATGGAAATGGCCTTGCAGGCCCGGGCGACGACTTCGATGAGGAAGCGCAGGTCGGCGTTGATGTGGTTGTCGCGCTGGGCTTCGATCAGGTAGCGGGAAAGGGTGGTACGGGACATGGAATTCCTTGCAGCGGGTTGCAGCGAAAATGGGTGAGGTCCCCGGCGGGGACGATACGGAGGGGTATTCTACCCCGCCCTACCGGCCTGCTGGGCGAGGAAGGCGGTGGCGGCCGCCAGCGGCAGGGGGCGGCTGAAGAAGTAGCCCTGCACCTCGTCGCAGCCGTCGGCCGCCAGCATGTCGAGCTGGGCCGAGGTTTCCACTCCTTCGGCCACCACTTCCAGGCCCAGGCTGTGGGCCAGGGCGATGGTGCCGCGGGCGATGGCGGCGTCATCCGGGTCCCGCTCGATGTCGCGCACGAAGGAGCGGTCGATCTTGAGCCGGTCGATGGGGAACAGCTTGAGGTAGGACAGGGACGAGTAGCCGGTGCCGAAGTCGTCGATGGCCAGGGTGACGCCCATGTCGTTGAGGGCCTGCAGGGTGGTGATGGCCTCCTCCGGCCGTTCCATGACCCCGCTCTCGGTGATCTCCAGTTCCAGCAGCACGGCGGGCAGGCCCGTTTCCTGGAGGATGGCGGCCACCCGGCTGGGGAACTCCTTTTCCTTCAGCTGCCGGGTGGACAGGTTCACCGCCATGCGCAGGGGCGGCAGGCCCTGGTCGAGCCAGGCCTTGAGCTGGCGGCAGGCGGCCTGCAGCACCCAGTCGCCGATGCCGACAATGAGGCCGGTTTCCTCGGCGATGGGGATGAAGCGGTCCGGCGGGATCAGGCCGTCCTCCGGATGGCGCCAGCGCAGCAGGGCCTCCACCCCGGTGACCCGGTCGGCGGCGAGGGCGAACTGGGGCTGGAAGTGCAATTCCAGTTCGTCATTGACCATGGCCTGGCGCAGCTTGCGTTCCAGTTCCAGGCGCTCGGTGGCGGCCCGGTTCATGGCCGAGGCGAAGAACTGGAAGTTGTTCCGGCCGATGGCCTTGGCGTGGTACATGGCGGTGTCGGCGTTCTGCATCACCGTCGGCACCGTTTCGCCGTCGTCCGGATAGAGGCTGATGCCGATGGAGGCAGAGGTGTGCAGCTCGTGGGCGCCGACCCGCAGGCTGCGGGCCACGTCCTCGATGATCTTGCCGGCCACGTGGGCCGCATCGTTGGCCCCTTCCACGTCGGGCAGCACCACCACGAACTCGTCGCCGCCGAGGCGGGCCACCGTGTCCGATTCCCGCACGGCGGAGCGCAGGCGGTGGGCGATTTCCATGAGCAGGGAGTCGCCCACGGCGTGGCCGAGGGAGTCGTTGATGGTCTTGAAACGGTCCAGGTCCATGAACATCACCGCCACCTTGTGGCCATGGCGCCGGGCATCGGCCAGGGACTGCTCCAGGCGGGCTTCCAGGGTGAAGCGGTTGGGCAGGCCGGTGAGGGGGTCGTGGTGGGCCAGGTGGTGGATGCGGGCCTCGGTCTCCTTGCGCTCGGTGATGTCGGAGAAGAGGGTGATGTAGTGGGTGAGGGCGCCGCTCTGGGTGTCGTGCACGGCGTTGATGGTCATCCACTTGGGGTAGATCTCGCCGTTCTTGCGCCGGTCCCAGATTTCCCCGGCCCAGGCGCCGGTGTCCCGCAGGATTTCCCACATCTGCCGGTAGAAGTCCTTGTCGTGGCGGCCCGAGGCCAGCATGCGCGGATCCTGGCCCAGCACTTCCTCCTGGGCGTAGCCGGTGATGTCGCAGAAGGCCCGGTTCACCGAGATGATGCGGTTGCCCTGGTCGCAGATCATGATGGCTTCCGGGCTGTTGGCGAAGACCTTTTCCGCCAGCTTCAGCTCGGCCTCGGCCCGGTGGCGGGCGGTGATGTCGGTGTAGATGATGATGGTGCTGCCGTCCCCCAGGTTGACCTGGCGGATTTCCAGCACCGTGCCGTCGGGCCGCTCCCGCAGGACGGCGGTGTTGTTGGGCCGCTGCAGGGCCCGCAGCACGCCCCGGGTGCGCCGTTCCTCGTCCCCCGGGCCGTATTCGCCGCGTCGGGCGTTGAAGCGGACCATGTCCTCCAGGGTCGGGTAGCCCTGGGCGAAGAGGGTGTCGGGCAGGTCCAGCAGGGTGCGGAAGCGCTCGTTGCAGGCGATCATGCGCTGCTCCGGGTCGTACAGGCTGACGCCGTCCGGCAGGTTCTCCAGGATGTTTTGCAGGATGGCGTTCTGGTTGCGCAGGGCCTGTTCGTTGCGCTTGCTTTCGCTGATGTCGGTGTAGGTGGTGATGAAGCCGGTGAGCTGGCCGTCGTCGAAGAGGGGTTCGCCCTGGACCAGGGTGGTGCGCCCGTCCAGGCGGGTGCGCTCGAAGCGGTGGGGCTTGAACTGCATGGCCAGGGCCTTGCGTTCCTGCACGTGCTGTTCCGGATCGCCGGGGCCGTACTCGCCCCGCTGGGCCGGGTAGCGCACCAGGTCCTCGAAGGGCACCCCGCGGTAGAGGGCTTCGGCGGGCAGGCCCAGGACTTCCCGCATGCCTTCGTTCCACAATTGCAGGCGCAGATGCTCGTCGAAGACGCTGATGCCCTGGGGCATGTTCTGCAGCACCGCCCGCAGCTGGGTGGACTGGCGCCGGTATTCCTCTTCCGCCAGCTTGCGTTCGGTGATGTCCTGGGTGGTGCCGCTGGCCCGCAGGGGCTGGCCCCGGGCATCCCAGAAGAGTCGGCCCCGGTTGATGAAGTGGCGCAGGCGACCGTCCTGCAGCAGCACCCGGTATTCGACGGCGAAGGTTTCCTCCTTGGCCGCGTTGTGGTCGGTGGCCTGTTGCACCTTGTCCCGGTCCTCCGGGTGCACCAGCTCCAGGAAGTGGGCGTAGGTCAGGGGCTCGCTCGGGTCCAGGCCCACCAGGCGGTAGGCCTCCTCGGAACACCATAGGCGGCCGCTGCGCAGGTCCCGCTCCCAGCTGCCGATGTGGCCGATGCGCTGGGCTTCCAGCAGGCGGTCCTGGGTGCGCTGCAGTTCCTCCGCCGCCAGTTGTTCCCGTTCGTGGCGCTCGGCGAAGAACTTGCGCTGCTGGCGCAGCAGGTACAGGGTGAAGGCGCCACCCCCGGCCAGCAACAGCAGGGAGACGCCGTAGGTGAGGAAATTGCGCTGGCGCACCGGGGAGAGGATTTCCTCCGCATCCACCTTGGTCACCAGGATCCAGGGGGTGTCCGCCACCTGCTGGCTGGTGGCCAGGGTCAGCTGGCGGCGGTAGTCGACACCTTCCTGCTGGGGCGCGGCCGTGGCCGGGGCGCCGAGCATGCTTTCCTCCCGCCGCAGGTGCAGCTTGAGGGCCGTGTCCTGGCGGTGGCGCAGTTCGTTGAGCACCAGGAAGTCGCTTTCGTCCTGGCGCAGCAGAAGGGTCTCGGCGGTGGCGCTGGGCACCGGACGGGCCTGGATGAGGGGAAAGAGGACGGCGCCGGGGTCGATCCGCTGCACCAGGAAGGCCAGACGCTGGCCGCTGCGGGGGCTGCGGATGACGGCGGCCAGGTCGATGAAGGCATGGCCCTGGGGGTCCAGCTGCAGGTCGCTTAGCTGGGGCTGGTCGCTGTATTCGGCGACCTTGAGCAGGTCCCGGGTGGCTTCGCTGACGCTGCTGTCCTGGGGCGGGGCGGCGGTGCTGAAGCGCACCCGTCCGTCGTCGTCGAGCAGCAGGTAGGCCCGGTTCTCCGGCAATTCGGCCAGGGGGCCCAGGCTCTTTTGCAGGTTGGCCTGGAGTTCTGCCGCCTTGCCCGGGGCCTCGAGCAGGCGCTCCAGGTGCAGGCTGTCCTGCCACGATTTTGCCTGGGCCTGTCGTTCGCTGCGCCAGGCGGCCACCTGCTGGGCCTTGAGGTCGGCCACGGCCCGCAGTTCCTGGAAGGTGCGGACGCGTACCGCCGCCTCCTCGCTGTGGGATAGATAGATGTTGGCCAGCCCCAGGCTGACGGCCAGGGAAAAGAAGACGACGACAACGGTCGCCTGAAGGTGGGTTTCGCGGCGCAGGGACATGGCTGGGGCCGGGGTGCTGGCAGGGGGGACAGGCGCCATTATCCCAGATTCCATGGGCCGGATTTGCGCTTTCCGGCTTGCTCCTGGCGGGGGGGTATAGTAATTTGCCGACAGCATAGGGAGGTACGGGGGTGCCTCCTTCGATGTCATACAAATATAAAGCTTGGCTCAGGGAACCCCATGAAAATCCGAACGTTCGTCCTGGCGACCTCCATCCTGGTTGGGTTGCTCTTTTTTGGCGGCAGCTATTGGGCCGTCAGCCGCTCCTTCGACAGCACCGTACGGGATCATGCCCGGGAAGGCGCCAACACCATGGCGCGCATGGCTTTCGTCTCCATGTACGAGTTGATGAGCACCGGCTGGCGCCGCGACCAGGTGGAAAAATTCCTCCAGGGCATGCGCGACGCCACCCGGGGTTCCAACGCCACCGTGGAAATCTATCGGGGTCCCAAGGTCGAGGCCCTCTTCGGCGCCATCGAGCAGCCGCCCCTGGATGAACTGCTGCGCCAGGGTTTTTCCGCCGGCAAGCCCCAGGAGTCCATGCAGGGCTCCTTCATCCGCTTCATCTATCCCCTGCAGGCGGAAAACCGCTGTCTGCGCTGTCACGACAACGCCGCCGTGGGCGACGTGCTGGGCCTGATCGAAGTGCGGCAGAACGTGGGCGGCCTGGTGGACCAGGCCCGGGCCGAATTCTCCTGGTCCCTGGCCATCCTCATGCCCCTGGGCCTGCTGCTGGCGCTGCTGGCCGTGTGGTGGGTGAACCACCGGCTGGAAGGCGCCCTGCGCCATGTGGAGGAGGGCGTGGCCGGCGTCAATGCGGTATCGGACCTGCGCAAGCTGGAACTGCGCGGCAGCCGCCCCGGCTTCGCCGAGCTGACCCGCATCGTCTGCGCCGTCGAGGAGCTGGTGGCCAAGCTGCGGGCCGTGGCGGTGGACAAGGACATGCTCAAGTTCGAGATCGGCCTGCTGGAGAAGTTCGTCATCACCTCGGACATCATCCGCGACTGGACCGAGTACGTGAATCACCTGGTGGTGGACATCAACAAGGTGATGAACGCCCACGTGCTTTTCTCCATCTTCCAGATCGACGACGAGCTCTTCGACCTGGAGATTTTCTGGTACCGGGAGCCCTCCGCCGCCACCAAGCAGCGGGTGGAGAGCCACATCCGGGAAGTGCTGAAGCAGAATCCCCGCTTCTCCGTCATCACCTCCTTCACCATCAACCACCACGTGGCCAAGCCCGGTGGCGAGAAGGTGGAACTGGCGGAGGAGGAGGTGCAGCTGCGGGTCAAGTCCTTCTTCGTCGATACGCCGAAGATCGGCGGCATCGTCGGCATCGGCGTCCAGGCCGACGAGCTGGAGGACGACACCCGCCACCTGGTGCTCGATTCCGTGCTGTCCACCCTGCTCAACGTGGTGGGGTCGGTGAAGGCCATCTACAAGTACACCAAGGACCTGGAGTACTACGCCACCCGGGACCCCCTGACGGACCTCTTCAACCAGCGGGTGTTCTGGGAAATGATCGGCTACGAGATCGACCGTTCCTCCCGCCACGACGAGCATTTCGGCCTGCTGCTGATCGACCTGGACAACTTCAAGCTGGTCAACGACAACTACGGCCATGCGGTGGGCGACAAATTCCTCCAGGCCTTCGCCCGGGAGGTGCGGCAGGTGCTGCGCAGCGGCGACATCTTCGCCCGCTACGGCGGCGACGAGTTCGTGGTGATCCTGCCCGAGGCCGACCTGGAGCAGACCTCCGTCATCGCCCAGCGCATTCTCGAGGCCTCCCGGCAGAGCAGCGTCACCGCCTTCAACGGCGACGTGGTGCACGGCACGGCTTCCATCGGCCTGGCCGTGTATCCGGACCACGCCACCGAGCCCAAGGACCTCTTCCTCTTCGCCGACAACATGATGTACAAGGCCAAGGCGGAGGGTAAGGAGCGGGTCGCCATTCCCACGGCGGACGACGTCATGGAAGTGTTCCGCGACATCTCCCAGAAGAGCGTCACCATCCTCAAGGCCATCGACGAACGGCGGCTGATCCCCTTCTTCCAGCCCATCCTGGATGTCCAGGCCGGCGTGGTGGTGGGCTACGAGGTGCTGTCCCGCATCGAGGTGGACGGGGAAATCATGCGGGCCGACGAGTTCGTCGAGATCGCCGAGAAAATCGGTGTCATCCACCGCCTCGACTGTCTGGTGATCGAACTGGCCCTGCAGAAGCTGGCGGCGGAAGGGCACGAGGGTTACATCTTCCTCAACCTCTCGCCCCGGGCCATGGTGCTCAACGAGTTCGCCCGCTCCCTGCGCCAGATCGTGGCCGATTCCGGTATTCCGCCGGAGCGCATCGTCTTCGAGATCACCGAGCGGGATACGGTGAAGAACCTGGCCCTGATGGAGCGTTTCCTCAACGACCTGAAGTTCGACGGCTTCAAGCTGGCCATCGACGACTTCGGTTCAGGCTTCTCCTCCTTCCACTACCTGCGTCGCTTCCCGGTGGATTTCCTCAAGGTGGAGGGGGACTTCGTGGTCAATATCCTGCACAGCACCAAGGATCGGGCCTTCGTCCAGAGCATGCAGTCCCTGGCCCACGAACTTGGAATCCAAGTCATTGCCGAATTCGTCGAAACCGGCGAGGTGCTGGACGAGCTGAAGCGCATGGGCATGGACATGGCCCAGGGCTATTACATCGGCCGTCCCGACCGGGAAATCCGCAAGCCCGCCTGAGCACGGGGCCGGCCGGCGGCCTAGAGGCCGGCCCGCAGCCAGTCCCGCCAGGCGGCGAAGACGCCGGGGTCCAGGGCGGCGACGATGCGCCGGCGCCACAGGTCGTCGGCGTGGAAGTCGTCCTGCTCCAGGGTGCACATGTGGCCGCCCGCTTCCTTCAGGATCAGGCAGCCGGCGGCGTAATCCCACAGCATCTGGCCGCCGTGCACCGCCACGTCGATGCGGCCCGCGGCCACCTGGCACCACTCCAGGGCGCTGCTGCCGAAATTACGCTGGGAGAAGAAGGGCGGTGCCGTGGCGATGCGGACGGCCAGTTCCCGGGGCAGGCGTTTCAGGTCCACATTGGCCACCGCCTGGTCCAGGCTGCCGGCCACCCGGCGCAGGGGCAGGCGCTTGCCGTTCACGTAGGCGCCACCGCCCTCCCAGGCATAGAACAGTTCGTTGGTGATGGGGTTGTAGGTGATGCCCAGGCGGGGCTTGCGCTCCCGCAGCAGGGCGATGGAGACGGCGAAGACGGGCAGGCCATTGACGAAGTTGGTGGTGCCGTCGATGGGATCGATGCACCACACGTCCCCGTTGCCCGCCTCCAGGGCGGCTTCCTGTTCGGCCCGGCTCATTTCCTCGCCGATCACCGGGCAGGGGACGATTTCCGGCAGGCGCTGCAGGAGAAAGCTCTGGCACGCCAGGTCCGCTTCCGAGAGCAGGGTGCCGTCATCCTTGCGGTGGTGGATGGCCTTCATGAAACGGGGCACGATGGCTTCCCGGGCCACCTGGTGTACGGCTGCGATGACCGTTTCAACCGTGTGCCGGTTGGCGTTGTCGGCGTAGCGCATGGAACGGCTCCGGCTCAGGTGTCACGCCACTTCAGGGAACAGCCGATGCTCGGCGTCTGCTCCGCCGGGCCGCGGCCGCCGGCGGCCACCAGGGTCATGGCCTCGAACAGCTCCCGGCGGGCATCGGGGCGGGGGGCATTGCGGCCCGTGTCGTCCAGGCGGCCCCGGTACTGCAGTTGCAGGTCGGCGTTGAAGCCGAAGAAATCCGGGGTGCACACGGCGCCGTAGGCCCGGGCCACGGCCTGGCTGTCGTCCAGCACATAGGGGAAGGGCAGGTCCCACTGGCTGGCCAGGGCCTGCATCTGGGCAAAGCCGTCTTCCGGGTAGGCCGCCGTGTCGTTGCTCATGACGGCAATGCTGCCGATGCCGTGGTGGTCGCGCAGTTCCCGGCAGTCCCGCACCAGGTGCTCGAGGATGGCTTTGACGTAGGGGCAGTGGTTGCAGATGAACATCACCAGCAGGCCCCGGGGACCCCGGGCGCTGGCCGGGCCGTGCTGGCGGCCGTCGGTGCCGGGGAGGAGGAAATCCGGCGCTTGCCAACCGAAGTCGCAGAGCGGCGTGGTGAGGCTGACCATGGGGAAACTCGCTTTCTGTCAGGGTATGGCAGAGCGGCCCCGATTCTCGGGAACTGGCCCGCAAGCCCCGTGGATGCACGGGAATGGGCGACGTAAGGGCGCGCACGCCTATAATAGCACGATGACCGATCCCCGCTTTTTCTGCTCCCCCGAGGCCCTCAGCCTGAGTCCCGGGGCCTCCGTGGACCTGCCCGAAGGTCCGGCCCGTCATGCCGCCCGGGTATTGCGCCTGCAGGCCGGCGACGGCCTCATCCTCTTCAACGGCCGGGGCGGCGAGTACGGCGCCTGCATCGAGGCCGTGGCCAAGGACCGGGTGCGGGTGCGCCTGGGCGAGCACCAGCCCCGGGAATGCGAGTCGCCCCTGGCCCTGACCCTGATCCAGGCCCTGCAGGGCGGGGACAAGATGGACTTCACCCTGCAGAAGGCGGTGGAGCTGGGCGTCAGTCGCTTCCAGCCGGTCTCCAGCCGGCGCAGCGTGGTGCGCCTGGACGGCGAGCGGGCGGCCAAGCGCCTGGAGCACTGGCGCGGCGTCGCTGTCTCCGCCTGCGAGCAGTGCGGCCGCAACCGGCTGCCGGAAGTGGCGCCCCTATTGCCTTTGGAGCGGGCCCTGGGCCAGGCGGAGAGCGCTTCCCGGCGCTTGGTGCTGCTGCCCGGCGCTGCCGTGTCCCTGGCGGCCATGGCGCCGCCGGATGGTCCCGTGTCCCTGCTGGTGGGGGCCGAAGGCGGCCTGGCGCCGGAGGAGGCGGAGGCGGCGGTGGCCGCCGGCTTCACCCCGGTGAGCCTGGGCCCCCGGGTGTTGCGCACCGAAACGGCGGGCCTGGCGGCCCTGGCAGCGATTCAGGCCCTGTGGGGCGATTTCAGGGGAGGTTGAGTCATGTTTGAATCTGCGGAACTGGAACACCGGGTCGACAAGAAGGATTTCGACGCCCAGGTGCCCCAGCTGCGGGCAGACCTGCTGGATGCCCAGTACGACGTGCTGCAGGCCAAGCGCTTCCCGGTGATCATCCTGGTGAATGGCGTGGACGGGGCCGGCAAGGGCGAGACGGTGAATCTGCTCAATTCCTGGATGGACCCGCGCCACATCGACACCCACGCCTTCCCGCCACCCTCCGACGAGGAGCGGGAGCGGCCGCCCATGTGGCGCTTCTGGCGTTCCCTGCCGCCTAAGGGCCGGGTCGGCATCATGTTCGGCAACTGGTACACCGACCCCATCCAGGGCCGGGTGAACGGCACCTTCAAGGCTTCCGAGCTGGACCAGCGCCTGGAGGAGATCGTCCGCTTCGAGAAGATGCTGACCGACGAAGGTGCCCTGCTCATCAAGTTTTGGTTCCACCTTTCCAAGAACGACCAGAAGAAGCGTCTCAAGGCCCTCTCCAAGGACCCCAAGCAGAGCTGGCGGGTGAGTGAGCAGGACTGGTGGCGTTACGAGCATTACGACGAATACCGGGAAGTGTCCGAACACGCCTTGCGCCACAGCAGCACAGGCAATGCCCCCTGGGTGGTGGTGGACGGCTTCGACGAGCGCTACCGTTCCCTGGCCGTGGGCCGCATCGTGCTGGATGCCATGCGCCGCCGCCTGGCCCGGCCGGACAGCAATCTGCGCATCGCCGCCGCCCCCTTCCAGCGACCGGTGCCCGGGGAGAACCTGCTCACCGCCCTGGACATGTCCAAGGCCCTGGCCAAGAAGAAGTACGAAAGCGAGCTGGCCGAGTGGCAGGGCCGGCTCAACGCCCTGTGCCGGGACGAGCGCTTCCAGGGCCGTTCCCTCATCGCCGTCTTCGAGGGCAATGACGCCGCCGGCAAGGGCGGCACCATCCGCCGCATCACCAGTGCCCTGGATGCCCGCCAGTACCGCATCGTGCCCATCGCCGCCCCCACCGAGGAAGAGCGGGCCCAGCCCTACCTGTGGCGCTTCTGGCGCCAGGTGCCGCGCCACGGCCGGGTCACCATCTTCGACCGTTCCTGGTACGGCCGGGTGCTGGTGGAGCGGGTCGAGGGCTTTTGCGGCGAGGCCGACTGGATGCGGGCCTACGCCGAGATCAACGACTTCGAGGACCAGCTGGTGCGGGACGGCGCCGTGGTCGCCAAGTTCTGGCTGGCCATCAGCAAGGACGAGCAGTACCGCCGCTTCAAGGAGCGGGAGGACACCCGCTTCAAGCGCTTCAAGATCACCGACGAAGACTGGCGCAACCGGGAAAAGTGGGACGACTACGAGCAGGCGGTGTGCGACATGGTGGACCGCACCAGCACCGAAATCGCCCCCTGGACCCTGGTGCCGGCCAACGACAAGAACTACGCCCGCATCCATGTCTTGCGCACGCTGTGCGAGCATCTGGAAAGGTCGTTGAAAAAAGACCCCGCCAAGAGCGGGAAAAAGAAATGAGACTGTCGTAAAGTCTCCCCTTGCCCATCGTGCGCTTGCCCTCAGAACAGCCCGCCCATGACCGATAACGCCCTGCCCAACGCCGCCCAGTTCGTCGCCTGGTTCCGTTCCGTCGCGCCCTACGTCAATGCCTTCCGCGGCAAGACCTTCGTCGTCGCCTTCGGCGGCAAGTCCATCTCCGGCCCCCTGGCCCGCACCTTCGCCTACGACGTCAGCCTGCTGGCCAACCTGGGGGTGCGCCTGGTGCTGGTGCATGGCTCCCGCCCCCAGATCGAGGAAGAGCTGCAGGAGAAAGGCCTGGAAAGCCGCTTCCACGCCGGCCAGCGCATCACCGATGCGGATACCCTGGACTGCGTCATCGATGCCGTCGGCAGCGTGTACCTGGAAGTGGAGGCCCTCCTTTCCCAGGGGCTGCCCAACACGCCCATGGCCGGCAACACCATCCGGGTGGTGGGCGGCAACTTCATCACCGCCCGCCCCATGGGGGTGCTGGACGGGGTGGACCTGCAATACACCGGCGCCGTGCGCAAGATCGACGCGGAAGGGCTGAAAGCCCAGCTGGGCCTGGGCAACATCGTCCTGCTCTCCAACCTGGGGGCCAGTCCCACCGGCGAAATCTTCAACCTTTCCATGGAAGAAGTGGCGGAGGAGGCGGCCAAGGCCCTGGGGGCGGACAAGCTGATTTTCCTCACCGACAGCCAGGGCGCCACCGATGCGGAGGGCAACCTGCTGGACGAGCTGACCGCCGACGCGGCGGAACAGCTGGCCCGGGTCGGCGAATGGCTGTCGCCGGACCTGAAGCGCTACCTGCCCTGTGCCGTGCGCGCCAGCCGGCGGGGTGTGGGCCGGGTGCATATCATCGGCTATGAACTGGACGGCGCCGTCCTGCACGAGTTGTTCACCCACGACGGCGTCGGTACCGTGGTCACCCGGGACCCCCTGGATACCCTGCGGGATGCCAAGCCCGACGACATCGGCGGCCTGGTGGGCCTGATCGCCCCCCTGGAAGAGGACGGCACCCTGGTGCACCGGCCCCGGGAACTGCTGGAGCGGGAAATCGGCCGCTTCTCGGTGGTGGAGCACGATGGCGTCATCGTCGGCTGCGCCGCCCTCTACCCCTACGCGGAAGACGGCCAGAAGGCCAAGACGGCGGAGCTGGCCTGCCTGGCAGTCTCGCCGGAACATCGCCGCTGGGGCTACGGCGAACGCCTGATGCAGCACATCGAGGGCAAGGCCAAGGCGGCCGGGGTGAAGCGGCTGTTCGTGCTCACCACCCGCACCACCCACTGGTTCATCGAACGGGGCTTTGCCCTGGCCTCGGTGGACGAGCTGCCGGAAGAAAAACGCCACATGTACAACCTGCAGCGCCGCTCCAAGGTGCTGATGAAGAGTCTGGGCAAGTAGGGCCTCGCGCCCCATGGCCCCACAGTGACTGGGGGCTTTGGCGGTACGGCGGTGGCCTCGCGATATAATCATCCCCAACCAATTTCTGGAGGAAGCACCATGGCAAGAACCGTCAACTGCATCAAGCTGGGCCGGGAGGCCGAAGGCCTGGATTTCGCCCCCTACCCGGGCGAACTGGGCAAACGCATTTTCGAGAACGTCTCCAAGGAAGCCTGGCAGCAGTGGATTCGCCTGCAGACCATGATCATCAACGAGAACCGTCTCAACCTGGCCGACCAGCGCCATCGCCAGTACCTGGCCGAGCAGCTGGAAAAGCACTTCTTCGGCGAAGGCGCCGAACAGGTGCAGGGTTTTGTGCCGCCCCAGTCCTGAAACCAAGGGCTGCAGAAAAAAACCGCGGAATCCCCGCGGTTTTTTTTGTCTCTGATCTGTTTGCGATCTGCCGAGGCCGAGCTTTAGCGGGCGTAGCGCAAGAGGCGCCGCCCATCGTCAGTGGTATGGCAGCGGTAGATTTCAGGGCCCAAAAAGACGCCATAGGCATTGCGCACCATCACCTCCACCTGGAAGGTACGGGCTGTGGTCTGCCGGCTTGCCCCGTAGGCGATGATGTCGGACTGGCCGCCGCTGACCTGATGGATGCGTACCCTTTCCGGGTTTTCAATGCGGAAGTGTTCGACGAAGCGGTCGCGGCAAAGCTGGGCGCCCAGTTCCTTGGGGCCGCCGCCATCCTGATGGATGGTGCCGCTGGCGTAGTGTTTCAGTTCCCGCCCTTCCGGGCAGGGCTTGTCGCTGAAGGTATTGCCGCAGCGGTACATACCGCCTGCCTGGGCCGCCAGTTGCACAGCCGCCAGTATCAGTCCCATCGCCCATCGTCCTTTCCGCGTCATCGTCGCTCCCTGTTTGTTTATTACAAGAGCATAACCCAGTTTGATTCGGCAATGAAAAAGCCGCCCGCAGGCGGCTTGTGCCAGTCAGCTGGAGACTGAATCCAGCAGGGGGGAGATTCAGCTGTTGGCGATTTCCCGGTCGATCTCTTCCAGGGTGGCGTGGCGCACGTTGAGGCCCTTGACCATGTAGATCACGTATTCGGCGATGTTCTTGGCGTGGTCGCCGACCCGCTCGATGGCCTTGGCGATGGACATGATGTCCAGGGAGCGGGAGATGGTGCGGGGGTCTTCCATCATGTAGGTGATGAGCTGGCGCACCACGGAGCTGTATTCCACGTTCACCGCCTCGTCCTGGTGCACCACTTCGGCGGCAGCCGTGACGTTGAGGCGGGCAAAGGCGTCCAGGGCCGTGTGCAGCATCTCCAGGGACAGGTCGGCCATGTGCCGCAGTTCCACGTCCGGGGTGAAGGAGGTGTGCTGAGCGTTAAGGGCCAGGCCCAGGCGGCCGATCTTGTGGGCCTTGTCGCCGATGCGCTCCAGATCGGAAATGGCCTTGATCACGGTGGTGATCATGCGCAGGTCGATGGCGGTGGGCTGGCGCTTGGCAATGACCTGGTTGCAGGCTTCGTCCAGTTCGATTTCCAGCTGGTTCACCCGGGCATCCTCCCGGACCACCGCTTCGAGCAGGCTGGTATCGGCAGCGTAGAGGCCCTGCATGGCCTTCTTCACCTGTTGCTCGACCAGTCCGCCCATCTGCAGCACACGGGTGCGCAGGCTTTCCAGCTCGATATCGAATTGCTTGTAGGTATGTTCGCTCATGGCTTCCATGGTCGCGGTCCTGTTGGGGTCAGAACCGGCAACGTTAGCAGGCTAATGTGACAGGGAAGTTTCAGCGCCCCCGCCGTTCCGGTCAAGCGCTAAGTGTCTTGACCCCTTCCGGGGTGCCCATCAGCAGGATGTCGGCACCGCGACGGGCGAAGAGGCCGTTGGTCACGACGCCGACGATCTGGTTGATGCGGCTTTCCAGATCCACCGGATCGGCGATGGAGAGGCCGTGTACATCGAGAATGATGTTGCCGTTGTCGGTAAGGAAGCCCTCGCGCAGCTTCGGCGTGCCTCCCAGCTTGGCCAGCTCCCGCGCCACCTGGGCCCGGGCCATGGGGATCACTTCCACCGGCAGGGGGAACTTGCCCAGGGCCTGGACCAGCTTGGAGCCGTCGGCGATGCAGATGAAGGTCTCGGCCACGGCGGCCACGATCTTCTCCCGGGTCAGGGCGCCGCCGCCGCCCTTGATCATGTGCAGCTTGGGCGTCACCTCGTCGGCACCATCCACATACACGGGCATGGTACTGACGTCGTTGAGGTCCAGCACCGGGATGCCGTGGCCCTTGAGGCGGGCGGCCGTGGCTTCGGAGCTGGCCACGGCGCCGCGGAAGCGGCCCTTCATGGCGGCCAGGGCGTCGATGAAACAGTTGGCGGTGGAGCCGGTGCCGACGCCGATGATGGCATCTTCGGCGACGCGGCTGGCCACGTAATCGGCAGCGGCACGGGCCACTGCCTGCTTGAGTTCGTCCTGGGTCATGGGGGAATCCGGTGGGGGGGCTGGAAAAGCCCTATTTTACCGGAGGGATTGGCCGCCGGCGGACTCAGGCCTCATTTTCCCGGTAGAGGATGAGCTGGTAGTCGGGGCCGCTCTCCTGGATGCCGGCCAGGCGGATGGGCTGGCGCTTGCCGCCGATGATGAGGTCGGCCCGGCGGTCCGGGGTGTAGGTGTCCGGCGGTACGGCCAGCAGGCGTTCCTCCCGGGAGATGAGGATGGCATCGAGCAGGCCCAGGCCCATGGCTTCGGGAATCTGCTCGTTCCAGGGGCAATCGGCATTCTTGTCCGCCAGCTGCACCTGGGCGCAGGCCGGGATGCCGGGGAAGACGGTCAGGCCGGCATTGGGCTTGCCGTGGCTGCGGCCGAGGCGGCGGATGATGCCGACCCGCCAGTCGATCTCGTGTTCGAGGCGGTACCCCACCAGGGCGCCGATGCTGTGCCAGGGGCGGCGGAAGGGCAGGCGCGCGCCCAGGCCGGCGGCGCTCAGGTCCAGGCCTTCCCAGGTGTCGGTGATCTGCTGGATGCCCGTGCTTTCCAGGGCCTGGAGCACTTCCAGGGGTGTCTTGGGCGGCGCCTGCTTTTCCTCCTCGGGACGGGCGCCACCCTCGACCCGATGCAGGTCCAGGATGCGGACGTGGCCCTTGTAGTCCAGGGTGCGGCCGGAGCGGGCGAATTCGGCGGCGGCGATGGCGCGCCGGGCCATGGAGAGGCCGGCCACCACCAGCAGATTGGCCGCCAGGGGCGTACGTTCCTGCTGGCGCGTCGGTGGGGTGAGGGACCAATGCTGGATCAGCAGATGGAGGAGATCCATGGCCGTGCGGGTGTCGCACTGGCAGTTGTCCAGCCAATCCGGCAGCTTGCCGCTGGTTTGCAGCGTGGCGCGCAGCTTGATGAGTTGTGCCTGGGCCGGGCCGGGGCCGAAATAGCGCCAGGAAGGACCCATTTCCTGGCCGGGGCTGCAACGACTGGGGCCGTCGGTGGCTTCCAGATTGATGCGGAAAGGCGTCTGGGAGGTAAAGCTGTCGATGAACAGGCAGTGGGATTCCACCTTGCGGATGGTGCGGTCCAGCGCTTCCATCTGGGGCGGTGTCAGGTTGGACAGCGGCACGGACTCGAACAGGACTCCGACCAGGTATTCACGCCAGACGCTGGTGGTTTCCGGCAGGTCCGGGTAGGCACTGACCTTGCCGTGCAACAGTCCCAGGTTACGGGCCAGAAACAGGACTTCGTGGCAGGTCCTCCACCACAGGGCATCCGGTCCCACATAGTTGAACTGGGCGATCTTCTTGCCCCACACCAGGGCCTGCATGGTGCGTACCGCCAACTTGGTGAGGCGGGTGCGATCGGGCTCCTTGCCCGACTGGATTGCCTGCTGGGCCAGAGCTTCGAGCACGTGGCGATAGGCCTGGTAGGCGCTCCGGTAGTGGTGCTCCAGGGTCTTCAGCAGACGATCGGCCAGGTAGTCCTGGCGGTTGTCGTTGAAATAATTGATCCAGGCTTCAGCCAGGGCCGGCTGGATGTTCTCGTCCAGGCGTTCCACTGCCCGGGCGACACTTTCCGGCGGCATGTCGGCGGAAAGCTGTTCCGGGTGTTCCAGCCACTGATCCACATCCTGCAGGGTGGTTTGCGGATTGACCCGCGGAATCTGGGCCAGATAGGCGTCAATCCCCTTGTCGCTGCCCAGGGGGTGATCGCTGCCAGAATTCTTCAGGCGGGAAGTGATCCAGTTAAGCATGATGGTCTGTCACGCAGGTGCAATAAGGGGAGGAGTCTATTCCTTTTTTCTTTGAAAATTAAGGAGTCTCGGGGTTCCCCCCGGTTTTGCACAAAAAGTAAAAGGCCGCCCGGGGTGGGCGGCCTTGCGGGGTGGTGCTTGCCGGCAGGTGGCGGCCGGCTTATTTCTTTTTCATCGGCGGCAGGTCGGTGCAGCTGCCGTGGGCCACTTCCGCCGCCATGCCGATGGATTCGCAGAGGGTCGGATGGGGGTGGATGGTCTTGCCGATATCCACCGCATCGCAGCCCATTTCCACGGCCAGGCAGACTTCGCCGATGAGGTCGCCGGCGTTCATGCCGACGATGCCGCCGCCCAGCAGGCGATGGCTTTCGGCGTCGAACAAGAGCTTGGTGAAGCCTTCCTCGGCGCCGTTGGCGATGGCCCGGCCGCTGGCTGCCCAGGGGAACACGGCTTTTTCAAACTTTATGCCATCGTTCTTGAGCTGGTCTTCGGTCTTGCCGGCCCAGGCGATTTCCGGATGGGTGTAGGCCACGCTGGGAATCTGCAGGGCGTCGAAGGCAGCCTTCTCGCCGGCGGCGACCTCGGCGGCGACGTGGGCTTCATGCACCGCCTTGTGGGCCAGCATGGGTTGGCCGACGATGTCGCCGATGGCGAAGATGTGGGGCACGTTGGTGCGCATCTGGGCATCCACATTGATGAAGCCCCGGTCGGTGACGGCGACGCCGGCCTTGTCGGCGGCGATCTTCTTGCCGTTGGGAGTACGGCCGACCGCCACCAGCACCAGGTCGAAGGCTTCCTTCTCGCCGGTGGAGTAGGTGACCTCGATACCTTCGGCCTTGGCCTCGGCGGCGGTGACGCCGGTGGCCAGCAGGATGCGGTCGAAGCGCTGGGTGTTCTTCTTCTCCCAGACCTTGACCAGATCCCGGTCGGCGCCGGGCATCAGGCCCGGGCCCAGTTCCACCACGGTGATACGGGTGCCCAGGGCGCTGTACACCGTGGCCATTTCCAGGCCGATGATGCCGCCGCCGATGACCAGCATCTTCTTCGGCACCGAGCGCAGTTCCAGGGCGCCGGTGGAGTCGATGACCCGGGGATCGTCCTTGGGCATGAAGGGCAGGGCCACGGGCTGGGAGCCGGCGGCGATGATGGCGTTCTTGAACTTCACCACCTGCTTCTTGCCGTCGGCCGCTGTGACTTCGATGTGGTGCGGGTCGATGAACTGGCCCACGCCCTGCACGTGCTGCACCTTGCGGCCCTTGGCCATGCCGGCGAGACCGCCGGTGAGCTTGCCCACCACCTTTTCCTTGTGGGCGCGCAGCTTGTCCACATCCACCTGGGGGGCGGCGAAGGTGACGCCGCAGTCGGCCAGGTGCTGGGCTTCTTCCAGTACCGCGGCTACATGCAGCAGGGCCTTGGAGGGAATGCAGCCGACGTTGAGGCAGACGCCGCCCAGGGTCGGGTAGCGTTCCACCAGCACGGTCTTGAGACCCAGGTCGGCGGAGCGGAAGGCGGCGGAGTAGCCGCCGGGGCCGGCGCCCAGCACCAGCATGTCGCATTCGACGTCGGCACCGCCGCCGTGGCTTCCAGCCACGGGGGGCGGAGCTGCTGCAGGAGCGGGCGCTGCCGCCGGGGCGGCGGGTTGGGGCGCCGGGGCTGCAGCAGCCGCGCCGGCTTCCACCACCACGATCACCGTGCCTTCGGCCACCTTGTCGCCCAGCTTGACCTTGATTTCCTTGACCACGCCGGCAGCCGACGAGGGCACGTCCATGGTGGCCTTGTCGGACTCCAGGGAGACCAGGGGGTCTTCCACCTTCACCGTGTCGCCGACCTTCACGAACACTTCAATGACGGGCACGTCCTTGAAGTCGCCGATATCCGGGACTTTCACTTCAACCAGTTGGCTCATGTTCTCTCTCCCTTACAGCATGACCCGGCGGAAATCCGCCAGCAGCTTGGCCAGTTCGGCGTTGAAGCGGGTCGCCAGGGCGCCGTCGATGACGCGGTGGTCGGCGGAGAGGGACAAGGGCACGATCAGGCGCGGCACGAATTCCTTGCCGTTCCACACCGGCTTCATGCTGGACTTGGAAACGCCCAGGATGGCCACTTCCGGCGCATTGACGATGGGGCTGAAAGCCGTGCCGCCGATGCCGCCGACGGAAGAAATGGTGAAGGTGGCGCCCTGCATGTCGGCGGGCTTCAGCTTGCCGTCCCGGGCCAGCTTGGCCAGTTCGCCGGTTTCCTTGGCGATCTCCAGCACGCCCTTCTTGTCGGCGTCCTTCAGTACCGGCACCACCAGGCCGTTGGGCGTGTCGGCGGCGAAACCGATGTGGTAGTACTTCTTGTACACCAGGTTGTCGCCATCCAGGGAGGTGTTCAGTTCGGGGAACTGCTGCAGCACCTTGACGCAGGCCTTGATGATGAACGCCAGCATGGTCAGCTTCTGGCCGCTCTTTTCGTTTTCCTTGTTCAACTGCACCCGGAAGGCTTCCAGGTCGGTGATGTCCGCGTCCTCGTGGTAGGTCACGGCGGGGATCATCACCCAGTTGCGCGCCAGGTTGGCGCCGGAAATCTTCTTGATGCGGGAGAGAGGCTTGGCTTCGATGGGGCCGAACTTGGCGAAGTCCACCTTGGGCCAGGGCAGCAGGTCCAGGGAGCCGCCGCCGGTGATGCCGCCGCCGCCCACCTGGGTGGGGGCCACGGTCTGGCCGGACATGACGCCCTTGATGTAGGCCTTCACGTCTTCGGCCTGGATGCGGCTCTTGGGGCCGGTGGCAGTGACCTTGGAGAGATCCACGCCCAGTTCCCGGGCAAAGGCGCGCACCGAGGGGGAGGCGTGCACCTTGCCGCCCAGGGCCAGGCCGTAGGGCGCGGCAGCGGGGGCCGGGGTGAAGGGCTTGGTGGGCGCGGGGCCGTCCAGTTCCGGCGGGATGACCGCGGGGGCGGCCGGTGCCGGTGCGGCAGCCGCAGGGGCTGCAGCCACGGCGGCCACGGCACCGGCGGCGCCTTCCAGCACCACCACCACACTGCCTTCGGAAACCTTGTCGCCGACCTTGACGCGCACTTCCTTGACCACGCCGGCGGCGGAAGAGGGTACGTCCATGGTGGCCTTGTCGGACTCCAGGGAGCACAGGGCATCTTCCTGTTTTACCGTGTCGCCGACCTTGACGAACACTTCGATGACCGGCACGTCCTTGAAGTCGCCGATATCCGGCACCTTCACTTCCACCGGGCCGGAGGCGGCCGGGGCCGGCGCGGCGGCAACAGGCGCAGGGGCCGCAGGGGCTGCAGCCACTGGAGCCGGCGCAGCGGCCTGGGGCGCGGGGGCCGCCGCAGCGGCGCCGCTTGCGGCACTTTCCAGGATCACCACCACGCTGCCTTCGGCAACCTTGTCGCCGACCTTGATCTTCACTTCCTTGACCACGCCGGCGGCGGAGGAGGGCACGTCCATGGTGGCCTTGTCGGACTCCAGGGAGCACAGGGGGTCTTCCACCTTCACGGTGTCGCCCGGCTTGACGAAAATTTCGATGACCGGCACATCCTTGAAATCGCCGATGTCCGGGACCTTCACTTCAATGGTTTGGCTCATTGTTCTTCTCCGTCAGGCGATTAGCAGGTCTGGGGATTCAGCTTTTCGGGGTCCAGGCCGTACTTGACCAGGGCCGCAGCCACCTTCTCGCGCTCGATCTGGCCATCGTCGGCCAGGGCCTTGAGGGAGGCCAGGACCACCCAGTGGCGATCCACCTCGAAGAAGTGGCGCAGCTTTTCCCGGGTGTCGGAGCGGCCGAAGCCGTCGGTGCCCAGGGTGACGTAGCGGCGGTTGATGAAGGGACGGATCTGCTCGGAGTAGAGACGCACATAGTCGGTGGAGGCAATGACCGGACCGCGGGTGTCGTCCAGGCATTCTTCCACGTGGCTCTTCTTCGGCTTTTCCAGGGGGTGCAGCAGGTTCCAGCGGGCCGTGTCCTGGCCGTTTCGGGCCAGTTCGTTGAAGCTGGGGCAGGACCACAGGTCGGCTTCCACGCCCCAGTCGTTCTTTAGCAGCTCGGCGGCGGCCATCACCTCGCGGAAGATGGTGCCGGAGCCCAGCAGCTGCACGCGGGGAGCGTCGGAAGCGGCGCCCTTCTTGAACTGGTACATGCCCTTGACGATGTTGGCTTCGGCACCGGCCGGCATTTCGGGGTGCTCGTAGTTCTCGTTCATCACCGTCAGGTAGTAATAGACGTCCTCCTGCTCCTTGAACATGCGGCGCAGGCCGTCCTGCATGATCACGGCCACTTCGTAGGCGAAGGTGGGGTCGTAGGAGACGCAGTTGGGGATCAGGCCGGAGAGGATCAGGGAATGTCCGTCCTCGTGCTGCAGGCCTTCGCCGTTCAGGGTGGTGCGGCCGGCGGTGCCGCCCACCAGGAAGCCCCGGGCGCGCTGGTCGCCGGCAGCCCAGCAGAGATCCATGGTGCGCTGCAGGCCGAACATGGAATAACAGATGTAGAACGGCACCATCTGCACGCCGTGGGTGCTGTAGGCGGTGGCGGCGGCGATCCAGTCGGCCATGGCGCCGGCCTCGTTGATGCCTTCCTGCAGGATCTGACCGTCCTGGGATTCCTTGTAGAACATCAGCTGGTCGTGGTCCTGGGGCACGTACTTCTGGCCTTCCTGGTTCCAGATGCCGACCTGGCGGAACATGCCTTCCATGCCGAAGGTGCGGGATTCGTCCGGCACGATGGGCACGATGTGGCGGCCGATGTTCTTGTCCTTGAGCAGGGTGGACAGGACCCGCACGATGGCCATGGTGGTGGAGATTTCCCGACCTTCGCCGGTGGCCTTGAGCAGACCCTCGAAGGCGGAGAGTTCGGGCACCGCCAGGGGGGCGGCCTTTTCGCGACGCTGGGGCAGATACCCGCCCAGAGCCAGGCGGCGTTCCCGCATGTAGGTCAGTTCGGGGGAGCCTTCCTCGAACTTCAGGTAGGGCACCTCGTCGATCTTGTCGTCCGGCACCGGCAGGTTGAAGCGGTCGCGCATGCGACGCAGGGCCTCGTGGCCCATCTTCTTGGTCTGGTGGGTGGTGTTCTGGGCCTCGCCGGCCTCGCCCATGCCGAAGCCCTTGATGGTCTTGGCCAGGATCAGGGTGGGCTTGCCCTTGTGTTCGGTGGCGGCCTTGAAGGCGGTGAAGATCTTGAACATGTCGTGGCCGCCACGGTTCAGGGCCCACACTTCGTCGTCGGTCCAGTCGGCCACCAGTTCCTTCAGTTCCGGCGTGTTGAAGAAGTACTCGCGCACGTAGGCGCCGTCCTTGGCCTTGAAGGTCTGGTACTCGCCGTCCACGCATTCCATCATGCGCTTCTTCAGGATGCCCTTCTTGTCGCGGGCGAAGAGGGCGTCCCAGTGGGTGCCCCAGATCAGCTTGATGACGTTCCAGCCGGCGCCGCGGAAGTCGCCTTCCAGTTCCTGGATGATCTTGCCGTTGCCGCGCACCGGGCCGTCCAGGCGCTGCAGGTTGCAGTTGATGACGAAAATCAGGTTGTCCAGCTTTTCCCGGGCGGCCATGCCGATGGCGCCGAGGGATTCCACCTCGTCCACCTCGCCGTCGCCGAGGAAGGCCCACACCTTGCGGCCTTCGGTCTGCACCAGGTTGCGGCACTGCAGGTACTTCATGAAGCGGGCCTGGTAGATGGCCTGCAGGGGGCCCAGGCCCATGGAGACGGTGGGGAACTGCCAGAAATCCGGCATCAGCCAGGGGTGGGGGTAGGAGGAGATGCCCTTGCCGTCCACTTCCTGGCGGAAGTTGTCCATCTGGTCTTCGGTCAGGCGGCCGAGCATGAAGGCGCGGGCGTAGACGCCGGGCACGGAGTGGCCCTGGAAGAAGATCAGGTCGCCGCCGTGGTTGTCGGAGGCGGCGTTCCAGAACCAGTTGAAGCCCACGTCGTAGAGCACGGCGGAGGAAGCGAAGGAGGCGATGTGGCCGCCTACGTTGGTGTGCTTGTTGGCCCGTACCACCATGGCCATGGCGTTCCAGCGGATGTAGGAGCGGATGCGCTCTTCCAGGTCCGGGTTGCCCGGGTAGTTGGGCTGCTTCTCGGCGGGGATGGTGTTGATGTATTCGGTGGTGGCGCTGTAGGGAATGTCCACGCCTTCCTCACGGGCCTGTCCGATGAGCTTCTCGATCAGGTAGTGGGCCCGGTCCGGGCCTTCCTTCTCGATCACGCCTTCGAGGGCGTCGACCCATTCCTTGGTTTCCTGGGGATCGGCATCAACCGATTGGGGAACTTCGGGCAGTGCTGCCATGGTTTGTCTCCTATTTGGAAGGACGTTTTTTTGTTGCGCACCGGGTGGGGCGGCAACACCTAGCTTAGACCGAAACGATAGCTTCGCCTAGCGAATTTCCACATTGTAAAAACACAGTTCGTATTGTGCAACATTGCACTGCAACATAGAGCAGGACTGGGCCCGGGGGGCCTGGCAGTCTCCTCGGCGGGCCGGTGGCCCCGGTGAGGGCGGCTCAGGGCACGTGGCGCAGGCGTACGCCGTAGGCATGGACCACCCGGCCACCGCGGACCTCGCCCATGACCGGGGTGTCGAGCCGGTCGATGGCCTCGTGGTCGTTGGGGCTGAAGGGGCGCTCGTAGATCTGCACCACCCCTTCCACCTTGTCCCGCAGGTTCTCCAGGGCCGCCTTTAGGCGTGGGCCGTCGGTGCTGCCGGCCTGGCGGATGGCGGCAGCCAGCAGCAGCATGGCGTCGTAGCCCTGGGCCGCGGCCGAAGGCACCGGGATGCGAGGGGCGCCGCTGGCCTTCAGGTAGGCGTCGAGGAACTGGCGTCGCTTCAGGGAGGTGCCCTCGTCGATGAAGGTGAGGGGCATGCGTGCCCCTTCCGCATTGGGGCCGGCGTTGTCGATGAAGGAGGACATGGAAAGGGTCCAGCCGCCGATGAGGGGCGCCTCCCAGTGCAGCTTGGCGCGGCCGTTGGCCAGGGCCGCCAGTTCCGGACCGATGCCGTAGGCCAGGATGGCTTCGGCGCCTGCGTCCCGGGCCCGCTGCAGCTGGCGGGTCAGGTCGATCTCGCCCAGGTTGAAATGCTCGATGCTGACCGGCTTCAGGCCCTTGGCGGTAAGGGCCTTCTCCAGGTCCTCCCGGCCCAGCTGGCCGTAGTTGGTGGTGTCGTGGATGATGGCCAGGCGCTTGAAGCGGCGCCGCTCCACCGCCTCCTCGACGATCATGGCCGCCTGGATGGCGTCGCTGTTGGAGACGCGGAAGACATAGTTCTCGGCGTAGTGGGGCTGCAGGAACTGCTTGGTGATGATGGAGCCGGTGGCCACGGCGGTGAGTACCGGAATGCGGGCATCCTGGAAGTAATGCTGGCTGGCCAGGGCCACCCCGGTATTGACGATGCCCACGGCGGCGGTCACCTTCATCTGTACCAGTTCCTGGGCGATGCGGCTGCCCCGCTGGTTGTTGGCCTCGTCGTCCCGCTCCACCAGTTGCAGGGGGCGCCCCAGGAGGCCGCCGCCGGCGTTGATCTCCGCCGTCGCCAGGCGGATGCCGTCGCGCATGGACAGGCCCATGGGGCTGGAGCCGCCGGTGAAGGGGCCGTACACGCCGATGCGGATCGGCAGGGGCGCCTGGGGGGCGGCCTGGGCCCAGGCGGGGGCCAGCAGCGCGATGGCTGCGGCGAGGAAGAGCGACAGTCGAGAAGGGAGGGCGGGCAGCATGGGTCGAGCCTACGGGATGGGTCGGGAGGGCGCCAATTCGGGTTATCCCGCAAGCCGCTATTATCCCATCGCCGCACCCCTCGCCGGGCCGCCGAGCCACTGCCCATGCGATACTCAGGGTAAACACCAATGGCCCGGCGCTTGTACGGGCAGCGAAGATTGAGACCCGAATTGCCTCCCAGCGCCATGCCGGACCGCGCCGAACCCGCCTCCCTGCCGTATAAAGCCGCCGTTGCCCGGGGCGGGTGGTACTGGCTCGTCCCCTACCTGGCCATCGTCCTCTTCGCCCTCACCATGTTTGCCCTGGTGGGCTACATCGACAAGCGGGATGCGGACGAGCGCCGCGCCATGGTGGAGCGGGACATGCAGTGGGCCGACCAGACCCTGCGCCTGCACCTCACCGCCAACCAGGATTTCCTCGTCCAATTGGGGCGCAACCTGGCCGACGGCGTGCTCGACTACGAGGATTTCCAGATCCGCGCCGCCCAGCACCTGGCCAACAATCCGGAACTGTCGGTGGTGCTGTGGGTGGACCCCAAGGGCAAGGTGCAGTGGGTGGCGCCCTTCGAGGCCACCGAATGGGTGGCCGGGGAAAGCCTGGACCCGACCCAGCAGGACCGCCTGGCCGAAGCCCTGCGTGGCGGCCGGCCCCTCTACGGCAGCACCTACCGCAACCGCCAGGGCGCCGCCTACTTCGATCTGACCATCCCGGTGCAGCGCTGGCGCGAGGACATGGGCGCCATCGTCGGCATCTACAGCACCGACGGCCTGCTGCGCCATCCGGTGCCCACCTGGTTCACCGAAAAATACCGCCTCACCCTGGAAGACGGGGAGGGCAAGGAAGTGGCGGCCAATACGGCGGTGCGCCCCACCAGCAAGGAACTGGCCTACCGCCTGACCCTGGAGCCCCCGGCCAACGGCCTTTCCCTGCGGGCCATTGCCTACGCCACCGACGACGCCTGGTCCCGCACCCTGCCGCCCCTGGTGATCGGCGCCCTGACCCTGGCCCTGATCTGGAGCCTGGCCCTGCTGCGGCGCGACGTGCAGCGCCGCCTGCAGGCGGAGAAGGAGCGGGACCGGCTGTTCTCCCTGTCCCTCGGCCTGCAGTGCATCGCCACCCTGGAAGGCAAGCTGCGCCGGGTCAATCCGGCTTTCGAGCGGGTCCTGGGCTATCCCCTGGGGGAGCTGCGGGACAGGTCCCTGCTGGACTTCGTGCACCCGGACGACATGGCCCTGGTGGTGGACATGCTGCGCCATCTGGCGGAAGGGGCGGCCCAGGAATTCGAGTGCCGCTTCCACAGCGCCAACGGCCAGGACAAGTGGCTGCTGTGGAGCATCAACCCGGTGCCGGAGGAGAAGCTGCTCTACGCCGTGGCCCACGACATCACCGACCGCAAGACCGCCGAGCAGGCCCTCACCGACGAATACGCCTTCCGCAAGGCCATGGAGGAATCCGTGTCCACCGGCCTGCGGGCCATCGACATGGAAGGCCGCATCATCTACGTGAACCCGGCCTTCTGCCGCATGCTGGGCTGGAGCGAGGCGGAGCTGCTGGGTCTCAAGCCCCCCTTCCCCTACTGGCCGCCGGAACACGCCCGCCAGCTGGCCACCAATATCGAGTTGACCCTGGCCGGTCAGGCCCCCGCCAAGGGCTTCGAGCAGCGGGTGATGCGCAAGAACGGCGAGCGCATGGACGTGCGCTTCTACATTTCCCCCCTGATCGACGCCAACGGCAAGCAGACGGGCTGGATGGGGGCCATGACCGACATCACCGAGCCGAAGCGGGTGCGGGGCGAGCTGGAACGCTCCCAGGAGCGCTTCATGGCGGTGCTGGACGGCCTGGATTCGGCGGTGTACGTGGCCGACGCCAAGAGCGACGAAATCCTCTTCGGCAACCGGGCCTTCAAGAGCATCTTCGGTTTCGACGCCGTCGGCCGCAACTGCTGGGAGGTGACCGAAGCCTGCCGGCCGCCGGTGGGCGCCTTCGACTGCGACCTGCGCCTGCTCTCGCCGGAAGTGCTGCCGCGCCAGCTGTTCGACGGCGAGGTGCAGAACAGCCTCTCCGGCCGCTGGTACCACCTGCACGACCGGGCCATCCGCTGGGTGGACGGCCGGGTGGTGCGGGTGCAGATCGGTACCGACATCACCGAGCGCAAGCAGATCGAGGAAGTGAACCTGCAGCAGCAGAAGCGCCTGGAGCAGACCTCGCGCCTCATCACCATGGGCGAAATGGCCTCCTCCCTGGCCCACGAGCTGAACCAGCCCCTGGCCGCCATCGCCAACTACTGCATGGGCTGCGTCAAGCGCATGAAGGGCGGCGCCGCCAAGCCGGAGGAACTGCTGGGGGCCATGGAAAAGGCCAGCTTCCAGGCGGAGCGGGCGGGCAAGATCATCCGCCGCATGCGGGAGTTCGTGAAAAAAAACGAGCCCAACCGGGGCCAGGTGCTGCTCGGCGACATCGTCGAGGAAGCCCTGGGCTTCGCCGAGATCGAGGCGCGCAAGCTGGGGGTGAACATCTGCGTGGACCTGCCGCCGGAACTGCCGCCCTTGTTTGCCGACCGCATCATGATCGAGCAGGTGCTGCTCAATCTGGTGAAGAACGGCATCGAGGCCATGCGCGACACCCTGCCGGCGGAACGCCGATTGACGGTGTCCGCGACCCTCCCGGACAATCACAGCCTGGAGGTGGCGGTGGCCGACCGGGGCCACGGCCTCGGCAGCACCACCGCCGAGGAACTGTTCGCCCCCTTCTACACCACCAAGCCCGAGGGCATGGGCATGGGCCTGCCCATTTGCCGGTCCATCATCGAGTACCACAAGGGCCGCCTGTGGGCCGACGCCAATCCGGGCGGCGGCACCGTTTTCCGATTCACCCTGCCTTTGGAGGAATGAGGCCATGACGCAACACAACAGCCAGGAGAGCGCTGCCGTCGCCTCAACCCAGTGTGTCTACGTGGTGGACGACGACGAGGCCATGCGCGACTCCATGGTCTGGCTGATCGAGTCCGAAGGCTATCCGGTACGCGCCTTTCCCAGTGCCGAGGATTTTCTCGCCGCCTACACCGACGGCCTGGCCGGCTGCCTGGTGCTGGACGTGCGCATGCCCGGCATGAGCGGCCTGGAGCTGTACGAGCGGCTGGCGGCCCAGCGTTCCACCCTGCCGGTGATTTTCATCACCGGCCACGGCGACGTGCCCATGGCCGTGGCGGCCCTGAAGAAGGGCGCCGCCGACTTCATCGAGAAGCCCTTCAACGATACGGACATGCTGCGCCTGATCCGCCAGTGCATGGACCTGGATACGGAACGCCGCGCCCGCCGGGCCCGGGAAAATTCCGTGGCCAGCCGCCTGGCCCAGCTCACCGCCCGGGAGCGGGAGGTGATGGACCGGGTGGTGGAAGGCAAGCTCAACAAGCAGATCGCCGACGAGCTCAGCATCAGCATGAAGACCGTGGAGGCCCACCGGGCCCGGGTCATGGAAAAGATGGGAGTGCGCTCCCTGGCCGAACTGGTGCAGTGCGCCCTGGAGTCGAGCCAGGCCGAACGCTGACGGGGCATGGCCGGGGAGGCAGGCGGGACGGCCCTGCCGGCGGTGCCTGCCCCGACAGGGCCGTGTTGACTGGGCCCTGGCTTGGGAGTCCAATCGCCCCCTGCCCCGGAAACGGGGATTTCCCCAATTTCATCTTGCGGGCCGGCGCGCTATCGTGGCGCCAACACTGCCCGGGAAAGAACCGTCATGCGCGTTGCCCTCTTCGTCACCTGTCTGGCCGACCTGATGCGGCCCAATGTGGCTTTTGCCGCCCTGAAACTGCTCAAGCTCGCCGGCTGCACCGTCGAAGTCCCCGAGACCCAGACCTGTTGCGGCCAGCCCGCCTACAACTCCGGCGACCGGGCCACTGCCCTGACCCTGGCGCGCAAGGTCATCGACGAGTTTGAAGGCTACGAATACGTGGTGCTGCCCTCCGGCTCCTGCGCCGGCATGATCCGCGCCCACTACGAAGAACTGTGCAAGGACGATCCAGCCCTGCTGGCCCGGGCCAAGAAGCTGGCGGCCTGCACCTATGAACTGACCGACTTCCTGGTGAACGTGGCCAAGCTGGAAAGCGTGCCCGGCGATTTCGCCGGCAGCATCACCTACCACGACTCCTGTTCCGGCCTGCGGGAACTGGGCATCAAGCAGCAGCCCCGCCAGCTCCTGGGCAAGATGGGCCAGGTGGAAATCAAGGAAATGAGCGAGGCCGAGACCTGCTGCGGTTTCGGCGGCACCTTCTCCCTCAAGTTCGGCGACATCTCCACCAAGCTGGCCGACAACAAGTGCGAGAACGCCTGCGCCACCGGGGCCGACGCCATCGTCGGCGGCGACCTGGGCTGCCTGCTCAACATCGAAGGCCGCCTGCGCCGCAAGGGCGACCGCAAGACCCAGGTGCTGCACGTGGCCGAAGTGCTGGCCGGCAAGCTCGACTAAATTCCGTTTCACCCCGGCCCCGGCTGCCGCCGGGCGCCCTTCTTCCGCCTTCATCAGGATCCGCCATGGAAATCCATTCCAACGACTTCAAGGCCCGGGCCCGGGAGGCCCTGGCCAATCCCAACCTGCAGAAGGCCCTCAAGCTGGTGCAGGTGAAGTTCGTCCCCGGCCGGGCCGCTGCTGCCGCCGAGTTCGGCGACTTCGAGACCCTGCGCGACGCCGGCCGCGATATCCGCAACCGGGCCCTGGAGAATCTGGACCTGTGGCTGGAACGCTTCGAGCAGGAGGCCACCCGCCGCGGCGCCCAGGTGCACTGGGCCAGGGACGCAGCCGAGGCCAATGCCATCATCGTCGGCATTGCCCAGGCCAATGGCGTAAAGAAGGTGGTCAAGTCCAAGTCCATGGTGAGCGAGGAGTGCGGCCTCAACGACGCCCTGGAGGCGGCCGGCGTGACGCCCGTCGAGACCGACCTGGGCGAGTACATCCTGCAGATCAACGACCACGAGCCGCCCTCCCACATCGTCGCCCCGGTGATCCACAAGACCCGGGACGAGGTCTCCGACCTGTTCCACGCCAAGCACGGCAAGCCCCGTACCGAGGACATCGGCGCCCTGTGCCGGGAGGCCCGGGAAATCCTGCGGCCCCACTTCCTTTCCGCCGACATGGGCATTTCCGGCGCCAACTTCCTGGTGGCCGAAACCGGCTCCACGGTGATCGTCACCAACGAGGGCAACGGCCGCCTGTGCACCACCGTGCCCCGCATCCACGTGGCCCTCACCGGCATCGAAAAAGTGGTGCCGACCCTGGAGGACCTGTCGGTACTGCTGCGCCTGCTGCCCCGTTCCGCCACCGGCCAGCCCATCACCAACTACGTTTCCATGAATACCGGCGTCGCCGGCAGCGGCGATAGCGACGGCCCGGAGCAGTTCCACATCGTCCTGCTCGACAACGGCCGCTCCCGGGTGCTGGGCTCCGAGCTGAAGGAGATGCTGCGCTGCATCCGCTGCGGCGCCTGCATGAACCACTGCCCGGTGTACCAGGCCGTCGGCGGCCACGCCTACGGCTGGGTCTATCCCGGCCCCATGGGCTCGGTGCTGACCCCCTCCTACGCCGGCATGGAGCACGCCCACGAGCTGCCCCACACCGCCACCGGCTGCGGCCAGTGCAGCGCCGTCTGCCCGGTGCGCATTCCCCTGCCCGAGCTGATGCGCAAGGAGCGGGAAATGCAGGTGGAGGCCGGCCTGCGGCCCTGGCAGGAGCGCCTTTCCCTCAAGCTGTGGGGCTGGAGCGCCAGCCAGTCCTGGCTCTACGGCATCGGCACGGCCATCGCCGCCCGCTTCCTCAAGCGCCTGGGCGGCGCCGACCAGCTGATCCACCGCCTGCCCCTGGGCGGCGGCTGGACCGACGGCCGGGATTTCCCGGCGCCGGCGGGCAAGACCTTCCGCGAGCTCTACCGCGCCCGCAAAAACCTGCACTGATAGGAGCCGCACCGATGAGTTCCCGCGACCTGATTCTCTCCCGCATCCGCGCCTCCATCGGCCGCGGCGCCCCGGCCGACGGTGCCGTGCTGGCGCCCCATCTGGCGGCCCGCACCCGGGGCCCCGCCCCCGGCGGCGCCTGGCGCGACAGCCGGGAAGGCCTGCTGCAGCGCTTCACCGAACGGGCCACGGCCCTTGCCTCCACGGTGGAACGGGTGCCGTCCTGGGCCGAAGTGCCGGCGGCGGCCGCTGCCTATCTTATTGCCCGGGAACTGCCGACCCGGGCCGTGTGCTGGCCCTCCCTGGCCGACCAGGCCTGGGCCGGCGCCGGCCTGCAGGTGGAGGCCCGTCCCTCCCGGGGCGACGATCTGGTGGGCATCACTTCCACCTTCTGCGCCGTGGCCGACACCGGCACCCTGATGCTGCTCTCCGGCGCCGACACCCATGCGGCCACCAGTCTGCTGCCGGAAACCCACATCGCCGTGGTGCCGGTGGAACGGGTGGTGCCCCTCATGGAAGACGGTTTCGCCCTGCTGCGGGCGGAAAAGGGCGAGGCGCCCCGGGCCGTCAATTTCGTCTCCGGCCCCTCCCGCACCGCCGACATCGAGCAGACCGTGACCCTCGGCGCCCACGGGCCTTACCGGGTGCATCTGATCCTGGTGGGCTGAGTTCGCCGCTCCCGTCATCCTGGGGATAAAAAAAAGCCCGGCCGCCTTTTCGGCGCCGGGCTTTTTTGCGTCGGCCGATGTTGGCCCATGTTGGCAGATACGGGCCTCCGATCGGTCGCCGCTCAAGCCGGCCGGGAGCGCCGGGCCATCTCGACGGCCTGCTCCACGGCGGTGAACAGGCTGCCCGGATCGGCCTGGCCGGTGCCGGCCAGATCCAGGGCGGTGCCGTGATCCACCGAGGTGCGGATGATGGGCAGGCCCAGGGTGACGTTGATGCCCTGGCCGAAGGTGGCGAACTTCAGGGGGGCCAGGCCCTGGTCGTGGTACATGGCCAGGACGCAGTCGCCCCGGGCCAGCTGGGGCGGGGTGAACAGGGTGTCGGCGGGCAGGGGGCCGAGCAGTTCCATGCCTTCGCGCCGCAGTTTTTCCAGCACCGGGGTGATGACCTCGATCTCTTCCCGGCCCAGGTAGCCTCCTTCGCCGGCATGGGGGTTGAGGCCGGCCACCAGGATGCGGGGCCGGGCGATGCCGTACTTGCGCGCCATGTCGGCGTGCAGGATGCGCAGCACATCCTCCAGCACCGCCGGGGTGATGGCGGCAGGCACCTCCTTCAGGGGCAGGTGGGTGGTGGCCAGGGCCACCCTCAAGGGGCCGGGCTGGCCCAGGGGGCCGTGGCCGCCAATGGGCGAGGTGCCGGCCAGCATCATCACCACCAGGGGGGTGCCGGTCTTTTCCGCCAGGTACTCGGTGTGGCCGGTGAAGCCGCGGATGCCGGCGTCGTTGATGACGCCCTTGTGCAGGGGCGCGGTGACCATGGCGGCGAACTCACCCTGGAGGCAGCCGGCCAGGGCCCGGTCCAGCAGCTGGAGGACGTAGGGACCGTTGGCGGCATCCAGGCGGCCCGGGGCGGAGGGAGCGGCCAGGGGCAGGTGCAGCACTTCCAGGCTGCCGGCCGGGGCGGGGCGGTCCGGGGCGTAGTCGTGCAGGGGAACGTCCATTCCCAGCTGGGCGGCGCGCTGGTGCAGCAGTTCCTTGTCTGCCAGCACCACCAGACGGGCTTGTGCCGGGTAGCGGGACAGGGCCAGGCACAGTTCGGGACCGATGCCGGCCGGTTCGCCGGAAGTGACGGCTAGGGTGGGGCGCATGGGGCAGACTCCGCTGGACTGAAATGCAAAAGGGGCCCGCAGGCCCCCTGGTGATTGCCGGGTGCTTACTGCTCTTCCCAGCGATACTCCACGTAGGCCCGGTCGCGCAACTGGCGCAGCCAGTCCTGGTAGGCCTCGTCGGACTTGCGTTCGCGCAGGGCGTTGCGGGCGATGGCCCGCTGCCGGTCCTGGGAAACGTCCTGGACGCGGCGCTCCAGCACCTGGATCAGGTGCCAGCCGAACATGGACTGCACCGGCTGGCTGACTTCGCCCACCTTCAGGGCATCCATGGCCCGTTCGAATTCGGGCACGGTGTCGCCGGGATAGAGCCAGTCCAGGTCGCCGCCCTTGGGGGCGGAGCCGTCCTGGGAGTAGAGGCGGGCCAGCTCGGCAAAGTCGCCGCCGTGGTCCAGGCGTTCCTTCACGGCCTGCAGCTTGCGCTTGGCTTCGGCCTCGGACACCACCTCGTTCACCTTGATCAGGATGTGGCGGGCGTGGGTCTGCTGCACGGCGGGAATGGAGGCGCCGCCCTTCTTGGCCACCAGCTTGACGATGTGGAAGCCGTTGGGGCTGCGGATCACGGGGGACAGCTGGCTGGGCTGCATCTTCTGCACGGTCTCGGCGAAGATGTTGGGCATGCGGTCCAGGGGGCGGAAACCCAGGTTGCCGCCCTGCAGGGCGTCGGGGGCGTCGGAGTAGGCGGCGGCCACCTGGGCGAAATCCTCGCCCCGCTTGAGGCGGTCGAGAATCTGCTCGGCCTTGGCCTTTAGCTTCTGCAACTGCTCGGGGCTGGCAGACTCGGGGGAGCGCACCAGGATGTGGGCCACCTGGTATTCCTCGGCACTGCCGCCGGCACTGGCGCCGGCCAGGTAGTTGTCGATTTCGCCTTCGGAGACGAGCAGCTTGGCATCCACTTCCCGCTCCCGCAGGCGGGACACGGTGATTTCCTGGCGGATTTCCTCGCGGAACTTGGCGAAGGCGATGCCGTCCTTTTCCAGGGCCTGGCGGAACTGGGCCAGGGTCATCTTGTTGTTGGCGGCGATGCGGTTGAGGGCCATGTCCAGCTGGGCATCCTCGATGCGGATACCGTTCTCCTTGGCGAACTGGACCTGCACCTTGTCCACCACCATGCGCTCCAGCATCTGCTTCTCCAGCACGTCGGCCGGGGGCAGGGGCGTGCCCTGGCGGCGCAGCTGGCTGACCACGGAGTCGAGGCGCTGGCGCAGTTCGTTGAGGGTGATGACCTCGCTGTTGACCACGGCGATGATGCGGTCCGCCTCCACCGGGTCGGTACGCTGGCCGCGGTAGGTCTGGGCGTTGGCCTGGCAGGCCGCCAGGCAGAGCAGCAGGGAGAGCCAGTATTTCATCATGGTCTGCATTATTCCTCACCTCCGAACACCGGGTCGGCCATGGGCTGGTTGATGCGGCCGTAACCGGGGATGGTCCGGCGCAGCAGGTCCAGCGGATTGGAACCGATGCGGGAGAAGTCGTTGAGTTCGAGCTGCACGAAGAAGGCGGTGGACGACGTATTGGCCGTCAGGGCGTAGCGCTGGATGACCCCGCGCACGACCCAGCAGCCGCCGTTGTATTCCAGGCCGGCAATGTTTTCCACCACCCGCTTTTCCTTCAGGGAGTAGTTGTAGCGGCCCACGCCGTACCAGCCGCGGCCCAGGGGCCATTGGCCGGAAACGTCCAGGTTGCCCAGCACGTCCCGGGTGTAACGGTAGCCGGCGTTGAGCACCTTGCCCAGTTCCGGCTGGTAGCGGCCGGCCACCGTCAGACGGTCGGTACGGGCATCGAAGGGGTTGTATTCGACGGCGCCGTCGAGATAGGTCTTGGGCATGATCTGGCCGGAAACGGCGGCCAGCCAGTTGGTGTTCTTGTGCTGGCGGGGCTTCTCGCCGGGCACGGTGACCATCTGGTCGTCGAAGTAGTAACGCTGGCCCACCAGGGCGCGGAAGTATTCCCGACCGGTATTGGGGCCGATGAAGCGGGTGGTGACGGCAGCGGTGAGCTGGTTGGCGTCGCCAATGCGGTCCTGGCCGACGTAGCGGTTTTCCGAGAAGATCTGGCCGAAATTGAAGTCGGCGATGCCCGTGTCGAAAATCGGAATGTTGCTCTGGTCCTTGTTCGGCACATAGACGTAGTACAGCCGGGGCTCCAGGGTCTGGGTGAAGGCCGTGCCCAGCAGGGTGGTGTCGCGCTCAAAGGTGAGGCCGCTGTCCACGCTGAAGATGGGCAGGCTGCGGCTGATGCGATCCGGTACCGTCGCTGCCTGGCGGGACAGGCTGTAGCTGGTGACGTGCATGCCGACCTTCGGCGTCACATAGAACGCCGGGAAGATCAGGGGCAGGGACACCTGGGGATAGACCACGGTACGGTCGCCTTCGACCTTGGTACGGTGGCTGAAGGAGGTGAACTGGCCCAGCACCGAGACATCGGTGCCGAAGTAGTCCGGACGGCGGGCGCTGACGGTCACCTGGGGCACCGTGTCGTACGGTGCAATGATGGGGTTGGCGGCGTCCGGCTGCAGGGTCTGGTAGCGGTTTACGTTGACCGTGGCCCCCCACCAGGTGGAACCATAGGAGAGCTTGCCCTGGCGGGGCAGCAGGGTCTGGGCACTGACACCGATGCGGCTGGAAAGGTCGGTGTAGAAGTAGTCGTCCGAAACCTTGTTCAGGTTCAGCAGGCCGGTGAAGCCGTTGCCGAAATTGTGGTTGTGCCAGATATTGACGGCGTAGCGGTTGTCCAGGTTACGCACGTTGTCGGTCGGCACATACTCGCCCCGGGCGTAGCCGCTGTAGTCGTAGTTCAGGTAGCGCAACTCGCCGCCCAGCTGCAGGCCCCGCTTGGTCATCACCCGGGGGGCGATGGTGGCGTCCATGTTGGGCGCGATGTTCCAGTAGTAGGGCGTGGTCAGCGTGGCGCCGCTGAGGCTGTTGGTGCCGAAGGTGGGAGCGAGGAAGCCTGACTTGCGCCGGTTGTTGAGGGCGAAGCTCATGCTCGGCATGTAGAAGATGGGCACATCCTTGAAGTACAGGGTGCCGTTCTTGCCTTCGCCTTCCTCGCTGTCGTAATTGAGGTCGAGGGAGTCGGCCTTGGCGTACCAGTCGTTGTTGCCCGGGGCGCAGGTAGTGTAGGTGGCATTGGCCAGGCGAATATGGTTTTCGCCGAGGAATTCCATCTTTTCCGACTGGCCACGACCGGTAGTAAGAGAGGTGCCCATCGCCATGCTGTTTTCCCGCACGCCCCACACCGGCACCTTGCGCTCCTGACGGATGGAGTAGGCGGCCTGGTCGAAGACGCCGGTGCTGTCGGAAAGACGCATCAACAGGCTGGGGCCGGATACCTTGGTGCCTTCCTGTTCATAGACCACGTTGCCGGTGGCCTCCACTTCGTCTTCGTTCTGCCAGTAGACCAGCCGGTCCGAAGTGAGGACGGTGTCGGAGCGGCGCATTTCGGCATCGCCTTCCAGCACGGCTTCCCGGTCGGCGACGCCGTACAGGCGGCGGGCGGTGAGGAAGGTGGGGCGGGCGTCGTCGTTCTTCGGCAGCGGCGTCATGTTGCGCGAACGACGCAGTGCCAGGGCCGGTCCCGGATCCCGCTCGGCGTAGGGCAGGGGGACGGCGTTCTCGGTCTCCTCGCCGCGACGGCGGCGGGGCGGCAGGGCCGGGGCCATGGCTTCGGCTTCGGCCTGGGGGTCGGAGACTGCGTTCACAATCTGGGGCGGCGCCGCCGGCGCCGGCAGGGGGGGCAGGCCCAGCAGGGTCGGATCCACCTTGAGGGGACCGAGGGCCGTGCCACCCGCCGCCTCACCCTTGTGGGCGATGGGTGCGGGCGCTGCTGCCACTGCCACGGTGCGGGCCGGAGCGGGCGTCGCTGCCGGCTCCCGGGCCAGGACTTCCGCCGGGGCCACCAGGGGTGCCCGGACAGCGCGCCGGCCAGGAGCGATGGCACTGGTTGTCGTGGCGCCAGCCGGGCTGGTGGCGGTAGCGGCAGTCGTTGTTGCCGGGGTTGCCGCCGGAGCCGCGCCGGTGCTGGTGATGGGCGTGGCTGCAGGCGCCGCGGGACGGGCCACCTGGGTGGTCGCCGGAGCCGGTGGCAGGCCGAGCAGGGCCGGGTCCACCCGCAGCGGTGCCAGACCGCCGCTGGCCTGGGCGGCCTGGGGAGCCGGACGGGCAGGGGTGGGATAGGTCACGGCCGCCGGGGCGACGGTGGCCGGGCGGGAGGATTCCGCCGCCGGAGTCGTCACGGGCACCACCGGGGCCGGCTGGGTCACGGGCGGGGCGGCGACGATCGGTGCGGCAGGTGCCGCCGCCTTGCGGGCGGGGGCGGCCGGTGCCGGCGCGGGCTGGGGAGCGGGAGCCGCCACGGCTTTGGTGGCCGGTGCCGGCTTGGCGGCTGCCGGCGCGGGGCCGTCGTTGTTCAGTTCCTTGCTCGGGATCGGCTCCGGAGCGGTCACCGGGGTGGCCGTGGCCCGGGGGGCGCTTTCCGCTTCGGCGGGACGGGGGGCAGGCTTGGGTTTGGGTTGGGCCGGCGGCAGGCCGAGCAGGGTCGGATCCACACTCAGCGGCGTCATTCCCTGGGCGAGCGCTTCCTCGGGTAGGGAGCCGAGAACGGCACCGGCAAAGCCGCAGCAGAGAAGGAGCGCCAGAGGGCGACGGGCAAATGGCATGGACAGGGAATTCAGGGAAATCGGTGGGCATGCCGCGGCGAAGCCCCGTGAGGCGTGCAGCGTGGATGCTAAAATCGCCGCATTTTAGCATCTTCGAACGAGGAGAAGCGGCATGCCGCGTACCGCCCAGCTTCAGGCCTGGCTAGAGAGTCAGTTTTCCGGTGCAACCTTCAGCCTGACCCCGGCTTCCGCCGATGCCAGCTTCCGGCGCTATTTCCGCGTCAGCTTTGCCGACGGCAGCCCTTCCCGCATCGTCATGGATGCGCCGCCGAGCCACGAAGACTGCGCCCCCTGGCTGCATGTGGAGCAGCTGCTGCGGGGCGCCGGGGTGCATGTGCCGGAGGTTTTCGCTGCCGACCTGGCCCAGGGTTTCCTGCTCCTTTCCGACCTGGGCAGCACCACCTACCTGTCCGTGCTGGACGGGGAAAATGCCGGGGCCCTCTACGGCGAGGCGGTGGATGCCCTGGTGCGCATCCAGCAGGCCAGCCGGCCCGGGGAACTGCCTCCCTACGATGCGGCCCTGCTGCAGCGGGAGCTGGGCCTGTTCCCCGAATGGTATGTGGGCAAGCACCTGGGCAAGAGCCTCAGCGACAAGCAGCAGCATGTGCTGGACGACGTCTTTGCCAAGCTGCTGGCCAACAACCTGGCCCAGCCCTCGGTGTATGTGCACCGGGATTACCACTCCCGCAACCTCATGGTGACCATTCCCAATCCGGGCATCATCGATTTCCAGGACGCGGTGTACGGCCCCATCACCTACGACCTGGTGTCCCTCTTCCGCGATGCCTACATCCAGTGGGAAGAGGACCAGGAACTGGACTGGGTCATCCGCTACTGGGAAAAGGCGCGCAAGGCCGGCCTGCCGGTCCATGCCAACTTCGATGATTTCTACAAGGACTACGAGTGGATGGGAGCCCAGCGCCAGCTCAAGGTCCTGGGCATTTTCGCCCGCCTCTGCCATCGGGACGGCAAGGACGGCTACCTGAAGGACATGCCCCGGGTCATGTCCTACCTGCGCCGCACCTGCGAGCGCTACGGCGACCTGCGGGCCCTGGCTCGGCTCCTCGACGAGCTGGAGCCCCAGGGCGAAGTCCAGGTGGGCTACACCTTCTGATGCGGGTCATGATCCTGGCGGCGGGGCGTGGCGAACGCATGCGCCCCCTTACCGACACCTGCCCCAAGCCCTTGCTGCCGGTGGGCGGCAAGCCCCTCATCGTCTGGCACCTGGAGCGCCTGGCCGCCGCGGGCTTCCGCGAGGTGGTGATCAACCATGCCCACCTGGGGGCGCAGATCGAGGCCGCCCTCGGCAATGGTTCCGCCTGGGGCCTGCACCTCGCCTATTCGCCCGAGCCGCCGGGGGCCCTGGAAACTGCCGGCGGCATCGTCCAGGCCCTGTCCCTGCTGGGAGATGAGCCTTTCCTGGTGATCAACGGTGACGTTTATTGCGACTGGGATGTGGGCCGGGCGCCGGCATTGGCCCTGGGCGAGGACCAGGCCCATCTGGTGCTGGTGCCCAATCCGCCCCAGCACCCGGAAGGGGATTTTGCGCTGGCGGATGGGCGGGTGACGGATGCCGGCACACCGCGCCATACCTTCGCCGGCATCGGCCTCTATCGCCCCGCCCTCTTTGCCGGACTCGTGGCCGGCCAGCCGGCAAAGCTGGCGCCCCTGCTGCGCCAGGCCATGGCCCGGGGCCAGGTGGGGGGCGAGTTGTACCGGGGGCGCTGGGAGGATGTGGGCACGCCGGCCCGCCTGCAGGCCCTGGATGCGGAACTGGGCGGTGCCGCCCGGGTCTAGCCCGGCGGCGGCCTCAGCGGGCCGTGGCCGGCTGCCGGTCGGCGCTGCGCCGCAGATGGGCGCCGCCGAGGCAGTCGCAGTTGATGATGTGCTGACGCAGGCGGCCCGCCGCCTGGTCCGGGTGTTCGTTGTGGTCGCTGGCGAAATTGCGCAGCAGACGGCGGCATTCCTGGCACTCGTTCTGGTAACGGCCGAAGCGGTCGTTGATGCGGCTCTGGCAATAACTGGGCAGGCGAGCGATGATCTGCTCCCGATGGCTTTCGAGCTGCTTCAAGGTGTTGATCATGTTGATATCCGACGGCGGGGCATGACAAAGACGTGCGCACTATAGCCAAACCCGTCCGCAAAAGCATTACGTCGAACGTCCTAGAAACAAGGTAATACGAGGCTCTCCGCCATGACCCAAGATCCTTTCCGCGCCCGTCGCCAACGCCTGCTGCAGGCCCTCGGCAACGGCGTCGCCGTCGTCCCCACCGCGCCCGAGCGGGTGCGCAACCGGGACACCCACCATCCCTACCGCTTCGATTCCTACTTCTGGTATCTCACCGGTTTTCCCGAGCCCGATGCGGTGCTGGTGCTGGTGGGCGGGGCCGAGCCCCAGTCCCTGCTCTTCTGCCGCGAGAAAAACGAGGAGCGGGAAATCTGGGACGGCTTCCGCTATGGTCCCGAGGCCGCCCGGGAAGCCTTCGGTGTCGACGCCGCCTATCCCATCGGCGAACTGGACGGCCGCCTGGCCGAACTGCTGGCGGACCGGGACTCCCTCTGGCATTCCCTCGGCCATGACAGCGACTGGGATGCCCGCATCGCCGGCGCCCTCAATGCGGTGCGGGCCCAGAGCCGGGCCGGCAAGCGGGCCCCGGCGGAAATCCGCGACCTGCGCGCCGCCCTGGACCGGCAGCGCCTGGTGAAGGACGCCCACGAGCTGGACTGCATGCAGCGCGCCGCCGACATCGCCGCAGCGGGCCATGCCCGGGCCATGGCCCGCTGCCGTCCCGGCCTCGCCGAGTACGAGCTGGAGGCCGAGCTGACCTATGAATTCCGCCGCCGCGGCGCCTCCTCCCACGCCTATCCGCCCATCGTCGCCGGCGGGGCCAATGCCTGCGTCCTGCACTATGTGGAAAACGACAAGCTGCTGGCCGACGGCGCCCTGGTGCTGATCGACGCCGGCTGCGAGGTGGAGGGCTACGCCTCCGACATCACCCGCACCTTCCCCGTCAATGGCCGCTTTTCCGCGGCCCAGCGGGATGTCTACGAAATCGTCCTGGCGGCCCAGGCGGCGGCCATCGACGCCACCCGTCCCGGCGTCGCCTTCATGGCCCCCCACGATGCGGCGGTGCGGGTCCTGACCCGGGGCATGGTGGATCTGGGCCTGCTCAAGGGCGACGTGGACACCCTCGTCGAAGGCAAGGCCTACACCCGTTTCTACATGCACCGCACCGGCCACTGGCTGGGGCTGGACGTGCACGATGCCGGCGAATACAAGGAAGGGGACAACTGGGTGACCCTGCAGCCGGGCATGACCCTCACCGTCGAACCCGGCCTTTACATCCGTCCCGGCGACGACGTGCCGGCCCACCTGCACGGCATCGGCATCCGCATCGAGGACGACGTGGTGGTCACCGCCGACGGCTGCCGCGTCTACACCACGGCGCCCCGCACCGTGGCGGAGATCGAGGCGGTCATGGAGCATCTGTCGTGAGCGCCGCCCCCGATACCGACATCCTGGTTCTGGGCGCCGGCCCGGTGGGCATGACCCTGGCGCTGGCCCTGGCCGCCAGCCGGCACCGGGTGACCCTGGTGGATGCAGCCCCGGCCGACGCCGCAGCCGGCGATCCCCGGGCCCTGGCCCTGTCCCACGGCGCCCGCCAGCTGCTGGAAACCCTGGAGGCCTGGAACGCCCGGGCCGCCACCGCCATCGACCACATCCATATCTCCCAGCGGGACGGCTTCGGCCGCGCCGTCATGACCGCGGCCGACTACCAGCTGCCCTCCCTCGGCTACGTCATGCGCTACGGCGACCTGGCCGCGGCCTTGGCCGAACGGGTGGCCCGGACGCCGGCCATCAGCGTCCTGCGCCAGAGCAGGGCCGTGGATTGGCGTGCCGATGGGGCCGGCGTCGGCGTCACCCTGCAGCAGCAGGGCGAGGTGTTGCGCCTGGGCGCCCGTCTGCTGGTCCATGCCGAAGGCACGCCCTACGACGACCCGGCCGTGTCGGTGCGGGATTACCGCCAGCATGCGGTGCTGGCCGAAGTGCGCACCCGGGAACCCCACGGCTGTCAGGCCTGGGAGCGTTTCACCGCCGACGGTCCCCTGGCCCTGCTGCCCCTGGAGGACGGCTACGCTATCGTCTTCACCGTGCCGCCGGCCAAGGCCGACTGGCTCATGGGCCTGGACGACGAGGCCTTCGTCGCCGCCCTGCAGGCCCAGTTCGGCAACCGCCTCACCTTCACCGGCGCCGGCCCCCGGGCCCGCTTTCCCCTGGCCCTGCGCCTGCGCCAGGAGACCGTGGCCCAGCGGGAAGTGTGGGTCGGCAACACCGCCCAGACCCTGCATCCGGTCTCCGGCCAGGGCTTCAACCTGGGCCTGCGCGATGCCTGGGAACTGGCGTCCCTCCTGGCCCCCAGCCCGGACCCCGGGGCTGCGGCAACGCTCCAGGCCTACGCCCGGGGGCGGCGGACGGACCGGCAGGGCAGCGCCCTGTTCACCGATGGCATCGTGCGTCTCTTCTCCAACGACATTGCTCCCCTGCGCCTGGCCCGGGGCCTGGGCCTGCTGGCCCTGGACCTGTTCCCGCCGGCCCGCCATTTCGTTGCCAAGCGCATGATCTGGGGCGCCCGCGCCTGGCCGTAAAGGGGCATTGACACCGCCAGGGCGGCGTTGCGTCGGCCCTTGTTGGCAGTGAGCCAACGGCGGGCCGGCGCGCCTTGCCCTGACGGCGCCACTGCCCCTTTCCGTGGAATGGAGGCGTGTTTCTGTCTGGCCCGGGCGACTTCCGGCAGCGAAAAAGCCAGTTGCTTACCCAGGTTGGGGTAGTCTTTGCTATCTGTGACTTATTTCACAAATTGGTTTTTCGGGTTCCGCCTGTGCCCCGCAAAGCCGCGCCCCGTCTGGTGACTATTTTTTAGGCAGCGCTTGGGGTAGAATCCGCCCCCTTCCTCACCCCTTTCTTGCCCGGCAATACCTATGGAATTTTGCGGTTTTACCTTGCGCAACAATCTGTTCGTCGCTCCCATGGCGGGGGTCACGGACCGGCCGTTCCGGCAATTGTGCAAGACCCTGGGCGCGGGCCTGGCGGTGTCCGAGATGGTCACCTCCAATTCCCTGCTCTACGGCAGCAAGAAAACCCAGCGCCGGGCCAACCACGAAGGGGAAGTGGCGCCCATTTCCGTGCAGATCGCCGGCGCCGATCCGGCCATGATGGCTGAGGCGGCCAAGTACAACGTGGACAACGGCGCCCAGATCATCGACATCAACATGGGCTGCCCTGCCAAGAAAGTGTGCAACGTCATGGCCGGCTCGGCCCTGATGCAGGACGAGGTGCTGGTGGGCCGCATCCTGGAGGCCGTGGTCGGCGCCGTGCCCGATACCCCGGTGACCCTCAAGTTCCGCACCGGCTGGAACCGCCTTAACAAGAACGCCCCCACCATTGCCCGCATCGCCGAGGCATCCGGCATCCGCGCCGTGGCCATCCATGGCCGCACCCGGGCCGACCAGTACACCGGCGAGGCCGAATACGAAACCATCGCCCTGGTGAAAAGCCAGATCGGCATTCCGGTGATCGCCAACGGCGACATCACCACCCCGGAAAAGGCCAGGCATGTGCTGGAAGTGACCGGCGCCGACGGCGTCATGATCGGTCGCGCCGCCCAGGGCCGGCCCTGGATTTTCCGCGAGATCGAACACTTCCTGAAGACCGGCGAGCACCTGCCCCCGCCCCGGGTGGAGGAAATCCACCGCATCCTGCAGGAGCACCTGCAGGACCTCTATGCCTTCTACGGCATCGAGACCGGGGTGAAGATCGCCCGCAAGCACATCTCCTGGTACACCAAGGGCCTGGTGGGTTCCGCCGCCTTCCGCAAGACCATGAACCAGCTCATGGAACTGGATGCCCAGCAGGCCGCCGTCAACGAATTCTTTGCCAGCCTGGCCCAGGCCGGCGAACACCTGAAGTACGAAGCACCACAACAAGAGCAGGATCACGATCTGGCCGCCTGAGCGGGAGCCGCGCGCTTCCCGGGCAGGCCGGACGCCGCCTCACAGAGGGCGTCAGCAACACACTTTTGGAGAGGTACCTCGGCCATGAGCCGCAATAACAATGATATTTCCGCCTGCGTGTTCGGGGCACTGGAGCAGTACTTCCGGGACCTGGACGGGGAGCGTCCGGCAGCCATCTACGACATGGTCATGCGTAATGTGGAAAAACCCATGCTGCAGATCGTCCTGCAGCAGGCCGGCGGCAACCAGACCCTGGCCGCCGAGATGCTGGGCATCAACCGCAATACCCTGCGCAAGAAACTGGTGGACTACAAGCTCATCTGAGCCCCACCCGGCCCCCTTCCCGTTTCATCGCCATTCACCGTTTTCAATCTTTCACCGCATCCACCATGAAAATCCGTCAAGCCCTCATTTCCGTTTCCGATAAGCGCGGCGTTCTCGAATTCGCCCAAGGCCTGGCCGCCCAAGGCGTCAAGCTCCTGTCCACCGGCGGCACCGCCAAGATGCTGCGCGACGCCGGCCTGGCGGTCACCGAAATCGGCGACTACACCGGCTTCCCGGAAATGCTCGACGGCCGCGTCAAGACCCTGCATCCCAAGGTGCACGGCGGCATCCTGGCCCGCCGCGACCTGCCCGAGCACCTGGCCACCATCGAGCAGCACGGCATCCCCACCATCGACCTGGTGTGCGTGAACCTCTACCCCTTCCGCGAGACCGTGGCCAAGCCCAACGTCACCCTGGAAGATGCCATCGAGAACATCGACATCGGCGGCCCCGCCATGGTCCGCTCCTCCGCCAAGAACTACGCCGGTGTCGCCATCGTCACCGATCCGGCCGACTACCAGCCCCTGCTGGACGAAATGCAGGGCCACGGCGGCGAGCTGTCCCTCAACACCCGCTTCGGTCTGGCCAAGAAGGCCTTCACCCATACCGCCCGCTACGATTCCGCCATCGCCAACTGGCTCACCAGCCTGGATGAGCAGAACCAGCCCCAGCAATTCCCCGCCGCCTACCACGCCGCCTTCGACCGCGTCGAAGTGCTGCGCTACGGCGAGAACCCCCACCAGCAGGCCGCCTTCTACAAGGACCCGGTGCACACCCCCGGCGCCATCGCCAACTACACCCAGCTGCAGGGCAAGGAACTGTCCTACAACAACATCGCCGACGCCGATGCCGCCTGGGAATGCGTCAAGGTCTTCGACACCCCGGCCTGCGTCATCATCAAGCACGCCAACCCCTGTGGCGTGGCCATCGGCGGCAAGCTGCTGGAAGCCTATGAAAAGGCCTTCAAGACCGACTCCACCTCCGCCTTCGGCGGCATCATCGCCTTCAACGGCACCGTGGACGTGGATGTGGTGAACGCCATGAACGAGCGCAAGCACTTCGTCGAAGTGCTGATCGCCCCGGCCTTCACCCCCGCCGCCAAGGAACTGCTGGCCGGCAAGACCAACCTGCGGGTGCTGGAAGTGCCCCTGCAGCGCGCCTACCACGCCTTCGAATACAAGCGCGTGGGCGGCGGTCTGCTGATCCAGAGCCCGGACATGTTCAACGTCCAGCCCTCCGACCTGAAAGTGGTGACCAAGAAGGCCCCCACCGACGCCCAGCTGGAAGACCTGCTCTTTGCCTACCGCGTCGCCAAGTTCGTCAAGTCCAACGCCATCGTCTTCTGCGGCGGCGGCATGACCCTGGGCGTGGGTGCCGGCCAGATGAGCCGCGTCGATTCCACCAAGATCGCCGCCATCAAGGCCCAGGCCGCCGGCCTCTCCCTGGACGGTTCCTGTGTGGCATCCGACGCCTTCTTTCCCTTCCGCGACGGCGTGGACGTGCTGGCCCAGGCCGGCGCCAAGGCCGTGATCCAGCCCGGCGGCTCCATGCGTGACGCCGAAGTGATCGCCGCCGCCGACGAGCACGGCCTGGCCATGGTGGTCACCGGCGCCCGCCACTTCCGCCATTGATTGCGTGACGGGGCAGCCGGGCTGCCCCGCCGAGCGCATTGGTACAGTACCCAGTGCAATATCTGAGAAGCGCAAAGGACAAACAATGAAACTCCTCGTCATCGGTTCCGGCGGCCGCGAGCACGCCCTGGCCTGGAAGCTGTCCCAGTCCCCCGGCCTGCAGAAGGTCTACGTGGCGCCCGGCAACGCCGGCACTGCCCGGGAAGCGGAACTGGAAAACCTCAACATCACCGATCCGGTGGCCCTGGCCGACTTCGCCGAGAAGGAAAAGATCCACCTCACCCTGGTGGGTCCCGAGGCGCCCCTGGCGGCCGGTGTGGTCAATATCTTCCGCGCCCGGGGGCTGAAGATTTTCGGCCCCACCAAGGAAGCGGCCCAGCTGGAATCCTCCAAGGATTTCGCCAAGCGCTTCATGGCCCGCCACAAGATTCCCACCGCCGGCTTCGAGACCTTCTCCGACGCTGCCGCGGCCCACGCCTACGTGGATCGCCAGGGCGCCCCCATCGTCATCAAGGCCGACGGCCTGGCTGCCGGCAAGGGCGTGGTGGTGGCCATGGATCTGGCGGAAGCCCACGCCGCCATCGACCACATGCTCTCCGGCAACGCCCTGGGCGACGCCGGCGCCCGGGTGGTGATCGAGGACTTCCTCGACGGCGAGGAAGCCAGCTTCATCGTCATGGTGGACGGCAAGAACGTGCTGCCCCTGGCCTCCAGCCAGGACCACAAGCGCATCGGCGACGGCGACACCGGCCCCAACACCGGCGGCATGGGGGCCTATTCCCCGGCGCCCGTGGTGACCCCGGAAGTGCACGCCAAGGTCATGCGCGAAATCATCATGCCCACGGTGCGCGGCATGGAAGCCGACGGCATTCCCTTCACCGGCTTCCTCTACGCCGGCCTGATGATCGGCAAGGACGGCTCGGTGAAGACCCTGGAATTCAACTGCCGCATGGGCGACCCGGAAACCCAGCCCATCATGATGCGGCTCAAGTCCGACCTGACCAAGGTCCTGGAGCACGCCATCGCCGGCACCCTGGACCAGGTGGAAGCCGAGTGGGACCGCCGCGTCGCCCTCGGCGTGGTGCTGGCCGCCGCCAACTATCCCGATACGCCGAAGAAGGGCGATGTCATTACCGGCCTGCCGGCCCACGGCAACGCCTTCGGCGACGACGCCCAGGTCTTCCACGCCGGCACCAGCAGCGGGCCCAACGGCGAAGTGCTGACCTCCGGCGGCCGTGTGCTGTGCGTCACCGCCTTGGGCGACAACGTCAAGCTGGCCCAGAAGCGGGCCTACGAGGTGGCCGCCCAGGTGCGCTTCGACGGCGTCCAGTACCGCAAGGACATCGGCTACCGGGCCGTCAGCCGCTGAACCTTTGCGCGCAACACCACACTAAACAGCGGGGCGGCCATGACCGCCCCGTTTCTTTTCCCCTGCGAGAATTCCCCATGAGCCAGCTTCCCAGCAGCGCCCCCGTCCGCGCCTACCTCACCGACCTGCAGAACCGCATCATCGCCGCCCTCGAGGCCCTGGACGGCGGCACCTTCCGCCGCGATGCCTGGCAGCGGCCCCAGGGCGGCAGCGGCGAATCCCGGGTGATCGAGGAGAGCCACCTGTTCGAACGGGGCGGCGTCAATTTCTCCCATGTCACCGGCGGCAACCTGCCGCCGTCGGCCACCGCCAACCGGCCCGAACTGGCCGGCCGCAGCTTCGAGGCCATGGGCGTCTCCCTGGTGCTGCATCCGCGCAATCCCTACTGCCCCACGGCCCACATGAACGTGCGCTTCTTCATCGCCACGGCAGAGGGCCAGGAGCCGGTGTGGTGGTTCGGCGGCGGCATGGACCTGACCCCCTACTACGGCTTCGCCGAGGATGCCCGCCACTTCCACCAGACCTGCAAGGACGCCCTGGCGCCCTTCGGCGAGACGGTGCACCCGCGCTACAAGAGGTGGTGCGACGAATACTTCTTCCTCAAGCACCGCAACGAGCCCCGGGGCGTGGGCGGCGTCTTCTACGACGACCTCAACGAGGGCGGCTTCGAACGCTGCTTCGATCTCACCCGCAGCGTCGGCGACGCCTTCGTGCCGGCCTACCTGCCCATCCTGGAACAGCGCCGCCACCTGGCCTACGGCGAGCGGGAGCGGGACTTCCAGGCCTACCGCCGGGGCCGCTACGTGGAATTCAACCTGGTGTGGGACCGGGGCACCCTGTTCGGCCTGCAGTCCGGCGGCCGCAGCGAATCCATCCTCATGTCCATGCCGCCCGTGGTCAAGTGGCGCTACGACTGGCAGCCGGAAGCGGGCAGTGCCGAAGCCGCCCTGTACACCGACTTCCTGCCGCCGCGGGACTGGGTCTAGGGCACCCGGCCCGGGAGGCAGGCGGGAAGCCATTCTCCCGGGCATATCTGCCGAGAACGGCGTGGATACTGGCTGCTGGCGCAGGTCGTGAATCGTCCGCAACCGTCCGCCGGCGGCGGCAGCGGCCAATAAAAAAGGGAGCCATGGGCTCCCTTTTTTGTTTTGCGGGCTGGCTTATTTCAGCTTGCCCTTGACCACCTTCACCCGGTCCGGGTGCTTCACCGTCAGGTTGCCGCCGCCGCCGGTCAGATTGCCGCAGGGGCAGGCGCTCTTGATGTGGGGCACCGAGTTGATGACGGTGGTGCAGTCCAGGCACTCGTAGTAGATGTCGCCGCCGGTGGGCAGGTTGGCCGCATCGGGGGCCGGCTCCACCGGGTAGAAGTTGTAGATTTTGCGCAGATCGATGTTGAGCATGACTAGTCCCCGTATACCCTCTGTGTTGTCTGTGTTTCCCTCGTTGGGATGACCATTCTAGCGCGCTTCCCGGCTGCCGCAACAGGCCCCCGTAAGGGGCCGTCGGGCCGTCAGTTGCGGTAGAGGTCCGGGCGCGAGCCCTGGCGGTAGTGGCGGTCGGCCTCGCCGGGGCGCTCCAGCTGGTCCAGCAGCCGGGCCAGTTCCAGGTGGGCATCGCGGCTTTCCTCCACCGAGAGGGAGGCTTCCAGGTAGTTCTGGGCCTTGCCCCACAGCTTCTGCTGCAGGCACAGCCGGCCCAGGGCCAGGAGCAGGCCGGCATCCCGGGGGCGCTGCTTGAGCCAGCCCTCGGCCCGGGCGATGCGGGCGGTGAGTTCGCCGCCGTCGGCGTCGGCCACGGCCACCTGGCCGTAGATTTCCACCAGGTCCGAATTCCAGTCGTCCTCGTCGCACTTTTCCAGGGTGCTTTCCACCACCTTCAGGGCCTCGGCCTTGGCGTCCAGGCTGAGCAGGGCCCGGGCCACGGTGGCGGCCAGGCGGGGCGAGCCTTCCCGGCTGGGGATGGTGCGCAGGTAGGCGAGCAGGGAAGGGGCGTCTTCCTGGCGCTGGCGGATGTTTTCCCGGTGGGCCTTGAGGATGATTTCCCGGGCCTGTTCCGGCGCCATGGCGTCCCGTTTCTGCAGCTGGCGGGCCAGGCGCAGCACCTGTTCCCAGTCCTTGCGGCCCTGCTGGGCCTTCAGCTCCAGGCGCATGGCAGCGATGTGGCGGCCGGCGGTTTCCTGCAGCTGGCGCAGGGCATCGAGGGCGCCGCTGAAGTCCCGGGAGTCCAGGCGCATCTCGGCGGTCAGCATGAGGCGGGCCACCTTCAGGTTGTTGTCCCCTTCCGCATCCTTCAGCCACTGGCCTTCCTTGGCGTTTTCGCGCAGGGCGTGGGCGGCCCGGGCCGCCACCAGGGCGGAGAGGCCGGGCACGTAACCGGCACTGAAGGATTCCTCGGCCCGCTTCATGGACTGGCCGTAACGGCCTTCGAAGAAGTGGCGCAGGGCGTCCTGCAGGGCGGCGGCGGCCTTGTCCTTGCTGCGCCGTTCGCGGAACTCGCTGACCCGGGCGGGCAGGCCCAGGGTCAGGGAGACCAGGCGCAGCAGGCCGTGCAGCACGGCGAAGGCGGCGATGAGGCCGATGATCAGCAGGTTGAGGGAGACTTCCAGACGCCAGGGCGGGAACACCACCAGCACGTAGCCGTCATTGACCCGGGCCGCCAGGGCCAGGCCGACGGCGGCGGCGAACAGGGCGAGAATCCAGAACAGGCCTCTCATTTGCGCTCCTTGGCCAGCTTCAGGGTCTTCAGGGCGTTGAGGCTGTCGCTGAGCAGGGGCAGCTCGATGACGATTTCGGTGCCGGCCAGCTGCTTGACGCTGGCGATGGCGGTCTGCACCGACTTGTCGTTGGTGTTGAAGTAGCGCTCCAGCCAGGCCTGGGACATCTTCAGCTCGCTGCGGAAGGTCCACTGGTCCCGGGAGAGCAGGGCCAGGCGGGCGTTGAGCAGGCGCAGCTTGAGGTTCTCCCGCAGGAAGAAGCTCTGGGAGGGGGAGAGCAGGGCCGGTTCGGGGCGGTCGAAGCGCTGGATGCGCACCAGGCCCTTCACCTCGCTCCACAGATCCAGGCCCAGGCGCTGCCAGAAGCTGGTGGCGGGCGTGCCATCAGGGGCCGCTTCCTTGGCCTCCTTCTCGGGCTTGGGGCGCTCGTCGAAGGCCAGGGCCAGGGTGTCGGTGGCGACGATGATGTTTTCCAGGCGCAGGTTCATGCCGGAAACATCCACATAGGGCGCGGCACGCAGCTTTTCCAGATCCCGGTTGATGGTCTTGCGCAGGGCGGTGAACTGGGGCCGTTCGCTGCGGGAGAGGCGGGCGTCGGCGGCCTGCAGGGCCAGGATGGCGCCCTGCACGTTGCCGGCCAGCTGCAGCTGCTGGGCGGCCAGGGTGACGCTCTGCTCGATTTCGGCCAGGGCCGCTTCGTCCCGGTTGCGGGCCAGGTCCTGGTAGAGGTTTTCCAGGGCGGCCTGCTGGTTCTGGGATTCGGCCAGCTTGGCTTCCAGGGCCCCCAGCTTGGCCTGCAGACGGCCCACTTCCTCCTGGGACTGCTTGGCCACGCCCCGGGTTTCCTTGGACAGGCTGTCTGCGTCGGCCAGGCGCTTGGCCAGTTCCTGCTGCGTGTCGGAGAGCTTGATGCGGGTTTCCACCCACTGCCAGCCGGCCAGGCCCAGGGCCACCACGGCGACGCCGATCCAGGGATTGCGCCAGGCTTCCTGACGCGGCTTGGCCAGGGGCGGGGTGGGGGACGCCGCAGGCGTCGTCTCGGCAGGGGCAGGGCTCTCGTTGGGGGGCAGGGAGTCGTTCATGGCTGGGGCCGTGTTGTCTGAAGCGAATTATTGAGCCCAATTATAGGCGCATAAGCCGGCCAATAGGCCCTGGTCGGCAGGGGGCGTGAGGATGACCCGTTGCAGTCCCAGGTCCTTGGCCCCCTGGGCGATGCGCTCGTGGGGGACGAACAGGGGCGTTTGGGCCAGGCGGCGGCGGCCGTCTTCGTCCAGCAACTGCCACAGGTGGCGCAGGGCTTCGCTGGAGGAGATGATGATGGCATCAAGGCGGCCGGCGGTCCAGGCCTGTTCCAGGGCTGCAGTGCCCTGGCTCGGCGGGCGGCGGTGGTAGCAGGTGAGCACGTCCACCGTGGCGCCCCGGGCTTCCAGGGTTTCCCGCAGCAGCTCCCGGCCGCCATCGCCGCGCAGGATCAGCACCTTCTTGCCGGCCACGGCCTCGGCCTGGAATTCCGGCAGTTCCAGCAATGCCTCGGAGTCGAAACGTTCCCTGGGGGCGATGACCTGGCCCAGGCCGAAGCGGGCCCAGGCCTTTTCCGTGCCGGTGCCGACGCCGGCCGGGCGGGTGCCTGCCGGCCAGGGGCCGGCCGCCAGGAGAGTGGGCAGGGCGTGTTCCACCGCATTGGGACTGACGCAGAAGACGATGGCGTAGTCCGCCAGACGGGGGGCCACGGCCTGCAGCGGCGCCGGGTCGGCGGCCTCGATTTCCAGCAGGGGGTAGAGCAGGGGAGTGCCGCCGGCAGCGGCAATGGCCTGGGCCAGGCTGTCCGCCTGGGCCCGGGGCCGGGTGACGACGATGGTGCGGCCGGTCAGGGGCATGTCATTTTTGCCACAGAGGGCACAGAGAACACAGAGGGGAAAACCGAGAGGAGGGAATCCACGTCAGCGGCAACTCCTTGCCTTTGCTTTGCCCTCGTTTTTCTCTGCGTTCTCTATGCCCTCTGTGGCTAAGGGTTTTCAATCAGTGCTTGGCACAAGCCAGGGCGGCGAGGATTTCGCCGGCGCCCTTGGCCTTCAGGTCCTCGGCCAGCTGGCGGCCCAGGGCGGCGGCTTCCACCGGGGTGCCCCAGGCTTCGCCTTCCACCATCTGCTGGCCGTCCACGCTGGCGACGAAGCCCCGCAGCCAGACCTGGCCGTTTTTCATTTCGGCGTAGCCGCCCAGGGGAATCTGGCAGCTGCCGCCCAGGGCCCGGGAGAAGGCCCGCTCGGCGATGACGCAGGCGGCGGTGGTGGCGTCGTTGAGGGGCGCCACCCAGGCGGCGGCATCCAGGCGGTCGGCCCGCACCTCGATGCCCAGGGCGCCCTGGCCGGGGGCCGGCAGGGACTGCTCGGGGGTGAGCACGGAGCGGATGCGGTCTGAGAGGCCCAGGCGGATGAGGCCGGCGGCGGCCAGGATGATGGCGTCGTACTGGCCCTCGTCGAGCTTGCGCAGGCGGGTGTCCAGGTTGCCGCGCAGGCTGCGGATCTGCAGCTTGGGGTACTTGGCCCGCAGGATGGCTTCCCGGCGCAGGCTGGAGGTGCCGACCACGGCGCCTTCCGGCAGGTCTTCCAGGCCGCGGAACTTGTTGGAGACGAAGGCATCCCGGGGATTCTCCCGGGCGGAGATGGCCACCAGGGCGAAGCCCTCGGGCATGTCCATGGGCACGTCTTTCAGGGAGTGCACCGCCAGGTCGGCCCGGCCTTCTTCCATGGCCACTTCCAGTTCCTTGATGAAGAGGCCCTTGCCGCCGATGGTGGACAGGGGGCGGTCGAGGATCTGGTCGCCCTGGGTGGTCATGCCCAGGATGGAGACTTCGGCGCCGGCGTGGATCTCGGCTAGGCGGTCGCGCACGTGCTCGGCCTGCCACATGGCCAGGCGGGATTCCCGGGAGGCGATGACGATGCGGGAAGGAGTGGTGACATTAGCGGGCGTAGTGGTCAAAGCGGTCCCCGGAAAAGCGTGAAAATGCCGTGCGGCGGGTGGAAAAAAGTGGCGCCCATTCTAGCATGGGGGCGGGGCGCCACTTTGATGCGGCACAAAAGCGCCGTCCCCGGCGCGGCATCGGTGAAAACCCCCATAGGCGCCTCTGTTGCAGCGCAGTAATCTGGCCGGGTCATGACTCGCATCCAAGGAAAAACCGTGTCCCTGCACGCTCCCGCCCCTTCTGCCGACCTCTCTGCCGCCGCCGACAAGGACCAGCCCCTGCGGGAGGACATCCGCCTCCTGGGCCGCCTCCTCGGCGACACCGTGCGCGAACAGGAGGGCGGCGAGGCCTTCACCGCCGTCGAGACCATCCGCCAGATCGCCGTGCGCTTCGCCCGGGACCAGGAGCCGGCGGCCCGGGACGAGCTGGCCGCCATCCTCAACGGCCTGCCCCGGGACACCATGCTCTCCGTGGTGCGGGCCTTCACCTATTTCCTGCACTTCGCCAACATCGCCGAGGATCAGCACCACATCCGCCGCCGCCGCACCCATGAAATCGCCGGCTCCGAGGCGCGGGAAGGCAGTCTGGCCTACGCCCTGGAGCGCCTGGCCGAAGCCGGCGTCGGCGGCGAGGCCCTGGCCGAGGCTCTGGGTCATTCCCTGGTCTCCCCGGTGCTGACGGCCCACCCCACCGAAGTCAGCCGCAAGAGCATCCTGCACTGCCAGCGGGAGGTGGCCCGCCTGCTGGATACCCGGGACCGGGTGGCCATGACCCCGGAAGAGGCGGCCGACAACGACGCCGCCCTGCGCGCCGCCGTGCTCACCCTGTGGCGCACCCGCATGCTGCGGCCCAACCGGCTGGCGGTGGTGGACGAGGTGAAGAACGGCATCAGCTACTACGACGACACCTTCTTCGCCGAACTGCCCCGGCTCTACTGCCAATTCGAAGACCAGCTGAAATCCCGCTTCCCGGAGCAGTCCTGGGACCTGCCCAACTTCTTCCGCATCGGCAGCTGGATCGGGGGCGACCGGGACGGCAACCCCTTCGTCACCGCCGACATCCTCAAGGAAGCCCTGCGCCTGCAGTCGTCCGCCGCCCTGGATTTCTATCTCGACGAAATCCACGCCCTCGGCGCCGACCTGCCCCTGTCCCAGATGCTGCTGCCCGTGTCGGCGGAACTGGCGGCCCTGGCCGACCGCTCCCCGGACCGTTCCCCCCACCGGGCGGACGAAGCCTACCGGCGCGCCCTCACCGGCATCTACGCCCGCCTGGCCGCCACCTCCGAATCCCTGGACCGGCACCCGCCGCTGCGCCACGCCGTGGCCGAGAGCGCGCCCTATGACTCGTCCGCCGCCCTGGTAGCCGATCTCCAGGTGCTGGCCGCCTCCCTCGCCGCCCATGGCGCCGGCCTGCTGGCCCGGGGCCGCCTGCGCCGCCTGATCCGGGCGGTGCAGGTATTCGGCTTCCACCTGGCCCCCATCGACCTGCGCCAGAACTCGGACGTGCACGAACGCAGCGTCGCCGAACTGCTGGCCTTGGCCGGCCGCCTGCCTTCCGTCGAAGCCTATTCCGCCCTCGACGAAGCCGCCCGCATCGCCCTGCTGGCGGAGGAAATCGCCAGCCCCCGGCCCCTCTACTCGCCCTACCTGGCGTACTCGGAAGAAACGGCCGGCGAACTGGCCATCTTCTTCGCCGCCCGGGAACTGAAGGCCCGCTACGGCGACGCCGCCCTGCCCAACTGCATCATCTCCAAGACCGACGGCGCCTCCGATCTGCTGGAAGTGGCCCTGCTGGCCAAGGAGGCCGGGCTGCTGATTCCGGGTGCCGCACCGAAGCTGGCGGTAAACATCATTCCCCTGTTCGAGACCATCGACGACCTGCGCCGCTCCGCCCCGGTCATGGCCAGTCTCTTTGCCCTGCCGGCCTACCGGGCCCTGGTGGCCGCCCGGGGCGAGGAGCAGGAGGTGATGCTGGGCTATTCGGACAGCAACAAGGACGGCGGCTTCCTCACTTCCGGCTGGGAGCTGTACAAGGCCGAGATCGACCTGACCCGGGTTTTTGCCGCAGCAGGCGTGCGCCTGCGCCTCTTCCACGGCCGCGGCGGTTCCGTCGGCCGGGGCGGCGGCCCCAGCTATCAGGCCATCCTGGCCCAGCCCGCCGGCGCCGTCTCCGGCCAGATCCGCATCACCGAGCAGGGCGAGGTCATCGCCTCCAAGTACGCCAACCCGGAAGTGGGCCGGCGCAACCTGGAGATTCTCGCCGCCGCCACCCTGGAAGCCACCCTCACCGACCACGAAAACCGGGTGGAGCCGGCCAGGCCCTACCACGCCGTGCTCGACCGCCTTTCGCAGCTGGCCTTTTCCGCCTACCGGGGCCTGGTGTACGAGACCCCGGGCTTCACCACCTATTTCCGCGAATCGACGCCGGTTTCCGAGATCGCCAACCTCAACATCGGCAGCCGCCCGGCCTCGCGCAAGAAGTCGGAGGCCATCGAGGACCTGCGGGCCATTCCCTGGGTCTTCAGTTGGGCCCAGTGCCGCCTCATGCTGCCCGGCTGGTACGGCTTCGGCAGCGCCGTTGAGGCCTGGCTGGGCGAGCACCCGGAAGGGCGGGAGGCGGGTCTGGCCACCCTGCGCAAGATGTACCGCAACTGGCCCTTCTTCCGCACCCTGCTCTCCAACATGGACATGGTGCTGGCCAAGAGCGACATCGCCATCGCTTCCCGCTACGCCGAACTGGTGACTGATGCCGAGCTGCGCGCCGCCATCTTCGGCCGCATCAAGGCCGAGTGGGAGCGCACCCGGGAACTGCTGCTGGCCATCGAGGAACAGGCCGAACTGCTGGCGGACAACCCGCTCCTGAAGCGCTCCATCCGCAACCGCTTCCCCTACATGGACCCGCTGAATCACCTGCAGGTGGAACTGCTGCACCGCCACCGGGCCGGGGAGACGGACGAGCGCATCCGCCGCGGCATCCACCTCACCATCAACGGGGTGGCCGCCGGTCTGCGCAACAGCGGCTGATATCCCGTCAGGGTGTTTTATAAGTAATTGTTTTTACTAATCGTAATCTATTGTGCACTGCGGATTGACTGCAAATAAAGGCTCTCTATAGTGTCGGGCGAGATACGGTAAATACGATTTCATAATTCGTAATTTGTTGCGCCTGGCGGTGGTGCCAGGTGACAGTCGCTGGAAATAGGGGGGCGGGCCGCCAGGCCTTACCCCCTTTTCTGTGCCATGGCCAGGGCAGCAAAAACCGACCTCGATCCAATCAAACACAACGCGAGGGAGTTTTTATGCAGCAGCAAGCACAGGTCATGGAGACCAAGATTGTCATGTCCGACCCCACCGCCCTGGGGGTGTTCGGCCTGGCCACCGTCACTTTCGTCGCCGCCTCCGCCAAACTGGGCTGGACCAGCGGCGTCACCTACCTGATCCCCTGGGCCCTGTTCCTGGGTTCCATCGCCCAGATCTGGGCCTCCACCATCGACTTCAAGAAGAACAACTACTTCGGCGCCATCGTCCTCGGCGCCTACGGCCTGTTCTGGATCGCCGTGGCCATGCACTGGGCCATCAGCCTGGGCTGGTTCGGCGAGATCGATGCGGCCAAGGCCGACCCGCGCCAGTTCGCCTTCGCCTGTATCGCCTACTTCATCTTCTCCATCTTCATCATGGTGGCGGCTTTCGAGGCCAACAAGGTGTTCGCCGCCATCCTGGTGCTGATCAACGTGCTGCTGCCTTCCCTGGCCCTCTCCATGCTGGGCGTGGCCCCCGCCTTCTTCAGCGGTGCCGCCGCCTGGTCCGAACTGGCCATTGCCCTGCTGGGGTTCTATGCCGCCGGTTCCATCTTCATCAACAGCTACTTCGGCCGCACCCTGCTGCCCCTGGGCAAGCCCCTGGGCCTGATCCGCAAGGGCCCGGCCAAGTAGGCGCCACCATGGCAGCTCCCGCCCGGGCGGCGGGAGCGCCTGCCAGCGGGGCCGGCGAGGGCAACCTCCCCGGCCCCGTTCTTTTGCCATAAAAATATTCCAAAACAATCGTTGGGTCCGGCGCCGGCGCCTTCCTAGACTGGCTGCTGTCCGGCGGCCCTTTGCCGCCTCCCGTCTCCGGAGGCCCCATGCAGCAACCCACCACCCTCATCGCCCACCATGCCCGCTACCGGCCCGAACAGGCGGCCGTGGTCTTCGCCGACGGCCGGCAGACCCGGCGCCTCACCTGGCGCCAGTTCCACCGCCGGGTCAATCGCCTGGCCAATGCCCTGCTGGCCCTGGACATCAAGAAAGGGGACCGGGTGGCGACGGTGCTGCCCAACAGCCTGGAGCTGCTGGAAATCTACTGGGCGGTGCCGCGCATCGGCGCCGTGCTGGTGCCCCTCTCGCCCCTGCTCAACGCCGCCGGCCTCGGCAGCCTGCTGGCGGATGCGGGAGCGGCGGCGCTCTTCATCCATCCCGCTGCAGTGGCGGAAGTGGACGGCCTGGGCCAGGCCCTGCCCGCCCTGGCCCGGGAGCGCATCGTGGTGGTGGGGGAGGGCGATCCCTCATCTGCCGCGCCCTCTGATTCCGGGACTTTCCCGGGCGGCCATCCCGCCTATGCAGCCCTCACCGAGGCGGCGTCTGAAGAAGAGCCGGCGGTGCCCCACCCCGCCGGCGACGACATCTTCGCCATCATGTATTCCAGCGGCACCACGGGCCAGCCCAAGGGCATCCTGCAGTCCCACGCCTGCCGCGCCGCCTATTGCACCCTGCTGGCCTCCACCTGGCGCATGACGCCGGAGTCGGTGGTCCTGCACAGCGGCGGCATCGTCTTCAACGGCGCCCTGCTGACCATGTTCCCCGCCTTCTACCTGGGGGCCACCTATGTCCTGGCCGGGGCCTTCGATGCGGCCCTGGCCATCGACCTGATTGCGCAGGAAAAGGTGACGCACACGGTGGTGGTGCCCTCCCAGATCGTCGCCATCCTGGACCACCCGGATTTCGCCGCGGAGAAGCTGTCCAGCATCGAGACCTTCCTCTCCGTCGGCGCCCCCCTGCTGCAGGAGCGCAAGCAGGCTTTGAACCGGCTCCTGCCCAACCGCTTCTACGAGCTGTACGGCCTCACCGAAGGCTTCATCACCGTGCTCGACCGCAGCCAGTCCCTGCGCAAGCCCCTCTCGGTGGGCACCCCGCCCCAGTTCTACGAGCTGCACATCGTCGGCGAGGACGGCCGCGACCTGCCCCCCGGCGCAGTGGGGGAGGTGGTGGGCAAGGGGCCCATCCTCATGAGCGGCTACTTCAACCGGCCCGAGCTGACGGCCCAGACCCTCAAGGACGGCTGGCTGCATACCGGCGACCTGGGCTACCGGGACGAGGAGGGCTACCTGCACCTGGTGGACCGCAAGAAGGACATGATCGATTCCGGCGGGGTCAAGGTGTACCCCAAGGACATCGAGGAGGTGGCCGCCCGCCACCCGGCGGTGCGGGAGGTGGCGGTGTTCGGCATTCCCCACGACAAATGGGGCGAGACGCCCCATGCCGCCATCGTCCTGCGGCAGCCGGCGGCGGCGAGCCCGACGGAACTGCGGGACTGGGTGAACGAGCGGGTGGCGGCCAAGTACCAGCGCCTGCATTCGGTGGAGATCGTCCCCGACTTTCCGCGCAACGCCGCCGGCAAGACCTTGAAGCGCACCCTGCGGGACCCCTGGTGGGCCGGGCGGGAGCGGCAGATCTAGGGACAGGCGCGGAGCCACCATGGTGGTGGCTGCAAACCTAGAAGGGACGGCCATCTCCGCCATGTCATGCCGGAGATGGCCGTCCCTTCTGCCTCGTGGCAGGGCTTGTGTTCGGCGGCCGGCGCCCCCATTTCCTCCGGCATTGCTTGATGACGTTCTGTGTCGTCGTTGTAACACCTTGTAAGGTCAGGCGCATGGCGGCGGATTTTCGGTAGTCTTCTGCCGTGCCCCAACTTTTGGAGGATATAAGACCATGACCAAAATCCCCTTTCGCCCCCTGCCGTTCCGTTTTTCCCGCAGCGTCGCCGCCTTTGCCGCCGGCGGCCTGCTGGCCTTCGTCGCCGCCCAGGCCGACCTGTCCCTGATCTCCCGCTCCAACGCCGCCCCCGCCACGGTTGCCGCCGCCTCCGCCGCGGCCGTCCCAGGGCCCGCCGCCGGCGCGCCCCTGGCCGCTTTGCCGGACTTTTCCGCCCTGGTGGAGCAGGTGGGTTCGGCGGTGGTGAACATTTCCACCGTGACCCTGGCCAAGAACAGCAACGTCAGCGGCATCAATCCCAACGACCCCTTCTACGACTTCCTGCGCCGCTTCGGCATCGCCCCCGGCATGGGCTCCCAGCAACCCCAGGAAAGCCGCGGCATCGGCTCCGGCTTCATCGTCAGCGCCGACGGCTACGTGCTGACCAACGCCCACGTGGTAGCCGATGCCGACGAAGTGGCGGTGAAGCTCACCGACAAGCGGGAATTCAAGGCCAAGGTGGTGGGCATCGACCGCCGCAGCGACGTGGCCCTGATCAAGATCGCCGCCAGCAACCTGCCCACGGTGCGCATCGGCAGCCCGGACCGCCTCAAGGTGGGCGAGTGGGTGGCCGCCATCGGCGCCCCCTTCGGCTTCGAGAACTCCGTCACCGCCGGCATCGTCAGCGCCAAGTCCCGGGCCCTGCCGGACGAGACCTACGTGCCCTTCATCCAGACCGACGTGGCCATCAACCCGGGCAACTCCGGCGGCCCCCTGTTCAACCTCAAGGGCGAGGTGGTGGGCATCAACTCCCAGATCTACAGCCGTTCCGGCGGCTACCAGGGCATCTCCTTCGCCATCCCCATCGACGTCGCCATGAAGGTCAAGGACCAGCTGCAGAAGACCGGCAAGGTGCAGCGCGGCCGCCTCGGCGTCACCATGCAGCCGGTGACCAAGGAACTGGCCGAATCCTTCGGCCTGGCCAAGCCCGTGGGCGCCCTGGTGACCGGAGTAGACCGCAGCAGCCCGGCGGACAAGGCCGGCCTGCAGCCCGGCGACGTCATCATCGCCCTGGACGGCGTGCCCATCGAGGAGGCCACCGACCTGCCGCGCAAGGTGGGCGACAGCGCTCCCGGCACCAAGCTCGGCCTCACCGTGCTGCGGGACGGCAAGCGCCTGGAGAAGCAGGCCGTGCTGGCCGCCATGCCCAGCGAGACGGCGCCCCAGGCCCGGGGCGAGAGCGCCGGCGGCGGCCGCGTCGGACTCGCCGTGCGTTCCCTCTCCCGGGAAGAGGCGGCGGCCCTGGGCAGCAGCGGCGTGGTGGTGGTGGGAGTGAACGGTCCCGCCGCCCGGGCCGGCCTGCAGGAAGGGGACGTGGTGCTGGCGGTGAACAACGCCCGGGTCTCCTCCCCGGCCCAGCTCAAGGAACTACTGGACCAGGCCGGCAAGCGCTTCGCCCTGCTCATCCAGCGGGAGGACGCCCGCCTCTACGTGCCGGTGCGCACCGACTGAGGCCGCCGGCTTCTACTCCCCGCGGGGCCCGGGCTATAGTGACAAGCCCGGGCCCTTTTTCTTGGCCCCAACCCTTATTCCCCGCCGCCTCCGGAGCCGCCCATGGACCTTGCCCAGCTGACCGATGCCCTGCAACGGGACGCCGCCTGGGTGGTCTTCCTCAACGTGCTGCTGCAGCAACTGGGGCTGCCGGTGCCGGCGGTGCCGACCCTGCTGCTGGCCGGCAGCCTGGCCGCCTCGCCCCTGCACGGTTTGCAATTGCTGGCCGTCGCCGTGCTGGCCTCGGTCCTGGCGGACTGGGTGTGGTACCTGGCCGGACGCAGCTTCGGCTACCGGGTCCTGGCCGGCCTCTGCCGCCTCTCCATCAACCCGGGCTCCTGCGTCAGCGCCACGGAAGCCCGCTTCACCCGCTGGGGCGCCTGGTCCCTGGTGCTGGCCAAGTTCATCCCCGGCTTTTCCACCGTGGCCCCGCCCATCGCCGGCTCCCTGCGCCTGGCCCTGCCGTCCTTCCTCGCCGCCGCCGCCCTGGGCGCGGCCCTGTGGGCCGGCGGCGCCATCCTGGCCGGCTGGTGGCTGCGGGGCGAACTGCAGCAGGTGCTGGCCCGCCTGCAGGGCAACGGGAACCTGGCCCTGACGCTGCTGCTGGCCCTGCTGGGCCTGTGGCTGGGCTGGAAGTTCTGGCAGAAATACCGTTTCGAGAAGCTGTCCGCCATTCCCCACCTCACCCCGGCGGAGCTGGCCGATGCCCTGCAGTCCGCCGCCCCGCCCCTGTTCCTCGACCTGCGCGGCGAGGCCATGATACGGGAGACGGGCCTTCTCCCCGGCGCCACCGCCGCCACCCTGGACGACCCGGCGGAGCGGGCCGCCCACTGGCCCCGGGAGGCCCTGGTGGCGACCCTGTGCAACTGCCCCGCCGATGCCAGCGCCGTGCAGGCCGCCCGCCGCCTGATGGCCCTGGGCTACCGCAACGTGCGCCCGGTGCGGGGCGGCTACGAGGCCTGGCTCGCCCTGCAGGCCGGAGGTGGCGCCATGGCGGCCGTCGCCGATGAGGCTTCCAGCGGCGGCCTCTCCCGCCCATAATCGTTGCCGGCCATGACGTCGGGTTGGCGTCGCGGCCGTCCATAACGATTCAGGGAGAACATCATGCTGCTCGTCTACATCTACGTTTTCTGGTTGCTCTTCATCGTCACCATGGCCGGCAAGGCCGCCTGGCCCAAACTGACCACGGTGCCCCGGGTGCTGATCGCCCCCGCCGCCCTGGTGGCCCTGTTCCTCGACGTCTTCTTCAACATCTTCATCGCCACCATCCTCTTCCTCGACCTGCCCCGGGAATGGACCTTCACCCAGCGCCTGGAACGCTACAAGCCCGACCAGAGCTGGCGCGGCCGTCTGGCCCGCTGGATCTGCAGCAACCTGCTCGACCCCTTCCAGGTGGGCGGCCACTGCCATTGAGAGGAGGCGGGGCCGGTAGAATGGCGCACACAATAATCAGGAGACGCCCATGACCCAAGCCCCGTCCGCCAAGCCCGACCACCAGCGCCCGGAACTGCCCGACTTCTGGGACAAGCGCTTTGCCGCCGGCGCCACGCCCTGGGACCACGGCAGCGCCCCGGCGGAACTGGAGGCCCTGCTGCCGCCCCCCGCCTGCGCCACGCCGCCGCGCATCCTGGTGCCCGGCTGTGGCCACGCCCGGGAGGCCGCCTGGCTCGACCAGCGCGGCTGGGCGGTGACGGCCCTGGACTTTGCCCCCGCCGCCATCGCCGCCGCCCGGGAAGTCCTCGGCGAGTGGGGCGGCGAACTGCGCTGCGCCGACTTTTTCGATTTCCCCGTGGAAGCGCCCTACGACGTGGTGTACGAACGGGCCTTCCTCTGCGCCCTGCCGCGCAAGCTGTGGCCCGGCTACGGCCCCCGGGCGGCCGAACTGGTGCGCCCCGGCGGCTATCTGGCCGGCTTCTTCTTTTTCAGCGACGAGCCCAAGGGGCCCCCCTTCGGCATCGGTGCGGCGGAGCAGGAGGCCCTGCTGTCCCCCTGGTTCGAGCGCATGGTCGACGCGCCCGCCCAGGCCCCCATCCCGGTCTTCGCCGGCGGCGAGCGCTGGCAGGTGTGGCGCCGCCGCTAGTCTTCGCTGCCACTCTTTGCCGCCGGGTCGCCGGCGCCCCTTTTTGACCAGGATCAGGGCGTGGTCCGTATACCCGAGTAATCTACTGGGTTATGAACGGGCTGGTCCCGTCGTTTCCGGTGAATCCCCATGGCCAAGAAATTCCCCCTCCATCCCAAGCACCCCGAGCGCATCTGCTGGGGCTGCGACAAGTATTGCTCCACGGACAACCTGCAATGCGGCAACGGCTCCAGCCGCACCCAGCATCCGATGGAGCTGCTGGGGGAGGATTGGTATGAGCATGGGGATTGGGGGATTGAGGTGGACCAGGGAGAGGATGATCCTTCCGCTTCGGGTTCTGGTTCGGCGGTTTGAGGTTTGGGGATTGGTTGGGCGTGGTTTGTTGATTGACGGCTGGGTTCCGCCGTTGCCCGGCGGGCGTACTTTTCTTAACCGCTAAGAAAAGTAGCCAAAAGAAGGCGGACCCTCACCCCCGGCCCTGCGGGCTTCCCTGCGCTGCTCAGTCGGTCGGGGCGGCTGCGGAACTCGGCCCTTCGGGCCTCAGACAGTCCTCGCCGAATGCCCCCCGCCCGCCTTGCGCTGCTCGGCGGGGGTGGAAGGGGATGGAAAACCGGTGGTGTAGCGAACGCGATCGCATTGGTTGGGGGTGGTGGTTTAGTTACTTGGGATATGCGATTGGCAACTTTCTGTTGCGGTGTGGGTTTGCTGACGGTAACTTTGAGGCTGTCCGGTTTTACGGATTTTTAGCGGGGCCAGTAATCGGAAGGTTTGATGAATCCGTTGCAGGACAAGCGATTCGGCTGTCCGGTGTTCCAGGATATTGGACAGCCCCATTTTTATTGGACGTTTTTGTCGTCTACTACTAGTTAGGTTTTTTCCCCCTCCAATACCATCATGCCTAAAACCACACTGTTTATTGGATCATCCTCTGCTGCCCGCTCCCAAGCAAAAGCGGTCGTGAAAAAGTTTACGAGCGCAACCTTGGAGTTTCTGCCTTGGTGGGACGACGCATTCATCGCAGGTAGAACATTGCTCGAAGAGTTGGACAACATAAAAGACAAAGTCGATGGTGCAGTTTTGCTGTTCTCTCCCGAAGCAGAAAGTACAGTGCGTGGAAAGCCTGTCTGGACACCGAACCTGAATGTCTTGTTTGAGTTTGGCTATTTCTACGGCCACTTCGGAAAGGAGAAGGTGGCCATGATGAAGTACGGAGACTTTTACCTTCCTTCCGATTTCGGGGGCTACATACATATTTTCGGGAGTGAGTTTTTCAAACGTGGGGCTGTAGTTCAAGTCGGGAAAAGAACAACCCGAGAGTTCTCCAGTTGGGTCGCTAAGGTCTAAAAACCTAACATGGCGCTCAACCTCGCTCCTTTCAGTCGCTGGACGCTGCGCGATAAACCCGCGCAGCGCCGGTTAGCTCTACGTTAGCCCCCGGAGCCATCGCTCATGAGCCTCGACTTCATCCTCGTCAAGTACCAATCTCCCCCAAACTCGCTCTCCGAGCTTGAGGCCGATGAGTCCTTCGGTCGTGAGCAATACCGCGCTTTGGCCGAGAACCTCTTTGAGAGCATCCGGTGGCAAAGAGACGGAACCGGGAACACCAACAAAGACGGGGTGTTTGTCGAGTTGCACCCATCTGACGCTTCACTTTCTCTTTGGTGCCGTGGCGATGGCGATATCGTCGCACTCGTAAATGCCGTTGCACTTGCGGCTCACAGGTCAGACGTCGTGGTGATCGATGTTCAGTCCTCAGAACTCGTCGTCCCGGAGTCACCTTTGGCAGATCCAGCGTATGTTGAGTGGTATAGAAATGTGCTCGCAAATGCCGGGGGCTAACCCGCCGCTCCAGGGGATGCCCTGCCGACCGTGCCGGCAGGTTCCCTCCGGCCTTCAGCCTCCGGTCGCCCCTGAACTAGCACGTTATGCATTTCACTTGGTGACCGCGCATGGCACTTGAGACCATCCCAATTCAAGGTATTTGGCGTCTGCTTCGCTGGCTGCCGGGATTCCTTCTTCGCCGGTATTTCACGAAAGAGAAATTGTCGCAGTTGATCTATGTCGATCTTCGGCCTCGCCACAGTTCGGTGGTCGTTGATCTTGGTGAGTCAGCTTCGTTCTCTCTGTGGCTCATGGCCATCAATCTCTCGCCGTTCCCCGTCGAGTTGGATCGTGCTGGCTTTCGGTTCTGGCTCGGCGGTTCGACCATAGATGCGTCAATCCTGAAGAAACAAGTCATCGCCCCTGGCGAAGTGGCGTCTCTCTACATCAGCGGAGCAATTCCAGAAGGCCCAGCCAACCAGTTCGCGAGGCATTCTGGCAATCCAGTCGCCCTCGATGGAAATATTGAGTTCAACTGCAACGTTCGCTCCTTCGCAAAGACTGTCGGACATCTTGATGGCATTAACCCAATCATCCATAACGCGCATGTGCGAAGAGATGCATAACCCTTCAGTCGAGCGGGCCTGCGCGAAAAGCCGCGCAGGCCGCCCACTTCCACGTTAGGCCCATCTAGCTTTCGATTTGGCCCGCGCAAAAACTGAGCTATGGAATTCTTCCACCTGGCCGCCCCCCGATCGGCATCAGAGCTTGCTGTCATGGAAAGCATGCTGATCGCAAACCGGATTCCCTTCTATGTGCACAACCGCGGCTTTGGCGGTTTATATCCGGGAATGCAGGTGTCGCTCTACAACGTCCAGCGGGTCATGGTGCCAGTGGCATATGCGGAGGCGTCCATAGAACTCTTCGGCGTATTCCGTGAGGGCCACCAGGAGAGTTTTGTCTGCGCAAAGCTGGGTGTGCGGGACCGCTTGCGAGGCGTGGCTGAAGTGTTGTTGGGCGGCTGGGCCGTGCCTTTCCGGTATCGAAAGTTCTTGCCCGCCAACGACGAGTCGGATCGCCCCTGAACCTTCCACAACAGTAAGGTGGCTGGCTTGTCCTGAACGTTCTAGGTATCCGCCATTGGCCCTGTGCGGCGTCGAGCAACGGAGCTTGCGGCGGGAAAAGGGCGAGCACTGTCTGAGGCCGTAGGCCGAGTTGCGCAGCCCCCGCCGGAAGCGAGTAGCGCAGGGAACCCCGCGGAGCGGGGCGCCAAACCGGGCTCGCCTTTTCTTTGGTTACTCTTCTTTTGGCGAAGCAAAAGAAAGTAACCCGCGCGTCAGGCGCGGAACACAGCGCCCAAACACCCCGCCAAGCTTGAAGCGTCGACAAGGCCTCAAACCCACCTCGGCTACACCCCAACAAAAACGGCCCTCCCAGCCACCCCATGGCCGAAAGAGCCGTCCTTGCTGCCTCTCCGGCATGGAGCCGGAGGCAATGGGTCGTTCCTACTGCTTGTTCACTTCTTCCTGCAGCGCCGTCACATAGGCCATGATGTTCTGGATTTCCTCGGGCTTGAGGGTGTTGAGCACGCCCTGGGTGGTTTCCTCGTCGTGGGGGCGGTCGCCCTTCAGGTAGAGGTCCACCTGGCGCTTCAGGTATTGGGAATACTGGCCCACCAGGCGGGGGAACATGCCCCGGCCCTTGGCGGTCTTGCCGTGGCAGGCGGCGCACTGCTTCTGGTAGATGGCCTTGCCAGCCTCCACGTCGCCCGGTTCCCGGGGCACGATCATGACCTTTTCCATGGCCTGCAGGCGGGTCAAGGCGTCGTCCGTGTCCTTGAAGGTGGGGATGGCGGTGGGCAGTTCGATGCCGGCAACGTATTCGGAGACGATCTTCATGTCCTCGTGGGACAGTTCCCGCTCTTCGGTGTAGGGCACCATGGGGATGTTCACCCGGATGCGCTTCTGGAAGGCCTTCAGCTGGGATTCCATGTACTTGGCCTGCTGGCCGGCGATGCGGGGGTATTCGCCTTTCTTGCCGCCCTGGCCGAATTCGCCGTGGCAGGCGGCGCACGGGCCGTAGATTTCCTTGCCCCGTTCGTCGGCGTGGCCGGCCAGGGGCGAGAGCAGGGCGCCAAGGCCGGCGGCGAGGAGGAGGGAAGTGCGCAGGGAAGGGAGAAGCTTGGCGATCATGGGGCACCCGGAGAAATGAGCAGGGCCATTCTAGGCGCCGTCTCCGGGGCTGAAAATGATGCGGGTCAAAAGCCGGCCGCAGCAGGGCCGGCGCGGGTGGGGGAGGTCCGGCTCAGGAGCGGCGACAGGACTGGGGCACCTGGCCGAACTGGGTCAGGCGGCGCTCGCAGTCGCGCTTGCAGCCGGCACAGAGGTATTCCCGGGCCTGCAGCAGGAGCTGGTTGGCCTTGTCCAGGGCGGGGGCGGCGGAATGGCGGAGTTGAACTTGGTATTCCATGCTGCGGACCTCTTGGTGGAAGGTTGCCTGAAAACCGGGGATCAGACGCCCGCTTCCCGTTCCTCGCCGCCGCAAAAGTGCTGGCAGTGGGCCGGGCTGTCGGCGGGACGCAGGTCGAGACAGGCCGCACAGACGATGGTGCCGGGCCAGTCCTTGAGGGGAATGGCCTGGCCACAGGTGCCGCATGAGTGGGCGTGGCCGGGTGCGTGGGGCTTGGTCTCCATGGGGAGCTACCCTACGCGCGCCGGCGGCGTCCGGGTTTGATCTAGATCGAAAAAATGACTAAAGGATACGGGCGGCTTCGGCGAAGGGCAGGCGCGGTCCCCGGGGGTGGTTGCCGGCGGCATCGCCGTAGCCCAGGTTGATGATGAAATTGCTCTGCCAGCGGCCGTCGGGGAAGAACTCGGCGTCCAGCTTGGCGGCGTCGAAGCCGGACATGGGGCCCGCATCCAGGCCCAGCAGGCGGGCGGCGACGATGAGGTAGGCGCCCTGCAGGCTGGAATTGCGGAAGGCGGTGCTGGCGGCCATGGCCGGGTTGGCCTCGAACATGGGCTTGGCGTCGTAGGCCGGGAACTGGGTCGGCAGGTGCTCGTAGAAGGCCGTGTCCTGGGCGACGATGACGGTCACCGGCGCCGCCAGGGTCTTTTCCACATTGCCCGGGGAGAGGGACCGGGCCAGGCGGGCCTTGGCCTCGGGGCTGGTGACGAAGACGAAGCGGGCCGGCTGGGAGTTCATGGCGGTGGGCCCCCACTTGGCCAGGTCGTAAAGCTGTTGCAGGGTTTCCGCGCTCACCGGACGGTCGGCAAAGCGGTTGAAGCTGCGGGCGTCGAGAAAGGCCTGGGCCAGGATCTCGGGGGCGGCGGGAGATTTCATCGTTGATTTCCTTTCATGTTTTATCGTGGCAGGAGGGCCGGCCAGGGCCCAGCCTGAATGCCGACCATCCTAGGGCCCCGGGCCAGGGCTGAAAAGCGATAAGAATTGGCGGAACCGTTCAATTTTATTGAACGATTCGCCCGCTCGCCGTACGGCGGTCCGGGCGCCCTATAATGGGGCCCTTCCGCCACGGACAGCGCCATGCACATCCTCATCGTCGAAGACGACCGGTCCATCGCCGAGAACCTCTACGAATTCCTGGAATCCCGGGGGCACCAGTGCGACTACGCCGATTCCCTGGCGGCGGCGGGGCGCCTCCTGGCCGGCGGCAGTTTCGACTGCGCCGTTTTCGACCGCAGCCTGCCCGACGGCGACGCCCTCAGCCTGGCCCGGCGCCTGCGCGCCGAGGGCAGCAGCCTGCCGGTGCTGATGCTGACGGCCCGGGATACCCTGGAGGACAAGCTGGCCGGCTTCGACGCCGGGGCCGACGACTATCTGGTCAAGCCCTTCGCCCTGCAGGAGGTGGAAGTGCGCCTGACGGCCCTGGTGCGCCGGGCGGCGCCGCGCAAGGATGCGGGCGTGTGGCGCCAGGGGCCCCTGGAATACGACGCCACCTCCCAGGAACTGCGCCTGGCCGGCCAAGCCCTGCGCCTGCCGCCCAAGGCCCTGCGCCTGGCGGCCCTGCTGCTGCAGCAGCCGAACCGGGTCTTTTCCCGGCGGGAGCTGGAGATTGCCATCTGGGGCCACGAGCAGGAGGCCAGCGACAACCTGCGCAGCGTCCTGCACACCCTGCGCCGGGCCCTGGGAGAGGGGGCCGGGGTGGAAGTGGTGAACATTCACGGACTGGGGTACAAACTTGTCGCTCGCTAATCATTCCGCCGAGGAGCTGGCCGCCGACCGCCAGGCGCCCAGCATGCGCCTGCGCATCGCCCTGTGGGTGGCGGCCCTGGCCCTGGTCATCATCCTGGCCCAGTCGGTGGCCCTGCTCCTGATGTTCGACGAGATGGAGGAGGAGTTCATCGACAACCTCCTCACCACCCAGGTGGAACACAGCATCGAGCTGTGGCATACCTCGCCCGAGACGGCCTTCCCCAACACCCCGTCCATGACCCTGTACCGGCTCGAGCCCCACTCGCCGCCGGGCAGCGTGCCGGACAACCTAGCCCGGCTGCCCATCGGCAATCACGAGATGTTCGAGGGCGACAAGGAGTTCCACGTGGCGGTGCGGGAGGACGGCGGCGCCCGCTTCATCCTCAGCTACGACGTGGAGGAACACGAGGAGCGGCTCGATGCGGTGACGGCGGTGATCGTCACCGGCGCCCTGATCATCGGCGGCGTGGTGCTGGCCATGGTCTATGCCCTCTCCGGCCGCTTCACCCGGCGCCTGGAGTGGCTGGCCCGGCGGGTCCGGGGCGAGGTGCCGGAGGTGGGTAGTTACGCCCAGGCCGGCATGGAGCAGGAAGTGCTGGCCGTGGCCCAGGCCCTGGACGCCCTGGAGGCCCGCCAGGCGGAACTGCTGCAGCGGGAGCGAGAATTCACCGCCAACCTTTCCCACGAACTGCGCACCCCCCTCACCGCCATCCGCACCGATGCGGAAATGCTCAGCGCCGCCGGCGGCCTGCCGGAGGCCTCCTACCGCCGCTCCCGGCGCATCGTGGACAACACGGACCGCATCACCCGTCTGGCCGAGAGCCTGCTCATGCTGGCCCGGGAGACCCGGCCCCAGCTGCAGGACGACCTGCGCCTGTCCCTGGAAATCCAGTCCCTGTGGGAGTCTCTGGGCAACCAGTACGCCAAGCCGGTGCAGCTGGCCCTGGAGGTGCCGGAGCCAGCCCTGGTGCGGGCCGACCCAGCCCTGCTGCAGCTGGTGCTGCGCAATCTGCTGGAAAATGCCCTGCGCCACACCGAGTCGGGCACCATCACCTGCCGCCTGCGGGGCAGCGTGCTGGAAGTAGCGGACCAGGGGCCGGGCTTTGCCCCGGACGACCTGCCCCGGGTCTTCGACCGTTTCTACCGCCGCGGTCCCGGCGCCGGCCACGGTCTCGGCCTGGCCCTGGTGGCCCACGTCTGCCGCGCCTGCGGCTGGGTGCCGGCTGCCGCCAACGGCCCCGACGGCGGCGCCGTCCTCAGCGTGGATCTGGGGGCGTCCCTGCAGGGGCCGTCACCGGCTGCCGCCGCCTGAGTCCTCCTGCCGCCCGGGGGCTGCGCTGCCGCTCCCGGCGGGCGGCGGCGCCCCGGCGCCTCCGGCCAGGGGCCGTGCCGGACCTTTCCTCACACTTTCCTCACACTTCCCTCACCAGTCCCTCACGGGGCGGCGCCTAAAGTTGCGGCCAATTTCCCTCATCAGGTTGCCGCTCCATGGCCGTATTCGCTCCCGCCCCCGCTCTGGTGGCCAATCCTTCCGGACTGATCCTGGCCGGACTGACTCTGGTCAACCTGCTCCTGGCCTTCGCCTTCTGGTTCTACCAGGGCTCGCGCCAGGGCCTGAGCCGCTGGCGGCACTGGCAGCCGGCGGTGGGCGGCACCACCCTGGCGCTGCTCGGCAGCGTCTATTTCAGCCTGGCGGGCAACCGTCTCTTCTGGGAAGCGGCCATGGCCGGCCGGGACGGCGGCCAGTGGTCCACCTGGGGCTTTGCCGCCGCTCTGTTCATCTTCCTCAGCGCCATTCATTTCGTCCTGCTGGCGCCCCTGATGGGCCGCCGCACCGCCAAGCCGGTGCTGGCCCTGCTGCTGGTGGTGGTGGGCTGTGCCAGCTTCTACATGGAGAAGTACGGCATCTACCTTGATCCCTCCATGCTGCGCAACGTGCTCAAGACCGACGTCAAGGAAGCGGGGGAGTTGCTCACCTGGTCCCTCCTGCCCCACCTGGCCCTGGTGGTGGGCTTGCCCCTGTTGCTGCTGTCCCGGGTGCGCCTGCCGGAGGCCGGTCTCGGCCGTACCCTGGCCATCCGCGCCGGTTCCCTGCTGCTGGCCCTGGTTCTGGGCGGCGGGGCGGTGTTCCTGGTGTTCCAGGACTTCGCCTCCCTGATGCGCAACCACAAGGAAATCCGCTACCTCATCACCCCGGCCAACCTGGTCTATTCCCTGTCCCGGGTGGCCAAGGCCGAGGCGGCCCAGGGGCCGCGCCAGCCCATCGGCACCGATGCCGCCCTGGCAGCGGCCTGGAAGGGCCGCAGCAAGCCGGCCCTGTTTGTCATCGTCGTCGGCGAGACGGCCCGCGCCGCCAACTGGGGGCTCAACGGCTATGAACGGCAGACCACGCCGGAACTGGCCAAGCTCGACGTCATCAATTTCCCCCAGGTCAGCAGCTGCGGCACCAACACCGAAGTCTCCGTGCCCTGCATCTTCGCCCCCGTGGGGCGCCGGGATTACGACGAGGAGAAGATCCGCGGCAGCGAATCCCTGCTGCATGTGCTGGACCGGGCCGGCTTCAAGGTGCTGTGGCGGGACAACCAGTCCGGCTGCAAGGGCGTCTGCGAAGGCCTGCCCAACGACAGCCTGACCAATGCCGCCATCCCCGGCCTGTGCGACGGCGAGCGCTGCCTCGATGAAGTGTTGCTGCACAACCTGGACAAGGTGCTGGCCGACGACAAGGGCAACCGGGTGCTGGTGCTGCACCAGCTGGGCAACCACGGCCCGGCCTACCACAAGCGCTATCCGGAGGCCTACCGCCGCTACGCGCCGACCTGCGATTCCAGCGACCTGCGCCAGTGCAGCCGGGAGCAGATCGTCAATTCCTACGACAACGCCCTGCTATACACCGACCACATGCTGGCCAAGACCATCGACTTCCTCAAGTCCCAGGACAAGGATTACGACACGGGCCTGATGTACTTCTCCGACCACGGCGAGTCCCTGGGCGAGAACAATCTGTTCCTGCACGGCATGCCCTACAGCATCGCGCCCCAGGAACAGACCCGGGTGCCCATGGTGATGTGGCTTTCCCGTAACTTTGCCCAGGACTTCAAGGTCAATGTCTCCTGCCTCAAGGCCCGGGCGGCCCAGCCGGCCAGCCACGACAACATCTTCCATTCCGTGCTCGGCCTGCTCGACGTCAGCACCAGCATTTACGACGCCAAGCTGGACCTGGCCGCCGGCTGCCGGAGCTGACCATGGACAACGCCACCTCCTTGCCCCTGCCCGTGGCTGGCGTGCTGGAACGCCACGCCGGTCGCCGCTGGCTGCTGACCCAGGCCCTGCTGCTGGCCCTGCTGGCGGTACTGCTGCTGGCAGTATTCGAGAACACGGACCTGGACCTGGCCCTGAGTCAGCGGCTCTACGACCCGGCCCTGGGAGATTTCCCCATGCACCACCACTGGCTGTTCGAGCGGGTGCTGCACCACGGCATGAAGTATGCTTCCTACGCTCTGGTGTGCATCGCCCTGGTGCCCTGCTGGCTCGGCTGGAAGGGCGAGCTGGACTGGCTGCCCCGGCGCAATGCGCTGCTGGCGGCCCTGGGCATGGTGTTGATCCCCATCGGCGTTTCCCTGCTGAAGAGCCTGACCAACCGCCACTGTCCCTGGGACGTGCTGGAATTTGGCGGTTACGCGCCCTACCTGGGCCTGCTGGTGCCGGGGCCGACGGACATCAAGGCTGGCGCCTGTTTCCCGGCCGGCCATGCGGCGGCCGGCTTTCTCTGGCTGGTGTGGGGCGTGGCCCTGCGTCCGGCAGGCCGCACCTGGTCTCGTCTGGCCCTGGCCCTGGGGCTGGTCTTTGGCGCCGGCCTCGGCGTGGTGCGCCTGTTCCAGGGGGCCCACTTCCTTTCCCACGTGCTGTGGTCGGCCTGGTTCGCCTGGGCCCTCAGCCTGGCCCTGGCCGCCCTGCTGGGAGCCGACCTGAGGCTGCGTCCGGGCCGGGGTGGCCAGGAGCGGGTGGCCTGAGGGGCAGCAAGGACGCCGGTTTCGGGCCTGGCATCGCCAGGCGGCAATATCCATGCGCCTTCCCGGCCATGGTCCCCCGAAAAGCACAAAGGGCCGGAAACGGCCCTTTGTCGTTGTGGCGGCAGCCGCCGGCGCTGGTCAGGGCCTCACGGCCACAGCACCAGGGCCCAGACGGCGGCGGCGGTGGCCAGGGCGATGAGAACGGCGGCGCTGCCCAGGTCCTTGGCCCGTTTGGAGAGATCGTGGCGTTCCGGCGAGACCCGGTCCACCACTGCTTCCACGGCGGAGTTGATCAGTTCCACCAGCAGCACCATGAGGATGCTGGCCACCAGGGCCGCCTTTTCGAGGCCGCTCTTGCCCAGCCACAGGCCCAGAGGAATGGCCACCAGGGCCAGCAGCACTTCCTCGCGGAAGGCCGCCTCGTGCTGCCAGGCCGCCTTGAAGCCGTCCCGGGAATAGCCCATGGCGTTCCACAGCCGCTCCAGGCCGGTCTTGCCCTTGAAAGGAGAGGTGCTCACGGCCTTCTCCTCAGCGGCTCAGGAGGGGCTTGAGGAAGCGGCCGGTGTGGCTCTCGCCCACCTTGACCACGGCTTCCGGCGCCCCGGCGGCGATGATGCGACCGCCGCCGCCGCCGCCCTCGGGACCCAGGTCCACCAGCCAGTCGGCGGTCTTGATCACATCCAGGTTGTGCTCGATGACCACCACGGTGTTGCCGTGGTCGGCCAGGCGATGCAGCACCTTGAGCAGCATCTCGATGTCGGCGAAGTGCAGGCCCGTGGTGGGTTCGTCCAGGATGTAGAGGGTGCGGCCGGTGTCCCGCTTGGACAGTTCCAGGGCCAGCTTGACGCGCTGGGCCTCGCCGCCGGAGAGGGTGGTGGCGCTCTGGCCCAGGGTGATGTAGGAGAGGCCCACATCCACCAGGGTCTGCAGCTTGCGGGCCACCACCGGCACCGGGTCGAAGAATTCCCGGGCCTGCTCCACGGTCATCTGCAGCACGTCGTAGATGGACTTGCCCTTGTAGTGCACTTCCAGGGTTTCCCGGTTGTAGCGCTTGCCGTGGCAGACGTCGCAGGGCACGTAGATGTCCGGCAGGAAGTGCATTTCCACCTTGATCACGCCGTCGCCCTGGCAGGCCTCGCAGCGGCCGCCCTTGACGTTGAAGGAGAAGCGGCCCGGGCCGTAGCCCCGGGAGCGGGCTTCCGGCACCCCGGCGAACAGCTCCCGGATGGGGGTGAGCAGGCCCGTGTAGGTGGCCGGATTGGAACGGGGGGTACGGCCGATGGGGCTCTGGTCCACATTGATCACCTTGTCGAAGTGATCCAGGCCGATGATTTCCTCGTGCTCCGCCGGTTCCGCCGTGGAGCCGTAGAGGTGCTTGGCGGCGGCGGTGTACAGGGTATCGTTGATGAGGGTGGACTTGCCCGAGCCAGAAACGCCGGTGATGCAGGTCATGAGGCCCACCGGCAGTTCCAGGGAAACGTCCTTCAGGTTGTTGCCCTTGGCGCCGATGACCTGGAGCTTCTTCTCCGGGTCGGCCTGGCGGCGCTTCTTCGGCACCTCGATTTTCTTGCGCCCGGAGAGGTAGTCGCCGGTCATGGAGGCCGGGTTGTCGGTGACCTGCTGGGGCGTGCCCTCGGCGACGATGGCGCCGCCGTGTACCCCGGCGCCGGGGCCGATGTCCACCACGTAGTCGGCGGTGCGGATGGCGTCCTCGTCGTGCTCCACCACGATCACCGTGTTGCCGATGTCCCGCAGCTGGCGCAGGGTCTGCAGCAGACGGTCGTTGTCGCGCTGGTGCAGGCCGATGGAAGGCTCGTCCAGCACATACATGACGCCGGTGAGGCCGGAGCCGATCTGGCTGGCCAGGCGGATGCGCTGGGCTTCGCCGCCGGAAAGGGTCTCGGCGGAGCGGTCCAGGGAAAGGTAGTCCAGGCCCACGTTGATGAGGAACTGCAGGCGGGAGGTGATTTCCTTGAGGATCTTCTCCGCCACCTGGGCCTTGTGGCCGGTGAGCTGGATGGTCTCGAAGTAGTCCCGGGCCTCGGCCAGGGGCAGATGGCTGATCTCGTGCAGGGTCTTGCTGCCGACCTTGACGTGGCGCGCCTCCTGGCGCAGGCGGGTGCCTTCGCAGGTGGGGCAGGTGGTGTTGCTGATGTACTTGGCCAGTTCCTCGCGCACCGCCAGGGAATCGGTCTCCTTGTAGCGCCGCTCCAGGTTGGGAATGATGCCCTCGAAGGCATGTTCCTTGAGCACCAGCTTGCCCCGCTCGTTCATGTACTGGAAGGGCACCAGGTCCTTGTCGCTGCCGTAGAGCAGCACCTGCTTCACTTCGTCGGTCAGCTCGCTGAAGGGCGTGTCCACGCTGAAGCCGTAGTACTCGGCGAGGGAGCCGATCATCTGGAAGTAGAACTGGTTGCGCTTGTCCCAGCCCCGGATGGCGCCGGCCGCCAGGGACAGGTCGGGATGGGCCACCACCCGCTTCGGGTCGAAGAACTGGATCACCCCCAGGCCGTCGCACTTGGGACAGGCCCCCATGGGGTTGTTGAAGGAGAACAGGCGCGGCTCCAGCTCCTGCAGGGCATAGGAGCAGATGGGGCAGGCGAACTTGGCGGAGAAGAGGTGCTCCTGGTTGCTCTCCATCTCCAGGGCGATGGCCCGGCCGTCGGCGTGGCGCAGGGCGGTCTCGAAGGACTCGGCCAGGCGCTGGCGCATGTCTTCCCGCACCTTGAGGCGGTCCACCACCACGTCGATGTTGTGCTTCTGGCTCTTGGCCAGCTTGGGCAGGTTGTCGATCTCGTAGATGGTGCCGTCCACCCGCAGGCGGACGAAGCCCTGGGCCCGCAGCTCGGTGAACAGGTCCAGCTGCTCGCCCTTGCGGTTGGCCACCACCGGCGCCAGGATCATCAGCTTGGTCTCTTCCGGCAGGGCCAGCACGTGGTCCACCATCTGGGACACGGTCTGGGCCTCCAGGGGCTCTCCGTGTTCCGGGCAATAGGGGGTGCCGGCGCGGGCGTAGAGCAGACGCAGGTAATCGTGGATTTCGGTGACCGTGCCCACGGTGGAACGGGGGTTGTGGCTGGTGGCCTTCTGCTCGATGGAAATGGCCGGGGACAGGCCCTCGATCAGGTCCACATCCGGCTTTTCCATCAGCTGCAGGAACTGGCGGGCGTAGGCCGAGAGGGATTCCACATAGCGGCGCTGGCCCTCGGCGTAGAGGGTGTCGAAGGCGAGGGAGGACTTGCCTGAGCCGGAAAGTCCGGTGATCACGATCAGCTTGTCGCGGGGCAGGTCCAGACTGATGTTTTTCAGGTTATGGGTCCGTGCGCCGCGGATTTTTATTTCGTCCATGGGGTGTTCTGAGCTCGGTTGGGGCCAACCGGTAACTATACCCGGTGTCAGGCGGCCAGGGGAAAGGGAGTTGCAGCGGGAATTGCTGTGGCGGCCGCCGCGGCGGCGGAGAACCGGGGCAGGGCGTCGCTTTGCCTGGCGGGCCGGCTGGCGGTGTTGTATTGCCCTGCGGTCTCGGATAAACTTCGCGGCCCCGGATGTGCAATCCGGATGGTTTTTTGCCGGTGTAGCTCAGTTGGTAGAGCAGCGCATTCGTAATGCGAAGGTCGTAGGTTCGACTCCTATCTCCGGCACCAATTCCAGGAAAAAGGGCAGCTCTCCGGAGCTGCCCTTTTTTTTGTTTCCGTCTGCCCTGGCGACTCGGGGCGGGTCGGCATTTCCATACGCTACCGTCTGGAAATGCTATAGAATCCGTCGGTCATTATTTTGAGGACGAGGAGAACACAATATGGAACTCAAAGAGAGCGTATTCGTTGTTACCGGCGGTGGTTCCGGCCTGGGTGCCGCGACGGCCCGCATGATCGTGGCCGGCGGCGGCAAGGTGGTCCTGGCCGACGTGAACAAGGCAGCCGGCGAGGCCCTGGCGGCGGAACTGGGCGCCAATGCCCGCTTCGCCGAAACCGACGTGACCAATGAAGCCAGCGCCAAGGCGGCCGTCGAACTGGCCGTCTCCACCTTCGGCAAGCTCAATGGCCTGGTGAACTGCGCCGGCGTGGCGCCGGCGGAGAAGGTGCTGGGCAAGGAAGGTCCCCATCGCCTGGAGAGCTTTGCCAAGGTCATCAACATCAACCTGGTGGGCTCCTTCAACATGATCCGCCTGGCCACCGAAGTCATGGCCAAGGGCGAACCCAATGCTCAGGGCGAGCGCGGCGTCATCGTCAGTACCGCCTCCGTGGCCGCCTTCGACGGCCAGCTGGGCCAGGCTGCCTATGCCGCCTCCAAGGGCGGCGTCGTGGCCATGACCCTGCCCATCGCCCGGGAACTGGCCCGCAGCGGCATCCGCGTCATGACCATCGCCCCGGGCATCATGGAAACCCCCATGCTCATGGGCATGCCCCAGGAAGTGCAGGACTCCCTGGGCAAGATGGTGCCGTTCCCCTCCCGCATGGGCAAACCGGCCGAATACGCTGCCCTGGTGCGCCACATCGTGGAGAACTCCTACCTCAATGGCGAAGTGATCCGTCTGGACGGCGCCATTCGCATGGCGGCGAAATAACTTATACTGCGGGCCTGTCAGTCCCACCCAAAGGCGCGGGCAATGCTCGCGCCTTTCTTATTTGCGAGCCATGAGCAAAGGCGCCTGTTACCACTGTGGTCAGCCCGTTCCGGATGACGTCGATCTGACGGTCCGGGTCTCCGAATCTCCCCGTGCCATGTGTTGTATCGGTTGCCAGGCGGTGGCCCAGGCCATCGTGGACAACGGCCTGGACGACTACTACCGCAACCGGGATGCCCTGCCCGAATCGAAGCGGGAAGCCCTGCCCGAGGTGCTGGACAACCTGCGCCTCTTTGACCACGCCGATTTCCAGAAAAGTTTCGTGCGCGCCCTGGGCGAGAACGAGCGGGAAGCCTCCCTGATCCTGGAAGGCATTACCTGCGCCGCCTGCATCTGGCTCAACGAACAGCACATCTCCCATCTGCCCGGGGTTGCCGGGGTGGATATCAACTACACCACGCGCCGCGCCCGGGTGCGCTGGGACGAGAGCAAGATCAAGCTTTCCGACATCCTGGCGGCCATCTCGGCCATCGGCTACCGGGCCTACCCCTATGATCCGGCCCGGACCGAGGAGCTGGCCCGCAAGGAACGCCGGGACGCCCTGTGGCGCGTCTGGGTGGCCGGTTTCGGCATGATGCAGGTGATGATGTACGCCATCCCCGTCTATATGGCGGAAGGGGACATGACGGCGGATATCGAATCCCTGATGCGCTGGGCCAGTCTGTTGCTGACCCTGCCGGTGGTCTTCTATTCGGCAGCCCCCTTCTTCCGCAATGCCTGGCGCGACCTCAAGTTCCGCCGGGTCGGCATGGACGTGCCGGTGGCCCTGGGCGTCGGTTCGGCCTTCGCCGCCAGCATCTGGGCCACTTTCGTCGCCGACGGCGAGGTCTATTTCGACTCGGTGACCATGTTCGTGTTTTTCCTGCTGGGCGGGCGATTCCTGGAAATGAATGCGCGCCAGCGTGCCGTCGGCGTCACCGAAGCCCTGGCCAAGCTGCTGCCGGCCTTTGCCGAGCGCCTCGTCGCCTATCCCCAGGACCGCACGCCGGGCAAAGTGGTGGTGGCCGACCTGCGGGCGGGGGATGTCGTCCTGGTGCGTCCCGGCGGCACCATTCCCTCCGACGGGCGGGTGCTGGAAGGGACGAGTTCGGTCAATGAATCGCTCCTCACCGGTGAGAGCCTGCCGGTGTCCAAGCGGGTCGGAGATACAGTCACCGGCGGCGCCATCAATGTGGAAAGCCCCCTGGTGGTGCGGGTCGAACAGGTAGGGGAGGGCACCCGGCTCTCCGCCATCGTGCGCCTGATGGAACGGGCGGCCATGGAAAAGCCGCGGATCGTCGAGATGGCTGATCGCATCGCCAGCCGTTTTGTCGCCGCCCTGCTGCTGGTGGCGGCGGCCGTCGCCCTGGCCTGGTGGTTCATCGATCCGGCCCGGGCCCTGTGGATCACCGTTTCCGTGCTGGTGGTGACCTGCCCCTGCGCCCTCTCCCTGGCCACCCCGATCGCCCTTACGGTGGCCAGCGGTGTGCTGGCCCGGGAAGGGCTGCTGGTGACCCGGGGTCATGCCATCGAAACCCTGGCCCGCTCCACCCATGTCGTCTTCGACAAGACCGGTACCCTGACCTCGGGCCGCATGCGCCTGCTGGAGGTCCTGCCGCTAGGGACTGTCGGTGCCGAGGACGGTTTGCGGCTGGCGGGAGCGCTGGAAGGGGCTTCCGAGCATCCCATCGCCCAGGTATTCCGCAGCAAGGCGGCGCAGCTGGCCGCCTGGCCCCATGGCACCGAAGTCGTCACCAGTATTCCGGGGAGCGGCATTTCCGGGGTGCTGGGCGGTGTCGAATACCGTATCGGCCGTCCCGACTTCGTCGCCGAACTGGTGGGGGCTGCCCTGCCTGACTCTGCCCGGGGCTTTGCCGCCCGGGGCGATACGGTGATTGCCCTGGGGGCGGCGAGCGGCTGGATTGCCCTGTTCGCCCTGGGGGACGAGATCCGGGCCGAGGCGCCGGCCCTGGTGGCCGATCTGCTGGCCTCGGGGCGCCAGGTGGTGCTGCTTTCCGGCGATGCCCCGGAGGCGGCGGCCCGGGTGGCCGCCCTGCTCGGCATCCAGGACGTCCATGGCGGTGTCTCGCCCCAGGGCAAGCACGATTTTGTCTCCCGCCTGCAGGAGGCCGGCGCCGTGGTGGCCATGGTGGGGGATGGGGTTAACGACGCCCCGGTCCTGGCCCAGGCCCAGGTGTCCGTGGCCATGGGCGGCGGCGCCCAGCTGGCGCGGACCCAGGCCGACCTGATCCTGCTGTCGGAGAACCTGGATCATCTGCGGCGCGGCATTGCCCTTTCCGGCAAGGCGCTACGCATCATCCGGCAGAACCTGGTATGGTCCTTTGCCTATAATTTCATCGCCCTGCCTCTGGCCATGTTCGGTTTCATCACGCCCTGGATGGCCGGCATCGGCATGTCCGGCAGTTCCCTGCTGGTAGTGCTCAATTCCCTGCGGCTGCAACGCCCCCTTTAGCGGAGTTTCGTCCATGGAAAGCCTGTATCTGCTGATTCCCCTCTCGGTCGTTCTGGTCTTCGCCATTGGCGTCGCCTTCTGGTGGTCGGTGCGCAACGGCCAGTTCGACGATCTGGAGGGGCCCGCCTACCGCATCCTGATGGACGACGAACTGCCCGGGAAGCGGGATGGGGCTGCGACTGCCAAGGGGGCGGAGGAGGGGGCGGGGGAGAAATAACCCTGGTTTGATCTGGGTCAACAATCCCAAACGGGGCATCAGAGAGAATCCTTCTCGTTTTGGAAGTCCCTCATTTTGTTGGGGGCTTCGCCAAGTTTGTTTCTCTGTTGGGGTTGGGGTGCGTTTGTAACGCACCCTTTTTTTTGCCCATTTTTTTGATGTGGTCCGCCGCCTTTTTGACTTTGTGCGAGACGGCTTGATCTATGTCAAAAGGCGCGGGGCTCCGCTACAATAGCATCCCTGCGATGCTGCCCAAGGGTTCATAGGGAGGTGGCATGAAGATTATCTTTTCCTAGTCGAGAGGTGGGTCCATGTCGGAAACGCAATCCACATACAACTATAAGGTAGTACGGCAATTTGCCATCATGACCGTAGTCTGGGGCATTGTTGGCATGCTTGTCGGTGTCATCATTGCCGCCCAGCTGGTCTGGCCGGAGCTCAATTTCGGGCCCTGGTTGACCTATGGTCGTCTTCGTCCGCTGCATACCAATGCAGTGATTTTTGCTTTTGGCGGTTGTGCGCTGTTTGCAACCTCCTACTGGGTGGCGCAGCGTACCTGCCACACTCGTCTGTTCTCCGACGGACTGGCTGCCTTTACGTTCTGGGGCTGGCAGATCGTCATCCTGCTGGCTGCTGTTAGCCTGCCCCTGGGTATCACCACCGGCAAGGAATATGCCGAACTGGAATGGCCGATCGATATCCTGATCACCCTGGTGTGGGTTGCCTACGCCCTGGTGTTCTTCGGTACCCTGATCAAGCGTAAGGTTAGCCACATCTACGTTGCCAACTGGTTCTACGGCGGCATGATCCTGGCTGTGGCTCTGCTGCACCTGGTGAACAGCGCCGAAATCCCGGTCTCCATGCTGAAGTCCTACTCCGCCTACGCCGGCGTGCAGGATGCCATGGTGCAGTGGTGGTACGGCCACAATGCGGTGGGCTTCTTCCTGACCGCCGGCTTCCTGGGCATGATGTACTACTTCGTGCCGAAGCAGGCTGAGCGTCCGGTTTACTCCTATCGCCTGTCCGTGGTGCACTTCTGGGCCCTGATCTTCACCTACATGTGGGCAGGTCCTCACCATCTGCACTACACCGCCCTGCCCGACTGGACCCAGTCCATCGGCATGCTGTTCTCCTTGATCCTGCTGGCTCCCTCCTGGGGCGGTATGATCAACGGCATCATGACCCTGTCCGGCGCCTGGCATAAGCTGCGTGACGATCCCATCCTGAAGTTCCTGATCACTTCCCTGTCTTTCTACGGTATGTCGACCTTCGAAGGTCCGATGATGTCCGTGAAGTCCGTGAATGCCCTGTCCCACTACACTGACTGGACCGTTGGTCACGTGCATGCTGGTGCTCTGGGCTGGGTGGCGATGGTTTCCGTTGGCTCCCTGTACTACCTGATCCCCCGCCTGTTCGGCGCCAAGCAGATGTACAGCGTCAAGCTGGTCACCGTGCACTTCTGGATCGCTACCATCGGCGTGGTGCTGTACATCGCTTCCATGTGGATCGCCGGTGTGATGCAAGGCCTGATGTGGCGCGCCTTCAACCCTGATGGCACCCTGACCTACAGCTTCGTCGAAGCGGTGAAGGGCTCCTACCCGTTCTGGACCATCCGTCTGGTTGGTGGTGTTCTGTTCCTGGGCGGTATGCTGATCATGTTCTACAACGTGCTGAAGACCATCGGTCAGAGCCAAGGCGCCGACGAGCGCATCATGGCCCCTGCCGCTCATCACGCTTAATCAGGGAGAACGCTACAAATGCTTACGCATGAACAAATCGAAAAGAACGCTGGTTGGCTGATCGTTCTGACCGTCATCGTGATCAGTTTCGGTGGCGCTCTGGAAATCGTTCCGCTCTTCTTCCAGAAGTCCACGACCCAGGCGGTTGAAGGCGTGAAGCCTTACGATCCTGTCCGCCTGGCTGGCCGCGATGTGTATATCCGGGAAGGCTGCTACAACTGCCACTCCCAGATGGTCCGTCCGTTCCGGGCCGAGACCGAGCGCTATGGTCACTACTCTGTTGCTGGTGAGTTCGTTTATGACCACCCGTTCCAGTGGGGTTCCAAGCGTACCGGTCCCGATCTGGCCCGTGTTGGCGAGCGTTACTCCAACGAGTGGCACGTTGCTCACCTGAACAATCCTCGCGATGTCGTTCCTGAGTCCAACATGCCGGCTTACCCCTTCCTGGCCAAGAGCAAGGCCAAGGACAGCGTGGGTGCCGACATCGAGGCCAAGATGCGGGCTCTGCGCAAGGTCGGTGTTCCTTACACCGACGCGGAGATTGCCGGTGCCAAGGCCGAGATTGGCGACAAGACCGAGCTCGACGTTCTGATCGCCTACCTCCAAGGCATGGGCACTGCCCTGAAGAACACCAAGTAAGGTATGGACATCAACGATCTGCGTTCCATCGTGACGGTGCTGGCATTTATGTCGTTCGTCGGCATCGTCTGGTGGGCTTATGGCAAGGGGGCCCGCAAGGGCTTTGACGAAGCGGCCAACTTGCCCTTCGCAGATGACGATGCGGAAGTGATCACCGATCTCTCCCGCAAAGAAGAGAGGAAAACATCATGAGCGATTTCGTTAGCGAGTTTTGGAACTTGTACGTCGTCGTAATCTCGCTGGTGTCTATCATCGGCTGCGGCATTTTCTTGAAATTTCAGAGCGTCCACAAGGGCTCCACGGATACCACCGGGCACGTGTGGGACGAGACTCTGGCTGAGTACAACAACCCTCTGCCTGCCTGGTGGAAGTGGATGTTCTACATCACCATCGTCTTCGCTCTGGTGTATCTGGCCCTGTATCCCGGCCTGGGCAAGTTCCAGGGCGTGCTGGGTTGGTCTTCCGTTGGCCAGTACAAGGCTGAAGTGAAGAAGGCTGACGACACCTACGGTCCCATCTACGACAAGTACCTGAAGATGGATCTGAAGGCTGTTGCTGCCGACAAGGAAGCCAACGAAATGGGCAAGCGCCTGTTCCTGACCTACTGCTCCCAGTGTCACGGTTCTGATGCCCGCGGTTCCAAGGGCTTCCCTAACCTGGCCGATGCCGACTGGCAGTGGGGCGGTGAGGCCGATACCGTCAAGACCACCATCCTGGAAGGTCGTAACGGTGTGATGCCTCCTCACGCTCAACTGGGCGACGAGACCATCAAGAACCTGGCCAACTTCGTCCGCTCCCTGTCCGGTCTGCCGCACGATGCCGTGCTGGCCGCCAAGGGCAAGGAAGCCTTCGGTACCGTCGGTTGCACCGGCTGCCATGGTCCGGAAGCTACCGGCACCCCGGCTCTGGGCGCCCCCAACCTGACCGACAAGGTCTGGCTGTACGGCTCCTCCGAGGCTACCATCACCGAGACCATCAAGAACGGCCGCAACAACCGCATGCCGGCTTGGAAGGACTTCCTGGGTGAAGGCAAGGTGCACATCTTGGCCGCCTACGTGCTGAGCCTGTCCGGCGCCGAGAAGAAGTAATGCTGTAGTCAAAAGGAAGCGCGGTGCAGAGATTCTGTGCCGCGCTTTTTTTTCACCGTGCATGAGCTGTGACCTGTATCAAAATCGCAGTGCGGGCATGACCCGGTACTGCGATTCTGATAAACGTTAAGAGCAAGCAATGAGCCAGATCGAGAACGGCAATTCAGCTGTACCGGAAGCGAATGGGTCTCTCTACGAAAAGCACAAGAAGATCTACGTGCGGGCCGCCTCCGGCCTCTTCAACAATTGGCGTTGGGGGATGGTGTTCCTCACCCAGGCCCTGTTCTACGGGCTCTGCTGGGTCGACTGGAATGGCCGCCAGGCGGTCCTGTTCCATCTGGTCGAGCGCAAGTTCTATATTTTCGGCATGGTGTTCTGGCCCCAGGATGTCTTTTACCTGGCGCTGCTGCTGATCATTTCCGCCTATGCCCTGTTCCTGTTTACTGCGGTGGCCGGGCGGCTCTTTTGCGGCTATGCCTGCCCCCAGACCGTCTACACCGAACTGTTTCTCTGGATAGAAGCCAAGGTCGAAGGTGACCGGCCCGCCCGCATGAAGCTGGACAAGGGGCCGCTGGATGGGCGCAAACTGCGCCTGAAAACCACCAAGCATGCCCTGTGGCTGATCCTTTCGCTGTGGACCGGTTTTACCCTGGTGGGCTATTTCACCCCCGTCAAGGAGCTGGTGGCCTCCATTCCTTCCTTCGGCTTCGGCCCCTGGGAAATCTTCTGGATCCTGTTTTACGCCGGTTTCACCTACATGCAGGCCGGCTTCCTGCGGGAGCAGGTGTGCAAGTACATGTGCCCCTATGCCCGTTTCCAGGGGGTCATGTTCGATCCGGATACCCTGATCATCACCTATGACCCGGAACGGGGTGAGCCGCGGGGCGCGCGCAAGAAAGGGATCGACCCCCGTAGCGAGGGCAAGGGCGACTGCGTCGATTGTGGCATCTGCGTTCAGGTATGTCCGACCGGTATCGATATCCGCAACGGACTGCAGTACGAGTGCATCGGCTGTTCCGCCTGTATTGACGCCTGCGACGAGGTGATGGACAAGATGTCCTATCCGCGGGGCCTGATCCGCTACTCCACGGAGAATGCCCTGGCCAAGCACTACACGCCCAAGGAAATGGTGGCCCATGTGATGCGGCCCCGGGTGCTGCTCTATTCTGCCATTCTCGGCATGATCATCCTGGCGACAGCCTGGGGGCTCGGTACCCGCATTCCGCTCAAGGTGGACGTCATCCGCGACCGCGCGACCCTGGCCCGGGAAGCCGACGACGGGCGCATCGAGAACATCTACACTCTGCGCATCATGAACACCGAAGAAGCGCCGCGGCGCTATGCCCTCAGCGTCAGCGGGCTGCCGGGGGCCGAGATCATCGGCGAGCGCATCGTCGAGGTGCCTGCCGCCACCACCGAGTCGGTCCTGGTGTCCGTGCGTGTGCCGCCCGAGTCCGGTACCAAGGGTGCCAACCATATTTTCTTTGAAATCCAGGCCCAGAATCACGACAAGGTGCGCGTCAGTGAAAAGGCCAGTTTCATGCTTCCCTGATTTTTCAAGCGAGCCCCTATGAGAACTGCTGCACAACCCTGGTACCGCGAGCCCTGGCCCTGGATCCTGGCTGCCGGCCCTGTCGCTGTCATCCTGGCAGGCATCGTCACCGTCTGGCTTGCCATCAAGAGCAACGACGGCCTGGTGGCGGACGATTACTACAAGCAGGGCCTGGAGGTGAACCAGGTCATTCAGCGGGATCGCAGGGCCGAGGAATTGGGGCTCCAGGCGGAAGTCTTCGCCGGTAACAACGGCAGCTTCCGCGTCCTGCTCACGAGCACCCAGGGTGCGGCCCTGCCGGAGAATGTGCGCCTGAAACTGGCCCACCCGGCCAAGGCCGGATTCGATCAGGAAATTACCCTGGCATCCGATGGTCAGGGCGCCTATAGTGGCAAATTGAATAATCCCATCGTCGGCAATCGCTGGCTGGTGCGTCTTGAGGACGAATCCGGCAACTGGCGTCTGTCCGCCGAGTGGGCAATGGAAAAGCAAGAGTCGCTGTCTATGAAAGTGACCGCACCGGTTTCTTCTTCTAATCGTTAATAACGGGAGGTAACACCATGGCTTGGAAGGAATTGTTTTCCACTGATATCGGTCTGCTGAGTCTCTTCACCATCGGCTTTGTGGTGGTGATGGGCGCCTACTTCGGCGTCTATTTCAGCAAGAAAATGAACGAGAAGCCCGGTCAGAAGTAATCCGGTCTCCGTCAAAGCAAAAGGCCTGGAATTTCCAGGCCTTTTTCATTTGCGGCAACTGATCCGGGATCAGCGATACACCAGCACCGGCACCTTGGAGTGGGTCAGGACCTTGTTGGTCTCGCTGCCCAGTAACAGGCCGGTGATGCCCTTGCGGCCATGGGAGGCCATGAAGATGAGGTCGCAGGCGGACTTTTCGGCCGTCTCGATGATGGCCTCATAGGGAATGTCGCTGGTGACGGCGACCGTGGTGCAGGGTACGGCATTGGCCTGGCAGAGTTGCTCCACCTGACCCAGGAATTCGTTGGCCTGGTTGTCGGCCAGTTCGGCAAATTTCTCCGGCGTGGTCGGATCGATCAGAGCACCTTCACCGTAGTAGGTGACGGGATACTCGGGCTTGGCGTAGAAGGCGGTAATGCGGGCGCCGCATTCCTTGGCGAAGGAGACCGCCTTCTTGGCCGTCTCGCGGGAGAGTTCGGAACCGTCGGTAGGGAGTAGGATGTGCTTGAACATGTGAGGGGCTCCTCTATGGGAAAAAATCTCTAGGCCCCATCCTAAGTCAGTTTTGACGGAAGTCAAAACCCTAGCCACTCTTGGGGCGAGAATGGCATAAACGCAAGGAGTGTATCGATGTCGCTGCAGGGCAAGATTCAGGTCAGCATGCATGGTGCGGCCGGTGAGGTCACCGGGTCGTGCACCCTGGTGGAAATGGAAGGGCTGCGCTTCCTGGTGGATTGCGGCATGTTCCAGGGGGGCGGCGATGCCTACGGCAAGAACCAGCGCGCGCTGGCTTTTGACGTGCGCCATCTGGACTTCGTCCTGCTGACCCACGCCCATATCGACCATTCCGGACTGCTGCCGCGCCTGGCCATGCTGGGCTATCGCGGCCCCATCTACGCCACCGCCGCCACGACCGACCTGCTGCAGGTGCTGCTGCTCGATTCGGCCCATATCCAGGAGAAGGAGTCGGAGTGGCAGTTGCGTCGCAGCCACCGCTCCGGCCGCGGCGGGCGCGGTCTGCAGCCGCCGCTCTATACGGTGACCCAGGCCCAGGAGTGCCTGAAGCTGCTGCGTGCCGTCGATTACGACACCCCCCTGCATCCGGCATCCGGTGTCAGCGTGCGTTTCCGGGATGCGGGTCACATTTTGGGGTCGGCCATTCTGGAGGTGCAGATCGACACGGCCGACGGTCCGCGCAAGCTGGTGTTCTCGGGCGACCTGGGGCAGCCGGGGCGCCCCGTGCTGCGGGACCCCGAGTTCATCGCCGAGGCCGACCTGCTCTGCATCGAATCGACCTACGGCAACCGGGTGCACCGGCCCCTGGAGGATACCGAGGCGGAGTTGATCCGGGCCTTTGAGCACACGTTCGGCGAGAAGCGCGGCAACATCATCATCCCCGCCTTCGCCGTGGGGCGGACCCAGGAAATCCTCTATGTCCTTGGCGGTCTGGTGCGGCAGGGGCGGCTGCCCCACCTGAAGATTTACGTGGATTCCCCCATGGCCGATGCGGCCACCCGCATCACCCTCAAGTACCGCCATCTGTGGGACGACGAAACCCGGGACCTGATGGCCTGGCAGGAAGCCAATCCCCAGGCGGTGCGGGTGCATTTCACCGCCGACGTGGAAGAGTCCATGGCCCTCAACGACATCCGGGAAGGCGCCGTGATCATCTCCGCCAGCGGCATGTGCGATGCGGGACGCATCAAGCACCACCTGGCCTACAACCTGCCCCGTCCCGAGAGCACGGTGCTGATTACCGGCTTCCAGGCGGCTGGCACCCTGGGGCGTCGATTGGTGGATGGGGCCCGGACCGTGCGCCTGTTCGGCCAGATCGTGCCGGTGCGGGCGGACGTGCATACCATCGGCGGCCTCTCCGCCCATGCGGACCAGCAGGCGCTGCTGGACTGGGTCGGACACTTTTCCCGGGCGCCGGGCCAGGTGCGGGTCGTCCATGGCGAGCCGGAGGCTGCCGAGGCCCTGCGCGATGCCATCGAACAGCGCTACGGCTGGGCCAATGTGGCCGTAGCCCGTTGCAACGACCCTGTCATAGTTTGATATAAAATTCCTCTTCCAGCGTCAGTCCTAAAAAGGCAGAAAACCATGGCGGCCAACCCCAATTCAGCTTCCTCCTCCAAGCACCACAAGAGCATCAACCTCTCGGGAGCCAGTCCCCTGGAAGACATGGGGGAGAAACTGGAGAAGCAGGTCGATCCTTTTGGCATCACCACCTCCATGCTCAATGCCCAGGCCGCCTGGCTGATGCATCCCCAGGAGCTGAGCCGCGTCATGACGGGTCTTTCCGGCGACCTGCTGGCCCTCCAGGCCCACGTCATGCGCCGGGCCCTGGGCCTGCCTTCCGAGGATGTGGTGCGCCCCCACGAGGATGACAGCCGTTTTTCAGATCCGGTATGGGAGCAGTCCCCGACCTGGGACATCATGAAGGAGTGGTATCTGGCCATGACCCACCGGCTGGAGGACATGTACTTCGAGACCCCCGGACTGTCGGACAAGGAGCGCCGCCGCGCCGCCTTCTGGCTGCGCAAGTGGCTCAATGCCGTGGCGCCCACCAATTTCTTCTGGACCAACCCGGTGGCCCTGCGCAAGTTCGTCGAGAGCAAGGGAGAGTCCCTGGCCCGGGGCATGGAGAACTATCTCAAGGACAGCCAGTCCGGCACCGTGCGCATGGTGGACGAGGATGCCTTCAAGGTCGGCGTCGATCTGGCGACCACGCCCGGCCAGGTGGTGTTCCGCAACCGCCTGGTGGAACTGATCCAGTACACCCCGACCACGGCCCAGGTCTACAAACAGCCCATCGTCATCGTCACGCCCTGGATCAACAAGTTCTACATTCTGGACCTGACCGCCAAGAAGAGCCTGGTGCGCTATCTGGTGGAGAAGGGCTTCACGGTTTTCATCACCAGCTGGAAAAATCCGACCGAGGACATGTCCCAGGTCACCTACGAAGACTATGTGACTGAGGGCGTGCATGAGGTCATGGAAGCCGCCCGCACCATCTGCAAGGTGCCTCAGGTCAATGCGGTGGGCTACTGCATCGGCGGCACCACCCTGACGGCTTACATGGCCTGGGCCAACCGCAAGTTCGGCAGTGCCGACAAGGTGCCGGTGTCCTCCTGGACCCTGTTCACCACCCTGACGGATTTCTCCCGTCCCGGCGACATCGAGGTCTTCGTGGATCCGGCCAGCGTCAAGTGGATCGAGGATTCCATGGCCAAGAAGGGCTACCTCGACGGCAAGGAAATGATGTCCTCCTTCCGCATGCTGCGTTCCAACAGCCTGATCTGGCACTACTACGTGCACAGCTACCTCTACGGCGAGCCCCTGGCGCCTTTCGACGTGCTGTTCTGGAACGTGGACAGCACCCGCATGCCTTACGCCATGCATTCCTACTACCTGCGGGAGATGTACCTCAACAATAATCTGGTGAAGAAGGATGCCCTTACCATCGGCGGTGAGGCCATCGACCTGGAACGCATCACCCAGCCTCTCTATGCAGTGACGGCGGAGGACGACCATATCGCCCCCTGGCGCCAGTGCTATCGCATCCGCAAGTACGTCAGTGCGCCGACCCGGTTCGTGCTGTCCACTTCCGGCCACATCCTCGGTATCGTCAATCCGCCGGTGAATCCGCCCAAGCGCAGCTACTGGGTGGGCGAGCCGGAGCGGGGCGAGAATATCGAGCGTTGGGAAGCGGCGGCCGAGAAGCGTCCTGGCAGCTGGTGGGAGGACTGGGTGCAGTGGCTGGTGCCCAAGAGTGGCGCCCTGGTGGCCCCGCCCAAGCCCCACAAGGATTTTCCGGCCCTGGCGCCGGCGCCGGGCACCTACGTGCTGGAACCCTGAGGCAGGCATGGGAAGGGGAAAGCCCGGCGGGGGAGCTACGACAAAAGGCTTAATCCAGATCAAGCCAAGCATCCCGGATTGTGATATCGTGGGCGGCTTTGTTTTTAGGCCCCAGACTCGATGAGCTCCACCGCTTTCCCCCCTCTCAAAATCAAAGGTAAGACCCTGGTGCCCATCGTCCAGGGGGGAATGGGGGTCGGTATTTCCGCCCACCGCCTGGCTGGTACCGTCGCCTCCCTCAACGGGGTGGGGACCATCGCCAGCGTCGATCTGCGCCGCCACCACCCGGACCTGATGGCCGAGACCGGCCGTTCCCGCAACCGGGAAGCCATCGAAAAGGCCAACCTGATCGCCCTCGACCGGGAAATCAAGATGGCCCAGGACATCGCCCAGGGCCGCGGCGTCATCGCCGTGAACGTCATGCGGGCGGTGACCCAGTACCAGGATTACGTGCGTCAGTCCTGTCAGTCCGGCGCCGAGGCCATCGTCATGGGTGCCGGCCTGCCCCTGGATCTGCCCGAATTGACCGAGGGCTACCCGGACGTGGCCCTGGTGCCCATTCTTTCCGACGTGCGCGGCATCGTGCTGCTGCTGAAGAAATGGATGCGCAAGAACCGCCTCCCCGACGCCATCGTCATCGAACATCCCCGCTACGCCGGCGGCCACCTGGGTGCCGCCAAGAAGGAGGATGTGAACGATCCCCGCTTCAACTTCGAGGTGGTCATCCCCGGCGTGCTGGAAGCCTTCGAGGAAATGGGCATTGCTTCCGAGAAGATTCCCCTGATTCCGGCTGGCGGCATCAACAGCCACGAACGGGTGCGGGAGCTGATCGACATGGGCGCTGCCGCCGTGCAGCTGGGCAGTGCCTTCGCCGTGGCCGAAGAGGGCGACGCCGACATCGAATTCAAGAAGGTCCTGGCCGGCGCCAAGGACAAGGACGTGGTGGACTTCATGAGCTGTGCCGGCCTGCCGGCCCGGGCAGTGAAGACCCCCTGGCTGGAAAAGTACCTGAACCGGGAAGAAAAGCTCATGGCTGCCGCCGCCGGCAAGGAGCACAAATGCACCCTGGCCTGGGACTGCCTGCTGCAGTGCGGCCTGCGGGACAGCAACCCCAAGCATGGCCAGTTCTGCATCGACAACCAGTTGGCTGCCGCCGTCACCGGCGACGTGCAGAAGGGCCTTTTCTTCCGCGGCGCCTCCAGCCTGCCGTTTGGTTCCGCCATTCGCCCCGTGCGAGAATTGATGCATTATCTGCTGACTGGCGAAAAACCCGTCTTCACATGACCTCCACGGCGCTGCAGGTTTCCGACACCTACCCGGCATCCCATTCCGGCATTCGTGCCGCGGAAGGAACTGCCGGGGCGTCCCTGGACCTGCTGCGCATCGTGCGCATCAACGAACAGATCAAGGCGGTGGTGGCCGTCGCCTTCAAGATCAACATCATGGCCCTGAACGCCATCTTCCTGGCCAAGCGGGCCGGCAGTGCCGCCCTCGGCTTCGGCGTTCTCTCCAACGAATTGCGAGTCTTCTCCCGGGACCTGCGGACCCAGATGGAGTCCCTGCGCCAGCTGATCCACGCCTCCGTGGTGGAAGTGTCCCGCCTGCTGCAGCATTCCCGCTATTCCCGCCTGCTGGCGGCCGGTGTCCAGCTTTCCGGCGGCAACGCCCGCCTGGAAGAGGTGCTGCGGCGGCGCGACCGGGAGGCCCAGGTGCGGCGCGAGACCCTTTCCCGCCTGCGGCGCGAGCTGAAGCTGGCCCTGGAAGATGCTTTCCAGCTGGTGGAGCTGGGCGGCGTGCTGGCCAAGTCGGCCAAGATCGAAGCCGCCTACGGGCAAAGCTTTACCGGGGCCCTGGCCCAGGTTTCCGGCGAGTTCGACGGCATTGTCGAAGAGATCCGCGGTTCCCTGGAGACCCTGAAAAAATCCAGCTTCTTCGGGGGGAGATAATGAAAAAGACCCAGACCATCTTTCAGGACGGCACCCACAAGTGGGTGGCCATCGTGCGCGATCCGGAACGTCCCGACTCCCTCATCGACACCAATGAGTACCTGGTGGCCAACGGCGTCCAGGGGCTGATCCTGGACCCGGGCGGCGCCGAGATTTTCCCGGCGGTGTTCTCCGCCCTGGCGGCCGAGTTCGATCCGTCCGCAGTGGTCGGCCTGTTCGCTTCCCACCAGGACCCGGACATCATCTCCTCCCTGGCCATGTGGCTGGAATTCAATCCCAAGATGCACTGCTACACCAGCTGGCTCTGGGAGAGCTTCATTCCCCATTTCGGCGGCACCAGCGACACCTTCGTGCCCATTCCCGACGAGGGTATGGAGATCGGCCTCAACGGCCTCACCCTGACGGCGGTGCCGGCCCACTACCTGCATTCCTCCGGCAATTTCCACCTCTACGACCGCCAGGCCCGCATGTACTTCTCCGGCGACGTCGGCGCCGCCCTGCTGCCGCCCGAGGAGGCTGGCCTCTTCGTCGAGGATTTTGACCGCCACATCAAGCACGCCGAAGGCTTCCACCGTCGCTGGATGGGTTCCAACGAAGCCAAGCGCCGCTGGTGCGAGCGGGTGGCCCAGATGGAAATCGACATGCTCTGCCCCCAGCACGGCGCTATCTACCAGGGGGCCGACGTGCAGCGCTTCATCAACTGGTTCGACGAGCTGCAGGTCGGCATCCTGCGCGGCTGAGCGGCCTCTCCCGCCCTCCTGTTTCGCCCGGCGCCGGACACCTGTCCGGCGCTTTTGATTCCAGTCAAGGAGTCCTCCTGCCGGGCTGGGCAGAATCTGCCTGAACCCCAGAGAGGAAGCAGGCATGACCCCCATCCGAGACTACATGAGTGGCGACCACCGCCGCTGCGACGACCTGTTCGCGGCCGTGGAGCAGTCCCTCGCCCAACCCGACCCGGCCTTGCCGGCCCAGCTCTTCGCCGATTTCTGCCAAGCCACCCTGGCCCATTTCCAGGCGGAAGAGGAAACCCTCTTTCCCGCCTTCGAGCAGGCCACCGGCATCCGCATGGGGCCCACCCAGATGATGCGGCTGGAACATGTGCAGATGCGCAGTCTCATGGACGAGGCGCGCCAGGCCCTGGCCGCCGGCGACCAGGACGACTACCTGGGGGCGGCCGAGACCCTGCTGATCCTCATGCAGCAGCACAACCTGAAGGAAGAAAACGTCTTGTATCCCATGTGCGACGAACATCTGGCCGGGCATGCCGGTGAGCTGCTGCCCCTGCTGCAGAAGACCACCGGGAGTGCCCAGTCATGAGTGCCCGCGACGAAGCCACCCTGGTGGTGGATGCCCGCATGATGGAGCCGCCCGAACCCTTCGTGCGCACCATGGAGGGCCTGGATGAGCTGAAGGACGGGGAAAAGATGCTGCTCCTGCTCTACCGGGAGCCCCATCCCCTGTACCGCACCCTGGTGAACAACGGCTATACCTACCGTTCCCAGACCGCAGAAGACGGCACGGTGGAGATTCTCATCTGGAAGGTGGCGGCCTGAGGTCCCTGGCGCCGGCCCGTCGCCGCTGATCGTCACGCCGCCGCCCAGGACGCTTCCCATGCAAGCCATGCTGTCCTTCGACCAGGCCCCGCCCCTGGCGGCGCCCCTGCGCTTCTTCCTCAGCGCCCCCCTGTTCGCGGCGGCCGCCGGCCTGCTCCTGCTGCTCCTCGGGCCGGAGCTGCTGGCCTCCCGCTGGACCGCCGGCGCCCTGGCCTTCACCCACCTGCTGACGGCCGGCTTCATGCTGCAGACCATGGTCGGTGCCCTGCTGCAGATCCTGCCGGTGGCCACCGGCGCCGGCGTGGCCCGGCCCCTGGGCGTGGCCCGGGCGGTGCACGGCCTGCTTACCCTGGGGCTGCTGTTCCTGGTGGGGGCCTTCCTCACCTACCGCAGCGAACTGTTCCAGGGCGCCCTGTTGTGTCTCGGTGGCGGCATTCTTATCTTCCTCGTTGCCGTCGGCCGGGCCCTGGTTCAGATTCCCATGGGCAGCACCATCCAGTGGGCCCTCAAGCTGGCCGTGGCCGGCCTCGGCGTGACGGTGCTGCTGGGCCTGTCCATGCTGGTCAACCTGGCCTGGGGGCTGTCCTGGCCCCTGCTGGAAATCACCGGCATCCACCTGGCCTGGGGCCTGGTGGGCTGGGGCGTGCTGCTGCTGTCCGGCGTCGCCTACGTGGTGGTGCCCATGTTCCTCCTGACGCCGGCTTTTCCCGGCTGGCTGACCCGGCTCCTGGCGCCCCTGCTGTTCCTGCTGCTGGCCCTGTGGAGCGGCGCCGAGGCGGCCGGCTGGGGCGGCGCCCCCCTCCTGGCGGCCCTGGTGGCGGCCGGTTGCGGCACCTTTGCCCTGGCGACCCTGTGGTTGCTGGTGCGCAGCAAGCGGGCCAGGCTCGATGCCACCCAGCGCTACTGGCGGCTGGGGCTGGCCTGCGCCGTCGGCGGGGCGGCCCTGTGGGCGGTGGGGCAGCTGTGGCCGGCCCTGGGCCTGTGGCCCGGGCTGCCCCTGCTGCTGGGCATGCTCCTGCTGGTGGGCGGGTTCATGTCGGTGATCACCGGCATGCTGTACAAGATCGTGCCCTTCCTCATCTGGCTGCATCTGCAGAACGCGGGCCAGGGCCGGGTGCTGGCGCCGAACATGAAGCGCATCCTGGCCGAGAGCGCCATGGCGCGGCAGATGGCGGCCCATGCCGCTTCCCTGGCCCTGCTGCTGGCCGCCGTGGTCCGCCCCGCCTGGTTCGCCTGGCCGGCCGGACTGGCCCTGCTGCTGTCCAACCTGTGGTTGCTGGTGAACCTCTGGCGCTGCCTGCAGGTCTATCGGCGGCACCTGCGGCATATCGGCGAGCAACTCGCCACGGCTGCCTGATTTTTCGGAGATTCCATGTTCAAGGCCTTTTTCAGCGCCCCCCACCGGGTCATGTTCGCCCTCGGCGCCCTGCAGAGCCTGCTGGCGGTGCTGTTCTGGGCGGCGGACCTGGGCGGCCGCTATGCCGGACTCTATGGGGCTCCGGCCTGGGCCCTGCCCGGCATCTGGCTGCATGGGGCCCTGATGCTGTTCGGCCTGTTCCCCCCCTTCATCTTCGGCTTTCTCATGACGGCCCTGCCCAAGTGGGTGAGCGCCCCGGCCCTGACGCGGGGCCAGTACCTGCCGGCCTTCGCTCTGCTGGCAGGCGGCTGGCTGCTCTTCTGGGGCGGCCTGCTGGCGGCGCCCCTGGCCGTGTCCGGCCTGGTGGTGGCGTCCCTCGGCTGGCTGTGGGGCTTGGTCGCCCTGGCCCGGGCCGTGACCTGGCCCCAGCCCCGGGGCTTCGCACCGGACCGTTCCCACGCCTACGCGCTGCTGGCCGCCCTGGGGCTGGGCCTGGTCGCCCTCTGGGCCTATGCCTGGGGCCTGGCAGCCATGGCCGGCGACGGGGTGCGGGCCGGCATCGAGCTGGGGCTGTGGGGCTGCCTGCTGCCGGTGTTCTTCATCGTCAGCCATCGCATGCTGCCCTTCTTCACTGCAGCGGTGCTGAAGAACTACACCATCTACCGACCCATGCCCCTGCTGTGGCTGGTGCTGGCCTGTTTCCTTGGCCACGCCCTGCTGGCCCTGGTCGGCTGGCACGGAGCCCTGTGGCTGCCGGACGCCGTTGCCGCCGCCGTGGTCATCCATTTCTCCTGGAAGTGGCAGCTTCGGCGCAGCCTGGCGGTGCCCATGCTGGCCATGATCCACGGCGCCACCGTCTGGCTGGGCCTGGGGCTGGTGCTCTATGCCTGCCAGGGGCTGGCCCTGGCGCTGGGCGGCAGCTTCGGCGGCCTGGCGCCCCTGCACGCCATCAGCATCGGCTATTTTGTTTCCATGCTGCTGGGCATGGTCACCCGGGTCACCCTGGGGCATTCGGGCCGGCCCATCAACGCCGGGGATCAGACCACCTGGCCCCTGTTCTGGCTGTTCCAGAGCGTGCCCCTGCTGCGCATCGCCGGCGAGTTCCTGCCCCTGTCCGGCCCCTTCAACCTGCAGTGGCTGGCCAGCCTGGCCTGGCTGCTGGTGTTCGCCCTGTGGGTGCGGCGCCACGGCGCCATGTACCTGCGGCCCCGGCCCGACGGCCAGCCCGGCTGACGGATCGCGGAGCCATCCCATGTACCTGGCCCTCAAGCATCTGCACATCACCTGCGTCGTCCTCTCCGGCCTCGGATTCCTCCTGCGCGGATTCTGGATGCTGCAGGAGTCGCCTCGACTGCAGGGGCGCCTGCCGCGGGTGGCGCCCCATGTGGTGGATACCCTGCTGCTCGGCAGCGCCCTGGCCCTGGCCTTTCTCTCCGGCCAGTATCCCTTCGTCCAGGGCTGGCTGACGGCCAAGGTGCTGGCCCTGCTGGCCTACATCGGCTGTGGCAGCGTGGCCCTCAAGCGGGGGCGCAGCAAGGCGGTGCGGGGCATCTTTTTCGTCATGGCCCTGTCGTGTTTCGCCTATATCGTTTCCGTTGCCCTGACGCGTCATCCCGCCGGCTTCTTCGCCGGTCTGTGAAAGGAATTGCATGAGCCACAGCCTGTTGGGCGCCGCCGCCCCCAGTTTCGACGAACCCCTGGAAATGCTGGATGCCTGTCACGGTCGCATCCAGGCCCAGATCGAGACCCTGCGTCGCCTGGTGCAGCACCTGCCCCGGCACGGTGCCGACCAGGCTGCCCGGGAGGCGGCCCAGGGCGTGCTGCGCTATTTCTCCGTGGCCGCTCCCCATCACCATGCGGACGAGGAGGATGACCTCTTTCCCGCCCTGCGGGCGAGCCAGGCGGTGGCCCGGGAAGCGGCGGTGGCGGCTCAGGTGGAGGCCCTCATCGAGCGCATCCTGGCCGATCACCGGCGCATGGACCGGGCCCGGGACGAGGTGCTGGCCCGCCTGCAGGCCATCGTCGCGGCCCAGCCGGGGGAATGCAGCGAGGCCCTGCCGGCGGCCATGGTGGAAGGGCTGGCCGAGCTTTATCTGGGACACATCGATCTGGAAACCCGGGAGCTGCTGCCCCTGGGGCGGCGCCTGCTGTCCCCCGAGCAGGCGGCCGCCGTCGGCCGCAGCATGGCGGCACGGCGGGGGGCGGTGTTTCCGGAAGGGGAACAGTAGGACTGCCGGCACTCCTGGACTAAGCCCGGGCAATAATCCGGGCAATAAAAAAAGCGGCTCCGCGGAGCCGCTTTTTTGTTTGACGCTTGCCCGGGATCAGGCCGACTGGTGGGTCATCAGCTTTTTCAGGCCCGGGATGTCCAGGATGCGGATGTGCTTTTGCTGCACGGCGATCAGACCTTCTTCCTGGAAGCGGGAGAAGGCGCGGGAAACGGTTTCCAGCTTGAGGCCCAGGTAGCTGCCGATTTCTTCCCGGGTCATGCGCAGGTAGAACTCGGCGTGGGAATAGCCGCGGGCGGTGAAGCGCTGGGAGAGATTGAGGAGGAAGGCGGCCAGCCGTTCTTCCGCCCGCATGGTGCCGAGCAGCATCATGACCCCGTGGTCGCGCACGATCTCCCGGCTCATCACCTTGTGGAAGTGGTGCTGCAGGGCCACGATCTCCCGGGACAGGCCTTCCAGGCGGGGGAAGGGGATGATGCAGACTTCGCTGTCTTCCAGGGCCACCGCGTTACAGGAATGGTGTTCGGTGCTGATGCCGTCCAGGCCCAGCAGCTCGCCGGCCATCTGGAAGCCGGTGACCTGGTCGCGGCCGTCTTCCAGCAGCACGTCGGTCTTGAAGAAACCGGCGCGGATGGCGTAGATGGATTCGAAGGCCTCCCCGGCCCGGTACAGGTGGTCGCCGCGCTTGATCTTGCGGCGGGTGCTGACCAGTTCGTCCAGCTTGGACATCTCGGTCTCGTTGAGACCGTAGGGAAGACACAGTTCTTGCAGGTTACAGTTCGAGCAGGCGGTCTTGATGACCGACAGGGTAATTTCTTGGGCGCTGGTCTTCTTCAACGGCATGCTGTTCCTCGCTGGGCCAAGGGCGTTCGGATGGTGGTAACCTGCGCCGGAAGGCCCTTTGGAAGCCTTTGATCCAGGTCAACGTGCCCCAGTTCCTGCACCACGATAATAAGCCGCACCTAATGTGTGGTTCTGCAACGACTGTTTTTCAATGACATTTACCGCCAACAACCTGGTTTTCGATCCCCAGATCATCCGCCGCTTCGACGTCAATGGACCGCGCTACACGTCCTATCCGACGGCTGACCGTTTTGTCGAAGCCTTCGATGCCGAGGCCCTGAAGCTGTGGTTGGGCAAACGCAACATCGGCGGTATCAGCCGACCGCTGTCATTATACTTCCACATCCCCTTCTGTAACACCATCTGCTACTACTGCGCCTGTAACAAGATCATCACCAAGGATCACGGCCGCAGCGCCAAGTACATCAAGTACCTGGGCAAGGAGATGGCCCTGCAGGCCGAGTACCTGCTGGACGGGGATCGGGAAGTCTCCCAGCTGCACTGGGGCGGCGGCACGCCCACCTTCCTCTCCCATGAGGAAATGCACCAGCTGATGGACCTCACCCACCGCCATTTCAAGCTGGTGGATGGGGCCGAGATTTCCATCGAAGTGGATCCGCGCAAGGTGGACCGGCCCACCGTGGCCCTGCTCGGCGAGCTGGGCTTCAACCGCATGAGCCTGGGCGTCCAGGATTTCGACGAGCGGGTGCAGCAGGCCATCAATCGCATCCAGACCGAGGAAGAAACCTTCACGGTGATGGACCAGGCGCGCAAGAGCGGCTTCAAGTCCATCAGCGTGGACCTCATCTACGGCCTGCCCCACCAGACGGTGATGGGCTTCAACCGCACCCTGGAGCGGGTCCTGGCCATGGACCCGGAGCGTCTCTCCATCTACAACTATGCCCACCTGCCGGGCCTCTTCAAGCCCCAGCGGCGCATCAACGAGAGCGACCTGCCCAACGCCGACACGCGCCTGCAGCTGCTCTCCCTGGCCATCAAGAAGCTGACCGATGCCGGCTACGTCTTCATCGGCATGGACCACTTCGCCAAGCCGGACGACGAGCTGGCCGTGGCCCAGCGCCAGGGCCGGCTGCACCGCAATTTCCAGGGCTACTCCACCCATGCGGACTGCGACATGCTGTCCTTCGGCATTTCCTCCATCGCCAAGGTGGGGCCCACCTACAGCCAGAACTACCGCACCCTGGACGAGTACTACGACCGCCTGGACGCCGGCGTGCTGCCGGTGCTGCGGGGCATCGAGCTGACCGCCGACGACCTGCTGCGCCGTTCCATCATCCAGGCCCTGATGTGCCATTTCGAAATCTCCACCGAGTCCATCGAAATCGCCCACCTGATCGACTTCAAGAAGTACTTCGCCGCCGAACTGGAGGACCTGAAGGAACTGGAGCGGGGCGGGCTGGTGAAGGTGGACGACAAATGGATCACCGTGCTGCCCCCGGGACGTCTCCTGGTGCGGGCCATCTCCATGGTGTTCGACAAATATCTGCGCGCCGATCGGCAGCGCACCCGTTACAGCAAGGTCATCTGACCGGGCTACGGGATACCGCGTTTAACTTGAGGCAAGCCTCAGGGGGGAAAAGCCGGGCGCTGGGGGAAACCCCAGTGCCCGGTATAATTTTGGCCATGGCCTTTTTCACTTTCCGCACGGCGCTCCCACGTGGCTGACTCCTTCCTGCCCACCCTGCTTTCCGTCCTCCTCGTCGGCTTTCTCGGCGGCACCCACTGCATCGGCATGTGCGGCGGCATCGTCGGCGCCCTCTCTCTGGGGCAGGCCGGAGGCAGCCGCTGGTCCCTGCATCTGGCCTACAACCTGGGGCGTATCGCCAGCTATGGCCTGGCCGGCCTCCTGGCGGGGGCCGTCGGCGCGGCCGGCGCCCACCTGGGAGAGCAATGGTCCCTGCGCCTGGTGCTCTACGTGCTGGCCAACCTGATGCTGGTGGCCCTGGGCCTTTATCTGCTTGGCGCCACCCAGGCCCTGGCGTGGACCGAGCGGGCAGGCCAGGGCCTGTGGCGCCGTCTGCAGCCCTTTTCCAAACGTTTTCTGCCCGCCCGCAGCCCGGCCCAGGCCTTTCCCCTGGGCTTGCTGTGGGGCTGGCTGCCCTGCGGTCTGGTATACAGTGTGCTGACCACCGCCCTGGTGAGCGGCAGCGCCGCCCGGGGCGGCGCGGTGATGCTGGCCTTCGGCCTGGGCACCCTGCCCAACCTGCTGCTGGCCGGCCTCCTGGCGGCGCGGCTGAAGGATTTCGTGCGGCGCCCCTGGGTGCGCGGCATCGCCGGGCTGAGCGTGCTCGGCTTCGGCCTGTGGGGCCTGCTGGGTGCCTGGCGCCTGGCCCATAACATCTAGAAATGCTGAGGAGCAGACGATGCTGAATTTCCTGCTGGCGGTCGATGGTTCCGCTTGTTCCCTGCGGGCCGTGGATCACCTGATTTCCCGCCTCTCCTGGTACCGGGAAGTGCCGACGGTGCACCTGCTCTACGTGCATCCGCCCATTCCCGACGGCCGGGTGCAGCGCCACCTGGGCCACGAAACCCTGGAGCGCTACTACCGGGAGGACAGCGTGGAACGCCTGGAGGCGGCCGAGGCCAAGCTCAAGGCCGCCGGGGTGGCCTACCAGCGGCACATCCACGTGGGCCAGCCGGGGGCCGTCATCGCCCATCAGGCCGCTGAACTGGGGGCCGACCTGGTGCTGCTCGGCAGCCACGGCTGGAGCGCCATCGCCGGGGCCGTCATGGGCTCGGTGGCCACCCGGGTGGTGCATGAAACCACGGTGCCCGTCCTGCTGGTGAAATAGGCGGCAGGCCGTCTGCCAGCGCAGCCGGCCTGATCCCCGGCATGAGCGGGCGGGGAGGAGGGCTGCGTCCATCCCCGCGCAACGAAGAAACCCCTGGCCGTGCCGGCGGTCTGTAACCATGGGGTTTGAGCCCCTCTGTTACTGGCGGCTAAGGGCGCCTGCGCCCATAATTAGCCATTGCTAATGTTTCTTGCCGAGTTGCCCGTGTCCCAGTCCCCTGCCGCTCCTTCTTCCTCCCGCCTCGACCTGCCCATTGCCGGCATGACCTGCGCCGCCTGTTCGGCCCGCATCGAGAAAGTGCTGAACCGCCTGCCCGGCGTGGAAGCCAGCGTCAATCTGGCGGCGGAGCGGGCCAGCGTCGCCTTGAACAGCGAGGAAACCACGCCCCAGCGGGTGGTGGAGGCCATCGAGAAGGCCGGTTTTTCCGTGCCGCCGGCCACGGTGGAACTGGAACTTACCGGCATGACCTGCGCCGCCTGCGCGGCCCGCATCGAGAAGGTGCTGAACCGTCTGCCCGGCGTCGAAGGTGCGGTGAACCTGGCCGCCGAGCGGGCCCGTATCCGCTACGTGCCGGGTCTGGTGGATACGGCCCGGCTGATCAGTGCCGTGGAAAAAGCCGGCTTCGGCGCCCGGGTGGCCAGCGACACCACCCGGGAAGAGGAAAAGGCCCGCAAGGCCGCCCTCTACGCCGCCGAGAAGCGCCGCTTCTTCATCGCCGCCCTGCTCACCCTGCCCCTGGTGGCCCAGATGGTCACCATGTTCGGCCCGGCGCCGGAACATGGCCACAGCGATCTGCTGCCTCGCTGGCTGCAACTGCTGCTGGCCACCCCGGTGCAGTTCTGGATCGGCTGGCGCTTCTACGACGGCGCCTACAAGGCCCTGCGCGGCGGTGGCGCCAACATGGACGTGCTGGTGGCCCTGGGCACCACCATGGCCTACGTCTTTTCCCTGGTGGTGACCCTCTTCGGGCTGGAGCACCAGCACGTCTATTTCGAAGCCTCCGCCGCCGTCATCACCCTGGTGCTGCTGGGCAAGCTGCTGGAGGCCCGGGCCAAGGCCAAGACCACCGCCGCCCTGGAAGCACTGGTGCGCCTGCAGCCCAAGACCGCCCGGGTCGAACGCCATGGTGAACTGGTGGAGCTGGACGTGGCCCTGCTCATTCCCGGCGACGTCTTCATCGTCCGCCCCGGCGAAGCGGTGCCGGTGGACGGAGAGGTGATCGAGGGCGCTTCCAGCGTCAATGAAGCCATGCTCACCGGCGAGTCCATGCCCGTCGGCAAGCAGGCGGGCGACGCCGTCTTCGCCGCCACCAGCAACGGCCAGGGCATGCTGCGCTGCCGTGCTACCGGCGTCGGCGAACACACCCTGCTGGCCGGCATCATCCGCCTGGTGGCCGAGGCCCAGGGCTCCAAGGCCCCGGTGCAGCGGCTGGCCGACAAAATCTCTGCCATTTTCGTGCCGGTGGTCTGCGCCATCGCCCTGGTCACCTTCGGTCTGTGGTGGTGGCTGGGGGGCGATTTCACCACCGCCCTGGTCAATGCGGTGGCGGTGCTGGTCATCGCCTGCCCCTGCGCCCTGGGCCTGGCCACGCCCACCGCCATCATGGTGGGCACCGGCCGGGGCGCCGCCGCCGGCATCCTGGTGAAGAATGCGGAAGCCCTGGAGCGGGCGGAAAAATTGAAAGTGCTGGCGGTGGACAAGACCGGCACCCTGACCCGGGGCGAACCGGCGGTGACCGACATCGTCGCCCTGGGCGCCAGCGAAGACGAGGTGCTGGCCCTGGCGGCAGCCCTGGAGCAGGGCTCGGAACATCCCCTGGCCCGGGCCGTGCTGGCCGAACAGAAAGCCCGGGGCCTGGCGATGCAGGCGGTGAGCGGCTTTGCCGCCGTGGCCGGCCACGGGGTGGAAGGGACGGTTTCCTCCCGGGCCCTGCTGCTGGGCAGCCCGTCCTGGGCGGCGGAGCGGGGTGCCATGGTGGAGAATGGCGTCCTTGCTGCCTTGCAGGGACAGGGAAAGACGGTGGTGGTGCTGGCCGAACAGCAGGCCGATGGCAGCGTGGCCCTGGGCCTGATCGCCATCGCCGACCCCCTGCGGGAAAGTTCCAAGGCTGCGGTGGCGCGGCTGCTGGCCTTGGGCGTGGAAGTGGTGATGCTCACCGGAGACAACCGGGCCACGGCGGCGGCCATTGCCGCCCAGGCCGGTATCGCCCGTTTCGAGGCCGAAGTATTGCCCGGCGACAAGGCAGCGGCGGTGCAAAAACTGAAACAGGGCGGCCGTCTGGTGGCCATGGCCGGCGACGGCATCAACGACGCCCCGGCCCTGGCGGCAGCCGACGTCAGCTTCGCCATGGGCGCCGGTTCCGACGCCGCGGTGGAGGCCGCCGACCTGACCCTGGTGAAAAGCGACCTCATGGGTGTGGCCCACGCCATTGCGCTTTCCCGGGCCACCCTGTCGAAGATCCGCCAGAACCTGTTCTTCGCCTTCATCTACAACGTGCTGGGCATTCCCCTGGCCGCCTTCGGCCTGCTCAACCCGGTGGTGGCCGGCGCCGCCATGGCCTTGAGTTCGGTGTCGGTGGTGAGCAATTCCCTTCTGCTGCGGCGCTGGTTGCCGAAATAGGGGCGTTAGCCACAGAGGACACAGAGTTCACAGAGGGTTCTTTGTCGTTGTTGATGTGGGTTCTGCGTCGACCACCGGCCTGGAAGGCGCCGATGGTTTTAAACTCTGTGTTCTCTGTGCCCTCTGTGGCCAAGTTTTTTAAGTGAGGATTCCATGGCAACAACAACCATCCCCGTCGGCGGCATGAGCTGCCAGAAATGTGTGGCCTCCCTTACCGGCGTGCTGTCCAAGCTGCCCGGGGTGGAAAAGGCCGAAGTGCTGCTGGAGCCGGGCCAGGCCACCGTCACCTACGATCCGGCCCAGGTGGGCGAGGCCCGCCTGCGGGAAGCGGTGGAGGATGCGGGCTTCGACGCCCTGTAACTCTCCCGGTTCCGGCATGAAAAAGCCGCCTGCCCGTTGCCGGGCGGCGGCTTTTGTTTTGTGGGGCGGCCGAGCGCTCAGGCCGGCGTCGCCTCCACCCAGATGCGATGGGCGATCTCGTGTTCCAGGGCCAGTTCCACCTGTTCGCAGAGGACCACGGTGAGGGGCTGCTGGCGCAGTACCTGGATGGCGTGGGGCGGCACCAGGCCGTAGGCGTGGAGCTGTTCGGCCAACACTGCGGGGATGTCCGCATCGAAGTGGGCCAGGTTGGCCCGGGTGCCTTCGGGGATGCCGGTGAGGCGCAGGGCTTCGTGGGTGGCGGGGCTCATGCGAACAGTCTCAGCAGGTGGTTGAGGATGCCGCCGATGAGGAAGGCGGTGGGAATGATCAGGGCCAGCAGCACCACGGCCACCTTCAGGCCCTGTTCCTTGACGATCATCATGACGCTGGCGATGCAGGGCACGAACAGGGTGATGGTGACCATGCCGACCACGGCCTGGATGGCCGAGAGGTGCTCGGTCATGGCGAACAGGCCGGTGGCGCCGAAGTCACGCCGCAGGAAGCCCATGACGAAGGCGGCGCTGGCCTCCTTGGGCAGGCCCAGCCAGCCGGAGACCAGGGGCTCGCCGGCCTCGATGATGGCCGGCAGGGCGCCGATCTTGTCCAGGGCGAACATGAGGAAGGTGCCGATGAGGAAGAGGGGAATCACCTCCACCAGATACCACTTCAGGCGGCCGCCGGTCTTCTTCAGCACATTGCCCAGCACCGGCCAGCGCAGGGGCGGCAGCTCGGTCATGAGGGGGATGCGCTTGCCCGGGATGAGGCGGGAGGCGAGCCAGCCGGAACTGAGCAGCACCACCAGGATGCACACGGCCCAGGTCAGCAGGGCGCCGAAGGAAACGCCGCCGAGGAGGCCCAGCACCACGCCCAGCTGGGCCGAACAGGGGATGGCCAGGGCCAGCAGGAAGGTGGTGATGAGACGCTCCCGCGGCGTGGCCAGGATGCGGGTGGTGAGGGTAGCCATGGTGACGCAGCCCAGGCCCAGCACCATGGGCAGCACGGCCTTGCCGTTGAGGCCGATGGCGGCGAAGGTGCGGTTGGCGATGACCGTCAGGCGCGGCAGGTAGCCCGAATCCTCGAGGATGCCGAAGGCGAAGAAGAAGGTGGTGACGATGGGCAGGATGAGGGCCAGGGCGTAGGTCATGCCCATGGTCCACAGGCCGTACTCGCCCACCAGCAGCTCGACGATCCAGGGGATGGAGACGTGGTTCTGCACCAGCTCGGTGAAGGCCGGATTGAGGACGCCGCCGAAGAAGTCCTCCTCGAACAGGCCCACCAGGGTGCTGGCGCCGAAGACGCCGACGAACTCATAGAGCAGGAACAGCACGCCCAGCAGGATGGGCCAGCCCCACACCGGATGCACCGCCAGCTGGCCGGCGGTGAGGGGTTTGCCGCTGGCCGGCTTCTTTCCTTCCCTGGCCACGGTGCGGGTGAGGGCCTCGGCGGCCCGGCCCCGTTCGCCGGAAAGGAGGGCGGCCAGGGGCTGGCCGGTGAATTCCCCTTCCAGGTTCAGGCGCAGGGCGGCGAGGAGGGCGGCGGTCTTGGGGAAGTGCTGGTCGAGCCAGGCTTCCAGTTCCGGGTCGTGGCCCAGATAGAGGATGGCCAGGCCCCGGGCCGAGAGGTGGGCATGGGGGACGTCGCTGGCGAACTGGGCGGCGAGGCGGCCGATGGCGCTTTCCACGGCGTCGTCGTAGCAGAGCAGAGGCTCGGGCCGGGCCGCCTTGGCGAGGGCGGCCTCCAGGGCGCCGACGCCTTCGTTGCGGGTGGCGACGCCGCTGATGACGGGAATGCCCAGGGCTTCGGCCAGCAGCTTGTCATCGACGCCGATGCCCCGCTGTTCGGCCTCGTCGGCCATGTTCAGCATCAGCACCATGGGCACCCCCAGGTCCGCCAGCAGGGCGGTGAGGGTCAGGGTGCGGCGCAGGTTCTTGGCGTCGCCCACCTGTACCAGGCAGTTCAGGTTCTCCTGCAGCAGGGCCCGCAGGGTGGCCCGCTCGTCGTCGCTGCGGGAGGGCAGGGAGAGTACCCCCGGGGTGTCCAGCACCTGCTGTTCCTTGTGGATTTTCAGGGTGGCCCGGGAGACTTCCACCGTGGTGCCCGGATAGTTGGACACATTGACGTAGGTGCCGGTGAGGCGGTGGAAGAGGACGGACTTGCCGACGTTGGGGTGGCCTACCAGGGCCACCACCAGGCCGGCGGGGGCGGCGGCCGCTGCTTCGTTGTCGGCCAGGGGGGAAGGACGGGTGCTTTCTGCGGAGGTTTCCATCGGCTGCCTGGGGTGGGTGGCTGGGAGGCGGGGCTTCAGTGCCGGGGAGCGGGGTGCGCTGCAGCGGTCTGGGCAGGGCTGCGCTCCAGGGGCCCCAGGGTCAGCCCGAGAAGGAGTACCAGGGAGGCGGCAAGGACGGAACGCAGCATGGAAGACCCCGAAAGGTGGCCGCCGGAATGTGTGGAAGCGGAGCGGCAATGGCGCTAATGATAACTCATCTCATTTGAGTTTGACAGTTGAGATTGCAGGCGAGGCCGCCAGCACGAAATCCCAGCCGTCCGGGAGGAGGGCTGGGAGCCAGTAAGGGCGCGCCTTTTCAGGCGGTCAGGGCGGCCGGGTCCGGGGCGCCTACCAGACGAAGAAGACCACGTACCAGACCGCGCCGATCAAGGCCGGGGCCAGGGTATAGATGGAGAAGGCCGCCACGCGCCGGCCCCAGGCCGGGGTGGTCTGCAGCACCAGGCGCAGCCCCAGCCACAGGGCGAAGCCGATGCCCAGGGCGAGGATGGCGATGCGGGCATCCGGCACCCAGGGCAGGATCACCCGTTCGCCCTTGAGCTGGCTCAGGGTGAGCATGGAAAGACCGAGGAAGACGTTGGCCCCGGCCAGGGGCACCAGGCCCAGGGCCAGGCGCCGCCAGGGCAGCTGGGGGCTGGCAACGATGCGGCTGGCCAGGGCGACGACGCCGAGCAGGGCCAGGGCAATGGCGCAGCCGCCGCCCAGGATGTAGGCCAGGATGCACAGGCCGTCGAGCCAGGTGAAGACGTCGCCCACCTCCGGGTAGTGGGTGAGCAGCCACCAGGGGGCGTTGTCCTGCAGCAGGAGGAAGGAGTCGTGGTCGATGAGCCAGTTGGCGGCGGCGGTCTTCAGGGCCACGAACCAGGGGCTGACGGTCCACTGGAAGGCGGCGGTGGCGATGCCGAGGACGCCGAAGAGCAGGGTCATGGCCTCGCCGGTGTGGATCTGTTCCGCCTTGCTGGCGAGGATTTCCGCATCCGGGCGGCGGGGCGACAGCTGCACCGCCTCCCGGTGGCCGGCGCAGCGGCCGCAGGCATGGCAGTCGGAGGCTCCGGTCATGCGCCGGATATCCACCAGGGGGGCGCAATTGACGGGCTGGGCCGGCGCCGCGGCCGTATCCCAGGCGGCCCGGTCCACGCGGAAGTGTACCGGAGCGACCTTGGCCAGGAGGGAGAAGACGCCGGAGGCGGGGCACAGGTGGCGGCACCACACCCGCTTGCCCTTGCCGTAGAGCAGGCCCACCGCCACGGCGGCGACGGAAGAGCCGCCCAGCACCAGCAGGGCGGCCTTGGGGTATTCATAGACGCTGACCAGCTGGCCGAAGACGGTGGTGCACACGAAGGCGACGAAGGGCCAGCCGCCCCACTTGAGCCAGCGCGGGATGGGCAGGTTGAGGCCGCGCCAGCTGACCCATTCGGTGAGGGTGCCCTCGGGGCAGAAGACGCCGCACCAGAGGCGGCCCATGAACAGCATGGAAACCATGACGAAGGGCCACCAGATGCCCCAGAAGAGGAACTGGGCGAAGAGGGTGAGGTTGTCCAAGATGCTGGAGCCTTCCGGCGGCAGGGGCAGGAAGGCGGGGGTGATGACCAGTCCGAAATAGAAAACCACCACCGCCCACTGGATGACGCGGATGGTGGCTCCATGTTTCTGCATGCCCCGGCCGCAGGCCTGCAGCAGGCCGGCGATGGGACCCCGCCGCTGCGTTGCGGCAGCGGCGGGCAGGGGACGCTTCAAGGTGCTGCTGTGGGCTGGCATGAATCGGCTCGCACGGATGATGGGTTGGGAGTGAAGGAGCGCAGCCGCAGGGCGACGTAGCCCCAGTACAGGGCATAGGCCAGCAGCAGCATGGCGGTGGGCTGGGCCCGGTAGCCGGCGAAGGTGGACAGCACCTGGCCGAGGCCGCTGCCGTCGTCGAGGACGGCGGAGGTGTCCCACACCAGGTCCATCAGGGTGGGCAGCCAGTCCATGCCGATCAGGCGATCCACGGCGGCGCCGAGGAGGGAGCCGGCCGTCACCAGCAGCACCACCTCGCTGACGCGGAAGACGGTGCGATAGGAGAAGAAGCGGGCGCCCCGGGCCACGGCCCAGGCGGTGAGGCCGGCGATGACAAAGCCCAGGGCGGCCATGCCGTAGAGGCCAAGCAGCTCGCTGCCCTGGCGCTCCGCCGCCATGCCGTAGAGGAAGACCACGGTCTCCATGCCCTCCCGGCCGATGGCCAGGGCCGCCACCAGGGCCACACCGAGGCGGCCGCCGGTTTCCGCGGCGCGGCTGGCGCCGGCTTCCAGCTCCCGTTTCATGGAGGCGCCGTGGCGGCGCATCCACATCACCATCTGGGTCATCAGCACACAGGCCAGCAGCAGCATGCCGATCTGGAACAGTTCCAGGGACTCGCCGTCGAGCCAGGTCTGGGCGCCGTAGGCGAGAAAGGCCAGGGCCAGGGCCAGCAGGGTGCCACCGCCGACGCCGCTCCACAGGGTGCGGCGCAGGCGGGAGGCGTCCTCCTGGCGGGCGATCCAGGCCAGCAGCACGCCGACCACCAGCATTGCTTCCAGGCTTTCGCGCCAGACGACAATCAGGGCATTGAGCATGGTTGTCCTCTTACTTGGCGATCAGCAGGCATTCGGCGGTATCCGGATGGAACTCGCCGAAGATGCGGTAGGTGCCCGGTTGCAGCGGCTGCACCACGACGAAGGAACTGGCCCCGGGGGCCAGCACCTTCTCCATGCGGGGCTGGGTGCTCTCGAACTCCTCCGGGCCGGGGCCCTCGTTGCGGAAGATGATCTTGAACTTGGTCCCGGCCGGCACTTCCAGGCGGTTCGGGATGAGCTTTCCATCCTTGGCCACGATCTGGAAGGAAGGCAGCTCCGCTGCCGCGGCCGGCGCCGGCCCGACGAACAGGGCGGCGCACAGCAGCAGGGCGGGTACCACGAGGGAAGACAGGCGCATGGCGGCTCCTTAGAAGGTCAGCTGGGCACGCATGCCGAGCACCTTGATGGCCTTGGCCGTGGCGTCGCCGCCGGGCCGTCCCAGGTATTGCAGGTCGGGAGACAGCTCGAACTGCTTGTTGATGCGGTAGCGGTAATAGACTTCGGCCACGCGCTCGGCGCCGCTGGCGTTGAAGTTGTAGTCCGGAATGCCGTCGCCGTCCGCGTCCACGAAGGACGATTCGCCGGAAAACTCCTTGCTGGTGCGCAGCAGGCCGAAGGCCAGGCCGAGGGAGTCGCCGCCCCGATCCCAGTAGGAACCGCCCAGTTCGGCGCCCAGGGTGAGGGCCTTGTCGAAACGCACGTTGCCGGAGATCTGCTGGCCGTAGCGGCCGAACACCGTGACCGCATCGCCGATGCGCTGGTCGGCGGAAACGCCCAGGCCGGAATGGGATTCCTGGATGCCGGCGAAGGACACTGCCTGACCGTTGCGCCAGTAGTAGGCCCGGTAGTTGCCGGTGAGGCCGCCGAAGAACTTGCGCTGGGTCTCCATCTGGGCGATGACCATGGGCGAGCTGAAGGAGCGGGTGTAGGTGGAGCCGTTGGCGCCGGCACCGAAGACGCCGAGGGAGAAGCGCCAGGTCTCGGGCTTCTGGGTCTCGTTGTAGTAGGAGACGCGGAAGCCGGGGGAGAAGCCGTTGGCGTCCACCCCGATGTCGCCGCCCGCATCCAGCAGCGGGTTATGCACGAAGACGGTGTTGAGGAACTGGCGGGTTTCGTCGTTGGCGGCCGCGTTCTGGTCGAAGAAGACGAAGGGGTCCATCTTGCCGAAGTTGATCTCCAGCTTTTCCCGGGAGCGGGGCTTGTAGCCGCCGAAGGGCAGGGGAATGGTGGCCTGGTACCAGGCCTGGCCCAACACGGCCACGGAGTCATCCGGATTGCCGCTTTGCACGCGGAAGGCGCTGGCGTTGGGCTTGGCGTAGGAACTCATGCCGTTGAGGCCCTGGCCCTGGCCGAGGCGGAACTGGGCAAAGATGTGACTCTCGGTATCGCCGATATTGGCCAGAGGCAGGGTGACGAAGACGTCGCCCCGGTAGTTGAGCTGGCTGTTGCCGTTGCTGTCGCCGCTGGGCACGCCGGACGGCCGCTGGGCCACGGTGGTGAGGCTGATGCCGGCGGTGATGCCGTCCAGGGATTCCACCGTGCGGGCGGCCTTGAGCATGTCGAGGGACTGGAATTCCACGGCCTTCAGGCGGGCGGTGATTTCCGGCTCGTACTGGCTGATGTCGTCGCTGTCCAGACCCTTGGTGATGCGGGCGTTCTGCTCTTCCAGGGTCTTGATGCGCTGTTCCAGGGCCGGGGAGGCTTTCGTCGCCGGGGCGGCCTGGGCCTGCTTTTCCAGTTCCGCGTTGCGCTTTTCCAGCTTCTCCAGGCGCTCGTTCATCTTTTCCAGCAGCTTCAGCAGTTCAGCCTGGTTGCCGGCGGCCTGGGGGGCGGCGAAGGCCGGCGCGCTGCCGGCGATCAGGGCCGCCGTCAGCAGCGCCAGGGGGCGCGGCCGAAGGAGGTTGGTGGTGGCAGCCATGGCTTAGTACCCGCCTTTTTTGCCGATGCCGACGAAGGTGAATTCATTTTCCACTTCGAAGGGCTTGAACCAGGGGCGCACGCCGGTGAGACGGTCGGTGTGGCGGCCGAAATGGGCGTGCTTGTTTTCGGTGGGCGGCAGGATGGTGTACTTCACCTTGTACTTGCCCGGGCCGAAGAGCTTGATGTTGTCGCCGTAGTGGGGGCCGTCGTTGGCCACCATGGCCATGAATTCGCCGGAGGTCTTCTGGTCGGAGCCGATCTTGGAGACTTCGTACTTCACCACCAGGTAGGGAATCCAGTGGCCTTCCTCGAAGCCGTTGGGGTTGTTGGCCAGGGCCCGGATGTCGGCCTCGATGTGGATGTCGGATTCCTCGGCCTTGCGCATCATGCCGTCCGGCTCCATGTTCACCGCCTGCAGATAGACGGCGGAAATCTCCATGCCGTAGCGCTGCTGGGGCGTGCCGATGGGGTATTCCACGGCATTGGCGGAGAAGGACCAGGCAGCAGCGAGGGCTACCAGGGTACGGGCGAAGGAAAGGCGGATGGAAGGCATGACTAGGCTCCTGAGCGGTAATAGGCGGATGTTTTTGGGATACCGCTTTGGCGCGGCTTAATAACAATCTAAGTAAGAATGATTCTCGTGTCAATTATTCGCGTACGTCAGTTTTGCGACAGGTTTCTGACGGATGCTGCAATGCAAGAACTGGCGGGCTCCGGCGTCGGATCAGGCCATGCCGGGAGATGCCCCGGGGATGCGACTAGTTCTTTGGTGCTATTGCAATGCAAATGAGAGTTGTTATTATTTGCGATATGCCGTTCAGGCCGTGAGGGCGAAAACGACTCCGGCCTGTCCTGAATCCCGTCATTCCGCTCCATTCTTCCGAGGGGCGAGGAGGTGCCACCATGATTCCCTTCAAGCAGAAACATGAACCCGTCAATTTGCCGGAACTGGGCGAGGCCGCCCTGCCGGAACCGGCTGCGGCGGCTCCCGTCCCCAGCGCCGGCTCCCGTCGCAAGCGCCTGTGGGAACTGAAGCACCAGCACCACTGCCCGGTGATCGGTACCTGCCTGCCACTGGATCTGCTGCGGCGCCTGGCAGCCCGGGCCAAGATACTCGGCCCCAACATGTCCGACTTCTCCCTGCATACCCAGGCCGTGGGCTTTGCCGAGCAGCGCAATCCCTTTGCCGAGCTGATGCAGCAGGAACTGGAGCGGCGCTACAACCTCACCATCCAGCGCTTCCGCCCGGCCCGGGATGGCGATGCCATCTACCGCCTGTGGCGGGAGGCGGTGGCCTCGGGCCAGGTGGCGGACGCCCTGTGGGCTGCCTGGACCCATCCCCGTTGCGATACGGAGACGGCCCAGCGCATCTACGGCGACATCCACATGCTGTCCCACCAGGCCGGCGCCGCCCACCAGGCGGATGTGAACCGGCTCAAGCAGCTGGAGGCGGAAAACGCCGCCCTCAAGGCCGAACTGCAAGCCCAGCGGGAGAAGGGCGGCCAGCGTCTGGCGGAGAAGATCCAGGAGGCCGAACTCCTGAAGCGCCAGCTGGCGGAGATGGAAGTCTTTGCCTGCGAGCGGGAGGCCCTGGCGGTGCGGGTGGTGGAACTGGAGGCCCGCTGCCGCGAACTGGAAGGGGCCGACGGCGGCCAGAAGGCCCGGGCCGACGCCCTGGCCCTGCGCCTGGTGTCGGCGGAGGATCGCACCAATGCCGCCGAGGCCCGGGTGCGGGACCTGACCCGCCAGCTGGAGGAATCCCGCCGCGATCTGGTGGCGGCCGAGCAGGCCATGGAATCCTGGCTGCTGCTGGACGGCGCGCCGGACGGCGATGCCTGCGCCCTCTCCGCCGCCTGCGGCCGGGAATGCGCCAGCGGCAAGGACGGCGCCGAGGCCGCCATGCCGCGCCTGGAAGGGCGCAGCGTGCTTTGCGTCGGCGGCCGGCCCGGCCTGGTGGAAACCTACCGTCGGCTGGTGGAGCGGCTGGGCGGCCGCTTCGCCCACCACGACGGCGGCCTGGAGGACAATCCCCGCTTCCTCGACGGGGTGCTGTCCGCCGCCGATGCGGTCATCTGCCAGGCCGGCTGCATCAGCCATGGCGCCTACTGGAAGCTGAAGGACCACTGCAAGCGCACCGGCAAGCCCTGCGTCTATCTCAAGGGGGCCGGTGTTTCCAGCTTCGTGCGCGGTATTTCCGAGGTGGCGGAAGGGGCAGTGGAGTAGTTCCCCTGCTGCCTGAGCGGCAGGGATTTACGTTTTTTGACCTGCATCATATTGAGATCAATTCTCAATAAAGTACAGTGCGGACTTCGATCAACCCGCCGCGATCCAGCCAGCGACAGCAATGCCAGCCAGGCGCGGGGATTCCTTCCGGAGCCCGTCCATGTCAACGCTGTCATCCCTTGTCGCTGTTTCTTCCCCGTCGCGTCAGCGCCCACCTTTCGCCCTGCATCTGCTGGCCCTGAGCCTGGCTTCTGGCTTTGCCTGGGGCGCCGATAACCCCGCTTCATCCGAATCCGCCCTGTCCACCGTTAGCGTCACCGCCAAGGGCTACGCCGCCGACGAGCTGGAAACGCCCCTCAGCACCGTCTCTCTCGATCGGGAGGAAATCGTCCGCCGCGGCGCCAACAATCCGGGGGAACTGCTGCGCGGCGAACCCGGCATCGCTGTCGCCAGCGACGGCGCCCAGGGCCAGAACCCGGTGCTGCGCGGCCTGAAGAAGGAAAGCGTGGTGCTGCTGGTGGACGGCATCCGCCTCAACTCGGCCCAGCCCCAGGGGGCCATCGCCTCCTTTATGTCCCTCGGTCTGGCGGAACGGGTGGAGGTGGTGAAGGGGCCGTCCTCCGTGCTCTATGGCAGCGGCGCCCTGGGCGGCGTGGTCAATGTGCGCCTGCCCCAGGCCCAGTTCAAGGCCGGCACCAGCGGTTCCGCCATGGTTTCCTGGGATAGCGCCAGCAACGGCCTGCGGGCCACCGGCGTGGTCAATTTCTCCGCCGGCGACCATGCCCTGATGCTCGGCACCTCCAGCGCCCGCATCGGCGACTACCGCTCCCCCGACGGCAAGGTGGCCAAGACCGGCTACGATTCCGACAGCCTCATCGGCCAGTACCGCTTCCGCATCGACGGCCCCCAGCAACTGCGCCTCTCCTTCCAGGAGCATACGGACGAGGACGTGTGGTACCCCGGCTCCACCAAGGCAGCCGCCAACCCCATCAAGTCCACCACCATCTATTCGCCGAAGCAGAGCCGCCGCCTCATGGAAGCGGGCTATTCCCGTCAGGGCTCGGGCGAGGCGCCGCTGAACCTGGACTTCCGCGTCTACCGCCAGGAGATGGAGCGGCAGATCTACTCCTGGGCCAGCGGCATCAAGCGCAACAACGCCGAAACCAAGGTCTCCTTCGTCACCGAGGGCTGGGATGCCAAGGCCGACTGGCTGGTCCATCCCCAGCACCTGCTTTCCTTCGGCCTCAACGCCTGGGAGATGGAGGCTTCCCCCAACCGGCGCCTGTACCAGGCCGGCAACATGGTGGCCAACAACCCTTTCGCCGATGGCCGCATCGAATCCCTGGGCGCCTACCTGCAGGATGACATGCGCTTCGGCAAGCTCAACGTGCTGGCCGGCCTGCGCCACGACACGGTCAAGGGCAGCGCCGCCTCCATGAACAACGGCGCCGTCAAGAACGGTCTTTCCCGCAGCGACAGCGCCACCTCCGGCAGCCTCGGCGCGGTCTATGAAGCGGCGCCCATGCTGCGGCCCTACGCCAACCTCTCCCGCGCCTTCCGCGCCGGCGAGATGCGGGAACGCTACGAGTCCTCGCCCCGGGGCGACGGCTACTATTACGTCGGCAATCCCCAGATCAAGCCGGAAGAGGCCACCCAGTTCGAGCTGGGCCTGAAGGGTGCCAGCGCCGACTTCAACTACCACCTGGCGGCCTACCGCAACAGCATCGACAACTACATCACCGGCCAGCCCACCGGCACCTTCATCAGCGGCCTGCCGGTGAAGGCCACGGTGAACCTGGGCCGGGCCGTCATCGCCGGGGTCGAGGCCTCCGCCCGCTGGCAGGTGCGGCCGGGGCAATGGCTGAACGCCGGCTATTCCCGCCTGCGGGGCGAGAACAAGGACCTGGACGAGCCCCTTTTCCAGATGCCGGCGGACGAACTCTCCCTCGGCTGGGACGGCGCCGTTGCCCAGGGCTGGCGTGCCGACGCCACCCTGCGCCTGGTGGCCCGCCAGGACCGCATCGCCACCCTCTTCAGCCGCGGCAGCGAAAACGCCACCGCCGGCTTCGCCACCGCCGACCTGGGCGCCACCTACCGCTGGTCCCGGCAGAGCTTCCGCGTCGCCCTGAAGAACCTGGCCGACAAGCGCTACCACGAACACTTGGCCGAAGGCGTCAGCGGCAACGAAATCCTGGCCCCCGGCCGTTCCCTCGTTCTCACCTGGAAAGGAGACTTCTGATGCAATTACGCCCCTCCGCCCTGGTCCTGCTGCTGGCCGCCCTGGCCGGCGGCCCGGCCGCGGCCCACGACCACGACGCTGGCAGCGGCAGCGACCAGCGCCAGGTGATCCGGCTGACGCCGGCGGAAAAACATTTCCTACTCTCGGAAATGCGGGGCTTTGTCGCCATCACCCAGAAGATCGTCAGCGCCGCCACCGCCAACGACATGGCGGCGGTGGCCGAGGCCGCCCGGGTGGGCGGTCTCAAGGCGCACCAGAAGGACTTCGCCAACCCGGACAGCCTGGTGCACGGCATCCGCAAGAAGGCGCCCCAGGCCTTCTTCCCCCTGGGCCGGGAGACCCACATCAACTTCGACCGCATCGCCGAACTGGCCACGGAACTGAAGGACCGGGACGTGGTGCTCAACACCCTGGCCGACAACCTCAACAACTGCATCGCCTGCCACAGCGCCTACCGGGTGGAAGAAGCTCACTAGACGCCTGCCCTGGAAGGCAGAAGGGACGCTCCTCTCAGCCGTGCCATGGCTGAGAGGAGCGTCCCTTCTTGTTTCTGGCGTGGTGGTCTGGGGAATCCGTGGCCGGGACTACTCGGGCCCTAGTAAACGTCCCGCCGGTAGCGGCCTTCCGCCAGCAGCCGGTCCAGGGCTTCCCGGCCCAGCAGCTGGGCCAGGGTTTCGTCCACCGCGGCGCCCATGGTGGCGGCGCTGCCGCAGACGTAGACGGCGGCGCCCTCGTCGAGCCAGTCCTGCAGCACATCGCCGCGCTGGGCCAGGCGGTGCTGCACGTAATCCTTGGCCGCCTGTTCCCGGGAAAAGACCAGGTCCAGCCAGGGCAGCAGGCCATTGTTGCGCCAGCGGGCCAGGTCTTCCCGGTAGTGCCGGTCCGGACCGGCGTGGCGTTCGCCGAAAATCAGCCAGTTGCGCTTATCTCCCCGGGCTTCCCGGGCCTTGAGCAGGGCCCGCAGGCCGGCGATGCCGGTGCCGTTGCCGATCAGGATGAGGGGCCGGCCGGCGTTGTCGCCGAGGCGGAAATTGGCGTGGGGCTTGAGGCGCAGGGCCACGCTGCGGCCCACTTCCAGGTCCTTGCAGAGGTGGCCGGAAGCCAGGCCGGGGGTGCCGTCGGGGCGGGCCTGCAGGCGCACCAGCAGGTGCAGGGCGCCGTCGGCGGGCAGGGAGGCGATGGAATAGTCCCGGGGATGTTCCCCTGCCTCTGGTGGCTGTACCTGCACCAGGTCGCCGGCCTGCCACTCGGGCAGGGGGCCGTGTTCCGGCGCCAGGGCCAGGTGGAACACGGGGGCGCCGCTGCTGCCCGGATTGAGGTGGCGCCGCTCCAGCAGGCGCCAGGGGGTGAAGGCCGGGGCGCGCCAGTCCGGCGTCTCGCCGCTGCCGGCGATGTGGGCCACCTGCTGCTGCCAGGCCGCAAGGGCGTTGGCATCCTGGTTGTCCATCTCCAGGGGGGCAAACAGCGGCACGGCGCCCCGGGCCTCCAGCCAGGCGGCCAGGCGCCGGCCGAAGGCGCAGAAGTGGGTGTATTCCCGGTCTCCCAGGGCCAGCACGCCGACGTGCAGGCGGGAAAGGTCCGGACCCGCGTCGGCCATGCAGTGGCGCTCGAAGAGGGCGCCGTTGTCCGGCGCGTCCCCTTCGCCGCAGGTGCTGACGAGGAACAGGGCCTGTTCGTGGGCGGCCAGCAGGGCCGGGGTGACCCGGTTGAGGGGCACCAGGGTTGTGTTGAGGCCGGCAGCCCCCAGGCTGCGGGCGGTGTGTTGCGCCAGGGCCTCGGCGCTGCCGCTCTGGCTGGCATAGGCCACCAGCACGGGGCGCCCGCCGTCGCCGAGGGGCGCCACGGCGATGCGCTGCCGCCGCCGGTGGCGCAGATAGACGGCAGCGCAAAGGCCGCCGTAGGCCAGGGTGGCGCCCCAGGCGGTGAGGAGTCGCACGGTGTCGGGCATGAAATGGAACGGAAACGGGGAGAAGGGTTGCTGGCGGGAACGGTGAAGGGGTGCAGCTCAGGCCGCTTACCCCGGTCACCGGGAACGGGAAACCCGAGGCAGCCGGGGCACAGAAACCTCGGTGATCTCCGTGCCCTCTGTGGCTAAACGCTTGTCGCGCTCTTACTGGGGCAGCACTTCCAGGGTGGCGGCATAGGTGACGCGGCGTTCTTTGGCTGCCTTGACGCTGGTCTTGCTGTCCTTCAGTTCGGCGTCGAGCCAGTACATGCCGGCTTCGGGGAAGGTGACGCTGAACTTGCCGTCGGCGCCGGTCTTCAGCTTCATTTCGCCCAGCTGGTTGCGGTAGCGGGTGGCGCCCTTGGTGACGGTGACTTCCAGGCCGGCGGCGGGCTTGCCGTCCAGCAGCATCTGGAAGGTGGCGGCCTCGCCGTTCACCAGGTCGTTGGGGTGGGTCACCGGCACCAGTTCCAGGCCCTTGCCGATGGGGGCCAGGGCGGAGGGCTTGCCGACGGTGACGAAGGTCTCGTTGCGGCCGGCCATTTCATTGACGTTCAGCTCTTCCGCCTCGGCCGGGATTTCCCTGGCGAAGGCTTCGGCACTGCCGCGCCAGCGCTTGGGTTCGCCCTTCAGCTTGAAGCTGGCCATGATGCCGGCGTTGACCACGGCCACCCGGTAGGTGCCGGCCTGGGTCAGGTTGAGGTCGAAGACGCTGCGCAGCTTGCCCTTGGCCAGGTTTTCCGGCGCCACCTTGCTGCCGTCGGGGGCGGTGACGGTCAGGTTGTCCAGGTTGAGGGCGTTGTGGTTGAAGAAGAAGAGGTCGTTGGCCACGGCCGCATCCACGGTGATCCACTGGGCCTTGGAGAGCACGGTGGAGGAGGGCAGCAGCCAGGCATTGTGGGCCTGGGCGGCAGGCACCAGGGCGGTGGCCAGGAGGGCGGCGATAGTTAGGGGGCGCAGCAGTTTCATGGGAATCCTTTGCGGTGGGAATGGGGAGGAGTTTTAAAAGCTGGCCACAGAGGGCACAGAGGTCACCGAGGGGGCGGGGCGGAATGAACCGCCCGTGCCGTTCAGGGCTTCAGCTCCAGGGTGATGTGGCCCAGTTCGCTCTGGCCCTGGGCGGTGGCCTGCTGGGCCTGCTTGGGGGGCCACTGGAAGGGGATGTAGAGCAGCTCGCGGCCGCCCACTTCCCGGCCGGCTTCGATGCCCAGCTTGTAGTCGCCGGGAGGCAGGTCGCCGAGGGGGGCCTTGCCCTGGGCGAAGCGCAGCTTCTGCTTGCCCACGGTGGGGGTGGCGCCGGTGATGCCGTCCACCGGCATGGCCAGGTCCCGGCCGCCGCGGCGCCACCACTGGCGCAGGTCCTTCAGCCACTTGGTGCCTTCGCCGTTTTTCATCTTGGCGTCGTAGAGCACCGCCAGGTGTGCGGCGATGCTGTTGTCGGCCCGTTCCACCCACACGGCCACATAGGGGCGGTGGTATTCGGCCACGTTGAGGCGGGGGATTTCCACTTCCACCGCCAGGTCGGCGGCCAGGGTCGGCAGGGCGAGGCCGCAGCCGAGGAGCAGGGAAAGCAGGCGTTTCTTGGCGAACGTCATGGTCGGAGGCTTTCGGTAATAGTTGGGGGAGGGTCAGTGCATCAGCAGCAGGGCCAGCAGCAGGGGCACCAGGGCGCCCAGGCCCACCAGGGGCCAGGTGCCGGGCCGGTTGCCGGCGTGGTACTTGAGGATGAGCAGGCCCGAGAGGGAAAACACCAGGCAGGCGGCGGAGAAGATGTCGATGAACCAGCGCCAGGCGCCGCCGGTGTGGCGGCCCTTGTGCAGGTCGTTGAGGTAGGAGATCCAGCCCCGGTCGGTCACTTCGTATTCTGCCTCGCCGCTTTCCCGGTCGATGCGCAGCCAGGCGTCACCGCCGGGCCGGGGCAGGGCCAGGTAGATTTCCTCCGGCGACCACTCGGCCTCCTGGTCGGCCGCCTCGATGCCCAGGGCCGCGGCGGCCCAGGCCGCCAGGGCCGGCGGCAGGGGCGCCTGCCGGGCTTCGGCGGCAGCCGGTGCCAGCTGGGCTTGCAGGGCTTCGGGCAGTTGCAGCTGCTGGCGCAGCACCGTCGGTTTGCTGCCGATGTCGGCGGCGTGGTTGAGGGTGATGCCGGTGACGGCAAAGAGGACCATGCCCAGCAGGCAGATGGCGGAGCTGATCCAGTGCCACTGGTGCAGGGTTTTCAGCCAGCCGGGGCGGCGGGCGGGGGCGATGCTTGCTGCGGTGTTCATGGGACGGCTTACATCTCCGCCCATTGGCGCAACAGGTTGTGATAGTGGGCGGTGAGGGCCACCACCTCCTCGCTGTCGCCCACCTGCTGGCGTAGCTTCTGGATGGTGCAGTCCAGGTCGAACATCATGGTGCGCTTCCAGTCGTCCCGGATCATGCTCTGGGTCCACAGGAAGGAGCAGATGCGGGCACCCTTGGTCACGGGCTCGACCCGGTGCAGGCTGGTGGAGGGGTAGACGATGGCGTCGCCGGCCGGCAGCTTGGCCTGGTGGCTGCCGTAGGTGTCGTCCACGAACAGGTCGCCGCCCTCGTATTCGTCCGGGTCGGTGAAGAAGATGGTGGTGGAGACGTCGGTGCGGATGCCAGCTTGGCTGCCGTGGGGATAGCGGATGGCGTTGTCCACGTGGTTGCCGTAGAAGCCGCCGCCTTCGTAGTGGTTGAAGAAGGGCGGCAGGATGCGCTGGGGCAGGGCGGCGGAGAAGAAAAGGGGATTATTGAGCAGGGCGCCGGTGACGATCTCCCGCAGGCGGGCGATGGCCGGCGTGCCTTCGGGCAGTTGCAGGTTCTGCTTGCGCTGGGCCGCCTGGATGCCGGCGGTGGCGAGGCCGTCCTGCCATTGGGCGTTGGCGAGAATGTGGCGGCACTCGGCCACCTGGTCCCGGGTCAGCAATTCCGGAATATGCAGCATCATGATGCAGGGCTCCTTGGCGATGGGCTAGGCCCGGGTGAAACGAAAAACCCGCCCGGCGGACCGGGCGGGGAGGCAACGCTTAGAACTTGTAGTTGGCCGTCAGGATGGCCTGGCGACCCGGGGCGACGCTGACCATGTGGCTGGCGTAGGCCTTGTCGTAGTACACCTCGTCGAACAGGTTCTGCACGTTGAGGCGCAGGGACAGGTTCTTGTCCACCTGGTAGGTGGCCATGGCATCGGCACGCCAGTAGGAGGGGACCCACTTGGTGTTGGCGGCATCGCCGTACACCTTGGAGACGTAGTAGGCGCCGCCGCCGATGGTCAGCTGGGGCAGGATGCGGTAGCTGGTCCACACGCTGAAGCTGTGCTCGGGCGTGTTGGGCACCTTGTTGCCCTTGTTCTCGGCGTTGGCGTTGTAGCGCCAGTTGGTGCCGCTCTTGCTCCAGTAGGAGGGGCCCGGTTCCACCAGTTCGGAATCCATGTAGGTGTAGCCGCCGGTGACCTGCCACTTGTCGGTGAGGTTGCCGGCAAAGCCCAGCTCGTAGCCGTTGATGTGCTGCTTGCCGACGGTGGCCATGGTGTTGGCGTCCAGGCTGATCTTGGCGTTGGTCTTCTCGATGTTGAAGACGGCGCCGGTGAGGGCCAGCTTGTTGTTGAACAGGTTCCACTTGGTGCCCAGCTCGACGCTGCGCACCTCTTCCGGCTCCAGGTCCTTGTTGGTCAGGGACAGGTTGTCCGAACCGTCGCTGGCGGTGATGCCGGAGGGGTTGGCGGCGGTGGCGTAGTTGGCGTAGACGCTGCCGTTGTCCTTCGGCTTGAAGACCACGCCGGCCTGGTAGCTGGTGAAGCTGGAGCGGCTCTGCAGTGGCACGGTGGTGGATTTGGTGCCGTTGGTGGTGTAGCCGTCGAGGGAGGTGCGGAACTCGTCGTCGCGCAGACCCAGGTTGAGCAGCCACTGCTTGTTCAGGGTCAGGGTGTCGAAGACGTAGATGCCGCGGGAGGCGGTGCGGGTGTAGGTGCCGGCGGTATTGCGGGTGACGGTGCCGGTCCAGGAATCGTTGGGGTTCGGATTCTGGATGTTGGCGTTGGATGCGCCGGTGACGGTGTAGCCGCGGCTGTCCACCTCGTTGTGCATGAACTCGATGCCGGTGGCGATGTTGTGCTTGATGTCGCCGGTGAAGAACTCGCCCACCAGCTCGGTGGCGTTGATGACGCTGTCGCTGGTGGAGTTGCGGTTCTTGGAGCTGCGCGGCAGGGTGGTGCCGGTGACGATGGAGGCGTTGGAATCCCCCGGGTTGGTCACCACGTAGTCGTTCTTGGTCTGGGTGAAGCGGGTGGAGTTGCGCACCGTCCACTTGTCGTTGATGTCGTGTTCCAGCTTCAGGGTCTGGCTGTTGACCTCGGTGCGGCTGAAGTCCCGATTCACCAGGCCGTAGAAGTTGTTGCGGTTTACGTTGAGGGGACCGCCGTCGCCGTTCTTGGCCACGGCCGTGGGGTTCAGGGTCGGGGCCACGGTGGGCGGGGTGGTGGCGGTGGAGCCGCCGGTGCCCTGGGCCACGGTGGCGTACTTGGCGATGGGATTGTTGTAGGGGATGCCGTAATCCGGCAGGCCCTCGGTCTGGTAGTGGTAGACGCTGAGGCTGGCGCGGGTGGGAGTGCCCAGGCCGGCGGCGAGGGAGGCGGCGACGCCGTCCTTCTTGTTCCACACGGCGTCGCGGCCGGCCACATCGCTGTCTTCCTTCATCAGGGAGAGGCGGGCGGCCATGTGGTCGCCGATCTGCCGGTTGATGTCGGCGGTGGCCCGCTTGTAGTTGGCGGTGCCGACGCCGATGCTGGCATCGCCGAAGTTGCCCAGGCGGGCATTCTTGGTGCTCAGGTTGATGCTGCCGCCGACGGCGCCGCCGCCGCTGTAGGCGGAATCGGGGCCCTTGGTCACGTCCACCTGCTCCACGGCGAACATGTCCCGGGACTGGGAGCTGGGGTCGCGCAGGCCGTCGATGAAGAAATTGGCTTCGGACTTGAAGCCGCGGATGATGGGGATGTCGCCGGCCGGCGTGCCGCCTTCGCCCATGCCGAAAGTGATGCCGGGGGTGGTGCGCAGGGCATCCTGCAGGGTGGTGGCGTTGGTCTGCTGCAACACTTCCTTGGTGATGACCGTCAGGGTCTTGGGCGTATCCACCAGGGGAGCCGTGTATTTGGTGGACGCGGCCGTATCCGCCTTGAAGGTTTCCGTCTCGGCGGTGACGCTGACCGTGGACAGGGTCTGTTCCTGCTGGGCCAGGGCGACGCCGGGAACGGCGAGGGCCAGGGCGGTGAAGGCGGCGCTGCGCTTGAAACGGGGCTGCTGGTCGGGGGCGTGCTTGTGGCTCTGGATGTAGGCCATCGGTCAAATCTCCGTGGGGATTTTTGTGGGAAGTCGTTGAGGCTGGCTTCCTGACCGATGACGTGCCGGCGGGCGGCGTCTGCAGGTGGCTGGCTATCCGGGATCGTTAAATCTCGTAATGAAGCCAATGATAATTGTTTTCATTTGTAATGGTCAAACCGTAGGCAGGCCGGAAAGGCTTGCCAGATCAGGGGTTTCGCGCGGATAGCAGGCGGCGATGCCTTGATTTTCAATGGATTTCAACCTGGATCAAGGTTGCATCCAGGTGTGGTGTGAAAACAACAGGTCGGCGTTGATGTCGGCCAGGGTGGTGCAGCCGGCCATGGCCATGGTCACCTCCAATTCCTCCCGCAGCAGCTTCAGGGTGTGGGCCACGCCCAGGGGGCCGGCCGCCGCCAGGCCGTAGACCCAGGGCCGGCCCAGGAGCACGGCCGCGGCGCCCAGGGCCAGGGCCTTGACCACGTCGCTGCCGCGGCGGATGCCCCCGTCCAGGAGCACCGGCAGACGGCCCGCCACGGCCTGCACCACCGCCGGCAAAGCCTCGATGCTGGCCGGCAGGGTGTCCAGGCTGCGGCCCCCGTGGTTGGAGACGATCAGGCCATCCACCCCCAGGTCGGCCGCTTGGCGGGCGTCTCCCGGGTGGGTGATGCCTTTGAGGATCAGCGGCAGGCGGGTCAGGGAGCGGACCCAGGCGATGTCCTCCCAGGTGGGGGCCGCAGCCATGATGCCGTCGAAGACGATGCTCTGGCCCGGATGCAGGGCGGGCTGGGCCGGCGCCGCCATGCCCCGCAGGTTGGCCGGGTCGATGCCGGCGGGCAGGTGGAAGCCGATGCGCTGCTCCCGGTTGCGCAGGCCGAAGATGGGCACGTCCACCGTCACCACCAGGGCCTGGTAGCCGGCGGCCTCGGCCCGCTGCACCAGCTGGCGGGTGAAGTCCCGGTCCGGCTGGAAGTAGAGCTGGAACCACAGGGGCGCCTCGGCCTGGGCGGCAATGTCCTCCAGGGGCGTGCTGGCCAGGGTGGATACCACCATGCCCGCCTGCAGGGCGCCGGCGCCGAGCACGGTGGCCAGTTCCCCTTCGGGATGGAACAGCTTCTGGTGTGCCACCGGAGCGAGGAAGAGGGGATGCTCGTAACGCTGGCCGAACAGTTCCAGCCGGGTGTGGCCGCCCCGCACGTCGGCCAGGACCCGGCCGTTGAGGCGCAGGCGGTCGAAGGCCTCCTTGTTCCAGCGGAAGGTCAGCTCGTCGGCGGAACCGCTGTGCAGGTAGGTCCAGGCGTTGTCGTCGAGGCGGCGGCGGGCATAGGGCTCGTAATCGCCGACGGCGGCGATTTCCCGGGGGATGCGTTCCAGCAGGGGGGCGTTGAAGGCCATGGCGGAATGGGGGCGAGAGGCGATAGGGCAAACTTTACCGGCAAATCGGCGCTGCCGCTGCCACCGCGCCCGGGTCGGGGCGGAGGCAGCGGTGGCGCCGGCTCAGTCGTCGGTGGTGCTGCGGGGCTGGCCGGGGGCGGTCGTGCTGGTGGTGCCCACCTGGGGCCGGGGCCCCAGGGGCAGCACCAGGGCCCGGCCCTGGCGGCGGATGCCGAGGAGGCCCATCTCCCGGTTGGGGATGCGGCCCAGGGCCAGGTTGAGATCGTGGATTTCCTTCACCGGCTGGCCGTCCAGGCTGTCGATCTCGTCTCCCGGGTCCAGCCCGTTCTGCTCGGCGATGCCCTGGACGGCGAGGATGCGCAGGCCGCCCTTGGCCGGCAGTTCCTGCAGCACCAGGCCCAGGCTGCGGGCCGGGTCGTAGGCGGCCAGGTTGGTGGCGGGGCGCGGCACTTCCCGCTTTTCCCCCAGGACCACCCGCACGCTGCAGGACTGCTGCTGGCGCCACAGTTCCAGTTCCAGCCGGTCGCCGGGGGCCGCCGCGGCGAGGAAGCGGTGCAGGTCGCCGCCGTCGGCCAGAGGGCGACCGGCGATGCCGATGACCAGGTCGCCGGCCTGCAGCCCGGCCTTTTCCGCCGGGGTGTCGGCATGGACCCGGGTCACCAGCACGCCCCGCTGCCGGCCCAGGGCCCGGGCCGCCGTTTCCGTCGCCTGCAGCTCGGCGCCGAGCCAGCCCCGCTTCACCTGGCCGTCCCGGATGAGGATGGCGGCCACCCGCCGGGCCTCTTCCACCGGGATGGCGAAGCCGATGTTGGTATAGCCGCCGGAGCGGGAGAAGGACATGGAATTGATGCCCACCAGCCGGCCCTCGGCGTCGAACAGGGGGCCGCCCGAATTGCCCGGGTTGATGGCCGCATCCGTTTGCAGGAAGGCCACGTGGGGATTGCTCGGCAGGAAGCGCCCGCTGGCGCTGACGATGCCGGCGCTGACGCTGTGGGCCAGGCCGAAGGGCGAGCCGACGGCGAAGACCGGGTCGCCGGGGCGCAGCTCCTTGCTGCTGCCCAGGGGCACCGGCGGCGCCAGGGGGGCGGTGGTCTTGAGCACGGCGATGTCGGTGGTGTCGTCGCTGCCCACCACCTTGGCCTCCACCTCCTGGCCGTTGGGGGCGATCACCAGGATCTGCCGGGCGCGGCGCACCACATGGGCGTTGGTCAGGAGATGGCCCTGGGCGTCGAAGACGAAACCGGAGCCGGTGCCGTCCGGCACCGGCAGGCCCGGCGCGGTGTTGGCGGCGGCGACGGCGGCAACACCCTCGCTGCGGCGGACGCGGATCTGCACCACGGAGGGCAGCCGCTCGGCAACCCGCATGGCCAGGCTGCCCTGGCCGGCCGTGCCCGGGGAGGGGCTCGGGGCGGTGATCTGGGGCTGGCCCGGCGTAAGGGCGGTGTCCCCATTGGCGGCGGCGGATGCCATGGTGAAGAAGGCCAGCCAGAGGGCGTGGCGGAGGGGGGAGGTGTGGGTCATGACGGTGTTCCTGGCGGGGTAGGGCAGCTTAAAGGGTCTGCAGGAAGGCGGCCAGGGCCTCCACGTCGGCCTCGTTCAGTTCCAGCTTGCGGATCAGGGGCGACAGGGGCGGGGCGTAGGGGTCGCCGGCGGCCACGGCCTTGGCCGTGGGGTTGCCCATGGCGTTGCCGTACATGCGCAGCAGACCCTTCAGGTCGGGGAAGACGCCGTTGTGCATCCACGGCCCGGCCTGGGCCACGCCCCGCAGGCTGGGGGTGCGGAAGGCACCTAGGTCGGCCTTCTCCCGGGTCACTTCGAAGCGGCCCAGGTCCTGGTTGCGGCGGCCGTAGTAGGAGAGGCCGATGTGGTGGAAACCGTGGTCGGTGAGCAGGGGGCCGTTGTGGCAGTTCATGCAGCGGGCCTGGGTGCGGAACAGGTGCAGGCCCTGCAACTCCTTGTCGGAAAGGGCGTTCCTGCGCCCGGCCAGGAAACGGTCGAAGGCCGTGGCCGGCGGGCGCAGGCTACGCACGAAGTCGGCCAGGGCCCAGGCCAGCTGGGCCTCATCCAGGGCGGGGGCGGCGAAGGCGGCCTGGATCAGGCTGCGGTGTTCCTCCAGGCCGTTGACCCTGGCCACGGCGGCGGCGATGGGGTGGTTCATCTCCACCGGGTTGGCGATGGGGCCGAGCACCTGGGCTTCCAGGCTGTCCACCCGGCCGTCCCAGAACAGCTTGGCGGCGAAGGGGGCGGCGAAGAGGGGCGGGGTGCGGCGGCGGCCCATGAGCTGGTCCTCGCCCACGGCCAGGGGCTTGCCGTCGGTGAAGGATTTTTCCGGCTGGTGGCAGGAAGCGCAGGAAACCTGGCCCTTGGCGGAGAGGTGGGGGTCGAAGAAGAGGGCCCGGCCCAGGGCCACCCGGGCGGCCTGGCGGGGGCTTGCGGCGGGCGCCACGGCGGGCACCGGCGCCATTTCCTGCCAGGTCACGCCCGCATCCACCTGGGGCTTGGGCCAGGTGCCGGGGGCACCCTGGTAGAGCCGGCGCAGGCAGGCGTTGTCCCAGCTGCCATTGCTGCGGCAGGCGATATCGGGGGCGGCGGCCAGGGCTGGGCCGGCCGCCAGCAGCAGGGTGAGGAGGAGGGTCTTGGAAAGTGGTGTGACGTTCATGGCGGGCCTCAGAAGCGGTAACCCAGTTCCAGCCAGAACTGGCGGCCGGTTTCGTACTGGGGGATGTTGTTGACCGGCTCCAGCTGCATGGAGCGGTTGAGCACGTTGTCGATGCGCAGGTTGGCGAAGATGCTCTGGGTGCCGCTGACCTTCTTGCTCCAGCCGATGTTCATGTCCCAGCTGAGGGAGCCCGGGTACTGCTTGGTTTTCCATACGTCATAGGTTTCGCCGTTGATGGTCTGGGTGGTGCCGGTATCCACCACCGCCTTGTAGCCGCTCTTGAGGCGGAAGAAGTTGGTGATGGTCAGGTTCCAGGCCGGGATGCTGGAAAGGGTGGTCAGGCGCAGGGTCTTGGGCCGGTTGAAGTTGTTGGCGGGGCGGTCGAGATAGTGAATCAGCTGGCCGTTGTAGACGATGTACTTGTCGAAGTTGCTCTGGCTGATGGCGCTCTCGCTGATGTCGGTGTGGGAACGCTTGTTTTCCGTGATGTCTAAGCCCAGCTCCCATTGATGGGTGGTGGCGGCTAGCTTCCAGGGCACGGTGGAGCGCAGGGTCAGGGTAGTGATGTCGGTTTCGGTACGGCCGTCGTTGGTATAGCTGTAATAGTTTTTGTTGGTGACCATATCCTTGATGGTGCGCAGGGTAACCTGGTCCTTGCCTTCCCGATGGATGAACTTCAGTTCCGCCAGCCAGCCATCGAAGCGCTGGGAGAGGCCCAGCATCTGCTCGTCGTCGAAGGGAATATTGATTTCGTTGAAGCGGTTGGCAGCGGCGCTGTTGGGCGCGCTATATACCCAGTCGGTGATCTTACCGGCGGTAATGGTGCGGGACTCGGTGATCTTCAAGGCTTCCCGGCCTTCTTTCAGACGATAGGCGTAAAAGGAGCGGCCGTAATAGCGGTTTTGGCCCAGGATGACGTTGGTGCGGTTATTCCCCAGCACGTCCAGGTTGAGGGAGAAACGGGGCGCCAGGGTGGCTTTGTCCATGTAGTCGTCCCAGTCGCCGCGCAGGCCGAAGCGGGTGCGCAGGCGTTTCCAACTGATGTCGTCCTCCAGGAAGTAACCAAATTTTTTGGTGGAGAAAGATATCTCTCCTGCCCGATAAATATCCCGTTTGTTGAAATACTGCCCAGGGCCGCTGACGGTGGTTCCGCCACTGACGTAGGAATAGGGGGAGAGGGAGCAGGTGTCGCTGTCCGTCCCACCACCGGCTAGGGCACAGGTGGTCGTGCTCTTGGCGTTGGCCGGCAGGTAGGAGTAGTGGTTGTTAAGGCGGGTATAGCGGGCCTCCTCCGTCTCGAACTCGGCACCGGCCATGAAGCGGTGGGCTGTGGGGCCCAGGGCCAAGGGGATGGATTCGAAGCGGGCCTGCAGGGAGGCGGCCTTGGAACTCTGGTCCACATTGCCCCAGGCGCCTTCCACCACAGTGGTTGCATTGGGCGCCGGATTCCAGTTCTTTGCGGCGGAGGGGCGCCAGGACTTCATGTAGTCGGTTTCACCCCGGCGGGAGCTGTCGCTACTGCTATAGCCGGCCTGGACGAACCACTTGCCGGTACTCATCCGATGCTCCAGGGCCGCCTGCAGCTGCTGGCCGCCGGAAGTCAAGGTGAAGCCGGAATCCTTCTGGTTCTTGATGAAGTAATTGTCTTCTCCCGGGGCGTCCACCACCGTCACCCGCAGCCGGGTGTCCGGCGAGATGTTGATGACGTTCTTCAGCCACAGGTTGTCGATCTGCCGGGTCTGGGTTTTCTCCGCCGCATCCGTGGTGCTGCCGTTGCTGCTGTAGGCCCGCAGGGGAATGTCGGAGGTGCGGCGGCTGAAGGCGGCAGTGACGCCCCAGCTCTCGTTGATGCGGCCGCTGACGTTGCCCTTGTAGAAAACCTTGCGGAAACGGGGCTGGGCCGTGTATTCGCTGGAATTCTGGAAGGCCTCGTAATCCCGTTCGTCCACGATCAGCTTGGTCCAGTTGCTGCTGGTGTACTGCACGCTCATGGCTCCGCTCAGCTCGGCGCTGGGGTCGCAGGTTTCCACATTGACTACGCCGCCGTTGAAGCCGCCGTAGCGGGCCGAGACGTTGCTGTCGGCGATCTGCAGTTTGCAGATGAGGCTGGTGTCCAGGGCGATGCCCTGGGCGGCGCTGGGCGGGTCCGTGAAATGGTTGGGATTGTTGGAGCCGGGGTCGATGTCGTTGTTGATGCGAGCCCCGTCCACCTGGAACAGGTTCTGGTAGTACTTGGCACCGTTGATGGAAATGTCCTGGGGCGCGATTTCCCCCTGGCGCTTGCTCTGCATGCGGGTCTCGCTGAACTGCACCCCGGGGTGCATCTTCAGCAGGCTGGTGGCGTCGCCGTTGCCGGCGGGGAAGCTGCGGATCAGTTCCTCGTCGATGGTACGGCCGCCGAGAAAGGGGTCCCGCTGGTCCACCACCTTCACTTCAGGCAAATGACGGTCCGCAGGGGCGGCGGGGAGGATGGGCGTCGCCGGCCGCGCCAGTGCCGGCAGGGCCTCCAGCAGCACCGTGTTGTTGCCGGTGCTGCGGTAGCCGATGCGGGTGCCGGCCAGCAGGCGTTCCAGGGCCTGCAGGGGTGGCAGGCTGCCGCTGACGGCGGCGGAACGGCGGCCTTCCACCAGGGCCGGCGGGAAGCTGATCTGCAGGCGGGTCTGGCGGCCCAGCTCGATCAGGGCCGGTCCCAGGGCCTGGGCCGGAATGTTGAGGCGCACGGCGACGCCGGCGGCCGGCGCCTCCGCCGCCTGCAGCGGCAGGGCGGCCAGGGGCGAGAACAGGGCCACGGCCAGGGCCAGGGGTCGCAGGCGGGGCAGGGGCACGGGGGAGGAGAGGGGATTCTGGGGGCGCATGATGACTCCGGAAAAATGGTTCTTTTCCGTAGGACGTCTGCCGGCCCGGTACACCCCACCCCCGGGCCGGAATTTTTTTCATCGCACCAGCAACAGCCCCGGCAGGCGGGTCACCTGCAGGCCGGCGCCCCTGGCCAGCAGGCCGAGGGCGGCCTCGGGCCGGGCCGGGTCCACCGTGCCCGAGACCAGTTGCTGCTGCGCCGCCTGGCTCAGCAGCAGTACCTTCTGGGGCAGGTAGCGCTGCAGCTGGCCGGCGGCCACGGCGAAGGGCTGGCGGTCGAAGGCCAGCATGCCGTCGCTCCAGGCATCGGCGCCGGCCGGGGCCCGGGCCGTTTCCAGGCCGCCGGGGCCCACCCGGGCCATGTCCCCCGGCCCCAGCACCGCCTCCCGCGGGCCTTCCTGGCAATCGCCGCAGTGCACGGCGACCCGGCTTTCGAGCACCGTCACCACGGTTTCCCCCGCCAGCTTTTCCACCTGGTAGCGGGTGCCCAGGGCGGTGGCCCGGGTTTCGCCGACGGCGACGGAGAAGGGGGCGAAGCCTTCGCCCTGGGGCTGGCGCGCCACTTCGAAGAGGGCCCGGCCCCGCAGCAGCTCCACCTCCCGCCCTGCCTGGCCCAGGCGCACGCGCAGGGCGCTGCCCGATTCCAGGACCACCCGGGAGCCGTCGGCCAGCTCGATGTGGCGGTTGCCGCCCAGCTCCGCCAGGTGGTCGGACCGGGCGGCGAGCCACCATTCCGGCAGCCAGGGCAGGCTGCCCAGGAGCAGGGCCAGGCTGACGGCGCCGGCCGCCGCGTGGCGGCGCCCCCGGGGCGGTTGCAGGCGTTGCCGCTGCACCTGGCCGAGGGTGCCCCAGAGGCGGCGGATCTGCTCGTAGGCCCGGGCGTTTTCCGCCGCGGCGCCGTACCAGGCGGCGAAATCCGCCTCCGCTGCGGCATCGTAGTCGTCGGCCCCCTGGCGGGCGATCCAGCGGGAGGCCTGTTCCAGGGCGCGGGGGGGCGGCAGGCGCGGCATCACATCTCCTCCAGGATGGGCAGACATTGCAGCAGCACCCGGGCGATGTGCTTTTCCACGGCGGAAGCTGAAATACCCAGGCGCTTTGCCGTTTCCGTGTAGGTGAGGCCCTCCAGCCGGTTGAGCACGAAGACCTCCACGGTGCGCGGGGGCAGGGCCCGGATGATGGCTTCCAGGCGCTCCAGGTTGCGCCGCTGCTGCACCGTCTCCAGGGTGTCGGGGCTGGTGGCCGTGGGGTCGCCGCTGGCGGCGTAGTCGGCCTGCAGGCGCAGTTCCCGGCCGTTGCTGCGGTGCCAGTCCACGGCGATGTTGGCGGCGACGCGGAAGACGTAGCTGCGGCCGTTGTCCACCGCTTCCGCCGGGCGGGCCTTGCACAGCTTGAACCAGCAATCCTGGGCGCAGTCCTGGGCGGCATGGCGGCAGCCGGTGCGCAGGGAGAGGAAATCCACGATCTCCCGGTAGTTTTCCAGGTAGATGCGGGAAAGCAGGGAATCGCTGGGGGGCATGTCAGGCCTCGGCGCGACGGAAGCGGTCGCGGAAAAGGAAGCCCTGCACCAGGTCGAAACCCAGGCGCCGGGCCAGCTTCAGGTCGTTGGCGGTCTCCACTCCCTCGAGCACGGTGCGCACGCCCAGGCTGCGGGCGGCGGGCAGGGTCCAGGAGAGGATGGCGGTGCGCCGCTCCCGTTCCAGCGAGTCGGCCAGCCAGGAGCGGTCGAACTTGAGGTAGGCGGAATCGTTGAGGGCGGCGAAGGAAATGAGGCCCCGGGAGGCGGCCAGGTCATCCATGGCCAGCAGGACGCCGTCGGCCTTCAGCTCCTCCACCAGTTGATGGGAGAGGGCCACGTCGCCCATGTCCAGGTTCTCGATCACCTCCACCACCAGCCGCTGCCGGTGCGGCAGGAACAGTTCGGTGAAGGCGTTGCGTCCGTCCGGGCCGTGGCCGGCGGCGAAGCTGTCCGGGTCCAGGTTGACGAACAGCAGGCCCTCAGGCGGCGCCAGGGAAAGCTGCAGGCGCTTGGTCTCCAGTTCGGTGTGGAAGAGCAGCAGGGGGTCGTGGTGCAGGGCCTGGAACACCAGGTCCGGCGGCAGGGGCGTGCCGTCGGCGGCGCTGAAGCGGGCCAGGGCCTCCCAGCCCAGGCTGTCGCCGCTGGCGGGACAGACCAGGGGCTGGTATTCGACGGCAAAACGGCGGGCGAGCAGGCATTCCAGCAGGGTGTGAGGGTGCATCGGACTACTGGCCTTCCCCTTCGGGGACGTACACCATGGAACCGTCCTTCATGCGGTAGGCGACGCCGGCCTTGGCCCCCTCGCCCTGGCCGATGTTGCCGCTGGCCTTGTAGCGTTCGATCTTCTCGCCCTTCTTGATCACCATCTCCATGGTGGGCTTGCCCGGGTCGGTGATGACCGTCACGTCCTGCTTGGAGAAGGGGTTGAGCACCGGGTTCTGGGCCACGGTGACGAGCAGGGCGGCGATGATGACGAGGAAGATGTCGATCAGGTTCACCACCGAGAGGATGGGGTCCTCGGTCTCCGGTTCGTGCAGCAGCTTGAGGCTCATTGGTGGGCCCTCCTGTCGCGGAGCGACATCCTCCCCGGGGGAGGGAGCGCGCTCCCTGCGGTCGGCCGTGCGTTCGCGCTCATGCAGCACTCCCCGCCCGCTGCCGCAGGGCTTCCACTTCCAGCAATTCCTCTGCCAGCCAGCGGCGCCGCACATTGACGATCCAGTAGGTGATGGAGGCGGCGATGAGGGCCAGGATCACGGCGGAGAAGGCCACCATGAGGTTTTCCGAGACCTGGGCCAGGTTGCCGTCGGAAAGGGATTTCAAGGCCGGGCCCATGGGGATCATGGTGGCCACCAGGCCCAGCATGGGCGTCACCCGGCTGGCGATGCGCGGCGCCTCGAGCAGGGTGTGGGCGTACACGTCCAGCTCGTCGCCGTTGAGGTTGGGCGCTTCGCGGAAGCGGGCCAGCAGGGGCCGGCCGCCGCCGTTGCGGCGCTGCCAGGCCTGCAGGGCGAAATGGCCGAGCAGCCAGAAGGCGTAGAGGAAAAGCAGGGAGACCAGAGCCAGGGTGGGGAAGAGAAAGATCTGCCCCAACTGGTACATGGACATTTCGACGAGCTGTTGCATGGAAAGGCTCCTGGGCCGCCCCGGTCGCCGGGGCGGCGCTTGGCATGGGGTTACAGGCGGGTGGCGTAGTACTCGACCACCCGTTGCAGGTCCAGGGGGAAGGGGGCGGCGTCGCCGTCCGGCAGGTGGCTGAGGCGGGCCGTCAGGCTGGCTTCCTCAAAGGCGATCCACTCGGGCCGCTCCAGGGCTGGCTCCGCCAGGGAGGCCTTGATGGCCAGCAGGTTGCGGCTCTTTTCCACCGGCCCGAAGGCGTCGCCGGCCTTGACCCGGATGGAGGGAATGGTGGCGCGGCGGCCGTTGAGGGCGATGTGGCCGTGGCTCACCAGCTGGCGGGCGGCGGGGATGGTGGGAGCCAGGCCGGCGCGGAAGACCAGGTTGTCCAGGCGGCGCTCCAGCAGTTCGACGATCTTGTGGCCGGTGGCGCCCTGGTCCCGGCGGGCGTCCTTGACGATGCGCCGCAGCTGGGTTTCGGAGACGCCGTAGTTGAAGCGCAGCTTCTGCTTTTCCATGAGCTGCAGGCCGAATTCGGACTTGCGGCCGGCGACCTTGCGGGCGCCGTGCTGGCCCGGCGGCTGCTCGCGCTCGCCGCGGGTCTTGCGGGAGAGGCCGGGCAGCTCGGTGCCCAGGGCGCGCATGATCTTGAGACGGGGGCCGGTGTGACGGGACATGGGAGAACTCCTGTTGCTTTGGGGTTAGTGGGTGACGGCGCCGGGGGCGACCAGGGGGTAGAAATCGACGGGGGTGGAGGCCGGGTGGCAATCCACCGCCTCCCAGCCCTGCAGCACTTCCTGCAGGGCGCTCTTGAGGTAGGGGTTGAGGTCGGCCTGGGCCGCCAGGCCCCGCAGATGGGCCCGCAGGGCCTCGGTCTTGTTGGGGGTGGCGCCGCGCAGGGCGGAGGAGGAGAGCAGGTGCACCACGGCGGCGAGCCGCAGGTCGACGGGCATTTCCGGAATATCCATGGACATGTCAGAGGCTCCTGGAAGGGGTGGAGGTGGAAAGGGGACGGCGGCCCTGCTCGCGGCGGGCCTGCCAGGCGCCGCCGCCGAGGGCGGCCAGCAGAAGCAGGAGGGATGCGGCCAGCAGGGGCGGGATGGCTGGCAGGGGCTTGTTTTCTATCTTTTCCAGCTGCATGCCCTGGATCACAGGCGGGGCGGGCGTCTCCGGCGGGGGAGGCGTCTCGGCCAACTGCGATGCGCTTTGCGGCCGGGTCGGTGCGGGGGCGGCGGCCGGGGTCTGCAGGCCGTAGCCGGCAAACTTGGCGAAGGCGGCGTTGTCCGTGCGCACGTCGTGCTTGGCGGCCAGCTCCCGGTAGCGCTGCTTGAGTTCGTCCACGGTGGCGGCATCGGCCTGCCAGTAGCCCTGGCGGGCTGCTTCCAGCATGCGTTCGATGGTCTGGGCCAGGGCGTGGGGGTTTTCCTTCTCGAACCAGTCCTTCACTCCCAGGCGGTGCTTGTCGCGCACGTAGACGTCCACGAACTCCTGCCACTGGTCGTCCCGCACCACTTCCCGGGCGGTGGCGTTCCAGCCCCAGAAGTTGTTCACGCTGTCCAGCACCTGCAGGGTGCCGGCGTAGCCTTCCTGCATCAGGCCCTGGATGTAGCCCGGGTGGAAATTGCGGGTGGCCAGTTCCTTGGCCAGGAACTGGGCGGCGCCCTCCACCTTGCCGCCGCCGTTGCCGGTTTGGCGCAGGTTGGAGATGTAGAGCTGGGGCGCCTTGCCGTCCAGGTGGCGCACCGCCAGGGCGATGCCCCCCAGGTACTGGAAGGGATCGTCCGTGGTGAGCATGCCGTAGAGGTTGGAGGAGCGGGAAAGCACGGCGCCCTCGGTGCCTTTCAGCTGCTCGGCGTAGAGGTTGAGGCCGGCCAGGGCCTTGCCCTTGCCGTCCCTGGCGCCGGCCTGGCCCCATTCCGCCTCGTCCGGGCCGTAGCCGAACTGCATGCGGGAAAGATAGAGCTGGGCCAGCTTGCGGTCGCCCTCGGCCTTGCCTTTCCAGGTGTCCGTGGCCAGCACGGCGTCGTCCAGGCCGGTGCCGTACTTGCCCGACTCGGAGGAGAAGAGGCGGGTCTGGCCGGCCCGCTTGGCGGCTTCCGCCGGCACCCCCCGCTTGACGAGATCGGCGGCGATGCGGCGGGCGTTGGCGGCCACCGGGTTGTCCGCCTCCTCGGCCTCGGCCGCCAGGCGCACCGCTTCCACCAGCTGCTTCATGGCGTTGGGGAAATGGTCCCGGTAGAGGCCGGTGGCGGAGAGCACCACATCCACCCGGGGCCGGCCCAGGGCTTCCCGGGAGACCAGCCTGACGCCGCCGACCCGGCCGCCGGAATCCCACACCGGCTCCACCCCCAGGGCCCACAGGGCCTGGGCTTCCAGGATGCCCTGGTGGCGCATGGTTTCCACCGACCAGAGGGAGAAGGTGAGCTTGGCGGGCTGCTTGCCGGTCTGCTTGCGGTGCTCGGCCAGCAGGGCCTCCAGGGCTTCCTTGCCGGCGGCCCAGGCCTGGGGCGTGGGGATGCGGGACGGGTCGAAGCCGTAGAGGTTGCGCCCGGTGGGCAGGGCCTCCGGATTCTTCATCGGGTCGCCGCCGTAGGAGGTGGGGATGTAGCGTCCGGCCAGGCCCTGCAACAGGGCTGCCTGCTCGTTGCCGGCGCCGAGGTCGGCGTACCAGCGGCGGGCCTGGGCCACGGTTTCGGCCAGGGCGGCGGGGGGCGTTGCCTGGGGCTGGTCCACCAGGTAACGCTTGAGCAGGCGGTAGGGCGCAGCTTCGGTGAGCTTGCGGTAATCGCCCACCAGGGTCTCGTCCGCTTCCTCGCCGGGGGCTGCGTGGGCTTCCCAGAAGGGCTTGCCCAACATCAGCAGCACCGTGCCCAGGCGATGCACTTCCGCCGGCGCCCGACCGAAGGTGTGCAGGCCCAGGGGCTGGGCGGTGCGAGCCAGTTCGTGCAGGTGGTCGTGCAGCTGTTCGACGAAGGCGGGGAATTCCTGCTGCAGACGCGCCTCGCCGTCGGACCCAGCCCAGCCCAGGTCCTTGTCGATGTGCTCTTTTTTCGCCTGGGCCAGCAGGTCGGCCTTGAGCTTTTCCTTCACCGCGCCTTCGTCCTGGGCCAGCCAGGCGTGCAGGGTGTCGTGCAGGCGGGTGAGGGCCTCGTGCAGACCGGCGGGGACGAAGGGCGGGGTCTGGTGGCTGATGATGGTGGCCCGGCCCCGGCGCTTGGCCTGGAGGGATTCGCCGATGTTGTCCACGATGTAGGGGTAGAGCACGGGGGTGTCGCCCACCGCCAGCATGGGTGCGTCGCTCACCGCCAGGCCCCGCTCCTTGCCCGGCAGCCATTCCTGGGTGCCGTGGGTGCCGTAGTGGACGAGGGCGTCGGCGCCGAAGCCGCTGCCGTTGGCGCCGCGCTTGTCGCTGCTTTTGTCACCCTCGCCCTGGCGTTCCCGCAGCCACAGGTAGGCGGCCAGGTAGAAGTGGGAGGGCAGGGCCTTGGTGGAGTGGTAGAGGGCCTTTTCCTTCTCTTCCCACTTTTCGCCCCGGGGCGGCTGGGGCATGAACACCACATTGCCCAGCTTGAGGCGGGGCACGATGAACCAGGCCTGGCCGTCCTGGCGCAGCACCATGGCGGATTTTTCCGGTTCGCCCCAGCGTTCCTGCAGACTGCGCCGCACCGCTTCCGGCTGGGTTGCCAGCCAGCGCTTGTAGACGGCCACCGGCAGGCGTTCGGCCAGGTCGTCCCGCAGCAGGCCCGGCAGTTCGCCGTCCCGGTAATAGGGGGCCAGCAGGCGCTGCAGCAGGGTGGTGAGGGGCTTCTCCGCCACTTCCTCGGTGCGGTAGCCGGCGGCCTTGAGGGCCTGCAGGGTGGCTTCCAGGCTGCGGGGCAGGTTGAGGTAGGAGGCGGAGAGGTTCTTTTCCCCCGGCGGGTAGTTCCAGAACAGCACGCCGACCTTCTTCTCGGCGTTGGCCTTGCGCTGCAGGGCCACCAGCTTCAGGGCCTTGTTCACCACTGCCGATGCCTGGGCGGGAATGCTCACCACCTGGTCGTCGTGCTTGCGGGTAGCGGCGGCGATCTGGATGTCGGTGACGCCGGCGTACTCGGCCTGGGCCAGGTAGAAGGGCACGTCCATGAGGGCGATGCCCTGGGGATCGGCAGCCCAGTCGGCGGCGTCGCCCTTGCGGTAGGGCATGGCCTGGACCACCGGGATGCCCAGGTCGGCAAACTCGCTGCGCCGCCCTTCCGGGTTGAGCATGATCTGGGTGTTGATGAGGGCGTCGGCCACGTTGCGCTCCCCCACCCGCACCAGGCGGCGCACCGCCATGGGGTCCATGACCGGGCTGTAGAAGGGCAGGGCCACGGCGCCGGCGGCCTCGATGCGTTCGATGAGGTCGTTGATGAAGGCGGTCTGCTCGGCGGCGATGTACTGCTGGTGCAGGGCGATGGCCACCACCGGCGGGCGCTTCGCACCGGCCGTATCGACGCCCTTCCAGGCCAGGTAGGCGGCGGCGTCGGCGAACACCAGTCCGGGGGCCCGGGGGTGATAGACGGCGCTCTTGGGGAAGACGATGGGTTCCGGGATGCCCTGGAGGGTGCGGCCCGCCAGGTGGGCGGCCAGGGTGCGGAAGAAATTGTCGAAATTGGGCCGGCTGCCGTTCACGTAGTAGGCGTGCAGGCGGCGGGCCAGGGGCTCGGGCAGGCCGGCCCAGGCGGGCTTGCCTTCGTGCAGCCACAGATGGGGCGCCTTGAGGCCGGGCAAGGCGGTGACCAGGCGGGCCTGGACGAAGTCCCGCAGGTGGTCCCGCGGGGCATCGAAAAAGACGGCGCGGTAGCCCTGGAACAGGCGGGCATCCGCGTCCGTGGGCAGCTTCTCGGCGAAGCGGGACTCCAGCCGCAGGCCCTGCCTGGCGGCCAGGTCGGCCAGCAGGCGGAACTTGCCGGGCTGGATGGGGGCGGTGCTGACGAAGAGGATGGCGGGGGCCTGCGCCGCGCCCTGGGCGCTGTTCCCGGCAGCCGGGGCCGCCGCTACTGCGGCGGCGTGGAGCAGGGCCGGCAGGAGCAGCAGCAGGGCGCGGAGCAGGGGCATCATCTCAGAAGTCCGCCTGCAGGGAGAGGCTGACGTTGCGGCCGGGCTGGGTGAAGAAGCTGGGGCCCGGATCGGTGCTCAGCAGCCCCGCATGGCGTACGTCGCTCCACAGGGTGTATTGCTTGTCGAAGACGTTGTTCACCGCGGCGGTGAGGCGGAAGCGCTTGTCCACCTGCCACCAGGTGGAGACATCCATGACGCCGTAGCCGGCGGGCTTGTAGTAGTCGGTGTCGGCGTCGTTGATGCGCTCCTTGGCGGCTGCCAGGCGCAGGCGGGTCTCGCCGCCCCACTGGCCCTTGTCCCAGAGGAAGGAGAGGACGGCGCGCAGGGGCTCGATGCTGTTGAGCGGGCGGTTGTTCTGCTCGTCGTCGCCCCGGGCCGTGGCGATGCTGCCCTGGAAGGCGTAGCCGCCGGCGAAGAGCCAGCTGCCCCGCACTTCGGCGCCCTGGATGCGGACCTTGGACAGGTTCAGCTTCTGGTAGGCGCTGCGGGTGCCGCCGGGGCAGGTGAAGGGGGCTGCGGTGTCGTTACACACCCGCACCTGTTCGATGAAGTCGTCGTAGCGGTTGTCGTACACCGCCACCTTGATGTCGCCGCCCAGGGCCTTGAGGCGGGTGCCCAGTTCCAGGCCGGTGCTCTTTTCCGCCTTGAGGTTGCCGTTGGGCAGGGTGACGTAGTTCTGGGCCGCGTTGTAGAAGAGGCCGTTCACCTCCTCGTAGTTGGGAGCCCGGAAGCCGCGCACCAGCTGGCCGTAGAGGGCCACTGCCGGGCTTGCCTGCCACAGGGCGCCGATCTTGGGGGAGACGGCGGAGTGGTTCTGGCTGGCGGAACTGAGGGTGACGGCGCTGCCGCCGCTGCCGGCCACCTTGCTCATGCCGTCGGGCCGCAGCTTGACCTCGTCGTAGCGCACCCCGGGGGTGAGCAGGAACTTGCCGTCCATGAAGGACAGTTCGTCCTGGACGAAGAGGCCCAGGTTGGTGGATTCGCCGGGGGCGAAGTCCTTCAGGGGATAGGTGTCGCCGGCCAGGGTCTTGCCGGTGGTGCCGGTGGTCAGGTTGTGCACCGTGTAGTCCCGCAGTTCCTCGGTGCGGGTCTGGCGCCAGTCGGCGCCGTAGGCCAGGGAGTGGCTGACGGCGCCGGTCTGGAAGTAGCTGTCCAGCTGCAGGTTGAGGCCGTCGGTCTTCTGGTTGAACATGAAGTTCATGTCCACCAGGCAGTTGTTGCCGGCGCCGGAGGAGGCGGAGCAGCTGGCGCTGGTGTTGCTGCGTCGCTGCATGGTGTAGGTCTTGGAATCCGCCTCCTGGTGGTAGAACTTGAGGGCCAGGCGGTCGAACCAGCGGTCCGTGGGCTTCCATTCCCAGTCGATGCCGTAGCGTTCCCGCTTGGTGTTCTCGTCGCCGTAGGTCTGGGTCACCTTGGGCACGCCGCTGGAGAGGCGCAGGGAATCCACGTGGTTGTCCTGCTCCCGGTTCTCGTAGGTGAGGCCGATGCGGTGGCCGGTGGCGGGCTTGAGGATGATCTTGGCCAGGACGGAATCGGACTTGGTGTCCTGGGGATTGGGCTGATCCCGGTTGTAGCCGGTGCCACCCACATTGCCCTTGTTGTCCAGCTCCTTGCCGTTGCGCTGGCTGTAGGCCAGCAGGCCTTCCACCAGGTCGTTGCCGCCGGCGGCATAGACGGTGTTCTGGAAGCTGTGGTCGGCCTGGCGCCAGGTGCCCTTGTAGCGCATGGCGCTGCTGCGGCCCTGCAGCAGGTCCTGGGGGTCCAGGGTGAGGTAGCCGACGACGCCGCCGAGGGCGTCGGAGCCGTAGAGGCTGGAGGCGGGGCCGCGCAGGATCTCGGCCCGCTTGAGGAAGTCCATCTCCGGGCCATCCGGCATGGAGGCGGTGATGTTGGAGGGGCCGCCGCCGTAGTAGTAGTCGGGCAGACGCACGCCGTCCACCTGCTGCAGCACCCGGATGCCTTCGATGCCGCGGATGTTCACCGCGGCGCTGCCGTAGCGGCGCAGGTCCCGGGAGATGACCACGTCGGCCTCGTTTTCCATCAGCGCCGCCTCGTCGTGGGGCATGCGCCGGTCCAGGGTCTTGCGGTCGATGCTGGTGATGGTGGCGGGAATGAGGTCCGGGTCCGCCTCCTGGCGGGTGGCGGTGACCACCACTTCCTTCAGTTCGGACGTCTGGGCTTGTGCCTGGGCCTGGCTGGCGCCAAGGGCGAGGACGGCGGGGGCGATGGCGGCGACGAGGGCCGCCAGGGGGCGCAGGGGTACTGAATGGGCGGACGCGGGACGTCCCCCGGCGGGGCGGGAAGCAAGGCGCATGATCTCTCCTGATCTTGATGCGTGGCTTGCTGCCCGGCATGAAAGCCTACCGGTGGCTGGCTACGTGTTGTCGTGGGTGGTACGGAAAAACGGGTCGGGCATCCGCCGCTGCCGCCGGGGGCTCTTCGCTTCGAGGAAAAGGGAGGCGCCAGCGCGGGGCCGGTACCGGGACCTCAAAAAAAGAAGGCTGGCTCGCCCGGGGGCTGGCTGGCGGCAAGAGGGTGATGCGTCGAGGGTGAAGCGTTGCTCTTTACTTGGTCAGAATCAGCTTGTTCTCACGGGTCAGGCGGAGCAGGTAGCACTGGCCGCCGTGTTCGATGCGGACCGTGTTGTTGCCGCGGAACAGCTGCCGGCTGGCCACCACCGGGGCTTGCCCGGCGGGCGGGTTGTCCACCGTGACGACGGCCAGGGTGGGCTTGAGCTCATCGGCGTGGTTCATGGGTGCCTCCAGGTTGGGTGACGAAACCGAGTTTGACGATGCCGGCCTCCTTCGCCGCCGCCATCACTTCGGCCACGCGCTGGTAGCGCGTTTCCTTGTCGGCGGAGAGATGGACTTCCGGCTGGGGATTCTGGGCGGCGGCGCCGGAGAAGCGGGCCACCATCTCATCGGCGTTGATTTCCGTCTTGTTCCAGTACAGCTTGCCCGCCGCATCCAGGGCCACCTGCACGGTGTCCGGCTTGGGGTCCGCCGGGGCGGCGCTGGCCTGGGGCAGGTCCACCTTGATGGCCTGGGTCATCAGGGGGGCGCAGACGATGAAGATGATCAGCAGCACCAGCATCACGTCTACCAGGGGCGTGGTGTTGATGTCGGCCATGGGCTGGGAGGGGCCCGATTCGAATCCGCCGAAAGCCATTTAAGCCACCTCGGCCAGCTTGCGGGCGCCGGCGTTGCCGCGGCCGTGGGGGACCACGGGGGATTCGGCCATGTGGTGGCCGGTGGTGAGGAAGGTGTGCAGGTCGTGGGCGAAGGCGTCCAGGTCGCCGCCGATGACGCGCAGGTTGCGGTTGAAGGTGTTGTAGGCCAGCACCGCGGGAATGGCGACGAAGAGGCCGGCGGCAGTCATGATCAGGGCCTCGCCGACGGGGCCGGCCACCTTGTCCAGGCTGGACTGGCCGGTCATGCCGATGGTGGCCAGGGCGTGGTAGATGCCCCAGACGGTGCCGAACAGGCCGATGAAGGGAGCGGTGGAGCCGATGGAGGCGAGCAGGGTCTGGCCGCCTTCCAGGTGGCTGGTGGTGCGGGCGATGCCCTGGCGCAGGGCCCGGGTCACCAGTTCGCTGGCGGAGAGGTGGGAATCCAGGTGGGGGGCGCTGCCGGAATGGCTCTCAAAGTGGCTGACGGCCTGGCTGCCGCGGCGGGCCAGGTCGGCGAAGGGGGCGGCGGGTTCCAGGCGGTCCAGGCCTTCCTGCAGGGTGGAGGCGTGCCAGAAGCTGTCGATGGCCACCGGGGCGGCGTGGCGCAGGCGCCACAGTTTCCAGCCCTTGCCCAGGATCACGGCCCAGCTGGCGACGGAGAGGACCAGCAGGACGATGGCGATGAAATGGGAGACGGCGTCGCCCTGGGCCCAGAAATGGGAGAAATCGAAATTGGCTTGCATGATGGCTTAGCTTTCCAAACTGAAAGAAACGGGGATGACGACCCAGGAGGCCACGGCTTCGCTGCCCTGGCGGGCGGGCACGAAGCGCCAGCGCTTCACCGCCTCGAGGGCGGCGGCGTCCAGGCGGGGGCTGCCGGAGGTCTGCTTGAGTTCGACGTTGTCCGTGGTGCCGTTGGGCAACACGTGGGCCCGCAGCCAGACCTTGCCCTGTTCGCCCAGGCGCTTGGAGGCCGGCGGATAGGTGGGCTTGGGGTTCTGCAGGTAGTCGGCGTCGAACTTGGCTTCCACCACGGGCGCCGGGGCGGCCGGTCCGGGGGGCGCGGCGGCGGGCGCCGGGGGCGGCGGCGCAGAGGAGGTGATGGAGGCGGGCGTCGGCGCCGGGGCCGGTTCGCTCTTCACCGCCTTGGGGGCCGGCGCCTGTTGCTTGACCACCGGCTGGGGCTTGGGCGGCGGAGGCGTCGGCGTGGGTTTGGCGGCGGGCTCCGGAGCCGGGGTGACGAGCGCGATGTTCATCACCTGGGGGGCTTCAATGGGGCTTGGCTGTGCCGTGCCCAACGCCCAGGCCAGGGCGGCACCGTGCAGCAGCACGGCGGCGCCGACCCAGGGACTCCGGGAAAGCCAGCCGGAGTCGGTCGGGCAGGAATACGGCATGGCTGGTACCAGCATGGCGAGCGGTTTCCTGGGAATGGTTATTAAATGACAACAATTCTCATTCTGCAGATTGTGAGAATTTGTGTCAACTGCTTTTGTTGCTGCGCAATAGGGGGGGCGGAGCCTTGTTTTTCCGGGATTTCCCGGCATTTGGTGCCGCGTCGAGGGAGCGCCTGACGTATAATTAGGGACTTTTATAAGGAGACTGATTCATGAACATCGACGCACTGTCCATCGGCAAGGACGTCCCCAACGACTTCAACGTGGTCATCGAGATTCCCGCCCGGGCGCCCGGCATCAAGTACGAACTGGACAAGGATTCCGGCGCCGTGCTGGTGGACCGTTTCATGTCCACCCCCATGCACTACCCCTGCAACTACGGCTTTGTGCCCCACACCCTGTCCGACGACGGCGACCCCGTGGACGTGCTGGTGGTGACGCCCTATCCCCTGCATCCTGGCGTGGTGGTGCGCTGCCGCCCCATCGGCATCCTGCACATGGAAGACGAAGCCGGTCTGGACGCCAAGGTCCTGGCAGTGCCCGTGTCCAAGCTGACCTCCATCTACGACAACGTCAAGGCCGTCTCCGACCTGCCCGACCTGCTGCCGAAGATGATCGAGCACTTCTTCGAGCACTATAAGGACCTGGAACCCAACAAGTGGGTCAAGGTCACCGGCTGGGGCGACCTGGAAGCCGCCAAGAAGGAAATCGTGGACGGCGTGGCCCGTTACGACGCTTCCGGCGAAAAGCCCCACTTCTAAGCTGTCCGAGGCGCCGGGGGAGCTTGTCCTCCGGCCGCTTTCCTGCTGTACCCGGTTTTACCGTAGTCCGCCTCCCGTTCTTCCTCGCCCGACGCCTTTCTCCCCGGATCGTCCGCCCATGGCTGCTCCCACTTCCGCCCTTGCCGTCGCCGTCGCCCAGTTCAATGCCGTCCTCGGCGACCTGGCCGGCAACCGTTCCCGCCTGGCCGACCTGGCCCGCCAGGCCCAGGCCCGCGGGGCCGACCTGATGCTGAGCCCGGAACTGGGCCTGTGCGGCTATCCGCCGGAAGACCTGCTGCTGCGCCCGGATTTCTACCGGGCCTGCGCCCGGGAGCTGGAACTGCTGGCGGCTGAAGTGCCGGAGATCGGCATTGTCGTCGGCCATCCCCTGGAAGTGGCCGGCCAGCGCTACAACGCCGCCTCCTACCTGAAGGACGGCCGCATCCAGGCCACCTACCGCAAGCACCGGCTGCCCAACTACGAGGTCTTCGACGAGGAGCGCTACTTCGAAGCCGGCAGCGAGCCCTGCCTGATCGAGGTCAAGGGCTGGACCCTGGGTCTCAACATCTGTGCCGACGTGTGGGAGGCCGGGGCGGCGGAGCAGGCGGCCCAGGCCGGGGCCCAGGCCCTGCTGGTGCTCAATGCCTCGCCCTATCACATGAACAAGGAAGGGGACCGCCTCGCCGTGCTGCGGGAGCGGGTGGCGGCGACCCGGATTCCCCTCATCTACAACAATCTGGTGGGCGGCCAGGACGAGCTGGTGTTCGACGGCGCCTCCCTGGCCCTGTGCGCCGACGGCAGCGTCGGCGCCAGCCTGCCCCGTTTCGAGGAAGCCCTGGAGCTGCTGCAGCTGACTCCCGACGGCCGCGTCAGCGGCGTGCTCCTGCCGGAGCCGGCCCTGGAGGAACAGGTGTATCGGGCCCTGGTGCTGGGGGTGCGCGACTACATTGGCAAGAACGGCTTCAAGGGCGCCGTCATCGGCCTTTCCGGCGGCATCGACTCGGCCCTGACCCTGGTGGTGGCGGCCGAGGCCCTGGGGGCCGACAAGGTGCGGGCCATCATGATGCCTTCGCCCTACACCGCCCAGATGAGCCTGGACGATTCCCGCCAGCTGGTGGAAACCCTGGGCGTGCGCTACGACGAGATCGCCATTGCCCCGGCCATGGGCGTCTATGGCGAGATGCTGGCCCAGGAATTCGCCGGCACCGCTGCCGATACCACGGAGGAAAACCTCCAGGCCCGCATCCGCGGCAACATCCTGATGGCCATCTCCAACAAGAGCGGCAGCCTGGTGCTGACCACCGGCAACAAGTCAGAGATGGCGGTGGGCTACTGCACCCTCTACGGCGACATGGCCGGCGGCTTCGCCGTCATCAAGGACCTGGCCAAGACCTTCGTCTATCGCCTGTGCCGCTGGATCAACCGGGAACGGGAGATCATCCCGGACAACATCATCGTCCGCCCCCCTTCCGCCGAGCTGAAGCCGGACCAGAAGGACCAGGACAGCCTGCCGCCCTATGAGGTGCTGGACGCCATCATGGAAGCCTATATGGAGCAGGACCTGTCGCCCCGGGAGATCGTCGCCCAGGGCTACGCCGAGGCCGACGTGCGGCGGGTGGTGCGCCTGCTCAAGATCAGCGAGTACAAGCGGCGCCAGGCCCCGGTGGGCATCCGCGTCACCCAGCGGGGCTTCGGCAAGGACTGGCGCTATCCGATCACAAACCGTTATGCTGACGAATGGTGAGCCGACGCGAAGATGACGGCATTCGGTTGGGAATGCCCCGCTGCCCCGCCCAAGAATTTAAATAAGGAGAGTTCATGAAAAAGATCGAAGCCATCATCAAGCCCTTCAAGCTCGACGAAGTGCGCGAAGCCCTGTCCGAAATCGGCGTCACCGGCCTCACCGTCACCGAGGTCAAGGGTTTCGGCCGCCAAAAGGGCCACACCGAGCTTTACCGCGGCGCCGAGTACGTGGTCGACTTCCTGCCCAAGATCAAGGTGGAACTGATCATCTCCGACGACAAGGTGGAGCCCGCCATCGACGCCATCGTCAAGGCCGCCCACACCGGCAAGATCGGCGACGGCAAGATTTTCGTCATGCCCGTGGAGCAGGTGGTGCGCATCCGCACCGGCGAGACCGACGAAGCCGCCATCTGAGGCAAGACACGCCGGCGCCGGCCCCCAGGGACCGGTGCGGCAAAAGGGCCGTCCCACGGGGCGGCCCTTTGCTTTTTAGGGATGGGGAAGGCGTGTTGCCGAGGCATGGCCGCAGAGGCAGGCGGGAAGCCATTCTCCGGCATGGGCAGGCGCCCATGCCCATCCCTGCTGCCTCCCGGGGCAGGGTGGCTTTCAGCCCCGGGAATCGTCCGCCGTGGCGCCCTCCCGGCGGGGATTGCGCAGCAGCACCAGCAGGGCGCCGCTGCCGCCGTCAGCCGGCTTGGCTTCGCAGAAGGCCAGCACTTCCGGGTGCTGGGCCAGCCAGTTGCGGGTCAGGTTTTTCAAGAGGGATTCGCCGCCGGGGGAGCTCAGGCCCTTGCCGTGGATCACCCGCAGGCAGCGTTGGCCACGGCGGCCGCAGCGGGCCAGGGCGGCGCTGAGGAAGTCCCGGGCTTCGTCCCGGGTGTAGCCGTGCAGGTCGATTTCCGTTTCCACCGGGATGCGGCCCCGGCGCAGGTCCGCCAGCAGGCGGCCGGGGGCGCCGGGGCGCAGGTGTTCGCCCTCGGCGGCGGTGTCGGCCCGGTCGGACAGGGGCGGGTGGGCCGGTGCCGGCGTGGCTGCCGGCGGCTCGGCTTCCTCCCGGGGCCGGGGGCGGGCCGCCGGCAGGGGCTTGTTGAGGGCCGCCTGGTTCTTGTCCGCCAGGGGCGTCACCGGGCCGGCGGCGCGGCGAAAGAGGGCGGCCGGGTCGTCGTCCGGCAGGTCCGGGATATACAGCGCCGGCGTTGCCTCCGCGACCGGCGCGGCGGCCTGGGCCTGGCGCTTCTGCCGCGACAGCCGCGGCCCCACCTCGGCCCGGCCGGTGTCCTTGACCGGGGTGACCTCGCCGACGCTGGCGCGGAACAGGGCCAGGGGGTCGTTGGGGTCGATCCGCTGGGGCCGGGGCGACGGGGCGCTCTCCGTCTCATCCTGCAGCCGGGGACGGGGCTTGGGGGCCGGCTTGGGCTTGTCCAGACGGGCGTGGTTGTCACGGGCCAGGGGCTTGGCGCCGGCGAAGGCCTGGGCCAGCAGGGCAGCATCCTCGTCCCCGGCCGTGGATACGGGCGGCGGCGCGGGCGTGGCAGATGGTGCCGGTGCGGCGGGGGGGGCGGCTTTGGCCTGTTTGGCGGGCTCCAGATGGCCTTTCAGGTCCCGCAGGACCTGAAAGGGGGAGCCGGCAGCGGCCGGCTTGGCAGGCTTCATGGAGCGCTGTTCCGGGGCTTACGCCTGCTCCAGGCCGTCCAGGTAGCGTTCGGCATCCAGGGCGGCCATGCAGCCGGTGCCGGCGGAGGTGCAGGCCTGGCGGTAGATGTGGTCCTGCACGTCGCCGGCAGCGAAGACGCCGGTGATGCTGGTCTGGGTAGCGTTACCGGCGCGGCCGGACTGGGTCACGATGTAGCCGTTTTCCAGCTCCAGTTGGCCTTCGAACAGCTCGGTGTTGGGCTTGTGGCCGATGGCGATGAAGACGCCCATGACCGGCACTTCCTGGGTGGCGCCGGTATTGACGTTTTTCACCTTGAGGCCGGTGACGCCGGAATCGTCGCCCAGCACTTCTTCCAGGGTGGAGTCCCACAGCACGGTGACCTTGCCTTCTTCCACCTTCTTCATCAGCTTGTCCTGGAGGATCTTTTCGGACTTGAACTTGTTGCGGCGGTGGATCACGGTGACGTGGCTGGCGATGTTGGCCAGGTACAGGGCCTCTTCCACGGCGGTGTTGCCGCCGCCCACCACGGCCACGGCCTGGTTGCGGTAGAAGAAGCCGTCACAGGTGGCGCAGGCGGAGACGCCGCGGCCGGCGAACTTCTCTTCGGAGGGCAGGCCCAGGTACTGGGCGGAGGCGCCGGTGGCGATGATGAGGGCGTCGCAGGTGTATTCGCCGGCATCGCCGATGAGGCGGAAGGGCTTCTCCTGCAGCTTGGCGGTGTGGATGTGGTCGAAGATGATCTCGGTCTCGAAGCGGCGGGCATGCTCCTCGAAACGCTGCATCAGCTCGGGGCCCTGGACGCCGGCCGCATCGGCGGGCCAGTTGTCCACTTCGGTGGTGGTCATCAGCTGGCCGCCCTGGGCCAGGCCGGTGATCAGCACGGGTTTCAGGTTGGCGCGGGCGGCATAGACGGCGGCGGTGTAGCCGGCGGGGCCGGAACCGAGGATGAGCAGGCGGCTGTGGCGTTGGGTGGTCATGGCGTTTCTCTCGCGGTCGGATTTTCGGGTCGGGGGGAAATTATAGCGAAAGCGGGGGGGCTGCAACCGAACTCGCCGGCGGCGGTGGCGCGTGACGGATTTGGCATATAATCGGCGCTGATTTATCCACACCACAAGCAAAAATAAGGCTGAGTATGCAGGTTGGGAGAGGACTAAGCCTCGCCACGCTCCGGGGCTTGCCCATGTTTGAGCGTGTGCCGGACAGCGAACTGGAACATCTGGCCCGGGTATCCACCTATCGCAAGGTGACCCGGGGTACGACCATTGTGCGGGCCGGCGACGTCACGGACTCCCTCTACATCCTCATCTCGGGCAGCATCAAGGTGCTCAACAGCGATGAGGAAGGGCGGGAAGTGATCCTGGCCATCCTCGGCACCGGCGAGTTCTTCGGCGAAATGGGCCTGCTCGATGGCGAGCCCCGTTCCGCCAACGTGGTGGCCCTGGAAGTGTGCGAGGTGCTGATCATCGCCAAGGCCGAGTTCCGCCGCCTCCTCACCGAGCACGTGGATCTGACCTTCTACCTGCTGCGCAGCCTGGTGCAGCGCCTGCGGGAAGCCGACCGCAAGATCGAAAGCCTGGCCCTGATGGACGTTTTCGGCCGGGTCGCCAAGCTGCTGCTGGAGTTTTCCGAGATGCAGGAAGGCCGGCGCATCGTCACCCGCAAGCTGACCAAGCAGGATATCGCCAAGATGATCGGCGCCTCCCGGGAAATGGTCAGCCGGGTGATGAAGGACCTGGAAACCAGCGGTTACATCGAAGTTCAGGACGGCCGCATTGTCCTGCACGAAATCTAAGGGGCGCTTGCCGTTATAATCGGGCGAACCTACCAACTGTTCGCCGCCAATGGCCGTCCCCCAATCCGCCCGTCGCAACTCCGATAAGTCCCCCAGCCCCCTGCCGGAAAAGATTGCCGTCATCCTGCAGGAATCCCGCTGGCTGGCGCTGGTGGTGTTCGCCGGCTTCCTCTCCCTGGCCCTGTGGGGCTACGACCGGGCCGACCCGGGCTGGTCCCATGCGGCCCAGGTGGACGCCCTGCACAACCCCGCCGGCCGTTTCGGCGCCTGGCTCTCCGACCTTCTGCTCTATCTCTTCGGCGCTTCCGCCTGGTGGTGGGTCACCCTCATGCTGGCCCTGGTGTGGTGGGGCTACCGCCGCCTCGACGGCCTGCGCGGCAACGGCGACCGCCGCCCCCTGATCGTCGCCGCCATCGGCTTCCTCATCCTGCTGGTGGCCAGCTGCGGCCTCGAAGCCATCCGTTTCTACACCCTGCGTACGCCCCTGCCCCTGGTGCCCGGCGGCATGCTGGGCCTGGAACTTGGCAATGCCGCCGTCGCCGCCCTCGGCTACACCGGCGCCACCCTGGTCCTGCTCACCGGCGTGGTGCTGGGCTGGAGCCTCTTTTCCGGCATGAGCTGGCTGTCCACCTTCGAGCGTCTGGGCACCCTGGTGGAAGGTACTTATTTCGGCATCCGCGGCCTCATCGAGCGCTGGCAGGACCAGCGCATCGGCCGCGAAGTGGCCCGGGAGCGGGAAGCGGTGGTGGAAGTGGAGCGGGCCCGGGTGGAAGACCACGAGCCGATCCGCATCGAAATCGTCGAGCCCGAGATCGAAGTCTCCACCAAGGTGGAAAAGCGCATCGAGCGGGAGCGCCAGGCGCCCCTCTTTCCCGAGGCGGTGGAGGGCGGCCAGCTGCCGCCCCTGCACCTGCTGGACCCGGCGCCGCCCCAGACCGACCTGCCGGCGGCGGACACCCTGGAATTCACCTCCCGCCTCATCGAACGCAAGCTGGCCGACTTCGGCGTCCAGGTGAAGGTGCTGGCCGCCTACCCCGGCCCGGTCATCACCCGCTACGAAATCGAGCCGGCGGTGGGCGTCAAGGGCGCCCAGATCGTCAATCTGGCGCGGGACCTGGCCCGGGCCCTGGCCCTCATCTCGGTGCGGGTGGTGGAGACGGTGCCGGGCAAATCCTGCATGGCCCTGGAGCTGCCCAATCCCAAGCGCCAGGCCGTGCGCCTCTCGGAAATCCTTTCCAGCAAGGCCTATTACGACATGGCCTCGCCCCTCACCGTGGCTCTGGGCAAGGACATCGGCGGCCAGGCCACCGTGGCCGACCTGGCCAAGATGCCCCATCTGTTGGTGGCCGGCACCACCGGTTCCGGCAAGTCGGTGGGCATCAACGCCATGATCCTGTCCCTGCTCTACAAGTCCACCGCCAAGGATGTGCGCCTCATCCTGGTGGATCCGAAGATGCTGGAACTCTCCATCTACGAAGGCATTCCCCACCTGCTGGCGCCGGTGGTGACCGACATGCGCCAGGCCGCCAACGCGCTTAACTGGTGCGTCGGCGAGATGGAAAAGCGCTACAAGCTGATGAGCGCCATGGGCGTGCGCAACCTGGCCGGCTTCAACGCCAAGATCCGCGAGGCGGAGAAGAACGAGCAGAAGATTCCCAACCCGCTCTCCATCACCCCCGAATCCCCCGAGCCCCTGACCGAGCTGCCCTACATCGTGGTGGTCATCGACGAGCTGGCGGACCTGATGATGGTGGTGGGCAAGAAGGTGGAAGAGCTGATCGCCCGCCTGGCCCAGAAGGCCCGGGCCGCCGGCATCCACCTCATCCTGGCGACCCAGCGGCCCAGCGTGGATGTGATCACCGGCCTGATCAAGGCCAACATCCCCACCCGCATCTCCTTCCAGGTTTCCAGCAAGATCGACTCCCGCACCATCCTCGACCAGATGGGCGCCGAAGCCTTGCTGGGCCAGGGTGACATGCTCTACCTGACGCCGGGCAGCGGCTACCCCACCCGGGTGCACGGCGCCTTCGTCGCCGACGACGAAGTGCACCACGTGGTCGAATACCTGAAAAAGACCGGCGCCCCCGATTACATCGAGGATGTGCTCAGCGGTGCCGGCGGTGACGAAGATGGCGGTGGCGACGGCGAGGGCGGCGACGATCCCGAAAACGACCCCATGTACGACCAGGCCGTGGAGATCGTCCTCAAGACCCGCCGGGCCTCCATTTCCCTGGTCCAGCGCAACCTGCGCATCGGCTACAACCGGGCCTCCCGCCTCATCGAAGCCATGGAGCGGGCTGGCCTGGTTTCCGCCATGGACGGCCGCGGCGGGCGCGAAGTGCTGGGCCGCAAGACGGAAGAATGATGAAAACTCCCCCCAAGTTCCTGCTGGCGGCCCTCCTGGCCGCCGCCCTGCTGCCCGGCGCCGCCCAGGCCTCCGGCGTCGCCAAGCTCAAGGCCTTCCTCGACAACACCCGCAGCCTGCGGGCCGAGTTCGTCCAGTCCGTGGTGGCCAAGAGCGGCCGCAAGCCCCAGAACTCCGCCGGCCTGATGATGTTCCAGCGCCCCGGCAAGTTCCGCTGGCAGGTGGAAAAGCCCTATCCCCAGCTGATGGTGGGCGACGGCGAAAAATTCTGGATCTACGACCCGGAACTGAAGCAGGTGACGGTGAAAAAAATGGGCAAGACCCTGGGCGCCACCCCGGCCGCCCTGCTGGCCGGCGAAGGCTCCGCCTCCCTGGAAAAGAACTTCACCCTGGCCGAAGGTGGCGAGAAGGACGGCCTGGAATGGGCCGAAGCCACCCCCAGGAGCGCCGACTCCGGCTTTGAAAAAGTCCGCCTCGGCTTTGCCGGCGACAACCTGCGGGCCATGGAACTGCACGACAGCTTCGGCCAGACCACCGCCCTCATCTTCAACCGGGTCGAACGCAACCCGTCCCTGGCCCCCGGCCTCTTCCGCTTCACCCCGCCGCCCGGAGCGGATGTGGCGGGGGAGTGAGGGGCTACAGACGTTAGAAATTTGTGGCGAAGCACATCCTTCCGGTGCCCATCTGGAGAACTGATACAAGGCCTAAAGTTGGGCTCGGAATATTCCGCAGAAACAAGGGCTTCCATCGTCCCAAGATTGCTGAGTCAATCTGGACAATCAGGTCATCAAGTATTGCTACATCGTAAAGCTGGTCTGCGAATCGTCAGCCAACATTTCGATTACGAGTAGTCACCGAACGTCAGCGCCCTTGCATCCTTCTCTAGTCGCTGTATGGATATCGGTCCCAGCTGGGACGTCCCACACAAAATAGGGCGGGTGCTTCCAAGGGAGGTCAAATACAGTTCTAAGAAGTCCATTTTCTGTCTTCCGCAACTGGACATGGCCACCCTCGGTACAGAAGGCTTTAGTAAATCCTGGATCATCAACGCGTACGGTGTAGTCGCCTTTCCTTGCTCGAAGTTCGGCATCTACTGTGGAAAGCATAAATGACGGAACACACTCTCGCTCTTCGAGGGTGCTCTCCTCATAAATCTGATTCTGTGGTTCTCCTACCTGTGTGAGTTCTATCCGGTTGAAACAGTAATAGAGCTATCCTTTCGGGGTTCTTTTTTCGGTAAGCCGGCTAATTCGCCACATCGGAAGGTTAGGTGCGGTGCATCTTCCAGAAATGAACTTGGCCCATCCCTCACGCAAGAGATCCAATTGAGTTTTGGTGTCTGCAAGATCAATTACGTCGCTTTCGTTGGCGCATTGCATCCAGTTGTGCTTGAGCATGTATAGCGGCGATTCTGCATGTACCAAGCCGGTGAATGTTATGCAGACTAATGCTGAGAGAGCTTGAAGCCAGTGATATCGCATGTGCTGGAGTGCTCGCATGGTTGATGTGATGGACTACTGTAGTGGTGAAATTTTGAAGAGAAAACACTAGGGCAGCTTGCGGGCTGAGTTGTTCAGGCGAATTGCTCGACTTCGTTTCAGTTGCGACTAGTCTTTCTGAAGTATATCCGGGATGCGTACGCCTTCGTCATGGCGAACGCCTGGGGAACGGAAGCTGACGAAGCGAACGTGTTTTTGCCTTGAGCATGGTGCATTGGGCCAGTTACGCCTTAAGGTAAACTGCGGCTTTTGCACGGGCAGTCCTGCTGCCAATGGATTCTGAGTGAACGATCTTTTTTCCCAAGGAACGGTGGATGCCGGGGCGCCCCTGGCGGAACAGTTGCGGCCGCGTGCGCCCGACGAGGTGATCGGTCAGCAGCATCTGCTGGGGCCGGGCAAGCCCCTGCGTTTGGCCTTCGAGTCGGGGCAGCCCCATTCCATGATCCTGTGGGGGCCGCCCGGGGTGGGCAAGACCACCCTGGCGCGCATGATGGCGACCCAGTTCAACTGCGAGTTCATTGCCCTTTCCGCTGTTTTCTCCGGCATCAAGGAAGTGCGGGAGGCGGTGGCCCAGGCCGAGATGTGGAAGGCCCAGGGCAAGCGCACCATCCTCTTCGTCGATGAAATCCACCGCTTCAACAAGGCCCAGCAGGACGGCTTTCTGCCCTTCGTCGAAAGCGGCCTGTTCACCTTCATCGGCGCCACCACCGAGAACCCTTCCTTCGAGGTCAATTCGGCCCTGCTCTCCCGGGCTTCGGTCTATGTGCTGAAGTCCCTGGACGAGGCCGAGATGGGTCAGTTGTTCGACCGGGCCCGTGACAAGGCCCTGGCGGAGCTGGATTTCGATGACGAGGCCCGCACCCGCCTGATCGGCCTGGCTGACGGCGATGCCCGGCGCTTTCTCAACCTGCTGGAGCAGGTGCGCACGGCGGCCCGCACCGCCAGGCTGGCCAAGGTGGACGGGGCCTTCATCGAAGCCACCATGGCCCAGAGCCTGCGCCGCTTCGACAAGGGTGGCGATGCCTTTTACGACCAGATTTCGGCCCTGCACAAGTCGGTGCGGGGCTCCAATCCGGACGGCGCCCTCTACTGGTTCTGCCGCATGCTGGATGGCGGCGCCGACCCCCGTTACCTGGCCCGGCGCATCGTGCGCATGGCCTGGGAAGACATCGGCCTGGCCGACCCCCGGGGCAGCGAGATCGCCATGAATGCGGCCCAGACCTACGAGCGCCTGGGCTCGCCGGAAGGGGAGCTGGCCCTGGCCCAGGCAGTGATCTACCTGGCCTGCGCCGCCAAATCGAATGCCGCCTACAACGCGTATAATGCGGCACGCGCCTTCGTCGCCAAGGACGGCTCCCGCCCGGTGCCCGAGCACCTGCGCAACGCCCCCACCAAGCTGATGAAGGATCTGGGCTACGGCAAGGATTACCGCTACGCCCACGACGAAGCCGAAGGCTACGCCGCCGGTGAGAACTACTTCCCCGACGGCATGGCGCCCGCCACCTGGTATCAGCCGGTGGAGCGGGGCCTGGAAATCAAAATCGGCGAAAAGCTCGCCCACCTGCGGGACCTGGATGCCCAGGCCGCCCGCAAAGGCAAAAAAGGCTAGCCACAGAGGGCACAGAGGACACCGAGTGTCATGGCAGACCAACTGACCCAGCAGATTATCGGCGCCGCCATCGAGCTGCATCGTCTGCTCGGGCCGGGGCTGCTGGAAAGCGTCTATGAGGAGGCCCTCTGCCATGAAATGTCCCTGCGGGATATTCCCTTTGCCCGGCAGGTGGAGGTGGTGTACAAGGGCCGGGTGATTGCCGGCCAGCGCCTTGATCTGGTGGTGGCCGATGCCGTGGTGGTGGAGCTGAAGTCCCAACGGGCGCTGCCCGAAGCAGTATCGGCCCAGGTCTTGTCCTACCTGAAGGCAACTGGCTTGAAACGTGGTTTACTTATCAACTTTGGCGAGCCCAGGCTTGCCGACGGCGTGAAACGATTTTCTCTGTGATCTCTGTGCCCTCTGTGGCAAAAAGGTTTTGATTCCATGCTCGACATTCAACTGCTCCGCAACGACCTCGACGCCGTGGCTGCCCGCCTGGCGACCCGCGGCAAGGCCATCGACTTCACCCAGTTCTCCGCCCTGGAGGCCGAGCGCAAGACCCTGCAGACCCGCACCCAGGAGCTGCAGGCCAGCCGCAATTCCCTCTCCAAGCAGATCGGCATGTTGAAGGGCAAGGGCGAGGATGCTTCCGAGGTGATGGCCCAGGTGGCCGCCATGAAGACCGAGCTGGAGCAGGCCGAAGCCCGCCTCACCGAGCTGCTGGGCGAGTTCAACGCCATCGTCGCTGCCATTCCCAATCTGCCCAATGAAACCGTGCCGGTGGGCAAGGACGAAACCGGCAACGTGGAAGTGAAGCGCTGGGGCACGCCCCGCACTTTCGACTTCGAGGTCAAGGACCACACCGACGTGGGCGAATTCCTCGGTCAACTGGATTTCGCCGTGGCCGCCAAGATTTCCGGCGCCCGCTTCTCCGTCATGAAGGGCCAACTGGCCCGCCTGCACCGGGCCCTCGCCCAGTTCATGCTCGACACCCACACCGGCGAGCACGGCTACACCGAGGTCTACACCCCCTACCTGGTGAATGCCGCCAGCCTCTTCGGCACCGGCCAGCTGCCCAAGTTCGAGGAAGACCTGTTCAAGATCGCCCGGGCCGACGCCGAGCCCCTGTACCTGATCCCCACCGCCGAAGTGCCGGTAACCAACATCGTGCGCGACGAAATCCTCGCCGCCGAGGCCCTGCCCCTGAAGCTGGTCTGCCACACCCCCTGCTTCCGTTCCGAAGCCGGCTCCTACGGCCGCGACACCCGGGGCATGATTCGCCAGCACCAGTTCGACAAGGTGGAGCTGGTGCAGATCGTGGCCCCCGAGAAGTCCGCCGAGGCCCATGAAGAGCTGACCCGCCACGCCGAAACTATCCTGGAAAAGCTGGAGCTGCCCTACCGCCGCGTCACCCTGTGCACCGGCGACATGGGCTTCTCCGCCGCCAAGACCTACGACCTGGAAGTGTGGCTGCCGGCCCAGAACACCTACCGGGAAATCTCGTCCTGCTCCAACTTCGAGTCCTTCCAGGCCCGCCGCCTGCAGGCCCGTTTCCGCAACGAGAAGAACAAGCCGGAGCTGGTGCACACCCTCAACGGTTCCGGGCTGGCCGTGGGCCGCACCCTGGTGGCCATCCTGGAAAACTTCCAGAACGCCGACGGCTCCGTCACCGTGCCGGCCGTGCTGCGTCCCTACATGGGCGGCCTGGAGCAGATCGTCGCCGCCTAAGCCGCCTCGCTCTTCGCAAAGAAAAAGGCCGGGAATATCCCGGCCTTTTTCTTTGCCCCGGCTGCAAGGCAGGAGGGACGGACATTCCGGCATGACCTACCTGGAGAATGGCTTGCTGCCGGCCTCTGCGCCATGCCCCGTTCGACCCTGGCGCCTTGCCTGCCCGGCGCCGCCTCAGTGTCGCTTCTTGCCCTTCTTGTCGCCCTTTTTCTCCTTCCTTTCTACCACCGGCTTGGGCGGAATGTAGGGCGGCTCGTGGCGGGTGAGGATGTCGTAGAAGATGCGGATGTTCTCCACCATGATCACCGCCTCGCCACCCCGGGCGCGGCCGCTCTTCAAGCGCCGGTAATACTCGGGGCGGGAGAGCAGGGGCAGCACCCGCTTCATCTCGAACCAGGAATCCGGGTCCGCCTCGGTGCTGGGGGCGATGGCCAGGCCGCCCTTCATGTGGCCCAGGCCCAGGTTGTAGGCGGCCAGGGCCATCCAGGTGCGGTCCGGCTCCTTCACCGTTTCCGGCAGCTGGTCCCGGATGTCCGCCAGGTAGCGGGCGCCGGCGCTGATGCTCTGTTTCGGGTCGAGCCGGTTGGAAACGCCGAGCCGGTCCGCCGTTTCCTCGGTCAGCATCATCATGCCCCGCACCCCGGTGGGGCTGGTGGCCATGGGGTCCCACTGGGATTCCTGGTAGGCGAGGGCGGCGATGAGGCGCCAGTCGATGCCGGTGCGGGCCTGGGCCGATTCGAACTGGGTGCGGAAATCGGGCAGGAGGCTGCGGGTGCGCTCGAGGAACTGCACCACGTCGAACTGCTTCAAGCGGCGCACGTGGCCGAAATAGCGATCCTTCAGGCGCACCAGGGTGCCGTCCTTGTGCACCCGGCCGAGGAAGGCTTCGGCCTTGGCCACCAGCTCCGGGTCCGCGTCCCCGGGGAAGAGCCAGGCGATGGGCTGGGGCTCGCCGATCTGCAGGGTGGCGCTGAGCTGGGGATAGTAGTTCTGGGCGATGTCGAGGATGGGGCCGTCGGTGAGGGCCAGCTCGATGCGCTGCTCGGCCACCGCCTGCAGCAGGTCCAGGTCGCTCCATTCCGGATGTTCCTGCACCGTCACCGGCGGATTGAGGGCCGGCAGCCCGGCCAGCAGGTCGGCGTGGCGGCTGCGGGCCACCACGTGTACGGTGCGCCCGGCCAGCTGTTCGGTGCTGGTGATGGGCAGGGAGGCCTCGTGCTGCACCAGCAGGTGGCTGCTCTGGAAGAAGGGAGTGGTGGCCTGGAATTCGCTGTTGGCCACGCCCGGGTGCCAGACCAGCCAGGCGGCGGCCATATGGCCGGCGCCCCGCTTCAGGGCCTGGGCCACTTCCCGGTAATTGCCGACGGAAACCAGCTTCAGCTTGAGCCCGGCCTCCTCGGCGAAGAGGCTGACCAGGTCGTACTCGAAGCCGGCCCCGGCTTCGCCGCCGTTGTCCTGGGCGCCGGGGGTGTAGGTCAGGGGGCCGGGGCTGGTGAGAACCACCAGCTCGTTGCTTTCCCGCCAGGAGGCCACCTTCCTGTCGGCACAGGCGTAGACCAGGACCAGGGCAAGCAGGGCAACCAGCAGCCAGCGGAATACCTGTGGACGCATCCTCGCCTTTCCGGGGTTGTCCGGGAAAAAAGTTCCCGGATTGTGCCATGGACGCCCAGCCCGACAAAGGGGCCCAGGTCAGCGCCCGGGGCGGCGAATCGTGCTAAAATCCGCCTCCCCGGTGAGGTACCGAAGTGGCCATAACGGCGCTGACTCGAAATCAGATGGTCAGGGAAACCTGGCACGTGGGTTCGAATCCCACCCTCACCGCCACTCTTTTTCTGCTTCTTCCGGCGGCGCCTGCGGCCCGCTGCGGGGACGACCCCGCCAGCGTCCGTACCTTGGGGACGGCCCCGTTGCCACGGAGGTCGCCCATGTTTTCCCCCGCTACTGTCTTTTCCCTCTCGCCCCTGCTGGCCTGGGCTGTGCTGCTGCTCGCCGGTCTGCTGGAGATCGGCTGGGCCCTGGGCCTCAAGTCGGCGGCCGCCTCCTCCCGTCCGGCGTTGATGTGGTCCGCCACCCTGGCGGCCATGGCGGCGAGCGTGGGTCTGCTGGCCCTGGCCCTGAAACAGCTGCCCCTGGGCCTGGCCTATGCGGTGTGGACGGCCATCGGCATCGCCGGCACCGCCCTGGTGGGGATTTTCCTACTGGGGGAGTCGGCCAGTCCCCTGCGTCTGTGCAGCATCGGCCTGATCCTGGCCGGGGTGGCCGGGCTCAAGTTGAGCGCCTGAGCCCTTTGTTTCTCAGGCGCCGCCGCCGGGCGGGCGCATGGCCAGCAGGGTCTCGGAATGGTAGTCGCGGCGGTAGAGCACCACCACGATGATGCTGGTGACCACCAGGAACAGGCCCGGACCCACCAGCCAGGTGAGGGCGGCGAGGCCGAAGTAGTAGGCCCGGATGCCCCGGTTGAAGTCGTCCCCGGCGTAGCTGTTCACCGCCGCCATGCGCCGGGCGCTGGCTTCCAGTTCCGGATCGGTGTCGCAGCTGCCGGTGGGGGCGGCGCCCACCAGGATGGAGAGCAGGTTGAACTGGCGCAGGGACCAGGTGAACTTGAAATAGGCGACGACGAAGACGCCGAAGAGCAGCAGCAGCTTCAGCTCCAGCAGGTCCCGGGTGACTTCCCGGGCGAAGGGGAAGTCGGCGGTGACGGAGACCACCTTGTCCAGGGTGCCGAGCACGGCGAAGAGGCCGGCGATGATGTAGATAGTGGTGTTGGCGTAGAAGGAGACGCTGTTCATCAGGTTGCCGATGAGGGAGGCGTCGGTGATGCGCACTTCCCGCTCCAGCAGGCGCCGCGCCCATTGCAGACGGTAGGCGTGGCCCTGGCCCACCAGGTTTTCCCGGGCGTGGGGCCCCCGTTCGGCGAAGAAGACGTAGCCGATCCAGCAGAAGAGGAACCAGCTCAGGGCGCTCCAGTCGAGCAGGGTCAGATGGGCCAGGGGGCCTTGGGGCATGGGGAATTCCGCGTCAATGAAAGCCGATGGGCCGATTTTGCCACAGCCGGAGCCGGGCCGTTCCCGGCGCCGCGGGGCGGCTTCAGATGACCCGGCTCTTGGCCGGCACGTGGCGGGCCAGGAAATCCATCTGGTCGGCCAGGATCTGGCGGTTGGAGAGAATCAGGAATTCGGCCCGGTTGGGCACGTAGGGCAGGTAGAGCAGTTCCATGCCGGCCTTTTCCAGCAGGCGGGCGCCCTTCTTCTGGTTGCAGGGCATGCAGGCTGCCACCACGTTGGTCCAGGTGTCGCTGCCGCCCTTGGAAATGGGGATGACGTGGTCCCGGGTCAGGCGCTGGCTGGAAAATTCCCGGCCGCAGTAGGCGCACAGGTGGCGGTCCCGGTGGAACAGTTCCCGGTTGGAGAGGGGCGGTACGTGGCGGTTGTAGCCTTGGCCGTGGCTGTGGCCGCGCAGGGCGATGATGCTGTTGGCGGTGATGGCGGAGCGCTGGCCGGTGAGGCGAGAAATGCCGCCGCGCAGGGTGAAGGCGTTGTTGCCCGCATCCCAGGCCACCATTTCCCGGGCGTAGTAGAAGCAGGCCTCCTGCCAGGAGATCCAGCGCTGGGGCACTCCGTTCTGGTCCAGGGCCAGGATCAGGGGCGCGCAGGCGTACTCGGCCAGCAGGTGGGGGGCCGGGAGGCAGTGCGGGGGCGGCAGGCATACCGGATCGTTCATGGGAGTCCATAAAAATCATCGGTTTGCGCCAGAGTAACAAAGGCCGCCGGCTTTTCCTAGGGCATGGCCCGGCTGCCGGGTGGCGGCTGGGGAAGGGGAGGCTTTCGGGTATCCTTGCGCCTGTATGGCAGCGGCGGCTCCGATTTTCCCCCGTTGCCGCCACTGCCGCCCTGTCTTCCATCCATTTGTCTGCCCAATCGTTCCATGGCTGCCCCATCTTCCACCCTCAAAGCCGCCCTGGTGGTTTCCCTGCTGGCCCATGCCGTGCTCCTGGCCTGGGGGCGCTGGAGCCTGACGCCCACGCCCAGCGCGGCGGCTGGCGGTATGCGGGTGGATCTGCGCGGCGGTCGGCCCGCTGCCGAGGTCGTGCCCCGGGAAGCCCAGTTGGCGCCGCTTTCCCGGCAGGTGCCGCCGAAATCACCGTCCCGCCTGCCTGAGCGGCCGGCTCCCATCTTGGCCGTTCCCGGCGCCACCGCCCAGGTGGCTGCTGCTGCCGCCCGTCCGCCGGCGTCGGCCGAGGCTGCGCCGGAGCGGCGGGGGGAGGGGGAGGGCCATGCCGGCGCGGCGGCCAGTCCGGCGGCCGGCGGCGGCGAGCGGGGCGCGGCAGCGCCGGCCCGGGAAGGCGCTAGCGGCGATGCCCTGCGCCAGTACCGCCTGGCCCTGGCCCTGGAGGCGCGGCGCTTCAAGCGTTATCCGCGGCTGGCCCGGGAGCGGGGCTGGGAGGGGACGGTGGAAGTGGTGGTGCTGGTGGGCGGTCCCGCCGGCCTGGCCGGCACGGTGCAGTTGCAGCGCTCCAGCGGCTATGGATTGCTCGACGACCAGGGGCTGGAAATGCTCAACCGGGCCCTGGCCGCGACGCCGCTGCCGGAAGCCCTGCGCGGCCGGGAGCTGCGGCTGGTGCTGCCGATCGAATTCAAGCTGGAGGAGTAGGGGGCGGGCCGGCCCTAGAGGTAGTCCGCCGGCGGCGGGGGCAGGTCCAGGCTGTGCAGGCGGAAGTGGCCTGCCCGCTTGTCGGCGTAATAGCGTTCCAGGGCGAAGCGCACGCTACGGAAGGCCAGGTCGTGCCAGGGGATGTCGCTTTCCTGCAGCAGGGCCGTTTCCAGGCTTTCCTCCCCCGAGCTGTGGCGGCCGTCCACCAGCTTGCCCAGGTAGAAGAGATGGACCTGGTTGATGTGGGGCACGTTCACCACGGCGAAAAGGCTGCCGATTTCCACCCGGGCGCAGGCTTCCTCCAGGGTTTCCCGGGCCGCGGCCTGGCCGGTGGTCTCCTCGTTTTCCATGAAGCCGGCCGGCAGGGTCCAGTAGCCGTGGCGCGGTTCGATGGCGCGGCGGCAGAGGAGGATGCGCTCCTCCCATTCGGCAATGCAGCCGATCACCAGCTTGGGATTGAGGTAATGGATGGTGCCGCAGGCGTCACAGACGTGGCGGGGCAGGCTGTCTCCCGGCGGGATGCGCAGGTGCACCGGAGCGCCGCAGTGGCTACAGTAGTTCATCGCGGGAGGAGGAGTGTGCGTGGCGCATGTTTGCCAGTTTAAAACAGTTTCCGGGCCCAAATAAGAGACATTTGTCCTCGCCCCCGGGCCCTTGGGACACCATAATGAATGGCAAAATGGATCGCCTCCGGGGGCCAGAATCCGCCGGCTGGCGGAGTTTTTCTGGGGCTTTTGTCCGGCCCGATGCTATTTTGCTCAGCCGTAAGGGTTGTTGCTAGAATGGCATACACCGAATTAATACAGCAGGCGCTGCCGGAAGGGCAGTGGGGGGAAGCATGTTTCTCATCATTGGTTATGTAGTCATCCTGCTGGCCTCGGTTGGCACCTACGCCATCCACGGCAGCCTGGCTGCCCTGTGGGTGCCCGCCGAATATGCCGCCATCGTCGGTCTGGTGGTGGGCGCCTTCGTCGCCAGCAACAGCATGAAGGTCATCAAGAAGACGGTTGGCGCCCTGCCTTCCATCTTCAAGGGCTCCAAGTACACCAAGGCCCTCTACATCGACCTGCTGGCCATGCTCTTCGAAATCCTCGCCAAGGTGCGCAAGGAAGGCCTGATGGCCATCGAAGCCGACGTGGAAAACCCCGAATCCAGCCCCATCTTCAGCAAGTACCCGGACATTGCCGGCGACCACCACGTCCTCGATTTCATCACCGACTACCTGCGCATGATGGTGGGCGGCAACCTCAATACCCTGGAAATCGAAGCCCTGATGGATATGGAAATCGAGACCCACCATCACGAGGAAGAGGTGCCGGGCCATGCCATGGCCAAGGTGGCCGACGGCGCTCCCGCCTTCGGTATCGTGGTGGCGGTGATGGGGGTGGTGAACGTGATGGGCTCCGTGGGCCAGCCGCCCGCCGTGCTCGGCAAGATGATCGGCGGCGCCCTGGTGGGCACCTTCCTCGGTATTCTGCTTTCCTACGGCTTCGTCTCGCCCATCTCCAGCCTGCTGGAGCAGAAGGCCCACGAAGGCTCGAAGATTTACCAGTGCATCAAGGTGGTGCTGCTGGCCGCCATGTCCGGCTACGCTCCCCAGGTGGCCATCGAGTTCGGGCGCAAGGTTCTCTTCTCCGACGTCCGTCCGTCCTTCCGCGAACTTGAAGAAGAACTCAAGGCTCGCAAGGGCAAGTAAGTCCTGAACCCTTTTGCCCGGTAAGCGCCGATGAGCGACGATTCCTCTCGCCCCATAGTCATCAAACGCATCAAGAAGGGTGGCGGCGGCCACCATGGCGGGGCCTGGAAACTGGCCTACGCCGACTTCGTCACGGCCATGATGGCCTTCTTCCTGCTGATGTGGCTGCTCGGCTCCACCGCCAAGGGCGATCTGGAAGGCATTGCCGAGTATTTCCAGAATCCCCTCAAGGTTTCCATGCAGGGCGGCTCCGGTTCCGGCGACGCCACGGCGGTGATCCAGGGCGGCGGCCTGGACCTGACCCGGCAGAACGGCCAGGTGCGCAAAGGCGAGGACGCGGCCAAGCACAGCGTTTCCAAGTCCTCCGAAGAAGCCAAGCAGCGCGAACGGGCCATGCTCAAGGAGCTGAAGAAGCGCATCGAGGATGCCATCCAGAGCAATCCGGCCATCCAGCAGTTCAAGAACCAGCTGCTGCTGGACATCACCAGCGAGGGCCTGCGCATCCAGATCGTGGATGAGCAGAACCGGCCCATGTTCGACCTGGCCGGCGACCAGCTGAAGCCCTATACCCGGGAAATCCTCAAGGAAATCGGCAAGGTGCTGAATGCGGTGCCCAACCGCATCACCCTCTCCGGCCATACCGACGCGGCCCAGTTCGCCGCCGGCGCCCGGGGCTTCTCCAACTGGGAGCTGTCCGCCAATCGGGCCAATTCCTCCCGGCGCGAACTGGTCAGCGGCGGCATGGACGACCACAAGGTCCTGCGGGTGGTGGGCATGTCCTCCACCGTGCTGTTCGACCGCAACGACCCCCTCAATCCGGTCAATCGCCGCATCAGCATCGTCGTCCTCAACAAGGAGACGGAGGAGGCGTTCCTGCGGGACGCCGCGCCTGATGTGGAAGTGAGCAACGACGCCATCCCTGCGTCCGAAACGCTGACCCCCGGCACCAAGGTGCCATCCGGGCGCCCGCCCCTGTAGAATGTCCGGTCAGCCAGCACAAGCAAACTAATAAGGGGAGACTGGGTACGATGAACGGATGGGCCAAATTGTCTGGCTTCGGACTGGTATGGGCGTTGCTCGTGGCGGCGACCATGGCGGCGATCGACCCTGCCCTGCGCGGCGCCCCCTTTTCCGTCGGCATCAGCGCCATCGTCGTCGGCTGGCTGCTGTTTTCCCTGTTGCTGCGCGATTCCTCCGCCGACGGTAAGGAGTCGTCCGGCGGTGACGTGGCCGGTGGCGAAGGCGTGCGCCTGCTGGCCGAGACCGGCGAGGTGATGCAGCGGGCCAGCGACGAATTCCACAGCCAGTTCGAGGAAGCCCGGGCCGACGTGACGCGGACCCAGCAGATTTTCTCGGAAGCCATCGGCACCCTGATCCAGAGTTTCACCGCAATGAGCCAGCAGGCCCGGCGTCAGCAGGAGCTGGGTACGGGCATCATCAGCAGCCAGCGCGGCGAGGACGGCGCCGCCGATTTTGCCGGCTTCGCCCAGCACACCTCGGAAACCCTGCACGCCTTCGTGGACAGCGTGGTGGCCAACTCCAAGCTGGCCATGGAACTGGTGGAAATGACCGACAAGATGTCGGAACAGATGAAGCGCATCACCGGCATGCTGGGCGAGATCGAAGGCATCTCCAAACAGACCAACCTGCTGGCCCTCAATGCCGCCATCGAGGCGGCCCGGGCCGGCGAGGCGGGCCGCGGCTTCGCCGTGGTGGCGGACGAGGTGCGCGACCTCTCCGGCCGCACCAGCCACTTCAGCCAGCAGATCCGCGGCCAGTTGGTGACCATGCAGCAATCCATCGAAATGACCGAGCAGGCCATCAACAAGATGGCGGCCCAGGACATGACCTTCGCCCTCAAGTCCAAGCAGGGGGTGGAGGTGGCCATGCAGAACATCGAGGCCCTCAACCACCGTACCGGCGAGACCATCGACGAGCTCAATCACATCTCCGAGAGCATGGAGCAGAGCGTCAATCAGGCGGTGGTTTCCCTGCAGTTCCAGGACATGGTGACCCAGCTGCTGTCCCACGTGAATGGCCGGCTCGAATCGGTCCAGGCGGTGCTGGGCGAGGTCCGGGCCCTGGCGGCTGCGGCCCAGTGCGGTCAGGGCGAGATGTCCGCGGCCCAGGCCGACAGTCTGCGGCAGTCGCTGCTCCAGGCCCGCACCCAGGTGGACGGCCTGCGCCAGCGCACTTCCAATAATCCGGTGAGCCAGGAAGGCTTCAACACCGGCGAAATCGAACTCTTCTGAAAATCGGAGTCTCCCATGCCCAAAACCATTCTTGCCGTCGATGATTCCGCCTCCATCCGCCAGATGGTGAGCTTTACCCTGAAGAGTGCCGGTTACGACGTGGTCGAGGCCGTGGACGGCATGGACGGCCTGGAAAAGGCCAAGGCCCGCGCCATCAACCTGGTGCTGACCGACCAGAACATGCCGCGCATGGACGGCCTGACCCTGATCCGCACCCTGCGCGGCCTGCCCCAGTACAAGGCTACGCCCATCCTGATGCTGACCACCGAGTCCTCCGACGCCATGAAGACCCAGGGGCGCGCTGCCGGCGCTACCGGCTGGCTGGTCAAACCCTTCGATCCCCAGAAACTGGTGGAAGTGGTGAAGAAGGTGATCGGCTGAGCCGCGGCCCCGGTCCCCTTTAGTCCCTGCGTCGGTCAGAGAGGCGAACATGGCCATCGACATGAGCCAGTTCTACCAGGTGTTCTTCGAGGAGTCGGCGGAGCACTTGGCGGAAATGGAATCCCTGCTGCTCGGGCTGGACGTCGGCGCCCCGGAGGACGAGGACCTCAACGCCATTTTCCGGGCGGCCCACTCCATCAAGGGTTCCTCCGGCACCTTCGGCTTCACCGACCTGACCGCCGTCACCCACGTCCTGGAAACCCTGCTCGACCGACTGCGCAAGCACGAGATCGGCCTGCGCCCGGAAATGGTGGATGCCTTCCTCGAGGCCGGCGATCTGCTCAAGCTGCTGCTCGCCGCCCACCAGGGCGGCGAGGCGGTCAGCGCCGAGGCCCAGGAGGCCATCTGCGAAAAGCTGCGCCAGCTGTCCCGGGACGAAGGGGCCGAGCCGGTCGCCGTCGTCATGCCGGAAGCCGTTGTGGCCCCGGCGGATAGCGGCGTTGATGGCGGCTGGGAAATCGAGTTCGTGCCGACGCCCGCTTCCCTGGCGGTGCCGGAAACCCTGGAAAATTTCCTCGAGGACCTGGGGCGCCAGGGGCGCCTGGAAGTGCTCAGCCGTTCCAGCGGCCCCGTTCCCTCCCTGTGGCAGCTGCGCCTTTACGGCCAGGTGGCGCGGGAAGCCCTGGCCGATTCCCTCGATTTCGTCGCCGAGACCGATGCCTGGCGCCTGTCGCCCCTGGCAGCCCCGGCGGCAGCGGCCGACGAGGCTTTCGGCCTCTTCGACGATGCCCCCGGAGCGCCCCAGGACGAGGCCGCCTACGGCTTCTTCGACGACGCTCCCGGCCTGGCCCCCGCCGCGCCTGCCGCGATGGCGGAAGAGGGGGATGGCTACGGTTTCTTTGATCCCTTGCCCGAGCCAGTGGTGGCAGAGGATGCCCTTGCCCCCATCCCGGCCGTGGCCGAGGAAGGTGAGGGCTACGGCTTTTTCGCTCCCCTGCCCGATCCTGCTGCCGCTCCGGCAGCGGTGGCTGAAGAAGGGGATGGTTACGGCTTCTTCGAGCCTCTGCCGGCCAATGTCGGTGCGGCTGCCGGGGTGGCCGAGTCTCCTGTGCTGGAGGAAGGGGAGGGCTACGGTTTCTTTGTGCCGCTTCCCCAGGCCGGCACCATGCCGCCGGTAAGCGAGCCTGCGCCCGCTCCGCTGGCGTCGCCCCAGACCGCTCCTGCGGTGGTTCCGGCAAGCGTTGCCGCCGCGGCGCCGGCGCTAGTGGCGCCGGCAGCCGAAGCCCGCGTCGAAAGCCGTCCGAAGGCGCCGCCGGTGGCCGCGGGCGACAGTTCCATCCGGGTCGGGGTGGAAAAGGTGGACCAGCTCATCAATCTGGTGGGGGAACTGGTCATCACCCAGGCCATGCTCCTGGCCACGGCCCAGGAAATGCAGGAGGCGGCGCCCGAGCGTCTGCTCAACGGCCTGACCCAGCTGGAACGCAACAGCCGGGATCTGCAGGAAGCGGTGATGTCCATCCGCATGCTGCCCATTTCCTTCGTCTTTTCCCGTTTCCCCCGGGTGGTGCGGGATCTTTCCGGCAAGCTGGGCAAGCAGGTCGAACTGAAGATGAGCGGCGAGACCACGGAGCTGGACAAGGGCCTCATCGAAAAGATCACCGACCCCCTGACCCACCTGATCCGCAACAGCCTGGACCACGGCATCGAATCGCCGGAGAAGCGCGTCGCCGCCGGCAAGCCGCCGGGCGGCACCATCACCCTCAAGGCGGCCCACCAGGGCGGCAACATCGTCATCGAGGTGGGGGACGACGGCGCCGGCCTGAACCGCCAGAAAATTCTCGCCAAGGCCCGGGAGAAGGGCCTGGCGGCCTCCGACCAGATGAGCGACCAGGACGTGTGGGCCCTTATCTTCGAGCCCGGCTTTTCCACCGCCGACCAGGTGACCGACGTTTCCGGCCGGGGCGTGGGCATGGACGTGGTGCGGCGGAACATCCAGGCTCTGGGCGGCCGCATCGAAATCGAATCCATGACCGGCATCGGCACCCGCATGACGGTGCGCCTGCCCCTGACCCTGGCCATCCTGGACGGCATGAGCGTGGCCGTCGGGGAAGAAATCTATATTATTCCCCTGTCCTACGTGGTCGAGTCCCTGCAGCCGAAGCCCAGCGACATCAAGACCGTTTCCAACCAGGGCCGGGTGATCCAGGTGCGGGGCGAATACCTGCCCGTGGTGGTACTGCACGAGGTCTTCGCCGCCGAGCCCAAGGTGCGGGAGTTCCACCAAGGGATCATGGTGGTGCTCAATGCGGACGGGGCCAAGGCCGCCCTGTTCGTGGACGGACTGGTGGGCCAGCACCAGGTGGTGATCAAGAGTCTGGAACAGAACTACCGCAAGGTGCAGGGCGTGTCCGGCGCCACCATCATGGGGGACGGCCGGGTAGCCCTGATCCTGGATACCTCGGCCCTGGTGGCCATGGCCAAGGGCCAGGCGACGGACGGGGCAGCCTGAGCGAAGGAGCGAGACAGTGGAAAACTACAATGCCGGCAATGGCGCCACCGACGAAGACCAGGTGGCCAGCGAATTCCTGACCTTCACCCTGGGCCAGGAGGAATACGCCATCGATATCCTCAAGGTCCAGGAAATCCGCGGCTACGACATGGTGACGCGGATCGCCAATGCGCCAGAATTCATCAAGGGCGTCATCAACCTGCGGGGCCTGATCGTGCCCATCGTCGATCTGCGCATCAAGTTCAAGCAGCCCAAGATCGAATACACCCCCTTCACCGTGGTCATCATCCTCAACGTGATGAGCCGGGTGGTGGGCATCGTGGTGGACAGCGTCTCCGACGTCATCGCCCTGACCCCGCTCCAGATTCGCCCCGCCCCGGACTTTTCCGCCAGTTTCGATACCCGCTTCATCCTGGGCCTGGCCTCGGTGGAAGGACGCATGCTGATCGTCACCGACATCGAGCAGCTGATGAGCACCCGGGACATGGAACTGATGGACGACGTGGCCGCCCTGGCCTGAGACAGGCACCCAGACAGAGAAAATTGCTTGGCCGCCGGAAGCGGTGGCCGGAACAGACGGAGAGACCAACATGCGCACCAATCTGCCGGTCACCAATGTGGAAGTGCCCCTGCGGGATGACACCCTGATCGTCTCCAAGACCGATCTCAAGGGTCAGATCACCTACATCAACCGGGATTTCATCGAGATCAGCGGCTTCACCGAGGCCGAGCTGATCGGCGAGCCCCACAACATCGTGCGCCACCCGGATATGCCGTCCGAAGCCTATGCGGACATGTGGACCCACCTCAAGGCGGGACGGCCGTGGACCGGCCTGGTGAAGAACCGCTGCAAGAACGGGGACCACTACTGGGTCGAGGCCAATGCCACGCCGATCCGGGAAAACGACCAGGTGGTCGGCTACATGTCGGTGCGCCGCAAGCCCTCCCGGGACCAGGTGGAAGCGGCGGAAAATGCCTACCGCCTGTTCCGCGAGAACCGGGCCGGCTCCCTGCGCATCCTCTGCGGCAAGGTGGTGCGCGGCGGCCCCAGCCTGGGCGACCGTTTTGCCAGCCTGTCCCTGGCCACCCGTCTGGGCCTGGGTTTCGGCCTGGCAGTCCTGTTTGCCGTGGTGGTCGGCGTGCTGGGCCTGTATGCCCTGAACAACACCAACGAGAGCCTGGAGCGGGCCTTCACCGACCGCCTGCAGCCGGTCCAGGGTCTGGCCCGCATCGGCAAGCTGGTGGCGGACAACCGGGCCCAGGTGCTGCTCGGCCTGCAGCATGAGCCGGGCACCAGCAATGCGGCCAGCCACGAGCATCCGGTGACGGCCCACACCGACATCATCGCCAAGAACCGGGAAGAGCTGACGGCCATCTGGCAGCGCTACCAGCAGAGCATCCGCAGCGACGAGCACAAGGCCCTGGCCGAGGCCTATTTCATCGCCCGCAAGCGTTATGTGGACGAGGGCATCAACCCGGCCCGGGACGCCCTCAATGAAGGCCATTTTGCCGAAGCCCAGCGCATCCTCTCGGAGAAGATCAATCCGCTCTACGACGAGGTTTCCGCCAAGACCGACGCCCTCTACCAGTACCACGCCGACCAGGCGCGCAAGGACGCCCAGGCTGCCGATGACCTGAAGGCCACCACTACCGGTACCATCGTCGGCGCCATCGTACTGGTCATCGTGCTGCTGACCTTCATCGCCTGGCGCCTTTCCGGCGGCATCCTGCGCTCCCTGGCCGATGCCCAGGCCGCCTTCGGCGCCGTCAGCCAGGGCCGCTACAACCACCAGGTGGACATCACCCGCAACGACGAGATGGGTCGCCTGCTGCAGGGCATTCAGGCCATGCAGATCAAGCTGGGCTTCGATGTGGCCGAGGCCCAGCGCATCGCCAACGAGAACCTGCGCATCAAGATCGGTCTGGACAACGTGGCCACCAACGTCATGGTGGCGGACGACCAGCACAACATCATCTACATGAACAAGGCGGTGGAAGACATGTTCCGCCGGGTGGAGGACGACATCCGCCGCGACCTGCCCGACTTCCGCGCCGCCACCCTGCTCGGTTCCAACATCGACGTCTTCCACAAGAACCCGGCCCACCAGCGCGGGCTGCTGTCGCGCCTCAGCGGCTCCCACCGCGCCACCGTGCACCTGGGCGGCCGCACCTTCTCCCTGACCGTGACCCCGGTGGTGAACGAGCGCGGCATCCGCCTCGGCTCCGCCGTGGAATGGCTGGACCGGACCGCCGAAGTGGCGGTGGAGGCCGAGGTGGCCGACATCGTGAACGGTGCCGCCAACGGCGACTTCACCCGGCGCCTGGTGCTGGAGGGCAAGGACGGCTTCTTCCGCCAGCTTTCCGAGGGTATCAACCGTCTTCTGGAAACCAGCCAGAAGGGCCTGGACGACGTGGCCCGCATGCTCAACGCCATGTCCCAGGGCGACCTCACCAGCCGTATCGAGGCCGACTATGCTGGCACCTTCGGCCAGCTGAAGAACGACGCCAACAGTACCGTCGAGCAGCTCAAGGAAATCGTCGAGCGCATCAAGGGCGCCACCGAGGCCATCAACACGGCGGCCCAGGAAATTGCCTCCGGCAACACCGACCTCTCCTCCCGCACCGAGGAGCAAGCCTCCAGCCTGGAAGAGACCGCCTCCTCCATGGAGCAGCTGACCAGCACGGTGAAGCAGAATGCGGACAATGCCCGTACCGCCAACGAGCTGGCCAGCGGCGCCCAGCAGGTGGCAGTGAAGGGCGGCGAGGTGGTGGAACAGGTGGTGCAGACCATGGGCGCCATCCACCACTCCTCCAGCAAGATCGCCGACATCATCGGCGTCATCGACGGCATCGCTTTCCAGACCAACATCCTGGCCCTCAACGCGGCCGTCGAAGCGGCCCGGGCCGGCGAGCAGGGCCGCGGTTTTGCCGTGGTGGCCACCGAGGTGCGCAACCTGGCCCAGCGCAGCGCCGCCGCCGCCAAGGAAATCAAGGCCCTCATCTCCGATTCCGTGGAGAAGGTGGAGAACGGCTCCCGCCTGGTGGATTCCGCCGGCCGCACCATGGAAGAGGTGGTGACCTCCATCAAGCGCGTCGCCAAGATCATGGCCGACATCGCCGAGGCCAGCCGGGAGCAGAGCGCCGGCATCGAGCAGGTGGGCCTGGCGGTGAGCCAGATGGATGAAGTCACCCAGCAGAACGCCGCCCTGGTGGAAGAGGCCGCTGCTGCCGCCGAAAGCCTGGAGGAGCAGGCCCACGGCCTGATGGAGGCGGTTTCCGTGTTCCGCCTCGGCCACGAGGCGCCGGCAGGCCGCCACGCCGGCCCGAGCCCGGCCATGGGGCAGGCGCAGGCCGCCATTCCCCATCTGCAGCAGGAAGTGCGGGTGCCGTCGCCCAAGTTCGGCGGCAAGCCCGTCAACCTGCCGGCCTCCCTCGATGACGAGTGGGAAGAGTTCTAAGCCCTTTCCATCCGCCCAGCCCGCTCCCGGCCATTGTTGCCGGGAGCTTCTCCGAGCAAGGAAGTGTCAGCCATGACCGATGCCAAGCGCCCCCTGTTCAACCTGCCGCCGGCGGCAGCCCCGGCCACCCGGGAATTCGTCTTCACCAGCGCCGATTTCGAGCGGGTCCGCAAGCTCATCTACAAGCATGCGGGCATCTCCCTGTCGCCGGTCAAGCAGGACATGGTTTATTCCCGCCTGGCCCGGCGCCTGCGCGCCACCGGCATCAAGTCCTTCAGCGACTATCTGGACCGGCTGGAAAAGAACAGCGATTCCCAGGAGTGGGAGAAATTCGTCAATTCCCTGACGACCAATCTCACCTCCTTCTTCCGAGAGCCCCACCATTTCCCCATCCTGGCCGACTACCTGAAGAAGCATGCCGGCAAGCGGCCCCTGAAGATCTGGTGCTGTGCCGCCTCCACCGGCGAGGAGCCCTATTCCATCGCCATGACCGTGCAGGAGGCCCTGGGCAACGCGGCGAGCAATGTTTCCATCATTGCCTCCGACCTGGATACCAATGTCCTGGCAACGGCCGACAAGGGCGTTTATGCTGCCGACCGGGTGGAGAAAATGTCCCCGGAGCAGGTCAAGCGCTTCTTCCTCAAGGGCACCGGCAACCAGGAGGGCTACGTCTGCGTGCGGCCGGAACTGCGCCGCATGATCACCTTCCAGCGCCTCAACCTGCTGGACCCCAGCTGGTCCGTGCGCGGCCCCCTGGATGTGATCTTCTGCCGCAACGTCATGATCTATTTCGACAAGCCGACCCAGTACAAGATTCTTTCCCGTTTTGCGCCCATGCTGAACCCGGAGGGCCTGATGTTCGCCGGCCATTCCGAGAGCTTCCTGCATGCTGCGGACTTGTTCCGTTCCCTCGGAAAGACGGTCTATGAGCTGGCGCGAAAGCCGGGATAGCCTGGCTGCCGCCGCCGGCAGCGCCGAATATGTGGAGCATCTGGCGAGCAACCGATATTTCGACCGGAGCTTCGAACGGCCGGCCGCCAAGATCCTGCCGGGCGAGTACTACGTCGCCCGGGACGACATGCTGCTGGTCACCGTCCTCGGCTCCTGCGTCGCCGCCTGTATCCGCGACGGCGATTCCGGGATCGGCGGCATGAACCATTTCATGCTGCCCGAAGCGGGCGGTGAGGGCATGGTCAGCACCTCGGCCCGCTACGGCACCTACGCCATGGAAGTGCTGATCAACCATCTGCTCAAGCTGGGCGCCCGTCGCGGCCGCCTCGAGGCCAAGGTCTTCGGTGGCGGGGCGGTCCTTTCCAGCCTGGCGTCCGCCCAGGTCGGCGCCCGCAATGCGGAGTTCGTGCTGAATTTCCTGAAGACCGAAAAAATACCCGTGGTTGCCAAGGACCTGCTCGATTCCTATCCCCGGAAGGTCTATTACTTTCCCCAGACCGGCAAGGTCCTGGTGAAGAAACTGCACCGGGTCCACAACGACACCCTGTTCACCCGCGAAAAGGAGTACCAGTCCCGTCTGGGCCAAGCGAAGGTGGAAGGGGACATCGAACTCTTTACCTGACCCGCCATGCCTATCCGTGTACTCGTAATCGACGATTCGGCGGTGATGCGCAAGCTGCTCACCGAATTCATCAATTCCCAGCCCGACCTGGAGGTCGTGGGAGCCGCTCCCGACGCGCCGACGGCCCGGGAGATGATCAAGACCGTCAATCCGGACGTGCTGACGCTGGACGTGGCCATGCCGAAAATGGACGGCCTGGAGTTCCTCGAGCGCCTGATGCGCCTGCGGCCCATGCCGGTGGTGATGGTCTCCTCCTATACCGAGGCCGGTTCCGATACCACCCTCAAGGCCCTGGAACTGGGCGCCGTCGAATTCATCGGCAAGCCCCGGGTGGAGCCCGGCCATTCCCTGGACGACTACGCCCAGGAACTGGCGGAGAAGATCCGGGCGGCCAAGGGGGCGCGCCTGCGCAAGCCGCCGGCCGCAGCCCAGCCCGTACCCTCCGTGCCCCGGGGCGTGACCACCAACAAGATCATTTTCGTCGGCGCCTCCACCGGCGGCACCGAGGCCCTCAAGCATTTCCTGCTGGGCATGCCGGCCGATTGCCCACCCATCCTGGTGGTGCAGCACATGCCCGAGACCTTCACCGCCTCCTTCGCCAAGCGCCTCGACAGCCTGTGCGCGCCCCGGGTCATTGAATCCAAGGGCAATGAAAAGGTGGAGGCCGGAACCGTCTATATCGCCCCCGGCCATTCCCACCTGCAGGTACGCAAGACCGCCTCTGGTCTGGTGACCGAACTGTTGCAGACCCCGCCCGTGAACCGGCACCGGCCGGCGGTCGATGTGCTGTTCCACTCTGCCGCCCAGCTGGTGGGGCGCAACGCCCTCGGGGTGATCCTCACCGGCATGGGCAAGGACGGCGCCCAGGGCCTGCTGGCCATGCATCAGGCCGGAGCCCGCACCTACGGCCAGGACGAGGCCAGCTGCGTGGTCTACGGCATGCCCCGGGAAGCCGCCCAGATCGGTGCGGTGGACGAGGTGGTCAGCCTCGACGAAATGTCGCGCCGGGTGCTAGCCGGCCTGGGGCGCTAGCCGCCGCTTGCGGCTCCATAGATAATAGGCCGCAGTGCCAAGACGCGAATAATTGATAAGGGAGTGGTATGCATACCAGTGTTGAGCAGGACAATGGCCGGGCCGTGGTAAAGCTTTCCGGCCGCTTCGATTTCAATTCCCACCGGGAATTCCGCGCTGCCTACGAGAACCTTCTCGGCCGTGGCGACCTGAAGGAATTCGTGGTCGATCTGGGCGGCGTCGATTATCTGGATAGTTCGGCTCTGGGCATGCTGCTCCTGCTGCGCGACAAGGTGGCCCTGGAAAACAAGGCCGTCTCCCTGGCCAACTGTCAGGGCAATGTGCGGCAGGTGCTGGATATCGCCAACTTCGGCAAGTTGTTCAAAATCTCCTGATGCCGTTCGGGGCCATGAAAGCGGTAGCCGGCCCCATTGCTGTTCCCGCGCTCGCCATCCTCCTGGTGGAGGATGATCCCCTCGATGCCGAACTGACCCAGCTCGAGCTGGAACGTTTCGGCCACCGGGTCAGCGTCGCCCGCAGCGGCGAGGAGGCCCTGGCCCTGTACGCCAGCTTCCGTCCCGATCTGGTGGTGACGGATATTTCCCTGCCGGGCATGTGCGGTTGCGAACTGACCCGCCAGCTCAAGTCCCGGGAGCACCCCCACTGGCTGCCGGTGCTCTTCATGAGCGGCGCCCAGAGCGAAAGCTCCCTGGTGGAGGCCTACCAGGCCGGTGCCGACGACTTCATCCACAAGCCCATCAGCCGCCCGGTGCTGCAAGCCAAGCTGGGCGTCTTCCAGCAGCGCCTGCACCTGCAGCGTGAGGCCCAGGCCCGGGAGCGGCTGCTGCAGCGCTATCGGGACCAGGTGGAGGAGGAGAAGAGCGTCGCCCTGCACCTGATGCATCGCCTGGTCAATGCCGAACTGCTGGGGGATCTGGCCGTCAGCCACTGGATGCGGCCGGCGGAAACCTACAGCGGCGACCTCATCGCCGCCGCCCGTACCCCGGGAGGCATCCTGCATGTTCTTCTGGCCGATGCCACCGGCCACGGTCTGGCCGCCTCCCTGGCGGTGATGCCGGTGACCCAGCCCTTCTACCGCATGACCGAAAAGGGTTTCGGCATCGATGCCATCGCCCGGGAGATGAACCGCAAGGTGGCCGAACTGCTGCCCGTGGGGCGTTTCGTCGCCGCCACCCTGGCCGCCGTGGATTCGGCCAGCGGTTCCATCCAGGTGTGGAATGGGGGCAATCCTCCGCCGTTCCTGGTGAACAGCCAGGGGTTGCTGTCCAGCATCACTTTTGCCAAGGCCCATCTGCCCCTGGGCATCCTCGCCGACGAGGACTTCGATGCCTCCACCGAGGTGCATTTCATCGAGGAGCCGAAGCAGCTGGTGATCTACTCGGACGGTGTGGTGGAGGCGGAAAACGGCAGCGGTACGCCCTTCGGCCGGGAGCGCCTGCTCAATGCCCTGCTCAGCCAGGAACGGGAAGAGCGCCTGGCCGGCGTGGTGGGGGCCCTGGATGCCCATCTGGCCGGTCGCGGCGCCCAGGACGACCTGTCCCTGATGCTGGTGCATTGCTACCACCAGACGGCCCGCAGCCCCCGCATCGGTGGCGGAACTCCCCGGGTGCTGCGCCACTCCGGTTCCTGGCAGGTCACCATGTCCCTCTCCGCCGACGATATCCGCAACCTGGACCCGGTGCCGACCCTGATGGGGGTGTTGAGCCAGTTCAACCGGGACAAGGACCATGGCAGCCACATCTTCCTCATCCTCTCCGAGCTGTACAACAACGCCCTGGACCATGGTGTGCTCGGCCTGGATTCGGGCCTCAAGGCCCAGAGCCAGGGGTTCGAGCGCTACCTGGAGGAGCGGGGGCGGCGTCTGGCCGCCTTGCGCGACGGCACGGTGGACCTCGAAGTGACCCAGCAGCATCGCGGTGGCCGCACGGAGCTGGTGATGCGGGTGCGGGACTCCGGCCCCGGTTTCGATCACGCCGCCTTCATGGCCAGTCTGGAAAGCGAATGTAGCGGCAAGGTTCCCCATGGCCGGGGCATCCGCCTGGTCCATTCCCTGTGCAGCGCCCTGCACTATTGCGCACCGGGTAACGAGGTCATCGCGTATTATGATATGACCGACTTTGGCTACGCCGGGGACCGACAGTAAGCCGAAGATACTTATAGACACTGGGAAAACCAGGGGATGGAGACAAGATGAGTGCCGTTTGGACATGGCGGGCGATCGCCCTGGTGGTGATGCTGGCAGCTCTCGGATCGGGGGCGTGGAGTTGGGGGGCTCTCGGCGGTGGTTGGGCGGCGGCGGGGACCATGCTGCTGCTGGCCCTGGGAACGTCCCTGGCGCTGGGGGCGGTGATGGATGCCCTGTTCCTGCGCCCCATGCGGGTGCTGCGTCAGGGGATCGAAACCATGTATGCCGACGGCGACCTGACCAAACGGGTGCCGGTGGCCGGCAAGGGCGATGTGGCCGAGACTTCCGCCTCCTTCAATCGCCTGGTGGCCAGCATCCATACCATCATCGGCAAGGTGATCTTCAATGCCGTCGAGGTGGCCAAGGCCTCTCGCCAGGTTCTGGAGGAGGCCAACCGGGTCGCTGCCGGCTCCACCCAGCAGCATGACGCCGCCCAGGCCACCGCAGCAGCCGTGGATGTGCTGTCGAGCAATATGCACGAGGTCAGCCAGCGGGCCCACGAGACCTCGTCCATTGCCCAGTTTGCCAGCGAGTTGTCCGGCGAGGGGGTGGGCATCGTCAATGATGCCTCCCGGGAAATGGAGAAGATCGCCGAGTCGGTGACCCATTCCGCCGAGGTGGTGCGAGCCCTGGGTGACCGCTCCAAGGCGATTTCCGGGATCGTCCAGACCATCCGGGAAATCGCTGACCAAACCAACCTCCTGGCCCTCAATGCGGCCATCGAGGCGGCCCGGGCCGGCGAGGCGGGGCGCGGTTTTGCCGTGGTGGCCGACGAAGTGCGCAAGCTGGCCGAGCGGACGTCCCTGGCGACGGGCGAGATCAGCAGCGTCATCGGTTCCATCCAGGAGGAAACCGCCACCGCCATCACCAGCATCGAGGCCGGTACCGGTCAGGCCCAGAGCGGCGCCGATCTTGCCCGCCAGGCGGCAGACTCCCTCACCCGCATCAATGGCGGCGCCCAGGAGACCATGGAAAAGGTGGATGCCATCGCCGGGGCCATCGAACAACAGAGCCAGGCCGGTCAGGACATCGCCTCCCATGTGGCCCAGATCATGGAAATGGCCCAGTCGAACAGTGCCGCCGCCGAGCTCACCTTGCAGGAAGCCCGTCAGTTGGAATACCTGGCGACGAATCTGAAGGAAATCGGCAACGTCTTCCGCCTGGGCAGCGCCGGCGAGGAGTCCGTGGCGGTCCACGCCAGCATGCCGTCCATGGTGCAGGAACTGGCCGGCAGCGTCGGCCAGCTGCTGGAGCAGGCCATCGATTCCGGCAAGATTTCCCTGGCGGACCTGTTCGACGAAAACTACTCCCCCATCGCCGGAACCCGGCCCCAGAAGTTTTCCACCCGCTTCGACACCCTGTGCGACCAGTTGCTGCCAAAGTTGCAGGAGCCGCTGCTGGAACGGCATCCCCATGTGGTTTATGCCATTTCCACCAATCGCAAGGGGTACGTGCCGACCCATAACAAGCGCTTTTCCAAGCCCCTGACCGGTGATGAAAAAGTGGATTTCATCAACAACCGCACCAAGCGGGTGTTTGACGACCCGGTCGGGCGGCGCTGCGGTTCCCATGAACAGCCTTTCCTGCTGCAGACCTACCGGCGCGACACGGGGGAAATCATGCACGACATTTCCGCCCCCGTTTACATCAAGGGCAAGCATTGGGGAGGTGTCCGGATTGGCTACCGGACGGAGTCCTGATGGGCTTCCTGTGGCTTTCTACCTTTCCGCTCCCATGGTTTTGCATGTATTCTTAAGGTTATAGGTATATTGTCGTTAAAAGTGATGGGTTTCCCTGGGAAACGACCTAGGTAGATTGTTGGCCCATTGCAATTAGAATCTCTAAGAACAATCGTTCCCGCATTCGAGGGGTAGTGGTCATGTCTGAACTGCTCAAAAGTATCGACGCCCGCACTAAACTTGCCGGCACCAATAAGCTGGAAATCCTGCTGTTTACCTTGGGCACCGATTCGCGCAATGGCCGGCGGGAAACCTTCGGTATCAACGTCTTCAAGGTCCGCGAGGTGATGCGCACGCCGCCCATCACGGCGGCGCCGGACATGCCGGCCGCAGTCGAAGGCATGGTCAGCCTGCGCGGTGCTCTGGTGCCGGTGGTGGATCTGGCCAAGTACGCCGGGGTCCAGACCGACACGCCGCGGGACATCATGATCGTCACCGAGTACAACGGCCACACCCAGGGATTCCTGGTGGAGGCGGTGGATACCATCCTGCGCCTCGACTGGGGCATGATGCGGGTGCCGCCGGAGATGCTGGTGGCCCAGATGGGCGGCCTGGTGACCGCCGTGACGGAACTGGCCGATGGCCGTCTGGTGATGATGATGGACGTGGAAAAGGTCCTGTCCGAAACCACCAAGTACGACGACGAGTTCATGTACCGCAGCATCGTCCCCATCGACAAGCCCGAATGTACGGTGTTTTTTGCCGACGACTCGGTGGTGGCGCGCAAGCAGATCGAACGTACCCTGCAGGCCATGAACGTCAAGTACGTGGCTGCCATCAACGGCCGTCAGGCCTGGGAAGAACTGGAGAAAATGGCCGCCTATGCCGTTTCCCTGGGGCGTCCGGTCAATGAAATGGTGAGCCTGGTGCTGACCGACATCGAAATGCCGGAAATGGATGGCTACATCCTGACCAAGAAGGTGAAGAGTGATCCGCGCTTTGCCGGTGTGCCCGTGATCATGCATTCCTCCCTGTCCGGCATGTCCAACCAGAAGCTGGGCCAATCGGTCGGGGTGGATGAATATGTGCCCAAGTTCGAGCCCCAGAAGCTTTCCGAGACCCTGGCGCGGCGCCTGGGGGCTACCCTTCCCGCCACCGTTGAAGCCTGATACTGCCCGGAGCTGACCATCATGGATATGTCGGAAAAGAAGAATCTCCTGGAAAGCGTGGATGCGCGTACCCGTCTGGCGGGTTCCAACAAGATGGAAATCCTGCTGTTCTCCCTGGGAACCCGGGAGACTTTCGGCATCAACGTGTTCAAGGTGCGGGAAGTCGGTCGCACGCCCCATATCACCAAGACCCCGAACATGCCCCGGGGAGTGGAAGGCCTGATTTCCCTGCGCGGCAACGTGATCCCGGTGCTGTCCCTGGCCTCCTTCCTGGAGTTGGACAACCCGCCCGCCGGTCTGGGCAAGACCATGATGGTGGCCGAGTATTCCAAGCGCACCCTGGGTTTCCTGGTGCATGAGGTGGATCGCATCATCCGTGTGGACTGGGAGCGGGTGAAGGCGCCGGAGACCGTGCTGGCCGCCAACCAGGGACTGATCACCGCCGTCATCGAGCTGGAGGGCGGGCATCTGGTGTCCATCCTCGACGTGGAGCAGATTCTGGCCAATGCCTTCGGCGAGGCCATCATCATCGACATCGCTCCGGCCCGCGTCGAAGAAGAAGTGAGCATCTTCTTCGTGGATGACTCCATCGTGGCCCGCAAGAAGATTTCCGAAGTGCTCGACAAACTTGGCGTCAAGCACAAGCATGCCACCAATGGCATGGAGGCCTGGACCCGCCTGCAGGCCATCGCCGCTCATGCCCAGCAGATGGGCAAGAGCCTGCGCGATGAAATCCGCCTGATCCTGGTGGATGCGGAAATGCCGGAAATGGACGGCTACGTCCTGACCAAAAACATCAAGGGGGATGCACGTTTCGAAGGCGTGCCTGTGGTCATGCATTCCTCTTTGTCTTCAGAAGCCAACCGGGCGATGGGCAAGGCCGTAGGGGTGGACTCCTATGTGGCAAAGTTCGACGCCGAAGTGCTGGCTGATACCTTGCGTCCCCTGCTCGAACGATAAGAATTAACGGAGTGAAGCATGTCTGCTGATCCAAAGATGAAATTCCTGGTGGTGGATGATTTTTCCACCATGCGGCGCATCGTCCGCAACCTGCTCAAGGAACTGGGATTCACCAACGTCGATGAGGCCGAGGATGGGGCCATCGCACTGCAGAAGCTGCAAGGGGGGGGCTTCGACTTCGTGGTTTCCGACTGGAACATGCCGAACATGGATGGCCTGACCCTATTGCAGACCATTCGCGCGACGCCCAATCTCAAGCATCTGCCGGTGCTGATGATCACGGCGGAAGCCAAGAAGGAAAACATCATCGCCGCGGCCCAGGCCGGCGCCAGCGGCTATATCGTCAAGCCCTTCACTGCTGCGGTGCTGGCTGAAAAGCTGCAAAAGATTTTCGAAAAAATGGGGGCTTGAGTCATGAGCGATGCCAATCTCAGCGGCGACAGCGCCGATCTGGAAGCCCTCTTCGACAGCATTGCCTCGGCTCGTCCCGAGCCGGCTGCCGCTCCTGCCCCGGCAGCCCCTGCCGCTGCGGCGGCCCCCGCTGCTACCAATGACAGCGACGATCTGCAGGCGCTGTTCGACAGCGTTGCCGCCACCGTGGCACCAGTCGCCGAGCCTGCCGTTGAAGTCATTCCTGCCGCCGAGGATGGTGAGGGTGAGGCGACGGGCGACGAACGGGACCGGGTCTTCAAACGGATCGGCCACATGGCCCGGCAGCTGCACGACACCTTGCATGAGCTGGGTTACGACAAGCTCCTGGAAAAGACGGTCCATGCCATTCCCGATGCCACCGATCGCCTGGCCTACGTTGCCAACCTGACCGAACAGGCGGCGTGCCGGGTGCTCAACGCAACCGATATTGCCAAGCCGCTGCAGGATGAGCTGGAAACTTCCTCCCGCGCCTTGGGGGCTCGCTGGGACAAGCTGTACGCCAACCAGCTGTCGGTGGAGGAGTTCAAGCAACTGGCGGCGGAAACCCGTGCCTTCCTCCGGGACACGGCACCCCAGAAGGCGGCCGCCACCAACGACCAGTTGCTGGAAATCATGATGGCCCAGGACTTCCAGGATCTGACCGGCCAGGTCATCAAGAAGGTGGTGGTGCTGGCCCAGGACCTGGAAAACCAACTGGTGCAGGTGCTGGTGGATGTGATTCCCGACGCACGTCGCAACGAAAACGTAAACAGCCTCCTCAACGGTCCTGTCATCAGCAGTGAAGGCCGTACCGATGTGGTGGTGAACCAGCAGCAGGTCGACGACCTGCTGGATAGCCTCGGCTTCTAAGGGAGTAGCGCCATGAGCGACTTCGCCGGAATGGAAGACCTGCTGCAGGATTTCCTGCAGGAGGCCAACGACCTTCTGTCCGATGTGGACAATAAACTGGTGGATCTGGAGAAGGCGCCAGACGACCGGGGCTTGTTGAACGATATTTTCCGCGGCTTCCACACCATCAAGGGTGGTGCCGGCTTCCTCAATGCAACCGAACTGGTGACTCTGTGCCACCTGACGGAGAACCTGTTCGACCGCCTGCGCAATGGGGAAATGCAGCTCTCGCCTGAGCTCATGGATATCATCATGGCCGCCACCAAGGGGGTGCGCGACATGTTCGGCGAGCTTTCCGGCGGCGTGCAGCCCCGTCCTGCTCCAGACGATATGCTGGATGCCCTGCGGCATGTGCTGGAAGGTGGGGAAGCCCACGCTCCGGCAGCCGTCGCTGCCGAGCCGGTGGCGGCGCCTGCTGCTGCCCCGGCAGCCCAGTCCGGCGAGCCCGACTGGCAGGCCTTGCATGCGGCAGTGACCGGTGTGGCGCCTGCCGCACCTGCGGCCGTGGTTCCTGCTGCTGCCGAAGTGGTGGTGGCGGAAGCCCCGGTGCAACCCCATTTCCCGCCTTCCGGTCGTCGTGTCAACGACAAGCCGGGGGCCGGCGGCGCGCCGGTGGGGCGCCGCGTCGAAGAGCGTGCCGCGGTACGGGAAAACACCATTCGTGTCGATACGGCCCGTCTCGACCAGGTACTCAACCTGTCCGGCGAGATCGGCCTGACCAAGAACCGGCTGACCAGCCTGCGGGCCGATATCCTGGCCGGCAAAACCGACGCCGAAACCCTGCATGCCCTGGATCAGGCCGTCAGCCAGCTGGATCTGCTGGTGTCCGACCTGCAGAACTCGGTCATGAAGACCCGCATGCAGCCGATCGGCCGCCTGTTCCAGAAATATCCCCGGATTGCCCGCGATCTGGCGCGGCAGCTGGGCAAGGATGTGGAGCTGGTGCTGGCCGGTGAAGAAACCGAAGTGGACAAGACCATGATCGAGGATCTGGCAGATCCCCTGATCCACTTGATCCGCAATGCGGTGGACCACGGCGTGGAGCCGTCCAACGAACGTTCGGCGGCCGGCAAGCCGGTGAAATCCGTGGTGCGCCTGGAAGCGCGCCAGGAAGGTGACCACATCGTCCTGATCGTGGCCGACGACGGCCGCGGCATGAGCGCCGAGCGCATCCGGGCCAAGGCCATCGAGAAGGGGCTGATTTCCGAAGAGGAAGCCAATACCCTGGACGAACGCCAGAGCCTGAACCTGATCTTCCTGCCCGGCTTCTCCACCAAATCCCAGATTTCCGACGTATCCGGCCGCGGTGTGGGCATGGACGTGGTCAAGACCAACATCCAGAAGCTCAACGGTGCCATCGAGATCCGTTCCGAGCCGGGCAAGGGCTCCGTTTTCATCATCTCCCTGCCCCTGACCCTGGCCATTCTGCCGGTGCTGCTGGTGCTGCTCGGCGATCAGCCTTTTGCACTGCCCCTGTCCATGGTCCGGGAAATCCTGCCCATCGAGAAGGACAAGCTGCAGGAAGTGGGCGGCAAGGAGACCCTGGTGGTGCGCGGCGAAATCCTGCCGGTCATTTCCCTGGCCCGTCTGTTGGGCTGGCCCCAGGATCGGGATCCCGAGTATGGGGTGCTGATGCAGACGGCGGAGCGCAGCTTCATCCTGTCGGTGGACAGCTTCGCCGGCCGGGACGATGCCGTGATCAAGTCCCTCGACGACTTCCGTCCCCGTGGTGTGGCCGGTGTTACCACCCTGTCCAATGGCCAGATCGTTTTGATCCTGGATATGAAGGAGCTGCTCTCGGATCTGGGTCAGCATCTGGATCTGGGGCCGGGCGGCGGCGCGCGGGCGCTGGAATTCGCCTGAAAACCCTTAGCAGTCAACGTACTACCGGGGGGGCTTGGCCTCCCCGGTGTCGTTTGCAGGGCGGCAAAAGTTGCCGAGGAGCGGCAAAATTTTGAGACTGTTCACAAAATAAATCGCTTACCTCTTTAATTTTTTTGATTTTTTCCTATAATGGCCGTAATCCATATGGATGCCGGTCATGGCGGAAGATAGCGATCTCGAGAAAACAGAAGCGCCAACAGGCAGGCGCATAGAGCAGGCCCGGGAGCAGGGTCAGGTTCCCCATTCCCGGGAACTGGGCTCTTTTCTCGTCCTGATCGTTTCCGCCGGCACGGTATGGTTCCTCGGCGGCTGGTTCGTGCAGCGTCTTTCCCTGGTGTTCCGCAAGGGGCTGGTGTGGGACAGGCGGGCCGTGGATGATCCCGAATATGCTCTGACCCGTTTTTCGGCCTTGTCCTGGGACGCCGTGGTTGCTTTTTGGCCCCTGATCCTGGCATTGGTGCTGGCAGCGCTGGCATCCCCCTTTCTCCTGAATGCCTGGAATTTCGCCCCCAAAGCTTTTACCCCCGATCTGACCCGCCTCAATCCGCTGAACGGCATCAAGCGCGTTTTCTCGTGGAACGGGCTGGTCGAGATGGTCAAGGCCGTGGCCAAGGCCGGTCTCATCGGCGGCGTGGCGGTGTGGGTTATCTGGCGTGAGCAGGACCAGCTCTTCCAGTTGCTCTCCCTGCCCCTGGATGCCGGTCTGGCTATGGCCGGCGACATGATTTCCTGGAGTTTTCTCCTGATTGTGGCGGCCATGTTCCTCATCGTTGCCGCCGACGTGCCCTTCCAGCTGTGGCAGTACTACGACAAGCTGAAGATGACCAAGGAAGAGGTCAAGCAGGAACACAAGGAAATGGAAGGTAGTCCCGAGGTCAAGGGACGCATCCGCCGCCTGCAGCGCGAGGCTGCCCAGCGTCGCATGATGAGCGCGGTGCCCAAGGCCGACGTCATCGTCACCAACCCGACCCACTTTGCTGTTGCTTTGGCTTACACCGCGGGCATGCGGGCGCCCAAAGTGGTGGCCAAGGGCGTGGATGCCGTGGCCTTGCGCATCCGGGAAATCGGTGCCGAGCATGGCGTGCCCCTCCTGGAGGCTCCGCCCCTGGCTCGTACGCTGTACCGCTTCGCCGAGCTTGAGGATGAAATTCCCGGTGCCCTGTACAACGCGGTCGCCGAAGTGCTGGCCTACGTCTATCAATTGAACCGTTATCGGGAAGTCGGCGGCAGCTATCCGGTGCCGCCCCGGGATCTGCCCATTCCCCAGGATATGATGGTGGAGGCTGCCAATGGCTAGTAACGCCATGTCCCTGCAAGGCCTGTTCGGGCGCCTCAATCCGCGCCAGCTGGCGGCACCCGTCCTGATCCTGATGATCCTGGCGATGATGGTCCTGCCCCTGCCGGCCTTTGCCCTGGACCTCTTCTTCACCTTCAACATCGCCCTTTCCATCATCGTCCTGCTGGTGGCGATCTACACGCTCAAGCCCCTGGACTTCTCCGTCTTCCCCACCATCCTGCTGGTGACCACCCTGTTGCGCCTGTCCCTGAACGTGGCCTCGACCCGGGTGGTGCTGCTGCAGGGGCATACAGGGCCGGACGCCGCCGGCAAGGTGATCGAAGCCTTCGGCCACTTCCTGGTGGGCGGCAATACGGCGGTGGGTATCGTCGTCTTCCTAATCCTGGTGATCATCAACTTCATGGTCATCACCAAGGGTGCCGGCCGGGTAGCCGAAGTGGCGGCCCGCTTCACCCTGGACGCCATGCCCGGCAAGCAGATGGCTATCGACGCTGACCTCAATGCTGGCCTCATCGCCGAGGACGAGGCGCGCCGCCGCCGGGCTGAGGTGGCCAGCGAAGCCGATTTCTACGGTTCCATGGACGGTGCCTCCAAGTTCGTGCGGGGCGATGCCATGGCCGGCATCATCATCATGCTGATCAACGTCATCGGCGGCCTCATCGTCGGCGTCCTGCAGCACAACATGGACGTGGGGGTGGCGGCCAAGAACTACACCCTGCTGACCATCGGCGACGGCCTGGTGGCCCAGATTCCGGCGCTGATCATTTCCATCGCTGCCGGTATGGTGGTGACCCGGGTGGGGGATGACCAGGACATCAGCAGCCAGTTCCTTGGCCAGATGTTCGCCAATCCCCGGGTGATGTGGATTACCGCTGCCATTCTCGGGATCATGGGCCTGATTCCGGGTATGCCCAACTTTGTTTTCATCCTCCTTGCCGCCATGTTGGGTGGCTTGGGTTACCTGCTTTCCAAGCGGGCCGAACTGGTCAAGACTGCGCCGGTGCCGGTGCAGGCGCCGCCGGCTCCCGAGAACATGGAAGCCAGCTGGAACGACGTGGCGCCGCTGGACGTGCTGGGTCTGGAAGTGGGCTACCGTCTGATCCCGGTGGTGGACAAGTCCCAGGATGGGGAACTGCTGCGGCGCATTCGTGGCATCCGCAAGAAATTTGCCCAGGAAGTGGGCTTCCTGGTGCCGCCGGTGCACATCCGGGACAACCTGGAACTGCGCCCCAACGCCTATCGTATCCAGCTGAAGGGGGTCGAGGTCGGCGGCGGCGAAGCCTTCCCCGGCCAGTTCCTGGCCATCAATCCTGGCCGCGTGGCCGGTACCGTGTCCGGAACCCCGACCAAGGATCCGGCCTTCGGCCTGCCGGCTGTCTGGATCGACGCCAGCCTGCGGGAACAGGCCCAGTCCTACGGCTACACCGTGGTGGATGCCTCCACCGTGGTCGCCACCCACCTCAACCACCTGATCCTGTCCCATGCCGCCGAACTCCTGGGGCGCCAGGAAACTCAGCAGCTGCTGGACCATCTGGCCAAGGAAATGCCCAAGCTGGCCGAGGATCTGGTGCCCAAGGTCATTCCTCTGGGAACGCTGCAAAAGGTGCTGCAGAACCTGCTGGAAGAGGGTGTGCATATCCGCGACATGCGCACCATCATCGAAACCCTTGCCGACCACGCGCCCCGCAATGCAGATCCGGAGGCCCTGACCTCCACCGTGCGCGTTGCCCTGGGCCGCAGCATCATCCAGCAACTCTATCCCGGCACCGCCGACATGCAGGTGATGTCCCTGGACCCCCAACTGGAACGCATCCTGGTCCAGGCCGTTGCCGGTTCCGGCGAAGGCAGCCTGGAGCCCGGCCTGGCCGATACCCTGATGCGCGAGACCGCCGCCGCCGCCCAGCGTCAGGAAGAGCTGGGCCTGCCCGCGGTGCTGCTGGTGCCGGCCAGCATCCGTACCCTTCTTTCCCGCTTCCTGCGGCGCACCGTGAGCCAGCTCAAGGTGATCGCCCACAGTGAAGTTCCCGAATCCAAAATCATCAAAGTCACCTCGCTCATCGGGGGTAGATCATGAACGTCAAAAAATTCATCGCCGTAAATGCCCGGGAAGCCCTGCGTAAGGTCAAAGAGACCTTGGGTCCCGACGCCATCATCCTCTCCAACCGGGGCGTTCCCGGCGGCGTGGAAATCATGGCGGTCGCTTCCCGCGACATGGCCATGATCGTGCCCGGCCCCTCCCGGGACGAGGTGGCGGTGGAGGACTACAAGGTCAGCCTCTCCAGCGCCTCCCGCCCTGCACCAGCTGCGGCGCCGGCCCGGCCTGCCCCTGCTCCCCGAGCCGCAGAAATGCAGCCTTCCCAGCGTGGTGCCGCTGCAAACCCCGCCAGTGGCCCCATCCCGGCCGTCGCCCGCCCGGCTCAGCGTCTGGCGCCCCGTCCCGAGATGGCCGCCCGCTCCGGCGCTACCCGTGCGGTGCGCGAGGAAGAGGAAATCCCGGCTGCGGTCATGATGGAAGAGATCCGCGCCCTGCGCAAAATCGTCGAGCAGCACATGGCCGGTTTCGCCTGGGGCGAGACCGCCCGCATGGAGCCGGTGAAGACGGACATGCTGCGCCAGATGCTGGATGCCGGCTTCTCCCCCCAGTTTTCCCGCGAACTGCTGGCCGAACTGCCTGCCGAACTGGATGCCTCCCAGGCCCAGGCCTGGATCAAGGGTGCCGCCGACCGTTCCCTGCTGACCATCGGCAACGACAACGACATCATCGACCGGGGCGGCGTGTACGCCCTGGTGGGTCCCACCGGGGTCGGCAAGACCACCACCACCGCCAAGCTGGCCGCCCGTTGCGTGGTGCGCCACGGTGCCGACAAGCTGGCTCTGGTCACCACCGACGGCTACCGGATCGGCGCTCACGAGCAGTTGCGTATCTATGGCCGCATCCTCGGCGTTTCCGTGCATCTGGTGCGGGACGTGGGCGATCTGCGCAATACCCTGGAAGAACTGTCCCACAAGCACATGGTGCTGATCGACACCATGGGCATGAGCCAGAAGGACCGCCTGGTGGCCGAGCAGATTTCCATGCTGATGGGCGCCAACGGCGACGTGCGCCGCCTGCTCTGCCTGTCGGCCACCAGCCGCGGCGATACTTTGGATGATGTGATATCCGCCTACCAGGGCGAAGACCTGGCCGGCTGCATCCTGACCAAGGTGGACGAAGCTGCCAGCCTGGCGACGCCCCTGGATGCCATCATGCGCCACGGCCTCAAGCTGCACTACGTCTCCAACGGCCAGCGCGTGCCTGAAGATCTGCACCTGCCTAACCGGGCCTATCTGCTGCACCGGGCCTTCAAGGACCTGCCGGAAACCTCTCCCCATCGCTATGCCGGCGTCGAGCCGGCCCTGATGATGGCCAATGCGGGCCTGACCGGCACCTATGGAGGCCGTCGTGGCTGAATTCCGGGGTGACCAGGCGGCCGGCTTGCGCCGCCTGTTCGGGCGCGAGCAACTGCGGGTGGTGAGTTTTGCCGCCGGCTGCGAAGGCGTCGGCAAAAGCGTGGCCGTGGCCAACCTGGCGGCCGCCCTGGCGCGCCAGGGCAAGGAAGTCCTGATCCTGGACGAGAATACCGGCGCCGATAACCAGGCCGCCCTGTTCGGCGTGCCGGCCCGTTATGACCTGGTGCATGTGGTGAACCGGGAAAAGCCCCTGGAAGAGGTGCTGCTCGCCGCTGGTGCCGGCGTGCGCCTGCTGCCGGCGGCCCGGGCCGTGAAGAAGCTTTCCCGTTTTTCCCTGGCCCAGAAGCAGGCCCTGGTGGAAGGCCTGGCGGAGATGGAGCATCCGGCCGACGTCATCCTGGTGGATACGGCGGTGGATCATCCCCTGGGTTTCTCGCCTCTTGGCCTGGCGGCCCAGGAAACGGTGATCGTGCTCTCTGCCACCGGCTCCGCCATCACCGAGGCCTATGCCCTGATCAAGAAAATGAGCACCGGCTACGCCCGGCGCGACTTCCGCATCCTGGTGAACAAGGTCAAGGCCGCCGCCGATGCGGAAGCGATTTTCGACAACATCGCCCAGGTTGCCAGCCAGCGCCTGCACGTCAGCCTGGACTACAGCGGCTGCATCCCCCTGGACGATGCCCTGCGCCAGTCGTCCCGACTCGCCCAGCCCGTGGTCACGGCGTTCCCGGACAGTCCGGCGGCCCGCAGCCTGCGCGGCCTGGCGGCCGACATGCTGCACTGGCCCCAGTCGGGTAGGGAAGGGGGCGGACTCGAACAATTCGTGCAACAGCTGCTACACTTGAGCCAACGCATTACGCCGAGCCCTATCCACGCCGGATAGCCCAACCGACATATGTATAACGCCGCTGGTCAGCTCGACAAGGAACAGCTCGTCCAGCGCTTCGCTCCTCTCGTCAAGCGCATCGCTTACCACCTGATGGCACGCCTGCCGTCCAGTGTGCAGGTGGAGGATTTGGTGCAGAACGGGATGATCGGTCTGCTGGATGCCATGAACCGGTTCGAGACCGGGCACGGCGCCCAGTTCGAGACCTACGCGGCGCAGCGCATCCGGGGGGCCATGCTGGATGGCCTGCGGGAGAACGACTGGCTGCCCCGGGGATTGCGCCGGGACCTGCGCCGCATCGAACAAGCCATCACCCAACTCGAACAGGAGCACGGCCGTGTTCCCACGGAAAAAGAGTTGGCCGAAGCCATGGACATGTCCCTGGCCGATTACCAGAAAATGCTGGGCGAAGCCCGGGGCCACCAACTGCTCTATTTCGAGGACTTCACCGAAGAGGGCGAGGAGGGCTTCCTGGAGCGCCACCTGACGGATCACGATGCCGATCCCCTGCGCCTGCTCGAGGAGCAGAGCCTGCGGCAGACCCTGGTGGCTTCCATCGGCGAGTTGCCGGAACGGGAAAAATTGATGATGGCCCTCTACTATGAGCAGGACCTCAATCTGCGGGAAATCGGCGAAGTCATGGGGGTGACCGAGTCCCGCGTCTGTCAGCTGCATAGTCAGGCCATCGCCCGCTTGCGGGCCAAGGTTCTGGGTGAGACTTCAGGAAAGAAGAAAAAACGCCATGGATAGCATAAGCATTATCGGTTTGCTCCTGGGGCTTGGTGCCATCATCGGGGGGCAGATTCTCGAAGGCGGGCACCTCGGCTCCCTGCTGCAGCCCACCGCCGCCATGATCGTGCTGGGGGGGACCTTCGGTGCCGTCCTGCTGCAGAGTCCCGTATCCACCGTGGTCCGGGCTTTCAAGATGCTCAAGTGGGTGTGGGTGCCGCCGGCGGTCAATCACGCCTGGATGATCAACAGCATTTCCGACTGGAGTCATGTCTCCCGGCGCGAGGGCCTGCTGGCCCTGGAGGGATTCATCGCCCAGTTGCGCGATCCGTTTATCCAGAAAGGGTTGCAACTGCTGGTGGACGGTGCGGAGCCGGAACGTCTGCGGGAGGTGCTGGAGGTGGAAATCGGCACCTATGAAGAGGAACTGAAGGCCGGTGCCAAGTTCTGGGAATCCGCCGGCGGTTTCTCTCCCACCATCGGCATTATCGGCGCGGTGATGGGTCTGATCCACGTGATGGAGAACCTGTCCGATCCCTCCAAGTTGGGGGCCGGTATCGCCGTCGCCTTCGTGGCCACCATTTACGGCGTCGGCATGGCCAACCTGGTGCTGATTCCCATGTCCACCAAACTGAAGGCTCATATTGCCCGCCTGGTGACCCTGCGGGAAATGCTGGTGGATGGCCTGGTCGGCATCGCCAACGGCGACAACCCGCGCATCATCGAGAGCCGCCTCCAGGGTTACGTGAGCTGATCCCATGGGACGCCGCAATAAAAAGCACGCGGACGAGCATGAGAATCTGGAGCGCTGGCTCGTTTCCTACGCCGACTTCATTACCCTGCTGTTTGCCTTCTTCGTGGTGATGTACGCCATCTCGTCGGTGAACGAGGGCAAGTACCGGGTGCTATCGGATTCCCTGATCACTGCCTTCAAGAACCCCTCCATCGTCGATGGGGGCGCCATCACGGTCGTGCCCAAGCGGACGCCGGACAGTGTGGTCAAGCAGATCGTGGTGAAGGAGGATCCCAAGGTCGTCGAGGCCAAACAGCAGCAACGGGACAAGATGCGCAATGTGGCCAAGGACATTTTTGCCGTCCTGGCGCCCCTGGTGCAGCAGGGCAAGGTCAGGGTGCTGGAAACGGCCCGTGGCGTCACTATCGAAATCAACGACAGCATTCTCTTCGCCCCAGGTCAGGCCCAGCTGGAACAGACCTCCATCCGGGCCATGCGGGCGGTCGGTGAGGTACTGGCGCCGACCGATTTCCCCATCACCATCGAAGGACATACCGACAACATCCCCATCCGGACCGCCCAATTCCCGTCTAACTGGGAGTTGTCCGCGGTGCGGGCCACCACGGTGCTGCGGTTGTTTGTCGATGCCGGAGTCGCTCCTACCCATCTGACAGCCATCGGTTACGGCGAAACCCGGCCGGTCGAGATGAATGAGACGGTGGAAGGGCGGGCCCGGAACCGGCGGGTCAGCATCCTGATTGATTCCATGCTGCCGGAAAAACCTGCCGTGGTCGCTCCGACTCCTCAGGCGCCCATGGCGCCGCCGGCCGGTGTTCCTCCTGCTTCGCCAGCGGGCATCGCGACTCCTGCCAGATAGAGGGGCCTTGGAGTAGTAAAGTAAAACGGGAGGGCAGGGGGGGGCTCCGGGAACGGGGAGCCCGGAACCGGAGGTTCAGGCGGCGTCGATGATGCGCCGGCCACTTAGTTGGGTCGGTTGACCGTCGGGGCCGTAGAGATTGCTCTGGGGAGTGGCGGAGGTGGACAGCAAAGCGCTCAGGGTCTGCTGGTTGTGCTGCAGGCGCATGGCAATCAGCTTTCCATTCAGCAGGTTGAGTTCCCTGGCTTCCACCACGGCGACTTTGAGGCTGTTCCACAATTGCTGAACGGCGAAATCCTTCGGGTTGCCCCGAATCCAGGCCTCTACGCCCGGGCGGTCGTTTTCCAGACCCGCACTTCTGAGCACGACGTTACGGGCTTCCCCGCTACGATTCAAGGTTTGCACCAAAGCAACCTTGGTGGCGCTGAGGGCCTCCAGGGCTTCGGTATCCCCGGCAGTCAAGGCGCCTTGCTCTTCCTTCAGCAGCTTGATGAAATCCCCCATCTGGGCAAGTTCGCCTTCCAACAGGGATTTGAGGGTCATCGTCGCTTGATTCATAGGGAGGAGGGCGGGCGCCGGATCAGGATTGGTCCTGCTTCCTCAGCAATTCTTGTGCCGAATTAATCAGGCGGTCCGCAATGGCGTCGGCGTTGATGGAAAAGCGCCCTTCTGCAATGGCCTGCTTGATAGCGGCTACCTTGGCATTGTCCACCGGAGCGTTGCCCTGCTCTTCCAGGGACTGCAGCCGTCCGGCGAAACTCAATTGCACATCCCCGGAACTGGCTTCGGTCTTGGTCTGTGGCTTGGTCGTGCGCTTCTGCGTATCAACCCCGGGGGTGCCGGCGGGCGCGAGAGACGATTCAATTTTCACGGCGAACCCTTTCAGGCTTTCATCTTGCTGGATTTAACGGCACAAACCTGCAGAAACTTTAGCGTTTTTTTGGTGTGGCTGATGGCATTGAATCTTGTCCGGCTGCGGCTAATGGCCGATCTCAATGATGCCGCCGGGCCGGGCAATGCCGCTCACCGTTTGTCCGTTGGCCAGGCGTGCCTGGGCGATCTGACCTTCGGCTGCGTTGTTCATGGCGCGCCCTTCGCTGGTTACGGAAAAGCCAGAGCCACGGGACATGATCTTTACGGTTTGACCCTGTTGAACGACCAGCGGCGCCATCAGCATCTCGGCCCGCAAAGGTTGGCCGGCGGAAATGGCATTACGCAAGGTCTTGCCGACGGCCTGCTGTACATCTGTTACGACGCCGCTTGGTAATCCGGCCAGGTCGCCGCTCTGGGCAACGACATCATTGAGAGTGAGGGGTTGCCCGGGTGAGAGGGGGCGGGCGGCCACCAAGTAGTTGGCTGTGACGCTGACCTGGACCGGCACATAGATGCTCCAGCCGGCATCGCCGAGGCACTTCACCCCTACTGAAATGCGCCCCCAGAGGCGGGCGCCCGGGGGAAGGAAGGCCTCAACCGCAGGGCAGGCGGCTAGCTGGGTGCGGCTGTCGAGAGGTGTGATGGTGTACTGGACCCGCCCCGGGAGCCCTTTGGTCTGTGTGCGGAGAAATTGGTCCACCGCGTTGATGACTACGTCCCCATTCTGCGTAGGCGTTTGGGCATGGGCATTGCCGATCTGCAAATGCAGGGTCAGCGCCAGCACTAAGGTGGGGATAAGGGCAAAGATTCTGAAAGGGAGCAGCATGTCGCTATTTTGCCTTAGGACAGGGAATGGCGGGGTACTCCAGGCGGCAAAAGTTGCCGAAACATGGCTGCTTGTTGCGCCCCCCTCTGTAATTTCTTGCCTCAGAGGGGTGGTTTTGTGTGGCACGAAAAGTGCATTGCTAGCTCAGCTAATTATTTCCGGATGGCAGCCATGGTCAGCAAACTTGATCAAACCATAAATTTCAACCGCCAGGCGTTGGGGCTGCGTGCCTATCGCCAACAGGTGCTGGCTGCCAATATTGCCAATTCGGACACCCCGAATTTCAAGGCGCGGGACATTGATTTCAACTCTGCCTTGCAAAATGCCTTGGCCGGCAAGGGGCAGTCCGACCTGGGCATGAGTACCACCTCGCCCCGGCATATTTCTGGCACCAGCAGTGCAGGCCCCGCTTCCCTGATGTATCGCACGGTCAATCAGCCCAGCGCTGACGGCAATACCGTTGATATGGATATCGAGCGCGCCAAATTTGCCGAGAACGCTGTCCAGTACGAGGCGAGTCTGCAGTTCATCGGTGGTCAGTTCAAGACCATGTTGTCGGCGATTCAAGGCCAGAGCGGACAGTAAGGAGTCTAGTTCATGAGTATTTTCAACATGTTCCATGTGGCCGGTAGCGCTCTGACGGCCCAGTCTGTGCGTCTGAATGCAGTTGCTTCCAACATGGCCAACGCAGACAGCATTACCAGTGCCGATGGCACTCCCTATCGCGCCAAACAGGTGGTATTCGAAGCCACGCCCATGGGCAATGAGTCGGCCCAGGGAGTGAGGGTGAAACAGGTGGTGGAGAGTGCGGCGCCGCCCAGGATGGTTTATGACCCCAAAAATCCGGCCGCCAATGCCGAGGGCTATGTCTCCATGCCCAATGTGGATGTGGTGGAGGAGATGGTCAATATGATTTCCGCCTCCCGCTCCTACCAGAGCAATGCCGACGTAATGAATACGGCCAGAACCCTGTTGATGCGTACCTTGGCCATGGGCCAGTAACCAGATTTAGGAGAGCAACATGGCAACCAGTACTTCTTCCAATACCGCCATTACGGACCCGTATGCCTCTCTGAATGGCGTGGCGACCGATAAAACGACGAGCAAAAAGTCCACGACGGCTGACGACATCCAGAGCCAGTTCATGACCATGCTGGTGACCCAACTGCAGAACCAGGATCCGTTGAATCCGATGCAGAGCGCGGAAATGACCAGCCAGCTGGCCCAGATCAACACCGTCAGCGGCATTGAAAAGCTCAACTCCACCCTGGAGAAGGTTCTCAACATCTACGACGATGGCCAGTCCATGCAGGCGGCGGCAATGCTCGGCAAAAATGTCCTGGTGCCCGGCGGCAATATTGGCCTCACTGACGGCCAGGCTGTCGGTGGTTTCGAGTTGGAAAGCGATGCCGACAAGGTGGTGCTGACCATCAAGGATGCCAATGGCGTGGTGGTCAATAAAGTGGATATGGGAGCAACCAAGGCCGGTAGCCACCTGTATGCCTGGGATGGAAAGAATGAGGCCGGCACTGTCTCTGCCAATGGTGTGTACACGGTGACGGTGGAGGCGACCAAAGGCGATACCAAGGTCACGTCTCAACCACTACAGGTTGGCACAGTTTCTGCTGTAGTCCGTGGGACCAGCGGTTTCCAGTTGGATGTGGGAACCGGGACCTTGATCAACTACGACGACGTTCGCCAGATTCTGTAAGGGCAGGAGAACAATATGGCATTCCAACAAGGCTTGAGTGGCCTCAACACTTCTTCCAAGGCACTGGACGTCATCGGTAACAACGTCGCCAACTCCAGCACTGTCGGCTTCAAGTCGGCGGATGCGCATTTTGCCGATGTCTATGCGTCGACCCTCGGGGCTGGCGGCGCCAACCAGGTGGGTATCGGTACCAACTTGTCGGGCATCGTCCAGCAATTTACCCAAGGCAACGTGTCCACCACCAACAATACCCTGGACATCGCCATCAACGGCAACGGCTTCTTCCGTCTCAGTCAGAATGGCGCCATCAGTTACAGCCGCAATGGTCAGTTCCATCTGGACAAGAACGGCTATATCGTCAATGACCAGAATCTGCGCTTGACGGGTTATCCGGCCGGCATGGACGGTTCCATCCGGCAGCAGAATCCGCGGGAGCTTCAGGTTACGGCCGATCTGCTGAAATTGTCGCCGGTGGCGACCGGTTCCAGTACCGGTGGCGAATACGCCGGGGCCCAAGTTGCTGTTAATTTGGACTCCCGGGTAACCGACAAAACCTTCTCTGTCGGTGCCGGTGGGGAGCCGAACATTGACCCGGCGGGCTACAACTATTCAACGGGTCTGACCATTTACGACTCTCTTGGGAATCCGCATACCATGACGATGTACTTCGTCAAGACGGCCAATCCCCGGGAGTGGGAGCTTTACACTAACGTGGACGGTACCCGAATGGATGGTGCAGGTGACTCGCCCAACTTGGCGACACCTATCCTAATTACTTTTGATAGTGTGGGGCAGCTTGAAACCATCGGCGGTGCGCCTGTTGCACCCAATCCAGCAGCTGGTGGGGCATTGCCCGAGATTCCTGTGTCCATTGATCTGGATCAGGTTGCAACTAATCTGGGACGTGTGACTTGGGGAGCAACCACTCCCATGACATTCAATTTGAACTTGGCCGGCACGACTCAGTATGGTGACGCTTTTGCAACCAACCGGCGGGTTCAGGACGGCTACAGCTCCGGCAATCTGGCGGGCCTGAATATCGGCAAGGATGGCGTTATCCAGGGGCGTTACAGTAACGGCCAGACACGCAATGTAGGCCAGATGGTGCTGGCGAGCTTCGACAATCCGAATGGCTTGCAGGCCATCGGCGGCAATCAGTGGATCGAAACCTCCACTTCCGGACAGCCGACGGTGGATGCTCCGGGCACCGGTCGTCTGGGGGAAGTGCAATCGAATGCGGTGGAAGAGTCCAACGTGGATCTGACGTCCGAACTGGTGAAGATGATTACCCAGCAGCGCAACTACCAGGCGAACTCCCAGACCATCAAGACCCAGGATCAGATTATGCAAACCATCGTCAATCTGCGCTAATCGTTGAATCTCTGAGCAACTGGACTGAGCCCCTATGGATCGTCTGATCTACACCTCCATGACCGGTGCCAAGCATGCCTTCATGCGGCAGGCTGGAGTGGCCCACAACCTGGCGAACGCGGCCACCTCTGGCTATCGTTCTCAGGAGCACCATTTTCGGGCTGTGCCGGTGCAAGGGGAGGGGTTCGCCACCCGCACCTTTACCGTGGATGCTTCGGTCAAGGATGTGATGGATCAGGGGCCCATGATGTATACCGGCCGTTCCCTGGATGTGGCCGTGCAGGGCAAGGGCTGGATTGCCGTCCAGGGCGCCGATGGCAAGGAGGCCTACACCCGGGCGGGCAGCCTGGACGTGAATGCCAACGGTCAATTGCAGACCAAAGACGGTCAGAATGTACTCGGCGAAGGCGGTCCCATCAGCATCCCGCCAGATTCCAGTATTTCTGTGGCGCCGGATGGCACGATCTCCGTGGTCCCCACCTTTGGGGTGCCCAACACCACCAATATCGTGGCCCGCATGAAGTTGGTGAATCCTCCAGAGGATCAGCTTGAGCGGGGCGCTGACGGCCTGTTTCGCCAGAAGAACGGCCAGCCGGCCAATCTGGATGCCAATGTGCGCCTGGCGCCGGAAACCCTAGAAGGCAGCAACGTCAATGTGGTGGATGCCATGGTTAACATGATTTCCATTGCCCGCCAGTTCGACATGCAAATGAAGATGCTGCAGAACGCAGATGCCAACGCCAAGGCCGCTGGCCAGTTGCTGACCGCCGCCCGCTAATTTTGGCCAACGCAAGGAATAACAAATGATCCGCTCACTCTGGATTGCCCGCACCGGCCTCGATGCCCAGCAGATGCAGATGGACGTGATTGCCAACAACCTGGCGAACACTTCCACCAATGGCTTCAAGAAGTCCCGGGCGGTGTTCGAGGATCTGCTCTATCAGACCATGCGTCAGCCTGGTGCCCAATCCTCCCAGCAGACCCAGATTCCCGCCGGCCTGCAATTGGGTACCGGTGTTAAGCCGGTGTCCACTGAGCGCATCCACACCCAGGGCAATTTGCAGCAGACAGGGAATGATCTGGACGTGGCCATCAACGGCGCCGGTTTTTTCCAGATTCTGATGCCGGATGGCTCTACGGCCTATACCCGTGACGGTTCCTTCCATAAGGACAATCAGGGGCAGATGGTGACGGCCAGCGGCTATCCCCTGCAGCCGAATATCACCATTCCCCAGAATGCGCTCTCCGTCACCATTGCCAAGGATGGTACGGTCAGCGTGACCCAGCCGGGAAATACTGCAGCGGTCCAGATCGGCTCCGTGCAGTTGGTTAGTTTCATCAATCCGGCTGGCTTGCAGAGCGTGGGGGAAAACCTCTTCCTGGAAACCGCAGCCAGCGGCACGCCTACGCCCAACACGCCGGGAACCAATGGCCTCGGCGTGCTCAACCAGAAGTATGTGGAAACCTCAAACGTGAATGTGGCCGAGGAACTGGTGACCATGATCCAGACCCAGCGGGCCTACGAACTCAATTCCAAGGTGGTTTCCACCTCCGACCAGATGCTTAGTCGTCTGACCCAGATGTAAGCCACCAGGGAGAAAAGCCATGAAACTGTCCCTGCCGTTCATTATTGGATTGCTGACATTGCTTTCCGGCTGCGCCTCCGTGCCGCCGACCAATGTGCACCAGCCCATGACTGCCAGGCCCCAGCCGCGCAACGACTTGGCGACCAACAACGGCGGTATCTTCATGCAGACTGCCAGCCGTCCCCTGTTCGAGGATCGTCGGGCCCGTTTTGTCGGCGATACCATCGTCGTCAATATCGTGGAAAACACCCAGGCCTCCATCAAGGGCAACACCAGTGCCGAGAAAACCGGGGCCATCAACGCTTCCGTTACCGCCCTGGCCGGTGTGCCGGGCAAGTCCTTCCAGGGCTTGAATGCCCAGACCAGTAGTTCCAACACCTTTGATGGCAAGGGCGAGTCCGGCAGCAGCAATGTCTTTACCGGGACCATGACTGCCACCGTGATCGAGGTCCTGCCCAATGGCAATCTGCTGGTGTCCGGGGAGAAGCAGGTGGCGATTGGCCAGGGGCAGGAGTTTGTCCGGGTCTCCGGGGTGGTCAATCCTTATATGATCACAGCGGCCAATGCGGTTAATTCCTCCCAGATGGCCGATGCCAGGATTGAGTACAAGTCCTCTGGCATCATCAATGAAGCCCAGGTCATGGGCTGGTTGGCACGATTCTTCCTTACCTTTATCCCGTTCTAGGAGAAAACGCGGGAGAAGGACCATGGCAATGAATATCGGGAAAACCTTGCGGGGGGTGGCAATTGTTGCCGCCTCCCTTTTGCCGTTCTTGCCGCAACCGGCTCAGGCCGAGCGCATCAAAGACCTGGCCAGCGTTCAGGGGGTGCGTAACAACCAGCTGGTGGGGTATGGTCTGGTCGTGGGTTTGGATGGCAGCGGTGACCAAACGACCCAGACGCCTTTTACCGTCCAGAGCATCATCAACATGCTGTCCCAACTGGGGGTGACCTTGCCGCCCGGCCAGTCCTTGCAGTTGCGTAATGTCGCCGCCGTGATGGTGACGGCCGTATTGCCGCCCTTTGCCAAGCCTGGGCAACAGATCGACATTACGGTGTCTTCCATGGGGAATGCGAAGAGCCTGCGTGGCGGTACCCTGGTGATGACGCCCCTGAAGGGGGCTGACGGCAACGTCTACGCCATGGCCCAGGGTAATGTGGTGGTTGGCGGTGCCGGAGCTTCTGCCGGAGGTTCCTCGGCCCAGATCAATCATCTTTCTGCCGGGCGCGTCGCTGGTGGTGCCACTGTCGAGCGCTCTGTGCCGACCCCGGTGGGTCAAGGACCTTTCGTCCATTACGAGCTGAACACCAGCGATTTCGGTACGGCCCAGCGCATCGTGGATGCAATCAATCGCGAGATGGCGCGGGACTTCGGTCCGGTGGCCCAGGCTTTGGATGGACGCATGATCCAGGTGCGGGCGCCGGAAGACCCTAATGCCCGGGTGGCTTTTATGGGCCGGGTGGAAAACCTGGATGTGCAGCCGATGAAGTTGCCGGCCAAGGTGATCGTCAATGCCCGGACCGGTTCCGTGGTGATGAATCAGTCGGTCAATGTGGATGCCTGCGCCGTCGCCCACGGCAATCTCAATGTCGTGATCGGTAACCAGGCGAACGTCAGTCAGCCCAACGCCTTGTCAGGCGGGCAGACCACGGTGACCAACCAGGCGGACATCCAGATCAAGCAGGATGCCGGGGCGCTGCAGAGCGTGAAGGCCAGTGCCAATCTGGCAGACGTGGTCAAGGCCCTCAATGCATTGGGCGCCAATCCCCAGGATTTGCTGGCTATTCTGCAGGCCATGAAAGCGGCCGGTGCTCTGCGTGCCGAACTGGAAGTGATTTGATGGGTGACCTGCAACTGCGGACCGCCTAAAATCTGACCCATCATGAAATCCGGTGACCTCTCCGCCTCCCGTCTGGCTGTCGATGTGCGACAGTCGGATGACCTGCGCCTGAAACTGAAACAGAACCCGCGCGAGGGTCTGAAGCAGGTGGCGGAGCAGTTCGAGTCCCTGTTCCTCAACATGATGTTGAAGAGCATGCGCGACACCCTGCCCCAGGATGGTTTGTTTGACAGTGACCAGTCCCGCTTCTACACGTCGATGCTGGATCAGCAAATGGCCCAGAAGCTGTCGTCTTCCGGGCAGTTGGGGTTTGCCAAACTGATTGAGCAGCAGATGGGGCGTTTTTTGCCGCCGGATGCCGATAATCCGACGAGTCCCTCTTCCTCGTCTTTATCTGCGGGTGTTGCCCCTGTTTCGGCCCTTTCGTCGCCTGAGACCATGCGTCAGGCACTTGCCCTGGCCAGGGAGCAGATTGCGGCAAGAAATGCAGCCCGTACCGCTTCGGCAATTCCTGCCGCTGCTAGTGCCGAATCTGCCGCGCAGGTGACGCCTGGGGCGTCCTCCTCCGCCTCTTCGAGTGGCAAGGATTTCGTCAATCGGCTATGGCCCCATGCGGTAGAGGCCTCCCAGGCTACCGGTGTGCCAGCCCATTTCCTGGTGGCTCATGCGGCGCTGGAAACCGGTTGGGGAAAGTCTGAAATACGTCGGGCGGATGGATCTTCCAGCTACAACCTGTTTGGCGTCAAAGCCGGCAAAAGCTGGCAGGGAGCTACCGTTGAGGCGACCACTACCGAATATGTGAATGGGGTTGCCCAGACCTCTAAGGAAAAATTCCGTGCCTACGGTTCCTATGCCGAGGCCTTCCGTGACTATGCCAACCTGCTGCAGCGCCCCCGCTTTGCGGGAGCCCTGGGGCAACAGGATGGCATGGAGTTTGCTCGATCTCTGCAACAGGCAGGATACGCCACGGACCCAATGTATGCGGACAAACTAGGCCGCATCATCAATGGACCCACCTTGCGCCAGGCCCTTCAGGGCTGACCTGCCTCAATTTTTGCGGTAGTTCGCCGTTAAATACGGCAGGAATCGAGGTGCGCTATGTCCAACGGATTATTCGGTATCGGTATTACCGGCATCAATGCCGCCCAAATGGGGCTGCTGACGACCGGCAATAATATTGCCAACGTCGATACCCCGGGCTACAACCGGCAGCGCATCAGTCAGTCCAACAACATTTCCATTGCCACCGGGTCCGGCTTCATCGGCCAGGGAACCCGGGTGGATACCATTACCCGCATCTACAACTCGGTGGTGACTGACCAGATCAACCAGTCCCAGACCAAGGCCAGCGAGTTGTCCAAGTACTACGATCAGATCAAGCAGATCGATAACATGCTGGCCGATGATAAGGCCGGCCTGTCGCCGACGCTGCAGGATTTGTTCAAGGGGGTGCAGACGGTTGCCTCCAATCCGGCTCTGACCACTTCCCGGGATGCCCTGGTTTCCTCGGCCAAGACCTTTACCTCCCGGCTGCAGAACCTGGAGTCCCGACTCACGGCAATGTATTCCGGTGTGAATAGCCAGCTGGAAAGCACGGTTTCCGCCATCAATTCCTATGCGACCCAGATTGCCGAGTTGAACGAGCGCATTGTCACTGCACAGGCTGCCGTTAACCAGCCCGCCAATGCCCTGTTGGACGAGCGAGACCAGCTTATTGCCGAGTTGAACAAGGAAGTGCGGGTCACTACCTCCGAAGACTCCAACGGCGCGATCAGCGTATTTTTTGGTACCGGCCAGCAACTGGTGGTCGGTACCAAGGCCAGTACCCTGGCTGTGCAGCCTTCTGTTGCCGACCCCCAGCGGATGGTGGTTGGCATGCGTACCGTGGGTGGTGTTCAGGAACTACCAGAATACTTGGTGACCGGAGGCAACCTGGGTGGCTTGCTGGCCTTCCGCAGCGAGTCCCTCGATAAGGCCGCCAACTCCCTCGGTCAGGTGGCAGCTTCCTTGGCGCTGACGTTCAATGCCCAGCACGCCTTGGGGCAGGACATGCTGGGCAACGTGGCCGGCGACGCGGATTTCAATGCGGACTTTTTCAATATTTCCGACCCCAAGTCCTGGGCCAATGCCCTCAACACGGGAACCGCCACAGTCAGCGCCAGCTTCGTCAATCCGCCGCCCATGGTTCTCAATGGCGGGGCGTTCAGCCTGACCTACGATAAGACCGCGGGAACCTACACGGCCGTTCGTGCTTCCGATGGTACTCAGTGGCCGGGCTATACCGACTTGAACTCGCTGGTGCAGCAGGTTTACGCCGATACCGGTACGACCCTGGACATGACGTCGGCCCATTACGCGACCAACATCACCGCCAGCGACTATCGCCTGACCTACGATGGAGCGAACTATACCCTGACGCGCTTGGCTGACAACAAGCAATGGAGCGATGCTGATCCCAATGCACTGTCGGCGACGGTTGGCGCCAGCGACGGTATCAATTTTTCGATCAGCGCCGGTATAGCAGCAGGTGATTCGTTCCTGATTCAGCCGACCCGGGAAATTGCCCGGAATATTTCGGTCAACCAGGCAATCGCTGCCGATTCCCGCCTCTTTGCTGCTGCCCAGCCGGTACGTTCCGGCTCCGGCAGCAGTAATACCGGCAGCGGTGTCATTTCTTCCAGTACCGTTTCACCCGGATACACGGATCCTGCTGCAGCACCTGCAGGCACCATCACCATGACCTTCAATGGGGGCAACCTGTCTTTTTCCATCGGTGGCGTGCCGACGGCTTTGACCGTGACCTATACCGATGCATCCGGAACCAATACGGTTTCTGCCGGCTCGGTTCCCTATAACAACCCTTCGACCAAATACACGATCAACGGGATTTCTTTTGAAATCAGCGGCAACCCGGCCGATAACGATACTTTTACCCTGGACCGCAATTCCGGCGGGGTTTCTGACGGCCGTAACGCAAACCTGCTGGGGCAGTTGCAGACCCAGGGGACGGTGGATGGCGGCGCGAGTACCTATCAGGCTTCCTATGCCCGCCTGGTCAGTACCATTGGCAACAAGACCAGGGAAACCCAGGTGACCCGCGATGCGCAACAAGCCTTGGTGGATCAAGGGGTTGCCGCCCGGGAAGCCCAGTCGGGGGTCAACCTGGATGAAGAAGCCTCGAACCTGTTGAAGTATCAGCAGGCCTATCAGGCTTCGGCCAAGATGATCAGCATTGCCTCCGACCTGTTCAACACGATTCTATCCATTCGCAGCTGATTGACAGCCGGCGATTAAGGAGCAGCCATCATGCGTATCAGTACCAACATGATCTACAGTTCGGGGACCAACGGCATCCTGAACAATCAGGCGGCCCAACTCAAGACCTATAACCAGATTACCTCCGGACGCCGGGTGGTGACGCCGGAGGATGATCCTGTCGCCGCGTCCCAGGTGCTGATCAATACCCAGGCACAAGAGGTGAACAAGCGCTACATGGAGAACCAGGGCCAGGCCAAGGATAGCCTGAAGCTTGTGGAAACCCAGCTCAATAGCGCCGTCAATGTGTTGCAGGAAGTCCTGGATAAGACCATCCAGGCCGGCAACACGACCCTGAACGATGCCAACCGGGCCGCGATTGCAGAAGAGCTGCAGGTTCGTCTGGATGAGATGGTGGCCCTGAGCAACAGCCAGGATGGCAATGGCCACTACCTGTTCTCCGGTTATCAATCCACTGTCCGTCCTTTCAGCATCACTGCCAATACCGGTCCCTATAACAACACCAATCCTTATGTAACTTTTGCTGGCGACCAGGGTACCCGTGAATTGCAGGTGGATGCTTCCCGGCAAATGGAAATTACCGAGTCCGGTGTCGATATTTTCATGCGCGTTCGGGACCGCAATGGCAACGTGTCAGACCAGAGTGTCTTCGATACCATGAAGAACCTGATTGATACATTGAAAACGCCTGTGGCCAATAATCCGGCAGCAGCAGCAGCCCTCCCCGGTGCCATCAGCAGTGCGCTGGATGACCTCTATGCGGCCAAGGACAATGCGGTCAGCGTGCGTTCCACTGTGGGTGCGAAGCTCGGCGAACTTGACTCGCTGGCCAGCGCCAGTTCCGATATCGACATCCAGTATTCCTCAATCATTTCGGATCTGCGGGATCTGGACTACGCTTCTGCTCTTTCTGATCTGAGCAAGCAGCAGGTCCAGCTCCAGGCTTCTCAAAAGGCCTTTATGAGCGTCTCCAGCCTCAGCCTGTTCAGCATGCTGTGATGGGTAAGCTGCTTGTTACTGCACTTGCCGGCAGTCTTTTGCTGGCGGGTTGCGCCAGATGGGACAGCGTCGGCGGATCGTATCCCCACAAGTCCTCTCTGCTACCCAATTCACAGATTAAGCTGAGCGAAACCATCTCCTATTCCCTGGAGAAGATCGTTCTTACTGGCGCAGGTGCCTGGATTCTCTACAACATCTACGACCCTCTGGCGCCGAACTGGGAAGTGGTGGAGGCCAAGGTGGCGGACAACGTCTATGTGCTGGACCTGAAGATGAAGCGTTTCCACACTGGTGGTTCCGGTGAGGCCATGATGGTCATCAAGCGGCGGGCAGAGCAACTGCGGCGGGAAAACGGCTTTGCTTCTTATCGGGTGGTGGATTATGTCGAGGGTATCGAATCTTCGACGCCGATCGCACAACGGTATGCCCAAGGGCTGGTGCAGATGGCCCGCAGCAACCCCTGAGTGAGTGGGCTTGCTATGGCTTGATGGGGACGAATACCTCCAGCATCAGGCGGAATCCTTCGTCGAAGATACGAGTCAGCGGCGGCACCATATAGGGCAGGGTCAACGCCAGGGTGCCCAGTCCAATGGTCAATGTGATAGGGAAACCAACCGCCATCAGGTTGAGTTGGGGCGCCGCCTTGGAGAGGATGGACAAGGCGAGGTTGGTAATCATCAGGGCTATAACGACTGGCAATGACAGCAGCAGGCCGATGCTGAACACCTTGGCACCTGCTTCGGCCAGGTTCAGCCACAGTCCGGCACTGACCGATGGGGTGGCGATGGGGATACTCTGGAAGCTCTCGACCAGCCCGGCAATCATGAGCAGATGTCCGTTCAGTGCGAGAAAAACCATGGTTGCGCATAGGGTGACCACCTCGGCGACAACACCTGTCTGGGCCGTGCTTTGCGGATCGTACAGGGTGGCAAAACCAAGCCCCATCTGAAAACTCATCAGTTCGCCGGCCAGGCCGATGCCGGCAAAAACGAAACGCATGACCGTCGCCAGGGCGATTCCGATCAATATCTGCTGGGCCAGGATCGCCAAACCTATGCCTGAAGCCGGTTCGATGGGGGGCAGAGCAGGTACCGCGGGGATGATTGCTGCGCTTAGTGCCAGCCCGAGGATCAGGCGAACACGCCGCGGCACCGCCGCATTATTGAATACCGGTGCCGCTGCGACGAAGGCCAGGATGCGGACCAGGGGAAAGATGAAGGCCGCAATCCAGGCATTCAGTTCCGCGGAGGTAACACTGATCATCCAATCAGGCTCGGGATGCTGGAATAGAGGCGCTGGATGTAGTCAGTCATCATCTGCAGCATCCAGGGGCCGGCGAAGATCAGCGTCAGGAACATGGCAATGATCTTGGGTACGAACGACAGGGTGGTTTCGTTGAGGGAGGTGGCTGCCTGGAAGATGCTGATCAACAGGCCCACCACCAGCGCTACCAGCAACACGGGTGAGGAAACCAGGATGGTCACCTCCACCGCCTGGCGGCCGATGTTCATGACGGTTTCGGGGGTCATGTGGCGAAGCTCTGGACGAGGGAGCCGAGCACCAGATGCCAGCCGTCCACCAGGACGAACAGCATCATCTTGAAGGGCATGGCCACCATGACCGGGGACATCATCATCATGCCCATGGACATCAGGACGCTGCCCACCACCATGTCGATGATGAGGAAGGGGATGAAGATGATGAAGCCGATCTGGAAGGCCGTTTTCAGTTCCGAAGTGACAAAGGCCGGGACCAGAATGCGCAGGGGCACCTTGTCCGGGCTCTCGATGTTCTTGATGCCGGCAAATCCGGCGAAGAGGGCGATGTCGGCTTCCCGGGTCTGCTTCAGCATGAAGCCCCGCACCGGTTGCTCGGCCTTTTCCAGGGCCTGCAGGAAAGTGATCTTGTTTTCCGCCAGGGGCACGTAGGCTTCGGTATAGACCCGGTCGGCCACCGGGGACATGACGAAAAAGGTGAGGAAGAGGGCCAGTCCCAGCAGCACCTGGTTGGGCGGCGTGGTCTGCAGGCCCATGGCATGGCGCAGCATGGAAAGGACGATGATGATGCGGGTGAAGGCGGTCATCATCAGCAGTACGGCCGGAATGAAGGTAAGGGCCGTAAGGGTCAGCAGGGTCTGGATGGACAGGGTGTAATTCTGTCCGCCGCCGGGGGCGGGGGTGCTGCTGAAGGCCGGTAGGCCGCCAGCCTGGGCCAGGGCGACCGCGGGGGCCAGCAGGATGCCGAGCAGCAGCAGGGGCCGGAGTTTTGCGAGATTCATTGAGTACTATCGGTTTTACGTGCCATCACCTGGTTCAGCCAGTGGGCAAAGGGTTGAGTACCGGGCAGACCGGTTGCCCCCTGGGGCAGTTCGCCCTTGGGCAGGGTGTGCAGGGTGCGGATCTGGCCGGGGGCGAGACCGATGATGAGCCAGGTGTCCTGGACTTCCACCAGCAGGATGCGCTCCCGGTTGCCGACGGCGATGCCGCCCAGCAACTTCATGGGGCCCTGACCAAAGGGGCGGCCGCCATAGATCCGGCGCATGAAAAAGGCGGCGAGCAGCAGCAGGCCAACGATGATGAGCAGACCGACAAAGGCCTGCACGACGCTGCTGCCGGAGACGCCGGGAGCTGCTGCCGGGGCGCTCTGGGCCAGGGCCAGCGTCGGCGCCAGCAAGGTCAGGAGGCCTGCCGTGGTCGAAGGAATGCGGGGGGGTTGGGGCACGGGCGTCGATATGGGTTGAAGCCGCAGGGCGGCGGCATGAAGGGCCGGATTCCCGGTAAGGATGGCCGCTATGTTAATCCATGCACCGGAAATAAAAAACCGCCGCTCACCTGTGGATGAGGGCGGTTCGGCACCGAAGCGGTGGCTGGCGGGGTCAGCGGCCCAGTTTGCGCATGCGTTCGGAGGGCGTGATGATGTCCGTCAGGCGGATACCGAACTTGTCGTTCACCACCACCACTTCCCCCTGGGCGATGAGGGTGCCGTTGACCAGCACATCCATGGGTTCGCCGGCCAGGGCATCCAGTTCCACCACGGAGCCGTGGGCCAGTTGCAGCAGGTTCTTGATGGTGATCTTGGTCCGGCCCAGCTCCACGGTGAGTTGCACCGGGATGTCCAGGATCATGTCCAGCTCGCGCATCATGCCGCTCTGGGCATCGGCGCCGCCGAAGGACTGGAAGATGTCGGCCGGCTGGGCTGCCGGGGTTTCCGGGGTGCTTTCCGCGATGGCCTGCTCGGCCATGGCGGCGGCCCAATCGTCTTCGCCGATGGCGTCGGCCGCGTCCTGGGGGTTCTCGGTGTTTTCGTCAGCCATTGGCTTCTCCCTGCGGGGCGTCGGGGTTATCCGCCGCGATGAATCGTTCTACCTTGAGAGCGTACTGGTTGCTCTGCTGGCCGTATTTGCATTCCATGATGGCGACACCATCGACCTCCACGTTCAGGACCTCGGGAATGACTACCGGGATGACGTCGCCCGGTTTCATCTTCAGTACCTGCCGCAGCGAAACCGTGGCATGGGCCAGATTTGCCACCAGCTCCACTTCCGCCGTCTGCAACTGCCGGCGCAGGGTGCCCACCCAGCGCTTGTCGGTGGATAGCTGGTCGCTCTGCATGGTGCTGTAGAGCAGGTCCCGGATCGGTTCCACCATGGAATAGGGCATGCAGATGTGCATGTCGGCAGTGGCGCCGCCGAATTCCAGGGTGAAGGAGGTGGAAACGACGATTTCGGAAGGGGTGGCGATGTTGGCGAACTGGGAATTCATTTCCGAGCGGATGTACTCGAACTTCAGTTCGTGCACCGGCTTCCAGGAACGCTCGTATTCGCCGAAAACCACGTTGAGCATGCCCTGGATGATGCGCTGCTCGGTGGCGGTGAAGTCCCGCCCTTCGACCCGGGTATGGAAGCGACCGTCGCCGCCGAACATGTTGTCCACCACCAGGAACACCAGGTTGGGATCGAAGATCACCAGGGCCGTGCCGCGCAGGGGTTTGACCGACACCAGGTTGAGGTTGGTCGGCACCACCAGATTGCGGATGAACTCGCTGTACTTCTGCACCTTGATGGGGCCCACCGAAATTTCGGCGTTGCGGTGCATGTAGTTGAACAGGCCAATGCGCAGATAACGGGCGAAGCGCTCGTTGATCAACTCCATGGTGGGCATGCGCCCACGCACGATGCGTTCCTGCGTGCCCAGGTTGTAGGCGCGAACGCCGGCCTCGGCGTCGCCGGATTGCTCCGGTTCGTCGCTTTCGCCGGTCACGCCCTTGAGCAGGGCGTCGACCTCTTCCTGGGACAGGAAATCCTGGGACATTGGGTTCCGGTTTCTACTGAATGATGAAGGAGGTGAAAAGCACTTCCTTGATGGGGCCGTCCTTGCCCTTGCCTGCAGGGTCGAGAACGCCGTTCATTTCCTGTTTCATTTCCTCGGCCAGGGTTTCCTTGCCTTCCTTGGAAACCAGGTCGGAGCCTTTCTTGCTCGACAGCAGCAGCATCACCTTGTTGCGCAGCTTGGGCATGTGCAGCTTGATCTGCTCACCGGCCGCAGCATCGCCCAGTTCGATGGATACCGCCACCTGGAGATACTGCTCTCCCTGGTCGGGCACCAGATTGACCGTAAAGTTCTCCAGGGCCACATAGACGGGCGGGGATTCCTTGCCGCTCTTCTTCTTGGCCTTGGGTGCATCGGCGGCAACCTCTTCGTCCTCATCATGGTTGGAGGAACCGAGCATGAAGAAGGCCCCCGCGCCCAGGGCGCCGAGCAGGACGACAGCAGCGATGATGATGATGAGCAGCTTGCCCTTTTTCTTTGGCGCCTGTTCACCTTCAGCGGCCGGTTTGGCCTCGGCTTTCGCCATAGTGGACTCCTCTATTTGTCATGCCGCTTTGGCGGTCGTGTTTTTATCGGCAGGGCCGTCTGTCTCAGGCAAAGGTGTCCACCAGGCCGTTGCTCTGGCGAATCACGGTACCTGTAGTTGTAGCCGGTTCATTGCCACCTTCCGCAAGTATACCGCCTGTGCTGCCGCCCCGGGAGGCGCCGGCCTGGTTCTGGGCGGCCTGTTCCTGTTGCTGCTGCTGGAAAGACTGGCTGCTGACGTTGGCCTGTCCCAACTCCAGACCGGCCGAGCCCATCATTTCGCGGAGACGGGGCAGGGCGGCTTCAATGGCTTCACGCACCTCGGCGTGGGGTGAGGAGAAGACGGCGGTGGCCTGGTCGCCACTGATCTTCAGGCTGACTTCCACCGGTCCCAACTGGGGCGGATTCAGGGTCAGCTGGGCGGACTGCTTGTCCTGGCCGGCAAGCCAGACGATTTTCTGGCTGAATTCCTGGCCAAAGGCCGGGTCCCGCACCGGCGTGTCGACCCGGGCCTGAGTCACGGAGGAAGTAGTATTGGCGCTGCCGTGGGCCGGATGGGCGGCATGCACGGCCGGCGGCGCATCCGGCAGCACGGGGGCGGAAATGTCCGTTTTGGCCTCGATTTGCTTCAGTGTGGTGTCGAAGGCGGCAATGTTTGCCGCTTTGCCGCCAGGCTTGTTGCCAAAATCGTTGCCGCTGTTCTCCGCAGCGCTACCGCCGATGACCGGGGATGGCACTCCACCCTCTGCTTGTGCAGCCAGGGGGTCGGCTCCCTTGGCGCTACCGGTGCCTTCGCCGATCTTGAGTTCCGGCGCTGTCAGCGGGCCGTTGCTGGCTTCCTTGGCCAGAATCGGGGCTGCCGGTGTTGTCGGCTGGGTCTGCGTAAAGGCGAGGGCGGCAAACAATGCCGACATGTCGCTGGCGTTGGCGGTGGGGTCGGTTGTTTCTTCCGTCAATTCAGCGGACTCGGTATTGGCGGCGATGTCGCCACCCGCCACCATTTCTACCGCAGTACCCATTTGGGCCAGAAGCAGGGCGGCGAAATCGGCGCCAATCGGGCCATTGATCGCCGCCGAAGCCGATGCATCGCCGCTGTTGCTGGCACTAGAAGCGGCAGCGGCAGCATTGGCGGCCCCTGCCATGGCGGGAGGCATATTGACGGGGGCGGCAACGGCAGGGCTGGGCATGGTTATCTCTCATCCGCAAATCGGAACTGTCGATGGATGAGCAATCCCCGTGCCAGGGAGTCAGGCTGCGTCGGATTGATCGGAACGGGCCTTGCGGGCCGAAAATTCATCCTGCTGCTTTTGGTCCTGCTTCATTTCCCGTTGCAGTTCGGCAGCCAGATGGCGTTCGGCCAGGGTGTCGATGGCTTTCAGCTTGTGGTGGTGGGCCAGCCATTCGGCCTGGCCTGCGGCCGTGTGCTGTTCCGAGGTCAGTACCACGACCCGCTGCTGGGCGATGGCCTCATCGATGCGGCCGATGAATTCCTGGAAGTTGCGCCAGCCTGCCGGGCTCAGGCCCTGGGCCGAGGCCTGGCGGAAGCGTTCGGCGTACTCGTCCCGGTACTGGATCAGCATGTTCAGCTTGGCCTTGGTGTCCTGCTCGGCCGCAATACGCCGGCCGAGTTCCTTGCTGGCTTCGTCGGCCCGGTTCTGCATCAGTTCCAGCAGGGGTTGCAGGGTGAAAGGCTTGGTCATTGGCGGTTCCAGTCCATGTTCCCCATTCTAGAGTATGGGGAAAGGGAAACTAGCCGATGCTTGGAAATATCTGTTGCAGCATGGCCAGGGTGGCTTCAATGCTGGAGCGGTCGGAGAGGTCCTGTTGCAGGAATTTTTCCAGCAGGGGCATCAGCTGGATGGCCTGGTCCACCATGGGGTCCGAGCCGGCGACATAGGCGCCGACGGCGATCAGGTCCCGGGAGCGTTGGTAGCGGGAATAGAGCTGTTTGAAACGCCGCACTAGGTCGAATTGGGCCGGGGTGATCAGGTTTACCATGGCCCGGCTGATGGATTGCTCGATGTCGATGGCCGGATAGTGGCCGGCGTCGGCCAGCTGGCGATTGAGCACGATGTGGCCATCGAGGATGGCTCGGGCCGAGTCGGCGATGGGGTCCTGCTGATCGTCCCCTTCCGCCAGGACGGTGTAGAAGGCGGTGATGGAACCGCCGCCATCCGGGCCGTTACCGGCCCGCTCCACCAGCTGGGGCAGGCGGGCGAAGACCGAGGGCGGATAGCCCCGGGTCACCGGGGGCTCGCCAATGGCCAGGGCGATTTCCCGCTGGGCCATGGCATAGCGGGTGAGGGAATCCATGATCAGCAGCACCTGCTTGCCCTGGTCGCGGAAATATTCGGCCACGGAGGTGGCGTAGGCGGCGCCCTGGAGGCGCATCAGGGGGCTGGTGTCGGCGGGGGCGGCAATGACGGCGGAACGGCGCCGGCCTTCTTCCCCGAGGATCTGCTCGATGAACTCCTTCACTTCCCGGCCCCGTTCGCCGATCAGGCCGACGACGATGATCTCGGCCTCGGTATAGCGGGCCATCATGCCCAGCAGCACCGACTTGCCGACGCCGGAACCAGCGAAGAGGCCCATCCGCTGGCCCTGGCCGACGGTGAGCAGGCCGTTGATGGCGCGCACGCCCACATCCAGGGTGCGGCTAATGGGAGCCCGGGACATGGGGTTCACCGGCCGGCTGTGCAGGGGGCGCAGGGCTTCCGCATGGAGGGGGCCGAGACCGTCCAGGGGACGGCCGGCGCCATCGACCACCCTTCCCAGAAGGCCCATGCCGACCGGAACCAGCTTGGCCTTGTCCACTGAACGGCGGCGGAAGGGGGGGGGCTTGCCGACCAGGGGCGGCGGCGAGGGGGTTTCCAGGGCCACCACGGCGGCACCCGGGGACAGCCCATAGACGTCGTCCGACGGCATGAGGAAGAGCTTCTCGCCGTTGAAACCGACCACCTCCGCCTCCACCGGCGAACCGCCCGGCGGCAGGACGCGGCAGGAACTGCCCAGGGGCAGCTTGAGGCCGGCCGCCTCCATCACCAGTCCGTTGATGCGGGTCAGATGACCCGCGGGCATCAGGGGATGGGTATTGCCGGCCGCTTCGGTGCAGTTCGCCAGGAACTGTTGCCACACGGCCAGGGAGGAGGGGGGCGGAGTGCTCAAGGGGGTGCTCCGGGCTTAACCCTGGAACCAGTCCTGCTCGGTGCCGATGGCTTCCAGGACCCGTTTCCAGCGGGTGGCCAGGGTGGCGTCAATGTCACTGGCGCCGGCCTGGACCCGGCAGCCGCCGGCTTCCATGTCCGGGTCTTCCAGCAGTCGCCAGCCGCCGTGGCTGATCTGTTCCCCCAGGTGCTCGCGCAACAGGGCGGCATCCGTCGGATGCAGGGTCAGGGTCGGATGGGCATGGCTGACCGGCAGGGCGGCCAGGGCTTCCCTGACCACCGGCAGCAGCAGCTCCGGTTTGACCTTGAGGGCGCTGCGGGTGACCTGGCGTGCGATTTCCAGGCCCAGTCCCAGCAACTGGTCGGCGATGTCCTGGTCCAGCACCTGCAGCGACTGGGCCAGGCTGTGAATGAGGTTGTCCAGGCGCTCGGCCTCTGCCTTGGCGCGGGCGGCGCCTTCCTCGTAGCCGGCGTTGTAGCCGGCCTCGTGGGCCTCGGTGTGGATGCGCTCGATCTCTTCCGCCGTGGGGAAGGGAATGGTCTCTTCCGGCTCTGCTGCCGGGGGTGGCGGCTCCTCGGCCGGGGGCGGCGGTTCCGGCTCCGGTTCGGGGGCCGGTGGCGTCTCCGGCTCGTCGAAGGCGGCCAGCTCCCAGCGCTCGTAGGCGGTCAGCTTTTCTTTCGGGATGTAGCCGGCAGTCATGGCAGTTCGGGGGTCCCTCTACGGCTAGATCATCTCTTCGCCGCCCTTGCCGCCGAGGACTATCTGGCCCTCGTCGGCCAGGCGACGAACGATCTTGAGGATTTCCTTCTGCTCGGTTTCGACTTCGGAAATGCGCACGGGGCCCTTGGCCTCCAGGTCTTCCCGCAGCATTTCGGCAGCCCGCTGGGACATGTTCTTGAAAATCTTCTCGCGCAGGTTCTCGGAAGCACCCTTCATGGCCAGGATGAGGGAGTCGGACTGGATTTCGCGCAGCAGCAGCTGGATGCTGCGGTCGTCCAGGTCCAGCAGGTTCTCGAAGACGAACATTTCGTCGAGGATCTTCTGGGCCAGGTCCGGGTCGTATTCCCGCACCGAGTCGATTACCGAAGTTTCGTTGGCCGAGCCCATGAAATTGAGGATTTCGGCCACGGTGCGGACACCGCCCATGGCGGACTTCTTGATGTTGGCGGAGCCGGAGAGCAGACGCAGCATGACGTCGTTGAGCTCTTTCAGGGCCGCCGGCTGCACCCCCTCCAGGGTGGCGACGCGCAGGATGACGTCGTTGCGCAGCCGTTCCGGGAACAGGCTGAGGATTTCGCTGGAGTGGTCGTGCTCCAGGTGCACCAGGATGGTGGCGATGATCTGGGGGTGCTCGTTGCGGATCAGGTCGGCCACCGTGCTGGCATCCATCCACTTCAGGCCTTCGATGCCCGAGGTCTCGCCGCCCTGGAGGATGCGGGAGATGAGGTTGGAGGCCTTGTCGTCGCCCAGGGCCTTGGTCAGCACATTGCGGATGTAGGCATCCGTATCCACGTGCACCGCGGCATGTTCGTGGTGGATGGTGTGGAATTCTTCCAGCACCGATTCCACCCGGGCCCGGGGCACGGTACGCAGGGTGGCCATGGCGTGGCCGAGCTTCTGCACTTCCCGGGGGCCGAGCTGCTGCAGCACCGCGGCGGCGTTTTCCTCGCCCAGGGCGATCAGGAGTATGGCGGCCTTTTCCAGGCCATCTTCGCTAGCCGGCATTTACGCCCATCCAATCCTTGATGATGTTGGCCACAGCCTTGGGATCGGCGTGGGCGATTTCCCGCGCCTTCTGCATCTTGCCTTCGTAGGTGGCCAGGATGAGATCGCCGCCCATGGCGGTGAGATCCACCTCGACGTCCTCCTCGCCTTCTTCCCCTTCCTCCTCCTCGACCTCCGGCGACGGGGGCGGGAACATGGTGCGCAGAATGGGGCGCACCACAGCCAGCAGGATATAGGCAACGATGGCGCCGATGAGCAGATATTTCAAGAGGTCCTTGCCCATTTCCGGCGTTGCCAGCTGCTTCCACAGGGGCGGCTCGTTGTCTTCCTTCTCCACGGCGGTGAAGGCGGCATTGGCCACGGAGAGGGTGTCGCCGCGCTCCTTGGCGTAGCCCATGGCTTCCCGGGCCAGGTCGTTGATCTGCTTCAGTTCTGCTTCGGTCAGGGGGCGGGTGGTGGGTTTGCCGTCCTTGGTGGTGTCCTTCTTGTTGTTCACCACTACCGCCACCGACAGCCGCTTGATCACCCCCACCGACTGCTTGACGTACTTGATGGTCTTGTCCACCTCGTAGTTGATGGTGGAGTCCTTGCGGGTGTTGATGGGCTGGCCTGCCGAATAGATGGGGGCCTGCACGCCAGCGGCGTTGATCTGTCCCGGCGGGGGCGGCTGGCCGTTGGTGGCGCCGGTCTGGGCCGTCGCCTGGCCGGCCACGGGCGGCGAGGTGATGGGGGCGGTAGCCGGCACCGGCGGCTGGTTGGTCAGGGCGCCCGGCACGCCCTGGGCCGGCGGATTGACGTTGGCCGTTTCGGAGGTCTGCTGGCTGCGGATGCTGATGTCCGGCGGGGTGGTGTTGGGGCGGTAGCTCTCGGCCGTCTGTTCGGTCTGGGAAAAGTCGATGTCCGCTGCCACTTGGACCCGGGCGTTGCCCGGTCCGACCACCGGTGCCAGGATGTCGTCGATACGCTTGATGACGCTGGCTTCGACTTCCTGGACGTACTTGATCTGGGTGGGGTCCAGGCCGGCCTCGATCAGCTTGCTCTTCAGCTGGGAAATCAGGTTGCCGTTCTGGTCGATCACCGTCACGTTGGACATGGGCAGCTGGGGCACGCTGGAGGACACCAGATGCACGATGCCCGCCACCTGGGCGGGCTCCAGGGTGCGGCCGGGGTGGAGGTGCACCATGACCGAGGCGGTGGGTTTCTGTTCTTCCCGGACGAATACGGAAGGCTTGGGGATGGCCAGGTGCACCCGGGCGGACTCGACGGCGGCCACGGACTGGATGGTGCGGCCCAGTTCCCCTTCCAGGGCGCGCTGGAAATTGACCTGTTCGGCGAACTGGCTGATGCCGAACTTCTGGTTTTCCATCAGCTCGAAGCCGACGGCACCGCCTTTGGGCAGCCCCTGAGAGGCCAGGCGCAGACGGACTTCATGGACTTTTTCACCGGGCACCAGGATGGCGCCGCCGCCCTCGGTGAACTTGTAGGGAACGTTGAGCTGTTCGAGGGCGGTGATGATGGTGCCGCCATCCTTTTCCGACAGGTTGCTGAACAGCACCTTGTAGTCGGGCTGGCGGCTCCACAGGATGGTGCCCATGATGAGGGCGGCGATGGCGGCGACCGCCACCATGAGGGCGATCTTTTGCTGGTTGGTCAGCCGGCCCAGGGCTTCGCGAAGCTTTTCGCTGATCTTGTTGCCTGGCTGGGAGGCCGTGGTATCTACAGTGTCCTGGGTTGCCGCCATCGATAGTATGTGTTTGCAGAGACTGAGGAGGGGCGCTGGGCCGGGAAGTCAGATACTAATCAAGCAAAAAGCGAAAATTTCTAAGAAATATTCTATATTGTATCCGCTTATTGCAATCAACTCTCGCCTTCTTTCCCATGTCCCCATCGTTGCCGGAACCCGTGCAGGAGCGCCCGGACGCCAAGGCCCAGGAACTCCAAAAAGCCTTCGACGTTTTCAATCAGGTTTCCCAGGAACTGACCCAGGCCTACGATGCCCTGCAGGGCCGGGTGGCCTCCCTGACGGCCGAACTGGCGGTGGCCAACGGCGAGTTGCGGCGTCAGTACAAGGAAAAGGAGGCTTTGTCCGAGCGTCTGTCCTTGTTGCTCAATGCTCTGCCGGCAGGGGTGGTGGTGCTGGATAGCGCTTTTCTGGTGACCGAGGCCAATCCGGCAGCCAAGGCCATGTTCGGCCAGGATCTGGTGGGTGAGGGCTGGTCCCGGGTCTCCGGCCAGGCCTTGGTACCCACCGGGGCGCCGGATGAATGGCAGGTCGGCAGTCGGCGGGTGAGCATTGCCAAAAGCCCCCTGGATTCCGCCGGCGGCCAGATTCTCCTGGTGCACGACATCACTCATGCCCATGAAATGAAGGCCAACCTGGAGCGCAACCAGCGCCTGGCGGCCATGGGCGAGATGGCCGCCTCCCTGGCCCATCAGCTGCGCACGCCCCTGGCCACGGCCCTGTTGTACAGCAGCAATCTGGGCAAGCCGGAACTGGCGCCCGAGGCCCGGACCCGCTTTGCCGACAAGGCGACGGAGCAGTTGAAGCGCCTGGAGCGCCTGATCCAGGACGTGCTGCTCTTTGCCCGGGGTGAAAGCATCGGCCGGGAAGCCATTCCGGTGGCGGCGCTGGTGACCGAGGCAGTGCAGGCCGTGGAGCCGTTGATGAAGCGCCATGGCGTGGATTTCCGGGTGGAGGCCGAGGTCGGCGACTTTATAATGATGGGAGCGCGCAAGGCCATTGCCGGCGCCCTGACCAACCTGCTGGAAAATGCCCTGCAGGTAGTGGAAGGGCGGACCGAGCGCCCGCCCCGGGTGCTGCTGCAGGCCCGGGTAAGTGAAGGGCGCTGTTACATCGCCGTCAGCGATACCGGGCCTGGCATTGCCCCCGAAGCCCAGGCGCGGATTTTCGAGCCATTTTTCACAACCCGGGGTCAGGGAACCGGACTTGGCCTGGCAATTGCTCTCGGTGTTGCCCGGGCCCATGGCGGAACCATCAGTGTCCGCTCCCAGCCCGGAGAAGGTTCGGAATTTACCCTGGAGTTGCCGGCGGGGCCGGCAAGCCAATTTGTCGTGGAAAGCTAGAAAGCAGATGGCGAACAACCTGCCCATCCTGGTCGTCGAGGACGATCCCAACCTGCGGGAAGCAGTGGTGGATACCCTGGAACTGGCCGGTGAGGCTGTCCTCTCGGCAGCCTCCGGCCCGGAAGCGCTGAAGGTCCTGGCCGAACGGCCGGTGGCCATTGTCGTCAGCGACGTGCGCATGGAGCCCATGGACGGCATCACCCTGTTGAAGGAAATCCGTGGCCAGTATCCGCACCTGCCGGTGGTGCTGATGACGGCCTTTGCCGATGTGGACCGTGCAGTTGAGGCCATGCGGGCGGGGGCCTGCGACTTCCTCCTCAAGCCTTTCGAGCCCAAGGCCCTGCTCGAGCATGTGGCCCGTTACCGCCTGCCGGCCATGGGAGAGGATTCCGACGTGGTGGCGGTGGATGCCGCTTCCCGTAACTTGTTTTCCCTGGCCGCCCGGGTGGCCCAGACCGACGCCACCGTCCTGCTCACCGGGGAGTCCGGGGTGGGCAAGGAAGTGGTGGCCCGCTACATCCACAACCATTCCGCCCGGCGCAAAGGACCCTTTGTCGCCATCAATTGTGCTGCCATCCCCGAAAGCCTGCTGGAAGCGACCCTCTTCGGTTATGAAAAAGGCGCCTTCACCGGTGCCAATCAGGCCCAGGCCGGCAAGTTCGAGCAGGCCCAGAACGGCACCCTGCTGCTGGATGAAGTGACGGAAATGCCCCTGGCGCTGCAGGCCAAGTTGCTGCGGGTGCTGCAGGAGCGGGAAGTGGAGCGGGTCGGCGGCAAGCAGCCGGTGCGCCTGGACATCCGGGTGGTGGCCACCTCCAACCGGGACATGGCCGAGGCAGTGGCCAAGGGCATCTTCCGCGAGGATTTGTATTACCGGCTCAATGTCTTTCCCTTGCTGATTCCCGCCTTGCGGCAAAGGCCGGACGATGTGGTGCCCCTGGCCCGGCATTTTCTTGCCGATCAGGGCGGCAAATCTGGCCGCCCCGGCCTCTTGCTGACGCCGGCGGCCGAACAGGCCCTGCGCGTCCATTCCTGGCCGGGTAATGTGCGGGAACTGGTCAATGTGATGCAGCGGGCCCTGATCCTGGCGCCCGGGGACCAGGTGGATGCGGCACATCTGCATCTGGTGGCCCGTCCCGGTGCTCCGGCCGCGGCGGCGCCGGCCTATGTGCCGCCGCCTCCGGTCATGATGGAGGTGCCCCAGCTGGCGCCGCAGGCCCCCCAGGCCATATCGGTCGAGGAAGACGGAGCCCTTCAGTCCGGCGGGAAAAAAGCCGATAGTATTAAGGACTGGGAACGGGAGCTTATCCTCGAGACGCTGGCCTCGGTGGGGGGCTCCCGCAAACTGGCGGTTGAAAAACTGGGAATTTCCGAGCGGACTTTGCGTCATAAGCTCAGGCAGTACCGTTTGGCCGGTTATTTGAACGAATAGCTTTCAGGTTGGCCTGTCTTTTGCTATAACGCTGGTGACTGTTGGAGAAGCACATGGACACCAAAGGTATTGATAATTTGTTGAGTCAGCTGCGGAGCACCGCAGGGACCGCTGCCGCCAAGTCGGTGGATAACGCTGCCGCGTCGGCCGGTGGGGCCGATTTCGCCCAGGTGCTGAAGAATTCCATCGATCAGGTCAATTCGGCCCAGCAACAGGCCCAATCCATGGCTCAGGATTTCTCCGCCGGGGATTCCAATACCAACCTGCATGAAGTGATGATCGCCCTGCAGAAGGCCAACGTTTCCTTCCAGGAGATGGTCCAGGTGCGCAACAAGCTGGTTTCCGCCTACCAGGATGTGATGAATATCCAGGTGTGATGGGGATTGCTCCGATTCAGATTTTTTCGCATTCCAGAAAACGCACTCCACGGAGTGCGTTTTTTTTGAGTTTTTTTCGTGGAAACTGCGCAAAAGGGCCGGATGGGCTTGATAATTGGGCGCCCGTGCCGTTATTAGCCAGATTCAGCCTTACTTTGACCGAAATCGCCGCTCATTCATGAACGCCCCCAATACCCTGCTGATCCAGGCCATTGAATTGCAAAACCAGGGTCGGCTCGACGAAGCCCTGGCCCTTTTCAACATCTGCCTGCAAAACAATCCGAACGATGCGGCGGCCCTGTATTCGGTGGGAGTCATCCTGCTCAAGCAGGGCAAGGCAGCCCAGGCCATCCCCCTGCTGGAACACGGGGTGGCGGTGGCGCCCCAGTTCGCTCCCCTGTGGTTCGTGCTGGGGGCCGTGCGGCAGGCCCTGGGGCAGAAGGAAGAGGCTTTGCAGGCCTACGACAAGGCCCTGGAAGTGCGCCCGGACTATACCGAGGTGCTGATCAACAGCGGCGCCCTCCTGCGGGAATTGATGCGGCACCAGGAAGCCCTGGAGCGTTTCAACCGGGTGTTGACCTACGATCCCAACCATCAGCTGGCCCTGGGCAACTGCGGCATCCTGCTCACCGAATTCAAGCGCAGTACCGAGGCCGTGGGCATGTTCCAGCGTTTGCTGGCGATCAATCCCAACTACGATTATGGCTACGGCCTGCTCAGCTATGAGCGCCTCCATGCCTGCGACTGGACCGACTTCGCTGCCCTGCGGGAAGCCATTGTCGCCGGCGTGCGGGCCGGGCGGCGGGCTTGCAAGTCCCTGGCCTTCATGGCCCTGTCCGATTCGGCGGAAGACCATCAACGCTGCGCCCGGACCTTTTCCCAGCACCACTATCCCAAGGCCGAGCCCCTGTGGCGCGGGGAACGGTACCGGCATGAGCGTATCCGGGTCGCCTATGTTTCCCCTGATCTGCGGGAACACCCGGTGGGTCATCTGATTGCCGGGGTTCTGGAGCGCCACGACAAGTCCCGCTTCGAGACGGTTGCCATTTCCCTGGGCATCAATGACCAGAGCCGCCTGCGCGGGCGCATGGAAAAGGCCTTCGATCATTTCATCGATGCCAAGCAGATGGGTACCCGCAAAATCGCCGAACTGATGCGGGAGATGGAGATCGACATTGCGGTGGATCTGGCCGGTTTCACCGCCGATTCCCGTACCGACGTCTTCGCCTACCGGCCGGCGCCGGTGCAGGTCAATTACCTGGGCTACCCCGGCACCCTGGGCCTGGATTACATGGACTACATCCTGGCCGACCGTTTCGTCATTCCCCCGGAACACCAGTGCTTCTACGACGAGAAGGTCGTCTATCTGCCGGATGCCTACCTGCCGACCGACTCGGGGGTGAAGATTTCCGAGCGCACGCCCAGTCGCAGCGAATGCGGGCTGCCCGAGCAGGGCGTGGTGTTCTGTTCTTTCAGCCACGACTACAAGGTGTCGCCGCCCGTCTTCGACATCTGGATGAACCTGCTGCGCCAGGTGCCCGGTAGTGTGCTGTGGCTGGTGTCGCGCAATGAAGTGTCCCAGGGCAATCTGCGCAAGGAGGCCCAGGCCCGGGGCGTGGATCCGTCCCGCCTGGTCTTTGCCGGCCGCGTTCCCCTGGTTGAGGACCATCTGGCCCGCTACCGCCAGGCCGACATTTTCCTCGACACCCATCCCTACAATGCCCACACCACGGCAGCCGATGCCCTGATGGCCGGCCTGCCTGTCGTCACCTACATGGGCAATGCCTTCCCGGCCCGGGTTGCCGGCAGCCTGGTGCATGCCGTGGGTCTGCCGGAACTGGCCACCAAATCCCTGGCGGAATACGAAGCCCTGGCCCTGGCCCTGGCGACGGACCCGGCGCGGCTGGCGGCGCTGAAAGCCCGCCTGCAGGCCAATCTGGCGACCCAGCCCCTGTTCGATACCGATGCTTTCTGTCGTAATTTGGAGGCTGCCTACATTGCCATGTGGCGGCGCAGTCAACTCGGGGGGGCGGAAGATGCCCTGTGCGGTACCTGAGTAGGTCGCTAAAAAAACTTAACTGGGGGAGTTGCCAATTGCAGGACAAGACTGTGAGCACTTTGCTTGGAGAGTTTTCCGAGCTGCATGTAGCACCGCTGGAGGCTCGCCTGGCGCGCCGTGAGCGGACGCTGGGGGACATTGCCCGGTTGGTCGCGTCGGCGGGTGCCGGCGATGGTCTGGCAGGGCGGCTGTCGGACCTCCTGCGGCGTGAAGGCTTGCTGGAAGGCACTGGGCTGGCACCGTCGGCGGTGGAGCGGCTTTATTCTTCCCATGTCGATTTCGACGTGGTCAATACCCAGAACGACACCGAGTTCGAGCTTTTCCAGAAAATGGATATTGTCGGCTGGTGGCGTGCCCGCCGGTTTTTCGAGCCGGTTTTCAAGTGCCTGTCCCATACCAAGGAAAATAGCTGGATCACGGTGGGTGACCCGTTCGGTGCCGATGCCTTCCATATGACCCGGGAAGGTTTCAAGTCGGTCCTGCCCACCAGCATTGGCGAGCACCTGTTGCGCCAGTCCAAGCAGCGCGGCCTGATCCGGGATTACCGGGTCGAAAATGCCGAAGCCCTGAGTTTCAAGGATGACTCGGTGGATTACGTGCTGTGCAAGGAGGCCTTCCACCATTTTCCCCGTCCCATGGTGGCGCTCTACGAGATGCTGCGCGTGGCGCGCAAGGCGGTGGTGCTGATCGAACCCCAGGACCCCCTGATCGACCATCCGGCTTATGTCGGGGATTGGCCGGCGGGGTACGAAGCCTCCGGCAATTACGTCTATACCCTGTCCCGCCGCGAATTGCACAAGGTTGCCCTGGGGCTGGACTTGCCCGCGGTGGCCACCCGGGGGCTGTATGACATGTGGTACGAAGGCGCCAGCGAGATTGTGGCGCGGGAAGACAATCCCGAGTTCGTTGATTACCGCCAGAAGGTCGAGGCTGCCGAGACGCTGTGCGCCCGGCACCAGCAGAAATACAACTATCTGCTGGCCATCGTCTATAAGGAACGGCCGGATATCGATGTGCGGCAGTTTTCCGGGCTCTGGTCCATCACGTCCTTCCCCGGCAACCCCTATATTTCCAAGAAATGACCAATGGCCGCTGCGGATTGCCGCAACGGCTGGGAGCATGCAATGAGCAAGACGCTGGATCTGGGCTGCGGCCCCCAACCCAAAAACCCGTTCAATGCGGACGAACTGTACGGCATCGATGTGCTGGAAAACCTCGAAGCCAATATCCGTTGTGCCGATCTGGTGGTGGAGCCCATTCCCTTCGAGGACAATTTCTTTGACTACGTGACGGCCCACGATTTCATCGAGCATGTGCCGCGCCTGGTCTATGCGCCGGACCGGCGCAATTCCTTTATCGAACTGATGAATGAGGTCTACCGGGTATTGAAGGTGGGCGGCATGTTCCTTTCCCTCACCCCGGCCTATCCCAATGGGGTGGCATTTCGGGACCCGACCCACGTCAATATCATTACCGAGGAGACCTTCCCTCTGTATTTCGACAATGTGAATCGCTGGGCCGCTACCTATGGCTTCAAGGGTGCTTTCAGCATGCGCATTCAGGAGTGGCGGGGCCCTCATCTTCTGACGGTGATGCAGAAAGTCCCCCTGGAAAGCTGATACTCCCGTCGCCCGACTGGCGGGGCGTTGGATAGAATCGGGCTTGCCGTAACTGAGCGACGGAACGTTTGAAATGACTGCTACTGCAAAATTGCCGACCGAAAAGACCATCGAAGGGGCCATGTCCCTGTTCGAGGCCCAGGCTGTCCTGTTTGCGCCCCGCCCGAGCCGCCTGGCGTTGCAGGGACTCGCACTTCCGTCGCCTTCCCGCCAGTCGGCAAGCGTCAATGTGTGGCGCAACCATGCCTTCGAGCCTCTGGTGCCCCTGACGACTCCCTATTTCGCCTTCTGCGGCTGGCAGGCCGACTTCCGTCTGGGCGGCTATGACGATTCCCTGATGTTCGTGGACCGGCAGGAGGCAGATGCGGAACTGTTGTGGCTGGATAGCGACCGTTTTCTCGCCCGCATGGCTTTCGATGAATGGTTGCCCTGGCTGGAAGGGCGTCTGCATGCCTTGCGCAGCATGTCCAAGGCCCCCGTCATCATTGCCACCTGGCTCGATGAGGCGCCGCAGCGGGCCCGGTTGCAGTCGCTGGTGGATGCTTTGCCGGCCGTTTACTTCGCCGATCTCGGCAGCGTCTGCAGCGAAGCCGGCGTGCCCCTGAGGGATTCGCGCTCTGCGGCGCTGGCCGGGACTCCCGTGGCCAATGCCGCCCAGGTCCAGTTGGCCCGGGAGCTGGCCTGCCACTGGTTGCCTGGGGCCCTGCTGCCGCCGGTAAAAGCGGTGGCATTGGACTTGGACCATACCCTGCATGCCGGCGTACTCGGTGAAGAGGGCATTCAGGGCGTGCAGTTGACGCCCGGTCACGAGGCCCTGCAAAACTACGTCAAAGGCCTGCAGCAGCGGGGCGTCTTCGTGGCCCTGGTCTCGCGCAACGAGCGCGCCGACGTGGAGGCCCTGTTTGCCCAGCGCCAGGATTATCCCCTGCGCTGGGAAGACTTTTCGGCCACCGAGGTCTCCTGGGGCGACAAGGCCGCTGCGGTGGAGCGCATTGCCAAGGCCTTGCGCATTGCTGCCGATGCCGTGCTGTTCGTCGATGACAATCCGGGGGAACTGGCCAGCGTGACCATGCAACTGCCATCGGTCCATGCCGTCTATGCCCACCCGGACGCTACCCTGACCTGCCGCGCGATCCACTATTACCCGGGGCTATGGCGCTGGAAGGTGGAGAGTGACGATGCCAAGCGCATCCAGGATCTCAAGGCCAACGCGGAGCGGGATGCCCTGGCCGAACATGCAACCGATCCGGCCGAATATTTCCGCAGCCTGCAGGTGAGCCTGGTGTATCGCATCGACCCGGTGGCTCAACTGACCCGGCTGGCGGACCTTTGCAACAAGACCAACCAGTTCAATCTGGCCATGCGCCGTTTCAACCAGGCCGAGGTGGCCGAGCGGCTGGAGCGTCGGGATGCCTGCATTGCCAGCGTGCAACTGAGCGATCGTTTGTCGGATAGCGGCGTGATCGCGGTGATCGTGGCAGAGCGCCAGGGCGAACGCCTGTTGGTGGAAGAGTTGTGCGTCAGCTGCCGGGCCATGGGGCGCCAGCTGGAAGACACCATCATCCTGGAAGCCCTGCGCCGGATGCCGATCTTTGCCGGTTGCCAGGAGCTGGCATTCCGGGTTGCCCACGGTCCGCGCAATCAGCCGGCACTGGACTGGCTGGCCCGCCTGTTGGGCTGCGATACCCATCCAGAGGCTGGACTGCATAATATGCCGGCCCAGTTGGTGAGGGATTTCACCCCGGCTGCCGGCGTAACCCTGAACCAGGAGTAATAAGTCGATTATGGATCGTCAGAGAATTGAAGCCTTGGTGCTGGCCGTTCTTGCCACTGTTCTCAAATGCGAAGTGAATCCCGACAGCTCGCGCAAGAACACGCCCCAATGGGACTCCTTGAAGCACATCGAGGTCATTTTTGCCATCGAGGATGAATTGGGCCTGCAATTCTCGGAGGAAGCGCTGGCCGAGCTGAATAGCGTCAGCCAGATTGTGGATGGAGCTTTGGCCCTCCATGCGGCATGACCTGACTGTGGCGGGGCCTGCTTTCCGTCTGCGTCCCATCGGCGACGGGGATGCCGCCTTGGTATTGGAATTGCGCAACAATCCGCAGCTCAACCGCTTCCTGCATGCCACTTCCTCCAGTCTGGCGGCTCAGTTGGCATGGCTGGCCCAGTACTATGAGCGCCCGGGTGACTACTATTTTGTGGTGGAGCGGCAGCAAGATGGTCTGCCCGAAGGGGTGATCTCGCTCTATGACATCGATGCCGCCGGTCATGCCGGGGAGTGGGGACGCTGGATTCTCAGGCCCGGCTCCCTGGCCGCGGTGGAAAGTGCCTGGCTGATCTACCGTTGTGCCTTCGAGCAGCTGGGGCTGGACGAAGTGTATTGCAGGACCGTGGCCGATAACGAATCCGTGGTGTCTTTCCATGACTCCTGCGGCATCGCCCAGCGTACCCGTTTGCCGGGGCATTTCGATCTGGATGGACGGCGTGTGGATGCGGTGGAGCACCGGGTGAACCGTGCCGCGTGGCATGATCTGGCGCCCCGCTTGGAAAAGCTGGCCCAATTGACCGCGCGGAGGCTGTATCGTGCTTGAGTTGCCCCAGGCCCTGGCGGAGCTGCCCGAAGGGTACGAGTTCCACCATGTGGGCTATGCCACAGCTTCCCTGGAGAAAGAGCGCCCATTCTTTGCCTTTCTTGGTTATCGTCAGGAAGGTGAGGATTTTGCCGATCCCGTTCAGGGCGTGGCGGGCTGCTTTCTCGTCGGTCCGGGGCCCCGTATCGAACTGTTGGAGAACCTGCCCGGGGCCGAGACTTTGACCCCCTGGCTTAATGCCGGTATCAAGATGTATCACTTCGCCTATCTGGTGGCGGATATCGAAGGCGCCCTGGAGTGGGCCCGCAGCCAGCGGGCCCGGGTAACCGTGGCGCCGGTGGCGGCAGTTGCATTTGGCGGGCGGCGCATCAGTTTTGTCATGTTCCGTAACGGCCTGATGCTTGAATTCATTGAAAGATAAGGGCGGCCCACCGCCCCGGGGGAAGTGCGTGAGTACAGAAGAAAAAAGCAAACTGCAGCAGATATCCCAGGCATCCCTGTATTCCGCAGGGGTCATGCCAGCGGCCATCAGCTATTGTTTCCGCATCCTGCAGCGCCATCTCCAGGGGGACAGCCTGCTGGAAATGGGGCCGGCAGAAGGCGTGATGACTGAACTACTGGCCACCACCGGCAAGGCCATGACCATCGTCGAGGGCTCGGCCCTGTTTTGCGACAGCCTGCGCCAGCGTTTCCCTGCGGCCACCGTGGTACATGCGCTGTTCGAGGAATTCCAGCCGACCCAGCGGTTCGATACCATCATCCTTGGCCATGTGCTGGAGCATGTGCAGGACCCGGTGGATATCCTGGCCCGGACGCGGCAGTGGCTGAAGCCCGGTGGCCGGATCTTTGCCGCCGTGCCCAATGCCCGTTCCGTGCACCGGCAGGCCGCCACCATCATGGGCCTGCTGCCCCAGGAGGATGCCCTCAACGAGATGGACCGGCACCACGGCCATCGCCGGGTCTTTAATCCAGAGTCCTTTCGGGCGGCATTCAGCCAGGCCGGATTGCGGGTGGACGTTTTCGGCGGCTACTGGCTCAAGCCGGTTTCCAACGGGCAGATCGAAAGCCACTGGACTCCCGCCATGATCGAGGCCTTTATGCAGATGGGCGAACGCTATCCCGATATTGCCGGCGAGATTTATGTCGTCGCCTCCCTTCCTCCGGTCTAGGAGATCGCCATGCCGTTGGCCGACTGTCGCATCCTGGATTTGCCAAAGATTCACGATCCCCGGGGTAACCTGACCTTTATCGAAGGGGGGAATCACGTGCCCTTCGACATCCAGCGCGTCTACTATCTTTACGATGTGCCTGGCGGCGCCGACCGGGGCGCCCATGCCCACCGCAACCTGCACCAGTTCATCGTGGCCATGTCCGGCAGTTTCGACGTGGTGCTGGATGACGGGCAGGAACAGCGCCGCTTCCATCTCAACCGGTCCTACTTCGGTCTTTATGTCTGCCCCATGATGTGGCGGTATCTGGACAATTTTTCGTCCGGTGCCGTGTGCATGGTGTTGGCTTCCTCAAAGTATGACGAAGCCGATTACATCCGGGATTACGATCAGTTCATGTCCGCGGTTCGGGAGCGTCAGGCGTGATTCCCTTTCTTGATCTCAAGGAACTCAATCGTTCCCTGGCCCCGGAACTCCATACAGCCCTGACACGGGTGCTGGATTCCGGCTGGCTTGTCCTGGGCCAGGAGGTGGAGGCGTTCGAAGCCGAATTTGCCGCCTATTGCCAGACCGACTACTGCATAGGCGTGGCCAATGGCCTGGAGGCCCTGCACCTGATTCTCCGGGCCTACGACATTGGCGCCGGGGACGAGGTGATCGTTCCCGCCAATACCTTCATCGCCACCTGGCTGGCCGTCACCTATGCCGGAGCCCGTCTGGTCCCGGTCGAGCCTTTGCTCAATACCGGCAACATGGATCCGCAGGCCGTTGCGGCGGCCATCACGCCACGTACCAAGGCCATCATGCCGGTTCATCTTTATGGCCAGACTGCCGAGATGGCGCCTCTGATGGACCTGGCGGAGCGTCATGGCTTGAAGGTGATCGAGGACGCCGCCCAAGCCCATGGCGCAACCTGCCACGGGCGACGGGCCGGCAGCCTGGGGCATGCCGCCGGTTTCAGCTTTTACCCGGGCAAGAACCTTGGTGCCCTGGGCGATGGCGGCGCAATCACGACTTCCGATCCGCAACTGGCAGAGCGACTGCGGTTGCTCCGCAATTACGGTTCCCGCAGCAAGTACCGGAATGAAGAGGCCGGTTTCAATTGCCGTCTGGACGAGATTCAGGCGGCCTTCCTGCGGGCCAAGCTGCCGTTGCTGGATGGCTGGAACCAGCGTCGCCGCCAGATCGCGGCACGCTACGATGCCGAACTGGGGGCGGCCGGGCTGCAATTGATGCAGGAGGCCCCGGGCCATGTGTCAGCCCGGCACCTGTACGTGGTGCGCAGTCCCCAGCGGGATGCGCTGCAGGTGGCGCTGCATGAAGCCGGGGTGCAGACGGCGATTCACTATCCGGTACCTCCCCATCTGCAACCGGCTTATGCCGGGTTGGGGTACAGGGAAGGCGCTTTCCCCATCACGGAGATTCTGCACCGTGAAGTCCTCAGTCTGCCCATGGGGCCGACCCTTGATGATTCCCAGGTAACGGCGGTGATTGATGCTGTAAAGGCAGTATCCGCCCGTATGCAGCCGGCGCCAGCCGGCCCTCTTGCCTGACTATTGCATTTCGATTGCTGCCAATGACCTCCGCCAAGAATCCCGTCGAGTTGATCAATGCCCTGGCTGACCTGAACAAGGGCATCCACGAAATTCTGCAGGACGCCTATTTCGATTCCCTGGCCATGCTCAAGCGCAGCCAGATCGAGAAGAAGGCCGCCAGCGGACTCTTTGGCAAGGTGGGCAAGGTTTATCTCGGCGAGCATCTGAAGAAGTGCCAGCCTCTGGCGGCGGGCCGGGAGTTCATCCCTCTGCCACCGGATTTCCTCACCGACCCCGATCTGCATTTTCCACCCGGCAGCCTGCTGTTCCTGACCAACAACGATGTGGGCAGGAATCTGCCGGTCTACATGGAGTTCTACAATCGGAACCCAGAGGTTCTGTTTGTCATCTGGGACTGGGATTCCCAGCACTGGATCCAGATGAGCGCCATGTTGGCGATGAACTGCGATTTCTATATCTCGGGGACTTCCGAAAACGCCTTCCTGCTGTCCCACTTCAATCCCTGCGTCATTGGCCCTGTTTTTATCGGCGTGCATCAATGGACCCGGAAGTTCGTGGCCGACCATTTCAGTGTGCTGCTGGAAGCCCGCAGCAACGAACCGTTAGGGCCTCATGCCTTCTACGGCAATTATCAGCGTCGCAACCGGGCTCTGGCCACCGTGACCAAGACCTTCCCCACGGTCGGGTTTGCCAGCAACGACTACAAGCACAAGTCGGATCTGGACAACTTTCGCGAGTGGGCGGCCCACAAGACCCACTGGATCGCTCCGGTTCTGGGCGGCGTGCCGATTCGGGTCTACAACGCCCTGATGGTGGGTGGGATTCCCATCGTGCCCTCCTTCTATCGCAATCTGCCTGAAGTGGCCTTGCTCGGCGATATTCCCCTCTATTACGAAGTGGCCGATCTGATCGATCCCCGGGCCATCAATGACCAGGCCGTCGCCCGTTTCGATGCAGCCGGGCAAAGCGGCCTGATTCAACGCGTTGCGGAGGCTCTGGATAAGCACCATATCGACAATCGTTGCGAGCAGGTCTTTCTTGCCGTGGAGCAGTTCATCGCGGCCATTGCCAGCGGTGATCGCAGCTACCAGGGCGGCTATCTGGGCCTGGACCAGTGATGATTCCCGGAGCGGCGGCCATGCGTAAAACCATCATCCTGGTTCCCATCTACAAGGACCGCCTCGACCCCCTGGAACAGTACTCTCTGGACCATTCCCTGACCGTGCTCGGCGGCCGGCACCCATTGCTCTTTATCGGTCCTGAAGGCCTGGATCTTTCGGCATACCAGGCCCGTTACCCGGGAATGCAGTACTTGGCCTTTCCCGCCGAGAACTTCGTCTCCATTCCCGGTTACAACCGCTTGCTGCTGAGTCCCGGGTTCTATACCCGTTTCCTCAGCTATGAGTATCTGCTCATCCTGCAGACCGATGCCATCTTGCTGCAGGACGAACTGGATTATTGGGCTGCCCAGCCTTTCGATTATGTGGGGGCGCCCTGGCCCGATGGTGTGGAGATTCTGGTCAATGCCGGGGTTTTCGATGGGCCGCGGGGCAAGCGGACCCGGGCCCATGTCGGCAATGGAGGACTCTCGCTGCGGCGGGTGCGCAAATGCCTGTCCCTGCTCCAGGAGTTCGGCGCTGCGGTGGATATCTTCGACCGCACCGGCTCCAGCGAAGACCTTTTCTTCTCCATCATGGGCGGGCTATCCACCGATTTCATCCTGCCCAATGAAGTGATGGCCTCCCGTTTTGCCATGGAACTCAAGCCTTCCTTCTATTTCGCCGTCAACGGTGGACAGGCGCCGATGGGCGGGCATGCCTGGTGGAAGTACGAGCCCGAGTTCTGGCGGCAGTTGCTGCCGGAAATGCCGGAAGCCGTGGTGCAGTGCTTGCCAGAGAGGTCGACATGAACGCTGCCGGCAAACGCACTTCAGAGCTGTGGCGGATTTTTGGCCAGTTGGGTGGCAGTTTCCGCCAGGCGTTCTTTTTCAGCTGCTTCATCAATATCCTTGCCCTGGCGCCGGTCGCCTACATGATGCAGGTGTACGACCGGGTCATCTACAGCCGCAACTTCACCACCCTGGTGATGTTGACGGGCTTGGTGCTCGGGCTTTATGTGCTGACGGTGGTGCTGGATTACGTCCGGGCCGAGATCATGCTCCAGGCTGGTCTCAAGCTTGAAGCCCTGCTGGGGGATCGCCTGTTCAACCTGGTGTTCGATGCCAGTTTGCGACGCCTGCCGGGCGGCGCAGTGCATTCCCTCTCGGACTTGCGCACGTTGCGCGACTTCCTTGTCAGTCCTGCCCTCATGGCGGCGCTGGATGTGCCGGTTTCCCTGCTGTTCCTGCTGCTCATCTACAGCATCAACCCGGTACTGGGTCACTTTTCGGTGATCGGCGCGCTGATCCAGTTCGTGCTGACCTACGTTCAGGAGCGCCGTACCGATCCCCCTCTGAAGCAGGCGGGAAGTGCCATGATGGAAGCCCAGGGCTACGCCCACGGTGTTCTGCGCAATGCCCAGGTGATTCAGGCGATGGGCATGCTGTCCCATCTGCATGAGCGCTGGATGGTGCGGCAACGCCGTTTCCTGCGGTTGCAGGCGATTGCTTCCGATCATGCGGGGAAAGGGATGACCCTGGCCAAGGTCGTCCAGATCGGCCAGGGCTCGTTGCTGCTGGGGCTCGGATGCTGGCTGACGCTGAAAGGACTGATGAGTGGTGGCGGCAGCGCCATGATTGTTGCGACCATTCTGGGTGGTCGGGTGGTCCAGCCGCTGGTGCAATTGACTTCGATGTGGAAGATCGTGGTGGGCGCCCGTGACGCCTTTGATCGGCTGGAAAAGGTCCTGCATGACCTGCCGGCGAAGCCGGCCAGCATGAGGCTGCCGGCCCCCCAGGGGCATCTGACGGTGGAGGGCGTGGTGGCGGCGGCTCCCGGTGGCGGGGCGCCGATCCTGAAAGGACTGAATTTCAAGGTTTCTCCCGGAGAGATTCTGGCCATCATCGGCCCTTCCGCTGCCGGCAAAACCTCCCTGGCCCGGGTACTGATGGGGGTTTGGCCTGCCGCAGTGGGCAAGGTGCGTCTGGACGGCGTCGACATCTACCAATGGAACAAGACGGAACTGGGGCCACACCTGGGCTATCTGCCTCAGGATGTGGAACTGTTTGAAGGGACCCTGGCCGAGAACATTGCTCGCTTCGGTGACGTCGACATGGAGCAGGTGGAGGCGGCGGCGCGTGTCGTCGGGTTGCACGAGAACATTGCCGACCTGCCCGAGGGCTACGACAGTCAGGTCGGCAGCGACGGCTGCTTCCTCTCCGGCGGGCAGCGCCAACGAGTGGCCCTGGCCCGGGCCATCTATGGCAATCCCAAGCTGGTGGTGCTGGATGAGCCCAATGCCAGCCTGGATGAGGCTGGTGACCTGGCCCTGGCCCAGGCGCTGGAAATGCTGAAGGCCCGCGGTGTTGCGGTGGTGGTTATTTCCCACCTGACCAGCGTTTTGCGGGTGGTGGATTCCCTGCTGGTGATCCAGGAGGGGGCCGTGAAGCTCTATGGCAAGCGCGATGAGGTGCTGGCCGTGCTCTATCCCCAGTCCATCAAGGGGAAAGCGGTGCCTGCCCCGGCTTCGGGAGGGAGCGGGGCATGAAAAAGCCGGAGTTCTTTTCCCGCAGCGTCCTGGCCAATGCTCTATGGGGCTTCCGCCGTGAGTTCATGGTGGTGGGGTTGTTCAGTTTTGTCTCGAACCTGCTGATGGTGGTGCCCACGCTTTACATGCTGCAGGTCTTCGACCGGGTCATGATCAGTCAGAGCGAACTGACCCTGATTTCCCTCACCATCATTGCCTTCGTCCTGCTGGGCATCATGGGTTTTGCCGAGTGGGTGCGTTCCTGGCTGCTGGTGCGCCTGAGCGTGCGGTTGGACGAATATTTGAGCACCGGGGTTTTTCAGGCGACTTTCGAGTCGGTGCTGAATCGTACCGGAACCCATGTGCAGAGTTTCGGTGATCTCACCGGCATTCGCCAGTTCCTGACCGGACCGGCCATCTTTGCCTTTTTCGATGCGCCGTGGACCATCGTTTACATCGGGGTGCTGTTTATCCTGCATCCCCTGCTGGGCTTTAGTGCCATTGTGTTTTGTCTGCTCCTGGCAGGTGTTACCTGGGCGACCCATTACTACACCCACGAACCCCTGGAGGCAGCTCTGGAGTCCAGCGGCCAGGCCCTGGGCTATGTGCAGGCGAAGAGCCGCCACTGTGAAGTGGTCGAGTCCCTGGGAATGGTAGAGAACCTGCGGCGCCGTTGGCGGGAGAAGCAGCAACGGGCCCTGGGGCTGAATCACCAGGCCCAGGAATGGTCGCACCGGCTGCAGGAAATCTCGAAGCTTGTGCGCTACAGCCAGCAGTCCCTGATCATTGCCATTTCATCCCTGCTGGTCATCGATGGCCGGCTGACGCCGGGGGCCATGGTGGCAGCCAATCTGCTGATGTCCCGTACCTTGGCGCCCATCGACATGATGGTTAACACTTGGCGCAATTTCATTACTGCCCGGGTTTCCTTCCTGCGGTTGGAGAAACTGCTGGAGAGAGGGGGGCGTCCTTCCTCATTGGATGATGCAGTACCGGAGCGGGCTGAACTGCTGGTCCGGGGACTAACGGCTACCGCCAGCCAACGGGCCAAGCCCATTCTCAAACACCTGAATGCCAGCTTTTCTTCGGGGGAGGTGGTGGTGGTGGTGGGGCCTTCCGGCTCCGGCAAGTCCACCTTTGCCCGTTGTCTGGTCGGTATCTGGCCGGAGCGGCAAGGTGAGGTTCTGCTCGATGGACGGGATGTGGAAGCTTGGGATCGTCATCTTCTCGGTCCCCGGATTGGCTATCTGCCGCAGGAAATCGAGTTGTTCGAGGGGTCCATCGCCGAGAATATCGCCCGGTTTGGTGAAGTGGATCCGGAGCAGGTGGTCCGGGCGGCCAAACGGGCCGGCATTCACGAAATGGTGTTGCGGCATCCGAAAGGCTATGACACCCAGATTGGCGAGTCGGGGCATCTGCTTTCCGCCGGCCAGCGCCAGCGTATCGGCTTGGCCCGGGCCATGTACGGCGATCCTCTGCTGATCGTCCTGGATGAACCCAATGCCCATCTGGATGACGCGGGCGAAGGGTGTTTGTTGCGGGCGGTTCGGGAGCTCAAGGCAGAAGGCCGACTGGTTGTCATGATCAGCCACCGCAATAATGCAACAGCCGCTGCTGACCGGATTCTCAAACTGGAGGGCGGCTTGCTGGTGGCGGAGTTCCGGCGCCAGGAACTCGCGGTGGCTTCCTGAGCACGAACTGCCAATTCTTGTCACATCCCTGTGACGTTTCTGGTGCATAAGTCCTCTGGCACCCAGTGAATGGGCTGAACCTTTTCCGTCGTCCCGTTTGGGATGAAAAGTCTTTCAGTTTTTTTTCTTCCCTGGCCTAAAGTATTAGAGCTACCAGCCGTAAAACGACGTAAGGATTCCCTTCGGTCTCGAACGGGGTTGTGGGCACACTTTATGCTTGACGCCGATTTCATGTAATGAATCGGCGCAATGGTGTATCGTGCGCTTTACGTGTCTTTACGTTATTAGTCAGAGCGCTGTCTTCCAAAAAAAGGGCAAAAAAATGAGTGTAATTTCCGCATTGAACACGGCTCAGATCGCGGCCCTCTCTACTTCGCAGATCGCTGCCCTTACTACGGCCGACATAGCGGCCCTGACTACGGTGCAAGTGCCGGTCCTGACTACAACTCAGGTAATGGCGCTTACCTCTACCCAGATTGCTGCCTTGAATACGGCGCAGTTGGTCGTGATGGAAACGGCTGACATCGCGGTGCTCAAGGTTTTGAATCAGGTTGGCTCACTAACAACCTCTCAGGTCGCTGCCCTGACGACCTCCCAGATCGTTGCGCTGACCTCTGCCCAGATCGGCGCCCTGAAGACGACCCAGGTCGGCGCCCTGACGACCTCCCAGATTGCTGCGATTGAAACGACGGATATTGTCGGTCTGTCCACTGCTGCGACCGCAGCGCTGAATACGGCTCAGGTAGCTGCCCTTACCACCGAGCAGATTGCAGTTCTCAAAACCAGCCAGATTGCCGCGCTGGAAACTCGCGATGTGGCTGTTCTCACCACTGATCAGATCGCCGCGCTGAGTTCTGCCCAGATTGCCGCCTTGCGTACTACCCAGATTGCCGCCCTGACGACCGAGCAGGTGGTGGCAATCGAAACGTCTGATGTTTCTGCCCTTTCCGTTGCCGCTGTTGCGGCTTTGGGTACCGATCAGGTGGCGGCGCTGACGACGGCGCAGTTGAATGTATTCAGCACCCGGCAGATTGCTGCCCTGGAAACCCGCGATGTGGCAGTGCTGACCACCAGCCAGGTTGAGTCGCTTTCGTCCTCCCAGATTGCTGCTCTGACCACGGCTCAGGTGGGGGCCTTGTCTACGGCGGCCATCGTTGCCATTGAAACTTCGGATATTTCAGCTCTGTCGGTAGCCGGTATTGCGGCGCTGAATACGGCCCAGGTAGGCGTACTGACGACCGAACAGCTGGGTGTGCTGACGACGGCCCAGGTGCGTGCGCTGGAAACCCGCGACGTGGCGGTGCTGACCACCGAGCAGGTGGTGGCGCTGACCTCGACCCAGCTGGGCGCTCTGACGACGGCCCAGATTGGCGCGCTGTCCACGGCGGCCATCGTGGCGATCGAGACGACGGACATCTCCGGCCTGAGCACGGCAGCGGTTGCCGCCCTGACGACGACCCAGGTGGGCGTGCTGACCACGGAGCAAGTGGTGGCGCTGACCTCGAGCCAGATCGGCGCGTTGAAGACCAGCCAAGTAGGGGCTCTGACGACGGCCCAGGTAGTGGCGATCGAAACGGGTGATCTGACGGCGCTGAATACGGCTGTTGTGGCTGCTCTGACGACGGCTGCGGTAGCTGCCCTGACGACCGAACAGCTGGGCGTACTGACGACGGCCCAGGTGCGTGCGCTGGAAACCCGCGACGTGGCGGTCCTGACCACAGAGCAGGTTGCCGCTCTGACTTCCAGCCAGTTTGGTGCCCTGACGACGGCCCAGATTGGTGCCTTGTCCACGGCGGCCATCGTCGCCATCGAGACCTCCGACATCTCCGGCTTGAACACGGCCGCAGTGGCGGCACTGAACACCGCCCAAGTGGGCGTGCTGACGACTGAGCAGTTGGGTGTGCTGACGACGGCCCAGGTGCGTGCGCTGGAAACCCGTGATGTGGCGGTGCTGACCACCGAGCAGGTGGCAGCCCTGACCTCGAGCCAGTTTGGCGCCCTGACGACGGCCCAGATCGGTGCCTTATCCACGGCGGCCATCGTTTCCATCGAGACCTCTGACATTTCCGGCCTGTCTACAGCGGCAGTGGCGGCGCTCAACACCGCCCAGATTGCGGTGCTGACGACCGAACAGGTGGGCGTGCTGACCACGGCCCAGGTGCGTGCCCTGGAAACCCGTGACATTGCGGTGCTGACCACCGAGCAGGTGGTGGCGCTGACCTCGACCCAGCTGGGTGCCCTGACGACGGCCCAGATTGGCGCGCTGAACACGGCGGCCATTGTGGCGATCGAGACGACGGACATCTCCGGCCTGAGCACGGCAGCGGTTGCCGCCCTGACGACGACCCAGGTGGGCGTGCTGACCACGGAACAA
>Ga0265332_10000012_pt1 | contig 272641 bp, 250 predicted proteins | sample 41926metaG_FD_202084 | JGI IMG/M metagenome (GOLD analysis project Ga0265332, IMG submission 202084) | Rhizosphere microbial communities from Carex aquatilis grown in University of Washington, Seatle, WA, United States - 4-19-26 metaG | ecosystem: Host-associated > Plants > Roots >...
GGCGACTTTGTCGCTGGCTTGTGTTTCGTGCGCGAAATCCACTGACAGATCTTCGTCTGATAGATGGGCGGCAGAAAAGGGATGGCGGCGCTCGATGTAGTGCAGGTCCGTAGACGCGTGGGCCCACAGTGCCAGTCCATTCGACAGCAGAAAGTTGAAGGTTCCATAGTGCGCGATGCGGGCTGCCAGCTCGCGCAAAGTTAACGTGAGTTCTTCTACGCTAGGGACTTGGGCATGCGATTTCGAGAGCTCCTGCATAATCCAGCAGAAGGCACGCTCGCTGTCGGTGTCTCCGACAGGGTGAAAGCCGCAATGCAGATGCGGCTGATAGTTCTTCAGATCGCCATTGTGTGCAAACACCCAGTAGCGTCCCCAGAGTTCACGAACAAAGGGATGGCAGTTTTGCAGACTGACCAAGCCCTGGGTTGCCTTTCGAATGTGCGCGATAACGTTGCCGCTCTTGATCGGGTAGCGCCGGATCAGCTCCGCCACGGGTGAATCGACGGCGCGCTGATGGTCCACGAAATGGCGGACGCCCTTGCCCTCAAAAAAAGCGATTCCCCATCCGTCGCTGTGGTCCCCCGTATGGCCCCCTCGTTGTGCGAAACCCGAAAAGCTAAAGCGCACGTCGGTCGGCGTGTTGCAGTTCATTCCAAGGAGCTGGCACATAGGTCTCTTTACGCGGTGGAATCGTTGGCCTCAGGACTTCGGCACAGTGGCACGCAAACGCCAGGCGGCGATCATCGCGACGGCGCAGAGCAGCGCAAGCATCACAAACGTCTCGCCAAACGCCGCGATGCGCGCTGCATCAGATCCTTTGGAGGTGAGCGATGCTCCATGTGTCGCAATGCGCCATTCAAGAACGATGCCGCACAGGCTCACGCCAGCCGCGCCGCCCAGCATGCGCAGAAAACCGATGGCACTGGAGCCCTGCGAAATCAAAGTCTTGTCCAGCGGTCGCATGGCGCCGAGGTTGAGGGACGGCAGAATGAATCCCAGGCCGATGCGCCCCAGCACAGACAAAGCGACCAATATCCAAAGCCCGGACTTCAGGTGCACCAACAGCATCAGGGCGAACGAAAGCGCCAGCAAGAAAAGACCGATGGTCACCAGTACGTGAGTGGGCTGCCGGTCGGCAAGTCTGCCGACAATAGGAATGGTGATGGCCAGCACAATGCCCGCTGGCAGCAGGATTGTTCCTGCCAAAGACGCCGAAAGATGCAGCCCCAACTGCATGAAAACCGGAAGCAAATAGGTCGATCCAAACAAGGCTGTGCCATAGATAAATGCCACGATACTGCCCATGGTGAACTGCCGGTAGCCAAACAGGCGAAGATCCATTAGCGGCTGGCGGCCCGTGCGACCCAGCCGCGCCTGCCACCAGACAAACAGTGCCGTGCATGTCGCAGCGCCGCCCAGCAATGCGAGTGCGCGTGACGCCGGGCCGTGGTGAAGCTCCACCAGGCCATTGAGCAGGCAAAGCGTGCCCACACTTCCCAGCAGCAGACCGCGCCAGTCAATGGTCTTGCCCCCGCGATCCGCCGCTACCCCGCCAGGCGCCGTGCTCGGAACGTACTTGAATGCCAGCCAAAGCGAGGCCAGACAAAAAGGCACCACCATGAAAAAGATCGAGCGCCAGCCAAACCAGTCTACCAATAGCCCGCCAATGGTCGGCCCGACGGCGGGAGCAAGCACCACGCCCATACCAAACAGCCCGCTGGCCCGCCCCTGCTCGTGGGGTTGAAACCCGTAGAGGATGATCACCGCTGGAATGGGTTGAACGATGCCAGCCGCCAACCCTTGGGCCACACGCCCCACCAACACCAGAGAGAAGTTTCCGGCGGCGCCACCGATGGTGCCCCCCGCCAGCAGCAGCAGCATGGAGGCGACATAGGTCATCCGGTAGCCAAAGCGCGCCAGCAGCCATGGGGTGGTCAGCATGGAGACGGTCATGGCCACCATGAAACCAGAAGCCACCCATTGCGCACGCCCCTGGCCCAGCGAGAAGTGCTGGCTCATGTCCGGGATGGCCACGTTGATCACGGTGGACGACATGATGGAGGCCATCGTGCCGACCATGACCGACAACAAAAGCAGCCAGCGGTAGCGCTCGCCGTACCGCTCCTTGAGATCCTGAAGGCTACCCGAATCGCGAGCCACTCAGGCCTCGCTTAGCTGCGCTCGGACCAGAGCTTGCCCCCCGTGGCCCAGTTTTCCCGCTTGACGTCGGTGATCAAGATATCCACCGATTCGGCTGAGCCGCCCAGGATTTCGACAGAGACGCGCGTGATCTCCTCGACCAGGCGGCGCTTTTGCTCGACGCTGCGGCCTTCCAGCATTTCGACGTGGTAGGTGGGCATAGGGATTCCTTTGAAAAAACAATCAGGGGCCGGCCAGAGCTGCCTGCGCGCAAGCGGCGCAAACACAACGCCGATGCCGGTCATTGTCCGCAACGCGGGCCAACGCGAGCGGGGACACCGGCGTGTGCATGCACCAGCACCGGGCAGCGTCTTCTCCGGCCGCCAGGTTGCAGTGGTTGTCCTGCTCGCACAGTGGGCAACGCGCAGCAGCCGTGGAGGCAGATTCTTGCAGCGGTGTCGTCATGGTGAAGTGGGGCGTGCTGCCGGAAGAAGACTCAGGCCGGTATCTGGGTGTCGTCTGTGAGTGTAGAGCGATACGCAAAATGGCGTGGTGCCGAGACAGCGCCACGCCATTATTTCAAAGAATTAGCCTCTACGGCTTACGTATAAAGGGTTTCCAGCAATTAAATTTATAGCGCCTTTCTACCGCCCATGTCGCCAGCGCGATTCAGGCCGCGGCTTTTACCTTGAGCCGCCAGGCGTGCAGCAGCGGTTCGGTGTAGCCGCTGGGCTGGTCCTTGCCCTTGAAGACCAGTTCGCACGCCGCTTGGTAGGCCATGCTGGTGTCGAAATTGCCAGCCATGCGCTTGTAGAGCGGGTCGCCGCCATTTTGCTGATCCACCACGGCAGCCATGCGCTGGAACGTCGCCTGAATGCGGCCTTCGCTCACCACGCCGTGCAACAGCCAGTTGGCCATGTGCTGGCTGCTGATGCGCAGCGTGGCGCGGTCTTCCATCAGCCCGACGTTGTGGATGTCCGGCACCTTGGAGCAGCCCACGCCCTGGTCCACCCAGCGCACCACGTAGCCCAGGATGCCCTGCGCGTTGTTGTCGAGTTCCTGCTGGATTTCAGCGTCGTTCCAGTTCGGATTGGCCGTGACGGGAATGGTCAGCAGGCCGGTCAGCAGGTTGTCGCGCTCGGCGTTGGCGTCGATCTTTTCCATCTCCTTCTGCACTTCGCTCACCAGCACCTGGTGGTAGTGCAGGGCGTGCAGCGTCGCGCCCGTGGGGCTTGGCACCCAGGCGGTGTTGGCACCGGCCTTGGGGTGGGCGATTTTTTGCTCCAGCATGGCGGCCATCAGGTCGGGCATGGCCCACATGCCCTTGCCGATCTGCGCCTTGCCGCGCAGTCCGCACGAGAGGCCGACGAGCACGTTGTTCTTCTCGTAGGCCTGGATCCAGGCGCTGGTCTTCATGTCGCCCTTGCGAATCATGGGGCCGGCATACATGGCACTGTGCATCTCGTCACCCGTGCGGTCGAGGAAGCCGGTATTGATGAAGGCCACGCGGCTGGCAGCGGCGGCAATGCAGGCCTTGAGATTGACGCTGGTGCGGCGCTCCTCGTCCATGATGCCCAGCTTGACGGTGCTCTCCGGCAGGCCCAGAAGCTGCTCCACGCGGCCAAACAGGTCGCTGGCAAACGCGACTTCGGCGGGGCCGTGCATCTTGGGCTTGACGATGTAGACGCTGCCCTTGCGCGAGTTGCGCAGGCCGTTTTTCCCGTGCCCTTGCAGGTCGTGCAGGGCGATGGCGGTGGTGACCACGGCGTCCAGAATGCCTTCAGGGATCTCACGCACCACACCCGCGGCGTCCGTCCACAGGATGGCGGGGTTGGTCATCAGGTGGCCGACATTGCGCAGGAACATCAGCGAGCGGCCATGCAGGCGCACTTCGCCGGAGCCTTTTGGCGCGGTGTAGATGCGGTCGGCATTCAGGCCACGGGTGAAGGTTTTGCCGCCCTTGGCAACCTCCTCGGTCAGAGTGCCTTTGAGAATGCCCAGCCAGTTGGCGTAGCCCAGCACCTTGTCGTCGGCGTCCACGGCGGCGACGGAGTCTTCCAGATCAAGAATGGTGGAAAGCGCGGCTTCGAGCACCAGATCGCTCACGCCGGCGGCATCGGTCTTGCCGATGGCGGTGCGGCGGTCGATGCGGATGTCCAGATGCAGGCCGTTGTGCTGCAGCAGCACGGACGACGGGTTCGCCGCAGCGCCTTGGTAGCCGGTGAACTGGGCCGGGTTCTTGAGGCCAGTGGTTGCGCCGCCTTGCAGGGCGACGACCAGCGCGCCGTTCTCGATGCGGTAAGCGGTGGCATCGGCATGCGAACCCTGGGCCAACGGGGCGGACTCATCGAGCACGCGGCGGGCAAAGGCAATCACCTTGGCGCCGCGCTTGGGGTTGTAGCCGTGACCCTTTTCGCAGCCATCGGTCTCGGGAATCACGTCGGTGCCGTAGAGCGCGTCGTACAGACTGCCCCAACGGGCGTTGGCGGCGTTGAGCGCGTAGCGGGCGTTCAGGATAGGCACCACGAGCTGCGGGCCGGCTTGCAGGGCGAGCTCGTCGTCCACGTTGGTGGTGGTGGCCTTCACCTCTGCCGGCTGGGGCACGAGGTAGCCGATACGCTCAAGAAAGGTGCGGTAGGCCAGCATGTCCTTAATCGGACCTGGGTTGGCCTTGTGCCAGGTATCGAGCTCGGCCTGCAGGCGCTCGCGCTCGGCCAGCAAGGCAATGTTGTGCGGTGCGAGATCGGTGACGATGGCGCCAAAGCCTTTCCAGAAAGCGGCACTGTCGACGCCAGTGCCGGGAAGCACCTGTTCGTCAACGAAGCGCTGGAGCGTGGTGGCCACTTGCAGGCCGTGGAGAGTGGTGCGATCGGTCATGGGGAAGCCTTCGTAAAAATCAGGACATGACAAAGTGCCTGCCTTGCCGGCGGTCGTGCGGCGAACGGCACCTGCCTATGGCAGCGACTTTATTGCAAATCAATTGAACTATAAACAGCCTGAAAAGTTGAAAACCAATGACTAATTCGCAAAGATCAACCGCGCGGCCTGGCAGCGACATGGCGATGCCAGAGCCCAATAGCTGCATTCATGCTATTTAAATAATAGCTGTATGCGCTTGCTGTATATGCGCTAAAGGCTTATTTCATTAAGAATTCAGGTTTCCAGCCTGGCTTTGCTGGCGGCCTGCCCCAGGAAACCGCCTTGTCTCCATAATCGGCCCCCATGGACAAACTCAAGGCCTTCGAGTCTTTCGTCTCTGTTGCCACGCGCGGCAGCCTCACGGCGGCGGCGCGGGCCGAAGGCGTGGCGCCCGCCATCATGGGCCGGCGGCTCGATGCCCTGGAGGAGCACCTGGGCGTCAAGCTGCTGGTGCGCACCACGCGCCGCATCAGCCTGACGCACGAAGGCAGCGCCTTCCTTGAGGATTGCCAGCGCGTGCTCTCCGACGTAGCCAATGCCGAGGCCAGTGTGTCGGCGGGCGGTATCAAGGCCAGCGGGCACCTGCGCATCACGGCGCCGGCAGGCTTTGGGCGGCGCCACGTTGCGCCGCTGGTGCCGCGCTTTCGCGCGCTGCACCCCGACGTGCAGATTTCGCTCAACCTCAGCGACCGGGTGGTGGATCTCCCTGGCGAAGGCTTTGATTGCGCCGTGCGCGTGGGCGACCTGCCCGATTCGTCGCTGGTCAGCGTGCGCGTGGCCGACAACCGCCGCTTGTGTGTCGCCACGCCGCAGTATCTGGCGCAGCGCGGCACGCCCCAACTGCCCGCCGACCTGATGCAGCACGACTGCCTGACCTTGTCGAGCGAAGCCTCGCAGACGCGCGGCTGGGCGTTTCGCGTACCGCGAAATGCCCTTGGGCAGGACCAGGAGCGCACCCTCTCGGGCGCGGACATGTCCGCGCCCGAGTCGGGCCGGGAGGTGGTGTACCTGCGCCCGCACGGGCCGCTCGACTGCTCGGACGGGCAAGTGCTGTTCGATTGGTGCCTGGCCGGGCACGGCATTGCCTGGCGCAGCACTTGGGAGGTGGAGCGCGAAATCGCCTCAGGCCAGCTGGTGGCGGTGTTGGAGGATTACGCTGCACCGCCCAATGGCATCTATGTTGTCTTTCCCCAGCGCAAGCACCTGCCACTGCGCGTGCGCCTGTGGATCGACTTGCTCAAACACCACTACGCCGAACCACAGTTCTGGCAAACCGGAGTCTCCGCGTGATTTTGGAATCTTTCCTGGCCTACTTCCACTTGGTCGCCATCTTCACCATGGTGGTTTTCATGGCAAGCGAAGCGGCGCTGTGCCGCACTGAATGGATGAGTGCCGCCGTGATCCACCGCCTGGTGCGGCTTGATCTGATCTATGGCATTGCCGCCATGTCCGTGGTGGCGGCGGGCTTGGCGCGTACGTTCTGGGGCTACAAGGGTGTGGCTTGGTACTGGAGCCAGCCGCTGCTGCACTTCAAGATCGCCGTGTTCATCGCGATCGGGCTGATGTCGCTCAAACCCACTTTTTCCTTTTTGCGTTGGCGCCGCAAGGTGGTCGCCACAGGCGAGCTCCCACCCGAAGAGGAGGTGCGCGCCGCGCGCCGCTGGGTCATGCTGGAGACGCACTTGCTGGGCCTGATACTGCTCGCCGCCGTGTTCCTGGCGCGTGGCGTGCTGACGCGCTGACGTTCCACGGGCCGCAGAAACAAGAAAACCCCGCCAGGCGGGGTTTTCGTCGTGCGGCGATGTGGCGGTTTACTTCTTCAGGCACTCGCTCATGAACGTCTTGCGTTCGGCGCCTTTCTTGCCCTTGGCCTCTACGTTGCAGGTCTTCATCTTGCTTTGCTGGGTGGGCGCTGCTTCGGCCTTGTTGCTCAAGCAGGTCTTCATGAAGGCTTTGCGCTCGTCGCCCTTCATGCCTTTGGCATCGACATTGCAGGTCTTCATTTTCGACTGCTGTGCGGTGGGCGCTTTGGCCGGGGCCGATGCGGCTGCAGCAGGTGCAGCGGGCGCCGGTGCGTCGGCGGCCCAGGCCGTTCCGAAAGCGCAGGCGAATCCAAGAGTTGTCAGGGCAAGAAGCTTTTTCATGGGTGCTCCATTGGATGAAGAAAACGAGGCCAAAACGCCCCGTGCACGCAATATACCCCCTGCGCAAGACGCTCTGGCGAGCCCCGTAAAATCCGCCAATGCTCACTGCCAAAAAACAACTGCTCGCGGCCCTGTCCGACGTGCTGGAAAGCTTTGCCCCCGGCGCTGGCGCGCGCGCTGCGTTCGAATCGCCCAAGGTCGCCGCCCACGGCGACTACGCGTGCACCGCCGCCATGCAACTGGCCAAGCCGCTCAAGGCCAACCCGCGCGAGTTGGGCGAGCGCCTGCGCACCGCGCTGCTGGCCACGCCTGCGTTCGAGCGCTGGGTAGAGGCCATGGACATCGCCGGCCCCGGTTTTCTCAATATCCGCCTCAAACCCGCCGCCAAACAACAGGTGGTGCAGGAGGTACTGGGCGCCGGAACGCGCTTTGGCATGCAGCCTGCCAGCGGCCGCAAGGTGCTGGTCGAATTCGTCTCGGCCAACCCGACCGGCCCGCTGCATGTGGGCCATGGCCGGCAGGCCGCGCTGGGCGACGCCCTGTGCAACCTGTTTGCCACCCAGGGCTGGGACGTGCACCGCGAGTTCTATTACAACGACGCGGGGGTGCAGATTGACACCCTGACCAAGAGCACGCAGCTGCGTGCCAAGGGCTTCAAGCCCGGTGACGAGTGCTGGCCCACCGACAGCGAGAACCCGCTGGCCAAGAACTTCTACAACGGCGACTACATCGCCGACATTGCCGAGGCTTTCAAGGCTCGCGCCACCGTCAAGGCCGATGATCGTGAGTTCACCGCCAACGGCGATGTAGAGGACTACGACAACATTCGCCAGTTTGCGGTGGCCTACCTGCGCAACGAGCAGGACAAGGATTTGCAGGCCTTCAACCTGCATTTCGACGAGTATTACCTCGAATCGAGCCTGTACACCAGCGGCCGCGTCGAGGCCACGGTGAACCGGCTCATCGCCAACGGCAAGACCTACGAGCAGGACGGCGCCTTGTGGCTCAAGAGCACCGACTACGGCGACGACAAGGACCGCGTCATGCGCAAGCAGGACGGCACCTACACCTATTTCGTGCCCGATGTGGCCTACCACATCGCCAAATGGGAGCGCGGCTTCACCAAGGTGGTCAATATCCAGGGCACCGACCACCACGGCACCATTGCCCGGGTGCGCGCTGGTTTGCAGGCGGCCGACGTGGGGATTCCACAGGGCTACCCCGACTACGTGCTGCACACCATGGTGCGCGTGGTCAAAGGCGGCGAAGAGGTCAAGATCAGCAAGCGCGCTGGCAGCTACGTGACGCTGCGCGACCTGATCGAGTGGACCAGCAAGGACGCCGTGCGCTTCTTCCTGCTCAGCCGCAAGCCCGACACCGAATACACCTTTGACGTCGACCTGGCGGTGGCGCAGAACAACGACAACCCGGTGTACTACGTGCAATATGCCCACGCCCGCATCTGCTCGGTGCTGGCGGGCTGGGGCGGCGACGTCGCGACGTTGGCGGACGTGGACCTTTCGCCGCTCGACGGCCCGCAGGCCCAGGCCCTGATGCTGCAACTGGCCAAATACCCCGAAATGCTCACCGCAGCCACCGAAGGCGAGGCGCCACACGACGTCACCTTCTACCTGCGCGACCTCGCTGCCAGCTACCACAGCTACTACGATGCCGAGCGCATTCTGGTGGACGACGAGCGCGTCAAAACTGCGCGGCTGGCGCTCGTCGCCGCCACGGCGCAGGTATTGCACAATGGCCTGGCGGTGCTCGGCGTCTCGGCGCCACGAAGAATGTGAATCGGAACCACGGCGAGCATATGAAAAAGAATCAATCGGGCGGAACTATCGTTGGTCTCATCATTGGTCTGCTGATCGGCCTGGGCGTCGCGCTGGGCGTGGCGGTGTATGTCACCAAGGTACCGGTGCCTTTTCTGAACAAGGGCGCGGTCCGCAGTCCTGATCAGGACAATGCCGAGGCGCAAAAGAACAAGAACTGGGACCCGAATTCGTCGCTGTATGGCAAGGGCAGCGTGCGGCCCTCGCCTGCCACGACGAGCCCGGCTGCTGGCGTTGCCGCGGCCCCCGCATCGGCCCCGGCGGTAGCCAACCCGGCACCCGTGCCCAGCGATCCACTGGGCGACTTGGCCAAGGCACGTGCAGGCAAGTCGGTGCCCGCAGCGGCAGCACCAGCGCCCACGACTGCGGCTGCGGCTGCGGCTGCGGGGGGCGTTGATCCGTTTGACTACTTTGTTCAAGTCGGAGCCTTTCGCACCCAGAGCGACGCCGACGCCCAGCGGGCCAAGCTTGCCATGCTGGGGTGGGAGGCGCGCGTGAACGAGCGTGAGCAGAGCGGGCGCACCGTGTTCCGCGTGCGCATTGGCCCCTTTGTCAAGCGCGTAGACGCCGAGCAGCTCAAGGAGAAGCTCGATGGCGCTGGCGTCGAGTCGGCGCTGGTGCGCGTACAGCGCTGAACTTTTGCGCCGGCTCTCCATCCCACAGCAAACACCCATCAGGAGCGTATTGAATGAACCGTAGAGAGTTTTCCGCCACCTCGGCCACCCTGCTGGCGGCGTCAGGTCTGTCTCTGCCAGTCTGGGCACAGGGCGCTGCGCCCACGGAAGGCAAGAATTACACCCGCCTTGCCAAGCCCGCGCCCATCGAGGCCCCCGCCGGCAAGGTCGAGGTGATCGAGTTCTTCTGGTACAACTGCCCGCATTGCAATGAATTCGAGCCCACGCTGGAAGCCTGGCTCAAGACGCCGCCCAAAACCATGGCGTTTCGCCGCGTCCCGATCGCCTTCAATGCGAGTTTTGCCCCCCAGCAAAAGTTGTACTACGCCCTCGAAGGCTTGGGCAAGGTAGACCAACTGCAAGCCAAGGTGTTTCATGCCATTCACGTCGAGAAGCAAAATCTCGCCAAGGACGATGGCATTTTTGCCTGGATCGCCAAGCAACCGGGCATGGATTTGGCCAAGTTCAAGGAAATGTACAACTCCTTCACAGTCTCCAACGAGGTCCGCAAGGTGTCCCAATTGCAGGACGCCTACGGCGTCGAGGGTGTTCCCTCCATGGGCGTGTCAGGGCGCTACTACACCGATGGCAGCATGGCCGGCAGCCTGACCGGAATGCTCAAAGTGGTCGAAGCGTTGGTCGCCAAAGGCTGATTTCGCAACCGGGGCTGTCTTCCCTGCAATGCCCGCGGACGCTGCGGGCATTTTTTTGTCCGTGCATGGCACAATGGTTGCAAGATTCGTGCCGCCAAAGGCCCGCAGTGTTCACCCTGCGCTGGCGGGCCCTTTACTGACACTCTTCGCATGTTCTCTCTTTTCTTGCCGTCTCCTTTTTCTCGCGTGCGACCTGTTGAGCTCGTCGCATGGGTGCTCGCCGCCATGGGGGTGCTTGCTACGACGCCGGTGTTCGCCGAGAAGGCCGATCGCAACCAGCCCATGAACATCGAGGCCGACCAGTTGCGGCACGACGAACTGCAGCAGACCAGCGTGTTCACCGGCAAGGTGGTCGTGACCAAGGGCAGCATCGTACTGCGCGGCACGCGGCTGGAGGTGCACCAGGACGCCGACGGCTACCAGTCGGGAACGGTCACCGGTGCCGCTGGTCAGCGCGCGTTTTTCCGCCAGAAGCGCGACACGGCGCCAAGCGCCCCGCAAGAGTTCATCGAGGGGGAGGCGCAAACCATCGAATACAACGGGAAGGCCGACACCGTGCGCTTCGTCCATCAGGCCGAGCTGCGCCGTTACCGGGGGGGTGATTTGAGTGACGAAATTACCGGCGACGTCATCGTCTACAACAACCTGACCGATGTATTTACCGTGGACGGCCGCAACACGGGCAAAAAACCGGGTGACGGTACAGGGCGCGTACGGGCTGTCCTCGCGCCGCGTGACGCCGCTCCAGCCGCTGCCGCTCCAGCCTCGGACGCCAACCCCCTTCTGCGTCCCAGCAACCGCCTCGGCGGCGACGCGAAGTGACGGCACCAGCGCAGGCCAGCAGTGCGACCAGCCTGCTGGAGGTCAAGCACCTGGCGAAATCCTATGGCGGCCGCAAGGTGGTCAAGGACGTGTCCCTCAGCATGCGCAAGGGCGAGGTCGTCGGGCTGCTCGGCCCCAATGGCGCGGGCAAGACCACTTCGTTCTACATGATCGTCGGCCTGGTGCCCTGCGACGCCGGCGACATTCTGATCGACGGGCATTCGGTGGCGCACATGCCAATCCACCGGCGTTCGCGCCTGGGTCTGTCGTACCTGCCCCAGGAAGCCTCCATTTTTCGCAAACTCACGGTGCAGGAGAATGTGCGCGCCGTGCTGGAGCTGCAGCAGAGCGAGGAGGGCAAACCGCTCGCCAAGGCGGCCATTGAAGAGCGCCTGACCGAGCTTTTGCAAGAGTTGCGCGTGGAACACCTGCGCGATTCGCCAGCGGTGGCCCTCTCGGGCGGCGAGCGCCGCCGCGTGGAGATTGCGCGGGCCCTTGCCACGCAGCCGCGCTTCATTCTGCTGGACGAGCCCTTTGCCGGGATCGACCCCATCGCCGTGATCGAGATCCAGCGCATCATCGGTTTCCTGAAGGCGCGCGGCATCGGGGTTCTGATCACCGACCACAACGTGCGCGAGACGCTGGGTATCTGCGACCACGCCTTCATCATCAGCGAGGGCGAGGTGCTGGCGCAGGGCACGCCGACCGACATCGTGGACAACGCGGAAGTGCGCCGGGTATATCTTGGCGAACACTTCCGGATGTAGCCGTGAAACCCGGCCTGTCACTGCGTGTCTCGCAGCATCTGGCGCTCACACCGCAGCTGCAGCAATCGATCCGGCTGCTGCAGCTCTCGACGCTGGAGCTGGGACAGGAAGTCGACCAGATGCTCGACGACAACCCGTTTCTGGAGCGCGAGAGCGAGGAGGCGCCGCGCGAGGAATTTGGCCTGCTGCAGGCCGACATGCCCGTGCAGGGCGATGATGCGTCCATCGAAAATGCTACGTATTCAGGAGCTGAAAGCGCAAATACGGTAAGCGCTGAAAGCCAAAATGAATCAGATTCTTCCGGTGCGGATGAGCTGCTGGACTGGTCAGGCGATGGCACGTACGACCTGGCGCCTGACGATGCCGAATGGGGCGGCGACGCCCCCGCGCGCCAGCAGAGCGACCAAGGCGAAGGCGTGGGCGACGCGCTGGACCGCGCGCAGGAGCATGGCTCGCTGACCGATTTCCTGCACCGCCAGGCGCTGTCGCTGCGGCTTTCCGACATTGACCGTGCAGCGCTCTCCTTCCTGATCGAATCGTTGAACGACAACGGCTACCTGGAAGACCCCCTGGAGGAGCTGGCTGCCGGCTTGGCCGGGGGCGACGCGGAGGAAGCTGAAGAACTGGTGCACCGCTTCACCGTGGCGCTCTCGCTGCTGCAAAGTCTGGAGCCCACCGGTGTCGGCGCGCGCAATCTGGCGGAATGCCTGCGCCTGCAGCTGCAGGCGCTTCGGCACGACGAGGCGCAGCACGCCGACACGCTCGCGACCGCGCTTGCCATCTGCCAGCAGCCGCTTGACCTGCTCGCGCGGCGCGACGTGCGGCGCCTGGCCCCCCTGTGTGGCGCCAGCGAAGACGCCGTGCGTGCGGCCATGGCCCTCATTGCCAGCCTTGAACCCCGCCCCGGCCGGCGCTTTGCCAATGTGGAGCGCAATGCCATCGTCCCCGACGTGCTGGTGCGCCGTGTGGGTACGGGAGGCGCGCAGTTTTCCGTGCAGCTCAACCCCGACGTCATGCCGCGCCTGCGTGTGCACGACATCTACGCGGGCGCCTTGCGCGGCCACCGCGGCAGCGACGGCCACCAGGCACTGCAGCAGCGCCTGCAGGAGGCGCGCTGGTTCATCAAGAACATCCAGCAGCGCTTCGACACCATCCTGCGCGTCTCGCGCGCCATCGTCGAACGGCAAAAGAACTTCTTTGTGCATGGCGAACTGGCCATGCGCCCGCTGGTGCTGCGCGACATTGCCGACGAGCTGGGGCTGCACGAATCGACCATCTCGCGCGTCACCACCGCGAAATACATGGCCACGCCCCAGGGCACTTACGAACTCAAGTTTTTCTTTGGCTCGGGTCTGGGGACGGACACGGGCGGCAATGCATCGAGCACGGCGGTGCGGGCACTCATCAAACAGTTCGTCGCCGCCGAGAACCCGGCCAGACCGCTCTCGGACAGCCAAATTGCCGACATGCTCAAGGAGCAGGGCATCGAATGCGCGCGCCGCACCGTGGCCAAATACCGCGAAGCGCTGAAGATCCCCACCACCACGCTGCGCAAGGCGCTGACATGAAACACCCCCTGCGGCGCTGCGCGCCATCCCCCTCTCCTGCGGGAGGGGGACGCCACCCCTGGCCCGGCAAAGCCGGTTCCACGGTGGCACTGGCGTTTGGCCGCTGGTGGCAGCGGTGGTCGCACGGTGCAACAGTCATCCTATGAATCAACTTCATCTATTTCTCCCTTGCGCCGCCGGCGTCGAGGGCTTTCTGGCCGACGAGGTGCACCAAATTACCGGTCTCACCGGCAACGACTTGCTCATAGGCCGCGGCGGCGTGCTGCTGCAAGCCTCGTGGCGCGATGCGCTTTTGCTCAATCTGCACAGCCGTCTGGCGCAGCGCGTGCTGGTGCAGTTGGCTCATGGCCTGTACCGCAACGAGAACGATATTTACGCCCTGGCGTCCGGCGTCGCCTGGGAGATCTGGTTCACGCCGCGCCAGAGCTTCAAGGTGGAAGTCACGGCCCAGCACAGCCCGCTGACCAGCCTGAACTTTGCCGCGCTGCGCACCAAGGACGCCGTGGCCGACCGCTTTCGCGCCAAGGCCGGCGTGCGCCCCGACGTGGACACCCAGTGGCCCGACGTGCGCGTGCACCTGCACCTGACCACCGACGAAGCCACGGTCTATATCGACACCTCGGGCGAGCCGCTGTTCAAGCGCGGCTGGCGGAACGTCAAGGAAGGCGGAGCCAAAGGCGACGCCCCGCTCAAGGAAACCCTGGCTGCCGCCATGATCGCTGCCACCGGCTGGGACCCGCGCGGCGACGCACCCCTGCCGCTCTACGACCCGTGCTGCGGCAGTGGGACGGTGGTCATCGAAGCGGCACAAATGGCCTGCAATATTGCGCCGGGCCTGCAACGGCGCTTTGCCTTTGAAAAGCTCTTGCCATTCCAGGCGCATGTCTGGGGTGCTATCAAAGAAGAAGCTGCCAGCGCAATAACCACTTGCCCTACAGGCATATTTGGCAGTGATATTTCACACCGCATGGTCGATTTTGCCGAACATAACGCCGAGCGCGCCGGCGTTGCCCGGGCCGTACAACTGCGCGGCGGCGACGCCCTGCAGCGCATGCCGCCCTGCGAGCAACCGGGCGTGATGCTGCTGAACCCGCCGTACGGCGAGCGCATTGCTGCGGCAGGCTCCGCCGGCCAAAACGCGCGCGAGCGTGCCCAGCAGCGCGCGCACGGGGTGGCCGTGGGGCGCGAGGCTGCGCAAGTGCAGGGCGCGGAGGGGGACAGCGGCGACGGCAGCGAATTCTTCCAGCAGCTCGCCAGCCACTGGAAGAAAAACTACACGGGCTGGCAGGCGTGGATGCTCACGCCCGACCTGAAGCTCCCCGGCAAGATGCGCCTGAAGGAGTCGCGCCGCGTGCCGATGTGGAACGGCCCCATCGAATGCCGCTTGTTCCGCTTCGACCTGATTCGCGGCAGCCTGCGCAGCCGGCCGGGTGATGCTCCCGCTTCCGCCGATGGCGCGTGAGCTGACGGCGGCGCGGCCAGCCGCCGGCAGCCGCCGCGCACTGGTGCTGGACACCAACATCGTGCTCGACCTGCTGGTGTTTGCCGACCCGGCCACTGCGCTGCTGCCCGGCCTGCTGGCTTCGGGCGTGCTGCACTGGATCGCGACGGCCGGCATGCGCGGCGAGCTGGCCCGTGTGCTCAGCTACCCGCAGATCGCGCCGCGCGTCGCGTTCTACGGCCTCACGCCTGAGGCCGTGCTGGCGCGCTTTGATGCCGCCGTGCAGACCGTGGAACCCGCGCCGCGTGCCAGCGCCATCTGCACGGACGCCGACGACCAGCCCTTCATCGACCTGGCCGCAGCGCACGGCGCGATCCTGCTGTCCAAGGACAAGGCGGTGCTGCGCCTGCGCAAGCGCCTGCTCGCTTGCGGTGCCGAAGCTGCGACGTCCCTGTCGTTCATTGGTCCTTCTCAACCTGTGCGCGTTGGCGCCGCGTGAGGCCCTGGGCCGCAGAGCCGCGCGTCAGCCAGCGAAGTTGAACGTGGCGGCGTCGTGCAGCGCCCAGGCACCGTCGCTTTTGAACTCCAGCACGTGGCTGTGGTGTTGCAGCACCGAATGCCGGTGCGCAATGCTGACCAACGTGACCCCACTTTCGCGCAGCCGCTGGTAGAGCGAAGTCTCGTTGGCGCTGTCGAGTGCGCTGGTGGCTTCGTCCAGAATCACCATGCCGGGATGGCGCGCCAGCACCCGTGCAAACGCCAGGCGCTGCTGCTCACCGGTGGACAGGAGCTTTTCCCAATCGTGCGTCGCTTCCAACCCACCGACCCGCTCGGCCAGCGTTTCGAGGTGTACCTGCTGGAGCAGCTCCAGCAGCCGCTCATCTGCGAGATCGGTCGTGGTGGACGGGTAGATGATTTGGCTGCGCAGCGTGCCGCTTTGCATGTAGGGGCGTTGTGGCAGGAAGAACATGTCTTCGATGGGCGGATGCTGCACCACCCCGCTGCCACTGTTCCACAAGCCGGCAATGGCCCGCAGCAGCGAACTCTTGCCGCAGCCGCTTGGTCCCGTGATGAGCAGCGCCTCGCCCGGTGCGAGTTGCAGCGACAAGTCCTGCACCAGCATACGGCGATAGTCGGGTGTGTACAGGGTGAGTCCCTCGATGGCCAAGGTGTCGCCTGCGCGCATCTCGATCTTCGGCGACAGATCGGGCTTTGCGATGGTGACCACCCCGTCGATCGCAGGCGGCTCGGCCCAGGGCGCGGGCGCCGCCGGGGTTTTCAGCACCACCTGCGAGAGCGCGTGCAATCGGTCGATACCCGCCACGAAGCGGCTCAGGCTCTCGAAGTTGTCCACGATGAGCGAGACGGCAGCCAGTACAGCGGTAAAAGCCCCTGCCGCCTGCACCGCGCGCCCGACTTCCATCTCGCCCGCCAGCACGGCACCCGCCAGCACGACGCTGGGCACCACCAAGGTCAATTGGCTGAAGGAGCGCTGGAACAGGTTGAGCGAGCGCTGCGTCTTGATCATTCGGGCGAAGTTGTTGAACGCGGCCTCGAAGCGCAGATTGAGCTGTGCGCGCTCTTGCGCTTCGCCGCGGTAGAACGCAATCGATTCGGCGTTCTCGCGCAGACGCATCAGGCCAAAACGGAAATCGGCCTCCCGGCGCAACTGCCAGAAGTTCATGCGGATCAGGGGCGTACCGAACAGGTACAGGGCGCCGAATGTTCCGAGAAAGGCGTAGGCGGCCAAGATGGCAACCAGGGTGTGCGAAATGGACCAGAGCACCGCGCTGAAGGCGACGAGCTGCATCAGCGAGCCGATGAAAATCAGCAGAAAGTTGGTGGAGCGCCCGGTAAAGGTGTTGATGTCTTCGCTGATGCGCTGGTCCGGGTTGTCGATGTCGCCGCGCGCACCGATTTCGTAGTACTTGCGTTCGCTGAGGTAACCATCCAGAAAGCGGGACGTCAGCCAGCGTCGCCAGTAGTTGGAGAACGCGTCGCGCATGTAGTAGTAGAACGCGTACACCGGGACCGCGAAGGCCAGCACGTAGAGCGTGGTGCGCACGGCCGCCCAGAAGCGTGGCGCATCCCGCCCAGCCAGCGCCGAGGTGATTTCACCGCTCTTGTCCACCAGCATGACCGCCAACTGCGTATCGACGACCATAAGCCCGATCAGCAGCGCCAACAGCCCCCACGCCATGCGTTTCTGCTCGCCCTGCCAATACGGTTTGGCGACGCTCATGAACTGCTTCCAGGCCGCAAGCGACAAGGTCGGGGCGCGCCTGCGCCGGGTCTTTTTGGGCTTCAAGGGCGCGCCGGGACCTTGGCCATCGAGAGAGCCGTCAGGAAGTTCAGCAGTGGCTGCGGGTGTGGACATAAAGGTGTGCGCGGGTACGCGAAGCGAAGAGGGCCTCCGGCCGCAAGCGTAGGGCCAGCGCCAACGCCGCGCTGTAGGCCGACGCGCGAAACCGTGTAGTTGACGGCGCTTGCGGTTCAGGCGGCCCGCACGATCGACGCCGCTGTTGGCGTTGCATGGCCTTGTTTGGCGCGCGTGGTCCCCTCCAGGAGTGCAAACGATGCAATCAGGGCAGGAGCTTGCGCTTGCGCATATCACCCAAGACCAGCTCGCTGGCCCAGACGGCTATGTGGTCGTCATCCCAATACAGCAGCTTTTTGTCGCGCAAGCCGTAGCAATGTGCGTCGTCGCAGAACAGATCGATTGGGTCGTAGACCTTAAGTGCCGGGTTGTCGGTGCGAATCTGCTCCACCAGTTCACGGTACACCGCCTGCCTGGCGACGACTTTGGATTTGTCCTGGGTACAGGTGGAGACAGGTTTTTCCAGAATGGAAACGGGCCGCCTGAACAGGCAGCCTTTCGGGTCCTCGCCCAATTCCGGTGGGTCAATGACGAACACGACATCCTTTTTGCGCAGTAGCAGTTCCTTCGCGAACTGCGAATAGCCTTTGCGGAACATGTCGGTCTGGCTGGTCTTGGTGCCGTCGAGCGCAAAAATGGAATAGTTGCTGGGGCCTTCCATGCCGTAGCCTTGACCTGAAAAGTAAAACGGCCCGCGTGTGGCAAGGACCACTGTGTGGATGGATGAATAGCGTGCAAGGACCTTGAACGCTTGGTCTGGCAGGGCATTGCAGTTTTTGTTCAGGTTGCCATCGTGAACGGAGTACCCCATGAGGGGAAGGCAGCCGTGGTTCCCGATCAACATCGTCTTGACGGGAACTTTCCCTAACATGGCGGCGCTGTTCAAAGCCATGGCGTGGCTGTCACCTACCACGAGCACTTCAGGTGCAGAACTGTTCGTAAGGCAGACCGCGCCAGGCCCCATTGCGAAGTTAAGGAGTTTTTCGCAGGAGCCATCCGAAAGCCGTGTGTTCGATGGTTCGATGGTCTGGTCCAGCAGTGCCTGGCTGATCCGCGATTGCATGCGAAAGCCCAGGCCGTTCTGGCCGAAGGTGTAGTAGCCCAGTGCGCCCATACCGGCCATCAAAACACACAGGGTGGCAATTTTGAGTCGGTTGCGTGTGCCAAACCGTATGGGTCTCTCGACCAGGCGGTAAGTCAACCAGGCGAGCACAATGGCCAGCAGCACGGCCCCCAGACGGATGTCCGCGCGTGGCAGCCCTTCTTCCATGATGCGGGCAAACGAGAGCAAGGGCCAGTGCCACAAATACAGCGGAAAGCTGATCAGACCGAACCAGACGGCCAATCGGCTGGACAGAACGACACGGTTGAACCAGGCCCCCTGGCCGGCGGCGAGGACCATTACGGCGCCCAGCACCGGGGCAATGGCCCATTTGCCGGGAAAGCCAAGCTCCGCCTTGATTTTCAGAAACCCCAGTCCGAGCAAAACCGCTCCACCCAGGGCCAGTGCGTTTGCCAGCGCCTTGCCGTCGCCAGGCGGCAGGCTGCGGTACAACGTACGGTGAATCCAGCGATCCAGAGTGCCTTTTAGCGCGACTGTCTTGGGGTGGGGATGAAGCGAAACCCAAGCCAGCAGGCTGCCGCAGAGCAGTTCCCAGAACCGGGTCTGGGGCGAATAGAACGTGGCGGTGGGATTTTTTGCTATGCCCTTGAGATTGAGCGCCATGGAGATGGCACCAAACGCCAGCGTCAGGGTCAAGAGGTTGTACTTCCTCTTCCAGGCCAGCACCAGGAGCACGGGCCAGACGATGTAGAACTGCTCTTCAATCCCCAGGCTCCACAAATGAAGCAGGGGTTTGGTTTCGGCGGCAACGTCGAAATAGCCGGCTTCGTTCCAGAGCGCAAGGTTAGAGACAAACAGCGCCCCGGCAGTGATGTGCTTGCCAAGTTGCGCGAATTCTCCCGCCAGCAATACCCACCAGCCTATGGCGTATGTTGCCATGAGCACCAGCAGCAGTGACGGAAAAATGCGCTTGATGCGTCGGGCGTAAAACTCTCGCAGGCTGAAGGTGTCGTTCTCCAGATTGCCGAAAAGAATCGTCGAGATCAAGAACCCGGAAATCACGAAGAAGATGTCAACGCCGATGAAGCCGCCATGAATCCAGTCGGGCGCGGCGTGGAAGGCGACCACCGACAGAACGGCAATCGATCGCAGTCCATCAATATCGGCGCGGTACTTCGGGTGTGACAAAGCGTGAACGGTAGCAGGCATCAGGGTTGTTTTTCTTGGGACGCCTGCTGCGCTTACCTCAGCAACGCAAGCAAGGGTCTTGCGAAGGGTGCAAGCGAATCGTCTAGGGCTGGAAATCCGTCGATTTTACGGGGCACTTGGCGCACGCAAATGGCCCCTTCAGTCGTGGCGAAACCCACGCAATTGGACAAACTCCTCAAACGGCGCGCGCGGTGTGCGCATCTGGTTGATGGGGGCCTGTTCGTCCGCATAGCCCAAGGCGATGCCGGCAAACAGCGTCTGCGTAGCGTCCAGGCCCAGAAATGCTTTTACCGGCTCGGAGCAGAACGACCAGTATTCCTGTGGGCAGGTGGCAAGGCCGGCCTCCACCGCCAGCAGCAGCACGTTCTGCAGGTAGCAGCCCAGATCGGACCATTGCGGCGGCCCCATGCGCCGGTCGATGCTCAAAAAAATGCCTACGGGCGCGCCAAAGAACTGTGCGTTCTTTGCCATCTGGCGCAGGCGCGCAGCCTTGTCTTCGCGCGCAATGGCAAGCGTGCTGTAGAGCTGCTCGCCGTTTTGGAAGCGGCGCGTGCGGTAGGGTTCCCACAGGCTCGGTGGGTAGACGGCGTACTCGGGTTCGGGCTGGGGTGGGCTGGCCGCAACGTGGGCCAGCAGCTCAGCCAGCGGCGCGCCCGTGAGCGCATGCACCCGCCAGGGTTGCAGGTTGCCGCCCGAAGGCGCACGCGCTGCAGCTTCGAGGATGGCGCGCACCGTGGCGGCGGACGGCACCCTGGCTTGGAACGCGCGCACCGACATGCGCTGGGCAATGGCGTCCGATACCTTCATGGGCGAGCCTGCCCGCTGGCTGCTTGCGTGCTGGCGCCGGGTGCCAGGCGCCAATCTTTCCGCCCTTCCGGCGTGCGGCCACCGTAGATGTGGAAATCCGCGCCTTTGGGGTAGCCGCCCAAAAAGGCTTCGGGAAACACCAGCACCTGCACGCCTTGCCCGGCTGCCTTCACCATCAGTGCCTGGGCCTTGGCGACGGTGGCCGCGGTGTCGAACATCACGGTGGCGCACTGGGCGATGGCGGCGCTGAGTTTCATGGGGTCTCCTGGGAAGGGGGCGGGGCAAAGCAGTGTGCCGCAGGGCACGGCAGTGTGTCTGTCATCACGGTGCCAGCAGGTCGTGCGCCGCGCGTGCGCGCTGCAGGTCGCGGCCCAGGCGGCGACTGGTCGGCAGGTGGCGCAGCCAGGCGAGGCGCGCGACGCTAGCGGCCACCGCCGTCTGCATGTGCGGCTGGCCTTGTGCGAGCCATGCGCGCCATAGTGGCCGGGCGATGGCCATGGCACCCGCCTCGTGCAGTGCCAGCGCACTGGAATGGGCAAAGCACAGCGCGTCGCGCGCCTGGCACAGCGCCAGCGGCAGCGTGGCGGCCGGGTCGTCTTCGAAATCGATGAAACCGACCTGGCCGTCCGCGCAGCGCACCAGGTTGCGGGCAAAGGCCTGGCTCAGGCAACTGCCCTTGGCGTGCACTTCGCCAATGGCGGCAAGGCCTTGTCGCCACAGCGCCAGCACCGCAGCGGCGCCGGCCGGTACGGCGTCGCGCATTTCGTTGGCCAGCGAGGGCGTGGGCTGGCCGGGCACGCCCAGGTGGCGCAGCAGCAGGGCGTCGCTCTGCACGGCGAGCAGTGCGGGCACGTGGATGCCGAGGGCGGCAAATTCACGCAGGCGCCGTGCTTCGGTGGCAATCGCTTCCTGGCCGCCCAGATTGGGCACGGGGGTGAAGATTGGCAGTCGCAGCACGCTGGCGAGTGCGCCCATGAGCCGGTAGCGGCTGCCAGCGTTGCGCGGGCCGGCCTTTTTGAGCCAGAGCTGCTCGCCGCCTTGTTGGTAGCTGGCAATGCTGCGCGTCTGGGTGGCGGCATGGGCGCGCAGGAAAGCGGGGTAATCCATCGGGGCGGTCACAAAGCGGATTCGTCGGGTGAAAGAAAGAGGGCCGGCGCTACACTGGGCGGCACGTCTGGCGCGGCCCTTTAGGAGCGGCCGCCGCCCATCATAGGACCGACCGACATGACCGAATCCACACCAGCATCCCCCCTTCAACCGGGGGCCGAGCAGGCTCCCGCGCTCTCGCCCGACGACCTGGAGGCGCTGGACGACATTCTCGACGAGCTGCGCGTGCGCCTCGACGAAACCCCGCAGTGGGAGTTCTGCGACGGTTTCCTGACCGCGCTGGTCTGCAGCCGCCGCGCCATCCCGCCGGGTGAATACCTGCCCATGCTGCTGGGCGATGGCGAGAGCCTCGATCTGCCCGAAGGCGAGGCGCTGCCGCTGTTGCCCATGTTTGCCGATCTGGACCAGCAGGCGCGCTTTCTGGCGCTCTGGCAGCGCCGCTGGGACGAGGTGGCGCTGGCGCTCGATACCCCCGTGGAGGCACTGGACGACCCGCGCACGCTGGAGCCCGAGGTGATGGACGTGCGCGGCGCGCTGCTGGCCCTGCCCGAGGCCGAGCGCCCAAGCATTGAAGACGGCGAAGTGCCCTCGTTTGCCCAGGTCTGGGCGCTGGGCTTCATGTTCGCCGTGGAAAACTGGCCGGAAGATTGGGCGCCACCCCGGGAGCGCGAGCACGCCCAGTGGCTGGACGACGCGCTCGACTCCATCGTCGCGCTGACCGAAGACGACACGGGCAAGCCGACCGTCAACATGTACTCGGAAGACGGCATGCCCTCGCTCAGCGAAACCCGCGTGGAGCTGTTCGGTGAGGCCATCTGGGCGGTCTACGACCTGCGCCAGCTCTGGAAAAGCCTGGGCCCGCGCGTCGAGACGGTGCGCAAGGCGCCCGAGCCGGGCCGCAACGACCCCTGCTGGTGCGGCAGCGGCAAGAAGTTCAAGAAGTGCCACGGCGCGTGAGTTGGGTTTTGCTTCGCTCTTGGGTTGATCGCCGTTTGCAGGCTGGCCGTGCAGCGTGCTTAATTAATGATGAAAAGTGCCTATAGCCCTTACTCATCATGCGCTGACAGCTCACTTTTTTGATGTATTGACCAGCTGCAACAGGGGCGCATCGTCCCAGAGCGCATCCACCAGCTTGCGGCCATAGGCGGCGCTGGGGGGGGTGGCGTAGAGGATGCGGTAGATCACCGGCGCCACCACGCGGTCCAGCAGCAGGTCCAGGTCGGGCACGGCCTCGCCGCGCTGGTGGGCGCGATCGGCCAGCAGCGCGAGCTGGGCGCGCGTGATGTCCGCGCACTGGCAGGCGGGGCGGCCCGGGTCGGTCGTGTTGGCGCCCAGCACGTCGCGCACCATGGCGCGGCCTGGGGCAGAGCCCATCTCTTCGACGAACTGTTCTACCCACGCGTGCAGGTCGTTGCGCAGCGTTCCGGTGTCGGCCGATGGTTCCCAGGGGCGGATACGGTCCAGCGCCACGTCGGCCAGCAGTTGCGGCAGGTCGCCCCAGCGCCGGTACAAGGTCGACGGTGTGACGCCCGCCCGTGTCGCAACCAGCGCAATGGTGAGCTGCTCGCGCGGCATCTCTTCCAGCAAGGCCTGCACGGCCTGGTGCACAGAAGCTTGTACGCGGGCGCTGCGGCCGCCGGGACGGGACAAGGGCTCGCGAAGCGCATCGGTAGGGGTGATCATAAAAGCGAAATATTTGCGTTAGTGCGACAATACGGGCTTAATGCAAATAAATAGCTTTAATTTTAGCGCGCCTTCCATGACTGCTCTTGTGCCCTCTTCATCGCCCTTGCATTCCGGCCCGCCATCCCCTTCCGCCAGCGGGTTGTTCACGCTCTTTGGTTTGATGGCGCTGTATATGGCCGCATCCAGCGCGCCCACGCCGTTGTACCGCCTGTACCAAGCGGCCTGGGGCTTTTCGCCCGCCATGCTCACGCTGGTGTTTGCCGTGTACGCCTTCAGCTTGTTGGGGGCACTGCTGACCACGGGAGCGCTGTCGGACCACCTGGGCCGCAAGCCCGTGGTGCTCCTTGCGCTGGCGCTGGAGGGCGCGGCCATGCTGCTGTTCACTCGGGCGGCTGACGCCCATGGCCTGATCGCCGCGCGTGCCTTGCAGGGCTGGGCCACTGGTATGGCCGCTGCAGCACTGGGGGCGGCGTTGCTGGATGTGGACCGCGAGCGGGGCACGCTGGCCAACTCGCTGGCCCCGATGCTGGGCATGGCCTTGGGCGGTGTGCTGGCGGGAGAGCTGGCAGAGCACGCGCCCTGGCCCCTGCGGTTGGTGTTTTGGCTACTGCTGGCAGCGTTTGCGGTGGCTGCGTTGATGGTGCTGCGCCTGCCCGAGACGGTGGCGCGCAGCCCAGGCGCGCTGGCGTCTTTGCGGCCCCGCGTGCGGGTGCCTGCTGCGGCCCGAACCCCGCTCTGGCGCGTGGCACCGATGGCCGTCGCTGTCTGGGCACTGGGCGGCTTTCACTTGTCGCTCGGGCCCTCGCTCATGCGTGCTGTCACGGGTTCGGCTGCCGCCAGCGGTTGGGTGGTGTGCGTGCTGACAGCCACTGCCGGCGTAGCGGTGTGGCAGCTGCGCAGCTGGCCGGCGCAGCGCCTGCTGCGGGTTGGGGCGGGCATGCTGGTGGCGGGCCTGGCGCTCACCTTGATGGGCATCCACACAGGCAGCCTGGCGGGTCTGTTGGCAGCGACCGCGGTGGCAGGGATCGGTTTCGGCATTGGGTTCCAGGGTGCCATCCGGGTGGTGATGCCGCTGGCCCAGCCACATGAACGGGCGGGTCTTCTGGCCGCGATTTATGTACTGAGTTACCTGGCCTTCAGTCTGCCGGCGCTGGCAGCTGGCGCGCTGGTGCCCTCTATGGGACTGGTGCCGGTGGCAGAGACGTACTGCGCACTGCTCATCGTCATGGCCTTGTTGCCGCTGCTGCGCCGGCCGCCGGCCGTTCAGACCCCCTGCAGCGCTCTGAACGGATAGGCGCGGGACACCGGCTCGGATGCTGACGATCCGCTTGCTGGATTCAGGCCGCTGGTGTGGCCAGCAGCGTGAGCAACTGCTGGCAGGCGTGTCGCAGGGTGGCCACGCGCACGGCCTGGCGGTCGCCCGCGAACTGCTGCACCTCGCTGACGGTGCGCCCGGCAACGCTCCACGCGAACCACACGGTGCCCACGGGCTTGTCAGGCGTGCCGCCGCTGGGTCCGGCGACGCCGGTGACGGCCACGCTGACCTGGGCATGGGAATGCGTGATGGCACCCTCCGCCATGGCGCGGGCCACGGGCTCGCTCACAGCGCCGTGCGCCGCAATGAGCGCGGCAGGAACGCCCAGCAACTCGGTTTTGGCCGCGTTCGAATAGCTGACAAAGCCGCGCTCGAACCATTGGCTGGAGCCCGCCAAGTCGGTGCAGGCGGCGGCAATCAGCCCGCCGGTGCAGCTCTCGGCGGTGGCCAGCATCTCGCCGCGCGCCAGCAAGGTGGCAGAAATATAGGTTAAATCGGCCTCTAGCGCTGATGGAGATTGCGCCTGAAGCTCCTGATTTGGGAGTGATTCCGGGTTCACCAGAACCGCCACAGCGCGATGACCAGCAGCGTGCAGAAGGCCGCTACGAAGTCGTCGAACAAAATGCCAAAGGCGCCGCGTGCGCCAAAACCCTTGAACTGTGCATCGGCCCAGCCCACGGGGCCGGGCTTGGCGGCGTCGAAATAGCGAAACAGGGCAAAGGCCACGGTCTGGCCCGTGAGCCCCATGGGCATGGCCAGCCAGAGAATCAGCCAGAAAGCCAGCACCTCGTCCCAGACGATGCAGCCGGGGTCGGCAATGCGCAGGTTGCGCGCGGCAACGGCGCAGGCCCACCAGCCGACCAGCGTGCCACCGGCAATCAAGAGACCCAGCTCGGCTGTCGTCAGCCAGCGCTGCAGCACCAGCCAGGCCAGCCAGGCCCAGAGCGTTCCCACCGTGCCCGGCGCCCAGGGCGAGAGGCCGGAGCCAAAACCCAGGGCGATGAAATGCGCCGGATGCGCCAGCAGGAAGCGTGCACTGGGGCGCTTCGGGCGGGGCGCCGTGGCGCCGGCATCGCGCACCAGGATGGCGTCGCTCACGTCGCTGCCACTGCCGGCATGGACATCGCCGGAGCCGATCATGGGTGCTCCCGCTGCAGCACCCGTGCGCCGCCACGCAGGGCGCGAAGGCCCGGGGACGGAAGAGGAAAAGAAGGGGTCACGCAAAACTCCTTGGGATGACGCCAGAGTGTGCCACCGCTGCTGGCAGCGGTGGCACCGGGGGTGTGTTGCCCGGGAGGTGTGGCTGTGGGGCTCAGGGCTTCTGCGCCTGCGCCATCAGCGCGTCGTCGATCTCTGTCGCACGCCGATAGGCGGGGCGCTGCAGATGGGGCTCGGCGTAGCGGGCGAACGCCGGGCGCTTTTCGATGCTGCCGAACTGCATGCCCCAGCCCAGGAACGCTGCCATGAACAGATCGGCCGCGGTGAAGTGGTCCGCGCACAGGTAAGGCCCTTGTGAGACAGCCGCCTCCAGCGTGTCCATCACATCCTCGTAGCGGCCGTAACCCGCCTGAATTGCCTTGTCCGGCGGGGCCAGCAGGCCCAGGGACTTGGCCGTGGTCGCCGCTTCCATCGGGCCGCTGGCAAAGAACAGCCAGCGGTAGTAGGCGCCGCGCGCAGGGCTTGCCGAGGCCGGCGCCAGTTGCTTCTGCGGAAACTGGTCGGCCAGATAGGCGCAGATGGCCGCGACTTCGGTCACCACGGTGTCGCCGTGCCGCAGTGCGGGCACCTTGCCCATGGGGTTGATCTCCAGGTAGGCCGGCGCCTTCATCGTCGTGCCGTAGTCGAGCAGCACCGTCTCGTAGGCGGCGCCGCATTCTTCGAGCATCCAGCGTGCCACGCGGCCGCGCGACATGGGGTGGGTGTAGAGGGTGAAGGGATGGGCCATGGTGCTTCCTTGGGAGTTGAACGAAGGCGCCAGCGTAGGCCCCCGCCGTGTCAGAAACTGTCAGCAGTGGTGTGGGGTCGCGGCTTGCCCCGCCATGTCAGTCCAGCGCGAGCGGGTAGCCCATCTGGTCGCGCCAGCGCCGCATGAGCGTGTGGCGGCGCGCGGGGTAGCGCAGGCCGGTTTCTGTCAGCGCGACCACGCGGTCGGCACGAAAGTGGCGGAAGTCCTGGCGCAGCTCGCACCACGCTGCGAGCATGCGTGACTCTTGAAAGAAGGCCATGGCAAAGGGCCACACGGTGCGCTGGCTGACCAGATTGTGGGCGTCGCGGTAGGCGATGTGCACCGACTGCTCGGTTCGAATGGCCCGGCGCAGCGTGGGCAGCCAGGGTTCGGGCGCGACCGGGCGCCCCGGCGGAACCAGCAGCCCGCTGGTGTCCACGGCCAGGCGCAAAGGCCCCGGCAAGGTGGCGCGGATGCGCTCCAGCGCCTGGCGCGCGGCCTGGGCCAGCGTGGGGTCGGCTTGCAGCGCCACCCAGCGCACACCCAGCACCAGGGCCTCGATCTCGTCCTCGCCAAACATCAGCGGCGGCAGCGTGAAGCCGGGCTGCAGCACATAGCCCATTCCGGCCGCGCCGTCGATCTGGGCGCCCTGTTCGCGCAGCGTCGCCACGTCGCGGTACAGGGTGCGTGGGCTCACGTGCAACTTGGCGGCCAGGGTGGTCGCGCTCACCGGGTGCCGGTGCCCGCGCAGGGCTTCGAGCAGTTGCAGCAGGCGGGCGGCGCGGCTCATGGCGATGGCATGGTGGCAGTCTGTGCCGGCTTCAGGCGAAGTGGTCGAAGGATGGGAAGGCCAAGCGCAGCTCGTGGCCCGCTGCATCCACCACGCGCAGGCCCGCTGCCGCCTCGATTTGGCCGATGCGCCGCACGGCGGTGTCGGCCTGCAGCGCCGCAGCGGCCACTGCTGCGCGCGCGGGCGGCGGGGCGGTGAAGGCGAGTTCGTAGTCGTCGCCGCCTGCGAGCACGCATCGCCGCCAGAAATCTTGTTCAAATTGGCCTCCAGCGCTTGATTGATAAGCGCTAGCAGCTAGCAATTCCATAGCTTTCTCCGCCTGGATACTCGCCCCCACGCCTGAGGCTTGCAGCACATGGCCTAGGTCGCCCAGCAAGCCATCGCTGACGTCGATGGCGCTGCTGGCCACGCCGCGCAGCTTGACGCCCAGCGCCACGCGCGGCGTGGGGCGCTCCAGCCGCTGGCGCGCAGTGGCGAGAACGTCTGCGGGCAGCGCGATGCGGCCCTGCAAGGCTTCGAGCGCCAGGCGGGCGTCGCCGAGGGTGCCGCTCACGTACAGGTCGTCGCCCACCTGCGCGCCGCTGCGCAGCAGGGCCTGGCCGGCGGGTACTTCGCCGAACACGGTGATGCAGATGTTGAGCGGGCCGCGCGTGGTGTCGCCACCGACGAGCTCGCAGCCGTGCGCGTCGGCCAAGGCCAAGAGGCCGCGCGCAAATGCGGCCAGCCAGGCGTCGTCGGCCTGCGGCAGGGCGAGGGCCAGCGTGAAGGCGAGCGGCTCGGCGCCGCACGCCGCCAGGTCGGACAGGTTGACGGCCAGCGCCTTGTGGCCCAGCGCTTCGGGGTCCACATCGGCAAAGAAATGCCGCCCCTCGACCAGCATGTCCGACGAGACCGCCAGTTGCATGCCCGGGCGCGGCGCCAGCAGGGCGCAGTCGTCGCCCACGCCCAGGGACGCGCGGCGCACCGGGCGTTTGAAATACCTTGCAATCAGCTCGAATTCACCCATGGGCGTGCATTGTGGGGGCAAGGGCCGCCCCGCCAGGCACATGCCGTGTGCACTCCGGGCGCTGGGGGCGCCCTCCTGGGGGGAAGGCGCCGAAGGCAACTCAGGGGGGTGTCCCCCTGAACCGCTGCGCCGCCTGGCGGCTGACTTCGGCCAGCAGCTGCTCCTCGCGCTGGCGCTCGCGCAGCCAGCGTGCATCGTTCTGGCCGGCATGGGCTTCGCTGCGCAGCAGGTGCAGCGCGCCGGAAGCCCCATGCGCAGCGGCGTGCCCGGCAATCTGGTCGATGGTGCGCATGATGTGCTCGCGCAGCGGCATGTGGTCGCCGGTGGCGGGGTCCACATAGACCGCGTCCATGCCGAAGCGGCAGGCCTGGAAGCGGTTGTAGGTGTAGACGAGGTAGTCGTCCTCCGTCGGCATGAAGGGCTGGTCGGCCAGGAACCAGGCGCCAAGCGACTGCACGAAGCCGGCCAGCGCGGCGGCGCGCTCAATCGTCAGCGGCGTGTCGAAGACGCGGATTTCAATCGTGCCGAATTCGGGCTTGGGACGGATGTCCCAGTAGAAATCCTTCATGCTCTTGACGACGCCGGTGCGCGTCATCTTGTTGAAATAGACCTCGAAGTCGGCCCAGGTGAGCGCCATGGGCGCGCGGCCCGACAGCGGGAAGGCAAACACCGAATTGAGCCGCGCCGAGTCGAACGCCGTGTCCTGCCCTTGCACGTAGGGGCTGGACGCCGAGAGCGCAATGAAGTGCGGGATGAAACGCGACATGCGGTGCAGCATGAGCAGGGCCGAATCGGCGTCCGGGCAGCCGATATGCACGTGCTGGCCGAAGATGGTGAACTGCTTCGACAAATACCCATACAAGGCCGAGAGTTCGCGAAAGCGCTGCTTGTCGTAAATGCGCCGCTCGTGCCACTGCTGGAAGGGGTGCGTGCCGCCGCCAAGCACGGCGATGTTGAGTTTGTCGGCGCATTTCACCAACGCGTCGCGGATCTGCGAGAGTTGCCCCAGCACCTCGCTGCTCGAGTGGCAGATGCCGGTCGAGACCTCGATCATGCTGCTCGTCATCTCTGGCACCACGGTGCCGGGCAGGGGGTGGCGCTGCATCAGGCGCAGCATGTCGTCGGCGTAGGGCGCCAGGTCGTAATCGTGCGTATTGACCAACTGCAGTTCGAGCTCGACACCCAGGGTCAGCGGCTCGGAATGGTTGAAGGCTTCAAGACTCATGGTGGTCTCCCGTGCTCACGCCCATCGTCAACGCCCAGGGTTTGGAGCTCTCACCGGCCTGGTAAATCGCCAGCGTGCAGATCACAGCGCCCACCACTTCCATCAGCAGGATGGCCGGCAGGGCGATCTGGGCAATCATCGGTCCGGTTTCGGGTGACTTGAGCACGAACTGCGAGGCGATGAGCAGGGCGATGGAGGACATCGGCGTCATCGCGCTTGCCACCCACAGCGCTTGCCGCCAGCTCGCGCCACTGCCCACGTTGCCCAGGGCCACGCCCAGCACCTTGGCCACGAGCCGGGCGGCAATCAGCGCCAGCACCAGTCCGGCGACGCGCCCGCTCCAGTCGGCCTGCGCCGCGACGGTGGAGACAAGCACGAACATCAGCATGGTCAGCAGCGCCGAGGCGTTGCCCAGATGGCGCGGCCAGGCCCACGGGCGTGGGTTGAGCTGCTTGAGCAGCATGGCCCCGAGCAGCGCGGCCAGCGGCGCCGAGCCGCCCAGGTGCGCTGCCACGGCGGTGGCCGCCGCCACCAGCGTCAGCAGCAGCAGCGAAGTGTTCTCGCTCGTCGGGCTCATGAAGCGCAAGGCCGTGCGCAAGGCCAGCGCCAGCGCCGCCGCCACCACAATCGAGACGCCCAGCACCACCATCACCGGGTAAATCGTGTCGGCGAGTGTGACAGCAGGCCGATTCATCAGCTCCGCGCCCGCGCTGCCCAGCGTCAGCGCGTACAAGGTGGAGAGGGTGGCCAGCACGATGGCGCGCTCGGTCACCGGGCCGGCGGCGCGGGTGTCGGCCACCACGCGCGTCAGCACCGAGGGCGATGCGGCCAGGGCGACCAGTGCCAGGGGGCTTGCCACGCGCTCGTCCAGCCCCAGCCACACCAGAATCCAGTGCACGGCGAAATAGGTCAGCGCCGACTCGGCAAAGCTTTGCACCAGCACCATGGGGTTGTGGCGGAACCAGCGCAGCGGAATGCGCCCGCCGGCCTCGAACAGCACCACCGCCAGGCCCAGTTCCAGCAGGAACAGGCTGCTGCCCTGCAGCGGCCAGGGGGCGCCACTGAACCCGGCAAGGCCGGCCACGGTGCCCACGACGGTGTAGCCGACCACCTTGGGCAAGCCGATGTGGCGCTGCAGCAAGTGACCGGTGATGGCAGCCACGGCCAGCAGCAGAGACCACTGCACCGTGGGAATTCCCGCCGAGGGGCGCAGCCATTGGGCCCAGAAGCTCAGGATTTCATTCATCAATAGGTTCCTTCAGCCGGCAGGCATGGCCTGCAGACTTGTTTCCCAGGAGCTGGCCTGGGCGCCAATGGAATATACAAGGCGCTTGGCGGGCCGCTGTGTCGGCGCCGCGCTGGTGTGCCCGTCCTGGCTGGGCGAAGCCCCATTCCCAGGGCCACGTTCACCACGGTGCGCGATTGCCCCAGCCCTGCCTCGCTGATCACGCCCCGCACATGTGGGCCGGCGACAAAACCTACCACCATGAAGCCGGTGATGCTGGGCAACCAGCGCCAGCGGTGCGCGACATAGCTGCCCAATGCGCCGAAAAATAGCAGAAAACCAAAGAAAAAAGCGTGTTGGCCGAGAGCGGCCAGTGGGGCAGGAACCCCAAGCGTCAGTGCAGCACGCGCAATGCGCCGCCCTGGGCTGCATCCAGCACGAAGCGCGGGATGGGGATGTCGAATGGGTCGCCTTCCTCGGTCACGAAGCGGTAGCTGCCCTCCATGCTGCCGCTCTCGCTGCGCAAATGGCATCCGCTGGTGTACTGGAAATGCTCCCCCGGCCGCAGCAGCGGCTGCTGGCCAACCACGCCCAGGCCGCGCACGTCGTCCTGCGGACCCTCGGCGTCCTGGATGACCCAGTGGCGCGCGATGAGCTGCGCCGGGGCGGTACCCGTGTTGGTGATGGTGATGGTGTAGCTGAAGGCAAACACATGGCGCTCGGGCGCGGACTGCTCGGCCAGGAAAGCCGTTTGCACGTCGATGTCAAAAGGAAGCTGCTGCATGGGGCGCATGGTAACTGCGACAATCGCTTGCATGAGCCGCACCTTCCGCATTGCCCCTTCGATCCTTTCGGCCGACTTTGCCCGCTTGGGCGAAGAAGTCAAGAGCGTCATCGCTGCCGGCGCCGACTGGATTCATTTCGACGTGATGGACAACCACTACGTCCCCAATCTCACGTTTGGTCCGATGGTCTGCCAGGCCCTCAAACCCCACGCCAAGACCGCCGACGGAACGCCCGTCCCGGTTGATGTGCACCTGATGGTCCAGCCGGTCGATGCGCTGGCCGCCGCCTTTGCCGAGGCGGGAGCCGACAGCATCAGCTTTCATCCCGATGCGGTGCACCACGTGCACCGCAGCATCCAGGCGATTCGCGGCAGCGGGGCCAAGCCGGGCCTGGTCTTCAACCCGGCGGAGCCGCTCGATGTGCTCGACTGGGTGATCGACGACATTGACGTGATTCTCATCATGAGCGTCAACCCCGGCTTTGGCGGCCAGAGCTTCATCGATTCGGCGCTGCGCAAGATCGAAGACGTGCGCCGTCGCATCGATGCCTGCGGCAAGGACATCCGGCTGGAAGTGGACGGCGGCATCAAGGAAAACAACATTCGCCGCGTGGCCGACGCCGGCGCCGATACCTTCGTCGCAGGCAGCGCCATTTTCGGCAAAAGCGACTACAAAGGCGTGATCGACGCGATGCGCGTGCAGCTGGCACAGGGCTGACCAGTCAGCTGTTGGGCGGTCAGCCCTGCGCGGGGGCTGCCAGGGCCTGGCTGGGGCAGGCATTGTCGGCATCTTCTCCGACAGACGCGCTGCCTGGGCAGACCTAGCATGGACTTTGCATCAAAGTGTGTGGCGTGTGGAGTGTGTTCACGCCGAGCCACAAAAGGCGAAGTTCCATGACAAACAGCTCCCATCTTTCCTTTTCTCCGCCCCGTACGCCTGGCGGCTCCGTTGCGGTGGAGCATGACAGCCTTCGGCGCCATGTGCGTGCGTGTGATCGGGCCAATGGTGCCTGGCACAGAGTGCGTTGCACGGCGGAAGCGCTGGATGCTTTTCTAAGCGGCCGCTCCATCAGCATGGTCGTCGTGGCAAGCGGCCTGCTCGCCCTTAGCGTGTACTGGTAAGCGGCAACTTTGACCCTCCCCGTGGCGCTGCGCAACTTCATAGCCAGGCGCGCGAACAGCAGCGGCGGCTTCCAAGGTCTTCTGACTTCGCAAATGGGCGAGTTGGAGCCGCCTATCCGATCGGAAATTTTCGGTGTTGCCCGTCTGGAGCAGCATGGGATAAGTCTGGCGCAAGCGCATTTCGACAGCGGCAGTGCGCTGTCTCCGGCACGCCCCTTTTACCCGCGACTTCAGCAGAACCTGCGGGTATTGCGGCAGTCGCACGCCTACATCGCCGAGCAGGAGCGCACTGGCCACCATGTGAGCCCTGCGGGCGAATGGCTGCTCGACAATTTTCAGATGCTGATGGCGCAGACCGATGAGATCGGTTTGCACTTGCCCAGACGCTACTACGCAAGCCTGCCCGTTCTCAGGGGCGACCACCTCGCCGGCATGCCCCGCATCTATGGCGTAGCGTGGGCGTTCGTGGCGCACACAGACAGCGCCATCGACAGCGATCTGCTGGTCAGCTTTCTGAACGCCTACCAGACGGTGAGCGAACTGACGTTTGGTGAAATCTGGGCGCTTGCGCCTACGCTGCGCGTGCTGCTGGTGGAAAACCTGCGCCGCCTGGCGGAACGGGTAGCGACGGCCATGGCGGCGCGGCAGGCCGCGGATCAGTGGTGCGATGCGCTGCTGGAATCCGGCGCGCCCCGTCCTGAAACGCTGGAGCAGCGGTTCGATGCCATGGCGCGGCGTGGTGTGGGCCGACCCTTCGCACTGCAGGTACATGAAAGGCTGAACACCGACAGCCTTGATTTCGCCACGCCACGGCTGACCCTGCCAGGCACCGTGCTCGATCTGGTGCGCGCAAGCTTGTCCCGGCTGTTGCCCGACCCTTCCTCTGCCCAGGTGGACCAGCATGTGGAAAAGGCGGCCGACAATCTGAGCATGCGCAACGCCATTCTGGCGCTGCATACCCTGGAGGACGCCGACTGGCGAGAAGTGGTGAACCACACCAGCGTGCTGGTGCGCACCCTGCAGGCCTCGCCCACGTTCCTGGCAGAGCGCGAAGACACGCAGGATGCCAGCCTGTTTGCCATCCAGCGCCTCGCCCGGCGCAGCCCGCACAGCGAATCCTTCATTGCCGGCCAGTTGCTGGCGCTGATGCCCTCGCACGGCGCGGCGGCTGCTGGTGCAAAGGAGGCGGCAAGTGCCAGCCAGGCGCCGGGCGAGCGGGATGAAGACCCTGGCGACGCGTTGGCAGCGCCTGGGTACTGGTTGCGCGGACCGGGCCGCAAGGCGCTGTACACGGTCTTGGGCATGCGCACGCAGCGTCTCTGGGCTGCTCGGCAATTGCTGCGACGCAGCATCCTGCCCGCCTATGTGGCTGTGCTCTTGGTTGGAAGTGTGGCTGCGGCGTGGTGGTTGTTGGGGCAGGATTTTTCGTGGCGCTCCGCTTCTGGCGCTGTACTGTGGGGCCTGGGTCTGCTGGCCATTTTCCCTGCGGGGGAGGCCGTCCTTGCCGTGGTGCACCGCCTGCTCAGCGAGTCCCTGCCGCCCAGGCGCCTTGCGCGCTACGCATTGTTGTCGGGCATTCCGCCCGAGCACCGCGTGCTCGTGGTGGTGCCGGCGATGCTGACATCGGTCAAGACCGTGCACGAGCTGGTGCTGCAACTGGAACAGCATTACCTTGCCAACAGCGAGGCCTGCGCCCAGTTCGCCTTATTGAGCGACTACGCCGATGCCGATGCCGCCATGCAGCCAGGGGATGCCGCGCTGCTGGCGCAGGCGCAATCGGAGCTTGAGGCACTTGAGGCGCGGTACCACCAGACGGACCTGAAGGGCGCGCCGCGCCGCTTTCTGTTGCTGCACCGTGAGCGCAGCTGGGCGCCTACCGAACGCCGCTGGATTGGCTGGGAGCGCAAACGCGGCAAGCTTGAAAGCCTGGTTCAGCTGCTTGCAGAAGGTGGCGAATCGCCTTTCGTGGACCTGGGGCCGTTGTCGCAACCAGTGGCTGCCACGCCGTATATCGTGACGCTCGATAGCGACACCGGCCTGCCACCCGGAACCCTGCGGGCCTTGGTGGGGGTGGCTGCGCACCCGCTCAACCACCCCCAGGTGGATGAACACCTGCGACAGGTCGTTTCGGGTTTTGGCATCCTGCAGCCCCGTCTTACTACGCCCTTGCCTGAACCTGCCACGGCGACGCTGTTCCACTGGCTGTTTTCGGGCCGCTGCGGTATTGATCCCTATAGCGCCGCCACGTCCGAGATTTACCAGGACCTGTTTTCCGAAGGAAGTTTTGTTGGCAAAGGCCTGCTGAACGTGCGTGCCATGCATGCGGTGTTGGGCCAGAGGCTGCCAGAGGGCCAGATTCTCAGCCACGATCTGCTCGAAGGCTCGATCGCGCGCTGCGCCACGGTGAGCGACATCACGCTGATGGAAGACGCGCCGCTGCACGCCGACGTGGCGGCTACCCGCATTCACCGCTGGACGCGCGGGGACTGGCAGTTGTTGCCGCTCATGCTCCAGTGGCGCCGCTATGCCCTGCCCGGAATTGCCCGCTGGAAACTCATCGATAACCTGCGCCGCTCGCTGGTGGCGCCCGCGTCGGTGGTCTTGCTGGTGCTGGCGCTGGCAGGTGCGTCCCTCTCGCCCTGGGCCACGCTGGCGTGGGTGCTGCTGGCTTTTGGCGCCGGTCCGCTGATCGGCGCGCTGGCTGGCCTGGCCCCTGCTCGGGACAATGTAGCCATTGAATATTTCTATCGACAAGCCGCAAAGGAGGTGTTGCGCGCTTTGGGCAGCACGCTGTGGAATCTTGTCACGTTGCTCCAGCAGGCCATGCTGTTGCTCCACGCAGCAGCCAGCGCGTTGTGGCGCAGTTTTGTCAGCCACCGAGGCCTGCTGCAATGGACCACGGCGGCCAGTGCGCAGGCGGCGGCCCAAACGCGCTTGGCCGGCCTCGCCGTCGCGCACGCCTCCGTTACCCTGGCGTCGGCGCTGATCTGGCTGCTGCTGTGGCAGCAGAACACCGCGTGGCCGGTGTTCAGTGCGCTGCTCTGTGCCACCTGGGCGGCAACGCCTGTCTGGATCTGGCTGGCCAGCCGCCCCTGGGGCTTTCAGGCAAGGCCCGAAGCCACGGCGCAGGAGCGTGCCTATCTGGCAGGGATCGCCCGCGACACCTGGGGGTTTTTTGAGCGCCATGTGGGCGAGCCAACGCACCACCTGCCGCCCGACAATGTGCAGACCGTGCCCAGCACCATGGTGGCCGAGAGAACCTCGCCCACCAACATTGGTCTGTATCTGGTGGCGGTGGCCTGCGCGCGCTCCTTTGGCTGGATCGATACCGCGCAGATGCTGGCACGCTGTGAGGCCACGCTGGGCACACTCGACGCGCTCCCGCGCTACCAGGGGCATTTCTTCAATTGGTACGACACCCGCACGCTGGAGGTGCTCACACCCAGCTATGTCTCGACAGTCGACAGCGGCAACCTGTGTGGCCATCTTCTGGCGCTTGCCGGTGCTTGCGAGGCACTGTTGGTGCATTCGGATGAAGACGTCGCCGCGCTGCTCGCCGACCGGCTGCAAGCCGTGTCTGCGCGGTGCCGCCAGATGGCGGCGCAGGCGCAATTTGGTTTTCTGTACCACCCGCGCAAGCGCCTGCTCCACATTGGCTACCGGGTGGCGGACGCAGCGCTCGACAACAGCTTTTACGACCTGCTGGCGTCGGAAGCGCGGCTTGCCAGTCTGTGGGCCATCGCCAAGGGCGATGTGCCGGCGGAGCACTGGGGGGCGCTGGGGCGGCCGTACTATGGCGTGGGCAAGCATGCGGCCTTGCGCTCGTGGTCGGGCTCCATGTTCGAGTACCTGATGCCGGCCCTGTTGCTCGACGAGCCGGTGGGCAGCGCGCTCAACACCGCCGCATGGTCGGCGATTTACGAACAACAGCGTTATGCGCAGCGATGCGATGTGCCGTGGGGCATTTCGGAATGCGCGTATGCAGCAGGCGACCACACGCTGGCCTACCAGTACGCCCCCCAGGGGGTGCCGCGCCTGGCGCTGCGTCGCACGCCTGCCGACGATCTCGTGGTGGCCCCGTATGCAACCGGTTTGGCGGTGATGTTTGATGCGCCCGCCGCCGCCGCCAACTTTCACCGTTTCGAAGCCTTGCACGCCCGCGCTGACGTGGGCTTTATTGAGGCGCTCGACTACAGCCCGGAGCGCCAGAGCGCCACCAGCCGTTTCCAGCCCGTGTCCACTTTCATGGCGCACCACCAGGGCATGACGCTGGTGGGTTTGGCCAATGTGTTGCTCGATTCGGCCCCGCGCCGCTGGACCATGGCGGACCCGCGCCTGCGCGCGGTCTCGGGCCTGTTGCAGGAAGCCGTTCCACGCGAGATTCCGCGCCTCGTCGAGCCGCTGATGCAGCCGCGCCGTGCGCTGCGTGCCACGGCTCGGGTCTCGCCATCGCGGGCCGTGGTGCCTGGAGCCACGGCCATCGAACCCACCTTGTTGCTGTCCAACGGCAAGTACAGCGTGTCGCTGCGCGCCAATGGCGCCGGGTGGAGCCGCTTTGGCAGTGCCGACATCTCACGTTGGCGCGAAGATGCCCTGCGCGATGCCTACGGCCACTTTGTCTACCTGCGCCGCGTGGGGGATGCTCGGCAGGGAGTATCGCCCCTGGTGTCGATCACGCAGCATCCGGCGGCGGATCCGCAAGCCGCCTACCGTGCCACCCTGCATGGCGACCATGCCAGTCTGCATGCCGAATGGGCGGATCTGCGCAGCTGCTGCACCGTCCGGGTCAGCCCGGAAGACGATGTGGAGCTGCGACGCATCGAGCTGTGGAATTTGACCTCGGCGCCCATTGAGCTGGAGCTGTTCTCGGCGTTCGAGGTGTCGTTGATGGCAGCCCGCGCCGACGAGGCGCATCCGGCGTTCGCCAACCTGTTCGTGAACGCCGAGTGGGTGAGCGCCGATCAGGCGCTGTACTTTGACCGGCACCCGCATACCAGCGACGAGCAGCCCTTGTATGCGGTGCATTTTCTCGCGCACAGCGAGGGCGAGCCGCTGGCGCTTCGGGTGCAGACCGACCGCGCAGCGTGGCTCGGCCGCAACCGCGACGCCGCCGCTCCCTTGGCCCAGTGCGATGCGCCTCCCGCCGGGAAGTCCACCTTGTCGACGGGCCTGGATCCCGTGGCGGTCCTGTCGCTGCGCCTCGTGGTGCCAGCGCAGTCGCACAGACAGTTCACGCTGGGTACGGCCGCAGCCAACCACCGAGATGCGCTTGAGACGCTGGTCGACCGGTACCGCCAGCCGGCCGTGGTGGAGCGCGCTGTGCTGATGTCCGCCACCTTGGCTGCGGTGCGCATGCGCGATATGGGCATCGTGCGCGAAGACCGCGCGGCCATTCAGACGCTTTCCACCCTGATCGCCATGCTGCACGCCCGGCCCGGCCCGCGGGCCCTGCCCACCGGCGGAAAAAATCTGGGCGACCGGCGCACGCTGTGGCGCTTCGGCATCTCGGGCGATCGCCCCATGCTGCTGGTGGAAATCAGCGCGGGGCACGGGGTGCGGCTGGTGCGCTCGATGGTGCAGGCGCTGCGTCTGTGGTCCTGGGGTGGCCTGCCGTGTGACCTGGTGGTGGTCAACGCCGAACCACCGTCCTACCAGATGCCGCTGCAGCTCGCCCTGCAGGAACTGCAGGAAGTCCACAAGGCGCAAAGTACGGACGCGGATCCGGCGCGGGCCTGCGGTATGCACCTTTTGCGCCTGCCCGAACTCTCCGACCAAGAACTCACGACGCTGCGCATGCTGGCGCGGGTGCGCTTGTCGGCCGACGGGCGGCCGCTGCCGCAGCAAGTGCGCGACCTGGCGCAATGGCACGACGCTGCGCTGGATGCACGCATCGACCAGAACCATGCGTCGCCGAATCCGCCACTTGCCGGCAACCCAGGCGATGCGCCGACAGGCGCATTCGACGCGCAGAGCGGAGCGTTCCGCTTTGACATCACCGCGCAAAGGCATCTCTCGCGCCCGTGGATCAATGTGCTGGCCAACCCGGATTTCGGCACGCAGGTGTCGGAAGCCGGTGCCGGCTACAGCTGGGCCGGCAACAGCCAGCAGCACAAGCTCACGGTCTGGTCCAACGATCCCGTCTCCGACCCGGGCGGCGAGACCTTCTGGCTGCAGAACATGCGCACCAAGGCGCTGTTTGGCGTGGGCAAAGGGTTTGAAGGCGTGCGCAAGATCGAGCACGGCCAGGGGCTCACCGTGATCGAGCAGCGCCATGGCGATCTGGCGGTGCGCACGAGCTGGTGCGTGGACCCGCGGCGCCCGTTCAAACAAGTGCGCCTGGCCATCACCAACCTCGGGAGTGAGACGCTGCGCCTGCGCGCCATCGGCCTGATCGAGTGGGTGATGGGCAGCCAGCGCCTGGACCGCCAGAGCGTGGCCACCGCGTGCGATGGAGGCGAGGTGGCCGCTGCGCCCAGTGCATCGGTGCCGGTACTGCTTGCCATCCAGCGCGACGCCCAATCGGGCTACGGTGGTAGCACCGCATTCTTTGCCGTTTGCACACCGCAGGCGCAGCCTGCGCCTATCGACTGGACCTGCGACCGGCGCGAGTTTTTTGACGCACGCGGCCACCGTGTCGTGCCCGATCACCTGGCCGAGCAGGCAGGTCTGGGGCTGGACCCTTGCGCCGCGCTGTCGTGCCCGCTGGAGGTGCCGGCCGGATCTAGCCGGGATTGCGTCTTTCTGTTGGGCCATGGCGCAAGCCACGAAGAGGCGCTTGCGCTCGCTCGGGTGTGTCTGGATGAAAGCGCGGCGCAAGACGCTTCACGCCGGGAAACGGCGGCGCATGCGCAGTGGTCGCGACTGCTGGCGCCCGTGCAGGTGCAAACGCCCGACCCCTTGTTCGATGCGCTGGTCAACCACTGGTTGCTGTACCAGGCAGTGGGTTGCCGCATGTGGGGGCGTGCGGGGTTTTACCAGGCGGGCGGCGCCTTCGGCTTTCGCGACCAACTTCAGGACGCCATGGCCCTGGCCATCGTCGCGCCGGACTTGCTGCGCCAGCAGCTCCTGTTGTCGGCCTCGCGCCAGTTCGAGGAAGGCGACGTGCAGCACTGGTGGCACCCGCCCACGGGCGCCGGGGTGCGCACCCACGTCTCCGATGATCTGCTGTGGCTGCCCGAAGCCGTGGCGCGCTATGTGCAAGTGTCGGGCGATGTGGCCGTGCTTGACGAAGCGGTGGCATTTCTGGACGGGCCGGCCATACCCGAAGGCGCGCACGATGCCTACTTCGTGCCGACCGTGAGCAGCGCGTCGGCCAGCCTCTACGAGCACTGCGCCCGGGCCTTGGACCGCAGCCTCAAGGTCGGCGTGCATGGCCTTCCCCTGATCGGCACCGGCGACTGGAATGACGGCATGAACCTCGTCGGCGACAAGGGGCGCGGCGAATCGGTCTGGCTGGCCTGGTTCCTGTGCGCCGTGACCGATGCGTTCCTGCCCCTGGCCGAGGCACGCGCCGACCATGAACGCGTTGACCGCTGGCGCCAGGCCGCGCAAGGCTGGCGCGTGGCGCTGGCTGGGCCGGCCTGGGACGGCGCGTGGTTCAAGCGCGCCTTCTTCGACGACGGCACGCCGCTGGGCACGCGTGACGCGGCCGAGTGCCGCATCGACCTGATCGCCCAGGCCTGGAGCGTGCTGTCCGGGGTGGCAACGCCCGAGCGCCAACACCTGGCCATGGCTGCGGTCGCTGAGCTGTTGGTGGACGAGAACGCTGGCCTCAACCGCCTGCTCACGCCGCCGCTGCAGCACATGGAGCCAAGCGCCGGCTATATCCAGGCCTATCCGCCCGGTGTGCGGGAGAACGGCGGCCAGTATTCGCACGCCGGCGTCTGGAAGCTGATGGCCCAGGCGCGGCTGGGCGACGGCGATGGCGCCTACCGCACCTTCACCCAGTTGAGCCCGGCGCACCGCAACGCCGATCCAGAGCAAAAGGCGGCGTATGCCCTGGAACCCTATGTCATGGCGGGCGACATCTACACCGAGGCGCCGTATGTGGGGCGCGGCGGGTGGAGCTGGTACACCGGGTCGGCGGCCTGGATGCACCGCGCGGCGGTCGAATCCATTCTGGGCCTTGAAGTACAGGCGGAGCGCGTGCGCCTGCGGCCCTGTCTTCCCGGCCACTGGCCGCAGGCGCGCCTCCAACTGGTCCGCGGCGGCGCCACGCACCACTTCACGGTGTGCTTCGAAGATGCGCACGGTGCGCTCTCTGAAGCCCGACAGAAGGGCGTGCGGATGCTGGGGGTAGGGGAGTGGGCTGTGCTGCCGACTGGTGGCGAAGGTGGCCGCTACTTGGTGGTCGTCTCGCGCAATGCGCCACTGACACAGGTTGCCTCGGCGCCTACGGTGTAGGGCATGTACGGGGGCCGGTGGCATCGGCATCTGCCTGTGGTCTTGTGCGCAGTGCCATGCCGGCGTTAGGGCCATGCTGAACAAGTCCCCCACGCGCCGCGCGTCCGCACCTCGGGCGGTCTGCGGCGTTGCAAATCCTCGCCATGGCTGCGGCTATGGCTGCGGTTTGCGCCTTGCATCCCATCCCGATGCACGGCGCGCGCCATCGCGGTGACTTGTTCAGCATCGCCTGAGAGCCTGTTCAAAGTCTTTTTGGAGTCGCACAAGTACCTTGCCGGGATGGGGTGCAAGGCGCGGTGCGCAGCCAATAGCTCGGCTATTGGCAAGCGCCGCAACGCCGCAGACCGCCCGGCAAGGCACTTGCCCGAAGGGTTGGAGTGAAATCGGGCCGATGAACTCGGAGGTTTGGCGCCCCGGCTGCTTGCATGGGCATGAGCCCATGCGTCGCACCCAAAGCATCCACTTATCCCGATTGCACTCCAATGCGATCTCCAAAAAGACTTTGAACAGGCTCTTAGGTCGGATGGAGACATACAAAAAGGTAGGTCGCTGTGCACGCCTACCTTGCGGTTTGAAAGCGGAGCCCGTTTTCGCAGGGCCCGATCTGCTTGCGCTTGTTGCCCTAGGGCTACTTGGGTTCGACAACCGTCGTGGTGGTGGTCACGCTCTCGCGCAGCAAACCACCCTCCTTCACCGAGCCGCTGGCCTTGCTTTCGTCCTGCACACGGGCTACGCAAGCGGCTTGGTCCTCGTGGCTCTTGAACACGTCGCAGCGTTGCAAGGCGTTGTCGGCCAGGCGTGTGGCATCGTCGCTGGTCAGATTGCCGCGACGCGAAGCCTGCAAGGCGGCGCCGGCTTCCCGGAGGCAGGTATCGCGTGCCTCCCAGGTGTTGCCGCTCAGGCAGGCCTGGCGGTCTTGCTCGTAGCGTTGGTGTGCCGCGTCGCTGGGAGCGGCGGCCTGCGCTGTGCCTACCAGCAACAGCAGTGTCAGGGGCGCAAGCGACAAGGTGTATCGAATGGGGTGCATGGCAATTCCTTTGTGGTGCAGTGCTCTGCCGGAAGGCAGGGCATGGCCTGCAGCATGGCCTACCCATGGGGCACTGTCTGTCAGACAGCGATGACAACGCATGTCCCCTAAACTCGCACACTTTCTCGCTTGGAGGGGCAGCATGGCCATATTGGAGGTGTCGGGGTACAGGTTCGATGTGGACGCCGCAATGGTCGATCTGGATGGCACGATGGTGGACACGCTGGGCGATTTCACCGAGGCGCTGGGCCGCATGCTCGCTGAGCTCGGTTTGCCAGCGATCGGCGCCGGGTCGATCGAGCAAATGGTTGGCAAAGGCTCCGAGCATTTGCTCAAATCTGTACTAAATCACGTGCTCGGGCAGAATGGTCAAGCGCTTGATGCTACTGAAATGGAAGCGCTCTACACCCGCGCCTGGCCCGCTTACCAGCGGCACTACCACGCCATCAACGGCCAGTACGCACAGGTCTATCCAGGGGTGCGCGAGGGTCTGGAATCGCTCGCCGGTGCCGGCCTGCGCCTAGCCTGCGTCACCAACAAGCCCACGGCATTCGCCGAGGCGCTGCTCGTTGGCACGGGCCTGCGGGCGTTGTTTGTTCAGGTATCGGGCGGCGATGCCTTCGAGGCGACGAAGCCCGATCCCCTGCCGCTGCTGCGCACCTGCGACGCCCTGGGCGTGCGGCCGGCGCGCACCTTGATGATTGGCGACTCGGCCAACGACGCCCAGGCGGCACGCGCGGCAGGCTGTCCGGTACTGCTGGTGACTTACGGCTACAACCATGGCCGTCCGGCGCGCGAGGTGGACGCCGACGCCTGGGTGGATTCGCTCGCAGCGCTAGTGTCGTGAGTTGGCAATTCGTCTCAGAGAAGTGCCGAGAATCGCCGCCATGCGGCGTTGCAAATCCTCGCGATAGCTCCGGCTATCGCTGTGGTTTGCGCCTTGCCTGACGACGATTTCGCCCCTTTTCATTTTTCAACGTACGTCCAACTCACGACACCAGCCCATGGCGCTTGAAGCGACAGGCCTCAAGTTTGCTGGCTTGGTGCGGCGAAACAGAAGGCTCAGTCCTTGCCGAGCAGGGCGTCCTTGAGCTTCCAGTCGGCCGGCTTGTTGCCCAGCCAGATGCCGAGCAAGGCGTTGAAGAAGGCGGGCTCCTTGAACGGTTCGCCCTGGACCACGCCCTTGACCGTGATGATGGTGCCCTTGCCTGGCACCCAATCGATCATGAAGCTGTCGCCGGCCTCAAGCTTTTTGTGGTCAGAGAAAATCTGGCTCATGCGCAGCACGCCAGGGATGAGCTTGGAGAAGGAAGCGCGGTCCATGTTGTCTTCCATGCCGCGGGAGAACAGCTTGCCAAGTTCCGTCGAATCGATTTCGCGCAGCATGGTGATGGACAGGCGCTTGGGCCCTGCCAAGGCAAACACTTCCGCCGGTGTCGACGCCTTCTTTTCCAGGTACAAGCCTGCGGTATAGACCTTGAAAATGGCTTTGTAGCGGATACCTGCACCGTTGAGCTGCAGCGTGGAATCCTGCAGCTTCGTGCTGTCGGCGTATTTCACATCCGCCAGAGTGACGGGAGCCGCATAAGTGCCTGCAGCCAGCAGGGCGCTGAGAAGACAGGTGACGGCGGTACGGGAAAACCGTGGCATAGCGACTCCTAAAAAAGAACGTTCGTACTATTTTATTGAGTGTTGCAAATTGTTCTGGCTTGCGCAACAGGGTTTTCGCTTAAGCGTCGGGTTTCGTTTTGAGGCGCATCAAACGCACGGCGCACGCGCGGTTTGCTACACTTTGCCGAATGTTCATTCACCGCGCATTCATCGCAGGTCGCAGCGACCGGGGAGCCTGGCCCTGGCGGGCTCGCACTGCACCGCGTTGTTAGAGCGTCCGGCCTGCCGCCTGGCGCCAGCCCCGGGGGCCTTCAGGCCCCTACGATGAACCCCGGCGCGCCAGCCTGCTGGCCCGCCTGCCGCCTTGGCAGGACACCTCCGTGATCACTGAACTTGAATTCCACAGCCTCGCTCGCGAAGGCTACAACCGCATTCCCCTCATGATCGAGGCGTTTGCGGACCTCGAAACCCCGCTCTCGCTCTACCTCAAGCTGGCGCACGCCCAAGGCAATGGCGCGTACAGCTTCCTGCTCGAATCGGTGGTCGGCGGCGAGCGCTTTGGCCGCTACAGCTTCATTGGCCTGCCGGCGCGCACGCTCTTGCGCTCGCGCGGCTTTGGCGCCGACGCGGTGACCGAAGTGGTGACCGACGGCCAGGTGGTCGAAAGCGCGCCCGGCAACCCGCTCGATTTCGTCGAGGCCTACCAGAAGCGCTTCAAGGTGGCGCTGCGGCCGGGCCTGCCCCGGTTCTGCGGGGGCCTCGCGGGCTACTTTGGTTACGACGTGGTGCGCCACATCGAGAAAAAGCTGGAGCACAGCTGCCCGCCCGACACCCTGGGCATGCCCGACATCCTGCTGCTGCAGTGTGAAGAGCTGGCGGTCATCGACAACCTGTCGGGCAAGCTCTACCTCATCGTTTACGCCGACCCGGCGCGCCCCGAGGCCTACAGCGGCGCCAAGAAGCGTTTGCGCAGCCTGCGCGAGCAATTGCGCTACTCGGTCAGCGCGCCGCAGGTGCAGGCCAGCCAGGGCCACCCGGCGCAGCGCGACTTTGCCAAGGCGGACTACATCGCCGCGGTGGAGCGCGCCAAGGAGCTGATTGCCGGGGGCGACTTCATGCAGGTGCAGGTGGGCCAGCGCATCCACAAGCGCTTCGATGCCAGTCCGCTGTCGCTCTACCGGGCGCTGCGCTCGCTCAACCCCAGCCCCTACATGTACTACTACCACTTTGGCGACAGCCACGTGGTGGGGGCCAGCCCGGAGATTCTGGTGCGCCAGGAGAAAACCGATGCCGGCGAGAAGGTCACGATCCGCCCGCTGGCCGGCACACGCCCGCGTGGCGCCACGCCCGAGCTGGACAAGCGCACCGAGCAGGAGCTGATCAACGACCCCAAGGAGCGCGCCGAGCACGTCATGCTCATCGACCTGGCGCGCAACGACATTGGCCGCATCGCACAGACCGGCACGGTCAAGGTCACCGAAGCCTTTGCGGTGGAGCGCTACAGCCATGTGATGCACATCGTGAGCAACGTCGAAGGCATTCTGAAGCCCGGCATGAGCAACATGGACGTGCTGCGCGCCACCTTCCCCGCCGGCACGCTGACCGGTGCGCCCAAGGTGCACGCCATGGAGCTCATCGACCAGCTGGAGCCCACCAAACGCGGCCTGTATGGCGGCGCCTGCGGGTATCTGAGTTACGCGGGCGATATGGACGTGGCGATTGCGATTCGCACCGCCATCGTCAAGGACGGCGAGCTGTACGTGCAGGCCGCGGCCGGCGTGGTGGCCGATTCGGTGCCCGAGCTTGAATGGCGCGAGACGGAACACAAGGCGCGCGCCATCCTGCGCGCCGCAGAACTGGTCGAGGAGGGCCTGGAATGACACGCGCTATCGAAAAAGTGAAGCCCTGCCAGGACATGCAGGACGTGCGCCGTGCCATCAACGCGCTCGATGACGTGCTGGTGCCGCTGCTGGTCGAGCGCGTCGGCTACATGACGCAGGCCGCGCGCATCAAGCAGCGCGCCAGCCAGGTGCGGGACGAGGCGCGCATCGAAGACATCGTGCAGCGCGTGCGCCACGCGGCCTCGAAGGATGGCGGTGACAGCGACGTCATCGAGCAGATCTACCGCAGCATGATGGAGGCCTGCATCGCCTTCGAGGAACGCGAATTCGCGCGGCTGCGCAGCCACGCCGCCCAGGGAGAAAGCGCATGAAGCTCTTGATGATCGACAACTACGACAGCTTCACCTGGAACATCGTTCAGTACTTTGGCGAACTGGGCGCCGACGTGGAAGTGGTGCGCAACGACGAAGTCACGCTGGCCGATCTGGACGCGCGCCTGGCCGCAGGCAACATGGACCGGCTGGTGGTCTCGCCCGGCCCCTGCTCGCCGCAGGAGGCCGGTATCTCGGTGCCGGCCATTGCGCACTTTGCCGGCAAACTTCCCATCCTCGGCGTGTGCCTGGGTCACCAGGCCATCGGCGCGGCGTTCGGGGGGCGCATCGTGCGCGCGCAGCAGCTCATGCACGGCAAGACCAGCGTCATCACCACCACGCAGACGGGGGTGTTCGCCGGGCTGCCGCGCCAGTTCACGGTCAACCGCTACCACTCGCTGTCCATCGAGCGCGCGAGCTGCCCCGAGGTGCTGGAGATCACCGCCTGGGCGGAGGATGGCGAAATCATGGGCGTGCGCCACAAGCAGCTCCCCATCGAGGGCGTGCAGTTCCACCCCGAGAGCATCCTCTCCGAGCACGGGCATGCGCTGCTGCGCAACTTCCTGCTCCAAGGGGCCGATGAACTCCCGAAATAATAGCTGAAAGCGCTTGCTGCATAAGCACTAGAGGCCAAAAACACCAAAACTTTTGGATCGACCCTTATGGCTGCTCACCAATGGTTGCTGTTTGTCGCCGCAGGCCTGCTGCTCAACCTCACGCCGGGGCCTGACGTGTTCTTCATCATCGCCCACGCCGCGCGCCGTGGCGCCCGCGCCGGCGTGGTGGCGGCGCTCGGTATTTCGGCAGGCTGCTGCGTGCACGTGGTGGCGGCGGCCGTCGGGGTCAGCGCGCTGGTCGCCGCGTCGGCGACGGCGTTTGGCGTGCTCAAGCTGGTTGGGGCGCTGTACCTGGTGGTGATCGGTGTGCGCATGCTGCGCGCTGCCGTGCGTGGTGAGCGCACGGCTCCCGGGGCGGGCGCAGTGGCGGCAGAGGTGGACCTGGCCACGGTGTTTCGCCGCGGCTTTCTCACCAATGTGCTCAACCCCAAGGTGGCGCTCTTCTTCCTGGCCTTCGTGCCGCAGTTCATTGCCCCGGGCAGCGCACACGCCAGCGCCATGTTTCTGGCGCTGGGCCTTTTGTTTACCTTTAACAGCACGCTCGTCAACAGCGGTTGGGCCCTGGCCACCGCCTGGGCTGCGCGGCGCGCGGGGGCCTTGCAGCGCGGGATGCGCTGGCTGGACGGCGTGGCCGGCACGCTGTTCATCGGTTTCGGGGTGCGGTTGGCGCTGAGCGACATGCCGGCCGCCGCATGATGCGCGGGCACTGCCACGCGTTGTGGAAGCATTTTCTGGAGCCGACATGAGCCGCACGACCAGCACCCCTCGCACGCAACAGGTTGACCTGCGCAGCGACACCGTCACGCAGCCCACGGCCGCCATGCGCGCCGCCATGGTGGCTGCGTCGGTTGGGGACGACGTGTTTGGCGACGATCCTTCCCTCAATGCCTTGCAAGAGCGCATCGCCGCCATTACCGGCAAAGAGGCCGCGCTGTTCATGCCCAGCGGCACGCAGAGCAACCTTTGCGGCATCCTGGCGCATTGCCAGCGCGGCGACGAGTACATCGTGGGCCAGAACGCGCACACCTACCGCTACGAAGGCGGGGGTGCGGCCGTGTTGGGCAGTGTGCAGCCGCAGCCCCTGGTGCAGGACGCGCAGGGCCGCATGCTGCTGGCCGACATTGCCGCCGCCATCAAGCCCGACGACCCGCATTTCGCACGTACCCGCTTGCTGTGCCTGGAGAACACCTGGAACGGCCACGTCCTGCCCGATGACTACCTGCGCGGCGCCACCGAGCTTGCCCGCGTGCACGGCCTTGCCACCCATCTGGATGGCGCGCGCGTATTCAACGCCGCCGTGGCAACCGCCGTGCCCGGCCAGAGCGCCCTTGCGCGGGTCGGCGAGATCGCTGGCCACTTCGACAGCCTCTCGGTGTGCTTCAGCAAGGGCCTGGGCGCCCCCGTCGGGTCGGCCCTGTGCGGCTCGCGCGAGCTCATCGCGCGGGCGCGGCGGATTCGGAAAATGGCCGGTGGCGGCATGCGCCAGGCCGGCTTCTTGGCCGCTGCGGCGCAGCATGCGCTGGAGCACCATGTAGATCGGCTGGCGCAAGACCACGCCCTGGCGCGGCAACTGGCGGACGGCCTGCAAACCATCAGCGGCCTCAACGTGCGCTCGGCGGGCACCAATATCGTGTTTGTCGATGTCGCGGACGGCCGTGGCCCGGCCTTGCTCGACTGGCTGCAGCAGCGCGGCGTGCTCGCCACAGGGCTGATTGGCCTGCGTTTTGTCACGCACCTCGATGTCGATGCCGCGGGCGTGGAATACGCACTCGATTGCATTCGGCAGTTTTTCGCCTGCGCACCCGACCGTGCTGCCGCGCCTGCCGCCAGTGGCGCAGCGGTGTATTAAGGCAATGCTGAACAAGTCCCTCACGCGCCGCGCATCCGTCCCTCGGGCGGTCTGCGGCGTTGCAATTCCTCGCCATAGCTGCGGCTATGGCTGCGGTTTGCGCCTTGCATCCCATCCCGATGCACGGCGCGCGTCATCGCGGTGACTTATTCAGCATCGCCGTAACCCCTTCCTACAGAAAACTCCCATGTCCATCACCCCGCAAGAAGCGCTGCAGCGCACCGTTGAACACCGCGAAATCTTCCACGACGAAATGCTGCACCTGATGCGCATGATCATGCGGGGCGAGCTCTCGCCTGTCATGACGGCCGCCATCATCACCGGCCTGCGCGTGAAGAAGGAAACCATCGGCGAAATCACTGCCGCCGCGCAGGTGATGCGCGAGTTCTCGACCAAGGTGCCGGTGGCAGATGCCACGCACCTGGTGGACATCGTGGGCACGGGCGGCGACGGCGCGGCGAGCTTCAATATTTCCACCTGCGCCATGTTTGTCGCCGCCGCCGCGGGTGCGCGCACCGCCAAGCACGGCGGGCGCAGCGTGTCGAGCAAGTCCGGCAGCGCCGACGTGATGGAGCAGCTGGGGGTGCGCCTCGACCTGCCTCCCGCGGCCATCGCCGAGAGCATTGCCCAGGTCGGCATCGGCTTCATGTTCGCGCCCAACCACCACCCGGCCATGAAGAACGTGGCACCGGTGCGGCGCGAGCTGGGGGTGCGCACCATCTTCAACATCCTCGGGCCGCTGACCAACCCGGCGGGCGCGCCCAACATCCTGATGGGCGTGTTCCACCCCGACCTCGTCGGCATCCAGGTGCGCGCGCTGCAGCGCCTGGGCGCCGAGCATGCGCTGGTGGTCTATGGCCGCGACGGCATGGACGAAATCAGCCTGGGCGCCGCCACGCTGGTGGGCGAGCTCAAGGACGGGCAGGTGCGCGAATACGAAATCCACCCCGAGGACTTCGGCCTGGCGATGGCCAGCAACCGTGCCTTCAAGGTCGAGACGCCAGAGCAATCGCGCGACATGCTGCTCGCCGTGCTGAACGGCGCAGAAGGCCCGGCGGCCGACATCGTCTGCCTGAACGCCGGCGCTGCGCTGTATGCGGCCGGTGTGGCCGAATCCATTGCCGACGGACTGGCGCGCGCACGCGAGGCGTTGGCCAGCGGTGCGGCGAAGCAGCGTCTGGACCAGCTCGTCACCTTCACCCAAGCCCAAGCCCCCACACTTTGAACATGTCCGATATCCTGCAAAAAATCGTTGCCACCAAGCGCGAGGAAGTCGCTGAGGCGAAGCAGCGCACGCCGCTCGCCAGCATCCGCCAGGACGCCGAGAGCCGCGTGCTGACGCGCGATTTCGAGGCCGCGCTGCGCGCCAAAATGGCCCGTGGCCAGGCGGCGGTGATTGCCGAAGTCAAAAAGGCCAGCCCCAGCAAGGGCGTGCTGCGCGCCGATTTCGAGCCCGCCGATATTGCCCAGAGCTATTCGGAGGGCGACGGCCAGGTCAGCGCCGCCTGCCTCTCGGTGCTGACCGACCGGCAGTACTTCCAGGGCCGCATCGACTACCTGAAGCAGGCGCGCGCCAGCTGCATGCTGCCGGTGCTGCGCAAGGATTTCATGGTCGATGAATGGCAAATCTACGAGTCGCGCGCCATCGGCGCCGATGCGGTTCTGCTGATCGCCGCCTGCCTTGACGATGCGCAGATGCGCGACTTTGAAGCCATTGCCCGGGCGCTCGACATGGCGGTGCTGGTCGAGGTGCACGACGCTGCCGAGATGGAGCGAGCGCTGCGCCTGCAAACCCCGCTCATCGGCGTGAACAACCGCAACTTGAAGACCTTCGAAGTCAATCTGCAGACCACGCTGGATCTGCAAAAGCAGGTGCCGGCGGGGCGCCTGCTGGTGACCGAATCGGGCGTGGCCACGCGTGCCGATGTGACGCTGCTGCGCGCCGCTGGCGTGCAGGCGTTTTTGGTGGGCGAAGCCTTCATGCGTGCCGAAGAACCAGGGCTGGCGCTGGCAGAGCTGTTTGCGTGATGCCCCCTTCAACGGGTACGAGCCGTCTTTACTACTGAATCAATAGCTGCTTGCGCAGATGGGATAAGCGCTGGAGGCCTTTTTGATATGAAACCCAACGCCCCCCCGCCCGATCAGCTCCAGAGCGCCGACCCGCGCGACTGGCCGGTGGCGCCAGGCTGGCAACCGCTGGTCAATGGCTTCTTTGCCTCGCCCGCTGGTGTGCAGTTGCTGGCCTTCCTGCGCGAGCGCCTGGCGGCCGGCGCCAGCATCTTTCCACCCCAGCCGCTGCGCGCGTTGGAACTCACGCCGCCCGAGGCGGTGCGTGTCGTCATCCTGGGCCAGGACCCCTACCATGGCCGGGGGCAGGCGCATGGCCTGGCGTTTTCCGTCGCGCCGGGTGTGGCGCTGCCGCCCTCGCTGCGCAATATCTTCAAGGAAATCGAGCGCGACCTGGGCCAGCCGCCGCCGGCGTTTCCGCTGCCCGGCGGCAGCCTGGTGGCCTGGGCCGAGCGCGGCGCCCTGCTGCTCAACACCACCCTCACCGTCGAAGAAGGCCGGCCCGGCAGCCACGCCCGGCGCGGCTGGGAGCTGCTGACCGACGCGCTCATTGCCCACGTCGCCGCGCAGGCGCAGCCGGTGGTCTTCATGCTCTGGGGCGCGCACGCGCAGTCCAAGCGCGCGCTCATCACCGCTCCGCAGCACCTGGTGCTGTGCGCCAACCACCCGTCGCCCCTGTCGGCCCTGCGCCCGCCCGTGCCCTTCATCGGCTGCGGGCATTTCGGCAAGGCGCGGGCGTTTCGCCTGGCGCATGGGGGATAAGATTTCACGGTTTTTTCACCACACAGAGGGACACCGCATGGCACAGCAGTTTCTGGAAATGCCCGATAGCCAGGGCTACTTTGGCGAATATGGGGGGCAGATCCTCCCGCCCGAGCTCAAGGCCGTCATGGACGGCATCAATGTCGCTTATGAGGAGGTCCGCAAGACGGCGGCGTTCCAGGACGAGTTGACCGACCTGTACGCGCATTACGTCGGCCGGCCGAGCCCGATTTTTTATGCCAGGCGCCTGTCCGATCGCCAGGGCGGCGCGCACATCCACTTGAAGCGGGAAGACCTCAACCACACCGGGGCGCACAAGATCAACCACTGCCTGGGCGAGGCGCTGCTGGCCAAGTACATGGGCAAGACCAAGGTGCTGGCCGAAACGGGCGCGGGCCAGCACGGCGTGGCGCTGGCATCGGCCTGCGCGCTGGTGGGCATCGAGTGCGAAATCCACATGGGCGAGATCGACATCGCCAAGGAGCACCCCAACGTCACCAAGATGAAGATTCTGGGCGCCAAGCTGGTGCCCGTCACGCGCGGCACGCGCACGCTCAAGGACGCGGTGGACAGCGCGTTTGAGGAGTACCTGAAAGACCCGGTGCATTTCTTCTACGCCATCGGCTCGGTGGTGGGGCCGCACCCGTTCCCGAAGATGGTGCGCGACTTCCAGAGCATCGTCGGGCGCGAGGCGCGCGCGCAGTTCCTGGCAGAGCACCAGCGCCTGCCCGACGTGGTGACGGCCTGCGTGGGCGGCGGCTCGAACGCGATGGGCATCTTCACGGAATTCCTGCCCGATGCCGATGTGCAGCTCGTCGGCGTGGAACCCGCCGGACGTGGCCTGGATACCCCCGACCACGCCGCCACCATGACGCTGGGCACCAAGGGCGCCATCCACGGTTTTATTTGCTACAACCTGCAGGATGAAAAGGGCGAGCCGCTGCCGGTGTACTCGATTGCCTCGGGCCTGGACTACCCCGGCGTCGGCCCGCAGCACTGCTACTTGAAAGACGTGGGCCGCGTGCAGTATGAGACGGTGACGGACGATGAGTGCCTGGACGCCTTCATGGCGCTCTCGCGCACCGAGGGCATCATCCCGGCGCTGGAGAGCGCCCATGCCGTGGCCTACGCCATGAAGCTGGCCAAAACGATGTCGCCCGAGCAGAACATCCTGGTCAACCTCTCGGGCCGGGGCGACAAGGACGCCGATTTCGTGGCGCAGCACCTGGGGCTGTAAGATTTGAATGAAATATGGTGCTAGCGCATATCCCATAAGCGCTAGCAGCTATCTTTTCAATAGCGTAATCACCGCCCTGCAGAGGCCGGGCCGCTACCGGCCTGGCGCGCTCGCGCTGCGCGCCAGCAGCATCGCATCCCCATAGCTGAAGAACCGGTAGCCCTGTGCAATCGCATGCCGGTACAGCGCCATGACGTGCTCGTAGCCGGCAAAGGCGCTGACCAGCATCATCAGCGTGCTTTTGGGCAGGTGGAAGTTGGTCAGCAGCAGGTCCACTACCTGGAAGGCAAAGCCCGGCGTGATGAAGATGCGCGTCTCGCCCTCCGCCAGCCCGCTCTGCGCCCAGGATTCGAGCGTGCGCACCGTGGTCGTGCCCACGGCCACCACGCGGCCGCCGCGCTGGCGGCAGCGCTCCAGCGCCGCCAGCGTGGCGCTCGGGATGGAATACCACTCGGCGTGCATGCGGTGCTCGGCCAGGTTCTCCGTTTTCACCGGCTGGAAGGTGCCCGCGCCCACGTGCAGCGTGACGCTGGCGCGCTCGACGCCGCGCGCGGCCAGGTCGGCGAGCACCGCGTCGTCGAAGTGCAGGGCGGCGGTGGGCGCCGCCACCGCGCCGGGGGCACGGGCAAACACGGTCTGGTAGCGCTCGGCGTCTTCGGCGGCGTCGGCATCGTGGCCGCTGGCCTGGTCGCGGGCTATGTAGGGCGGCAGCGGCAGGTGGCCGCAGCGCTCCATCAGCTCCCAGGCACTCTCGCCAGCGGGGCCGTGCAGGGCAAAGCGAAACAGCGGGCCGTCTTCATGGGGCCAGCGGGACAGCAGCGTGGCGTCAAAACCGCCTGCCGCCAGGCCGCCCGCCAAGTGGATGCGCGCGCCCAGGGGCGGCTTCTTGCTGACTTTCATGTGCGCCACCACCTCGCAGCCGGCGTTGCCCGTCAGCACGCGCTCGATCAACAGTTCGAGCTTGCCGCCGCTGTCCTTCTCGCCAAAGATGCGCGCCTTGACCACCCGGGTGTCGTTGAACACCAGCAAGTCGCCCGCGCGCAGCAAGGCCGGGAGTTCGCGGAAGATGCGGTCGCGGGGGGCGTTGTCGCGCCCATCGAGCAGGCGCGAGCTGCTGCGCTCGGGCGCAGGGTGCTGGGCGATGCGCTCGGGGGGCAGATCGAAATCAAAATCGCTGAGGGTGAAGGCGCGCGCGGTGGAGTCGGGCAAATGGGACGTCATAGGGCAAGGGGCTGAACAGGCCCGCTTAGAAAAGATCGGGAAAATCAGGAGAAAAGGGCGCGATTGTGTCAAACCGCGCGCCGCCTGGGGCGCTTAGAGTCTGTTCAGAGTCTTTTTGGAGATCGCATTGGAGTGCAATCGGGATGAGTGGAAGCTTTGGATGCGACGCATGGGCTCATGCCCATGCAAGCAGCCGGGGCGTTCAATCGCCCGATTTCACTCCAACCCTTCGGGCAAGGTACTTGTGCGACTCCAAAAAGACTCTGAACAGACTCTTAAGCTTATATGCACACGATTTTTCAAGGACAGCGCCCATGGATGCCTTTGTCTGGGACCAGAACTTCATCACGGGCGTCGAGGACGTGGATGTTCAGCACCACGCGCTGGTGGATCTGTTCAATGAACTGAGCAGCACCTTCCAGAGCACCGATCTGGACGATCGCGAGGCCTTGCTGAACGACACGTTTGCGCGTCTGGTGGCCTATACCGAATACCACTTTGCCGATGAGGAAGCGCTGATGCGGGGGGTGGGAATCGACCCGCGCCACATTGTGTCGCACGAGGCTGAGCACGCGCACTTTGTCGAGCAGATCCGCACCATCTGGTCGGCGCGCCATTCCATGCCGGACACGGCCGAGTCCATCATCGGGTTTCTTACCTCCTGGCTGGGGCTGCACATCCTGGGAACCGACCAGGCGCTGGCGCGGCAGATCGTCGCCATTGGCGCGGGCACCACGCCCGAGCAGGCATGGCGCAACGAGAAGGATTTCCCCGAGAGCAAAACCACGCAGGCGCTGCTCAAACTGATCGCCCGGCTCTACCATGTACTGGCGCAGCAAAACGCCGGGCTGATCGACGTCAACCGACAACTGGAGATGCGTGTGACCGGGCGCACCCAGGAGCTCGCGCACGCCAACGAAGAGCTGCTCAACGCCAACCTCCGATTGGAGGCGTTTTCCCGCACCGACGGCCTGCTGGGCATCGCCAACCGGGGCTATTTTGATGAACGTCTGGCGCAGGCCTGCGCCGCGGCATTTCGGCGCGAGCAGCCGCTGGCCTTGCTGATGATCGATGTTGACCATTTCAAGCAGTTCAACGATTGCCATGGCCATCCCAAGGGGGACGCGTGCCTGCAGGCCGTGGCGCGTGCGGTGGAGGACACCCTGACGCGCAGCACCGACCTGGTGGCACGCTACGGTGGCGAAGAGCTGGCCGTCATCCTGCCCGATACCGATGCCGAAGGCGCCACCACCGTGGCCGCGCGTGTCGTGGCGAATGTGGCGGCGCTTGGCCTGGTGCATGGTGCGTCCCAGGTGTCGCCCTGTGTGAGTGTGAGCGTGGGCGTCGCCGCGCAGGTGCCGCCCCACAAAGATGGCAGCAGCCGCCTGGTGGAGGAAGCCGACGCCGCGCTGTACGAGGCGAAGGCTGGCGGGCGCAACCGCTGGGTGCTGGCGCCGCGTTGATGCCGCCGCCGGCGCGGCGCTCATCTCATCCCTGGGTGTGGCTGGGCAGACCCGACCACATTTCGTTGAGATCGGGGAAATTCCATTTCGCTGGGTCTTCGCGCGCCGCGATGCGGTCGCTGCACCCGGTGGAACCAAGATCGATGATTTCCGGGGCAATGCGCAGGTTGGAGCGTGTCGAGTAAAACACCTTCACCTTGGGGGTGACCAGCGAGCGGCTGCCCTGTTCGGTCACCACCGCCAGGCGCCCCGACACCAGACGCACCAACGAGCCCACGGGATAGATGCCGATGCTCTTGACGAAAGCCTGGAAAACGCGCGGGTCGAAGTGGCCCCCGGTCCATTCGGCCATGCGGCGCAGCGATTCGGAAGGGTCCCAGCCGCGTTTGTAGGCGCGGTCGGACGTGATTGCGTCGTACACGTCGCAGACGGCGGCCATGCGGGCGATGAGACTGATGCCCTCGCCCGCCAACCGGTCCGGGTAGCCCGTGCCATCCATCTTCTCGTGGTGGTGTCGGCAGGCATCGAGTACCGGCGCGCCCACCTGGCCGGCCTCCTTGAGCATTTCGTAGCCCGCCACGGGGTGCTGGCGCACCATGTCGAACTCCTCGTCGGTCAGCTTGCCGGGCTTGTTCAGCACCTCGATCGGAACCGCCGCCTTGCCCAGGTCGTGCAGCAGGCCGGCCAGGCCCGCGCTGTGCGTGTGCGCATCGCTAAGGCCTAGCTGGCGCGAGAGTGCCACCATCAGCGCGCACACCGCCACCGAATGCAGGTAGGTGTAGTCGTCGGCCGTCTTCAGTCGTGCCAGGCTGATGAGCGCGACTGGGTTGCGCGTCACGGAATCGTTGATTTCCTGCGCCAGGCGCTGTGCCTGAGCGGCGTCCACCGCGCGCCCCATGCGGGCTTCGCTGAACATCGAGATCACCGCGTCTTTTCCCCGGCTGCAAATGGCCGCAGCGGCGTGCAGCTCGTCCTGCATGCTGGCCGGTGCGTTTCGGCGCGGCGGCGCCATCGGCGCTGGGCGCGGCTTGGCTGTGGCCGTGCTTTCCATGGCGTGCACCGCGGCCAGATCGCTGAAATCGGTGTCGATGCGCGCTTCGACCTCTTCCTGCGTGAGCGTCACCGTGCCTGCGGCGACGTCTTGCCCACGATCGGTGTCAATCCACAATTCGGTGATGCTGGTGCCACGAATACGCGCCAGGTCGGACGGCTCTTTGAGCAAAAACTTCGCCCGCCAGAACGGGTGGTCCATCCACGAGCCGCAGAACTCCTGCACATACATCCCGACCACGAGGTCACGGGTTTGAATTCGTTTGAGCATGGCGGGGCCGGGGTGCGGTCGGGGAAGGACAGATTCTAGAGTGCGGACTGCGCCGGGGGATGCTCCGCCCAGTCTATGCTTGGCGCTCGATACGCTTGTTGCTTCCACCATGCCCGCGCCCCGCGCCCTTGCCCCTGCCATTCAAAAGGCCCTGCACAAACTGGGCCTCAGGCGCGATATCGACCTGGCGCTGCACCTGCCGCTGCGCTACGAGGACGAGACCCGCATCGTGCCGATCGCCAGCGCGCGCGATGGTCAGCTGGCACAAATTGAAGCCACCGTCACCGCCAGCGAAGTGCAGCTGCGCCCGCGCCGCCAGCTCGTGGTGCAGGTGCAGGACGCGTCGGGCGACTGCACACTGCGCTTCTTCAGCTTCTACCCCTCGCAACAAAAGACGCTGGCGGTGGGCGCGCGCCTGCGCATCCGCGGCGAAATGCGGGGAGGTTTCTGGGGCCGGCAGATGCTGCACCCGGTGTTTCGTGTGGCAGGCGGCGAGCTGCCCACGGCCCTGACGCCTGTCTACCCGACGGCCGCCGGCTTGCCCCAGCCCTTGCTGCGCCGGCTGGTGGCCAGCGCCCTGGCGCGCGTGGACCTGCCGGAAACCCTGGCACCGGAACTCGCCCCTCCCTCTGCTAAATTTTCAAGCCAAAATGGCCTCCAGCGCTTGATGCGTCTGCGTGATGCGCTCACTTTTTTGCATCGCCCAACGCCTGATGTGGCGTTGGCGGCGCTGGAAGACCACAGCCACCCTGCCTGGCAGCGGCTCAAGGCCGAGGAGCTGCTGGCGCAGCAGCTCTCGCAGTTTCAGGCGCGGCGCGAGCGCTCGCGCCTGCGCGCACCGGTGTTGGCGCCAGCGCAGGGCGCCGCATCGCTCACCGCCCGATTGCAGGCTGCGCTGCCCTTCGCGCTGACGGCGGCGCAGGTGCGCGTGGCGCAGGAAATCGGCGCCGACCTGGCGCGCGCGCAGCCCATGCACCGCTTGCTGCAAGGCGATGTGGGTTCGGGAAAAACGGTGGTCGCGGCGCTGGCCGCCACCCGCGCCATGGACGCCGGCTGGCAGTGCGCGCTGATGGCGCCCACCGAAATTCTCGCCGCGCAGCATTTCGCCAAGCTGGTCGGCTGGTTGGAGCCCCTGCTGGCGGTACAGGGCCGCAGCGTCGCCTGGCTGGTGGGCGGCCAGAGAAAAAAGGAACGTACGGCGGCACTGGCGCGCGTGGCCAGCGGCGAGGCGGCGCTGGTGGTCGGCACGCACGCCGTCATCCAGGAGCAGGTCGCCTTCGATCGGCTGGCGCTGGCCATCGTCGACGAGCAGCACCGCTTTGGCGTGCTCCAGCGCCTGGCGCTGCGGCAAAAGCTCGCCGCGCACGGCATGGAGCCGCACATGCTGATGATGAGCGCCACGCCCATCCCACGCACGCTCGCCATGAGCTACTACGCCGACCTGGACGTCTCGGTCATCGACGAGCTGCCCCCTGGCCGCACGCCGGTGGTCACCAAGCTCATTGCCGATAGCCGCAAGGACGAAGTCATCGCGCGCATCGCCGCGCAGGTCGCCGAGGGGCGCCAGGTGTACTGGGTCTGCCCGCTGATCGAAGAGAGCGAGGCGCTGGATCTTTCCAACGCCACTGCCGTGCATGCCGAGTTGAGCGAGGCGCTGCCCGGCGTGGCGGTCGGTCTGCTGCATTCGCGCATGCCGAGTGCCGAAAAGAAGGCCGTGATGGCGCTGTTTACCGAAGGCCATCTGGGCGTGCTGGTCAGCACTACCGTCATCGAAGTCGGCGTGGACGTGCCCAACGCCTCGCTCATGGTCATCGAGCACGCGGAGCGCTTTGGTCTCTCGCAACTGCACCAGCTGCGCGGCCGGGTGGGGCGGGGCGCCGCTGCCTCGGCCTGCGTGCTGCTGTACGCCACCAACGACAGCGGGCGTGTCGGCGAGACGGCGAAAGAGCGCCTGCGCGCCATGGCAGAGACCAGCGATGGCTTCGAGATCGCGCGCCGTGACCTGGAAATTCGTGGCCCCGGCGAGTTTCTGGGCGCACGCCAGTCGGGCGACGCGCTCTTGCGTTTTGCCGACCTCGCCACCGACACGCACCTGCTTGACTGGGCGCGCGCAACCGCCCCGAAAATGCTGGAGCAGCATCCCGACTTGGCGGCGCAGCACCTGGAGCGCTGGCTGGGCGGAAAAGCGGACTACCTCAAGGCCTGATGCGTTTCAGGCGCTGCAAGCGCAGGAGGATGCGGGTCGTACCGTAAGTGCCTAAAATTACTGTATGAACCCGCAGCCCCTCCTCATCAGCTTACACGACGAGTCCGGCGGATACGAGGTATCTCCGGACAAAGTGCCGTTGGCCACATTGCGAGCCTTCGTCAAAGATGTGGAGGATTTACTGCGCGGTGACGGAACTGATGTGGATCTGCAAGCGCTTGATGTGGGTATCGTCAAAGGTTCACTCGCCATTCAAACAGTGCCCATCGCATCTCCGGCTCTGCTTCGGGACCTGCTTCAATTGGCGGGTTCCGAGCATCTGGATGGGCTCGATAAGAAGCGCCGTGATGTGATTGAGCGATGGCAGAAACAAGCAAAAGGAGTGCGCCGTTCTGTTTTTCGCATTGCTGCACCAGATATCCCGCGAGGAATCAGCATTAGTGCGGCGACCGATTTCCATGCGGACGATGCAGATCAATGGGTTCAGGTTGAACGTTATCTGCAGGGAGAGATCGTCCAAATGGGGGGGCTTAAAAAAGTTAATGCCCACATTCGATTGCAAGACGGTACGCTGATTCCAGTCGAATCGGATCGTGATTTTTTCCGTAGTGACACCGTCAATCGCCTCTACAAGATCGCGATGGCCCGCATTCGCGCGGAGTACAACGTTGTGACGCGAAAGTACCGGAATGCACGTTTGCTGGGTTTTGAAGAACATCAGCAGGCGCTTGATGAGGCGCAACTGCAACGTTTGATGGAACGTGGTGCAAAGGCTTGGCGTGATGTGCCTAGCGCGAGCGATTGGGTCGATTCCTTGCGGGGGAATGCCCTTTGATCTCGATCCTTCTCGATACGAGTTATCTCATCACTTTGGCTGATCCTGGACGTACGCATCACGAGACTGCCAAGCGCTATCTGCGGGAAGCTCTGTCTCAAGGCTGCCCCCTTTACCTGTCGGCAGTGGTTGCATCCGAGTTTCAAGTAAAACAAGCGGTCACGGACCTCCCTTTGCGCAACTTTCACGTGCTGCCGTTCAATATCGACCACGCCATGACATCCGGGAACTTCATGCGCCTGGTTCCGCGAGACGGCGGTGATGACCGGGTGGCCGTCAAGGATGACGTGAAATTGTTGGCGCAAATGGTGTGTGAATCGATCACGCACATCCTGACGGAAGATTCCAATACCTTGGTGAAGTATCTCGCCAGGCTCCGTGATCAAGGACATACATCGGCACAGGCGATTGTCCTGTCGAGTGGTTTTGATGCTGCCTGGTTCAATGGCGGCCAGGCGCGCCTGCTTGAAGACTAGTGTCGTGACCACTTGCCCATGACCCTCACCGAACTCAAATACATCGTCGCCGTGGCCCGCGAGCGCCATTTCGGGCGGGCGGCCGAGGCCTGCCATGTCTCGCAGCCGACGCTGTCGGTGGCGGTCAAGAAACTGGAAGAGGAGCTCGACCTCAAGCTTTTCGAGCGCAGCGCGGGGGACGTCTCGGTGACGCCGCTGGGCGAAGAGATCGTGCGCCAGGCGCAGGCGGTGCTGGAGCAGGCGGCGGCCATTAAAGAGATTGCGCTGCGCGGCAAAGACCCTTTGAGCGGGCCACTCACCCTGGGGGTGATCTACACCATCGGCCCCTATTTGCTGCCTGAGCTGGTGCGCAGCGTCATCGAGCGCACGCCGCAGATGCCGCTCATCCTGCAAGAGAACTTCACCGTCAAATTGCTGGAAATGCTGCGCACCGGCGAGATCGACTGCGCCATTCTTGCCGAGCCCTTTCCCGATGCCGGCCTGGCCAGTGCCGCGTTGTACGACGAACCGTTTCTGGCGGCGGTCCCCGGCAAGCACCCGCTGGCGCAGCAGGCTTCGGTCTGCACCGAGGAGTTGAAGAACGAGCATGTGCTGCTGCTGGGCGCCGGCCATTGTTTTCGCGACCATGTGCTGGAGGTGTGCCCGGAATTTGCTCGGGTGGCTCCGCAGGGCGATGGCATTCACAAGCGCTTTGAGGGCTCATCGCTGGAAACCATCAAGCACATGGTGGCCGCCGGCATGGGCGTGACGCTGGTGCCGCGCCTGGCCGTGCCTGATACGGCGCTGACCAGTGCCCCCCGGCGGCGCCATGCCGACGACCCGCATATCCGCTACCTGCCCATCGTCGAGCCCGACGGCAGCGCCCCGCCCACGCGCCGCGTGGTGCTGGTGTGGCGGCGCAGTTTCACGCGCTACGAGGCGATTGCCGCGCTGCGCAATGCGGTGGTGGCCTGTGGCTTGCCCGGTGTCAAACGCCTTACTTGAATGCGGCTTATAGTGGATTGAAGCGACTGCTCTTAACCCTATCAAGGAGAACCCAATGGCCAAAGCACCCACCAAACCCACCAGCAAAACCGCCGCCGTGCCGCGCATCAACATTGGCATTTCCGAGAAAGACCGCGCTGGCATTGCCAAAGGCCTTTCGCACTTGCTGGCGGACACCTACACCCTGTACCTGACCACGCACAACTTCCATTGGAACGTCACGGGGCCGATGTTCAACACCCTGCACCTGATGTTCATGGGCCAGTACACCGAGTTGTGGAACGCGGTGGATCCGATTGCCGAGCGCATCCGCTCGCTCGGCCATGTGGCGCCGGGTTCCTATGCCCAGTTTGGCAAGCTGGCCAGCCTGCCCGACGCGCCCGCTACGCCACCGCGCGCACTGGACATGGTGCGCGTGCTGGTGACGGGCCATGAGGCGGTGGCGCGCACGGCGCGTGAGCTGTTTCCGTTGGCCGACAAGGTGGGCGACGAGCCCACGGCCGACCTGCTCACCCAGCGCCTCACAGTGCACGAGCAGACCGCCTGGATGCTGCGCTCGCTGCTGGAGGAGTAGGCGCCGCCTGGTCTCAAGACGCCGTCCTACAAAGTTGAGCGCGTCGCCCTTGAGATGATCGTTGGATTGACCACCATGTTCCGGCCAGCACTCCATGCGAATTCTGTACGTTGAAGACCATGAGGATCTGCGCGAAACCATCGGCATGCTGATGGTGGGCGAAGGGCGCTCGATCGTGCTGTGCGAAAGCGCAGAGCAGGGCATGGTGCAGGATGCGCAGACCCCCTTCGATGTGGTGGTGACCGACGTGAGTTTGCCCGGACTCTCGGGGACCGAGTTTGCGCGCCAGCTGTTGGCCAAGAACCCGGACCGCTGGGTGGTGCTGTGCTCGGGCTACGAGCTGGGCAAGCATGCGTTGGCCTGGGGGCCGCATGTGCGCACGCTGCTCAAGCCGTTTGAATTGGAACAGCTCGACGTTCTGCTGCGGGAGATTGAGCAGGCACTCGCCGCCGATTAGTCCATTCGTCGATTGGGCGGCGACGATCCAGTGTTTCGCGCAAGCGTCACAGTAAAGCGGGTGTGGTCGTCCGCGCTGTGCACTGCAATGCCGCCGCCGTGGCTGGTGACGATCTGCTGCACGATGTACAGGCCCAGGCCCAGTCCATCGCGGCGCCCCCCTTTGCTGGCGCTACTGCGAAATGGCGTGAACAGCAGCGGCAGCAGGTCGGCAGGGATGCAACCACCGTTGCTGATCTCCATGCGAATCGTGCTCGGGTGGGTGCCGTCCAGGTGCAGACCAATGGGTTGATCGGCTGCGCCATGCCGCAGCGCATTGCCCAGCAGGTTGGTCAGCACCTGGGCCAGGCGGTCGCCGTCCCAAGAACCTGAAAGAGCGCCCGCGCTGCTGAGTACCACCTCTCGGGTGCCGTGGTCCTGCAGTTCCTCGACAACGCGTGCGCACAGTTCGCCCAGATCGAGTGGACCCGGATGCAGGCTCAGGCCCCCATGCTGGCGAATGCGGGTGAGGTCGAGCAAGTTTTCGATCATGCCGTCCATGCGCCGTGCGCTCGACAGGATGCGACCCGCCAGCGCCGCGTTCTTTTTGTCCGTGCAGGCATGAACCAGCGCGCCCGATGCCAGGGTGACCGAGGTCAGCGGCGTGCGCAGGTCGTGGCTCAAGACGGCCATGAACATTTCGTTGATGCGCAGCGCTTCCGTGCGCTCGGCCAGTTCGCGCGCCAACGCGCGCTTCTGGCGGTGCAGCGTGAAGAACACCTCCACCTTGCTGAGCAGCATATGGGGATCAATAGGCTTGTAGAGAAAATCCACGGCCCCGGCGTCGTAGCCCTTGAACTGCCAGTCGATATTTTGGGCGCCAGCAGTAATGAAAATCAGAGGAATATGGCGTGTGCGTTCGCGCCCGCGGATCATCTCGGCCAATTCAAAACCGTTCATCTCGGGCATCTGTACGTCGAGCAATGCGAGCGCAATGTCGCAGTGTTCGAGGAGCAACTCCAGGGCCTCGGCGCCTGAGCGTGCCTTGAGGATCAGCAGGTCGTCCCGTTGCAGCAAGGCTTCGAGGGCAACGAGGTTCTCGGCAACGTCGTCGACGATCAGGCACTTGATCGGTGCCGCGACTTGCGCATCCAGACTGGCAGATCGTTTCACAGCAATCCTCGTGCATGCAGGCGGTTGAGGGTTTCGGCAATCGCCACAGGGCTCAGGACATGGGGAACCTGCGGGATCCGTGACAGCGCAGCCCGTGGCATGGTGGGCGAGGAGGCGCTGTCGGGCGCTTGCACGATGCACAGGCCCTGGGCCCGGTCAATGGCGGCGAGCCCCTGCGCACCGTCGGCGTTGGCGCCCGAGAGCAGGATACCAAGGGTGCGCTCGCCCAACAAATCGACGGCCGATTCAAAAAGAATGTCGATGGCAGGGCGCGAAAAATGAATCGGCGCGTCCACCGAAAGGCGAAGCCGTGGGCCGACGTCAAGCAGCAGGTGGTAGTCCGGCGGTGCAAACACGATAGTGCTGGGCTCAAGCGGCTCGTTGTCCTGCGCTTCGTGCACGGGCAGGGCGCAGCGCGGCCCAAACACCTGGGTGAGCAGGCTGGGGTGGCCACGCTGGACATGCAGGGCCACGATCACGCTGGCGCGCAGCGTGGCCGGTAAGGCCGGAAGAATGGCCAGCAATGCGTCGATGGCGCCGGCAGAGCCGCCCATCACAATGGCCGCGAAAGTCCGGGTGGGAGTGTTCATGCCAAAGACTTCTTGCGGTAGATGCGCTGCAGCGAAGCGAAGTCCTCGAACGCGTCGGCCTGGCTGGAAAAGCGCAGCGATTCCTTGCTGCCCAGGCCCAGAAAACCGCGGTGGCACAGGGCCTCGCGAAACAACCCGAGGGCACGGTCCTGCAGCGCGCGCTCGAAATAGATCAGCACGTTGCGGCACGACACCAGGTGCACCTCGGAAAACACGCTGTCCGTCGCCAGGCTGTGGTCCGAGAACACCATGTGGTCGCGCAGCGACTTGTGGAACACCACGCGTCCGTAGGCGGCGGTGTAATAGTCCGACAGCGAGGTCACAGCGCCCGAAGCCGCGTGGTTCTGCGAGAAAACCGGCACGCGCTCGACGTCGAACACGCCGGCACTTGCGGCCTGCAGGGCTTTGGGGTTGATGTCGGTGGCGTAGAGGAGGGTGCGCTCGAGCAGCCCGGCTTCCTGCAGCAGAACGGCCAGGGAATACACCTCTTCGCCCGCGCTGCAGCCCGCTACCCAGATCTTGAGCGAGGGGTAGGTGCGCAAATGCGGCAGCACCTGCTCGCGCAGCGCGCGGAAGTAACCGGGGTCGCGGAACATGTCGCTCACCTGCACCGTCAGGTAGTCAAGCATGCCGGCAAACACGTCGGGCTCGTGCAGCACGCGGTCCTGCAGTTGCGAAAGGGTTTTGCATTGGAACTGCGCCAGCGCCGCATTCAGGCGGCGGCGCAGCGACGCCTGGGCATAGGAGCGAAAGTCGTAGTGGTAGCGCAGGTAGATGGCGTCGATCAGCAGCCGCTGCTCGATGTCCGCCGTCTTGGGAGGTTCGCGGTGGGGCATGGGCCAATCAGCTTACTTCGGCATCCAGACGCGCACCAGCGACATCAGTTTGTCCACGTCCAGCGGCTTGGCGATGTAGTCGCTGGCGCCGGCGGCCAGGCATTTTTCCTGGTCGTCGCGCATGGCCTTGGCCGTGAGCGCAATGATGGGAATGCGCCGGCCATCGGGGCGCTTGCGAATCTCACGCATGGCCGTGTAGCCGTCCATCTCGGGCATCATGATGTCCATCAGGATCAGGTCGGCGCACTCCTTGCCGGTGTGAGCGTCCAGCCATTGCAGCGCTTCGCGGCCATTGCGTGCAATTTCGACGCGGATGCCGGTGGGCTCGAGCACGCTGGCGAGCGCAAAAACGTTGCGCACGTCGTCCTCCACGACCAGCACGGTGCGGCCTTCGAACGCTTCTTCTCGGTTGCGCGCCACCTGGAGCATGTGCTGGCGCTCCTCGCTCATTTCAGATTCCACCTGGTGCAAGAACAGGGTGACCTCGTCGAGCAGGCGTTCGGGAGAGTGCGCATCCTTGATGATGATGGAGCGCGAGAAGCGCTGCAATTTCTGCTCTTCGTCACGCGTGAGCGCACGGCCGGTGTAGACGATGACAGGTGGGAACGACACCTCCTCCTGCCCGGCCATTTTTTCCAGCAATTCGTAGCCACTCAGGTCCGGCAGGTTGACGTCCATCACCATGCAGTCGAAGGTGCTGCGCGCCAGGTGTTCCAGGGCCTGCGCTGCGGTCTCGACTCCCACGATTTCCACCCCTTCGCTCTGCAGCAGCGAGCGAACGCTCTCGCGCTGGCGCGCGTCGTCTTCGACCACCAGCACGCGCCGCAGGCCGGGGGTGAACTTCCCCTCCAGGCGTTCCAGTGCACGCACCAGTTCTTCGCGTTGGACGGGTTTGAGTGCATAGCCCACGGCGCCGCGCTCAAGCGCCTCTTTGGCGTAGTCGACCACCGAGACGATGTGCACCGGGATGTGGCGCGTGGCCGGGTTGCGTTTGAGCTGGTCGAGCACGCCCAGCCCGGAAAAGTCCGGCAGATTCACGTCCAGCACGATGGCGGCAGGCTGGTGGACAGAGGCCATCTCCAGGCCATCGGCGGCGGTGGCCGCCACCGCGCATTCGAAGCCCATTTCTGACGCCAATTCTTGCAAGATCTTGGCAAAGCGCGGGTCGTCTTCTATTACCAGCAGGCTGCGCGTGCCTTTGCTCCACGGTGTTGCCAGGACAGGCGCGGAAGGTAGTGACAGCACCCGTGGCGGCGGGGCTGGCGGGGCCGGTGGGGGCGCAGGGGTGGGTGGCATGGCCTGCGCCAGGTGCACGGGCAATTCCAGGGTGAAGGCACTGCCTTCGCCCGGTGTGCTCTGCAACCGAATGTCGCCCCCCAGGTGCTGCGCCAGGCTGCGCGAAATCGACAGACCGAGCCCGGTGCCGCCGTACTTGCGGTGTGTGCTGCCGTCGGCCTGTCGAAAGGCCTCGAACACCAGCGCTTGCTGGTGGGCTGCGATGCCAATGCCCGTGTCACGCACGGCAAATGCCACGCGGCCTCTGGCGGCCATGCTGACGTGCACCTCAATCGAACCGTTTTCGGTGAACTTGATGGCGTTGGAGAGCAGGTTTTTCAGTATCTGGCCCAGGCGCCGCGGGTCGGTCTCAAGGTTGGCAGGCACGTCGGGATCGATGGTGCTGGCCAGCGTCAGGCCCTTGTGCCCGGCCAGCGGGCGCAAGGGGTCGAGCAAGGCGGCCAGTGTTTTGGCGGTGGGGACGGTTTCGATGTCCACATCGGTCTGACCCGATTCGATCTTGGCGAGATCGAGAATGTCGTTGATCAATGCGAGCAAGTCGTTGCCGGCGGCATGAATCGTCTGCGCGTATTTCACCTGCTCGGGGCTCAGGTTGCCCGTCTTGTTGTCGCCCAGCAGCTTGGCCAGGATGAGCGAGGAATTGAGCGGGGTGCGCAGTTCGTGGCTCATGTTGGCCAAGAACTCGCTCTTGTACTGGCTGGCCAGCTCCAGCTCCCTGGCCTTGGTGGTCAGAACCTCCTGGGCCATCAGCAGCTTTTCGCGCTGCTCTTCCAACTGGCTGGTTTGCTCCTCCAGTTGCGTGTTGGTCTGCTCCAGTTCGGTCTGGTGCTGCTCCATCTGGGCTTGCGAAGCCTGGAGGGTGCGGCTTTGCTGCTCCAGCTCTTCGTTGGATACGCGCAGCGCTTCTTGTTGCGCCTGCAGTTGTTCCGACTGGCGCTGTGTCTCGCCCAGCAGGCGTTCGAGTTCGCTGCGGTCGAGCGCGGCGCGAATGGCCAGCGCGAGCATTTCCGAGGCTCGCTCGAGCAGTTCCTTGTCCGCCAGCCGCACGGAGCGGAAAAACCCCAGTTCCAGCACCGCTGACACGCGTCCGCCGTAGACCGCAGGCATCAACAGCAGTTCGCGCGGGGTGCCAGACCCGGTGGCGGACGTGACGCGCATATAGCCCTCGGGCACTTCGCGCACATGGTGCAGTGCGCGCGAGCGCAGGGCCTCGCCGAGCAGGCCTTCGCCCAGCACCAAGGTGCCGATGGCGTGCTGTGAGTCGAGCGCATAGGCGCCAAAAATCTCCAGCTGCTGCGCGCCCCGCACCACGTAGGCAGCGCCCACCTGTGCGCCCATGTAATTGGCCAGGTGGTGCATGGCCATCTCACCGAGTTTTTCTAGGGTGTGATCGCCCTGCAGCTCCACGCCCAGCCCCAGGACGCCACGGTCCACCCAGGATTGGCGCGCCTTGGTGGCCTGCTCACGCGTCGACACGGCGGCTGCCATGCCGATGAGCACGAGCAACAACGCCGAGCCTCCCACGGTCACCCAGGTAGACCAGGTGGCCGAGGTGCGCCACTCGTCCCGGAACTGTTCGGCGCGCTGCTGCAAGTCGGTGGTGAACACGTCGCCGACTTGCAGCAGTTTTTCCATGGTCGCTTGGCCATGGCCTGTCCGCAGGAGTGCCAGGGCCTCCTCGCGCTTGCCGCTGCGGTAGAGGTTGACGGTCAGCGCAAGCTCTTCCAATTTGGCATCCACCAGCAACGCCAGCTCCTTGTGGCGTTGCACCAGCGCTTCGCGCTCGTTGAGCGTGCGGTACAAAGCAGCGAGTTGTTCGGGCATTTTCGCAACCGCCAGTTCGTATCCGGCCAGGTAACGCGGCTCGCCCGAAAGCAGGAAGCCGCGCTGCCCGCTTTCCGCCTCGATCGTGGTGCGCATCACGTTTTGCAGCAGCACGACGGACTGCCGCGCTCTGCCCAAGCGCTCCAGCGCGCTGTCGCGCTCCGCCAACGCCCAGTACGTCGCGATGCCGATCAGCACCGTGGCCAGCGCTGCCAGCAGAAAGCCGAACATCACGCGGGGCGAGACCTTGATGCTGGCTTCGCCATGGCGCAGGTCGCCTGGCGGCGAGGGCGCAAGGGGCACGGGGGAAACGTTGGTGGGTGGCAGCATCGTGAAGGCGTGTCCTGGTTTTCCGGGGCCGGTGGTCTCGCAGTGGACCATTGTCGCCAAAAGACCGTCCGCGTCGATACCAAGGTGCGGCTGCTACATTCAACACTCGCGGCGGGGCTTGCTGCCCGCGCCGCTGCTTGCCGATCTCCCGCTGCCATGTCCGTTGCCCGCACCCGTTTTGCTCTGTATCTTGATCTCATCCGCTGGAGCCGGCCGGCTGGCTGGCTGCTGCTGCTCTGGCCCACGCTCTCGGCGCTGTGGGTGGCTGCTGGGGGTTTTCCGGGCTGGCGGCTGGTCACCATCTTTACGCTGGGCACGGTTCTGATGCGCAGCGCGGGCTGCTGCGTCAACGACGTGGCCGACCGCGAGTTCGACCGCCACGTCAAGCGCACGGCGGGGCGGCCTGTGACCACGGGAGCGGTATCGGTGCGCGAAGCGCTGGCCCTGGCCGCCGTGCTCGCCCTGGCGGCGTTCGGGCTGGTGCTGCTGACCAATGCGCTCACCGTTGCGCTCTCGTTCGCGGCGCTGGCCATCACCGTGGCGTATCCCTTTGCCAAGCGCGTGGTGTCCATGCCGCAGGCGGTGCTGGGCGTGGCCTTCAGTTTTGGTATTCCCATGGCTTTTGCCGCCGTGCTCGGGCAGGTGCCGGCGCTGGCCTGGTGGCTGTTGGTGGGCAACCTGTTCTGGGTGCTGGCCTACGACACGGAGTACGCCATGGTCGACCGCGACGACGACCTGAAGATTGGCATGAAGACCTCGGCCATCACGCTAGGGCGCTTTGATGTGATGGCGGTGCTCATGTTTTATCTGGCGCTGATCGTGGTCTGGGGCTGTGCGCTGCGCCTGCAAGGCTTTGGCGCCGTGTGGGGCGTTGCCCTGGTGCTGGCGCTGGTGCAAGTCGCCTGGCACGCGCAGATGATTTGGCAGCGCACGCGCGAAGGGTGTTTCCGTGCGTTCCGGCTCAACCACTGGATCGGGCTGACGCTGTTTGCCGGCGTGGTGCTCGATATGTGGGTGCGCGGAAAACTATAAAAATAATAGCTTCTAACGCTTACCATATAAGCGCTAGAGGCCTAAAACACTTGAAATTTCAGGTGCCGAACTCGTCGCCCAGTTCGCGCGCACGGTGCTGCGCTGCTTCTATGGCGTGAACGAAGTGTCCCGCCACCCCCGCGCGCTCCAGCGCCTCGATGGCGGCATGCGTAGTGCCGCCTTTGGACGTGACGCGCTGGCGCAGCACCTCGGGCGGGTCGTCCGAGCGGCGCGCCAGTTCGGCAGCGCCCCCAACGGTGGCCACGGCGAGGCGGTGTGCCTGCGCCTGGCTCAGCCCCATGCCCACGCCAGCGCGGGTCATGGCTTCGAGCAGGTAGAACACGTAGGCGGGCCCGGAGCCAGAGAGCGCGGTGACGGCATCCAGGTCGTGCTCCTGCTCCACCCACAGGGTCTCGCCCGTGGGCGCCATGACGTGCTCGATGCGCTGGCGCTCGGCAGAGTCGACCGCCTGGCGGGCAAACAGGCCGCTGATGCCCCGGCCAATCAGCGCCGGCGTGTTCGGCATGGCGCGCACCACGCGCTCGCTGCCCAGCCACTGCGCAATGCTGCTGCTGCGAATGCCGGCAGCCACGCTCAGGTGCAGCGCAGCGCTTGTCAGTGGCCGCGTCTGGAGTGCGGCTTCACGGAACACCTGGGGTTTGACCGCCCAGATGACCAGGTCGGCGCTGCGCAGTTGTGGGCCGGGCAGCGCCTGCGCGGCAATGCCGAACTGCGCTTGCAAGGCGTCTCGCGCGGCCTCGAAGGGCTCGACCACTTCGATCTGCTCGGGCGCAAGGCCTTGGGCAATCAGGCCACCTATCAAGGCGCTGGCCATATTGCCCCCGCCAATGAAGGCAATGGTGTTGGGCGCGGTGGCAGGGTTTGGGGCAGCGCAAACGGCTGCGGGAGAGGTATCAGGCATGGCGGTTCCAGAGGGGCATGGCAGGCCGCTGCATTGTCGCCGCAGCGCAGCCTGCGCGCCAGCACACGGCCTTTTCGTGCCGCTCCCGGCTTTTCAAGGTGCGAGCGTGGCCTGGCGCACCGCGTGTTCCCAGCGGGCCATCAGTTCCGCTGCGCGCACCGGCGCCAGCGTGGGCTCGAAACGCCGCTCGGCACGCCACAGGCGCGAGAGCTCATCGGTACTGGCGTAGACACCGCAGGACAGGCCCGCCAGATACGCCGCGCCCAGGGCCGTGGTCTCGACCACGGCGGGGCGCACCACGGGAATGCCCAGCAGGTCGGCCTGAAATTGCATCAGCAAATCGTTGACGCAGGCGCCCCCGTCCACGCGCAGTTCGGCCACTGGAGCGCTGCCGGCGGCGACCGCATCCCGGGACATGGCGTGCAGCAGAGCGGCGCTCTGGTAGGCAATGCTCTCCAGCGCCGCGCGGGCGATGTGCGCCAGCGTGCTGCCGCGCGTCAGCCCGGTGATGGTGCCGCGCGCATCGGGCTGCCAGTAAGGCGCGCCCAGGCCGGTGAAGGCCGGCACCATCATCACGCCGCCAGCGTCGGGAACGCTCTCGGCCAGCGACTGCACTTCGCTGCTGCTCTTGATGGCACGCAGGCCGTCGCGCAGCCACTGCACCACGGCGCCGCCGACGAAAACGCTGCCCTCCATGGCGAACTGCGGCTCGGTGGTGGTCTGTGCGGCGCTGGTGGTGAGCAGGCCGTTTTCCGACTGGCGGAACGCCTGGCCGGTGTGCATCAGCAGGAAGCAGCCGGTGCCATAGGTGTTTTTCGCCATGCCGGGCGTGAAGCACGCCTGGCCGAAAAGGGCGCTTTGCTGGTCGCCCGCCACGCCGCCGATCGTCACGCTGTGGCCGAGCAAGCTGGGCACGACCTCGCCAAAGTGGCTGGAAGACGGCTGCACGCGTGGCATCAGCGAGGCGGGAATGCGCAGCAGGGTCAGCAGATCCTCATCCCACTGGTTGCTGTGCACGTTGAACAGCATGGTGCGCGACGCGTTGGTCACGTCGGTTGCGTGCACCGCGCCTTCGGTGAGCTGCCAGATCAGCCAGCTGTCGACGGTGCCAAAGGCCAGTTCGCCATGCTCTGCCTGGGCGCGCGCGTTGGGGACGTTGTCGAGCAGCCATTGCAGCTTGGTGCCAGAGAAGTAGGCGTCGATCAACAGCCCGGTTTTTGCGGCAATGGCTGGTGCGTGGCCTTGCTCGCGCAGGGCTGCGCACGCGGGCTCGGCGCGCCGGTCCTGCCAGACGATGGCGTGGTGCACCGGCTCGCCCGTCAAGCGGCTCCACAGCACCGTGGTCTCGCGCTGGTTGGTGATGCCGAGGGCGCGCACTTCGGCGGCGCCGATGCCGGCTGTGTGCAGCGCTTCGCGCGCCGTTTCGAGTTGGGTGCGCCAGATTTCGCGCGGGTCGTGCTCCACCCAGCCGGGGCGCGGGTAGATCTGCGTCAGCTCGCGCTGCGCCTGCGCCACCACGTGGCCGTGGTCGTCAAAAACGATGCTGCGGGAGCTGGAAGTGCCTTGGTCGAGGGCGAGCAGGTAGGTCATGGGCAGGCAGAAACGGGTCGGAAGAAGGAGCGCCTTCAGGAAGACGCAATGTCGCAGGCAACGCTCGCGTCTTCCAGCAATGCGGGGAAGGGCTCCGGCGGCGGCGCGTCGGTGAACAGCCGGTCGATCTGCGCCAGCGTGGCGAGCTGCACCATGGCCTGGCGGTTGAACTTGCTGTGGTCGGCTGCCAGCCACACCTGGCGCGACTGCGCGATGATGGTTTGCGCCACCTTCACTTCGCGGTAGTCGAAGTCGCGCAGCGAGCCATCGGCCTCGATGCCCGAGATGCCAATCACGGCAATGTCCACCTTGAACTGGCGCATGAAATCCACCGCCGTCTCGCCGACGATGCCGCGGTCGCGCGAGCGCACCACGCCGCCAGCCACGATGACTTCGCAATCGGGGTTGCTGCTCAGGGTGGCGGCGACATTGAGATTGTTGGTGATCACGCGCAACCCCTTGTGGTGCAGCAGGGCGCGGGCTACCGCTTCCGTGGTGGTCCCGATGTTCAGGATCAGTGAGCAGTTGCTCGGGATTTCGCGCGCAACGTGCCGCGCAATCCGCGACTTCTCTGCGGCATGCAGGGTTTCACGTTGCTGGTGCGCAATGTTCTCCACCGTGGAGCTGGGCACGCGCACACCGCCGTGAAAGCGCGTCAGCAAGCCCTCGTCCGCGAGGCGCTGCACGTCGCGGCGCACGGTTTGCAAAGTGACGCCGAGGGTGTCGGCAAGTTGCTCCACCGTGGTCGACTGGCGCGCACGGACTTCCTTGAGCAGTTGCAGTTGTCGTGGGTTGGTGTTCACGCTGATGACTGTAAAGCGAACAAAAAGGAAACGTTTTAGGGTAAACCTTGAGATGAAAACGAATCAAAAGGAATAAAAATGAACCCATGCGAAATTCAACAAGCGCGTTTTCTTGGTCTGTGGCCGCAACGCCGTGGCGCCGCGCAAGTGCCTTGCGTTTCTGGGAGCTGTAATGGAGTTGGCGCTGCAAGCCATTGAAAAGAAGGTGGGGCCGCAGACATGGCTGTACCCCATGGACCTGGCCCTGCACAGCGGCGCGGTGACCGTGCTCCTTGGGGCTACACAAGCTGGCAAGACGAGCCTGATGCGCATCATGGCCGGGCTCGACACCCCGACCGCCGGTCGGGTGTTGGTGGATGGTGTCGATGTCACTGGCACCGCGGTGCGCGAGCGCAATGTCGCCATGGTGTACCAGCAGTTCATCAACTACCCCTCGATGACGGTGGCGCAGAACATCGCCTCGCCACTCAAGCTGCGGCGCGAGCCCCATATCGAGGGGCGCGTGCACGACCTGGCCAGCCGCCTGCACATCGAGATGTTCCTGGACCGCCTGCCCGCCGAGCTCTCGGGCGGTCAGCAGCAACGCGTGGCGCTGGCCAGGGCACTGGCCAAGGGTGCGCCGCTGATGCTGCTCGACGAACCCCTGGTCAACCTGGACTACAAGCTGCGCGAGGAACTGCGCGAGGAATTGACGCAGCTGTTCGCCGCAGGTGATTCCACCGTGGTGTACGCCACCACCGAACCCGCCGAGGCCTTGCTGCTCGGTGGCTACACGGCCGTGTTGGGGGAAGGAAAATTGCTGCAATACGGACCCACTGCGCAGGTGTTTCATGCGCCGGCGTCGCTGAGTGTGGCCCGTGCCTTCAGCGACCCGCCCATGAACCTGCTGGCGGCGCGGCGTTCTGCATCGGGTCTGGCGATTGAGTCCGGCCCTGAATTGGCCACTATGGACGCAGCGGTGCTTGGTGCGCAGTCGCACTACACGGTCGGGGTGCGCGCCAGCTCCTTGAGGCTGCAAGAGCGTCCGGGTGATCTGACCATGCACGGGACGGTGGAGCTGGCGGAAATTTCCGGCTCCGACACCTATGTGCACGCCTCTTCGCCCATGGGCAACCTGGTGGCGCAGGTGCCCGGCGTGCACTACTTTGATTTGGGTGCGCCGGTCACGCTGCATGTGCAGGCCGACCAGCTGTACGTGTTCGGTGCGGACGAAGCCTTGCTCTGCGCGCCGCGTCGGCAGGGAGGAATTTGAGATGGCACGCATCACGCTGGATCTGGCGCACTCGTACAAGCCCAACCCGACGGCTGATGGCGACTACGCCCTGCTGCCGCTGAAGATGGAGTTCGCCGATGGCGGCGCCTACGCGCTGCTGGGCCCCTCGGGCTGTGGCAAGACCACCATGCTCAACATCATGTCGGGTCTGCTGGTGCCGTCTCACGGCAGCGTGCAATTTGACGGGCGCGACGTCACACATGCCAGCCCGCAGGAACGCAACATCGCCCAGGTGTTCCAGTTCCCGGTGATCTACGACACCATGACGGTGGCCCAGAACCTGGCCTTCCCGCTGCGCAACCGCAAGGTGCCCGAGGCGCAGATACGCGAGCGCGTCGGCGTGATTGCCGAAATGTTGGAGCTGAGCGGCCAGCTTGACCAGCGGGCTGCAGGGCTGGCGGCCGACGCCAAGCAGAAGATATCGCTGGGTCGCGGCCTGGTGCGGCCGGACGTGGCGGCGGTGCTGTTCGACGAGCCGCTCACGGTGATCGACCCGCACCTCAAGTGGCAGCTGCGGCGCAAGCTCAAGCAGATTCACCACGAACTCAAGCTCACGCTGATCTATGTCACGCACGACCAGGTCGAGGCGCTGACCTTTGCCGACCAGGTGGTGGTGATGACGCGCGGCCGCGCCGTGCAGGTGGGGGCAGCCGATGCCTTGTTCGAGCGGCCACAGCATGTCTTCGTCGGCCACTTCATCGGCTCGCCAGGCATGAACTTCCTGCCAGTGGAGCATGTCGCAGGCCGCTTGCAGCTTGTCGACCATTGGCTCGATGCACCTGCCGAGCGCGGTTTGCCGGCTGGCGCCTTGCAGATCGGTGTGCGCCCCGAGTACCTGGCACGTACCGCGCCGGGCGAGGCGGGGGCTTTGCCCTGCAAGGTGCTGCGGGTGCAAGACCTGGGGACTTCGCTGATGTTGACAGCAGAGGTTGCAGGCCAGGTGCTGCGCGCGCGCTTTGACCCCGATGCGCAGTTGCCCGCATCGGGCGATACGGTCTGGCTGCGGATTCTTGGTGAGCACACCTGCTTTTATCAAAACGAGGAGTTGCTGGCATGAGCGCCGCGCCGGCCGCTTCAAGCGAAGCTCGCACCGCAGTGCGCAGCACGGAGGTTACACAATGAGCACGACCACCAAGCCGGTGAACCAGAAGGCCTGGTTCCTTATCCTGCCTGTGCTGATCTGTGTGGCCTTCTCCGCCATCATTCCGCTGATGACGGTGGTGAACTATTCGGTGCAGGACATCATTTCGCCCGATCGCCGTGTTTTTGTCGGAACCGATTGGTTTGCCTCGGTGATGCGCGACGAGGAACTGCACGAGGCGCTGATTCGCCAACTGATGTTCTCGTTTGCGGTGCTGCTGGTGGAAATCCCCCTGGGCATCGCGCTGGCGCTCTCCATGCCGGCCAAGGGCTGGAAGTCTTCTGCCGTACTGGTGACAGTAGCGCTGTCCTTGCTGATTCCGTGGAACGTGGTGGGCACCATCTGGCAGATCTACGGACGCTCGGACATCGGCTTGCTGGGTGCGGGGTTGGATGCCTTGGGCATCAACTACAGCTACACCGGCAATGCCACCCAGGCCTGGCTCACGGTGCTGGCGATGGATGTCTGGCACTGGACGCCGCTGGTTGCCTTGCTGTGCTTTGCCGGGCTTCGCTCCATTCCCGACGCCTATTACCAGGCGGCCCGCATCGACGGGGCCAGCAAGTTTGCCGTGTTTCGCTACATCCAGCTGCCCAAGATGCGCGGTGTGCTGATGATCGCCGTGCTGCTGCGCTTCATGGACAGCTTCATGATCTACACCGAGCCCTTCGTGCTGACCGGGGGTGGGCCGGGCAATGCCACCACCTTTCTTTCGCAATACCTCACGCAGAAGGCGGTGGGTCAGTTTGACCTCGGGCCGGCGGCAGCCTTCTCGCTGATCTATTTTTTCATCATCCTGCTGCTGTGTTTTGTCCTCTACAACTGGATGCAACGGGTCGGCACGAGCAGCGAGGAGGGCGTTGGCCATGAATGAAAACCGCTTTCACAAGCGCAGCATTTTTCTCGCGCTGTACCTGGTGTTCGCGCTGCTTCCCATTTATTGGATGGTGAGCATGAGCTTCAAGACGAACGAAGATATTTTGTCCAGCTTCTCGTTCTTCCCGCAGCATTTCACTTGGAGCAATTACCGCACCATTTTCACGGATCCGGCCTGGTATTCGGGGTACATCAACAGCCTGATCTATGTCGCCATCAACATGGTGATTTCGCTCACGGTTGCCCTGCCAGCTGCGTATGCGTTTTCGCGCTACCAGTTTCTTGGTGACAAGCACGTCTTTTTCTGGCTGCTCACCAATCGCATGACGCCGCCAGCCGTGTTCCTGTTGCCTTTCTTCCAGCTCTACACCACGGTCGGGCTGATGGACACGCATATCGCCGTGGCGCTGGCCCACCTGCTGTTCAACGTGCCGCTGGCGGTGTGGATTCTGGAAGGTTTCATGAGCGGCATTCCCCGCGAGATTGACGAGACGGCTTATATCGATGGGTACAGCTTTCCACGCTTCTTCCTCACGATCTTTCTGCCGCTTATCAAGTCTGGTGTGGGCGTGGCGGCGTTCTTCTGCTTCATGTTCAGCTGGGTCGAGCTGCTCTTGGCGCGCACGCTGACCAGCGTGAATGCCAAGCCCATCGTGGCCATCATGACGCGCACGGTGTCTGCTTCGGGCATGGATTGGGCGACCTTGGCTGCTGCGGGGGTGTTGACCATCGTGCCAGGCGCCATCGTCATCTGGTTCGTGCGGCACTACATCGCCAAAGGCTTTGCAATGGGGCGCGTCTGACGCCCAAGGAATAAAGGAGACAGCGATGTTTCAGTGGATGGCCTGGACCACGCCGGTGGCGGTATTTTTTGTCTGCATCGCGCTGATGCTGGCGGGTATGACGGTGTGGGAGATCAAGTCGCCCACCGTGCTGCGCAAAGGTTTTTTGCCGATCGCCACTACGCGAGGCGATCGCCTGTTCATTGGTTTGCTTACCGCGGCCTACGTCAACCTGTTCTGGGTGGGCCTGGGCGAAAAGATGGCGCAGTGGTTCTCGCTGGAGGCGGAACCGTCGGTGTGGATCAGCCTGGTGCTGTCCATGGCCCTGCTCGCGTTGATCATGCGCAAAGGCTGAGATTCCTGGAGCCCGGTTGGCACCCCCGTGGCTGGGCTCTTTTCGTAGAGGGGGATACATGAGGAGACATGCAATGAAGGTGCAATTGAAAGCAGTGGCGTTTGCTGCTGCGGCGCTGGCCATGGGGCACGCGGTCTGGGCTGGCGAGGCCGAAGCCAAAAAGTGGGTAGACACCGAGTTTCAGCCCTCTACGCTGAACAAGGACCAGCAGCTCAAGGAAATGAAGTGGTTCATTGATGCGGCAGCCAAGCTCAAGGCCAAGGGGGTAACCGAGATCAGCACGGTCTCGGAGACCCTGACCGTGCACGAATATGAGAGCAAGACCTTGGCCAAAGCCTTCGAGGAGATCACGGGCATCAAGGTGAAGCACGACATCATCCAGGAGGGTGACGTGGTGGAGAAATTGCAAACCTCCATGCAGTCGGGCAAATCCATTTATGACGGCTGGATCAGCGACTCCGACCTGATTGGTACCCACTACCGCTATGGCACCGCGATGAGCCTGACCGACCAGATGGCCGGGCCGTGGAAAGACTTGACCGATCCCTATCTGGACATCAAGGATTTCATTGGCACCAGCTTTACTACGGCACCTGACGGCAAGCTGTACCAACTGCCTGATCAGCAGTTCGCCAATCTGTACTGGTTCCGTGCCGACCTGTTTGCGCGCAAGGATCTGAAGGACAAATTCAAGGCCAAATACGGATACGACCTGGGTGTACCGGTGAACTGGAGCGCCTACGAGGACATCGCTGACTTCTTCACCAATGATGTCAAGACCATCGATGGCAAGCCCATCTATGGGCACATGGACTATGGCAAGAAAGACCCGTCGCTGGGCTGGCGTTTCACCGACGCGTGGTTGTCCATGGCCGGAGAAGCTGACAAGGGCATTCCCAACGGCATGCCGATTGACGAGTGGGGCATTCGCGTGGCTGCTGACAAGTGCACGCCGGTGGGGGCCGAAGTTGCTCGTGGTGGCGCCACCAACTCCCCGGCTGCGGTGTACGCCCTGACCAAGTACATCGACTGGCTGAAGAAATACGCGCCGCCCGAGGCCACCGGCATGACCTTCGGCGAGGCGGGACCTGTGCCTGCCCAAGGCCAAATCGCGCAGCAAGTCTTCTGGTATACGGCATTTACCGCCGACATGACCAAGGCTGGTCTACCGGTGGTCAACGCCGATGGCTCGCCCAAATGGCGCATGGCCCCCGGCCCGCACGGCCCGTACTGGAAAGATGGCATGCAGAATGGGTACCAGGACGTAGGCTCCTGGACCTTTCTGAAGTCTGCGAACCCAGACCGCGCCGCCGCCGCGTGGTTGTATGCGCAGTTCGTGACCAGCAAGACCGTGTCGTTGAAGAAATCCATCACCGGCCTGACCTTCATCCGCGACAGCGATATCCGCAGCGAATACTTCACCAAGAACGCCAATAGGTACGGTGGCTTGATCGAGTTTTATCGCAGCCCGGCCCGTGTGGCCTGGACCCCCACTGGCACGAACGTGCCCGACTACCCCAAGCTGGCCCAGCTGTGGTGGAAGAACGTGGCCGTGGCGGTAACGGGTGAGAAGACGCCGCAGCAGGCAATGGACAACCTGGCCAAGGAGATGGACGACGTGATGGCGCGGCTGCAACGGGCGGGCATGGCCCACTGCGCGCCCAAGCTCAACCCCAAGAGCGATCCGGCCAAGTGGCTCAGCGACGAGCATGCACCCTGGAAGAAGCTGGCCAACGAGAAGCCCAAGGGTGAAACCGTTGACTACGACAAGCTCCTGCAAGCCTGGAAGGATGGCAAGGTGCGTTGAGCGCTGCGTCCTGATAGCTTCCTAAGCCGCCGCATGCCCTCCGGTGTGTGGCGGCGGGATCGTAAGTCCGTGGCCTGCTGGCAGAAAACGTAGTGCCGCAGCACAATGGTCCAGGGTTAACCCTTATTCATCCTTCTACCTGCGGCTCTCATGGCTTCCCATTCTTCGCCCTTGCCGACCCTTCGCGCTGAATTGCTGGAGCGTCTGGCCGGCGCTGCACCCTACGATCTTGTGGTCATCGGCGGCGGCGCTACCGGCTTGGGGGTGGCACTGGATGCTGCCACGCGGGGGTTTCGGGTTGCGCTGATCGAGAGATTGGACTTTGCCAAAGGCACTTCATCACGCGCTACCAAACTGGTCCATGGTGGTGTGCGCTATTTGGCGCAGGGCAATATCGCCTTGGTACGGGAGGCTTTGCATGAACGCACCACCTTGCTTCACAACGCGCCGCACCTTGCGCAACCTCTGCCGTTCGTCATGCCTTCCTACAAGTGTTGGGAGACGCCGTTTTACGGTGTGGGCCTGAAGATGTACGACGCTCTGGCCGGCAAGGCAGGGCTGGGACCCACCGAATTTCTTGGCCGGACACGCACGCTCGAGTGTCTGCCTACCGTGCGGCGGCAGGGGCTTAAGGGCAGCGTGAAATACTGGGATGGCCAGTTTGACGATGCGCGGCTGGCGCTCGCGTTGGCGCGTACGGCGGCCCGCACCGGGGCTTTGGTTGCCAACTATGTGGAAGCAACGGACCTCGTGAACGAGGGCGGAAAAATCGCCGGGGTGGTGTGCCGAGATGCCGAATCGGGCCATACGTTCACGCTGCGCACGCGCTGCGTGGTGAATGCCACAGGCGTTTGGGTCGATGCCTTACGCGAGAAAGATGCGCAAGCGACAGGGCGGGCGGTGTCGCCGCTGGTGGCGCCAAGCCAAGGCGTGCATCTGGTTGTAGACCGGGATTTCCTTGCGTCTGACCATGCGCTGATGGTGCCCAAGACGGCCGACGGCCGCGTGCTTTTCGCTGTTCCCTGGCTGGGCAAGGTCATCCTCGGAACCACAGACACCCCGCGGCACGACCTTGACCGCGAGCCCACGCCCTTCGCGGAGGAGGTGTCTTTTATTCTCAGTGAATCCGCGCGATATCTGCGTCGCGCACCCCAGGCAAGCGATGTTCGCAGTGTCTGGGTGGGTCTCCGGCCCCTGGTCAAACCGCAGGACGAAAATGGCGATAACACCAAGAGCCTCAGCCGGGAGCACACCGTGCTCGCCAGCCGCAGCGGTTTGGTGACGGTTACCGGTGGCAAATGGACCACGTACCGTGCAATGGCCGAAGATGTGTTGCAAAAATGCTTCAACTCCGAACTGCTGGGCGCTCGAAAAGGGGGCGTCACGAACGATTTCCCCCTGGTTGGCGCAGAAGCTGGATACGCACGACATCGGCTGTGCGAAGCCCCAGGTTGGCACAGTTACGGCAGTGAGGCTGCCTTCATACGCCAGCTGCCTGGCGCTGGCGTGGATCTTGGCATGAATCTGACAGAAGCGATGGTCCGTTTTGCTGTGCGCAACGAGTATGCGCGCACGGTGGAGGATGTGTTGGCCCGCCGCTGGCGGGCTCTGTTTCTCGACGCCCGCCAAGCCAGTGAAATGGCTGAGCGTGTGGCTGGGATTGTCCATGAGGAAACCGGCCTGGACCCCCAGCTGGCGCCCTTTCGGGAGCTTGCGTCACAATACGCCAGCCTGCCCCACTAAGAAAAATCGCGCTGCGCTACTTGACGGGCGCAGAATTTTTAATGAAAATAGCAGGCTTCGCTAAGAAATTAGCGAAATCTCTGCCCAGCGGAAGCGCTGCAAATGGTTTGTAGCGTGGACGGCGGGCCCAAGACTGACTGGCAGGCAATTGCTTTCGAGGTGTTCTCGGAGCGGTAGTCTTCTGGTGCAAGTTGGGAATATTGAAATGATCCAGACTGAAACTCGGTTAGACGTTGCCGACAATACCGGCGCGAAATCCGTCTTGTGCATCAAGGTGCTGGGCGGATCCAGGCGTCGTTACGCCAGCGTGGGCGACATCATCAAGGTGGCTGTCAAAGAGGCGGCTCCTCGTGGGCGCGTCAAAAAAGGCGAAATTTACAGTGCCGTGGTGGTTCGTACTGCCAAGGGTATTCGTCGCGGTGACGGCTCGCTGGTCAAATTCGATGGCAACGCTGCGGTGTTGCTTAATGCAAAGCTGGAGCCGATCGGCACCCGCATCTTCGGCCCGGTCACGCGTGAATTGCGCACCGAGCGTTTCATGAAGATCGTGTCCCTGGCTCCTGAAGTTCTCTAAGGACACGCGATGAACAAGATTCGCAAGGGCGACGAAATTGTCGTGCTCACGGGGCGCGATAAGGGAAAGCGCGGCACGGTCGCGCTGCGCGCGGACGACTCCCATTTGGTGGTCGAAGGCGTCAATCTGGTCAAGAAGCATGTCAAGCCCAACCCTATGAAGGGTTCTACGGGTGGCATCGTTGAAAAGGCCATGCCCATTCACCAGTCCAATGTTGCCATTTTTAATGCTGCGACGGGCAAGGGTGATCGCGTAGGTATCAAGCTGCAGGCAGATGGCACGCGTGTTCGCGTGTTCAAGTCGAGCGGTGCCGAAATCAAGACGGCCTGAGGAAATAGAAATGGCACGACTTCAAGAACACTACCGCGACAAAGTGGCGCCCGAACTGATGAAGCAGTTTGGCTACACCTCGCCCATGCAGGTTCCGCGTCTGACCAAGATCACGCTCAATATGGGTGTGAGTGAGGCGGTTGCTGATAAAAAAGTGATGGACAGCGCTGTGGCGGATCTGACCAAGATTGCTGGGCAAAAGCCTGTCGTCACCAAGGCCAGGAAGGCCATCGCTGGTTTCAAGATCCGCGAAGGTCAAGCGATTGGCTGCATGGTCACGCTGCGCGGCGTCAAGATGTATGAGTTTCTCGATCGTTTCGTGACAGTCGCGCTTCCTCGTGTGCGCGACTTCCGGGGTATTTCCGGTCGCGCATTCGATGGCCGCGGCAACTATAACGTCGGCGTGAAAGAGCAGATTATTTTCCCTGAAATCGAGTACGACAAGGTCGATGCCTTGCGCGGTCTCAATATCAGCATTACTACCACGGCGCAGACCGACGAAGAGTGCAAGGCGCTCCTCACTGGTTTCCGTTTTCCGTTCAAGAACTGAGGCAGCGTATGGCAAAAGTAGCTTTGATCCAGCGCGAACTCAAGCGCGAAAAACTTGCTGCGAAATACGCAGTGAAATATGCAGAACTGAAGGCGGCGGCTTCGAACATGAAGTCGACCGACGGAGAGCGCGAAGCAGCGCGTCTGGGCTTGCAAAAGCTTCCGCGCAATGCCAACCCCACGCGCCAGCGTAACCGCTGCACGATCACTGGTCGTCCGCGTGGAACGTTCCGTCAATTCGGTCTGGCCCGTGCCAAGATCCGTGAACTGGCTTTTGCAGGCGACATCCCCGGTGTCACCAAGGCCAGCTGGTAAGCCGGCAGGAGAGATACAACATGAGCATGAGTGATCCCATTGCTGACCTGCTGACCCGCATCCGCAATGCGCAGATGGTCTCCAAAGCCAGCGTCGCCGTCCCATCTTCCAAAGTGAAGGTGGCCATTGCCCAAGTCCTGAAGGACGAGGGTTACATCGACGGTTTTGAAGTCAAGACCGAAGATGGCAAGTCACAAATTGAAATTACCCTGAAGTACTACGCAGGTCGCCCGGTGATTGAGCGCATTGAGCGTGTCAGTCGCCCTGGTTTGCGCATTTACAAGGGATGTGATGCCATTCCGCAGGTCATGAACGGCCTCGGCGTAGCCATTGTTACCACGCCTAAGGGTGTGATGACGGATCGTAAAGCGCGCGCTACCGGTGTCGGTGGTGAAGTGCTTTGCTATGTGGCTTAAGCCGTGACATTGAGGAGAAACTGAATGTCCCGAGTAGGAAAAATGCCGGTCACCATCCCCGCTGGCGTGGATGTGTCGATCACGAACGGCCTGATCAATGTGAAGGGGTCAGGCGGCTCCTTGTCGTTGGCTCAGAACGCGCTGGTTACGGTTGGTAGCCAAGACGGCAAGCTGAGCTTCGCGCCCGCGAACGAGAGCCGCGAAGCCAATGCCATGAGTGGCACCTTGCGCCAGTTGGTGAACAACATGGTCGTTGGTGTCAGTGCTGGCTTCGAAAAGAAGCTCAGTCTGGTGGGGGTGGGGTACAAGGCGCAGGCGACGGGTTCCAAGCTGAATCTGTCGGTGGGTTACTCCCATCCTGTCAACAAGGAGATGCCTGAAGGCATCACCGTGGCGACCCCGACTCCGACAGAGGTCGTGATCAAGGGTGCCGACCGTCAGCGCGTAGGGCAGATTGCCGCCGAGATTCGTGCGATTCGTCCCCCCGAGCCCTACAAGGGCAAGGGTATTCGCTACGTGGGCGAGCGCATTGTGATCAAAGAAACCAAGAAGAAGTAAGGAGCTGCACCATGTTGACCAAAAAAGAGCAGCGACTTCGCCGAGCCCGTCAGACGCGGATCCGCATTGCCCAGCAAGGCGTGGCGCGACTCACGGTGAATCGCACGAATCTTCACATCTACGCAGCAGTCATTTCGAGCGATGGTGGCAAGGTGCTTGCGAGCGCTTCCACTGTCGAGCCAGAAGTCCGCACCGCGCTGGGTGCCTCCGGCAAGGGAGGCAATGCCGCCGCAGCCGAGGTCATTGGCAAGCGCATTGCAGAGCGCGCCAAGGCTGCTGGCGTCGAGAAGGTGGCATTTGATCGCGCAGGTTTTGCGTACCATGGCCGCGTCAAGGCGCTTGCCGATGCTGCCCGCGAAGCGGGTCTGCAGTTCTAAGCGGAACGGATAAAAAAATGGCTAAATTTCAACCCAGAGTGCAAGACGACAGTCGCGACGACGGAATGCGCGAGAAGATGATCGCGGTCAATCGCGTCACCAAGGTCGTGAAGGGCGGGCGGATTCTCGGTTTCGCCGCACTGACCGTGGTAGGTGATGGCGACGGTCGCGTCGGCATGGGCAAGGGCAAGTCGAAGGAAGTGCCGGCGGCCGTGCAAAAGGCGATGGAAGAGGCGCGTCGCAACATGGTCAAGGTGTCGCTGAAGAACGGCACCATCCACCACCAGGTCACTGGCCACCACGGCGCAGCCCACGTGATGATGGCTCCTGCTCCCAAGGGAACCGGCATCATTGCCGGCGGCCCGATGCGTGCCGTATTCGAAGTGATGGGCATGACCGATATCGTGGCCAAGAGCCACGGTTCGTCTAACCCTTACAACATGGTTCGCGCCACGTTTGATGCGCTGACCAATTCCACCACGCCTTCGGAAATTGCTTCCAAGCGCGGTAAGTCGGTCGAAGACCTCTTCGTCTGACAGGAGCGCACACATGTCTACGCAACAAACCGTGAAGATTCAACTGGTTCGCAGTCCGATTGGAACCCAGCAGTCGCATCGCGCCACTGTGCGCGGCCTTGGCCTGCGCAAGCTCAACAGTGTCAGCGAGCTCCAGGACAGTCCTGAAGTACGCGGCATGATCAACAAGATCAGTTACCTGGTCAAAGTCCTCTGAGAAGGTTCGAGATGGAACTCAATAGCATTAAACCGGCAGCTGGCGCCAAGCACGCCAAGCGTCGCGTCGGTCGTGGCATTGGCTCCGGGCTGGGAAAAACAGCAGGGCGTGGCCACAAGGGTCAGAAGTCGCGTTCCGGTGGCTACCACAAGGTGGGTTTTGAAGGCGGTCAAATGCCTCTGCAGCGCCGTCTTCCCAAGCGCGGATTCAAGTCGCAAACGCTCAAGTACAACGCCGAAGTGACCTTGACCGCCTTGGCGCAGCTGGGTCTGGCGGAAGTTGATATGTTGGCGCTGAAGCAAGCGGGCTTGGTCAGCCAGATGGCCAAGGTCGTGAAGATCGTCAAGAGTGGTGAACTTGCTACGGCTGTCAAATTGACGGGCGTTGGTGCCACTGCGGGCGCGCGTGCTGCCATTGAAGCTGCAGGCGGCAGCCTCGCCTGAACAGACGGTGACGAAAGGCTTCCGTGGCAACTAACGCAGCTCAAATAGCCAAAACCGGCAAATTCGGCGACCTGCGCCGCAGGTTGGTGTTTCTGCTGCTTGCGTTGGTCGTCTACCGCGTCGGCGCGCATATTCCGGTTCCGGGCATCGATCCTACGCAGCTCAAACAGCTGTTCAGTGGTCAGCAGGGCGGTATTCTCAATTTGTTCAATATGTTCTCGGGCGGTGCGCTGTCCCGGTTCACGGTGTTCGCCTTGGGGATCATGCCGTACATCTCGGCGTCGATCATCATGCAGCTCATGAGCTATGCGGTGCCGGCGTTTGAGCAGTTGAAGAAGGAAGGGGCCGCAGGTCAGCGCAAGATTACGCAGTACACGCGGTATGGCACGCTGGGCCTGGCGCTGTTTCAGTCCTTGGGTATTGCCGTGGCACTCGAGAGTTCGGCTGGTCTGGTTCTGACGCCTGGTTTCGGCTTTCGCATGACTGCGGTCGTGAGTCTGACGGCAGGCACCATGTTCCTGATGTGGTTGGGTGAGCAAATTACCGAACGCGGTCTGGGCAATGGAATTTCCATCCTGATTTTTGCTGGCATTGCAGCAGGGCTTCCCAACGCTGTTGGTGGTCTTTTGGAGCTGGTACGAACCGGGTCCATGAGCATCATTGCGGCATTGTTCATTGTTCTGGTTGTTTGCTTGGTGACCTATTTCGTCGTGTTCGTTGAACGTGGTCAGCGCAAGATACTTGTGAATTACGCGCGGCGACAGGTCGGCAACAAGGTGTATGGCGGTCAATCGTCTCACCTGCCGCTGAAGCTCAATATGTCTGGCGTGATCCCGCCTATCTTCGCGTCTTCGATCATTTTGTTGCCGGCAACGGTGGTGAACTGGTTCAGCGCGGGTGATTCTATGCGCTGGCTGAAAGATATTTCGGGCGCTTTGACACCAGGGCAGCCGATCTATGTGTTGCTCTATGCGACGGCCATTGTGTTTTTCTGCTTTTTCTACACCGCGCTGGTATTTAACAGCCGAGAGACTGCGGACAACCTCAAGAAGAGTGGCGCGTTTATTCCAGGTATTCGGCCGGGCGACCAGACAGCGCGGTACATTGATAAAATCCTTGTCCGTTTGACGCTTGCTGGAGCTATCTACATCACGTTGGTGTGTCTGCTGCCTGAATTCATGATCCTGAAGTACAACGTGCCGTTTTATTTTGGTGGCACCTCTTTGATGATCATCGTGGTGGTCACGATGGATTTCATGGCACAAGTGCAGAACTATCTGATGTCCCAGCAATATGAATCGCTATTGAAAAAGGCTAATTTCAAAGGCGGGGCCGGGGTTTGACGAAGGCTTGCTGCAAGTCCACGGAGGCGCAGCACTATTAGATGAAGCCTTCGGGTTTCGCATTAACGCAGTGCGCCATGGCGCACGCAAACACGGTGTTTATGGCATAGGCCGCACACCACGACTGGTTTTAGGAGAATGAAATGAGAGTTTCGGCTTCGGTCAAGAAAATTTGCCGCAACTGCAAGATCATCCGCCGCAAGGGTGTGGTGCGCGTGATCTGCACGGACCTGCGTCACAAGCAGCGCCAGGGTTGAACAGGAAAGTATTAGAGGACGCACATGGCACGTATCGCTGGCATCAACATTCCGCCGCATCAGCACGCAGAGATTGGCTTGACGGCCATCTATGGCATTGGTCGCACCCGCGCACGCAAGATCTGTGAAGCTTGCGAAATCGCTTACTCCAAGAAGATCAAGGATCTTACGGACGGCGATCTCGAAAAGATTCGCGACCAGATCGCGCAGTTCACCATCGAAGGTGACCTGCGTCGCGAAACCACGATGAACATCAAGCGCTTGATGGACATCGGCTGCTACCGAGGCTTCCGCCATCGCCGCGGTTTGCCGGTGCGCGGTCAGCGCACACGCACCAATGCCCGCACCCGCAAGGGTCCGCGCAAGGGCGCCGCGGCCCTGAAGAAATAAAGAGATTGAAAGAACCATATGGCTAAGTCTCCCGCCAATAACGCCGCACAGCGTGTCCGTAAGAAGGTTCGCAAGAACGTCTCCGACGGTATCGCCCACGTGCATGCCTCGTTCAACAACACCATCATCACGATCACCGATCGCCAGGGTAACGCCTTGTCGTGGGCTTCGTCGGGTGGCCAAGGCTTCAAGGGTTCGCGCAAGTCCACGCCGTTTGCGGCACAGGTCGCATCCGAGACGGCCGGGCGCGCTGCCATCGAGCAAGGCATAAAAAACCTGGATGTCGAGATCAAGGGCCCAGGGCCAGGTCGCGAGTCCTCGGTGCGTGCCCTGGGTGCGCTCGGTATCCGTATCACCTCAATTTCTGATGTGACACCGGTTCCCCACAACGGCTGCCGCCCACAAAAGCGTCGCCGTATTTAAATTACTCCAAGCCCACCGCCGCCTGCGCCCGTATCCACGCCGCAGGCGGCTCCCGCAATGGTTTGCGGTAGAGACATCAGAAGGATATTCAAGTGGCACGTTACCTCGGCCCCAAGGCCAAACTCTCCCGCCGTGAAGGCACCGATCTGTTTCTTAAGAGCGCACGCCGCTCGATCGCGGACAAGTCCAAGTTTGATTCCAAGCCCGGCCAGCACGGTCGCACTTCGGGTCAGCGCACCTCCGACTATGGCCTGCAGCTGCGTGAGAAGCAAAAGGTCAAGCGCATGTACGGCATTTTGGAGAAGCAATTCCGCCGTTACTTCGAAGCCGCGGAGCGCAAAAAGGGCAATACGGGCGCCAACCTGCTGTCGTTGCTGGAATGCCGGCTCGACAACGTCGTATACCGTATGGGTTTTGGCTCGACGCGCGCTGAAGCACGCCAGATGGTGTCGCACAAGGCGATCACGGTGAACGGCCAGTCGGTGAACATTCCTTCCTACTTGGTCAAGGTGGGCGATGTGGTTGCCGTGCGCGAGAAATCGAAGAAGCAAAACCGGATCGTCGAAGCCCTGCAACTGGCTGCGCAGGTCGGTATGCCCGCCTGGGTGGATGTCAATGCCGACAAGGCCGAAGGCGTGTTCAAGAAAGTGCCCGATCGAGACGAGTTCGGCGCCGACATCAATGAATCGCTGATCGTCGAGCTGTACTCGCGCTAAGCCAGCAAATCTGAATTTATCGTTCCTGCTCAGCGAGGCATCGCTGGGTGGGCGCTTCACCAGCCTTACCGGTGTAACGAGCTGGGGGTATTGAGAGGAAGTCTGCATGCAAACGAATTTGCTGAAGCCAAAAACCATCAACGTCGATCAGGTTGGTCACAACCGTGCCAAAGTAACGCTCGAACCTTTCGAGCGTGGCTATGGTCACACGCTCGGCAATGCGCTGCGTCGAGTTCTGTTGTCTTCCATGGTTGGTTATGCCGTGACGGAAGTCACCATCGCCGGCGTGCTGCACGAGTATTCGTCCGTGGATGGCGTCCAGGAAGATGTCGTCAACATTCTGCTGAACCTCAAAGGTGTGGTGTTCAAGCTGCACAACCGTGACGAGGTCACCCTGAGTCTGCGCAAGGACGCCGAAGGCGTGGTCACCGCCAGCGACATTCAGACGCCGCATGACGTGGAAATCGTCAACCCTGATCATGTGATTGCGAACTTGTCGCAAGGCGGCAAGCTTGACATGCAGATCAAGGTTGAAAAGGGTCGCGGCTACGTGCCGGGCAATCAGCGCCGCTACGGCGATGAGGCGACCAAGTCCATTGGCCGTATCGTGTTGGATGCTTCGTTTTCGCCGATCAAGCGCGTCAGCTACACGGTCGAGAGCGCGCGCGTGGAGCAGCGCACCGACCTCGATAAGCTTGTCGTCGAAATTGAAACCAACGGTGCGGTCACGGCAGAAGATGCGGTTCGGGCTTCGGCGCGCATCCTGGTGGAGCAGCTCGCGGTATTCGCTCAGCTCGATGGTGGCGAGATGGATGCCATCAATGCGCCTTCTGGAGCACGCAGCAACGCAAGTTTCGATCCGATTTTGCTGCGCCCGGTGGACGAGCTCGAACTGACCGTGCGTTCTGCCAACTGTCTAAAGGCAGAGAACATTTACTACATCGGTGATCTGATCCAGCGCACCGAGAACGAGCTGCTCAAGACCCCCAATCTGGGTCGCAAGTCGCTCAACGAAATCAAGGAAGTGCTTGCCTCGCGTGGGCTCACCTTGGGAATGAAGCTTGAAAACTGGCCGCCTGCCGGTCTGGACAAGCGCTAAAGCTATAATTTCGCGCCCTCACAGAAAGGGCCGTGCCCGGGCAGTACCTGATACGGCTGCCCGTTTTAATTACATTTAAGGATAAGCACCATGCGCCACGGACTCGGCCTTCGCAAACTCAACCGCACCAGCTCGCACCGCCTCGCGATGCTGCGCAACATGATGAACTCGCTCATCGAGCACGAGGCCATCAAGACCACGCTGCCCAAGTCGAAAGAACTGCGCCGCGTCATTGAGCCCATGATCACCTTGGCCAAGGTGGATACTTTGGCGAACCGCCGCCTGGCGTTTGACCGCCTGCGCGACCGCGACAGCGTCACCAAGCTGTTCACGGTGCTGGGCCCGCGTTTCAACGCGCGCCCCGGCGGCTACACGCGTATCCTGAAAATGGGTTACCGCGTTGGCGACAACGCCCCCATGGCGTTCGTCGAATTGGTCGAGCGCAGCGAAGAATCTTCTGCTGCACCGGCAGAAGCCGCTAAATAAGCTATAATTTACCTCTTACCGCGCGATGGAGCAGTCTGGTAGCTCGTTGGGCTCATAACCCAAAGGTCGGAGGTTCAAATCCTTCTCGCGCAACCAATCAGCAAACGCCCACTTCTGTGGGCGTTTTGCATTTCTGGCTTATAAATTCCTAGCTCAGATGAAGCAGCGCCCGTCGGGCCTGCTTGATAGGCCAGAATCGGCGCTGTATGCCTGACACCGCTGCGGCCCCACGCTCTCCTGTCCAGCCTGGCCTGATCGCCTTGCACGGTAACCGTGCCGAATGGCTGGCCGACGCGGTCCTGGAATGGCTTTCGCAGCACCCGCTCGCGCCGCTTGAATCCGAAATCGTGCTGGTGCAAAGCAACGGCGTGGCCGAGTGGTTCAAGATGGCGCTGGCCGGGCGCGCCGGGGTGTGCGCGGCGGCGCAGGTCGAGCTGCCGGCGCGCTTTTTGTGGCGCAGCTACCGCCAGGTGCTGGGCGCAGCTGCCGTGCCGCCGCGCTCGGCGGTGGACAAAACGGCGCTGATCTGGCGCCTGCTGCAGCAGCTCCCTGACTTGGTTGCGCAGCCTGGCTTCGAGCCGGTGGCCGGGTTTCTTCGCGCTGGCGAACCTGATCGGTTGTGGCAGCTCGCCGGGCGGTTCGCGGATTTGTTTGATCAGTACCAGGTCTATCGCCCCGACTGGCTGGGCGATTGGGCACAGGGCCACGACAGGCTGGTACGCGGCCAGGGCGCTGCGCTGCCAGTGCCTCCTGAGCAGCTCTGGCAGCCTTTGCTCTGGCGTGCCGTGCTGGGCGGCCTGGGCGAAGCGGAGCGCGCCGCCATTCGGCCGCAGATTCACCAACGGGCGCTGGCCGCGCTGCGCGCTGGCGAGCCCTTGGCTGCGTCGCTGCCGCGCCGTGTGGTGCTGTTCGGCATGACCCATTTGCCGCTGCCAGTGCTCGAACTCCTGGCGGACCTGTCGCGCTACAGCCAGGTGCTGATGGCCATCCCCAACCCCTGCCGCTTTCACTGGGCCGACGCCATCGACGGTCGCGAGTTGCTCGCTGCGGCGCGTCGGCGCCACCCGCTGCGCGGCGGGGTCGATCTGGCGCAACTGCCCATCGAGAGCCTGCATGCGCACGCCCACCCGCTGCTGGCCGCCTGGGGGCGCCAAGGGCGCGACTTCGTGCGCCAGCTCGACGCCTTCGACGAGACCGCCACTGCGCAGGCACGCCTCGGCATGGCGCGCGTGGACTATTTCGACGAAGCGGACGATGGCCCCACCCCACCGCTGCTGCTGCAGGTGCAGCAGCGCATACGCGACCTGGTGCCGCTGGCGGAGCACCCGCCCACAGTGCTGGCGGAGGGTGACCGCTCCATCGTCTTCCACAGTGCCCACAGCGCGCTGCGGGAGGTCGAGGTGCTGCACGACCAACTGCTCGATCTGCTCGCCCACCCGCCGGGCCACCAGCCACTGGCGCCGCGCGACATCGTGGTCATGGTGCCCGATATCGAGCGCTTTGCCCCGGCCGTGCGGGCGGTGTTTGGCCAGGTGCCGCAGGGCGATGCGCGCTACATCCCCTGGGGGATTGCCGACCTGGGTGCGCGTGCCAGCCATCCCCTGGTGGGGGCGCTTGACTGGCTTTTGCAGGTGCCCCAGCAACGTTTTGCCATGAGCGAACTGCGCGATCTGCTCGACGTTCCGGCAATTGCGGCGCGCTTTGGCCTGGCGGCCGACGGTGTGGCCCAGCTCGCGCAGTGGATGTCGGGCGCTGGTATTCGCTGGGGCCTGGACGCCGGGCAGCGTGCAGGCCTGGGCCTGCAGGCCTGCGGCGCGCAGAACACGGCATGGTTCGGGCTGGAGCGCATGCTGCTCGGCTACGCCGTGGGCAGTGGCAGCTTTGGCGGCATCGAGGCCTGGGACGAGGTGGGTGGGCTCGACGCCGAACTCGCCGGCGCGCTGGCCGCCTTGCTCGCACGGCTCAGACATTGGCTCGAATCCTGCCAGGGGCCCACCGATCCCACCGTGTGGGCGCAACGCTTTCGCGCGCTCATGGCCGACTTTGCCAAGCCCGTGGGCGAGGCCGATCGCCAAGTGCTGCAGGCGCTCGAAGCCGCGCTGGTCGATTGGCTGGCAGCCTGCGAGGCAGGCGATTTCGCCGGCACGATCCCGCTGGAGATCGCGCGCGCCGCCTGGATGCAGGCACTCGACGAACCGCAGCTCACCCAGCGCTTTCGGGCCGGCGGCGTCACGTTTTGCACGCTGCTGCCGCTGCGCGCCATTCCGTTCGAGGTGGTCTGCTTGCTGGGCATGAACGACGGCGACTACCCGCGCCGCAGCCCGCGCAGCGATTTTGACCTGATGGCGCTGCCCGGCATGGCGCGACCCGGCGATCGCTCGCGCCAGAGCGACGACCGCCAGCTCATGCTCGAAGCCTTGCTCTCGGCACGCCGCGTGCTGCTGGTGAGCTGGACCGGCCGCAGCGTGCGCGACAACAGCGAGCAGCCGCCCTCGGTGCTGGTGTCCCAACTGCGCGACTACCTGGCCGCCGGTTGGGGCGAAGAGGTGGTCGATGCGCGCACCACCGAACACCCGCTGCAGCCCTTTAGCCGCCAGTATTTCGAGGGCGACGCGCGCTGGTTCACCTATGCGCGCGAGTGGCGTGCCGCGCACGAGGCCGCTGCGCCGGACCAGCCGGACGCTCTGCACGCTGCGCCAGCCTTCGCGTCTGCGCCGCACGTCGCAACGCTCGCGCAGCTCAGCGCCTGGATGCGCCACCCGGCGCGTGCCTTTTTGCGCGAGCGCCTGGCGGTGGTGTTCGGGCCGCCCGAGCAAGAGGTGGCCGACGATGAGAGCTTTGCCGTCGCGGGCCTGGAGCAGTACCAGATGGCCGAGGACACGCTGGCCGCGCTCGACGCCCGCGCGGCAGCGGGCGACCCCGCCCCGCTGGACGCCATGCTGGCCGACGCCCTGAACGGGCTGCGCCGCGCGGGCCGCCTGCCCATGGCTGCGCCGGGGGCCCGCGCCCAGCACATGTTGTTCGACGCCCTGCTTCCCGTGGCAGCGGCCTGGCAGCAACAGTGCGCGCTGTGGAGCGTGCCAGCGCCACGTCTGCGGGTGGCGTGGGAATCGTTGGATGCTATTGAATTAATAGCTGCTAGCGCATATGGGATAAGCGCTAGAGGCCATTTTGACTTAAAAAAATCAGCGCCTGCCGCCCTGGAAGACTGGATCGACTCCCTGCGCCGCGCTGCCGACGGGCGCGTCGCCCTGCTGGGGCGCACGGTCTCGCGCGTGCTGGCCAGGGGGAAAGGGCCGGCGCGGGTGCGGCCCGAGAAAATGCTGGTCTGGTGGCTGCGCACACTCGCCGCGGCCGCCTGTGGCGCCCCGGTGGAAGGGGTACTCGTCGCCGGTGACGCGGTGGTCTGCTGGCCGCCCATGGAGCAGGCAGCAGCACGGCAGACACTCGCGGTGGTTCTGGGGCTGTGGCAGCAGCAGTGGCACGCCAATGCGCCGCTGCCCTTGCCGCTGGCCACCGCGCTGGCCCTGGTGAGCGAGCGGCCCGCCCAGGCCGCGTACGAAGGCTCGGGGTCGCGCCAGGGCGCGCCGGGCGAAGTCAAAGACCCGGAGTGGGAGCGCTTTTACCCCGACTTCGAGGCGCTCGCCGCCGATGGGCGTTTCGAGGCCCTGGCGCTGCTGCTGCACGCGCCGCTGGCGCGATGGGCGGCCGAGGTGCTCCAGATCACACCGCACACCACCCTTGCACCCGGTGATGGCGATGACGCGGAGGAAGAGGAATGAGCGCTGTGCCAGCCGCTTCAAACGAAGCTCGCACGGCAGTGCGCAGCACGGAGGTTTCGCTGTGAGCACCGCCCCCGACCTTGCCGCCCACAAGCTCGACCCGCTGCACTTTCCCTTGCACGGCAGCCGCCTCATCGAAGCGAGCGCCGGAACGGGCAAGACCTGGACCATCGCCGCGCTCTACCTGCGCCTGGTGCTGGGCCACGGCGGTGAGGCAGGCTACGCCCGGCCGCTGGCGCCGGCCGAAATTCTGGTGATGACGTTCACCCGGGCGGCCACGCGAGAGCTCTCGGGCCGCATCCGCGCGCGCCTGACCGAAGCAGCGCACGTGCTGCGTGGCGAGATTGCACCGAGGTCGGACGACCTGTACCTGGCCGCGCTGCGCGATGCGTACACGCCCGGCCCCGCACGCGCGCAGGCCGCCTGGCGCCTGGCGGCGGCCGCCGAGGGCATGGACGACGCGGCGGTGCAGACCATCGACGCCTGGTGCCAGCGCATGCTGCGTGAGCACGCTTTCGATAGCGGCGCGCTGTTTGACGAAGAGCTCGACGCCGACGAAGCCACCCTGCACGCCCAGGCGGTGCACGACCACTGGCGCCAGCAGGTGTACCCGCTCTCGCCCGAGCTTCTGGAGCGCGTGCTGGCCGTGTGGCCCGACGTGGACGCCCTGGTCGCCGATGCGCGCGCGCTGGAAACGGTGGCGCTGGCGCCCGGTGCAGGCGAGGGCAGCGCTGCCGATTGCCTGGCCCGCGCCGATGCACGGCACGCGGCAGCCGTCGCCGGGCTCAAGGCCGGGTGGGCCGAGCGCGCCGACACGCTGGCGCTGTGGGTGCAGGGCGAGCTGGCCGAGCGCAAGGCGGCCTGGGATTCGCGCAAGCTCTCGTCCGTCACCGGCTGGCTGCGCACGGTGGCCGACTGGGCACGCTCCGACGGGGTGGAGCCCCTGACGCTCACCAAGACCGCCACCGAACGCCTGTGCCGCGAAGCGCTGCTGGCCTTGCGCAAACCCGGTGCGCCGCCGTGCGAAATTCCGTCCGACTTTTCTGCCATCCCTGCGCTCCTGGCCGCGCAGCAAGCCCTGCCTACCCCCGAGATTGCGCTGCGCGAGCACGCCGCCGCGCGGATCGCCGAGCGCCTGGCCCACCTCAAACAGCAAAGCGGCAGCTTTGGCTTCCACGACATGCTGGTGCGGCTGGACCGTGCGCTCTCGGGTCCGCGCGGCGACGCCCTGCGCGCGCGCATCCTGGCGCAGCACCCGGTGGCGCTGATCGATGAATTCCAGGACACCTCGCCGCTGCAGTACCGCATCTTCGAGCGCCTGTACCAGCCGCAGGCCAACGACCCGGCCACGGCGCTGCTGCTCATTGGTGACCCCAAGCAATCGATCTATGCCTTCCGTGGTGCCGACATATACAGCTACCTGGCCGCGCGCCGCGCCACCCGCGGCCGGCACGCCATGCTGGACACCAACTACCGCTCCACACAGGTGCTGGTGGAGGTGGTCAACCACTGGTTTTCCCGTGCGGAGGAGCGCCCTGGCGCGGGGGCCTTTGGGTTTCGCACCGACCAAGTGGTGGGGGCCATGGGGGTGAGCGCCGCGCTCGAAACCGACCCGCTGCCCTTTGTGCCAGTGGGCGCCAAAGGGCGCAGCGAGCGCCTGGTGACACGCGCGGGCGCATTGCCCCCGATGGTGCTCGCCCACGCCTTGGAGCCCGCGGGTGCGCCGGTGCAGCGCCAGCGCTTTGCCGCACGCTGCGCCGAGCAGATCGTGGGGTGGCTCAACGACCCGCAGGCGGGCTTTGCCGAGGAAGGCGAGCCGTTCAGGCCACTGCGCCCCGCCGACATCGCCGTGCTGGTGCGCAGCGGCACCGAAGCCCAGGCCATGCAGCGTGCGCTGCGCCGCCGGGGCCTGGCCTCGGTGTATTTGTCGGACAAGGACTCGGTGTTCAAGGGCCCCGAAGCGCGCGACCTGCTCTGGTGGCTGCAAGCCGTGGCCGAGCCGCGCGACGCGCGGCGTCTGCGCACCGCGCTGGCGAGCGCGACACTGGATTTGCCGATCGCCGAGCTCGAACGCCTGGCGCAGGACGATGCGGCGCTGGAGGCGCGCAGCGAGCAATTGCGCGCGTTGCAGGCGCTGTGGCAATCGCAGGGCGTGCTGCCCATGCTGCGCCAGACGCTGCACCAGTTCGGCCTGCCCGCGCGCTGGCTGCGCGAGGCCGGTGGCGAGCGGCGCCTGACGAACTTCCTGCACCTCGCCGAACTGCTGCAGACGGCCAGCAGCACGCTCGATGGCGAGCAGGCGCTGGTGCGCTGGCTCGCCGGCCAGTTGCAGCAAGCGGGCGCGGCCGCCGACGAGCAGATCGTGCGCCTGGAGAGCGACGCCGACCTGGTGCAGATCGTCACCATCCACAAAAGCAAGGGGCTGGAATACCCGGTGGTCTGCCTGCCGTTTGCCTGCTCCGTACGGCCGGTGAAGAAGCAAAAGCGCAACCCCGCCGTGGCGCTGTCGGATGCCGCGGGCGTTCGCACGCTCCAGCTTGCGCCCAGCGACGCGCAATGGCAGCAGGCCGAGCGCGAACGCCTGCGCGAAGACTTGCGCTTGTTCTACGTCGCGCTGACCCGCGCGCGGCACGCGCTCTGGCTGGGGTTTGCCGCCATCAGCGAAGGTAAGTCGGCCAAGACCAGTACCCACCGCAGTGCGGCCGGCAGCGTGCTGGCCGGAAGCGAGGCGCGCTCGCCCGAGGAGTGGCTTAACGAACTGCACGACCTGGCAGACGCGCAGCCAGCGATCTGTCTCGAAGCGATGGAAGAGGGCGCCGCCCCTTGCACCGCCTTCGTTCCACGCGGCGGCGTGCGCGCCTTGCAAGAGAGTAAGGACTACACCGCCCGGTTCGACCGGCATTGGGGCATCGCCAGCTTTTCCCAGTTGGTGCGCGGCCTGCCATCCGCCGGCCCGGAGCAGGCACTGCTGCCGACGCAGCGCGCCATGCCAGCGGATGATGAGGCGCCGGTGCCGGACGATGCCGAACCCGCCGAACCCGCAAAATCAGGCAGTGCCGCGCCAGCCAAGCGCCCGCGCGGCAGTACGGCCGACCTGTTTCCCGAGCCACCCGCGCTCTGGCACGGCTTTGCACGCGGCACGCTGGTGGGCAACTTCTTGCATGAGCAGCTCGAATGGCTCGCGGGCGAAGGCTTTGTACTCGCACCCGATGGTCCGGTGGCCGCGCGCCTGCGCCGGCGCTGCGAGCGCTCTGCCTATGGCGCGGTGGCAGACGAGGTGCTGACCTGGCTGGCGGCGGTCGTGGCAACCCCCTTGCCGCCGCTGGGCGTGCCACTCGCCGCCCTGGCCACGCGCCTGCCGGAGATGGAATTCTGGCTGCCCGCCCAGCGCTTGCCGGCGCAGGACATCGACGCGCTGTGCCGCCAGCATCTGCTGCCCGGCCTGCCACGCCCGGCCCTGCCCGAGCGTGCGCTGCACGGCATGCTGATGGGGTTTGCCGACCTGGTGTTCGAACACGGCGGGCGCTACTGGGTGCTGGACTACAAATCCAACTGGCTGGGGCCGGACGCGCAGGCCTACGCTCTGCCCGCCCTGGAGCAGGCCCTGGCCCAGCACCGCTACGACGTGCAGGCCGCGCTCTACCTGCTGGCGCTGCACCGCCTGCTGCGCGCGCGCTTGGGCGCGCACTATGCCCCCCAGCAGCACCTGGGCGGTGCGCTGTTGTACTTCCTGCGCGGCATCGACGGGCCGGCCAGCGGCGTGGTGCAGCTTGCGCCGCCGCTGGCGCTGCTGGATGCGCTCGACGCGCTGCTCCAGACGCCGACTGCTGGCGAGGCACACCCATGAACGCATCTGACCTGGGCAGGGGTGAGAGGCCCCAGATTCCGGAAGTGCACGACCCGCGCGCCGCCACCCTTGCCGGCCTGCGTGCCCTGGCTGACGCAGGCTGGCTGCGCCAGCTCGACTGGGCGCTGGCACAGTTTCTCGCCCGGCTCGACCCCGACGCTGCGCCCGAGCTGCTGGTCGCCGCCGCTCTGCTGGTGCAGTTCGAGGGCCGTGGCCATAGCTGCCTGCCGGTGAACCTGCTGCGCGTGCGGCCGCTCGCCTTGCCAGGCTGGCCGCCAGCGGCTCAGGAGGCACTGGACGCGTTGTTGCGCGGCCTTCCCACCGACCCCGCCCAGTGGATGCTGGCGCTGCGCGCCAGCCACTGCGTGCAGGACGCTGCCCGTGCGCCGCAGCAGGGTGCCCAGCCAGGCGATGGCGCCCCGCTGGTGCTCGCCGGCCCGCCCGAGGCGCCGCTCCTGTACCTGCGGCGCTACTGGCATTTCGAGCAAGCGGTGGCGCAGCAGTTGCGTGCCCGCGCTGCCGAGCCTATCGCGGTGGACACGGCGCTGGCCCGCCACTGGCTCGACCGCCTGTTCGACCCGGCGCCTGCTGGCACCTGCGACTGGCAGAAGCTCGCCTGTGCCATCGCCTTGCGCTCGCGCCTGGCCATCGTCACGGGCGGCCCCGGCACCGGCAAAACCTACACCGCAGCCCGCCTGCTCGCCGCGTTGCTGGCGGTGGACAGCACGCCCGAGCGCCTGCGCGTCGCGCTGGCCGCACCCACGGGCAAGGCGGCAGCGCGCTTGCGCCAATCGCTGGAGACGGCACTGGCGGGCTTGCAGGCGCGGGTGGGCGATACCCTGGACCTGGCCGGCTTTGCCACGCGCATCGGCCCGGCGCGCACCCTGCACGCGCTGCTGGGCGCCCGCCCAGGCACGCGGCGTTTGCGCCACCACGCGGCGGCGCCGCTGGATGTGGACGTGCTCATCGTCGATGAAGCCTCCATGGTGCACCTTGAAATGATGGCTTCGCTGCTCGCCGCGTTGCCCGCCCATGCCCGCCTGGTGCTCCTGGGCGATAAGGATCAGCTCGCCTCGGTGGAGGCAGGCGCCGTGCTGGGCGACCTGTGCCAGGGCGCGGAGCAGGGCCATTACGACGCGGGCACGGTGCGCTACGCCCAGGCGGCAGCCGGCGTGGACATTCCCCTGGCGCTGCGTGCCCTGACGGGGCCGGTGCCGCTGCTCGCCGCGAACACGGTCATGCTGCGCGAGAGCCACCGCTTTTCCGGCCCCATCGGTGCGCTGGCGCTGGCCGTCCATGCGGGGGACGGCGCGCGTGCGGCGGCGCTGCTGCGCCATGACGCCAGTGGCGCCCTGCATTCGTTGGAAGGTGCCGAGCCCCAGGCCGCCGTGGACCTGGCGCTCGCCGAGGGGCCGGCGCCGAGCTACCGCGACTACCTGTTGCGGCTTGGCAGCCGGCCGGTGGCGGACGATGCAGCAGGGCATGCCGCCTGGGCCGCGAGCGTGCTCGCCGCCTTCGAGCGCTTTCGGCTGCTGTGCGCGGTGCGCGAAGGCCCCTGGGGTGCCGAGGGGATGGCGCGCGCCATCGAACGTGCGGCACGCGAGGCGCGGCTGCTTGGCGGCACCGGCCAGTGGTACGCCGGGCGCCCGGTGCTCGTCACACGCAACGACGCGGAGGCCGGCGTGTTCAATGGCGATGTGGGCCTGGCCTTGCCGGCTGCGGGGGGCGCCGGTCTGCGCGTGTTTTTTGCCGATGGTCCCAGCTTGCGCTCGGTCAGCGTGGCGCGGCTGGCGCATGTGGAAACCGCGTTCGCCATGACGGTGCACAAGGCGCAGGGCTCGGAGTTCGAGCACACGGCGCTGGTGCTGCCGCCGCACGCGGGCGCCTTGCTTTCGCGCGAACTGGTCTATACCGGCATCACCCGCGCGCGCCAGGTCTTTACGCTGGTGGCGCCGCGCGCCGGGCTGCTGGCGCAGGCGGTGCAGCTGCGCACCCAGCGCGCCAGCGGCTTGCAAGGCCTGCTGCGGCGCGAAGCCGGATGAGCGTTCGGCAAGCGCGCCGCCTACAATCCCTGTCCATGCAAACCTTGCGCCGCTTTCGCGCTCTCGCCAGCTTCATGCTGGTGTGGTTTGCCATGTCCATCGGCGTGGCGACGGCGTCGCCTTTCGTTCACCCGCAATCGGTGCAACGGGTGTGCTCGGCCAGCGGCGACATCAAGCTGCTGGTGCTGGGTGACGATGGCACCCAGGCGCAGCGCGGGCATACGCTCGACTGCCCGCTGTGCGTGCACTTTGGCAGTGCGGCGCCGCCGCCTGCGCCCGTCCGCCTGCCGCAGGCCCTGCCGCTGGCCCATGCCCTGCTGCCCATTCCCGCCGCGCACATCGCGGCGCGCACCGCCGCGCCGCTGCCGGCGCGCGGGCCTCCGCTGTTCTCCTGAAGTGCTATCGCAACCGTAGCTGCTTGCCCAATAGGGGTAAGCGCTGGCGGTCGATTTTATTGCTTTCAGGAGTGTTTTCATGCGAAGAAATCGCGTGGCCATGGCGCTCGCCGTGGCCTTTCCCTTCAGCCTGAGCGCGCATGCCCAGGCCAACGATGCCCCGACCAAAGAACTGGGCGTCGTCACCATCACTGGCGGCCAGCCGACCTCGCTGCCGACGCAGATTCCCACCACCATGGAGGGCGTCACGCACGAGCAGATCGAGCAGGGCATCAACGCCACCGACAGCGAAGACGCGCTCAAGTACTTCCCCAGCCTGCTGGTGCGCAAGCGCTACATCGGCGACTACAACCACGCCATCCTCTCCAGCCGCGCCTCGGGCACCGGCAACAGCGCGCGCTCGGCGGTGTATGCCGACGGCATCCTGCTGTCGAACTATCTGGGCAACGGCATTGGCGGCCTGTCGTTTCCGCCGCGCTGGGGCCTGGTGACGCCCGAGGAGATCGAGCGGGTCGATGTGATGTACGGGCCGTTCTCCGCCGCCTACCCCGGCAACTCGGTGGGTGCGGTGGTCGATTACGTCACGCGCATGCCCACGCAGTTCGAGGCGCACGCCAAGATGGGCTACGTGTCGCAGCCTTTTGAGCTCTACAGCACCAACACCACGACCCGCAGCTGGCAGGCCAGCACCTCGGTGGGCAACAAAAGCGGCGACTGGGCCTGGTTCCTCAACTTCAGCCACATCGACAGCCAGGGCCAGCCGCTGACCTTTGCCACGCGCACGCTGGCCAGCGGAACGCCCGGCACGGCCGGCACACCGGTCACCGGCGCGGTGCCAGGTTTGAACAGCGCCAATGCCCCCTGGTGGATTCTGGGCACCGGCACGGCGTACACCACGCAGCAGGACCACTTCAAGGCCAAGCTGGCCTGGGACATCACGCCCACCTTGCGCGCCGCCTATACGCTGGGGGTATGGCAAAACCAGTCGCAGGGGCGGCCGGTGTCGTACCTGCAGGATGCGGCTGGCCAGCCGGTCACGAGCGGCCCTATCAACATTGGCGGGCGCAGCTACGCGCCGCTGACCGGCAGCGATTTCGCGCTGACCAACGAATCGCTCCTGCACACCATGCACGGCCTGTCGGTCAAGAGCCATACACAGGGCGTGTTTGACTGGGAAGTGGCGGCCAGCCTCTACGACTACGGCAAAGACCAAAAGCGCCAGAACAGCGCCGCCAATGCCTTGCCCGGTGCCGCGTCTGGCGGGCCTGGCACGCTGGCCGACGGCAACGGCACGGGCTGGAACAACCTGGCATTGAAGGGCATCTGGCGCCCGGACGGCATGCAGGGCGCCCACATCGTCGATTTCGGCTTCCAGCAGGACAGCTACCAACTGGACTACCTCAGCTCCGCGATCACGGGCAACTGGCTGCAGGATGGTCCCGGCGCGCGGGTCAGCGAGGTGGGCGGCAAGACGCGCTTGCAAAGCCTGTACGCGCAGGATGCCTGGTCGTTCGCGCCACGCTGGAAGACGGTGCTGGGCCTGCGCGGCGAGCGCTGGAGCGCTTACGACGGCAGCACCGCCATTCCGGGCGCCGCGCCCGCCATCGACACGCGCTGGGCCGAGCGCAGCGAGACGCACTTCTCGCCCAAGGCGGCGCTCTCCTGGCAGTGGCTGCCGGACACGGTGCTCAAGGCCTCGGCCGGCCGGGCGGTGCGCTTTCCGACAGTGAGTGAACTGTATGGCGCCACCGCCACCGCGAATGCGCAGTACATCAACGACCCGAACCTGCGGCCGGAAAAATCCTGGACCACCGAGCTGAGCGCGGAAAAAGACCTGGGGAGCAGCCTGCTGCGCCTGACCTTCTTCACCGAGGACACGCACGACGCGCTCTACACCCAGACCACGCTGGACACCGTGGCCAACCGCAACGTCAGCCGCGTGCAGAACGTCGGCCGCATCCAGACACAAGGATTGGAGCTGGCCTGGAGCGGCAGCGACGTGCTGCGCCGCGGCCTGGACCTGAACGCCAGCGTCACCTACGCCGATTCGGTCATCAAGGACAACGCCGGCTTCGTCACGGTGCCGGGCGACACCATCGGCAAGCGCCAGCCCAATGTCGCCAAATGGCGCGCCAGCGCGCTGGCGAGCTACCGCTGGAACGAGCGCTGGAGCACCTCGGTGGGCGCGCGCTACAGCGGCCCGCAGTTCCGCACGCTCGACAACAGCGACGTGAACGGTTTTGCCTACATGGGCGTGAGCAAGTTCTTCACCGTGGACGTGCGTGCCCGCTACCGGATCGACAAGCACATGGTGGCGTCCTTTGGTATCGACAACGCCAACAACTACCCATTCTGGAATTTCCACCCCTATCCGCAGCGCAGCTACGTCGCGGAACTCAAGATCGACCTCTGAAAGAACCACCATGCCTTCAAAAACTCTCAAATTCATAGCTGTCAGCGCTTTACTGGTAAGCGCTAGCGGCCTTTCTAACCTTGCAAATGCACATGTCATGCTGGAATACCAGGTGGCCAATGCAGGCAGCAGCTACAAGGCCACGTTCCGGGTCGGCCACGGCTGCGGTGAGTCGCCCACGCGCGAGATCGCCGTCACCATCCCCGCCGGCGTGGAAGGCGCCAAGCCCATGCCCAAGCCGGGCTGGACGATTGCCATCGAGCGCGAAAAATTGGCCCAGCCGCGCAGCGACCACGGCAAGACCATCACCGAGGAAGTGCGCCGCATCCGCTGGAGCGCCAAGACGCCAGCGGACGCACTGCCCGGCGATTTCTACGACGAGTTCGTGCTCCAGGCGCACCTGCCCAGCCAGGCCGGAACAATCTACTGGCCGGTGGAGCAAATCTGCGAACAGGGCCGCATGGACTGGACCGATGTGCCCACGGCAGGCCAGAAGCTGCACGAACTCAAATCCCCCGCGGCTGCGCTGGAGCTGCTGCCCGCAGCCGGCGGCCATTCGCACTAAGTTTTTCACAGGAGACCACGATGACTATGCAACGTTTCACCACCTCCCTGCTGTTTGCCGCCACTTTGCTGGCCGGCCATGCCCATGCCCAGGGCGCCGCTCCGGCCGCCGTCGAGGGCGCCTGGGCGCGCGCCAGCGTACAGGGTCAGATGGCCTCGGGTGCGTTCATGCGCATTACCGCCAGCGAGCCCTTGCGCCTGCTGCGCGCCGAGACCCCTGTTGCTGGCCACGCCGAAGTGCATGAGATGAAGATGGATGGCGGCGTCATGAAAATGCGTGCTTTGCCGGAGCTTGATCTGCCGGCCGGCAAGGCGGTCGAGCTCAAGCCCGGCGGCTACCACATCATGCTGATGGACCTGAAGGCCCCGCTGGCCAAGGACACGCAATTGCCGCTGACCCTGGTGTTCAAGGATGCCAAGGGCGAGGAGCGCCGCATGGAGCTGCAGGTGCCGGTGGCCACCATGCCCCCTGGCATGCACGGCGGCCACGCTGGGCCGATGGCGATGCCCATGCCCACGCAGAAGAACTGAACGTTGCACCACCGCCGTGGGCGCCCCAGCCGGGGCGCATTGGAGTAAGCTGTCCGCACACTTCTTAACCCTCCACAGCGGAAGCAACCATGAGCGATTCAACCCCCTTTGGTTTCGGCAAATTCGTGCCGGGCTTCGATTTCCTGCAAGGCCTGGCCAAGGGCGCTGCGGGAGGCATCCCGCAGTTGCCCCAGCTCTCCAACTGGGTGGCGCCCACCATCAGCGTCGAAGAGCTGGACAAGCGCGTCGAGGAGCTCAAAGCCGTGCAGTTCTGGCTGGAGCAGAACTCGCGCGCGCTGGCCGCCACCATCCAGGCGCTGGAGGTGCAGAAAATGACGCTGGCCACGCTCAAGGGCATGAACTTCAGCATGGGCGACGTGGCCAATGCCTTCAAGCTCAAGACCGCCGATACCGTGATGGGCGGGGTGCACAAGGCGGGTGAGGGCTTGGCCCAAGCCGCGCAGATGGTCAGCGGCGTGGCATCCCGCGCCGCCGACGCGGTTCGACCGTCGGCGGACGCAGCGGCGCCCGAGGCCGCAGGCTCGGCACACGCTGGCACGGACAAAAAGGCCCCGACCGGCAAAGCCAAAGGCAAGGCGGGGGCCACCAGCGTCATCGACCCGATGCAGTGGTGGGGGGCGCTGACGCAGCAGTTCCAGCAGATCGCCAGTTCGGCCATGAAGGACGCCGCGCGCCAGACGGCAGTGGACGCTGCGCGCAACGTGGCCACCGGTCTAGCCAAGGATGCTCTGAAGACCGCCACCGGCATGACCGCGCAAATGGCGGCCCAGGGCGTCAAGAGCATGCAGGCCGCCACCGGCCGCACCAAGGCGACCAGCCCCCGCAGCGCTGCCAAAGTGCCTGCGACCGCGAAGAAGGTGGCCAAGGCGGCGGCAAAAAAATCTGCACCGCGCAAGGCGGCGGCGCGCAAAACCTCGGCCCGCAGCACGCGCTGAAGCCACCAGCGCGCAGCGCTGGGCACCTTCTTTGGCGGGGATCTCGATGAAACTGTTTCCAACCGGCCACGCCACCCATCCGCAAGCCCGCATGGCAGCGCTGATGGCGCTGGCCCAGGTGCGCGCGCAGATGGGCGCGCCCGGCTATGCGTCGGCACCCACGCTGGGCCTGCTCTACATCACCGACCACTACGCCGATGAAGCGCAGGAAGTGCTCGACCTGCTGGCTGCCGAGCTGCCCGAAATCACCGACTGGAGCGGCACCGTGGGCGTCGGCGTGTGCGGCGGCAGCGCCGAGTACTTTGACCAGCCAGCGCTGGCGCTGATGCTGCTGGAATTGCCGCCCGACCAGTACCGCGTGTTCTCCGGCGTGGCGCCGCTGCCCTGCAGCGGGGTGGGCGGGTTTTCGGCGCAGACGGCGCTGGTGCATGCCGATGGCGCAGCGCCCGATGTCGCGGCGCTGGTGGCCGAGCTGGCCGACCGCACGGCGAGCGGCTATTTGTTTGGTGGCCTGGCGGCCAGCCGTGGCGCCAGCGTGCAATTTGCCGTGGGCGGCAACGGCAACCTTGCCGGGCAGGGCGCCGCCAGCGGGGTGTTTAGCGGCGGCCTCTCGGGCGTGGCGTTTGGTGCCGGCGTGGCCCTGATCTCGCGCGTCACCCAGGGCTGCCAGCCCGTCGGGCCGGTGCACCGCATCACCGAGGCCGCCGACAACGTGGTGCTGGCGCTGGACAACGAGCCGGCGCTAGAGCGCCTGCTCGATACGTTGGAGGTCTCGCTTTCGGGTGATCCGCAGCAGGCCATCGAGCGCGTGCGCGTGACGCTGGCCGGTCTGATGGACGACGAGCGTTCGGGGTCTGCACCGGCGTTGCGCAGCACCGGCCATTTCGGCGCCGAAACCCGTGTGCGGCACATCATCGGGCTCGATGGCACGCGCCACGGCGTAGCCCTCGCGGAGCATGTGGAAAGCGGCATGCGCCTGGCGTTCTGCCAGCGCAACGTGCAGGCGGCGCGCGCCGATCTGACGCGCATCTGCACTGAAATCCGCGAGGAACTGGCGCCCGAGGGTGCGGCGCCCACCCAGGCCATTGCCGGCGCCCTTTACGTGAGCTGCTCAGGCCGTGGCGGCCGGCATTTTGGCGGTGACAGTGCGGAGCTGCGCACCGTCCAGCATGCCCTGGGCGATGTGCCGCTGGTCGGGTTTTTTGCCGGCGGTGAAATCGCGCATGCCAACATCTACGGCTACACCGGCGTGCTGACGGTGTTTCTCGCACAGCGGTAACGAAAAAGCGCCCCAACCGCGAGGGCTGGGGCGCTTTACGTGCAGCAATGCTGGCGGCGCTTAATTGCGGCGCGGGTCGTTCGGGTGCCGGTCTTTGCGGTTGCGCACGCCGTCGCCATCGCGGTCGCCGTCCCGGTTGTTGCGCAGGCCGTCGCTGTCCATGTCGCGGTCATTGCGATTGCGCATGCCGTTTTGGCCGTGCATGCCAGGGCCGCGGCCTTCCCAGCCGCCACGTTCAAAGCGCCAGTCGCCACCGCTCTGCACCCAGTGGGGTTGCGTGTAGGCGTAGCCGGGGCGCATCTTCAGCCAGTAACCATCGATCCAGTGGTAGCGTGCGCCGCGCCATTCCCAGTGGCCTTCCACCCAGACTTGGCCGCGCCGCATGCCAGGTCGCTCAATGACGCGTGGGGGCGGTGGCGGTGGCAGGTTGCGGTATTCGAGGGTTGGACCGGACTGGATGATCACAGTGGCCTGGGTGGCCGCCTGCGCCGGCGCCAGGCTGGCGAGGGCAAGGGCGGCCGCAGCGGCGGCGATGGTGAGAGGGCGGTGCATGAAGGTTCTCCTGAAATACGGCTCACGGGAAGCCAATGTCGCCATGATGCGGCCTGTTTGTCAAATCTCTGTAGGGAAGGCGTGAAATTGTGTGTAGGCGAGTGACCGGTTGCATGCGAGCGCGCACCTGTCCGGCACGGGCCTGAGATCCATCGGCATCGGCATCACCCTGGGCGCAGGCGCGCAGCCCTGCACGCTTCAAGGCCCAAGGAAGAGACCAGGATGGCCACCAGCCAGCGCCAATGGGCGCCGTGCCCAGGGCAAGCGCGAGAGCCGCTGAGGCAGAGCGGCCCATCGGGCAAGCCGACCGCAAGCACCCAGCACCCAGCACCCAGCACCCAGCACCCAGCGGGCATGGTTGCTGCCAGTGCGTCAAGTGGGCTCCGCCTCCAGCGAAAACGTCAGGCCGGCATTCGCCTGCAGCCGGTCGATCAGCGCCTGCCCCAGCGCAGGGGCCGTGGTCCAGATACCGCCCGGTGTGCTGGTGGCGTCCTGCAGCAGGCACACGGCCGCCTCGGCAATCATCTTGGAGGTTGAGCCGTAGCCCGGGTCGCGATCGCCCTGGACCGCCACGCGCAGCTGGTGGCCTTCGGCGTCTTCGCCCAGGAACAGCACGTCGTAGAACCCCGCCTCGCGCTCCTCGCGCGACGGGCCTTCGCCCGGCTTGGGGCCGTTGTCGGAGCCAAGCGACTTGTCGGCCGCCACGGCGTTGGCCATCGCTTCGCCCTTCTCGCCCGTGCCGGTCACCAGCATCTCGTCGTAGACAAAATCAGCCCCGTAGCGGTGCCCCGTCAACAAGTTGGAGCGGTGGATATTGCGCGTGTTGATGGCGGCCATCACGAACGGCGCTACCCACATGCCCAGCGTCTCGTCCACCATGGGCTTGTTGCCCGAGGGTTGGCGCGGGCCTTCAAAGCCAGGGGTGAGCGAGAAGGGGTTGCGCAACAGCTCCAGCACGCCGGGGTCCGCGGCGGCGGCGGCCATGGTGGCTTTCAGGCTAGCTGCTGTGCCGCCTGAAAAGGTGCCCTTCATCTTGCGCACGCGTGCGCGCACGCGGCTGGCGGGGTGGTCAAAGCGTGCGTGCATCTCGTTTTGCAGCATCCACACGCCCATGTCGAACGGAATGGAATCAAAACCGCAAGAGAACACAATGCGCGCGCCGCTGGCCTTTGCGGCACCTTCGTGCGCATCGATCATCTGGCGCATCCAGGCGGGCTCGCCGCACAGGTCGACATAGTCCACGCCCGCAGCCGCGCAGGCCGCCACGAGTTCGCTGCCGTAGAGCTGGTAGGGCCCCACCGTGGTCAGCACCAGCCGGGTTTGCTCCATCAGCGCCTGCAGGCTGGCGGGGTCGCTGCTGTCGGTCAGCACCAGGGGCGTATCGGCTGGCGCGCCGATGGCGTCGCGCACCGAGGCAAGTTTCTCTGCACTGCGCCCGCCCATGGCCCAGCGCAGACCGCTGCCTGCTGGGTAGCGCTGGAGCAGATACTCCACCACCAGCCGGCCGGTAAAACCGGTGGCGCCGTGAACGACAAGATCAAAAGCTTTGGCCATGGAAAATACCTCTGGGTGCGATGGCGGCATTGTGAAAGACGGCGCGCTGCCCGCCTGTCGCGCAGGCGTAGGGGCCGCTGCCGCTGGGGCGGGTCAGATGAAAAGGTAAGAAAAAATAGAAGAAAATAGCCTCTAGAGCTTACATTTATTGCGCTAACAGCTATCAAAATTATAGTAATCCCATCAGGAAAATGAAATGAGCAAATCCCTGCGCCTGTCCGAGAAATGGTTCCGCCGTGGCCTGTGGCTGGTGGCGCTGGTGTTTGCCAGCTTCCTGATCGGCCTGGGCGGCACCATCGTAGGCGACCTGCCCAAGGTGGAGGCACCGCTGGAGCTCGACAGCTTTCTGAACCAGCCGGCGGCCCAGCGGCTGCGCGAGCAGGTGCGCGGCGAGCGCAGTGCGGCCGAGGCCGCCGACACGGCTCTCGCCCAGGCGCAGCTCCAGCGCAGCAAGGCGCGCAGCGAAACGCGCGCCCAGCGCGAGAGCTTCAACAACTGGCTGGCGACCCGCAGCGTGACCCAGCGCTCCGAGCAAGACCCCGAAGTCATCGCGCGCACCCGCGCGCTCGACGCGCAGCAGCGCGCCGAACAGGCCCAGCAGCGCGCCGTCGAGGCGCAGCAGCAAGCGGCGCTGGACGCACGGCAGGCGGCAGCGCAAACGCAAAAGCAGATCGACAGCATGGAGACCGCGGCCCGCGCCAAGCTCAATGAGGAAATGCGGCGCGTGGAAATGCGCGTGTTCCTCTACCGGCTGGCGCTGACCCTGCCGCTGCTCGTCGTGGCCGGCTGGCTGTTTGTGAAAAAGCGCAAGGGCACCTACTGGCCCTTTGTCTGGGGCTTCATCTTCTTCGCGCTGTTCGCCTTCTTTGTCGAGCTCGTGCCCTATCTGCCGAGCTACGGCGGCTACGTGCGTTACCTGGTGGGTATTGCGGTAACCGCGCTAGTGGGGCGCTACGCCATCCTGGCCCTCAACCGCTACCTGGAGCGGCAAAAACTGGCCGAAGCCCTGCCCGACCAGGAACGGCGCAAGGAATTGAGCTACGACGTGGCGCTGGCGCGCCTGGCCAAAAGCGTCTGCCCCGGCTGTGAGCGACCGGTGGATTTGAAGAACGAAAAGATCGACTTCTGCCCGCACTGCGGTATCGGGCTGTTTGACCGCTGCGGCGCTTGCAACACGCGAAAAAGTGCGTTTGCGCACTTTTGCCATGCGTGTGGCACCAGCGCGCAGGCCAGCCAGCAGGCAGCGGAACGGGCGTCGGTCTTCTTGGCGTGATACAAAGCCCCACAGCACTCAAGGATTCATCCTTGGGTGTTGTGTCAAACCAACCGCAACTTCGACGTCTACCTCAACGTCACCAAGGGAGCACTTATGGGTTTCTTCTCCAAGATCTTTTCCAAAATTTTCCCATCGGCCAACGCAGCTGAAGTCGTCGTGGCACCACCACCCGCGCCGGCTGCCGCAGATACACCGGCCGCACCGGCCGCCCCAGCCGCGCCGCCTTCCATCCCGATGGGGGATGTGGCACCCATCCTGGATGCGATGCCGGGCGCCAGTGCGCTGAACTGGCGCACCTCGATCGTTGATCTGCTCAAGTTGCTGGGCCTGGACAGCAGCCTGTCCGCGCGCAAGGAGCTGGCCGGCGAATTGTTCTACAGCGGCAGTGACGAACCCGGCTCGGCCGCCTGGAACATCTGGCTGCACAAGCAGGTGATGCGCAGCATCGCCGCCAACGGGGGCTCGCTGCCCCCCGAGTTGCGCGACTGATTCGCCGCGCAACCGCGCTGCATGAGGCCCTTGCTATCTCGCCTGGCAGGGGCCTGTTTTATGGCGGCGCTAAGAAATGGGGCGGATGGGGGCACATCGCCCCCCCCCACCTTCAATCAAATGCCAAGTTTGCTTTTCAGTGCTGCCCAGGCGGTGCTGTTCAGGCGGTTGCTCGCGCTTTGGTTGAACGCCACGGTAGCCTTATTTTCGCGAGCCATAAAGACACGGGGACCGGTGGGTGGGCCATCTGTGAGTCCAGGAACCCCTTGCGCGACCTCGACATGCAAGCGGGTGTGGTCCATGATCGTCGGCGCATTCCCCGAATAGCGCAAGACGCGGACGCCATTCACGGTGCTGATGGCATAGGTGCCCGTCTGGGTCGCGACGCAATTGGCGATGCTGTCCTGGCTGGCGTTGTAGTCGCATCGATAGAACTGCGCGACCCCGGCTATGGGGCTAGTGGCGCCACTGAAAGACACGCGTAACGTGCTTGTTTGGCTGTCCGCACGTCCCAGTCCCAGGGTGCCACCACCCGTGGCGAGTTTGACTGCAGCGCTGGGTTTGCTGGCAATAAGCTGTTCGAGTGAGGTAATGGTTGCAGCAAGGGGTTTGTCGGTGCTGTCGACGTAAATGGCTTGCGCCAGATTGAGCTTGGTACGCTGGTCGATAAAGGCGTTGGCTGGAAACGCAGCGGTTCCCAAAGCGGTCAGCAATGGTGCCGTGGGTAGCGCGTTGTTAATGACATTGGTGCTGGGGTCTGCCTGCATGGATGTGACCACGCTGGCCATAGTTTGGCCAGCAACATCGGAGGAGACAGTGAAGCCCGCAGATTGCTGGGTGTTGCAGTAAGTGCTGCGGCTAGGATTGCCTAGTGTCCCGACAACGGCGGCTGCGGCATTGCAATGGACCCATCCGGTGCTGGAGAGGTAAACCTCGGTGTACAGCGTCCCCTCGACCATTGCGGTACTGTTGGTTTGACCGCTGCGCATATCGACTATCTGTACTGGACCGGTGCCGGCGGACTTGCCCAGAATGTCCAAGGTGCGCACTTCGTAGTTCGCGGCATCGGTGTAATGCAGCTTGGCCAGGCTTCCCGCAGCCGGGCTGACGGCCGCTGTCTGGTCGCCCACCTGCAAGGAAGCGCCTACCTCCAATGCGGCTGCGGTGATTTTGGCCATCATGCGGGCGTTGTCCTGAACCTGGTCCGCGTTGAAGCTGGGGTCGTCTTGGTAGTTGTCGATCTTGGAATCGGCGATGCCCAGTTGCGTGGCAACGTTGGCCCGCGCCACATTCTCGGCCATGCCCTGCGCCACGCCTACTGCGACCAGCGAGGTTAAGGGATTGATCTGCCCGCCCTTGCCCGGCACCTGCTTGAGTACGTAGGCCTTGTCGGTACTGCTTGTCGTTGGGTCGGCGGCATCCAGGGTGGTTGCTGCATCGGTGATGGCGCCGGGCACCATGGGAGCAATGAGCGAAGCGCCTGCCGCCTGCGCCGCAGTTACCTTAGCGGGATCGTAGGTGAGGCTGTAGGCGCCATCAGCCCCTGTTTTTGCCGAAGCCGGTTCGTCCGCATCGCAGGCATTATTGGCATTGAGGTCCATGCACACCACGGCATTTTTGATGGCCTGGTCCACGGTTACCGTCCCGGTGAGCGTCGCAGGAGTTGCCGGTGCTTCGGTCGAAGTGCCGCCGCCGCAGGCGGAAAGCACCAACAGCGCAGAACCTGACAGGGCCAGCGAAAGAGGTTTCATTTTCAGCAACATGCAATTCTCCAAACGAACAAAGAGTTGCAGGTTAAGAAAGCTGGGTGATCTTGTGCATCCCCCGTTCATGGGATGGCGCAGCGGCCGGTGTTCGGGTGGACTCGGCGTCAGGATTGGCCTGTAAAAGGTACGGAATGTCGGGGGCGGAACAGCCGCTTGCGCCTTCCCCAATCCGTGGCATGCTCGCCAAGGGTCAGACTGCTGTGGAGTTGTAATGTGGCGTGTCCTGATTGTGGAAGACGATGCCCGGATGCGCGATTATTTCGCGGCCAATGTCCGCAGCTGCCCGAGCTTGTTCTGGCGGGCGAGGCCGACTCGGTGGCAAGCGCCTGTGCATGGCTTGATGCCAACGAAGAAGCCGTCCATGTCCTCTTGGTTGACCTGGGGCTGCCAGACGGTAGCGGCTTGCAGGTGATTCGGCATGCGGCTCAGGTTCACCCGCAGTGCGAATCGCTCGTGATCTCAATGTTTGGCGACGAAGACAACGTGCTCAAGAGCATCGAAGCCGGCGCCCTGGGCTATATCCACAAAGACGCAGCGCCGCACAATATCGCCACATCGATCCTGGAGATGAAGGCCGGGGCCTCGCCGATTTCGCCCATGATCGCGCGGCGTGTGCTCGCCAAATTTCTGACGCTCAACCAGGCCCATGCTGTCAGCGCCCCCACAACGCCCCTGCCCATGTCGATAAGGCCGTTGTTGTCTGTGCGCGAGCAGGAAGTTCTGGAGCTTATTGCACGGGGCTTCAGCTATGCGGGAATTGCCAAATTGCATGGCGTCACGGTGCACACCGTGCAAACACACATCAAGAATCTCTACCGCAAGCTGGCGGTGCGATCACGCGGTGAAGCCGTCTACGAGGCCACCCAGCTTGGCCTTCTGGGTACTGGTCGCTAGTGTTTTTAGGGCACCAAGCATGAGCATGCGGGGGCGCCTCATCCTGGTCTGGCTTTTCCTGGCGCTGGGAGGCCTCCAGAGCTGGGCGGCTGCGCCAAGCGCGGTGCTTCGTCTCGACTCTGCGGCCGGCGAGTTTCACCCCGAAGGAGCCGCCACCGTCCATCGCCAGACCACTCTGCCGTATGCGTGGGACTATTGGCGAGCCGGAACGCAGGGCAGTGCGCAGTTTGAAATTTCGTTCCCGCTGAACCAGTTGTATCCCGACGTGCCGTATGGCCTGTACATCCCCAGATTGGGCAACGCCTACGAAATCAAATTGAACGGCATGCTCCTGCAGCGCCGCGGCGCCATGGATCGTGCTGGCGGGGCAGACTTCGCCCAACAACCACGCCACATTCTTGTTCCACCCGATCTGCTGACGCACGCCAACGTGTTGCAGGTTCGAATCCGCACCGACGCGGGGCGCCGCGGTGGACTCTCCGAACTCTATATTGGGCCGGAGACAGAGACGACCAAAATGTACCTGCGGGCCTACCATTTGCGCGTCACGGGGTCCGTGTTCGTTGCAGGGTTCAGTTTGTTCGTGGGTCTGATGGCGCTGATCTTGTGGTTCACCCAAATCGATACCAGTGTCTCAGCTAAAACGCGGCGTGATCCGCTGTACCTGTTTGCCGGTTTGGCGGAGGTGTGCTGGAGCACGCGGGTAGGCGACGTATTGATTGAGAGTCCACCGCTGCCTTGGCCGCAGTGGGGTGTGGTGCCGGTGGTGGCCATGGCGATCTGGACCTTTTGCATGTCGCAGTTTTGTATGCATGCTGCGAGTTGGTCCAACCAACGTGGGGCCGTTCTGCTCACCCGTTGGATAGGGCTGTTGGCCTGGCTGAGTGGCCCACTGGCGTACATCGCGCTGGCCTACCAGCGACCCTTGGTATTGACACTTTGGTATGCCCTTGAACTCGCGAGTTTTGTCGTGTTTGGTGCGTTATTTGTCGCGCGAAGCATGCGCCGCGCGCAATGGTCCTCACGCTGGATCGGTTTCGCCATGTTGCTCAACATAGCCGTTGGCGCACACGATTTCTATGCTTTCCGCATTGACCCGAGCTACCCTGACAACTCCTGGATGCGGTATTCACCGACGGTGTTCGGCTTGGCGCTGGGTTACTTTGTGGTGACGCGGTTCCGTGCGGCCAGCGCGCAGTCGCGTGATTTGCTCGCCAATCTGGCGGCGCGCGTCGCCGAAAGAGAGCTGGCGCTTCAAGAGAGCTATGTCCGTGTCGAAGCCCTGGCGCGCGAGCAAGCACGTAGTCTGGAGCGCGCCAGCATCTTGCGCGATATGCACGATGGCGTTGGATCGCACATCAGTTCCGCCATTCGCCAAGTGCAATCGGGCGTGGCACAACCGGATCAGCTTCTTCAAACCCTGCGCGACTCTTTGGACCAGCTCAAGCTCACTGTGGACTCGATGCACCTGCCCGCCGGTGATGTTGTCGCCTTGTTGGCCAACCTGCGCTACCGGCTTGGGCCGCGCCTGGAAAGCTCGGGTATCACCCTGCATTGGGATGTCGATTTATTGCCGCCACTGGAGCGCCTTGATGCACAGGCCATGCGACAGCTCCAGTTCATTGTGCTGGAGGTGTTCTCCAACACCCTGCAACACTCCATGGCCGATATTCTGAGCATCACCGTCAAGGCACAAGGCAGTGGCCTTCGTTTGTGCATGACCGACAACGGCAAGGGGTTTGATATCCAGGAGCCATGGCACAAGGGACTGACCGGTCTGCAAGAGCGCGCTTGCGCCATTGGCGCGCAACTCTCCATCGCCAGCATTCCAGGACAAACCGCCGTTACGCTGGATCTCGAGCGCTGAGACCGTGAGCCTGCTTTAAACGGATGGATGGAGCGGGCAAGCGCTACGGTGGGCACGGTGTCCATTGAGGGCGCACTGCTCGCCGGCCTGCACCCACAGGCGCTTTGCAGGCATCAGCTGCGAATGGCGCGCATCCAGTGCGTGGTGATGCGGCGCAGCGTGCGCTTGATCACGCGGGCCATGCGCCACGGCGCCGAGGCACGTACCTGCGCCAGCAGCAGGTCTTTCCAGCGTGTCCAGCGGCCGTACCACCGTGCGAACCATGCGAGCTGCATCAGGGCGGGCTGCGTCAGGTTGAACAGCCGTGCGACGACGGCCGTGCCTACCAGCTTGGCCAACAGGATGACGGCAAGCCCGGCCACTGCGTGCCCTTCGCCGATCAGCCACAGCGCCAGCAGTTTCACGGGCAGCAAAGCCAGTGCGGGCACGCAAAAAAGAACCAGGGCCAGCCAGGGCGGCGCGCGGCGCACGGCGCTTTCGATCCAGCGCAGGCCCGGCCAGCGGCCGAGCGTGGCGAGCGCCCGCTGCAGCGGTTCCCAGCCCCATTCCTCGAACAGAATGACCAGCGCCAGCAGCCATTTGAGTGGCGCCAGGGCTGTGTGCAACAGAGGTTTAGACAACGGCTTCTTCACGCTGGCATTGTGCGCGTGCCGGTTTGCGCCGCGCGAATGCGTTCGATCAAGCCCGATCGCGCCAGGTAGGCAGCAAAGCAAGGTGGTGCATCGTGGCTTTGACTGGGGGTTGAGAGGGGGGAGCCCCGCTTTACCGAGGCTTACACCCCGCGCGCCCGATCCGCCTTGAACCGCGCCCGAAACTGCGCGAATTGCCCCGCGTCCAGCGCCTCCCGTACTTCGCGCATCAGGTTCAGGTAGTAGTGCAGGTTGTGGATGGTGGTCAGCATGGGGCCGAGCATCTCGCCGCAGCGGTCCAGATGGTGCAGGTAGGCGCGGCTGAAACCGCCGCGCCCGCCTTGGTCCCACGCCACGCCCGACTGGCCCGCGCAGGCGTGGCAGGTGCAGGTGGTATCGAGCGGCTGGTGGTCGGTCTTGTGCCGGGCGTTCCTGATCTTCAGGTCGCCAAAGCGCGTGAACAGCGTGCCATTGCGGGCGTTGCGGGTCGGCATGACGCAGTCGAACATGTCCACGCCGTCGGCCACGCCTTGCACCAGGTCTTCGGGCGTGCCCACGCCCATCAGATAGCGCGGCTTGTGCTGGGGCAGTTGGTGCGGGGTGTGCGCCATGATGCCCAGCATCTGCTCCTTGGGCTCGCCGACGCTCACGCCGCCAATGGCATAGCCGGGGAAATCCATCTCGACCAGGCGTGCCAGAGATTCTTCGCGCAGGTTGGTGAACATGCCGCCCTGCACGATGCCAAACAGCGCATTGGGGTTTTGCAGCCGGGCAAATTCCTCCTGGCTTCGGCGCGCCCAGCGCAGGCTCATTTCCATCGACTGGCGCGCTTCGCGCTCGGTGGTGAGCTGCCCCTTGGTCTCGTACGGTGTGCACTCATCGAGTTGCATCACGATGTCGCTGTTCAGCGTGGTCTGAATCCGCATGCTCACCTCGGGCGACATGAAGAGCTTGTCGCCATTGACGGGAGACGCAAAGTGCACGCCTTCTTCGGTGATCTTGCGCATCGCGCCCAGGCTCCAGACCTGAAAACCGCCCGAGTCGGTCAGGATGGGTTTGCCCCACTGCTCGAACGCGTGCAGGCCGCCAAAGCTTTGCATCACGTCCTGCCCGGGGCGCATCCACAGGTGAAAGGTGTTGCCCAGGATGATCTGCGCGCCCATATCGAGCAGGCTTTGCGGCATCACGCCCTTGACGGTGCCATACGTCCCCACGGGCATGAAGACGGGTGTCTGTACCACTCCGTGGTTAAGGGTCATGGCCGCGCGGCGGGCCTGGCTGGTGGGGTCGGTGGTGAGGAGCTCAAACTTCAGCATGCGTGCGATTGTCACCGCTAGAAGCGGCAGTTGAATGCGCCTGCCAGTGCTGCGATGGGCGGGCCAGGCAAGGCGTGAGGACGCCGCGCACTCCTGTGCGCAAGGACGAGCAACGCCGCATGGTGCGGCCAGCGTGGTGCTGGTGGGCGCATAGCGCTGTTCACCCCCTGGGTGAGTGCCAACGAAGCCAACAATGCCAGCCACCATGCTCTTGTCCAGACAATAGCAAGCGGTCAACTGCCGTTTCTAGGGTTGGAGCGCCCGACCGCTACACTGGCCGCCATGCTCTTGGAAGAAAGTCCCGTATGCCCAGAATCCTGATTGCCGTCGATGGTTCCGAACTCGCACTCGACGCCGTGCGCCACGCGATTGGCCTGGTGCACGCTGGTTTGCGTGCCGACTTCGTGCTGGCCAACGTGCAGGAGCCGGCCACGCTGTACGAGCTGGTCGTCTCGCGTGACCCCGACCGCATTGCCGCCGCCAGCCTGGAGGCCGGTGCCCACCTGATGGCCGGTGCCCGCGCGCTGCTCGATGCGGCGGGCCTGACCTACGAGACGGAAATCGGCATGGGCGACCCGGCGCACACACTGGTGGATTTGATTGAGAACACGCAGAGCGACATGGCCATCATCGGCGCCCGCGGCCAGGGCGCTATCAGCGGCGCGCTACTGGGTTCGGTGTCGCAGGCACTGGCGCATTCCAGCCCGGTGCCGGTCACCATCGTCAAGCATGCCGAAGCGCCGGAAGTCCCAGAGGATGAGGACGGGGCCGAATAAACCGCAAGCTCAGGCAGCGCGGCGTGTTGTCTCAGGCGGGCGCTGCAGCTTGCCGTGGGGCAGCGTGGCGAGGCGCTTGAACATGCGCCGGCAGTAGCCGGCAATCCACAGGCATTTGTTGAGTTCGTCCACGGGCAGGGGGCCGGACACCACGACCAGGTCGTTGGCCACCGCCTGATTGCCTGCCGCGCGCAGGCGCCGGCGCGTGTGGTTGGCCCAGGACTGGATGCGCACCGGGCTGCCGTGCTGGTGCACTTCACCGGTGTGGGCGTCAAAGGCAATCGCCACGGTGTCGGTCTTGAGCTTGAAGCGGCGCTCGCCGGTCACGGCGCTGGGCACGTCGCGCATGTCGTACAGGTAGTAGCTGCCGGCCTTGAGCTGGTATTGCATGTCCATCGGGGGCTCCTCTTGTCCGCATTGTCGAGGGCGCAAGGCGCCGGCAATGGCCGATTAAACGGTGAGAAAGTCGCCCTGTTCAGGCGCCTGCCGCGCGCAGCCATGCCGGTGTCGGTGCGCGTGCCATTGTGGCGGCGCTTCGGTGCGATGGCGCAGAACTTGAGGGCGATGTCGTAACGAGTTGTGATCGGACGCTGCTGGCCGCCTTGCACGTTCGTCAGCAGCGCACACCACTGGCGCGGCCCCAGGCGTGGGACGCCGAGCAAGGGCCGCCCCGCAGCGAGGGCGTCGTCCCCCTGCCCGCGCAGCGCAACGTAGCGAGAGCGGGGGGAGGGCGCGCAGCGCCTCAGGGGCTGCTGGCCGCCTTGCGCGCTCGTCAGCAGCGCACACCACTGGCGCGGCCCCAGGCGTGGGACGCCGAGCAAGGGCCGCCCCGCAGCGAGGGCGTCGTCCCCCTGCCCGCGCAGCGCAGCGTAGCGAGAGCGGGGGGAAGGCGCGCAGCGCCTCAGGGGGGTGTCCCTGTTAGAAATCCACCAGGCTCAGGCCCACGCTGAAGACCGTGCGCTTGTGGTTGTAGTCGATCATGCTGTCGCCGTAGCCCGAGAACAGCTGCGTGTGCAGGCGCAGGTTGCTTTTGCCGCCGCCCAGCCCCGTGCCCAAGGCCTGCAGCCACTCCAGCCGTGTCGAGCCACGCGCCGTGCTGCCCAGTGAGCTGCGCACGGTCAGGCCCAGGGTGCTGTCCGGGGTGGCGTTCCAGAACGCCGACAGCTCGCCGCGGCCGATGTAGTCGCTGATGTCCGGGTTGTCGTCGCTGCTGGCGTCTTCGGCAATGCGTTTCCACACCTTGGCCTGCAGGCGCCAGCGGCTATCGAGCTCGATGCCGGTCATCAGATAGGCGCGGTTCCAGCTGCGAGACAGCGGCTCGCTCTGGCCATTGGACTGGTGCACCAGCCCGATGCCGCTGTAGCGCCAGCGCCAGCCAAAGGGAAGCTGTGCGTCGGTGGGGTAGACGTACATGACCTCGGGCTCGTGGTCGGTGGTGCGGAACGGGCGCGAGATCTGCGGCGTGAACACCTGCCAGTACGACTGTTGGGTGTAGCCAAACCACAGCGAATCCCTCAGCGTGGGGTTGCCCTGGGTCAGCAGACCCTGGGCCACCTTGGTGCGCACGGAGAGTTGCAAGCGCCCCTCGGTGCGGCGGTAGGGGACCGATTGCAGCGCCGAATGGTCGGGTGCCGGTGAAGTGGGCTCGCGGTCCACGTTGCTGGCAGCCACCACGGAGACGGAAATGGGTCGGTAGCCGCGAAAGCTGAAGGTGCCGCAGTCGGTGCCCGATTCAAGCTCCCAGAAGCGCGAGAGCTCGCTGTACTGCGGGTCGCGGCAGCCCTCGGTGCGGGCGACTTCGATCACGCGCGTGGCGGGCAGGGTGGTGTCCACCTGGGCTTTGGGGGCAGCGGCGTTTTCGATGGCGCTGGCGGCGGGTGCGCCTCCCGCGGCCACGGGCGTGCCCAGTGACTGCTGCTGCGCCCAGCCGTCAAAGCACGCCAGGCGGGCGTTGGAGTCGGCCGTCATTGCCGCACAGCTGCGCCAGGCGGCGTCGGGCGCGCTGGCACCAGACATGGCAGCGCCGCCGCCCTGGGCCAGCGCGGCGGCGCTGGCCGTCAGGGCCAGCACCAGCAAGGGGCAGGCGCGGGCAGCGGCGTAGGGGGTGAATGCAGACAGGGTCATGGAGAGGAGGGCGAGAAAAATACCAGGCGGATTGCGATGGGGAATGTCTGGATTGTTGGCCGCGCGCGGCGGGCGGCCTGTGGGAGCGCGCCGCAAGCACCGCCTTGGCATGGCGTATGGGCGCGCACGCAAGGCAAAAAGTTTAAGCGTTTTTGGCCTCTAGCGCTTATGCAGTAAGCGCAACCAGCTATTGTTTTGGTAGTATTGATTGTCGTGCAGATGCAACAGATTCTCAGGTGGTCGCCCCAGGCGCTGCCGCCACCTTGCGTGCGAACTCCGCCCGCAGCGCCTTGAGCTTCTCGCGTGGGTCTTCGCGCGCCGTAGTGGCAGAGAGCGCCATTTCGGCAATGAAGCGGCTGGGCTGCGCCGCCACCATCTCGCGGCCCTTTTTGCGCTTCTTGGTCCAGCTCACGGCCAGCGTGCGCTGGGCGCGGGTGATGCCGACGTACATCAACCGGCGCTCTTCCTGCAGGCGGGCGGTGGTTTCGTCGCTCACCTTGAGCTGCCGCCCGCCGTCGTCGTCGAGCTTGAAGGGCAGCATGCCTTCGGTGACCCCGGCGAGCATCACATGCGGCCACTCCAGCCCTTTCGAAGCGTGCAGGGTCGAGAGCGTGACCACGTCCTGGTCTTTTTCACGGTCCGACAAGGTCGAGAGCAGGGCGATGGTCTGCGCCACCTCCAGCAGGCTTTTCGATTCGGTGGTCACCACGCTGCCCGCCGTGTCATCCACCTGGCCGCCGGCGCGCTGGGCCATCCAGTCGCAGAACTCCAGCACATTGGTCCAGCGCGCGGCGGCGACTTTTTCGCTGTCTTCGCCGTCGTAGAGGTGCTTTTCGTAGCCAATTTCCTTGAGCCACTCGGCCAGGAAGCCGCGGGCATTCTCAGCGCCCAGCGTCTGCCGTGCCCGGTATTCCAGGTCGTTCACATAACGGCCGAACTCATGCAGGCCATCGAGCGCCCGGCGCGGCAGGGCGGCGGGCAGCATGGGCGAGAACAGGGCGGCAAACAGGCTCAGCTTGTGCTGCGTGGCAAAGCCGCCCAAAGCGCCCAGTGTGGTGTGGCCGATGCCGCGCTTCGGCGCGGTGATCGCGCGCAGAAAGGCCGGGTCGTCGTCCTGGTTGATCCACAGCCGGAACCAGGCGCACAGGTCGCGGATTTCCGCCCGGTCGAAAAAGCTGGTGCCACCCGAGACCTTGTACGGAATGCTGGCGCGCCGCAGCGCCTTCTCGAACGGCTTGGCCTGGTGGTTGGCGCGGTACAGGATGGCGAAACTCTTCCACTCCGGCGGCGGGTTGGCGGCGGCGCGCAGGCTCTGGATGCGCGCCACGGCGCGCTCAGCCTCGTGCTCTTCGCTGTCGGCATCGACCACGCGCACCGGCTCGCCCTCGCCCAGCTCGGAAAACAGCGTCTTGGGGAACAGCTTGGGGTTGGGTCCGATCACGTTGTTGGCCGCGCGCAGGATGGCGGAGGTGGATCGGTAGTTCTGCTCCAGCTTCACCACCTGCAGGGTCGGGTAGTCGAGCGGCAGGCGTTTGAGGTTGTCCAGCGTCGCGCCGCGCCAGCCGTAGATGCTCTGGTCGTCGTCGCCCACGGCGGTGAAGTGGCCGCGCTCGCCCACCAGGAGCTTGAGCAGCTCGTACTGCGTGGCGTTGGTGTCCTGGTACTCGTCCACCAGCACATGGCCGAGCTGGCGCTGCCATTTCTCGCGCACCTCGGGGAAGTCGCGCAGGAGCTTGAGCGGCAGGCCGATCAAATCGTCGAAGTCCACGCTCTGGTAGGCCGTCAAACGCTCTTCGTAGCGCTGCATCAGCAGGGCAATGCTGCGCTCGTGGTCGTCCTTGGCCTGGGCCAGCGCCTGCGCGCCAGTCAGCCCGATGTTTTTCCACAGGCTGATGGTCCATTGCCACTGGCGCGCCGTGGCGGCGTCGGTCGTGCCGCCGGCGGCGTCTTTCAGGATGCTGGTGACGTCGTCGCTGTCGAGAATGCTGAACTGGGGTTTCAGACCCAGGAGCTTGCCGTCCTCGCGCACCAGGCGCACGCCCAGCGAGTGGAAGGTGCAGATCAGCACGTCCTTGGCCTGGCGCCCAATGAGGCCCTTGGCGCGCTCGCGCATCTCCGCCGCCGCCTTGTTGGTGAAGGTGATGGCGGCAATCGCCTTGGGCGCCATGCCGCGCTCGATCAGGTGCGCGATCTTGTGCGTGATGACCCGCGTCTTGCCCGAGCCGGCGCCGGCCAGCACCAGGCAAGGGCCCTCGGTGTAATGCACGGCGCGCAGTTGGGCAAGGTTGAGACCGGGAGACATGGGGGTAGGCAACGGGCAAGCGGCGCGGCGCTCGCAGGCGCGGCCATGGGGCAGGAGAGCCGTGGATGATAGCGATGCGCGGCAAGTCCAGCTCCCAGCCCCGACAATACCGCCCGTGCTAGACGTCCTGCTCATCACCTTTCCCTTCTTCGCCCTCGTGCTCTGCGGCTACCTGGCGGCGCGCGGCGGCGTGTTGCCGCAGCCGGCCATTCCGGGGCTCAACGCCTTCGTGCTGTTTTTTGCGCTGCCGTGCCTGCTGTACCGCTTTGGCGCCCAGACGCCGATTGCCCAGCTGCTGGACCCGGCCGTGGCCGGCGTGTACACGCTGTGCGCCGTGCTGATGGTGGGCAGTGCGGTGCTGGCCACGCGCGGCCCGCGCACCAACTGGAACGACGCGGCGTTTGGCGCCCTGGTGGCGGCGTTTCCCAACACCGGCTTCATGGGCGTGCCGCTGCTGGTCGCCCTGCTGGGGGCCACTGCGGCGGGGCCTGCCATCGTCACCATCATGATCGACATGGTGCTGACCACCTCGCTGTGCATTGCGCTCTCGCAGCTCGACGGCGCCGGCACGCACGGCATGGCGGTGGCCTTGCGCCGCGCCCTGCGGGGCATGCTGACCAACCCGATGCCCTGGTCGATCGCGCTGGGCGCCATCGCCTCGGCGGCGGCGTGGAAGCTGCCCGGCCCGGTGGACAAGACCATCGCCATGCTGGCCGACGCCGCCTCGCCGGTGGCGCTGTTCACCATTGGCGCGGTGCTGGCGCGCTCGCAGATGAACCAGCACGAGCGCGTGCTGGTGCGCGACTACGTGCCGCTGGCGCTGGCCAAGCTTTTCCTGCACCCGCTGCTGGTGTGGCTGGTCGGGCGCGGCGCGATGGCGCTGGGTGTGCCGCTGGACCCTTTCGCCTTCACCGTGCTGGTGCTGCTGGCGGCGCTGCCCAGCGCCAGCAACGTCTCGCTGCTGGCCGAGCGCTTTGGCGCGCACAACGGGCGCATTGCCCGCATCATTCTGGTGTCCACGGCGCTGGCGTTCCTGAGCTTTTCGGGGGCGGTGGCGCTGCTCACTTGAATGCTATTCAAGTTATAGCTATCAGCGCATACCAGATAAGCGCTAGAGCCATTTTTGACTGATATTTTTTACGTTCTGCATTGCCACCATGACCCAGCCCCATGTTCCCCCCGCGCTGCCCGACCGCCTCAGCGTCGATCCGCGCAGCGCCCACCACGTCGCCGAGGTGTTCCAGCACGATATTGGCATCCGCCTCAACGGCAAGGAGCGCTTCGACGTCGATGAATACTGCGTGAGCGAAGGCTGGGTGAAGGTGCCGGCTGGCCGGACGCTGGACCGCAAGGGGCGGCCGCTGCTGATCACGCTCAAGGGCAAGGTCGAGGCGTTTTACAAGCCGGCTTAAATTTTTTTGGGGCGGCAGGTCGTGGCCTAAAGTCCGGCAGTGGGGTCAGAGCACGAGTTTCGCTGCGCGAAATCGTGATCCGACCCCGCTGCCTGCGCCGCTCGCGCTGCCACGGCTGCGGCAGCGCAGGGGCTGTCGGACAGCGGTGCTCAGGGTTTGGCGGCTGCCTCGTTTTGCCGGCGCAGGGAGCGCAGGCCGGCGGCCAGTTCCACCACTTCGGCGGTGATGGCCTCCTGGCGCAGGCGGCGCAGCTCGTCCTGCAGCGTGCTGCCCATCTTCGCGATGTTCTCGTGCGCCGCCGCCATGGCCGAGAGCCGCGCCAGGTTTTCGCAGGCATGGCTGTGCAGGGTGGCCCTGGCGAGCCGCGCCGAGACGTATTCGCCTGCCAGCAGGTCCAGCAGTTCGGCGGGCTTCTGGTGCACGCGCGGAGCCTGCTCGGGCGCGGCGCGCAGGGTGGCGAGGTCCAGTGGCAGCAGGCGCTGGCGCCGCAGTTCGAAGTGGTTGCCGGCCCCCATCTCGCCAAACAGCAATTCGACGCTGGCCGCAGGCCGCTTTGCCAGCGTGGCAAGCAACAAGCTGCGCAGCCGTTCACTGGTGGGGATCACGGCGTCCGCGTGCGCGACCAGAGGGGCGTGGGCTTCGATCTTGAGCCCGCGTACGTGCGCGATGTGTTGGGCCTGTTCCCCCAGCAGCACGGTGCGCACGGCTGGCGTCCCGGTGGGCAAGGCGTCGAGCACGCGCTCGGTGTAGCCGCCGTTGAAGCCCTGCTCCGCACCGAACACCAGCCACAGCGCTTCGCCGGTGCTGGGGCCGGGGCTGTGATCGGCGGCAGAGGGCGCTGGCGCATCGCTTTCGGGCAGCAGCGCCAGGGCCTGGCCGATGGCCGCGGCCACGGTGCGGCTGTAGGCGTCCGCACCGGCGATGCGGGCGCGGGCGCGTTCGGAGCGGGCCGCCGCCATGCCGCGCAGCGCATTGACCAGTTCGCCAAAACCTTGCGTGGTGGCAAGCCGTGCCTGTACGTCGGCGGCAGTGCGGTCCACGGTTCACACCACTGCCGTTGCCGGCTCGCCCAGCACCTGGGCCAGTTGCGCACTGAGGCGCTCCTGCAGGCCAGGTGGGGGCTTGCCGCGGGTGCGCAGCGCTGCCGCCAGCACGGGGTCGGCGGCAATGGCGGCACCAAGTTGCGTGAGCCTGGCCGGCAGCGCCTGCGGGCCGCCGGCGTCGAGCAGCCCGGTCTGCAGCGCGATCAGCAGGGCCACCTGCAGCGCCGCATCCTGCGGCACCAGCCGTGGCTGGCCCAGGGCCGCGCGGATCAGGCGGCCCCGGGCGATCTGCGCCTGGACGCGCGCGTCCAGCTCGGTCCCAAAGCGGGTGAACACTTCCAGTTCAAGGAACTGTGCGTAGGCCAGGCGCAGTTGCGCCACCGCGCCCCGCATCAGCGGGGCCTGGGTCTTGCCGCCGACGCGGCTCACGCTCAGGCCCGTGTCCACCGCAGGCAACTGGCCCAGCTCGAACTGGCGCTGGTTCAGCACGATCTGCCCGTCGGTAATCGAGATCAGGTTGGTCGGGATGTAGGCGCTCAGGTTGCCGGCCTCGGTGCGGGCCACCGGCAGCGCGGTCAGCGAGCCCCCGCCGCGCTCGGGCGAGAGCATGGCCGCGCGCTCGAGCAGCCGGGCGTGCACATGAAAAATGTCGCCCGGATAGGCTTCGCGCCCCGGTGGCTGCTGCATCAGAAGGGCCAGCTCGCGGTGCGTGGCAGCGTGCTGGCTCAGGTCGTCCACCACCACCAGCGCATGGCCGCCACGGTCGCGGAACCATTCGGCCATGGAAAACCCGGCAAAGGGCGCCAGCCATTGCAGGCCGGGGGCGGTGCTGCCACTGGCCACGACAACAATGCAGCGTTCGGGGGCGCCAAACTTTTCAATGGCGGCAACCACGGCAGCGGCCGATTCCGAGGTTTGCCCGACGCAGATGTAGACGCAGATCAGTTCGCTGTCCTTTTGTGCAACGACGGCATCGACCGCAATCGCCGTCTTGCCCGTGCCGCGGTCGCCGATCAGCAGCTCGCGCTGACCCCGCCCCAGGGGAAACAGGGCATCGACGGCGAGCGTGCCGGTGTGCACCGGTTCTTGGACCAGTGCGCGCTCGAGAATGCTGGGCGCCGGCCGTTCGGCGGGCAGGCGCTCGGTGCTTGCCACCGGCCCACGCCCGTCGAGCGGGCGGCCCAGCGGGTCTACGACGCGGCCCAGCAGTGCCTCGCCCACGGGCACCTGTACCACGTCGCCCGTGCGGCGCACGGCGTCGCCCACGGCAACGCCAGCGCTGTCGTCGAGCAGCACGCAGGCGATGCTGTCGGCATTGAGGCTGGCCGCGTAGCCCATGCGATCGCTGGAGAAGCGCAGCAGTTCGCCCAGGCGTGCTCCGGCCAGACCGCGAATTTCGGCGATGCCGTCGCCCGTGGCGTGCACGCGGCCGATTTCTTCGAAATGTGCCGGCTGAGCGCCTTCGGGCAGGCGCGCGGCGGCGGCGCTGCGCCAGCGCTGAAGGCTGGCTGCCAGAGGTTCGGGGAAAGGGGTGGCCTCGGAGACAGTTGGGCTCATGCCGCTTCCTGTGCCACCGGGGCCAGGGCCTGCCGGGCCTCTTGCAGCGTGCGCGCCCAGTGCAGTGCCAGCGTGCCCAGGGCAAAGCGCAGTTCGGCGCCGGCAATGAGGGCACTGTCGTGCGTGCAGGTGAGGGCCACGCTGTCGTCCAGCAAGGTGCGCAGGCGTTCGCGCAGCGCGTCCTGCGCCGCAGGCGCCAAGGCGCGCGCGGTGCACAGCTCCACATTTCTTGCACTGCCTGGCGCGAACCACTGTGCGCGCTGCGCCTCTGGTGTCGCGGCCACTTGGGCCAGAAGGCTGTCGATGAAGGCGCTGTCGTCGGCGGGTGTGTGCGTGAGCAGCCGGCCGGCCAAATCCACCGCCAGACCGGAAGCTTCATCAAAGAGCCTTGATGCGGCCTGCTGACGTTCGCTCGCCAGTTGTGCACGTGCAGCGTCCAGCTGTGCCTTGGCCTCAAGGCGGGCGCTGGCGAGCAGTTGTTCGCGCTCGGCGGCGGCGTCCCGGCGCGCGGCGTCGAGCAGACGGGTCTGTTCGGTTTCCAGGGTTTGCTGCTGGCTCGCCAGCGCGCTGGCGGCCTGCTGCGCCTGTGCCACTTTGTCGCTGGCGTCGGCCAGCTCCTTGGCGACGAGAGCGCGGCGCGCGGCGATCACGGACTGCAGCGGCCGGTACAGCAGCCAGCGCAGCAGGGCCAGCAGCACCAGCAGGTTGACCGCTTGCAGCAGCAGCGTGGAGAGGTCGATGTGCATCGTCAGAACGTCAACACGCGCTTAGCGCAGGAACGGATTCGCAAACAGCAGCAGCAGCGCGATGACCAGGCAGTAAATGGCGGTGGTCTCGATCATGGCCAGGCCGACAAACAGCGTGCGCGAGATGGTGCTGGCGGCCTCGGGTTGGCGGGCCAGCGCATCCATGGCCGCAGTCACCGAACGGCCCTCGGCGAGTGCCGGGCCAATGGCGCCAAAAGACACCGTCAAGGCGGCGCAGACGATGCTGACAAGTTCAATCCAGTGGTTGTCCATAAGGGTCACTCCGGTTCAGAAGATTCGCTCGCGGCCGCAGCGATGAAGACCATGGCGAGCACGGTAAAAATATAGGCCTGGATCAGCCCGGTGAGCAGTTCGAGCGCCATGAACGGCACGGGCACGAGCAGCCCCGCCAATCCCAGCACCACGGACGAGATCACGACGCCGCTCATGATGTTGCCAAACAGGCGCACCGACATCGAGACGATGCGCGTCAGCGCCTCGATCAGGTTCAGCGGCAGCACCAGCAGGCTGGGCTGGGCGTAGCTGCGCAGGTAGCCCCAGAGGCCGTGCCGGCGAATGCCCCAGCCCAGCACGGCGGCAAACACGGCCAGCGCGAGCGCCAGGTCGGTCTCCAGGGCGGCGGTGGGCGGCTCGACGCCGGGTATGAGCCCGCTCAGGTTGGCCGTGAGGATGAAGACGAACAGCGTGGCAATCATGGGCAGAAAGGGCGCGGGGTCGGCATTCATGGTCGAGCGCATCTCCGTCTGCACCAGGTCCAAGGCCAGTTCGGCGAGTGCCTGCACCCGGCCTGGGGTGCGCACCGACAGGCGGCTGCGCAGCCAGGCGGCGCCCAGCACCAGCGCCAGCATCACGCCCCAGGTGGTGACCACGGGCGCGGTGATGGCCAGCGGCCCCAGGTGCAGCAGGACTTCGTGCTTGAACGGGCTGTTGGTCATGGGGGTGGCCGGCGGGTTTTGGTGAGATGAATGACGAGCGGCCGCGCCGCCAGTACCCCGAGTCCCAGGGCAACCAGCGCCAATGGCCCAACGCGCGCGGCGCCGTAGCAGGCGCCGGCGAGCAGCGCGAAGCGCAGCAATTGCAGTGCCAACAGACGGCCCCACGGGGCTTGCCCGCTGCCTGTGAGCCGTCCGGCCAGCCAGTGCAGGCTGCCGAAGTGCCATGCGCCCAGCAGCAGGCCGGGGAAGAAAAACAGCGCCGTCATGGCCGGTGCATCCAGCGCCAGGCCGACCAGCCGCCGAGCACAAGGCCCAGCAGCAGCAGCGCTGCGGTGAAGGTGATGCCGGTATGCCAGTGCGCATCCAGCCAGCGCCCCAGCGCGATGCCCAGCAGCGTGGGCACGACCACCACCCAGCCCAGCACGCCCACGCTGGCGAGCTGGTGCAGCAGGCTGGGTTCGCCCTCGCGGCGGCTGCGCTGCTGGCGCTCCCACTGCTGGCGCAGCTGTGCGATCCAGGTGCGGTCTTCCTCTGGCAAGGGGCGCTCGCTCATGGCCATACTCCCGGCGCAGTGCCCATGCCGGCCCTGCCGGGCTGCAGCTGGCGCAGCAGTTGCACTTCGATCTGGTGGCTTTCGCGGCGTGCATGCTCCTCGGTCAACTGGCGCTGGCGCAACTGCTCAAGTACCGTGCGCTCAAGCTGCGCGGGATCGTCGCCGAGTACGGCCTCGCGGCTGGCGATCTGCAGCTCGCAGCCGCGTCGCAGCGTGAGCACGCCGCTGCGCACCGCGCACCAGTGCCAGGTGTCCTGAGCGTCGCGCCAGGACAGCAGGCCGACGCTGAGCACCACCAACAGGTCCTCATGGCCCGGCCACAGGCCAAAGCTGCCCGTGGCATCCTGTGCGCGCACCGAGCGCACGCCCGGTGCATCGACCACCACGGCGCCCAGGCTGGAGAGCACGAGGTGGATGGCGTTGGCCCGTGGCCAGGCGTCGGCCGCGTTCATGGGGTCTTCTTCGCCAGGGCTTCGTCCAGCGTGCCCACCATGTAGAAGGCGCTCTCGGGCAGATCGTCGCCCGCGCCGTCCAGAATGGCGCGGCAGCCGGCCAGCGTGTCTCTCAAGGCCACCTGGCGCCCGGCCTGGCCGGTGAAGGCCTCCGTCACGCTGAAGGGCTGGGTCAGAAAGCGCTGCAGCCGACGTGCCCGTTTGACGCGCAATTGGTCTTCGGCGCTGAGCTCGGCCACGCCCAGCAGCGCAATGATGTCCTGCAGCTCGCGGTAGCGCGCAATGGCCTCGCGCACCTCGCGGGCCAGGTCGCAGTGCGCCTGGCCGACCACTGCCGGGTCGAGCAGGCGCGACTGCGAGGCGAGCGGATCGACCGCCGGGTACATGCCCTCGGCGGCGAGCGAACGCGAGAGCACGATGCGGCTGTCGAGGTGGACGGCAATGGCGGTGACGGCCGGGTCGGTGAAGTCGTCGGCCGGCACGTAGACCGCTTCGATCGCGGTGACCGAGGCGTGTTCGCCGCAGGCAATGCGCTCCTGCACCGCCGCGACCTCGCTGGCCAGGGTGGGTTGGTAGCCCACGCGGGACGGCAGGCGCCCGAGCAGGCCCGAGACTTCGGCGCCCGCCTGCACAAAGCGGAACACGTTGTCCATCAGCAGCAGCACATTGCGCTGCTGCTCGTCGCGGAAGTACTCGGCCAGCGTCAGCGCAGTGAGCGGGGTGCGCCAGCGTGCGCCGGACGGCTCGTTCATCTGGCCATACACCAGGATGGTATTGGCCAGCATGCCCGAGTTGCGCATGTCCAGCAGCAGCTCATGCCCCTCGCGCGTGCGCTCGCCCACGCCGGCAAACACCGACAGGCCCTGGTAGGTCTGCGCCATGACGTGGATCAGCTCCATCACCAGCACCGTCTTGCCCACGCCCGCGCCGCCAAACATGGCGGCCTTGCTGCCCAGGGCCAGGGGGGCCAGCAGGTCGATCACCTTGATGCCGGTTTCAAACACGTCGGCCACCGCGCGGCGCTGGCCCAGTGGGAGGGGCGGGCGGTGGATTGGCCGGCGCGGCGTGTCCTCGGGAATCGGCGCGCCGCCATCGCCGGGCTCGCCGAGCACGTTGATCAGGCGCCCGAGCAGGGCGTCGCCCACGGGCACGGCCAGTGGCCCGCCCATGGAGCGCACCGGCACGCCGCGGGCCAGGCCCTGGGTGTCCTGCAGGGCGACGCTGCGCACGGTGCATTCGTCCACCTGGCTCTCGACCTCCAGTGTCAGTGTGGGGGCGCCGGGCGGGCAGGCGAGCAGCGCCGTGCCAAGCGTGGGCAGGATCGAGGGAGGAAAGCGCACCTCGACCACGCCGCCGCGCACGGCGTGCACACGGCCTGGGGCCGGCGCTCCGGGAGCGCTGGCAGCGGCAAGGGATTCGGGCAAGGCGGACATGGAAAGATGCTTTTCATTGTGCACCGGCTGCGAAACGAATCAGATCGCCAGCGGGTCCACGTCCACCAGCCAGCGCACCAGCCCTTTGTGCGCGGGGTCTGCCCGCAGCGCATGCAGCAGCGGTTGCCAGGCGGCCAGAAAATGCTGCAGCGCCGGGCGGTTGGCGCTCTCCACCAGCATTTGGGCCCGCTCGACGCCGGCGACGCGCTGCACCGCCAGCGGGATGGGTGGGTACAGGCTGATGTGTTCCACGCCGGGCAATGCTGCCTCGCGCGCGGCGTTGGCGGCGGCGGCGAGAAACCCCTGGGCGACCTCCTGCGTGCGCGCGTCGGCCCGCACCAGTGCCTGGAAGGCAAAAGGCGGCATGCCCGCCTGCTCGCGCTCGGCGAGCTGCTGCGCGGCAAAGGCGGCGTAGTCGTGCCGGCGCAGCGCCTCGTAGACCGGGTGCTTGGGGTGGTGGCTCTGCACCCACATTTCGCACGGGGTGCCGCGCTCGGCCATCCATGCGGCGTCGCGCCCGGCGCGGCCTGCGGCCTGCATCAACAAGGCAAACAGGCGCTCGGGCGCGCGAAAGTCGCTGGAAAACAGCGCGCCGTCGGGTTGCACCGCGGCGACCAGGCTGACGCGGCGAAAGTCGTGCCCCTTGGCAATCATCTGCGTGCCGACCAGCACGTCCACTTCGCCCGCGTGCACTTGGGCGAGCTGGCTTTGCAGCGCGCCGGCGGCACGCGTGCTGTCGGCGTCGATGCGGGCGATGCGCACCGGGCCGCCGCCTTGCCGGGCCACGCCTTCGAGCAGGCTGGCCAGATGTTCTTCCAACTGCTCGGTGCCGCGCCCCATGGGCGCAATGTCGGGGCTGCCGCAGGCCGGGCAGGCGCGCGGCACGCGCTGGGCGTAGCCGCAGTGGTGGCAGCGCAGGCTGCGGTCGATCTTGTGGAACACCTGGTGAGCGCTGCAGTGCGGGCAGTCGCTCTTCCAGTCGCAGTCCTGGCAATGCAGCACGGGCGCATAGCCACGGCGGTTGAGCAGCACCATGCACTGCTCGCCGCGCTGCACGCGTTCGGTGATGGCGGCCAGCAGTGGGGCCGAGAAGACGGCGCGGCGTGGCTGCTGGCCCATGTCCACGCGGCGCACGCGGGGCAATGCGGCGGCGCCAATGCGGCTGGGCATCTCAAGCCGCTGGTAGCGACCGCCCTCGGGGTCGCCCTCGCTCGGCGGCCGGCTGGCGTGCCAGCTCTCCAGTGACGGCGTGGCCGAGCCCAGTACCACCTTGGCGCCGCAAGCGCGGCCGCGCCAGATGGCGAGATCCCGCGCCGAATAGCGCGCGCCCTCCTGCTGTTTGTAGCTGGCGTCGTGTTCCTCGTCGACCACGATCAGGCCCAGGCCAGGCATAGAGGCAAACACCGCCATCCGCGTGCCCAGCACAATGCGCGCCTGCCCGCTGTGCGCGGCCAGCCAGCTCTTGAGGCGCTGCGGGTTGGTCATGCCGCTGTGCAGCGAGACCACCTGGCCGGCACCAAAGCGCGCGACAAAGCGCTCTTCGAGCTGCGGCGTGAGGTTGATCTCGGGCACCATGACCAGCGCCTGCGCTGCCGGGCTGGCCAGCAGCAGGTCCTGCACGCAGCGCAGGTACACCTCGGTCTTGCCGCTGCCGGTGCTGCCAAACAGCAGGAAAGGCCCATTTTTAGAGTCAATTTCGGCTCTGGCGCTTTCCTGCTCTGCGCTAAGCGCTATCAATGGAGTAGCGTCGGTGTCCGTACCCGCCGCAGCGGGCCTGCGCAGCCGGCGCGCCATCTGCTCGGGCCCCAGGGTGCGCAGCTGTGCCGGCAGGGCGGCCAGCGCCACTTCGCCCAGGCTGCGCTGGTAGTAGCGCGCGGCGAAGGCCACCAGCGCGCGCCAATGCGCGTTGAGTGGCGCCAGGCCCGCAAGAACACCGGCGATGGCGCGCAATTGAGCGGGGAGTACGCCTGGCTCGCTGGCGGGCGCGTCCCACACCACGCCCAGCACTTCGCGCGTGCCCAGTGGCACGCGCACCAGCGTGCCGGGAGCGAGGGGCTCGGTGCTGGCGTAGGTCAGCAATCCCCCCAGCGCGCTGTGGGCAGGGGTGTGCACCGCCACCTGTACCGTGCAGGACAAGGCCTCACTGGCGTGTCGGACTTCATCCTCTTTTGGCGCATCCGGGTGCAAGTGGCTGATCTTTCAGAGGTTTTCAAAGAATCCAGGAATTCTGTGGATAACTTTGTGGATAGAACCACCCTGCTCGCCGCAAAGCCTTGAAAACAGGGGTTTTGCTTACGTTGCCCAGCAAATCAGCACTGCTGTTCACCCTATACGAATCAAATACTTACGAAGGGCTTGGGGGAGAGCGGGCCGGTTGAGCGGTGTTTTCAGGTTTGTGTGCACAACCAACCAGAAAATTGTTGTGTGTCAAGCCCCTCGCATCGCCCGCGACTGCTGGTGCACCGCCTCCACCAGCGCGGCGACATGGTCGAGTGGCGTGAACTGGCTGATGCCGTGGCCCAGGTTGAAGATATGCGTCGGGCCGGTCGCCGTGCGGTCGGTGTGCGGGGTGCCAAAGCTCTCCAGCACCTTGCGCACCTGGGCTTCAATCTGCGCGGGCGGGGCAAACAGCACGTTCGGGTCGAGGTTGCCCTGCAGCGCCTTGCCGGGCCCGCCGACCTTGCCGCCGACCAGGTCGCGCGCCTTGGCCAGATTGGCGGTCCAGTCCAGGCCCAGCACTTCGCAGTCGAGCGTGTTCATCTCTTGAAGCCACAGGGCGCCGCCCTTGGTAAAGACGATGCGGGGCACGTCCTGGCCGTCCACGCCGGTGCGCTTGAGCTGCGCCAGCACGCGGTGCGTGTAGGCCAGGCTGAACTCCTGGAAGGCGCCATCGGCCAGCACGCCGCCCCAGCTGTCAAACACCATCACCGCCTGGGCGCCCGCGTCGATCTGGGCGTTCAGGTACTGGGCCACGGCGTCGGCGTTCACGGCCAGGATGCGGTGCATCAGGTCGGGGCGGCTGTACATCAGGCTCTTGACCAGGCGGTAATCGTCACTGCCCTTGCCCTCGACCATGTAGCAGGCCAGTGTCCAGGGGCTGCCCGAGAAGCCAATGAGCGGCACCCGGCCGTTCAAGGCCTTGCGGATGCTGGTGACGGCGTCAAACACATAGCGCAGCTTGTCCATATCGGGCACGGTAAGCTGTCCAACAGCCGCTTCATCGCGCACCACTTTGGCAAAGCGCGGGCCTTCGCCCTCGGCAAACGACAGGCCCAGGCCCATGGCGTCGGGCACGGTGAGGATGTCGCTGAACAAGATGGCGGCGTCCAGCGGGAAACGCTCCAGCGGCTGCAGCGTGACTTCGGTGGCGTAGTCCACGTTTGTCGCCAGGCCCATGAAGCTGCCGGCCTTGGCGCGCGTCGCCTTGTACTCGGGCAGGTAGCGCCCGGCCTGGCGCATCAGCCACAAAGGCGTGTAGTCGGTGGCCTGGCGGCGGCAGGCGCGCAAAAAGGTGTCGTTGGTAAGGGGTGCGAAGCTCATGGGGGGATTGTCGCAGGCGGCGACAACCCCCCTTCATGCAGGCGTCAAAGCCTGGCCAGCGCCGCCTGCACTTCGCTCTTGCCCAGAATCTCGCTCAGCACCACGGGCGCTTTCCCCTTGGCGTACAGCACATACACCGGCACCCCGCTGCGCCCGAGTTGGGTGAGGGCAGCGGTAATGGCCGGGTCGCGCCGCGTCCAGTCGGCGCGCAGCAGCGTGACCTTGCGCCGGGCAAAGTCGGCCAGCACCTCGGGGTCGGCCAGGGTAGTGCGCTTGTTGTACTGGCAGGTGACGCACCAGGCGGCGGTGAAATCGACAAACACCGGTTGGCCCGACGCGGTGAGCTCGGCCACGCGCGCGGCCGACCAGGGCTGCCAGGCCGACGATTCGGCCACGGCGGCGGCGCCTGCCGGCAGAGGGCGCACCACGTTGGGCCCCAGGCCCAGCAACAGGGCCGCGCTGACCACCGCGGTCACGCTGCCCAGCAGCAGGCGTGTGCGCCCGCGCAGCGTCAGTGCCCACACCAGGCTGCTGCCTGCCACCAGCAGTGCCAGCAGCGCGCCGGCGCCATCGATACCACTTTGCTGGCCCAGCACCCACACCAGCCAGACCACGGTGGCAAACATGGGGAAGGCCATGGCGCGGCGGAAGGTGCCCATCCACGGTCCTGGGCGCGGCAGGGCATGCGCCAGCGCTGGAATAAAACCGGCCAGCAGGTACGGCAGTGCCATGCCCAGGCCCAGCGCACCAAACACGGCCAGGGCCTGCGGCGCGGGCATGGCGACGGCAAAGCCGAGTGACGCGCCCATTAAGGGTGCCGTGCAAGGCGAGGCGATGGCGACGGCCAACACGCCCGAGAGCAGCGCATCGGCCACCGGGTGGCGCGCTTGCAGTGTGGCCAGGCGCCCCGGCACGAATTGGCCAAACTCAAACACCCCTGCCAGGTTCAGCCCGATCAGCGTGAACAGCCCGGCCAGCAGCGCCACCACCAGGGGCGACTGCAGCTGAAAGCCCCAGCCCAACTGCTCGCCAGCCGCGCGCAGCGCCAGCAGCAGCCCGCCGAGCGCCAGGAAGGAGAGCACCACGCCGACGGTGTAGGCCAGCCCCGCCAGGCGCTGCGCGCGCGGCCGGCCACCGTGCCGCGCCAGAGCCAGCAGCTTGATGGCCAGCACCGGGAACACGCAGGGCATGAGGTTGAGCAGCAGTCCGCCCAGCAAACCCCCGAGCAGCGCGGTGGCCAGGCCGGCCAGCGAGGGCGCCGCAGCGGGCGCGGGCGGTGGCGCTGCGGTGCGGTTGGCTTCGAGTGCGGCGGCGAGCGCCGGCGAGATCTCGGCGCGCGGCGCGCCGGCGCTCCAGCCGGCCTCCACCGTGGCGACGGCGCGCCAGCCGGCGGCGGCGCCCAGCGCCTTGCCGTCCGCGAGCGTGAGCACGGCCGGCACGCTGCGCGGGGCGGCATCGCGCTCTGGCGATAGGGGGGTGTCGGCGGTCCACACGGCGCCGTCCCAGCGCTGCGTCCAGTCCTTGCCGCTCTCGGCGGCGGGCACCAGCACGCTAGGGGTTTCGGCAAACAGATCCAGTGCCTTGCCCTGCAGGGCCGGGGGCAGGCCGGCGATGCGCCAGTGCAGGCGTTCGCCTTCGGCTCGCACGGTGCTCGCGCCGGCAAGCGCGACGGGCTGCTGCGCCGCTGCCTGGGCAAAGCGGGCCGCGTCGCCCGCCGTGGAGCCGCGCAGGGGCACCGCCAGTTCGAAATCACCTTCCTCGGGGATGCATTCCACGCGGCACACCAGCCAGCTGGCGTGCAGGCGCACCGTAAGCGCGTCGCCCGCGCCGGCAAGCAGTGGCGGCTTGAAGGCCTGCGAGACCTGCAGCGGCACGGCCAGCAGCACCTCGCCCTCGTAGCCGTAGTTGGCCAGCGGGCCGACGCGGATGCGGTGCGGCACCGGCCATGCAATCTCGCCCACGTCCATGCCGGCGGGTAGCGTCCAGCGCAGCTCGGTCGGCAAGCCGGAGTCGCCGGCATTCTTCCAATAGGTGTGCCAGCCAGGCTGGTGCGTGAGCACCAGGCCCAGCCAGGCGGATGCGCCAGGTGCCAGGCCGTCCGGGGCGTGGGCCACGAGTTCTGCCCGCACGCGCGGCGTGGTGACCACGTTGCTGGCGCTGCCAAGGCTGCTGCCCATGGCGCCAGATTTGAAGCTTATTTGGGCGCTAGCGCTTGATACGCAAGCGCATGCAGCTATGAAAAGCAGAGTAAAAATCTGCCGGATAGAGAAAATGGTACGCATGGTCCCAGAGTGTGAGTGCCGGGAGCCGGTGGGGTTCCAGGGGTGGCAGCGAATTCAGAACCTGAAGCCGCTTGCCCACGCCGCCTATTTTGCCGCCAGACTCAGTTCGGCCTGCGGCGTCCACGCTGCGCCGTCTGCGGCCAGCTTGGGCGCGGCGAGAAAAAGCCGCCCTTCGGGTAGCTTTTGCGCTGCCAGGTACCGCTTGACCGCCTGCCCGCGCTCGGCCGCCAGTGCGCTGGCCTGGGCTTCGGTCGCGGCGGGCAGGTGCGCCAGCAGCAGGGCTTCCATCTCGGCCACCGGCAAGTCCTTGGCCATGCCGACCAGGTTGCGCGGCTTGGGCATGTCGGCGCGGCCATAGACCTTTTTCAGCAGGGCTGGGTATTCGGCGGCCTGGACAGGCGTGTCGTTCTCTGCATTGGCGCGCCGCTTTTCGGCCCGCACGAGCTGCTGCAGCCGTTCGCGCTGCATGGCCTCGCGCTCGCGCTCCAGGCTGGCGGTGCCGGTGACCGTCAGGTTCAGCGCCGGGCGGTCCGTCAGGGCTTTCGCCACTTTGCCAAGACTTTGCTGTGCCTGTGGCGAAAGCTCGGCGCTGCCTGGGGCGAAGGCCACGCTGCTGAGCTCGTCGCCGCCGCCAAGCGCGCTCGCCAGCAGGCTGAACGGCGCCGTGATCGCCTTGCCGATGAGGTTCACGATGATCTTGAAGATCACCGGGCCGAGCTTGAACTGCGGGTCGTTGAGCGAGCCGCTGATCGGCAGGTCCAGGTCAATCACGCCGTGGCTGTCCGACAGCAGCGCCACGGCCAGCTTGACCGGCAGGCTGTTGGGGGCGCCCGCCACGGGCTCGCCAAACGTGAGCTGGTTGAGCACCAGCTTGTTGCTGGCGGTGAGCTGGCCATTAGGCAGCACCTTGTAGGCCACGTCCATGCTCAGCTTGCCGCGCTCGATGCCGTGGCCGGCGTATTTCACGGCGTAGGGCGAGAGCGGTGGCAGCTCCAGATCGCGCACCTTGCCCTGGATGTCGAGCGCCAGCGGTTTGGCCAGCGGGTTGAGCTTGCCGGTCACTTCCAGCGAGGCCGAGCCCTCGGCCCGCCCGCGCAGCTCCAGGTCGGCCAGCACGGGCTCGCTGCCAGCGGGCTGCGATGAAAACGCACTGAGTTTGCCGGTCAGCTCGCTGAGGTCGGCCGAGTAGTTGGGCTTGATGAAATAGTCCGAGAACAGCACCTTGCCGTTGACCAGGCTCATCGGGCCGAACTGCAGCACCGGGGCCAGCGGGTCTGGCGCGGCGGCCTGGGCCGTGACAGGTGCTGCGGACGCGGTGGGAGTGGCCTGCGCCTGAGCAGGGTTCGTCGGTGCGGCCGCCCCGGCAGCGGGTGGTATTGCCGCCTGGCCCGGTGTTTTCACCAGTTGGTCGAGGTTGATGCGGCCGGTCTCGTCGATGGACAGGCGCGCGTAGAAATCGGCCAGGCTGGTTTCCTTGACTTCCACGCGCGGCGCGGTGCCGGGGGCCAGCGCCACATGCAGCCCGCGCAGGCCCAGGCTCTTCCAGGCCAGCAGCTCTTCGCCCACTTGCGAGGCGGTCTTGGCCGTGGTGGCGCCGGTGCTGTTGGCCCGCAATTGGTCGATGGCGGCGTCGCCGTTCAGGCCCAAGGTATTTCCGCGCCCGGTTTGCGCAAAGGCCATCGTGCCGCGAAAACCGGCTTCGCCCTGCAGCAGCTCGATGGCCAGCCGGTCGGCCAGGTAGCCGTCGAGCGCTTGCAATGGCAGGCGGCTGGCGTCGAGCTGGCCTTGGGTGGCAAAGGGCTGGGGCGTGAGCGTGCCCTTGTAGCTGAGCTTGCCGGCCTCCCCTTTGCCTTTGCCTTTGCCCGTGCCCGTGCCCGTGCCCGCACCCACGCGAGCCGAGACTGCGAAGGCCTCGGGTTTGCTGCCATCGAGCGCCAGGTTGCTGGCCTGCAGGTCCAGGGCCGAGACGTTGAGCGCCACCGGGCGCGGCTGGCTGCGGTCGGCAAAGCCAAGCTTGCCGCCTTCGATGCTGGCTTTTGTGATCTGCACGCGCCATGGGTGCGCGGCGGTATCGGGGGGAGCGCTGGTGCGGGAGGCGTCGGAAGAAGCGCCTTTCAGCCAGCGCTCGAACATCCAGCGGCCGTCCGCGCTGCGTTCCACGCTGGTCTGGGGCTGGGAAATGGCGAGGCGCTCCATGCCCACCGTACGGCCATCGAGGTCCACCTTGGCGCCCTCAAGCGCGATCTGGTCCACGCTCGCGAGGCTGGTCTTGCCTTGCTTGAGCGCGAGCTGCGAGACGGTCAGCGGCCCCAGCTCCAGCGTGACGCCCGTGGCGCCTGGCTTTTTGGCTGCCACTGCGTCCCACTGCACACCCAGGTCACCGTCGATCTGTCCGACGAGTGCGGGCTCCAGCACCTGGGCCAGGTAGGGCGCTGCCAGCGGCAGGGCAAGGCCCTTGACCGACAGCTTCAGCTGCGCAGTTTGGTCGCTGGCCTGGCCCGCGAAGGACAGCGTGCTGCCCTGCAGGCCCAGCGCGCCGTGAAACGGAAACGGCTTTTGAAACGGAAACGCGAGGGCGCTGGCATCGACGCTGAGCCCTGTGGCCTCCAGCGCGGCGGCCGGGCGCGTGCTCTGGTCGGCCCAGTGCACTGTGCCCTGGCGCACGGCGATCTGTGCGACGGAGACCGACCAGGTAGGGGCCTTGCCGGTAGTGCCTGCATGCGCCTTGGTGCTGCTCGCCGCTTGGCTGGCTGCCGGTGCGGGTGCAGGCGCAGCGGAGGCGTGGGTGCTTGCAAGGGCGCTTGTCGCGGGTGTCGGGGATGGTGCAGGCGCGGGCGCGCCCAGTTGCGCCAGATTGACGGCGCCAGCCGCATCGCGCGCCGCGCTCAGCACCGGCGCATCCAGTTCGATGCTGCCCAGGCGCACCACATGGTCCAGCGGCCGCACGTCGTCCAGTGCCACGCTCAGGCGGTCCCAGGAGAGCAGGGGCTGCTGGCTGCGGTCGGCGATCTGCACCTTGCGCGCCTGGGCCGTGCCGGTCAGTTTCACGGCAACTTCCGGTTTTTGCTCGAAAGCGAGCTTCAGGTCCAGGTCGAGTACGGCGCCCTGCAGCCGCACGGGCAGGCTGGCGGGCAGGTAAGCCAGGTAGGGCGCCAGGTCCAGCCCCTTCCATTGGATCGTCGCTTCGCCCTTGCCGGTCTGGGCAAATGGCGTGGCCTGGGCCGATGAGCTGAAGTGGCTGCCCTCCACATCGAACGACAGATGGGGCTCCACCTTGATTTCTCGCTGCGAGGGCAGGGTGCTGAGGAAGGGCACTTGCAGCGACAGCTGGCGCACGGCATGGCTCTGGTTCACCGTGCGATCGGTGAAGTCGATGGCACCACCCGTCAGCGTCAGGTTGTACAGCGCCAGCCGTGCGGGGGCGCTCTTGTCAACAGGGGGCGCATCGGCAGGAGTGGCAAAGCGCGCCAGGATGTCGTCCACATCGTAGTGGCCGTCCGCCAGCAGGGTCAGCCGCAGATGGGGGTTGTCAATGGCCAAAGCGTCCACCACCGGCGCCAGGCGCACCAGCGATTGGAGCTCGGCATCGGCATACACCCGCGCAATCTCCAACTGTGGCGCTGCGCCGCCGCGTCCGCCGACCACCAGGTTGCGCAGCGTGATCTCCAGCGTCCAGGGCTTGAATTCAATGGCGCCTACCGTGACCGGCCGCCCCAACAGTTCGCTCGCCTTGCGCTCCAGCGGGCCCTTGGCCAGTACGGGTACCAGGAGCCAGCTCAGCAGCCACAGCAGCAGCAAGGCCACAACGGCCCACGCAGCACGGCGCACCCAGCGGTGCTTGTGCAGGCCGTTTAGCGCAGGCAAGGGCAGGGAAAAGGGCATCGTGATGCGAGTAGTAGGTGGCGGTGGGTGGATTATCCGTGCCACAGGCCGTGTGGCGTACCGCCTTGTTCAGACAAAACCCAGTACCACCCTGCGGGTGGTGGCGCTTTTCTTCTCTATTTTTGTGACGGCGACGGCACCGATCTCCGCCGTGTTGGCGACGTGCGTGCCGCCGCAAGCTTGCAGGTCGATCAGCGGGGCGCCCTCCGCACCGCCGATGCGAATGGTGCGGATGCGGCCGGTGCCGCGCGGGGGCTGCACGCTCATGCTTTTCACGAGCTGCGGGTTGGCGTCCAGCGCTTCGTCGGTGATGGAGCCCACTTCCAGCGGCAAGGCGGCGGCCACCAGGGCGGCCAGGCCTTGCGTCAGCACATCCTTGTCCAGCGGATCGGTCATGGCGAAGTCCATGCGTGCGTAGTCGGGCGTGATCGAGCAGCCGTTCACCAACCGTGGCACCAGGTGGCACAGCAGGTGCGTGGCGCTGTGCAGCCGCATCATGCGGTGGCGCCGCTCCCAGTCGATGCGTGCGGCCACCCCATCGCCCGGCTGCAGCCGCGTCAGCAGCGCCTCCTGCCCGGGGGCGGCGATATGCACGATGCGGCCGGTGGGGGTGCCGGCATCGTCCTTTTCCTTGCGGGTATCCACAATGGCGATTTCGCGGCCGTCTTCGGGCAGCAGCACCCCGCTGTCGCCCGCCTGGCCACCGCCCAGCGGGTAGAACACCGTGCGATCCAGCACGATGCCTTGCGGCGTGGTGGCGACCACCTGCGCGCTGCACATGGCCAAGCGCGCATTCTTGCGAAAAAGCTCTTCTGTCATGGGGCGAATCGTATAGCGCCATGCCGAACCTGTCTTCGCACCGCTACCATGCGGCCATGCCGACCGAACCACTTTCCCCTCCCGCGCTGCCCTCCCGTTTCTGGTCGGAGCTGGGGACGCGCGATTTCGCGCAACTCGCCGCCTCCCCAGGCATTGGGCGCACTGTGGCCGTTCTGCCGGTGGCTGCGACAGAGCAGCATGGCCCGCATTTGCCGGTATCGGTCGATGCCACCCTGCTGCAGGGCGTGATGGACGCAGCCCTTGCGCGGCTGCCCCCCGAACTGCCGGTGCTGTTTCTGCCACCGCAGAACGTCGGCCTGAGCCCGGAGCACATCCGCTTCCCTGGGACGCTGACGCTTGCCCCCGCCACGCTGATCGCGCTCTGGACCGAGCTGGGCGAGAGCGTGGCGCGCGCCGGGATCAAGAAGCTGCTGCTGTTCAACGGCCATGGCGGGCAGGTCAGCGTGATGGACATCGTCGCGCGCGAGCTGCGCACCCGCTGTGGCCTGTTGGTTTACAGCGCCAGCTGGTTCAGCCTGCCGCTGCCGCAAGAAGTGAGCGCGCGCTTCAGTGCCGAAGAGCACCGCTTTGGCATCCACGCTGGCGATATCGAAACGTCGATGATGCTGCACCTTGCGCCGGACACGGTGCACATGGAGCACGCGCGGCATTTCCACTCCACCTCGCAAGACCGTGCCGCGCACTACCCGCTGCTGGGCAATGGCAAGAGCGCCAAGCTCGGCTGGCAGATGCAGGACTACAACCTGGCGGGTGCGGTGGGCAACGCCGCCGCGGCGACAGCAGAAAAGGGACGCGCGCTGGTGGAAGCCGCCGGGGCGGGTCTGGCCCAGTTGCTGCAGGAAATCGCCGACCTGCCCGGCGACACCTTGTGCGATACGCCGCGGCTGCACCCGCCGGCCGCGCCACCTGCACAGGCTGCCCCCACCACGTTTGCGCGACGCGAGCAGGGCTACGCTGGCGACGTGACGCCCGAGCAGGCGTGGGGCTGGGTCAGCGCGGGCGAAGCGGTGCTGGTCGACGTGCGCAGCGACGCCGAGCGCGCCTGGGTTGGCCAAGTGCCGGGTGCGGCAGCCGTGGCCTGGAAGCAGTGGCCCGGCATGCTGCCGAACCCCGATTTCGATGCGCAGCTGCGCGCCGCGGTGCCCGCTGGCCAGCGGGCCGTGCTGCTGTGCCGCAGCGGGGTGCGCTCGATTGCGGCGGCGCAGCGGGCTACGCAGCTGGGCATCGAAGCCTGGAACGTGCTGGAAGGCTTCGAGGGCGACCCTGATGCCAGCGCGCAGCGCAACCACAGCGGCGGCTGGCGCGCCCGCGGTCTGCCTTGGCGGCAGACCTGAGCAGTTTCTGGCCCGGAGACGCCATCGGGCTGCTCACCTGCTTGACGCTGGCGACCTGGCCGCGGCGGAGGGTGGCTTCGCGCCGTCGCGGTCCCCATGCACGCCTTCCACGCCGAGCGTTTGGCTGGCAATGCAGGTTCCGATGCCCGCATGGGGCGGAGGCCGCAAACGCGGCACCATGCCGGTTTTGAGCATGTCTCCTGCGCAGCGCCCACGTGCCACGAAACTCCGCATAATTCCCGCCATGACCTTTCTTGCGATCGACGTGGGCAACACCCGGCTCAAGTGGGCCTTGTACGAAGCCCCCGGCCCTGGCGCCGCGCTGCTGGCTCAGGGCGCGGAATTCCTGGACCATATCGAACGTCTCGCCGAAGGGGCGTGGGCGAAGCTGCCGCACCCGGCACGCATGCTGGGCTGCGTGGTGGCGGGCGACGCCGTCAAGCGCCGCGTCGAAGAACAAATGGAACTGTGGGACGTGTCCCCACAATGGGTGGTGGCAAGCGCGCAGGAGGCGGGCCTCACCAACGGCTACGACCACCCCACGCGCCTGGGCTGCGACCGCTGGGTCGCCATGATTGGCGCGCGCCACCGCATGCTTGCCCAGGGCCCAGAGCGCCCGCTGGTGGTGGTGATGGTGGGCACGGCCGTTACCGTGGAAGCCATCGACGCGCACGGGCGGTTTCTGGGCGGGCTGATCCTGCCGGGCCACGGCATCATGCTGCGGGCGCTTGAATCGGGCACGGCCGGTCTGCACGTGCCGACAGGGGAGGTCTGCCTGTTTCCCACCAACACCAGCGATGCGCTCACCAGCGGCGGCACCTACGCCATTGCCGGGGCGGTCGAGCGCATGGTGCAGCACGTGATGGCGCACTGCGGCAGCGAGCCGGCCTGCATGATGACCGGCGGCGCCGGCTGGAAAATGGCGCCCAGCATGACGCGCCCGTTTGAGCTGGTGGACAACCTGATTTTTGACGGATTGCTGGAAATCGCCTCCCGGCGCTTTGTCTGACCGTCAGCAGCGCTTGAAACTGGCGTGCCCCAACCCAGCGGCCACCGCGCAAGGGCCGCCCCGCCGCGCCGGTGGCGTCCCCCTTCCGCATCGCGCAGCGATGCAAGAGAAGGGGGAAGGCGCAAAGCGCCTCAGGGGGTTGAACCCATCTATTCCGCCAGCTCAGCCCGTGCCAGGTCCACGTCCAGCTGCTCCATGGCATCCTGCGGCTTGGAGGCGGCAGCCTTCTCGTACAAGGCAGTGGCTTCGCGCATCTTGCGGTCGCCTTCGAGCATGACGAGTGCATTGGCGTACTCGATCATGGCAATGGCCGAATCAGGGTTCAGGCGCAGCGCCTCCTGGAACAGCTTGAGCCCCTTGTCCTTTTTGGCGCCATAGGTCATGCCGCCGATCAGTGCCCCCACCTTGTCGATGACTTCAGCGTGGAAGGCGCCCAGGGCAATGTGGGCATCGGCATGCGCGGGTGCCAGGGCAATGGCTTTTTCCAGCGATCCGCGAATCTTGCTGCCAAGGCCCTGTGCCAGCGCCTTGGCCACGCTGATGCCCTGGCTGTAGCGGCCCAGCGCGTAGGCGTTCCAGTACCAGGCGTTGGCGTTGTCCGGGTCTTTCTCGGCCTGGGCCTGGGCCTGCTCGGCGACCTGCATGAAGAGTTCCAGGCGCGTCTTTTCCTTTTTTTCCAGGTAGTTGGCGTAGATGGCCGTGGCCTTGTTGGCCGCGGTCACACCAGAGCCACCAGCGGCCAACCCTGCCTGCGCGGCCTCCTGGAATTCGCCATTGTGAAAATGTGCCCACGCCTGTAGCACCTTGGCATCCTTGGGCAGGGGTTCGGCGTCGCCGGTATGCAGGCGCGCCCAATGCTTCTTCAATTGGGCTGCGTCGTACTGGTACTGGCCTGCATGCGGGAAGGGGGTCCATTTCGCCATGGGATTCTCCGTTCTATGGATTTAGTCGTTCTTGTCCTGGTAGGCCTCGGCCAGGGCGAGCAGATGCTGGCGCTGGTCGGCGCGCAGGTAGGGCATGAGCAGGTTCAGCACATGGTGTGCGCCGCGCAGCAGCGCGGCCTGCGCGCTCTCGGGTTCCAGTGCGCGGCGTGGGTCGCGCACGTATTCAAAATTGAGCCAGTAGGTGAGCACGACCACCATGCTGGTCGCCGTGGGCCCAGCCTCACGCGAGTCGATTTGCAGCGCACCAGCGCGCTCCATGCCCGCGAGCAGGCTGCGCACCGCGCGCGTCTTGTCCGCGAGCACCGTCTGGAAATGCGTTTCCAGCAAGCGGTTCTTGGAGAGCAGGTCGTTCAGGTCGCGGTACAGAAAGCGGTACTGCCAGATGAGCTCGAACAGCGAGTGCATGAAGAACCACGCATCTTCGACATTGCGGACCGATCCCGCAGCCGCCAGCAACTCGCCCAGCGCGCGCTCGTAGCGCTCGAACAAGGAGTTGATCAGCTCGTCCTTGGCGGGATAGTGGTAATACAGGTTGCCCGGACTGATGCGCAGCTCGGCCGAGATCAGCGTGGTCGAGACGTTGGGCTCGCCGAACCGGTTGAAGAGTTCAAGCGTGACCTCGAGGATGCGTTCTGCGGTGCGCCGCGGCGCTTTTTTCACCATGGAGTGCGGGTCTGTTGCGTCGGGTGATTCGGGCGGGCGTTGGGGGGGCTGCAAGCCACTTTAACCGACGCGCAAGTGTCTTTCCGATGCTGCGGTGCACCATCTTGATGCCCCGCAAACGCCACGGCCGCCAGACCCTGAGCGGGTGTGGCGGCCGTGCGCGCCGGAACCAGCCGGCGCAGTGCGCGCGGGCTTAGGAAGCGCTTGCGCCGTCAGATGTTTCTGCTGCGCGCGGCGCTGCCTTGGGGAAAGGTGCGCGTGCGGTGCGCGGCTTGGCGGCGGCCTTCTTGGCAGGCGCCTTTGCCGCAGCCTGCTTGGCTGGCGCTTTGGCGGCGGCCTTGGCAGCAGCCTTGGCGCTGGGCTTGGACGCGGCCTTTGCGGCAGGCTTGCCAGCAGCGGGGACGCTCTTGCCCATGCTCTTGGCCAGCGCGTCGATGCGGGCGTTCAGCACGTCCAGATCGCGCGACGAGGGCACGCCCAGCTTGGCAAGCGACTTGGCGACGCGGTCTTCAAAGATGTTTTCCAACTTGTCCCATTGGCCGGCAGCGCGCGAACCAATGTCGCTGGCCATGTTGGTCATGCGGCTGGTGGCTTCGGAGATCTTTTCCTCGGCGGCCGATTGCGTCTTGCGCTGCATCGAGAGGCCTTCCTTCACCAAAGATTCAAAAACTTTGGTGCCTTCTTCTTGCGCCTTGGAGAACGCGCCAAGGCCAGCCAGCCAGATCTGCTGCGCCGATTCTTTCACCGTGCCTGCGAGCTGTGCGCCGCCTTTTTTCTTGTCGTTGCTGATTTTTTGAAGCTTCTTGACCATGGTTCCTCCGAAGGGTTGATTGGACGCCGCGGCGGGGGGCCAGAGCGCATGCAGCCACTGTACGCGCGCCGCAGGGTCAGGTGTAGGGGCGCGCTCCTAAAAACCTAGACTGAGCGCTCCAGTCCTGACACGGGTTTTCGCTCAACCGACCGCTGCCGTGCTGGGCAAGAATAGACGCCTTCGCAAAGGGAGAGATTCATGCAGTATTTCGTCACGGGCGCAACGGGGTTCATCGGTCGGCGGTTGGTCAAAAAGCTGCTGGCACGCAAGGGCTCGGTGGTGCATTTCCTGTTGCGACGCGAGAGCGAAGACAAGGTGGCCGAGCTGCGCCGCTATTGGGGGGTGGGGGCGGCACGTGCCGTGCCGGTGTTTGGCGACCTCAAGGCCAAGCGCCTGGGGGTGGCCGCGGAAGACGTCAAGCGCCTCAAGGGCCAGATCGACCATTTCCACCACCTCGCCGCGGTGTACGACCTGTCGGCCGACGAAGAGAGCCAGGTCGCCGTCAACATCGACGGCACGCGCAACACGGTGGAGTTTGCCAAGGCCATTGGTGCCGGGCATTTCCACCATGTCTCGTCCATCGCCGCCGCCGGCCTGTACGAAGGCGTGTTCCGCGAAGACATGTTCGCGGAGGCCGAGGGGCTCGATCATCCGTATTTCCGCACCAAGCACGAGAGCGAAAAAATCGTCCGCGAAGACTGCAAGCTGCCCTGGACGGTGTACCGCCCCGCCATGGTCGTGGGCGACAGCCAGACCGGCGAGATGGACAAGATCGACGGCCCGTACTACTTTTTCAAGCTCATTCAGCGCATGCGCCAGATCCTGCCGCCCTGGATGCCATCGGTGGGCCTGGAAGGCGGCCGCGTGAACATCGTGCCGGTCGACTACGTGGTCGATGCGCTCGACGCCCTCAGCCACCAGGCGGGCATCGCCAGCCGGTGCTTTCACCTGGTCGACCCGGTCGGCTACCGCGTCGGCGATGTGCTCGACATCTTCAGCCGCGCGGCGCACGCGCCGCGCATGAATTTGTTTGTCAATGCGGCGCTGCTGGGGTTTCTGCCCCGCGGCATCAAGAAAAGCCTGATGGCCCTGGCGCCGGTGCGCCGCGTGCGCGATGCCGTACTCAAGGACCTGGGCCTGCCCGAGGACATGCTCACCTTCGTCAACTACCCCACGCGCTTTGACAGCCGCGAGGCGCAGGCGGCGCTCAAGGGTACGGGCGTTACCTGCCCCAACCTGAAGGACTATGCCTGGCGCCTGTGGGACTACTGGGAGCGCCACCTCGACCCCGAGCTTTTCATCGACCGCAGCCTCAAGGGCACGGTCGCCGGCAAGGTGGTGCTGGTCACCGGCGGCAGCTCGGGCATAGGCCTGGCCGCCGCGCACAAGTTCGCCGAAGCCGGCGCCACCACCCTCATCTGCGGGCGCGACCAGGCCAAGCTGGACGAAGCCTGCGCCGAGGCCGAGGCGCGCGGCAACCGCTTCATCGCCTACGCGGTGGACATCGCCGACATGCAGGACTGCGACCGCTTCATCGCCCAGGTGCTGGCGGACCATGGCGGCGTGGACTTTTTGATCAACAACGCCGGCCGCTCCATCCGCCGCGCCATCGAGTCGAGCTACGACCGCTTTCACGACTACGAGCGCACCATGCAGCTCAATTACTTTGGCTGCCTGCGCGTCACCATGGGGCTGCTCCCCGGCATGGCCGCCAAGCGCAAGGGCCATGTGGTCAACATCAGCTCGATTGGCGTGCTGACCAATGCCCCGCGCTTCTCGGCCTATGTTGCCAGCAAGGCCGCGCTCGATGCCTGGACGCGCTGCGCGTCGAGCGAGTTTGCCGACCAGGGCATCACCTTCACCACCATCAACATGCCCCTGGTGCGCACGCCCATGATCGCCCCCACGCAGATCTACAACAACGTGCCCACGCTGGCGCCCGAAGAGGCGGCGGACATGGTTGCCCAGGCCTGCATCTTCAAGCCGGTGCGCATTGCCACGCGCCTGGGTGTCGTTGGCCAGGTGCTGCATGCCTTCCTGCCGCGCGTGGCGCAGATCACCATGAACACCAGCTTTCGCATGTTCCCGGATTCGACCGCGGCCAAGGGTGACAAGGGCGCCAAGCCCCAACTTTCGGCCGAGGCGGTGGCGATGCAGCAGATGATGCGCGGCATCCATTTCTGAGGCCCGAGGCGCCGGGCGGTTGCGGGGGGCATGGATAATCGGCGCCATCTTTCCCTGCCCCCTCGCAACTCCATGATCCTCGTTACTGGCGGTGCTGGCTTCATCGGCGCCAACTTCGTGCTCGACTGGCTGGCCGCCAGCGAGGAGCCGGTTCTCAACCTCGACAAGCTCACCTACGCGGGCAATCGCGGCAACCTGGCAAGCCTCGACGGCGATACGCGCCACATCTTCGTGCAGGGCGACATTGCGGATACGGCGCTGGTCGAACGCCTGCTCTCCAGCTACCAGCCGCGCGCCGTGGTCAACTTCGCCGCCGAGTCGCATGTGGACCGCTCGATCCACGGCCCGGAAGATTTCATCCAGACCAACGTGGTTGGAAGTTTCAGGCTTTTGCAGGCTGTACGGCAATACTGGCAAGCGCTTCCAGCTATCGAAAAAGAAGCATTCAGGTTCTTGCACGTCAGCACCGACGAGGTCTATGGCAGCCTGGCGCCGGGCGCCCCTGCCTTTACCGAGACACACGCCACCGAGCCCAACAGCCCCTATTCGGCCAGCAAGGCCGCCAGCGACCATTTGGTGCGCGCCTGGCACCACACCTTTGGCCTGCCGGTGCTCACCACCAACTGCAGCAACAACTATGGCCCGCTGCATTTCCCGGAAAAGCTCATCCCGCTGATGATCGTCAACGCCCTGGCCGGTAAGAACCTGCCGGTGTACGGCGACGGCATGCAGGTGCGCGACTGGCTCTATGTGGCCGACCACTGCAGCGCCATCCGCCGCGTGCTGGAGGCCGGGCGACCCGGCGAGACCTACAACGTCGGCGGCTGGAACGAAATGACCAACATCGACATCGTGCACACCGTCTGCCGCCTGCTCGACGAGCTGCGCCCGCGCCAGGATGGCAAGCCGTACGCCGAGCAGATCAGCTACGTACAAGACCGCCCCGGCCACGACCGCCGCTACGCCATCGACGCACGCAAGATCGAGCGCGAACTCGGTTGGAAGCCCGCCGAGACCTTCGCGTCCGGCATCCGCAAGACGGTGCAGTGGTACTTGGCAAATCCTCAATGGGTGGCCGATGTGCAGACCGGCGCTTACCGGGATTGGGTGAGCAAGCAGTACACGCAAGCCCAGGCGCGCTAAAATGTAATATGGCAGCGTGATATTACATTTCAGGAGCCTCTCATGAGCACCCACACCGCCAAGCTCTTTATGAGTGGTCGCAGTCAAGCCATCCGCCTGCCAGCCAAACTGCGGCTGAACGCGACCGAGGTGCGCATAGAGCGTGTCGGCGACGCTTTGTGGGTGCAACCCGAAAACGTTTCAGGGCAGAGCATGGCCGATTGGCTGGACAACTTCTATCGCACCACGGAGCCTTTGCCCGAGGAATTTCTGATCGACCGGGTGGACAGTCCTGCTCAGGTGCGTGACTGGAACTGACGCCTCCATGCGCCGCACGCTGGACACCAACATTTGCAGCTACGTCTTGCGCCGGCATCCGCCCGCCATGCTGGAGCGCTTTGCACACCTGCCGCGCGAGCAACTCTGGCTCTCGGCCATCGTCGCCGCAGAGCTACGGTTTGGCGCTGCCAAGCTGGCTTCGCCCCGGTTTTCCGCCGCTGTCGAGGCCTGGCTGGCGGGCTTTGATGTGCGGCCCTGGCCCGTGGCGGCAACGGCGCACTACGCGCAGGCGCGCGCCGCGCTGGAGCGCAGTGGCACACCCATAGGAGGCATGGATTTGCTGATTGCCGCCCACGCCATCGCCGAGGACTCGGTGGTGGTCACCAACAATGCGCGCGAATTTCTGCGCGTTCCCGGCTTGGCCGTGGAGGAATGGCCACTGTGACGCAAAGCATCCTGCTCTTCGGCAAGGGCGGCCAGGTCGGCTGGGAGCTGCAGCGCAGCCTCTCGGTGCTGGGCCACGTCACTGCGCTCGATTTCGACAGCCAGGACCATTGCGGCGATTTCTCCAACCCGGACGGCATCGTGCAGGCCGTGCGCGCGCTGAGGCCCGATGTCATCGTCAATGCCGCCGCCCACACCGCTGTGGACAAGGCCGAGAGCGAGCCCGAGCTGGCGCAGCTCCTGAATGCCACCACCCCCGGCGTGCTGGCCGAAGAGGCTGCGCGATCGCGCGCCTGGCTGGTGCACTACAGCACCGACTACGTGTTTGACGGCAGCGGCAGCCGCCCCTGGGTGGAAACCGACCGGCCCGCTCCGCTCTCCGTCTATGGCCGCACCAAGTGGGAAGGCGAGCAGCGCATCCAGCAATCGGGCGCCAAGCACCTGATTTTGCGCACCAGCTGGGTCTATGCCGCGCGCGGCGGCAACTTTGCCAAGACCATGCTGCGCCTGGCGCAGGAGCGCGAGCGCCTCACCGTCATCGACGACCAGTGGGGCGCGCCTACCGGCGCCGACCTGCTCGCCGACGTCACCGCCCACGCCCTTCGCCACCTGCAGGCGTGCCCCCAGGACGGCGGCCTGTATCACTGCGTGGCAGCCGGCGAAACGAACTGGAATTTGTATGCAAAAGAGGTGCTAGCACAGGCTGCTATTGCGCAACCAGCTATCAAATTAAAAGCAACCGAAGTGGCGCCCGTGCCCACCAGTGCCTTCCCCACGCCCGCCGCCCGGCCCCACAACTCGCGCCTGGACACCGCGCACCTGCGGAACACCTTCGGCCTCACACTCCCGCCCTGGCAGCAGGGCGTGGCCCGCATGCTGCGCGAAATCCTTTGAAAGCCCCGACATGACGACCCCCACCCGCAAAGGCATCGTGCTTGCCGGCGGCTCCGGCACCCGCTTGCACCCTGCCACACTGGCGCTGAGCAAGCAGCTCCTGCCGGTGTACGACAAGCCCATGGTGTACTACCCGCTCGCGACCCTGATGCTCGCCGGCATCCGCGAGATCCTGCTCATCAGCACGCCGCAGGACACGCCGCGCTTTGCGCAGTTGCTGGGCGATGGCAGCCAGTGGGGACTCAAGCTCCAGTACGCAGTGCAGCCCAGCCCCGACGGTCTGGCGCAGGCGTTTCTGATCGGCGAGCAATTTCTGGGTGGCCACCCCAGCGCCCTGGTGCTGGGCGACAACATCTTCTACGGCCACGACATCCACGAGCTGCTCGCCAGCGCCGGCCAGCGCCAACATGGCGCCACCGTGTTCGCCTACCACGTGCACGACCCCGAACGCTACGGCGTGGCCGAGTTCGATGCCGCCGGCAAGGTGCTCTCCATCGAGGAGAAGCCCAAGGTTGCCAAGTCGAACTATGCCGTGACCGGCCTGTACTTCTACGACGAGCGCGTGGTGGAGCTGGCGCGCCACCTGGCGCCTTCGCCCCGTGGCGAACTGGAAATTACCGACCTCAACCGCCTCTATCTCGAACAAGACGCCTTGCACGTGGAAATCATGGGCCGGGGCTACGCCTGGCTTGACACCGGCACGCACGACAGCCTGCTCGACGCCGGCCAGTTCATCGCCACGCTGGAGCGCCGCCAGGGCCTGAAAATTGCCTGCCCCGAAGAGATCGCCTGGCGCAGCGGCTGGATCGACGATGCCCAACTCGCCCGCCTGGCGCAGCCGCTGGCCAAGAACGGCTACGGCCAGTACCTGATGCGCCTGCTCAAAGAGAAAGTGTATTGAACGCCATGCAAGCCACGCCCCTTGCCATCCCCGATGTCCTGCTGATTGAACCCAAGGTGTTTGGCGACGCACGCGGGTTCTTTTATGAGAGCTTCAACCAGCGCGCCTTCAATGAAGCCACCGGCAGCGACTTCCAGTTTGTGCAGGACAACCATAGCCGCTCTGCGCGCGGGGTGCTGCGGGGTCTGCACTACCAGGTGCCGCCCAGGGCGCAGGGCAAGCTGGTGCGCGTGGTGCGTGGCGCGGTGTTCGATGTGGCGGTGGATATCCGCAAGGGTTCGCCCACCTTCGGCCAATGGGCGGGTGTTGAGCTGACGGAGAACAACCATCGCCAGCTTTGGATTCCGCCGGGCCTGGCCCATGGCTTTCTGGTGTTGTCCGAGTCCGCTGATTTTCTCTACAAGACGACCGACTATTACAGCCCCGCGCACGAGCGCTGTATCGCCTGGGACGACCCGCAGTTGGCCATTGCCTGGCCGGATCTGGGCAAAGCGCCGGTGCTGTCGGCCAAGGACCTTGCGGGCCTGAGCCTTGCCCATGTGCAAGCCGCGGCCTGATGAGGTGAATACCACCACGCCGGACGGTGCTGCATGGGCCGCACCTGAAGACCTCGGCGGCTCGAGGCCCGTGGTGGACAGGGGCGCCTTGCAGCCTCGCCTGCGAATCGCCCTGATAGGCACCGATGGCCTTCCGGCGCGCTACGGAGGGTTTGAAACCTGTGTCGCACAGCTTGCCCCGCGTCTGGCGGCGCTCGGGCACCAGGTTGAGGTGTTTGGGTCCTCCCGCGGGCGCAGCGCCCTGGCGGCCGATGGCCCTGGGTTGCGGCACCGCTACCTGCCTTTGCGTGCCAATGGGGCGGCGTCGGTACCTTACGACCTGCTCAGTTTCCTGCTGAGCTACCGCCGCTCTGACGCCATCGTGGTTATGGGGGTTTCGGCGGGAGTGTTCATGCCGCTCATGCGCTGGCTCGCCGGGCCGCGGCGGATCGTGGTGAACGTCGATGGCCTGGAGGCTCGGCGCAGCAAGTGGCGGGGGTTGCCGCGCGCCTTTCTACGCCTGAGCGAACAGCTCGCCATCCGCCACGCCCACCACGTGGTCAGCGACAACCAGGGCATTGCCGACATCGTCTCCAGCACCTATGGCCGCGCTAGCACCGTCATCCCCTACGGAAACGACCATGTGCTGCACCTGGAACCCGCCCAGGTGCAGGGCATCCTGCGGCACCACTTTGGCCTGGAGCCCGGCAGCTACCTGCTGACCGTCGCCCGCATAGAGCCCGAAAACCAGATTGCCGAAATGATGGAAGCAGCCCTGGCCGCCGGGTCCGAGCGCTACGTCGTGGTAGGAAACTTCAGCACCACGGCCCTCGGGCGGCACCTGCTGCAGCGCTACCAGAACGAGCCGTGCATTCAGTGCATCGATTCGCTGTTCGAACCGCAGGCACTTGCAGCCCTGCGAGCCGGCTGCCGCCTGTACCTGCACGGCCACAGCGTGGGCGGCACCAACCCTTCGCTGATCGAGATGCTGCCCTACGGTCGTCCCATTCTGGCGTTCGATTGCATCTTCAACCGCCACACCCTGGGAGGGCGCGGCGGGTACTTTACAAGCGTGCCAGAGCTTGCGGAGCGCTTGCGCAAGCCGGATGCGCCCGCCTGGACGCCAGATTCGCAGGGAGAATTGTCCGCTCGCTACCAGTGGGCGCGCATTGCAGGGGCTTATGCCTGGCTCTGCCGGCGAGAGTGCTCGACATGACCGAGCGCACGCTGGCGCGGCAGCCCTCTGCCGATAGTCTGCTGGACACCCCACTGCAAGAGGCCGTGCCCCAGCGCTCGGCGTCTGTCGTGGCGGTGGTGGTCACTTTTCAGCCCGAGCTTGCGGCGCTGCTGGTGCAGATCAAGGCCCTGCGGCCGCAGGTCGCGCGCTTGATCGTTGTGGACAACGCGTCGAACACTGACCTGGCTGCGTGGTGCCGGGCTGCGGCTCCACAGGTTGATGCCGTCCTGCGCATGGAGCGCAACCTGGGAATAGGGGGTGCCCAGAACCACGGCATCGCTTGGGCACGAACCCAAGGCGCCAGCCATGTGCTGCTCATGGACCAGGACAGCGTGCCCGAGCCCGACATGGTCGGGCAACTCCTCAGCGCGCTGCAGGCGCGTCCCAGCGCTGGCGCTGCCGGCCCACTGCACGCCGACCCGCGCCAGCCGATCGCGCATTCCCCGTTCGTATGGCTAGAAGGCCTGCGTTTTCGCCGGCTTCCCTGTACACCAGACACAGTGCATGTGGTGGACCATCTGATTGCTTCCGGCTGCCTCATTCCTCTCGCCGTACTCGATCAGGTGGGGTCCATGCGCGCCGACTGGTTCATCGACTTCGTCGATGTGGAGTGGAGCCTGCGTGCGCGTGCCGCAGGGTGGGATTTGCTGGGCGTCTGCTCTGCGCGGATGGCGCATGGCCTGGGAGGGCCGCCCATTGTGTTCATGGGGCGCCGGTTTCTGGCGTATCCGCCATGGCGACACTACTTTCAAGTGCGCAATGCAGTGCTGCTGTACCGGCAACCCTTCGTGCCGCTGCGCTGGGCGCTGGCGTCTGCCTGGCGCCTGCTGATGAAGATCGGCTTCAACTGCGTCGCCGGGCGCAGTCGGTGGCACCATTTCAAAGCGACGCTGCGTGGCCTCTGGCATGGCGCATGCGGCAGGGCGGGGCCTCTGTGACCCCATCGGCAAGCAGCTGACCGGGCACCGGGCCGGCGCTTCGTGGTAAATTGCACGGTTTTTCGGGTCGGCCATTGCTGATAAAAAATAGAAACATTCATGCAGAACGTGTGATTTATTGTTTCTTTTCTCACTAGAGAATATTTGCCACTCACAATATTCAAAAATCAGAAATAGGCGCGGACAATGAACTCTATGACGGATGCGGGCACGGTAGAAAACCTGGATGCCAAGCCTTTGAAGCTTGGAGAAATTCTGCTTGCAGCGCAGAAAATATCCCGCAACGACCTCGATCGCGCGCTGGAAGTGCAGCGTTCGATGGGCGCGCGTCTGGGCCGCTTGCTTGTCAACCTGGGTATTGTCTCGGAAGTTGATGTATTTACTGCGTTGGCGCACCAGTTCGATTTGCCACTGGTGCGGTCGGAAAATTTTCCCAAAACCAAGCCAGAAACTTCCAGCCTCAACTCCAGTTTCTTGCTAGCCAATCATCTTTTGCCGCTGGGGGATATTGATCAAGCCCAGGAGCCCCCTGCATTTGCCAGTCCTGATCCGACAAGTGGCCCTCTGAAAAACGCGTTGGCGCTGGTGTTTGACCGCGTACCCAATATTTATTTGGGTTTAGAGACCGAAATATCTTCGCAACTCAACGCCTGGTACCTTCAGGAGGCAGACGATGAGGGCATGGGCGGTGATGGACAACCCGAGGCGGCAGAGTTCATCGAGCATCTGCGCGACATGGCGTCGGAGGCGCCCATCATTCAACGGGTGAACCAGATCATCTCCAACGCAGTGGCGTCGCAGGCATCCGATATCCACATTGAAACCTATGAAGAAAAATCGGTAGTCCGCATTCGGGTGGACGGCGAGTTGTTCCAGGTCGATGAACTGGACAACAAAGACGCGCCGGCCGTGGTCTCTCGTATCAAGATACTTTCCCAGCTCGATATTGCCGAACGCCGCATGCCGCAGGACGGACGTACCAAGTTGCGTGTGCACGGCAAGGAGATGGACGCGCGGGTATCGACCATGCCGACCATGTTTGGCGAGTCGGTGGTGATGCGTTTGCTGGAAAAGAATTTTGATCTGCTCTCTCTGGAGAGCCTGCAGTTCACGGCGCCTACGCTGCAAGCCTTGCGGCAAGTGCTCACCGTGCCGCACGGTATTTTTCTTGTCACCGGTCCCACCGGCTCCGGCAAATCCACCACGCTGTACGCTTCGCTGCAGGAGCTTGAAGGCGCCAACCTCAAGATACTGACCGTCGAGGACCCAGTCGAATACCGCCTGCAATGGCTCAACCAGGTACAGGTCCAACCCCAGATCGGACTGACTTTCGCCAAGGTGCTGCGCTCCTTTCTGCGCCAGGACCCCGACGTCATCATGATCGGGGAAATGCGCGATGGGGAAACGGCAGAAATTGCCGTTCAGGCCGCGCTGACCGGGCATCTGGTGCTCTCCACACTGCACACCAACAGCGCGCTGGGCGCCGTGGTGCGCCTCATCAACATGGGGGTGGAGCCGTATCTGATCACTGCATCGGTCATCGGCGTGCTGGCCCAGCGCCTGGTGCGCAGGCTCTGCGGCGATTGCCGGCAAGCGCTTGCGCCAGAGCAGGCGCAAGCTGCGGCGGACTCCCTCGGCGTGGAGCTTGGTGCAGGCCAGACGCTCTACCGCGCGGTGGGTTGCCCGGCCTGCCGGGGCACAGGCTACCGCGGACGCCTCGCACTGCACGAGTTGCTGCCCATGTCTGAGGAGATCAAGAAAAAAGTGCTCGAGAAGGGCGCCGCCCTGGCGCAGGAGGACGGTGTGTATGCGGCAGGGAACTTGTTGCAGGATGGGGCCACCAAGGTGCTTCAAGGCATGACGACTGCAGAAGAAGTGTTGCGCGTCGCTCGTCAGAATGATTGATTTCCAATACACAGGGCTGGCGAGCGACGGCAAGTCCTGCCAGGGAACGGTTCGCGCGCCGACGCCGGAGGCCGCCCGCTTGCGGCTCATAGGGCAAGGCGTCACACCGATCCGCATCGACACCGCAAGTGATGCGCCTGCAGGCGAGGTGGCACGCGGCGGCGGTGCCAAGCTCAAGCGCAGCGAAGTGCTGTTGTTCACCCGGGAAATGGCGCATCTGAAGCAGGCGAATATGCCGCTGGACAGGGCACTGGCACTGCTCAAGGAAACAGCCGCAACCGAGCGCTTGAAGCATTTCATTTCGGCGCTAGAAGAAGGTATTCGTGGCGGCAAGTCCCTCTACGCATCCATGCTGCCATTTGAGAGAGATTTTGGAAAACAGTACTTGGTTTTGATTCGAGCCGGAGAAACTTCTGGCTCCCTCAACGTGGTGCTAAAAGAGCTTGCGCTGCAGTTGGAAACAGACGACAAGTTGCGCAACTATGTCATATCCTCCATGACCTACCCCATAATTTTATTGGTGGTGTCGGTACTCTCCGTAACCCTTTTGCTTGCCTTCGTCGTACCACAGTTCCGCGAAATTTTTGACTCCATGGGCGACGCGTTGCCCTATTCAACCAAACTGGTTATTGGTTTGAGCGATTTTGTGCGGTTTCATTGGATGGCGATTCTGGCTGGGCTCGCCACACTAATGTTCTTGCTGTCGCGCTGGAGCGCAACCGAAAGCGGGCGTATCCGTTTGCACAGCATGTTGATTGAAATACCCTTGATGGGCAAGGTGATCAAGAATCTGCAATTTGCAGTGTATTTCAGGACTTTCGGTAATTTGCTGCAGCGTGGCGTTCCCATGGTGGATGCCTTGCGTATTGCGCTTGATACCCTGACCAACACCGCCTTGCGCAAGGATTTCGAGCCATTGGTTGACAGTGTAAAGGCCGGCAAACGCCTGTCTACGGGGTTTGTATCGCCGCACTTTGATAAGACCGGTACACCGCAATTGATTCGCGTTGCCGAGGAAACCGGGCAAATGGATACGACGCTGTTGAGCTTGGCGGATCGCTATGAAGATCAGGGGCGGCGGACCATGGACCGTGTGTTGGCCACCATGGAGCCCATCATCATCATTTTATTGGGGGCTCTGGTTGCTTTCATCATCGTGGCAATTTTGGGTGGCGTCCTGTCTATTAACGACACCATTTAAATAGTAAATACAAGGAATATTCATGAAGACTCTCTTTTCGGCTCCCCAGATCACCGCTCGCGCACGCCGGTCCTCCGGTTTCACGCTGATCGAGCTGCTGGTGGTGCTGGTGATCCTCACCTTGCTGGCAGGTCTCGTCGGTCCGCGCGTGCTCGACCAGCTCGGTGGCGCCAAGGTCAAAACGGCGCGCATCCAGATCGGGGAAATCGAGCAAAGCATCGATTTGTTCAAACTCGATATCGGCCGCTACCCGACTGATGCCGAAGGTCTGCGTGCGCTGGTTGAGCGCCCTAGTACCGCTCCCGGCTGGAGCGGCCCATATTTGAAGAAGGGCTTGCCCACCGACCCGTGGGGCGCAGCCTACCTGTACAAAAACCCTGGTCGCAACAACCAACCGGACGTGTTTTCGCTCGGGGCCGATGGAAAGCCCGGCGGTGACGGCGACAACGCAGATATCTTCAATTGAACCTGCGGACTTGTGTGGCGGGCAGCCGCGAATTGCATGCGATGCGCTGCCGTTCCCAGGTGGCGGGCTTTACCTTGCTCGAACTGCTGGTGGTGCTGGTGCTGGCTGGTCTTTCTGCGGCCGTGGTGGGCGGCGGCGCGCAGTCCTTCATGGACCGGGCGCGGTACCACCAGACCGTCAGGGACGTGGCCAGCCGCCTCAGCCAGGCGCGTGCGCTCTGTGTGCAGCAAGGAAAGCGCATCTCCGTCTCCTATGAACCGCAGGCGCGGCAATTGCTGGTGCAGGGGCAGCCGCCTCTGGTGATCCCGCCGTCGCTCGAGGTGAAATGGAAGCCGCTGGTGCACGACCCTAAAGCCTCCCCGGCGCCCGGTGAACCGGTGTTTGTGTTCAACGCCGACGGGGGTGCCCAGGGCGGGCAGTTGGCCGTGTTGCGCGGCGGCCGTGGTGTGATGTTCCGTGTCAGCTGGCTGCTGGGTACAGTCGAACAGGTTGGAGTGGACGGCAGCTCATGACCACGCCGTTTTCTTCCTCACGCCGCGCGGCGGTAATCGGGCGCCGCAGTGGCGTACCGCGCAAAGGGCGCCTCGGCTTTGCCTTGCTCGAAGCGCTGGTCGCCATGGCCATTGCCTCCATAGCCTTGGCCACCTTGTACCGAAGCGTGGGCCAGGGGTCCAAGAATGTCGGCGATGTCGAGGCCCGGGTCGAGGCCACTTTGCTCGCCAGGTCGGTCCTTGCCGGCGCCACCTACGCGGAAGATCTGGCCCAGTCGGCGTCTGGACAGGCGGGCGCCTGGCGCTGGGTGGTGCGCACGGCACCGGAACAGGTGCAGATCACCGAAGAGAGCGGTCGCCCGGCTGCGTCCCCGGTATCGGCGGCCCGTGTGACGATTGAGGTCTCCCGCGCCAGCGGCGGTGCTCCGGTAGCGAGCTGGACCACCTGGAAGCCCTGGCGGACCGCTCCATGAGGCATCCCACGCACCGGCTGCAGTCCGGCTTCACCCTGCTGGAACTGCTCATCGCGCTGGCCATCACCGCTGCCGTCGTGACCTTGATGTTTGCCGGCTTTGCGCTGATCGGCAAGTCTGAGGATCGCAACCAGCAGCTGATGGATCGCTCCGAGCACATGCTGGTGGTCAGCCAGTGGCTGGGGCGCAAATTCGATGGTTTGCGGCTTCTGGGGCGCAGCGACGGGGCCAACGCAGTGATCTTTTTCACCGGCAATGCTGCCGGCGCACTCTGGGTGGCACCGCTGCCGGAACGTGGCGATGCGGGGGGGCTGTATGTCTTTCGCGCCAGCCCCTTGCGCCACGAGGGTGGCGGTACCGACCTGGTGGTGGAGGCGCTGCCGTACGACGGTGGCTCCATGGCCCTCGACTGGGGCGTGGCCATGCGCGAAACCCTGCTCAGCGACGTGCGGACCTTGCAGTGGTACTACCAGGACGGCCGCACCGCCGAGTGGACCCGCAACTGGGATTCGGCGCGCAAAGAGTTCCCCTCTCGCATCAAACTCGAAATCGGCGACGAACGTGGCGATTGGCCCCCCCTGGTGTTTGCTTTGGCGAGGGCGCGATGACAGGCAGGCGTGCCCATTCTGGCGCCGCGCTGGTGCTGGTGCTGTGGCTGGTGGCCGCGCTCTCTCTGGTGGTGCTGGCCAGCGCCCGCGGGATTCGGCAGCAGACGCAGAACGTCGGCTTCGGTCTTGCACGCATGCGCGCCGAATCGGTGCTCGATGCCGCCATTCAACTCACGGCGCAGCGTTTGACGGCGGACAAAAGCCTCGGCGCGCAGTACAGCACTGAGCAGATGGTGCTGGGGACCAACCAGGTGCGGGTTGAAATCACGCCTTCGGGAGGCCTCGTGGATGTGAACGTGGCCAGCGACGCCTTGCTGGAAACCTTGCTGCAGAGAGTGGGCGGTTTGGCGCCGGGTGAAGCGGCCATACTCGTTTCCCGCATCCACGATTACATCGACCCGGACGATATTCCGAATGGCATCGGTGGTGCCGAAGCCGCCCAGTACCGCGCTGCCGGCTGGCCTTCCCTGCCCCGAAATTCGGCGCTGGAAGACCTCTCCGAACTCAAGTCCGTCATGGGGATGACGGCTGCGCTGTATGAGACAATCGCGCCCTACTTGGGCATCAACGGGCAGCAGGGCATAGAAATCGGTTCTGCGCCCCCGGCGCTGATCGACGCACTCACGGGCCAGCAGGGTTTTGGCGCGCGTGTTCACTCCTCTTCCCCGGAAATGCGGGCTGGCGAATTGCTTTCGGGAGCAGCCGCCCCGTTTTTCACCGCGACAGCGTCCGCGGTGGGGCAGACCGTGAGAGTTCAAGCCGCCATGCAAGCAGACGATGGTCGCTGGTGGCAGCGGCAGGCCTGGCTGGATCTCAGCGCCAGGCCAGACACCCTGACTCCATGGACAACGCTCTCGCTGGAGCCGACGCGCCGCGCCGATGGGCCAGAACAGGAATTCAAGCAATGACAGGTTGGGGGCAATTCATTCTGCACGTGCAAAGGGCGTCGGACCGGCTCGTATGGGGTCTGGGCGCGATTCGGCGCGCGCTGGTCGGGCGTGGTTTTTGGCCTGCCTACGAAGTGGCCGTGGTCACTGCTGAAGGCAAACCTGCCTCCGTTCGCGAAAACCGCGTGCTGCCACGCAGCGGCAAAGGCAAAGCCGCTGGCCTGGTGGTGCCCGAGGCCAACTGCCTCAGCGGCGAGATGCGGTTGCCCGACGTGCGCCGGTCCGATCTGGGAGCTGCCGTGCAAGAGGCTCTGTGGCGCCTTTCGCCCATACCGCCGGACCAGATCTCTTTTGCGTGGGCTGCGGTCCCTGATACGTTTTCGAGCTGGCAGGTGCAATGGCTTATGTGCCGGCGCAGCCTGCAGCAGGACATGCTGGCACAGCAGGGCCTTGCCGACGACGCCCCGGTGTACCTGACCCATTCTGGCCGGGTTTTCGCTGTCCATGGGTCGGCTTGGCAGGCGCAGGCAAAGCGCCAGCGGCGCATGGACGGCCTGACAGGCGCGACCCTGCTACTCATGCTCGCCATGCTCCTCGCACCAGCCCTCATGCCGCTGATGCTCAAGCGTCAGGCGGTGGTCTTGGCCCTGCAGCATGTCCAGGGGCTCGAGACACAGGCCGCGCCGCTGCGCCAGAAGCTTGACGAGCTGCGCAACCAGGCTCGGGTGGGCGACGAGATTTCGAAGAGCATCAGCGACGACCTGCCATTGGCGAGCCTTGTCGACCGTTTGTCGGCTGCGCTGCCAGACGACGCCTGGCTTGACCGCATTGAAGTCAATGGGCGTGATATTCGGGTCACGGGTTTGACGGGCAACGCCAACGAATTGCTGGCGCAGCTTGGCCGCCAGCCGGGTCTGGCAGATGCCCGTGCCACTGGCGCCAACGTGCGCGACAACACCTTGAACAAGGAACGTTTCACCTTTGAAATGCGCTGGCGCGCCGATGGAGCGCAGCCATGACGCCCAATATCTGGGTGCGCCGGACCGGTATCGCGCTGGCGCTGCTGGCCCTGTGCCTGTTGGCTGCGGGGGCGCTGGTGTACCGTTCGCTCTGGACACGCTATGACAGTGGTCTCCAGCAACTCGAGGCGCGCAGCGAGCGCCTTGACGGCATTGTCAAATCCGGGCCGCAGATTGAAGCGCTGCTGACCAAGGCACGCGCCAATGTGACTCCCTGGGTGCATCCCGGTGGTGAAAATGCCCCCAACGACGTACAGCAAAAGCTGCGTGAACTCATCGTCAACTCGGGCGGCACCCTGGTGTCTTCACAGGTGGCGCTTGAGCCTGGCGCCGATGGCCAGATGGCGCGTATTCGCCTGACTGCCACCGTCACGGGCGATTGGTCCAAACTCGTCCAGTTCATGGAAGCGTTGCAGACGCACCTGCCACCCTTCTGGGTGCGCTCTGCCATCGTATCGCGCGATGGTGCCGGCAACGGCCCCGGCCCGCAAAGCGCCCGCCTCGCCTTGCAACTCGAAGCGCCTATTGCCCCGCAGAAAATTGCGCCGCAGAAAGGGCAGCCATGACCAAACCCTGGCAACTGGCGCCCTGGCTGGCGGTGGCAGCGCTCGCGGCAAGCGCCTGGTGGTGGCAGACAGGCAAAGACGCCTGGCGCGCGCCGCCCGCCCGCATGCCCGAACTGCCGGCGGTGGCCGACATCCCGGCGCCGCCGGTCTTTCATGCCCAACAGGCGCTCAAGCGGCCGGTGCTCTGGGCGTCACGTCGCCCCACGGGCGCGGGCGATGCCAAAGGTGGTTTGGCCCAGGAACTGATGGAATCGCGCCTTACTGCGGTGTTCGCCTCGGGCAAAGACCAACTGGCCGTCTTGCAGCGCAAGGACGGCAGCACCTTGAAGCTGAGCGCCAATTCCAAGCCCTGGCGAATTGAATCCTTTGACGGACGCAAGGCAGTCTTCATGTCTGCCGATCAGCAACGCGTGGAGCGCCCCCTGGAGCACGCCGCAAGCCCTGAGCCCAAGCCTGGCCAACCCCAAGGGCGGCCGTCTATGCCGCCAGCGGGTCAATAAACCGCGCACACCCTCTATTCGGAGCTTCTGTTCATGACATTTCGGCCTTCCATCCTTTTCCTGGCCTTGCTGGCCGCAGGTTGCGCCACCACGCAGCAGCCACCGCCGGGCTCGCTCTCGGCCCAGTTTGCCAGCGCCAAGGCCGAGGTGACGACCTCCAACATCGTGACCGAGTCAGTGCCTGTCCAGGAGGCGCCGCTGCCAGCCCGCGAGACTGAGTCGGCCGATGCAACGCCCAAGGATCAGGAACAACCCGCCACCGAGCCCGAGGCCAAGCCCCAGACCAAAACGCGCATCTTTGCGGGGAACGACCAGCTCTTCAAGCGCGACATTGGTCCCAAGCCCGACCCGGTGCTGGCCAGAGGCGAAAAGGTTTCCCTCAACTTCGAAAATGCCACCGTCGGCAACCTGGCCACGGCCTTGCTGGGTGATCTGCTCAAGCTCAACTACACCGTCGATGCGGGGGGCGACACGGTGGTCAGCCTGCGCACCAGCCAGCCTTTGCCGCGCAAAGAGGTGCTCGATGTGCTCGACGCCGTATTGCTGCCGCACGACCTTGCCATCGTGCGCGACAACGCGGGCGTCTACCACGTCACCAAACGCACAGTGACTGTCGGCGCGCGCCCTGTTCTGGGGGCTTCGCACTTCAAAGACTTGACCGGCTCGGGCACCGTGATCGTGCCGCTCAGCTACATTGCCGCTGGCGAAATGGCCAAGATTCTGGCGCCCATCGCGCCGCGCGAGGCCATTGTCTATGTGGACACCCTGCGCAACCTGCTCGTGCTGCAGGGCAGCAAGGCGCAGTTGGCTGGCTGGCTGGAAATGGTGGACGCATTTGACGTCGATTTCCTCTCCGGCATGTCGCTGGGTGTGTTCGTGCTGGAAAACGCCAACGTCACTGTGGTGCGCGATGCCCTGCAGGCCATGCTCGGCCCGGACAAATCGGCCGACCCGTATGGCGGGTCGGGCACTGCCGGTGCGTCGCCCTTTGGCGCCGCAGCGGCGTCTGGGTCGGCCGCTGGCGCGCAGGGTGCGAACACAACGCATGCAGGTGCTGCAAATACTGCCGCAGCGACCAACCCGCTGTTTGGCCTCATCCGCGTGTTCCCCGTTGAGCGTCTGAACGCGCTCGTGGTCGTCACGCCGCGCAAACAATTGCTCAGCCAGGTGGAAACCTGGATTCGCCGCCTCGACCAGCCGAGCGACGCACTCGAGCCCGGCCTGTTCGTCTACCCAGTGCAGAACGGCTCGGCCGAGCACCTGGCCGACATGCTCAACGGCCTGTTTGGCAACGACACCACGCGTGCCAAGAGCGGCGTGGCCGCGGGCTCGGCGCCGACCCAGTTTGGCGGGTCCACGGGCAGCAGCCCGTTTGGCGGCACCTCCAGCGCCTCCGGCCTTGGTACTGGGACATCGGGCATGGGCGCCAGTGCCGGCAACATGTCCAGCGCCTCTGGCTCCACCGGGATGACGCCACTGAAGGCCACGAATACCGCGGCCAGCGCATCGCCCTCGACTACCACCAGCCAACTCGAAGGCAATGTGCGCGTGGTCGCCGACGACAAGCGCAATGCCCTGCTGATCCGTGCGCCGCGCGCCGAATACCGGCGCATCGAAAAAGCTTTGCGCGAGCTCGACACGGCGCCTGTCCAGGTGCTCATTGAAGCCAGCATCGTCGAGGTCAGTCTCACTGGCGACCTGGCCTACGGCGTGGAATGGTTCGTGGAAAACAGCCTGAGCAATGGTCGCACCGGCCAGGCACTGCTGAACCTCAACGACAGCGGCGGCATTGGCGCGAAACAGCCCGGCTTCTCGTACACCATTCTCAACAAGGCGGGAATCGTAAAAGCCACGCTCAATGCGCTGGCCGCGAAATCTCAGCTTCGCGTGCTGTCCAACCCCTCGGTGCTGGTGCTGGACAACCACAACGCCACCATTCAAATTGGCAGCCAGCAGCCCATCAAGAGCTCCACCACGGTGACCACTGGCAACCTGATCACCGAGGCCATCACCTACAAGGACACCGGGGTCATGCTCTCGGTAACCCCATCGGTCAATGCCGGGGGCCTGATCACCATGGACATTGCCCAGCAGGTCACCGATGTCGGTACCATCGACTCCGCCACTGGCCAGCGGAGCTTCCAGACGCGGCAGATTCAAAGCCGTGTGGCGGTGCGCTCGGGCGAGCCCGTCGTGATGGGCGGCATGATTCGCGACAACGAAACGCGCGGCAGCAGCGGTATACCAGGCCTGGCCGACATTCCGGTGCTGGGGGCCTTGTTCTCCACCAAAACCAACAACCGTGCGCGTACCGAGCTCCTGGTGATGCTGACGCCGCGTGTGCTGGAGAACGACGACGACTTGCGCGCCGCCAGCGCCGAAATGCGCCAGCGCATGCACACCATGTCGCTCGACAACACCGCCTTCCCGCCCCGCGGCGATCTCGTCGCGCCGGCCGCCAAACAGTGAACTCCTGGGTGATGGCCCGGTCAACACCCTTCAATTATTTCTTCAGGAGATCAGATTCATGGACATGCCCCTTTCTCGCCGCCGCTGGCTGTTGCGCTGCGGCGCCCCCGTGGCCCTGGTGTTGGCGGCCGGTTGCGCCACCGGTGCGGGCAGTGCGTCGGTGGCCCTAAATGCCAAGAAAGACAGCAGCCAAGCGGCGCTGGTGCAGCGCGCGCAGGCGTATTGGGATGCCATTCAAAAGAACGACCGCGTAGCCGCCTGGTCGTTTGAAGAAGTGTCCACGGACCCTGCCTGGACGCTCGAGGCCTACCTCAAGCGCGGTGGCATCGTGTACGGCAAGGTCGAAGTGCGCGATGTCAAGAGTGTCGAAGGCGACCACGCCATCGTGGATGTCTGGATGCGCTACACCGTACCCATGCTGCGCTTGAAAGGGCAGGAGACCGTGGCGCCAGACGAATGGTGCCTGATTGGCGGTGTCTGGCACCACGTGCTCAAGCGCAGTGCCATGTTTCCCACGTAATACCGAAATTATTGTTGTTGAGTGACAACAAAATCACGAACAGCCAAATTCTGATGGGTTTCGATTGAAAAGCTAAACCTGCCGGGATAAGATGGCGCCAACCCAAACGGAGTGACGGATGGGTTGCAGATCCCGCAACGCTGGGAAAGCTTCGTTCAATTATTTAAGGACTGAGAAGATGAAAAAATTTGCACTGGCAGCCGTCGCGGCCGCCGCCGCACTGGGCGCTGGCGTCGCGCAGGCATACACCGTTGGTACGTTCACGAACGGCGTGGTGGTTCCTAACGTCATTCACAACGGCGATGCTGACACCACGGCCGTTGGTCTGATCAACCAAAGCACCGTTCCTGTGTCCGTGTTCTGGACGTTCTTTGACCAGAACTCCAACCACGTGACCGACGGCTGCTTCCCCATGACCGATAAGGACTACCAGCCCTTCGTCTGGTCGCAGCAAGCTGGCACGGGCCTGGCTGGTCAACGTGGCTACTTGGTGTTTGTGGTTGGCTCTGCTCCTGGTTGCACGCCTGCTGCGGCTTTGGGTGGTTCCATCGCTACTGCTGCCATTGCGGCCAACGCTTTCCAGGTCAACACCACCACGCAAGACGTGGCGTTCATCCCTGTGATCGACGGCCCCCTGACGATTGCTGCTCCTGACGTGACCAAGATGAATGCCGCCAGCTTGACGGCTGTGGGTGGCGCTGCGACCGTGGTTGCTGGCGTTGGCCCAACGTTCAGCATGCGCTACTATGTGGACGGCGCCGCAGGTGGCAACGACTCGCGTATCGTGGTCTGGTCCACGGGCGACCAGCGCGGCACGCACACCGTCAACATGTACGACGATGCGCAAAACCGCAAGTCGGTCAACTTCAAGCTGAGCTTCGCTGAGCTGGATTGGTTTGATCCTGAAACCATCGCCGGCCGCCCTGCCACCTACACTGATGGTTTCATTGAGTGGAATGCTGGTGTGGTTCCTGGCGACGCGCCAGTTCCTGCTGCAGCGCTGGGTACTGTTGGTGGCTCTGCATTTACCTACACCGTGATCTCCGCTCCCGCCTTTGGCGCTGTGCAGACCGTTCTGGGTGCATACCAGTAATATTTTCTGATGTAAGCGGCGCTTGCGCCGCTTGCGAAAGGAAATTTTCTACAGCAGCGGCTTCCGGGTTGCTGCAAAAAATAGCGCCGAGAGGCGCTATTTTTTTTGGAGAAATTCGCATGAAATTGGCTCAATGGGTAAATAGCAGGCTGCTGCCTCTGGTGGTCTTTGCCTCGTTGGCGGCAGGCTGTCAGACACAGGCACCGCAAGGGCCCGTCGCGCCAGCGGCCGCGGTAACCGCCCCAGTGGCCATGCCCGCGCGCATCGCCATAGACTCCCCCTTGGCATGGGGTGGGCAGGTGCGTTGCAACGGTGCATCGTGCCGATTGGCGGTGGCGGAACATGAAAAAAGCACCCTCGCTCTGTATGAGTTTCGCGGCCATTCTTCTCGCCTGCTAGATCGCCAGCCCCTTGCCTACCACCCGGATTCAGCCGTCTGGTTGACGGACACTTTGCTCGCAGCCGCCGTTGAAGTCTCTACGAGCATTGACATTTTTCGTGTCGAACAAGACCGCTTGGTTCCTGTCCACCAGGTCAATGTCGGGTTTTCCGCGCGCGACGTGGTCGTCGCCCCCTCCCAAGCCGGGCGCCAACGCGTGCTGGTCACGCCCTACAGCGGCAGCGAGGTCGCCTGGGTCGAGTGGCCCGAGGGCAACCCTGCGGCAGCCAAGGTGCAAACCCAGCGCTGGTGCAAAACCCCATGGCACCCGGTGCATGTCGATCACCTTCCTGGCGTGAGCGGCGGTGGATTTACAGTGGCCTGCCTGGATGGCCGCCGCGTGGTCGCCATGCCCGATGGGCAAGCCCTGACAGAACCCCCGCGCGTGCTCGCCACCTTTCCAGCAGTGCCACGCCAAGTGCGCCCCTCACCGTCTGGCCACTGGCTCTACGTGGCGCTGGAGACAGGGGGGCGCAATGCGCGTATCAATATGGCCAATGGGGAACTTCAGTGGCTTGCCGGTACTCCGAATGGTTCAGTTTCCATAGCGCCTCTGGCGGACGATCTGGTGATCTGGGGAGAAGACAGCCAGCTCACCCTCCAGCGCCTGGATGCCCAGGGAGCGGTTCTGGAAACCCGGGGGCTGCGCACCAGCGGCTTTTCCACCGGCTTGCAGTTGGTGGATGCCGATGGTGATGGTCAGCTTGACGTCGTAGTGCTCAATTCATCCGGTGCGCGCTCGGACGTGATTTATGGCCCCCTCTGGGAACATGCCACGCCACGCCCCTGAGCCGAGCGGTTCATCACCTATTGATTATGAAAATGATTCGAAAAATTGCCCGTTTTGCAACGCTCCTGATGGGCTTGGCCGCTGCTGCGGCCGCCACGGCGGCGGTGGACGACCAGGCCGTGTTGGTGCGCCTTGGCCATGCGGAAACCATTACCGCACAGGACCTATCGGCCTATCTGGACCGGCGCATCGACCTGCGGCCTGCCAGGCGCAACGCCTGGGGCGTGCAGACCATTCTGCGCGAAATGGCCCTGACCCGTACCCTCGGGCTCGAAGGCGACGCCATGGGGGTGCCGCGACTTGCCGAGAACGCCAAGGAGCGGTTTGACGATATCTACAGCCATGCGATTTACCAGAAATTGATTCCTGCTTGCGAGCCGCCAGCCGACGCTGCCGCCGCCCGGAAGTATTTCGACGAGCACCCACAGGCCTTCCGCGTGCCGCCCATGGCGCGCCTGAGCCGCGTCATGCTGCCGGTGTCGACTACCGTGGACGGCCAGCCTGCCATGGCTTGGTTGTTGGCGCAGGCGCAGGGCATCGCATCGGGCACGAAAAAACTCGACGATGTGGTTGCACGCGCGACAGCCGTGCACAAGCTCGACGTACAAGGCGATCTCGGCTGGGTGACGCTCGTCGACGACGAAAAGATTTTGCGGGCACTCGCTGGTGCCAAGCAGGGCGAGCTGGTAGGGCCGGTGCGGGAGGGGGATTTTGGCTATCTTTTCTATGTGGCGGCCAAGCGCGAGAGCCGCCAGCTTGCGTGGGATGAGGTAGCGGTCTCTGTGCCCACACGCGCGGTGAACCTGTGCCGCCAGGAGGCGAACGAAAAGCTGCTCGACACCATGTTCAAGAAATACAGCGTGAAATTCGACCAGAAGGCCATCGACAATCTGTTTTCGGACGAAGCCCTCAGAGGTCCGCAACCCGAGGTGAAGAAATAAATCACGTATTTCGGCAACGCTTGGTAAGCGCTGGCATGGGGGTGGACCCGCACAGTAGAATTCTCGGTTACCCATTTTTTCGTTCACCGCAGCCTGTGAGCAGGAGCCACACCAAGGCGCTCCGGGCTGGAATTGCGACTTGTTGAGCGAACCCCTGGCCATGACCGAGACCAAAATGCGCGCTTCTGTGCTGATTCCCGTCAAGAACGGTGGCGCCTTGCTTGGCGAGGTACTGGATACCGTGCTGGCGCAGCACACCCCCTGGCCGTTTGAGGTGATCGTGATGGATTCGGGTTCCACCGATGGTTCGGTTGAGTTGGTGCGCGCGCGTGGCGTGCGCTGCGAGACCATCGCGCCTGAAGCCTTTGGCCATGGGCGCACGCGCAACCAGTTGGCTGCCTTGTCCACTGGCGAGTTTTTGGTCTTCATCACGCAGGACGCGAGGCCCGCGAGCACAGAGTGGCTTGCTAACCTGGTCGCGGCCTGCGACGCCGAGCCCGACGTGGCGGGTGCTTTCGGCCCGCACAGGGCCCACCCGGATGCGCGCCTCGTCACGCAGCGCGAACTGGCGCAGCACTTTGCCGGCTTTGGGCAGACGCAAAGCGTGGTGCGGCTCGACGACCGCGCCCGCTTTGCTAGCGATCCGGGCTACCGCCAGTGGCTGCACTTTTTCTCCAACAACAATTCCTGCCTGCGCCGCTCGGTCTGGCAGCGTTTGCCGTTTCCCGACGTTGCCTTTGCCGAAGACCAGACCTGGGCGCTTGCTGCTGTCAAAGCGGGGTATGGCAAAGCCTATGCGCCAGAGGCAGCGGTGTACCACTCGCACGACTTCGGCATCTGGGAAACCCTGCAGCGCAATTTTGACGAGGCACGCTCGTTTCAACGTGACTTTGGCTATGACATGCAGCGCAGTCTTTTGCGTGCCTGGGCGAGCGCCGGGCTGCTCGCGCGGCGCGATGCCGGCTGGCTGCGCCAGGCGGGCCAGCGTGGCTGGAGCTGGGTGAAGAGCACCATCTATATGGCGGGCATCGAGCTGGCGCGCACTTCGGGACAATTCCTGGGGACACAGCACCGGCGTTTGCCGGGATGGCTGTTGGGGGTGCTCTCTCGCGACCAGACCTTGCAGCGTGGCCGCCCTGCGTAGGTTCTGTGGCTGGCGTCAAGAGGCCGTTTGAAAGAAGCGGCACTTGCCGCCGTTGTCGGGGAATGTCGGGATGTGCGTGAGCGATGCGCTTTTGGAGTGTTTATGGCAGGGTTGATCGGGCTGCGCATGCGGCGGGTGTGGGATTTGGCGCGACGCCATGGGGTGTGGGGCGCCCTGTCCATGGTGAGGCGGCGGCTGAGCCAAGGGCCGGGCAGCTTGAAGAGCCGCAACGTTTTCACGCACTACGATTTCGTTCGCGTTGCCAAGGTCGAACTGGCCTCGGGGACGGCGCGCGCGGGAACCTTGCTGTGGTTCATTCCAGACTTCAACATCGGCTCTGGCGGACATCAGACGATTTTCCGCACCATCATGCATCTGGAGCGCATGGGATGGGAGTCGAATATCGTCATCGTCAGCCCAACCAACCATGCAAGCGCCGAGTCGGCGCGCCAGGATATCTGCGAGCATTTCTTCCCTCTGAAGGCGAAGGTATTCATGGGGTTCGACGGCTTGCCCAACAGTGAATTCGTGATTGCCACCGGCTGGCAAACGGCGTATCCGGTGCGAGCGGTCGCAGGGGAAGCGAAAAAGCTGTATTTTGTTCAGGATTTCGAGCCCAGCTTTTATCCCATGGGAACAGAATCGGTTCTTGCCGAAAACACCTACCGTTTTGGTTTCTTTGGAATTACGGCTGGCGGATGGCTGGCGCAAAAACTGAAGGATGACTATGGCATGCGGACGCACGCCATTAGTTTCGGTGTCGATCATGATTGCTATCACCAGCGACCGAGACGGGAGCGAGAGATCAAGCGTGTGTTTTTCTATGCACGCCCCCCCACACCACGGCGGGCCTTCGAGTTTGGTTTGTTGGTTCTGGAGGCGGTCTCTCGCAGGCTGCCCGATACGCAGTTCATCCTAGCCGGGTGGGACGTCAGCGATTACCTCATTCCTTTTCCTCATTTGTCTGCCGGCGTTGTTTCGCCTCAAGAGCTGGCGGATGTGTTCAGCCAGTGCGACGCAGCGTTGATACTGTCGTTGACCAACCTGTCGCTGATGCCGCTGGAGTTGATGGCCAGCGGTTGTGCCGTGGTGTCTAACCGGGGTGACTGCGTCGAGTGGCTGCTCAATGATGATGTGGCGCTATTGACCGATCCCACGCTGGAGGCATTGGCGGACGCGTTGTGCCATGTGCTGCAGGACGATGGGGCGCGTCAGGCTTTGTGCCAACGGGCTCTGGCTTTCGCGCGCCAGCAGCATTGGGAAGCGTCGGCTGAAGCTTTCACGCAAGGCCTGCTGGCGGCGCGCAAGGCACTGACCCCTGTTGCTGACGAAGCAGCGAACCATGGACCAGCGAATGCAGCGCAATCGATCTGAGTTGTACCGCGTGTTGGCCTCGGTGCAGGCGAGGTGCCAATGAATGTGAAGATCCATGATCAGCTCCAGGCCGGGGTGTCTCGGGCGGAGTCGGCGGGGGGCGCCAAGCGCGCCTGGGTGCTGTGGCGCTATTGGCTGCTGCGCGAGTTCAAGACGCGTTACGCCGGTTCGGTGTTGGGCCTCGCCTGGGCCTTCGTCCAGCCGCTGGCAAGCCTGGCCATTTTCTACGTGCTATTTGGCCTGATCCTGGCGGTGCGGGTGCCAGGCCTGGCGGCGAGCAACGGCTACCTGTTGCACCTGCTGGCTGGCCTGGCCATCTGGCTGCCATTTACCGATGCCATTGGTCGAGGGGTCGGCAGTTTGGCCGCCTACGAGGATTTCCTGCGCAAGCAGCCCATGCCCGCCGAAATCCTGCCGGCAGTGTCGGTGGGCGGCAGCCTGCTGGTGCTGGGCATCGGTTATGGGCTGCTGCTGGTGCTCTCGGTCGGACAAGGGGTGGGGCCCTTCCTGTCGTGGGCCTGGCTGCCGCTGTTGGTGCTGGCCCAGGTTGTGCTGACGTTCGGCCTGACCCTGGTGCTCAGCATGGCGCATTTTCTGTGGCGCGATGTGGGCTCCACTGTGGCGGTTGCGCTGCAGCTTGGGTTTTACCTGGCGCCTATCGTGTACCCGTTGGCCCAGGTGCCCGAGCGGTTTCACATCTGGTTTCTGTTCAACCCTGTGGCATGCCTGGTGTTGGCCGTGCAATCGGTGGTTCTTCATATGCCCGTTCCGCAGGGGACTGGCTGGGCGCTGGCGGTCTGGGTGGTGTTGCTAGGCGGCGGGGGCTGGTGGTTCTTCCGCTCCATGAAGCCCGTGCTGGGTGAGGCGTTGTAGGCCATGAGCATTCGCTTTGAGGGGGTGGAGAAAACTTACCCGGTCTATGCCAGGCCGCAGGACCGCCTGCTGGAATGGCTCACCGGGCGGCAGCGCCACCGGGTGCATGTGGCCTTGGCCGGTATCGATTTTGCTGTGCAGGCAGGCGAGACTTTTGGGTTGATCGGCGAAAACGGGGCCGGCAAGAGCACCTTGCTGAAGATCGCTGCCGGCACGATCCGTCCGACGCGGGGTGAGGTGGCGCGCGAAGGCCGGGTGGCGGCGCTGCTGGAGTTGGGCGCGGGCTTTCACCCGGAAGAGTCGGGCTACGACAACATTCGCTTCATGGCGGCGCTCCATGGGCTGGAGGGCGCGGCCATGGAAGCCTTCCACCAGCGCGCCACGGCGTTCTCGGAGTTGACAGCCGAGACGCTGGAGCGCCCGGTGAAGACCTATTCGTCCGGCATGTTCATGCGCCTGGCGTTCGCGGCGGCCACGGCGATCGACCCGGACGTGCTGATCGTGGACGAAGCCCTGTCGGTGGGCGACCTGCACTTCCAGAAGAAGAGCCTCAACCGCATCCTCGCGCTGCGCGAGCAGGGGGCGACGGTGCTGTTCTGCTCCCACAACCTGTACCAGGTGCGCAGCCTGTGCCAGCGCGCGGCCTGGATCCATGGCGGGAAAATCGCCGCCATTGGCAATACCGAAGACGTGGTCACGGCCTACGAAGCGCATGAGCGGCGGCGCTATGCACATTTGCGAGAACAAGAGCCGTCCAACAGCCATGCGCAGGATGAGGCCTTTGGAACGGCGGCCCGGGCTGCCGGCACGGCCCTGGTGAAGATCATGCGGCTGACCACCGAGACGTCTGATGGCCTCAATCCGGCCCAGATCGATTCGTTTCAGGATCTGACGGTGGAGATTGAACTGGAGTCGTACACGGACGCCCAATTTCACGTGGGTTTCTCGATTGTCCGGCCTGACAAGGACAATGTCTTTGGTACCAGCACGCAGTTTCAACCGAACGCGACACCGCTGCAGGGGCAGGGCAGCCACCGCCTGCGCGTGCGATTTCCACGTCTCGCCCTGCTGTCGGGGGAATACCTGTGGAACGTGTACACACTGGATGACACGGGGCTGCAGGTGCTCGACATGGCGGAGCTGGTCCAGCCCTTTACCGTGCTGAACGCAAAGCACCGTGAGTTCGGGCTGGTGTGGCTGGAACACGAATGGCTGTCCCTGGAATGAGGGGCGATTGGCGTCTTGACACGGCGTTTCCTGCCCTGGGGCGCATGCCGACGACTGCGCCCTGGCACCTGGCCGCGTGGCTCGGTCGGGATTCCTGGGTTCAGCGCCGGGCCACGCTTGATTTTTTGGTGCAGCGCTTTGGACAGGAGTTTCCGGATGCCAGCGCCCAGGAGCATCGACAATGGGCAGCTTGCCATCTGGCCATGCTGGCACAGGAGACGATGGACGCGTCTGCTCTGCACCGCATGGGGCGCCGCGGCGGCCCGGACATCAACCTGGTGGGGTGTGAGCATGTTGAGCGCCTGACGCGCGCAGGCAAGGGCTTTATTCTGGTGCTCAATCACTTCGACCGCTTGCTGACGGCGCCCATCGCCTTGGCCTTGAAGGGTGTGACGCTCAACACCTTGACCATGCCGATTGTGGAAAATCCTGGCCTGAGCGAAGTGCAGCGCGGGTTTCTCATGAACAAGATCAGAGCGTTCAACCACATCACCGGGGGCGAGTGGCGGACTTCGGCGCAATCCCTGCGGCCTGTGCATGAGAGTCTGCGCGCCGGCAAGGCCTGGATCATCCTCGCCGATGTGTGGGGCCCCGAGTTCACGCACCTGCGAGGGCATCGCTTTCTGGGCGGCGAGTTGCGTTTGCCAACGGGCATTGAACGGCTGGCGCGCTCTACGGGAGTGGCCTTGGTGCACGCCGTGACGCACTCGCGCAGTCCAGCAAGTCTCACCGTGACAGTGGAGCCGCTGCCTGAACAGCCGCAGCAGGCGATCGATCAGGTGATACAGAAGTTGCACGCCGATGTGCGCGAACGCCCTTGGGCCTGGTGGCATTGGGGACTGTGGGATCAGATGTGGCATCCTGCTCCGAAGGAGGAGACCCGTGACGAACATTGATCGCTACAACTACGCATTCGACCCAGATGGGGACGCCTGGGCCGCCCGCATACTGCGCCGAATTCCGCCGCAAGGCTCGGTGCTTGAACTGGGCCCTGGCCCGGGAGCCATGACGCGCGTGCTACACGACCGGGGTTATGCCGTCACGGTAGTAGAAAGCGATCCGCAAGCGCTGTCTGCCCTGCAGGCGCTGGGGACACAGTGCATTGCGGGCGATCTGGATGGCAATGATTGGATGGCTGCTCTGGCAGGCCGGCAGTTTGACGTGATCCTGGCGTGCGACGTGCTCGAGCATCTGCGGCGGCCGGAAGACGTATTGCGAGCCTTGAACGCGGTGCTGGCCCCCACGGGTAGCCTGATTATTTCCGTACCCAACATTGCGTACGCCGGGGTGGTGGCCGGTTTGCGGTTGGGGCTGTTCGACTATGCCGACAAGGGACAGCTTGACCGCACCCATGTGCACTTTTTTACGCAGCGCAGTCTGGAGAGAAGCCTGCTCGATTGCGGCTGGGCGCCCAGGGCCTGGGAGGCCAACCGGGTGCCGCTGGAGCAAAGCGAATTCGCCTTGTGCTGGAAGGACTTGGGCGACGCGCAGCGCGCAGGTCTGCGCGACGGCTGGCACGACTTCGACGTGTACCAATGGATGGTCGTGGCCACCGCGTCCAGCAATGTGGTGGCGTGGGAAGGCGCCGCCGCGCGTGCCCAGGTGGACCAGCTGCGCGAAGAGCTGCAGGCCCTGAGCTTGCGGCGCGAAAGCGAACTCGCCTCGCTGCGTGAGCACCAGAAGGCGTTTTCTGAGGCCAAGGTCATCATCAAGAATCTGGAACACCAGATCGAGACTATGCAACAGCCGAGTGCTGATGTGCTTGCCGAGCTGAAACAGCTCAACCAACTGAAAGCCTTCCTGGCGGACCGCTCATGGTCTGCACGCTGGCGAAGGTTCCGGGGGCAGATGTGAGCGCTGCCCAACCGAGTGCGCAAGCGTTGCTGGGCGTTCCCGATCCCATCGGCGCCTTTCCCGGCGTGGACCGGCTGGGCGCAGATTGCCGGATCGACCCTAGCGTCTCCGTCATGCGCTTTGGCGAGCGCAGCGATGTCGTCCAGCTTGGCGACGCGGTCAGCCTCTACGCCCAGACGCGGCTGGTACTGGGCGACGTGACCGCCGACCCCTGCGTGGGCATTCGCATTGGGGCGCGCACCATTGTCAACGTGGGTGCCTACCTGTCTGGCGAGGGCGGGCTGGAGATCGGCGAGGATGTGCTGATCGGCCCGCACGCCAAGCTGCTCTCGGCCGGGCATGCCATCGACGAGGGCGACGTGGTCATTGCCCGCAACCGCATCACGCGCGCCCGCATCGTCCTCGAGGATGGTGCCTGGATAGGCGCCGGCGCCATCGTGCTCGAGGGCGTGCGCATTGGGCGCGGCGCCGTAGTGGCGGCGGGTGCCCTGGTGCGCCAGGACGTGCCAGCCGGCATGGTGGCGGCGGGTATGCCGGCGACGCTGCTGCGCGCCCGGCGGCTGGATGCTTTTGGCGGCTCGGCGGCATCGCCCGCCTCGCCGGTATCGGGGTGGCGCAGCGCATGGCGCCGCTGGCTGGGGCGCAGGTAGGCAGGATGGGCGTACGCAGTCTTATTTACCGTCATGCAGGTCGGTTGCTATTTCCGGCAGGGTGCTGCCGCGCGGTGCTGTGGCTGCTGCTGGCAGGCGCCTCCGCTGCGGCGCATGCCGATGCGGTGTGGCAATTTGTCGATGGTGATGGGGTGGTGCATATGGGCAATGCTGCTGCACCCCAGGCCCCTGCCGGACGGGAGCTGATCTGGCTGGGCGTGACCCCCAACCCGAAAGCCGGCGCCACGGGCCGGCGTGACCGGGCGGTACAGGACTTGCCGGGGTACGACTCGGCCAAGCCGCATCTGGAGGCCGCTGCCCTGGCGCAGGACGTGGAGCCTGCGCTGGTCATTGCCGTAGCAGCGGCTGAGTCGGCCTTCAATACCCAGGCGGTGTCGCGCAAGGGCGCCCTTGGGCTGATGCAGGTGATGCCTGCCACGGCGGAGCGCTATGGCGTGCCCGCGCGCGCTTCGGCGCAAGGGAGCGCCTCCGTCATGGAGCCCAGGCTCAATGCCGAACTGGGCAGCCGCTACCTGGCGGACTTGCTGCGCTTGTTCGGCGGCGACAAGGAGCTTGCCGTGGCGGCGTACAACGCGGGCGAGGGCGCGGTGCTCAAGTACGGCCGGCGCATTCCGCCTTATCCGGAAACCCAGCAGTACGTCGAGCGCGTCATGCGGTTCTACCGGACTCTGGTGCGTTGAGCGCATCGCACCGGGAATTCTGCGCGCCCGCTGCCTTACCATCCACTGCTCATGATCGTGCTTTGTGTCGTGGCTTTCGTGGTGGCCTTGCTGGCGGCCGGTTTTATCGTGCGATGGGTGCGGGGGGATGCCGCGCGCTATGGGGCCTCCATGCCGCAGCGCTTTCATTTCGGGCATGTACCGCGCCTGGGGGGCGCGGCGGTGCTGCTGGGCATTGCCGCCAGTTGGATACTGGGCGCTGCGCAGTCGGGGTGGGGTGATCCGGGGTCCTTGCATCTGGGTTATTGGGTCGGCTGGTGGTTGTTGGCACTGCTGCCGGCCGCGCTGGGCGGTATTGCGGAAGATCTGGTGCAGCGGCTTTCGGTGCTCTACCGCCTGACCCTCACCGGGCTCTCGGGGCTGCTGGCGGTGGCACTGGCCGGCATCACGCTGCCGCGACTGGGCCTGCATTGGCTGGATATGGCGCTGGACCTGGCTCCCTGGCTGGGCTGGGCGATTGCTGTGCTGGCCATCGCTGGCTTGCCGCACGCCTTCAACCTGATCGATGGCTACAACGGGCTGGCTGGCATGGTCGCGCTGATCGTCTGCCTGGCACTGGCCCATGTCGCCATGCAGGTGGGCGACCGGGCCATGGCCGCGCTGCTGGTGACCACGGCGGCGGCCACCGCCGGCTTTCTGGTCTGGAACTACCCGCGCGGCCTGCTCTTCGCGGGCGATGGCGGGGCCTACATCTGGGGCGTGGTGATTGCGCTGGCCAGCCTGTCGCTGGTGCAGCGCAACAGCGATGTCTCGCCCTGGTTTCCCATGCTGCTGCTGATCTACCCGGTGTGGGAGACGGTGTTTTCCATCTACCGCAAGGCGGCCCGCGGCACTTCGCCGGGCGTGGCGGACGCGCTGCATTTCCACCAGTTGATCTACCGGCGCATCGTGCGCAGCGTCTTTCACGACGACGAATCGCGCCGCCTGCTGATGCGCAACAACCGCACCTCGCCCTGGCTGTGGGGCTTCACCATGCTGACGGTGGCGCCGGCCGTGATGTTCTGGAACAACACGCCGGTGCTGATGGTGTGCTGCGGCCTGTTTGTCGTCAGCTACGTGGCGGCGTACCTGGCGATTGTGCGTTTCAAGGTGCCTGGCTGGCTACGCCGGTGAACGAAGGGCAACGCCCTGAGGCGCTGAGCGCCTTCCCTCTTGCGCTCGGCCCCGGTGTCAGCAGCGCGCGCGGCGCAGGCAGTGGGGTCGGATCACGATTTCGCGCAGCGAAACTCGTGCTCTGACCCCAATGCCGGAAAACAGGGCACAGCGTTGGTGGCCGGTTGCCCCCCAAGCCCAGCCACTTGCTACAGCGCGCCCGAAGCAAGTAAAGTTTTAGGTGTTTTAGGCCTCTAGCGCATATCTGGTAAGCGCTATTAGCTATTATTTTAGTAGTCTTCAGCGCGCCAACGCCACCCAGGCCTGCGTGAGCCGGCGGGTGAGTTCCTGTGGCTGGCGCACCAGGGCGTAGCCGTTGCTGCCAAACAGCAGGGGCAGGTAGGCGTGGGCTTCGTGGTCGATGGTGACGCAGAAGGGAGTGAGGCCGGCTTCGCGCGCCTCCTGGATGGCGTGGCGCGTGTCTTCCAGGCCGTAGCGGCCTTCGTAGATATCCAGGTCGTTGGGTTTGCCGTCGGTCAGCACCAGCAGCAGGCGCTGGCGCTCGGGCCGGGCAGCGAGGCGCCGGGTGGCGTCGCGCACGGCCGCGCCCATGCGGGTGTAGAAGCCGGGTTTCAAGGCACCGACACGGGCACGCACCGCCTCGCCCCAGCGTTCGCCAAAGCCCTTGATGTGCTGGATGCGCACATGCTGGCGGCGCACCGAACTGAAGCCCAGCATCTCGAAGGCGTCGCCGGTGCCGGACAGCGCCTCGCCAAACACGTACAGCGCGTCGCGGATCACGTCGATCACGCGGGCGTCCGAGGTGGCGTAGGCGTCGGTGGAGAGCGACAGGTCGGCGAGCAACAGGGTCGCCAGGCTGCGCTCGCCGCGCTCGCGCCGGCTGTAGATGGGGGGCGCGTCGCTGTGCTGCACGCCGCCGCGCGCCTCGGTCTGGAAGCGCACCCAGGCGTCGAGGTCGAGCTCGTCGCCGCTTTGCTGCGCCTTGACGCAGCGCGGCGCGGCGCACAGCACTTCGAGGCGCCGGCGCACCCGGTGGGCGGTGGCGCGCAAGGCCGGTGCCGGCACGAAAGGCGCTGGCGGCAGGGTGACCAGGCACTGCACGGCGCAGTGGTCGGGCCGCAGCACGCGGCGGCGCCAGTCCCATTCGGGGGTCTTGCGGCCGGGGCCGAGCAGTTGGTCGTCCTCGCTGGCGCTGGGCAGGTCGAGGTCGAACTTGACGCGCGACGCGGTTGTCTGTTTGCCGCGCGCCAGGGTCAGCGTGTCCATGTCGTCGGCGGCGGCGTTGGCGTTGGGGTCGGGCTCGTCGTCGTTGCCGCGCGCCAGGCGTACGAATTCGCTCCAGGTGGTGACGGATTCCATCTTCGGCCCGACCAGCATGGGCGGGCGTTCGTTCTCGCTGTCGGCGCGCTTGGCGCGGCGGCGGCGCTGGCTGGCTTCGTCGGGGGCGCTGGGGTCGCGCTCGGCGTCGGGGTCCGGGCCGGCGCCCGCAGCGCTTGCCGGCGCGGGCGCCGCACCATCCTGCACCGGCGCATCGGCGGCCAGCCAGAGCCATACGGGGGCCACCTGGTCGGGCTGCACGAACAGCGGGCCGTGGTCTTGCCCGCGCAGCGCCGCCTGCACGGCGGCCTCGAAAGGCATGCTGGCCGCGCGCAGGCTGGCCAGCGGCGGGCGCTGCGCCAGGTGCGCCCGCACCAGCGCGGCGTGGCGGCTGCGCAGGCCGGCAAAGCGCTGCAGGGCGCGGCTGGTGGCGGCGCGGTTGTCGGCGATCCAGTCGCCGGTGGGTTCGAACACGGCGGCCAGCGCGGCCAGCCACAGGTACAGGTCGTGGTTGTGGGCGCGCTGGCTGAATACGCCGATTTCGGGCGGCAGGGCCAGCACCTCGGCGTCGAGCCGGCTTTGCGCGCAGCGCTGGTTGCTGCCCGCGACCCGCTCGACCCAGCGGCGCGGGCCGTGGTGGCGCGAGGCGGCGGCGGGCGCCACGCGCACGGCGGCGTCGCCCCCGCCGGCGCGGTAGAGCAGCGCGATGCTGCGCTGCACGTCGCTGAGCAGCACACGCTCGGGGTTGGGCGGCGTCTCGGCGAGGCGGGTGATGGCGCGGTGCCACCATTGGCCAATCCATTCTTCCATCAGTGAACTCCCTCGCGCTTGTGGTGCATGGTTTCGCGCACCGCCTCTTCGCCGATCTTCCATTGCAGCGTGGGCGTGCGGCCCTGGTGGGTTTGCGTGGCGTCGCAGGCGCTCAGGCACTGGCCGCACTGCACGCAGGCAAACATCATGCGTTTGATGTTGCGCGGGTTCAGGCGCATGGGGCAGGCGTGGTCGCAGGCGCTGCCGCTGGGGATGGCGGGCCGCCCAATGGGGCTGGTGCGGGCCAGCGCTGGTGTGGCGGGTGCGAGCGGCACGCGGTTTGTCGGCATCACCTCACAGGTTTTGCATTCGCGGGCGCGCGTGCGGGTGAACGACACCACCATGGCTTTGGGGTTGGCCATCCAGGCCAGGCTCTGGAACAGGCCGACGGCGCAGCCGTAGCGGCAGAACAGATGCCGTGCCAGCGTGAATTCGAGTGTAAAGACCAGTGTGCCTACGGCCAGAAAGTGGGACTGGTTGGCAGAGAGCGTGCCGTGCACCAGGTTGCCCCAGACCATGGCGGGCGGCAGCAGGTAGGTCAGCAGCGTGATCGCCCAGAAGAAGCCGAAGGTCAGGCAGGCGACCAGGAACACGGGCCACCAGCGCTTATCGACGCGGCGGCCGGCGCGCGGCGTGGGGGATTTGTCCCATACGCTCAGCTTGCCGGTGGCGCGGTGGAGCAGGTCGTTGAGAGTTTCGACCAGCGAAAAATGCGGGCACAGCCAGCCGCAGTACACGCGCCCGTAGTGGTAGGCCACCGACAGGAAGCCCACGATGAGGGCCAGCACGGGCAGGATGCCGCGCCAGATGATGGACCAGGCGGTCTGCGCCGCCGTGGCCTGGCCGTGCAAAAAGGCGTCTATGCCCAGCGACCAGCGAAACCCGAGCACCCACAGCTGGGTTTCGGTCAGATCAAAGCGCAGCAAATTGAGCGCTGGCGCCAGCAGGAAGACCGCAAAGAACGACAGCTGCAGCCACCGGCGGCGGCGCTGCAGTAGCTGCGTGCGTGCCAGGGGCTGCGCCGTGGTGGTGCGAGCGCCAGTGCCTGCCCCATGGTGGGCAGCGCTGGCGCAGCTCGAACAATCGCCCATTAATCGCCCATCAATCGCCGTCACCCACCACGGCGCGCACCACTTCGTCGAGGGCGCGCAGTGTGTCGTGGTCGTCGCTCAGGGCATCGACCACGGCGGCGCGGCAGGCCTCGCGCAGCGGCAGGCCCGAGGCGACCAGGCGCGCCGCCATCACCAGCAAACGGGTGCTGGCGGTTTCTTCCAGGTCGTGGTCGGTCAGGCGCCGCAGGGCCTGCGCGAGCTGCACCAGGCGTGCGGCAATCTCCGGCGTGGCGCTGCCTTCGCGCTCCAGGATGGCGCGCTCGACCGCCGGTTCGGGGTAGTCCAGCGTGAGCGCGGTGAAGCGCTGGCGCGTGCTGGGTTTGAGTCCCTTGAGCAGGTTCTGGTAGCCGGGGTTGTACGAGATGACGAGCATGAACTCGCGCGGCGCGGCGATCAGCTCGCCGGTGCGCTCGATCGGCAGCACGCGCCGGTCGTCGGCCAGCGGGTGCAGCACCACGGTGGTGTCCTTGCGCGCTTCGACCACTTCGTCGAGGTACAGGATGGCGCCGTCGCGCACCGCGCGGGTCAGCGGTCCGTCGGCCCAGACGGTGTTGCCGTGGCCGATCAGGTGGCGGCCCACCAGGTCGGCGGCGCTCAGGTCGTCGTGGCAGGACACCGTGATGAGCGGGCGGCCCAGGCGCGCCGCCATGTGCTCGACGAAGCGCGTTTTGCCGCAGCCCGTCGGGCCCTTGATGAGCAGCGGCAGTTGCTGGGCGAAGCAGTGCTCGAAGAGCGTGCATTCGCCGGCCTGCGCGGCGTAATACGGGACGGCAGGGCCAGAGGAGATGGCCGCTGCGCCCGGCGCCCCCGCAGGGGCGCCCGCCGACGGGCCGGTGTGCTCGGCGTAGGCCATGCTCAGGCCCGTTGCAGGCGGCTGCCGGGGATGGCGGCCACTTCCTGCTCATCGGCAGCGGGGCCGACGAAGAAGCTCGACAGGTAGGCAATGAGCCCCGTCAGGAACATCACGCCACCAGCGATGCGCACCCAGTAGAAGAAGGTGAGCTGGTCTTGCGTGGCCATGTAGCCCATGGCGCCGCTCGTGGGCATGCGTTGCAGCCAGATTTGCAGGATGCCGGCGCCGCTGAGGGCGAGCACCATCACGGCCATGCCGATGCTCATGATCCAGAAACTCCACATCTCGACGCGCTGGGCGCGCATGGGGTTGGCTTCGCGGCCGCGGATCAGGGGCATGGCGTAGCTGATGATGGCCAGCACCACCAGCACATAGGCGCCGTAGAAGGCCAGGTGGGCGTGCGCGGCGGTGACTTGCGAGCCGTGCGTGTAGTAGTTCACGCTGCTGAGCGTGTGGATGAAGCCCCAGACGCCCGCGCCCAGGAAGCCGATCACGGAAGTGCCCACGGCCCAGAGCACGGCGGCCTGGTTGGGGTGTTCACGGCGGCGGCGTTGCACCATGTTGAAGGCGAACAGCGTCATCATGAAGAACGGAATCGGCTCCAGTGCGGAGAACACGCCGCCCACCCAGTGCCAGTAGCCCGGCATGCCGATGAAGTAGAAGTGGTGGCCGGTGCCCAGGATGCCCGAGATGAGCGCGAAGGCAACGATCATGTACATCCATTTGTCGATCACTTCACGGTCCACGCCGGTGGTCTTGATCAGCACGAAGGCCAGCAGGGACGCCATGATCAGCTCCCAGGTGCCTTCCACCCACAGGTGCACCACGAACCACCAGTACATCTTGTCGCGCACCAGGTTGTCGGGGTTCACGAAGCTGAACAGGAACATCAAGGCCAGGCCCCACAGGCCCATCAGCAGCACCAGCGAAATGGCGGTCTTGCGGCCCTTGAGCGCGGTCATGGTGAGGTTGAGCAAAAAGCCCAGGCAGACCACCACGATGCCCACCTTGGTGGGCAGCGGCTGCTCCAGGAACTCGCGGCCCATGGTGGCAAGAAACTCATTGCCGGTCCATTTGGCGAGCGAGGCGTAGGGCACCAGCAGGTAGCCCAGGATGGTGGCCACGGCGGCGGCCAAGAACACCCAGAACAGGACCTTGGCGAGGAGCGGGCTCCAGAGTTCGGTCTCGCTCTCCTCGGGCACCATGAAGTAGGCGGCGCCCATGAAGCCGAACAGCAGCCAGATGATCAGCAGGTTGGTGTGCACCATCCGCGCGATGTTGAACGGAATGGCGGGGAAGAACAGGTCGCCGATGATGTACTGCAGACCGAGTGTCAGGCCGAAGAAGATCTGGCCCGTGAACAGGCACAGGGCGGCAACGAAGTACAGCTTGGCGACAGCTTGCGACTGGTATTTAAGCGTTGGAATTTTCATGGTGAGTGCGTGAAGGTTTGGTGGGCGGCAGCGGGGAGTGCCGGTGCTCAGCCTTCAATGTTCGGTGGCCACTTCTCGTCGTCGATGCCGTTGGTCCAGCGCAGGAACTCGACCAGGTCGTCGAGCTGCTGCTCGCTGAAGTTGAACTGGGGCATCTGGCGGCGGCCGGGCGCGTGCGTGGGCATGGACTTGATCCAGCCCTTGATGAAGTCGGGCCCGCGGCGTTCGTACACATTGCCCAGCTCGGGGGCGAAGTAAGCGCCTTCACCCATCAGCGTGTGGCAGCCGATGCAGTTGCGCGATTCCCACAAGTGCTTGCCGCGCACCACTGCCGGGGTGAGCTCCTGCGCCTTGGAGCGCGCCGGAATCTTGGTTTCGGAATTGAAGATCAGCGCCGCGAACACCAGCACGAAGAACATCGTGCCGCCGTAGAAAATGTTGCGCGCCGTCTGGCTGGTGAAGCCTTGGCTCATGGGAGGTCCTTCTCTGGTTGCGAAATTACAGGGTCAAACCTTATCGGGTTAACCCTTGACTTTGTTGATCATAATCAAGAAGATTCATTTCAAGTGAATCTTTTGTGTTCTGCGTGTTGTTTTTGCTTTTGTCGCTTGCAGAATGGCCCCCCAAGGCGCTCTCCCTGTTAGAGGGCGCCTATTCCCTCTACGACCCATGCCGTCTCCCACCCCTGTTTTTGCACCGTTTCCTGGCCTGGCCAGCCCATCGCAACCGACTGTCCGCGTGAGAGCGGCGCCGCGCCTGCGCGGCGACCTGGGGGTATGGCTGGTGATCCTGATGGAGCTGCTGACCTTTGCCATCCTGTTCGTCAGCTACGCTTTTGCACGCACGCAGGAGCTGGCGTTGTTCAACGCCTCGCAGGCCACGCTCAACCTGCACACCGGCGCGCTCAACACCGTGCTGCTGATCTCTGGCAGCGCCTGCGTGGCGTCCGCCGTGCAAGCCATGGGGCGTGATGCGCGCGCGGCCTGTGCCCGCTGGCTGCTCGGCGCGCTGGCGTGCGGCAGTGGTTTCGTGGGTGTCAAGCTGTGGGAGTACGCGGGCAAGCTGGCCGAGGGGGTCGATCTATCGACCAACACCTTCTACATGTTCTACCTGCTGCTCACGGGATTTCACTTCCTGCATGTGCTGGTCGGCTTGCTGGCGCTCGCCTGGCTGTGGTGGCGCGTGCGGCGCGGGGACTATGGCAGTGGCGACCTGCACGCACTGGAGACCGGGGCGGCGTTCTGGCACATGGTCGATCTGCTGTGGATCGTGCTGTTCCCGCTGGTTTATGTGATGCGATGAAAGGCCTGCCATGTTCCGATTGACGATTGGCAAGACCTGGGTTCTGCTGGTGCTGCTGACCGGGCTCACCTTCGGGCTCGGCGAGGGTGGTTTTTTTGGCCATGGCGCCATGCTGCCGGTGCTGCTGGTGCTGGCGTTTTCCGGCATCAAGGGCGCGCTGGTGATTCTGGAATACCTGGAGATGCGCAAGGCTCCGGGGCTGTGGCGCTGGCTGCTGCTGGGCTGGCTCACCCTGGTGCTGGCGCTGGTCGTGCTGGCGTACTGGATCGCGTCCTGAGCCTGGGTCACGGCCGCGCCGCGCATGCGGCACAATTTGCGCTTCCCCTCTACCCGCCCCGGGGCGCTTTTCCATGACCGACACGCTGCAAAACCTTGGCCCACGCGACAAGGCCGAGATCCTGGCCCAGGCGCTGCCCTATATCCGCAAGTTCCACGGCAAGACCATCGTTATCAAGTACGGTGGCAATGCCATGACCGACCCCGAGCTGCAGGCCGATTTCGCCGAGGATGTGGTGCTGCTCAAGCTCGTCGGCATGAACCCGGTGGTGGTGCACGGCGGCGGCCCGCAGATCGAGGCGGCGCTCTCGCGCCTGGGCAAGAAGGGCCATTTCATTCAGGGCATGCGCGTGACCGACGCCGAGACCATGGAGGTCGTCGAGTGGGTGCTGGCGGGCGAGGTGCAGCAGGACATCGTCGGCCTCATCAACCAGGCCGGTGGCAAGGCCGTGGGCCTGACGGGGCGCGACGGCGGCCTGATCCGGGCGCGCAAGCTGCGCATGACGGACCACGCCGATCCGTCGCTGGAGCACGATGTGGGGCAGGTGGGCGAGATCGTCAGCATCGACCCAAGCGTGGTCAAGGCGCTGCAGGACGACGCCTTCATTCCCGTCATCAGCCCGCTCGGCTTTGGCGAACACAACGAGAGCTACAACATCAACGCCGACCTGGTGGCCAGCAAGCTGGCCACCGTGCTCCAGGCCGAGAAGCTGGTCATGCTGACGAACATTCCCGGCGTGCTTAACAAGGCCGGTGAGTTGCTGACCGACCTCACGTCGCGCGAGATCGACGCCTTGATCGCCGACGGCACCATCTCGGGCGGCATGTTGCCCAAGATTGCCGGCGCGCTGGACGCTGCCAAGGCCGGCGTAAAGGCGGTGCACATCGTGGACGGCCGTGTGCCGCACGCCATGCTGCTGGAGATTTTGTCGGATCAGGCCTTCGGCACCATGATCAGCAACAGCTGAGGCTGAAAGGGCTCTGCATGCGCTTGCTGCTTGTTGAAGATGACGTCATGGTCGCCAGCGGCATCAAGCTGGGGCTCGCCGACGCCGGCTACGCCGTGGACTGGGTGGGCAGCGGCGAGCGCGCCCAGGAGGTGCTGGCGCAGGAATCCTTTGATATTGGCGTGATCGACATCGGCCTGCCGGGCATTGATGGCCTGGAACTCACGCGTTTGCTGCGCCGCCCCGAAATGGCCAACCCCGCCATGCCGGTGCTGATCCTCACCGCGCGCGACGCGTTGCAGGACCGGGTGCAGGGGCTGGACCTGGGCGCCGACGACTACATGGTCAAGCCCTTTGAGCTTCCCGAGCTGCTGGCGCGCCTGCGGGCGCTGCTGCGCCGTTCGCAGGCCGCGACCACGGCCGTGCTCTCCTTTGGCCCGCTGGAGCTCGACAGCGCGAACCGCCGCGCCAGCATCGTCGGCCCCGAAGGCGCCGCCGCGACGGTCATTGAGCTTGGACCGCGCGAATGGACGGTGCTGGAATACCTGCTGATCCACGCCCCCAAGCCTGCCAGCAAGGACAAGCTGCTGCAGGCGCTCACCGGCTGGGACAAGGAGATCACGCCCAACGCCGTCGAGGTCTATGTCTCGCGCCTGCGCAGCAAGCTCGAACCGCATGGCATCGCGCTGCGCTCGATTCGGGGCTTTGGCTACCGGCTTGAGATCGTCGAAGCCACCAACCGCTGAACCATGGCGCGCCCGAGCCTGCGGGCGCTGACGTCCGACCTGCGCAACCGCCTGCTGCTCTTGCTGGTGCTGCCGCTCTTTGCCCTGGTGCTGGTCTCGGCCTGGGTCGCTTTTCGCTCCGCCGATGACGCCGCGGTGCAGCACGACCAGCGACTGCTGCGCCTGCTGCCGGGGCTGGCCGATTCGGTGGTGGCCGCCACCACGCCGGGAACCGAGCCGCTGCTGATGCTGGCGCCGGCGGTCGAGGAGTTCCTGCGCCGCAGCGGTGAGTACACGGCGTTCAGCGTGCGCCGGGTGAACGGTGAACTGCTGCTTGGCGACGACTGGGTGCAAGGGCCTTTGCCGGCGACGACCGCCGCGGAGTTTCACAGCGTCGAGTACGGCGGCGTGACCTACCGGGTGGCGGTGCAGCGGGGGGAGACCAACGCCGGCGAACTGGTGGTGGCGCTGGCCGACGGGTCCGATCCGCGCCAACAGTGGCTGCAGCAGTTGGTGCTGCGCCTCTTGCTGCCCAACCTGCTGCTGATCGCGGCGGCCGGGCTGGCCATCTACTGGTCGGTCGGGCACGCCTTCAAACCGCTGGTGGACCTGGCCACGGCGGTAGAGCACCGCTCGCCGCGCGACCTCAGCCCGATCGACGAATCCACGTCGCCTGCCGAGGTGCGCCCGCTGGTGCACGCACTCAACCATTTGTTCGACATGGTCCGTGTGCAGGTGGACGGCCAGCGCCGCTTCGTCGCCGATGCGGCCCACCAATTGCGCACACCGCTGGCCGGACTGCAGGCGCAGGTGGAGGCCTGGGCCTTGCTTGCGCGCTCCGGTGGGAGAGCCAGAAATTTTGATAAAAATTCGGCTCTACCGCTTATTCATCAAGACTCTCTAGCTATCACATTAGGAGTCGAAGAGATCGAGAAGCTGCGCGCTGCCACGCGGCGTACCTCGCAGCTCGCGCACCAGTTGCTCACGCTCTCGCGCGCCGATGCGCGCAATGTCGATGCCTCCGCCATGGAGCGTGCGGATCTCAGGCAGCTGTGCGAGACCGCCCTGGAGCTGCACCTCGATGCAGCCGAGGCCAAGGGGATCGACCTGGGGCTGGAGGCCGAATCTGTCCATGCCACCGGGCACGGCTGGCTTTTGCGCGAACTGCTGTCCAACCTGGTGGACAACGCCATCAAATACACGCCGGCGGGTGGCAGCGTCACGATCCGCTGCGGCCGCTGCATGCGCCGGGGAACCCTGCAGCCCTACCTGGAAGTCGAAGACAATGGCCCCGGCGTGCCGCACGCCGAATACGGCAAGGTGCTGCAGCGCTTCTACCGTGTCCCCGGTACCGCTGGGGAAGGCACGGGCCTGGGGCTTCCGATTGCCGATGAAATTGCCCGCGCCCATGGCGCTGCGCTGGAGCTTGGCAGCGGCGCCTCTCAGCGCGGTCTGCGGGTGCGGCTGGTGTTCGCCGCCGAGCCACCGTCGGGCGCAAGACCACCAGGAGAATGAGCCCCATGCCGATCGACACCCCCGAGCCCTGCGCCGCTGCCGTGCCCAAGCGCCGCCCCCAACCCGGTGAGCGGCGCGCGCAGATTCTTCAAGCCCTTGCCGCCATGCTGGAGGCGCCGGGTGCCGAACGCATCACCACGGCGGCCTTGGCCGCGCGCCTGTCGGTCAGCGAGGCGGCGCTGTACCGGCATTTCGCCAGCAAGGCGCAAATGTTCGATGCGCTGCTCGATTTCATCGAAGAGGCGCTGTTTACCCGCAGTGCCCAGATCGCTGCCGCAGAGGGCGAGCCGCCCGCGTCCAGGGCCATGCGCATCGTCACCTTGCTGCTGCAATTTTGCGAGCGCAACCCAGGCCTGGCGAAGGTTCTGGCGGGCGATGCGCTGCTGCTGGAGCACGAGCGCCTGCAAGCGCGTGCCGGCCAATGCTTTGAGCGCCTGGAGTCGCAACTGCGCCAATGCCTGCGCGAGGCGGCGCAGCAGGGCGGCTCGGCCGCGCCTACGGCCGACGCCCAGGTCGCGGCCAGCACCCTTATCGCCTTTTGTCAGGGCCGCCTGCAGCGTTTTGCGCGCTCGCAGTTTCGGCGTTTGCCGACGGAGCAGCTCGATGCCTGCCTGGCCCACATGCTCTGACCCATTTTTTTGGGTGTGCGCCTCTATTTTTTAAAGGGGAGGTGACCCCAGGCAGAATTTGCTGCAGAATAGAACGATCGTTCGTTTTTCTATGACCATGCCTTCTGCTTCGTCCACCATTCCCACTGTCCGCACGCCACGCCCGCGCGCCACAGGCTCGCGCGCCTTGCAAAAAGGGCAGCAGACCAAGGCGGCCATTGTCGAGGCCGCCCTGAGCCTGGCGACCCATATCGGGCTGGAAGGCCTGTCGATTGGCGCGCTCGCCGAGCTCATGGGCATGAGCAAGTCGGGCGTGTTCGCCCACTTCGGCTCACGCGAAGAACTGCAGATTTCCGTGGTGCGCGAGTACCACCACCGCTTTGAGCAGGAAGTTTTCTACCCGGCGCTGTCGGCGCCGCGCGGTGTCGCACGGTTGCGTGCGCTGTTTGCCAATTGGATGCAGCGCACCTCGGTGGAAATCGATTCGGGCTGCATCTACATCAGCGGCGCCGTTGAGTTCGACGACCGCCCGGGCCCCGTGCGCGATGCGCTGGCCGAGTCGGTCATGACCTGGCACGGCGCCATGCGCCGCGCCATCGTCCAGGCCAAGGAGTGCGGCGAACTGCGTGCCGACGTGAACGAAGAGCAGATGCTTTTCGAAATTCACGGCCTGATCCTGGCGCTGCACTACGAAGCACGTTTTCTGAAGAACCCCGGCTCGCTTGGCCGGGCGCTCACCGGTTTTGACAACATTCTTGCCCGCTTCTCGGCCCCCGCGCCGACGCCGGGCGCCTCTGCCACCCACAAGTAAACCCAAGGAGTCACCATGCCTACCTACACGCCGCCCCTGCGCGACATGCAATTCGTCATGCATGAGGTGTTCAACGTCGTCGAAGAATTCAAGAGCCTGCCGCCGCACGCGGAAGTGGATGCCGACACCATCAACGCGGTCATCGAAGAAGGGGGCAAGTTCGCCACCGACGTGATCTTCCCGCTCAACATCAGCGGCGACACCGAGGGCTGCACGCTCGACAAGGCCACGCACGAGGTCAAGACCCCCACGGGCTTCAAGGACGCTTACACCAAGTACGTCGAAGGTGGCTGGCCGGCACTCTCTTGCGACACCGAATACGGCGGCCAGGGCCTGCCGTTCGTGCTCAACCAGTGCATGTACGAGATGATGAACTCGGCCAACCAGGCCTGGACCATGTACCCCGGCCTCTCGCATGGCGCTTATGAGTGCCTGCACGCGCACGGCACCGATGAGCAGAAAAAGATTTACCTGCCCAAGCTCACCAGCGGCGAGTGGACCGGCACCATGTGCCTGACCGAGCCGCACTGCGGTACCGACCTGGGCCTGCTGCGCACCAAGGCCGAGCCGCAGGCCGACGGTTCCTACAAGATCACCGGCAACAAGATTTTCATCAGCGCCGGTGAGCACGGTATGACGGAAAACATCGTCCACCTGGTGCTTGCGCGCCTGCCCGATGCGCCCGTGGGCAGCAAGGGCATCAGCCTGTTTGCCGTGCCGAAGTTCAAGGTGAATGCCGATGGCAGCTTGGGCGAGCGCAACCCGATTTTCTGCGGCGCGCTGGAGCACAAGATGGGCATCCATGGCAACGCCACGGCGCAGATCAACATCGACGGCGCCATTGGCAGCCTGGTGGGCCAGCCCAACAAGGGCTTGGCGGCCATGTTCGTCATGATGAACGCCGCCCGCCTGGGCGTGGGCAACCAGTCCCTCGGCCTGACCGAAGTGGCCTACCAAAATGCGCTCGCCTACGCCAAGGACCGCATCCAGATGCGCAGTCTCTCGGGCACCAAGGCCAAGGACAAACCCGCCGACCCCATCATCGTGCACCCCGACGTGCGCAAGATGCTGCTTACGGCCAAGGCCTACGCCGAAGGCGGCCGTGCGCTCTCGATCTTCTGCGCCATGCTGCTCGACAAGGAGCTGCACCACACCGACGAAAAGGTGCGCAAGGACTCGGGCGAAATGCTCGCGCTGCTGACGCCCATCGTGAAGGCCTTCATCACCGACAACGGTTTTGACGCCACGGTGATGTGCCAGCAGGTCTTCGGCGGCCACGGCTACATCAAGGAATGGGGCATGGAGCAGTTCGTGCGCGACGCGCGCATCAACATGATCTACGAAGGCACCAACACCATTCAGTCGCTCGACCTGCTGGGCCGCAAGATTCTGGGCAACAACGGCGCCACGCTGAAGAAGTTCGGCAAATTGGTCGGTGCGCTGGTGCAGGAAGAGGGCGTGAACGAGAAGATGGCCGAGTTCATCAACCCGGTGGCCTACCTCGCCGACCAGATGACCAAATTCACCACCGAGCTGGGCTTCCGTGGCATGCAGAACCCCGACGAAGTCGGCGCCGCCGCCGTGGACTACCTGCGCGTCGCCGGCCACCTGGTGTTTGGCTACTTCTTCGCCCGCATGGCCCAGGTCGCGCTGCGCCAGATCGCCGCCGGCAACACCGACCCGTTCTACGGTGCCAAGCTGCAGACCGCGCGCTTTTACTTCGCCAAGCTGTTCCCCGAGACCGCTACCCTGATGCGCACCGCGCGCGCGGGTGCCAAGCCGCTGATGGAGACCGATCTGGCGCTGGCCTGAGTGCGTGGTGCGGATTTTCAACCCATTTTGACCCAGGAGCGCCCATGAACAAAGCGTTGACAGCTATCGGTTTGGTAGTGCTCGCCGCCCCGGCTCTGGCCCAGATGACCCCTGAGGGCCTGTGGCGCAACATCGACGACAAGACCGGCGAGGCCAAGGCGGAAATCCGCATCAAGGACACCGGCAACGGCACGCTGAACGGTGTGCTGGAAAAGCGCCTGCTCAAGGATGCCAAGCCAGGCGACCTGTGCACCGAGTGCAGCGACGACCGCAAGGACAAGCCGCTCCTGGGGCTGGAGATCATCCGCAACGCCAAAAAGGCCGAGGGCAAGGAGGTCTGGGAGGACGGCAAGATTCTCGACCCCGAGAACGGCCGCAACTACACCCTGCGCATGACGCCCATCGAAGGCGGCAAGAAGCTTCAGGTGCGCGGCTCCATCGGTCCCTTTGGCCGCACGCAAACCTGGATTCGCATCCAGTAACCCCCGTCTGCCCGGCGCCAGTCGCGGGGTGTCTGACAACGGAGGCCCGGCCTGAGCGGGCTCCACGGAGAACAATCAATGTCTAGATTTATAGAAACTCGCGCTACCGCTCGTTTTCAAGTGAAGAAAGTCGCCGTCCTCGGCGCAGGCGTGATGGGCGCGCAGATTGCCGCGCACCTGGTCAACGTCAAGGTGCCGGTGGTGCTGTTCGATCTGCCGGACAACGGGAAGGGAGGGGCCCCTTCCCCCTCCCCATCAGGCCCGAAGAACGGCATCGTCACCCGCGCCGTTGAAGGCCTGAAGAAGCTCAAGCCCTCGCCGCTGGGCGTGGCGGACGACGCCGCGTTGATTGGCCAGGCCAACTACGAAGAGCACCTGGAGCAACTGCGTGACTGCGACCTCATCATCGAGGCCATCGCCGAGCGCATGGACTGGAAGCTCGACCTTTACAAAAAAATAGCGCCTTTCGTCAATCCGGACGCCATCGTGGCGTCGAACACCTCGGGCCTGTCGATCACCAAGCTCTCCGAGGCGCTGCCCTCAGCGATCCAGCCGCGCTTCTGCGGCATCCACTTCTTCAACCCACCGCGCTACATGACGCTGGTGGAGCTGATCAACACCCCCACCACCGCCCCCGAAGTGCTCGACCAGCTCGAAGCCTTTGTGACCAGCGGCCTGGGCAAGGGCGTGGTGCGCGCGCACGACACCCCCAACTTCGTGGCCAACCGCGTCGGCATTGCCGGCATGTTGGCGACCATGAAGGAAGTCGAGAACTTCGGCCTGACTTTCGATGTGGTGGATGACCTCACCGGCAAGAAGCTCGGCCGTGCCAGCAGTGGCACCTTCCGCACTGCCGACGTGGTGGGGCTGGACACCATGGCCCACGTCATCAAGACGCTGCAGGACAGCCTGAGCCTTGAAACCGATCCGTTTTACGAAAGTTTCGGCACCCCTGCCGTCCTGCAAAAATTGCTCGACCTGGGCAACCTGGGCCAGAAGACCAAGGCCGGCTTCTACAAAAAGGTCGGCCGCGATGTGTTGCGCTTCGACCTGGAAGGCGAGGAATACGTGCCCGGCGGCCAGAAGGCTGACGAGGTGTACGGGCGCATGCTGAAAAAGCCCGCCGCCGAACGCCTGAAACTCCTGCGCAACGCCGAAGGCGCGCAGGGCCAGTTCCTGTGGGCCATTCTGCGCAACAGCTTCCACTACGCCGCCGTGCACCTGGCCACGATTGCCGACAACGCACGCGACATCGACCAGGCCATGCGCTGGGGCTTCGGCATGCAGCAGGGCCCGTTCGAGCTGTGGCAGGAAGCCGGCTGGCTCGAAGTCGCCAAGATGGTCCAGGAAGACATCGACGCCGGCAAGGCACTGTCGAAGGCGCCGCTGCCCGAGTGGGTCTTCAAGGGCCCCGTGGCCGAGGCCGGTGGTGTGCACACCGCGCAAGGCTCGTGGAGTGCATCTGCTAATAAATTTGTAGCGCGCCGCGCTTTGCCTGTCTACGAAAAGCAGTATTTTCCTGAAAAACTTCTGGGCGAGGCCCTGCCCGACTACAAGACGGCCGGCAAGACGCTGCACGAAGACGACGCCATCCGCCTGTGGACGCTGGACGACGAAGTCGTCATTGCCAGCATCAAGACCAAGATGCACGCCATCAGCCCCGATGTGGCCGAGGGCCTGGCGTTGGCGGTAGACATGGCCGAGAAAGACTACCAGGCCGTGGTGGTCTGGTCGGGCGACGAGCCCTTCAGCGCCGGCGCCGACCTGCAGGCCATGCTGCCCGCGTTCATGGTTGCGGGTGTCAGTGCCATCGAAGGCGCCGAGCAAGAGCTGCAGAACGCCATGCTGCGCATCCGCTACGCCAACGTACCCGTGGTCTCGGCCATCCGGGGTCTGGCGCTGGGGGGGGGTTGCGAGCTGGCCGTGCATTCGGCCCGCCGCGTGGCGCACATGGAAAGCTACATTGGCCTGGTGGAAGTGGGCGTGGGCCTGGTGCCCGGCGCCGGCGGCCTGACTTACATCGCCCGCCGCGCGGCCGAGAACATGGCCCAGTCCACCTCGAAGGATGTGCTGCCCTTCCTGACCGAAGGCTTCTCCGCCGCCGCCATGGCCAAGGTGGGCACCAGTGCGCTCGAGTCGCGCAAGCTTGGCTACCTGCTGGAGAGCGATCTCATCGTGCCGCACAAGGACGAACTGCTGTTTGTCGCGCTGAACGAAGCCAAGGCCATGGCCCGCGGCGGCTGGCGCGCGCCGCACAAGCGCTTGTTCCCGGTGGCCGGCCGAAGCGGCATTGCCACCATCAAGGCACAACTGGTCAATATGCGCGATGGCGGTTTCATCAGCGCGCACGACTTCCACATTGCCAGCCTGATTGCGGGTGTGGTCTGCGGCGGCGACGTGGATGCGGGTGCGCTGGTCAGCGAGGAATACCTCATGGCCATGGAGCGCAAGGCCTTCTGCTCGCTGATCGAGCACCCGAAAACGCAGGAACGGATTCTGGGCATGCTGAGCACGGGCAAGCCCGTAAGGAATTGAGCGCCGCCGCGCCCCTGGAGAGACACATGACTGATTTGGTTTCCTACGCTTTTGCCGACGGTGTGGCCACGCTGACCATGGACGATGGCAAGGCCAACGCCATGGGGCCGGCCATGCAGGTCGCGCTCCATGCTGCGCTGGATCGGGCCGAGGCCGACAAGGCCATCGTGGTGCTCACCGGCCGTCCAGGCGTTTTCTCGGGCGGGTTCGATTTGTCGGTGTTCAAGGCCGGCGACCCCCAGGCAACGTTCCAGATGCTCACCGGTGGCGCACAACTGGCCCAGCGGCTGCTGTCGTACCCGCACCCGGTGGTGGCGGCCTGCTCGGGCCATGCGATGGCCATGGGCCTGTTCCTGCTCCAGTGCGCGGATGTGCGCATCGGCTTGAACGCAGGGGCGACGTTCCAGGCCAATGAGGTGCTGATTGGCATGACGCTGCCGTACTTCGCGCTCGAAGCTCTGCGCGAGCGCGTGGCGACACCGCATCTGCACCTGGTGGGCACCGCCCTGGCCTATGGCGGAGCGGCTGCCGTGCAGGCCGGTTTGCTCGACGAAGCGGTCGCGCCCGAGGCGCTGGCCACGGCCGTGCAAGCGCAGGTGGACCGCCTGAAGAAAGCCCACCCGGCTTCGTTCACCGCGACCAAGCAGCGACTGCGCGCCGGCGTGCTGGGCGCGTTGCCGGCCGCCATCGAAAAAGACAAGGCCGACTGGATGCGCCTTGGTGCCGCCAAAGCCTGATTCCTATCCATATTGACAGGCGCTGCCGCCCCGAAGTCGCAGCCCTTACCCTGAGGTTCTCCCCATGAAACAAGTTCAAGACGCCTACATCGTTGCCGCCACGCGCATGCCCATTGGTCGCTCGGGCCGTGGCTACTTCCGCAACACCCGCCCCGACGACCTGCTGGTGGCCGCCATTCGCAGCGCCATGCTGCAGGTGCCGACGCTGGACCCCAAGGCCATCGAGGATTCCATCATTGGCTGCTCGTTCCCCGAGGGCGAGCAGGGCATGAACATGGCCCGTATCGCCATGGGCCTGGTCTTTGACCACCCCGTGGGCGGCATCACGGTCAACCGCTTTTGTGCCTCGGGCGTGAGCGCCATCCAGATGGCCGCCGACCGCATCCGCGTGGGCCAGGCCGACGTGCTGATCGCCGGTGGTGCCGAATCGATGAGCATGGTGCCCATGGGCGGCAACAAACCCTCCTTCAACCCCGAAGTGTTTGCCCGCGACGAGAACGTCGGTATCGCCTATGGCATGGGCCTGACGGCCGAAAAGGTGGCCCAGCAATGGAAGGTGTCGCGCGAAGACCAGGACGCTTTTGCGCTGGAATCGCACCTGCGCGCGGTCAAGGCCCAGCAGGCCGGCGAATTCACCGACGAAATCACGCCTTTTGAGATCACCGAGCGCACGCCCGACCTGGCCACCGGCGACGTGATCACCAAGAAGCGCACCGTGAGCCTGGACGAAGGCCCGCGCCCCGACACCACGCTCGAAGCCTTGGGCAAGCTGCGGCCCGTGTTTGCCGCCCGGGGCAGCGTCACGGCCGGCAACAGCTCGCAGACCAGCGACGGCGCGGGCGCCTTGATTCTGGCCAGCGAGAAGGCGGTCAAGCAGTTTGGCTTGAGCCCGCTGGCGCGCTTTGTCAGCTTTGCCGCACGCGGCGTGCCGCCCGAGCTCATGGGCATCGGCCCGATCGAGGCGATTCCCGCCGCGCTGCGCTACGCCGGCCTCAAGCACGAAGACATCGGCTGGTACGAGCTGAACGAAGCCTTTGCCGCGCAGTCGTTGGCCGTGGTGCGCACCCTGGGCCTGGACCCGGCCACGGTCAACCCGATGGGCGGCGCGATTGCGCTGGGGCATCCGCTGGGGGCGACCGGGGCGATTCGTGCGGCGACGGTGGTGCATGCGCTCAAGCGGCACAAGCTGAAGTACGGCATGGTGACCATGTGCGTAGGAACAGGACAAGGCGCCGCCGGCATCTTCGAATCTGTGTGAGTGGCTACCGAGCGGGCGATCTGCGTCGTTGGGCGGTGCGCGGAATCCTCACGACCAGCAAGGTCGTTCCGGTTCCTGTGCTCCGTCCGCCTAGCAGCTCATCCCGCTCGCTACGCCCTTGAGGGCGGGGGGCTGGCTACCGAGCGGGCGATCTGCGTCGTTGGGCGGTGCGCGGAATCCTCACGTACCTTCAGTACGTTCCGGTTCCTGTGCTCCGTCCGCCTAGCAGCTCATCCCGCTCGCTACGCCCTTGAGGGCGGGGGGCTGGCTACCGAGCGGGCGATCTGCGTCGTTGGGCGGTGCGCGGAATCCTCACGTACCTTCAGTACGTTCCGGTTCCTGTGCTCCGTCCGCCTAGCAGCTCATCCCGCTCGCTACGCCCTTGAGGGCGGGGTGGGAAGACAAGGGGTCATTCGACTGGCATTCGGGGAGATGGCATGAAAACTGAAACCCTGCGAGTGGATGCAGACACCACGCTGGCCCTGCGGGTCTACGAGCCAGACGGGGCAGTGCGCGCCAGCGTCGTGATTGGCGCGGCGATGGGGGTTCGGCAGGACTTTTATGCGGCGTTTGCTGCGTGGCTGGCGAGGCAGGGGTTTCGCGTCACCACCTTTGATTACCGGGGGCATGGGTATTCGCTGCAAGGGCCTATGCGCGCCGTGCGCGCGACGATTTCCGATTGGGTGCACGACTACGAAGCGGTGGTTGCAGCGGCGAAGGCTGCTCGGCCTGGGGTGCCGCTGTTCCTCATCGGCCACAGTCTGGGCGCGCAGTTGCCGGGGCTGATGGCGGACACCTCTGCCATCGCCGGCATGCTGGGCGTGGCGGCGGGCAGTGGGTACTGGCGCGACACGGCGCCGCGTGTGCGGCGCATGGCGCCGCTTTTGTGGGGGCTGATCGTACCGGTGGCGACACGCTTGTGCGGCTACTTTCCGGGCAAACGCCTGGGCATGATCGGCGACCTGCCCGCCGGCGTCATACGCCAGTGGCGCCGCTGGTGCCTGAACCCGCACTACGGCATGGGCGCTGAGGGCGCGGCGGCCGAGCGGCGCTACGCGGCCGTGGGCTTTCCGATTCTTTCGTTTTCTCTGGCGGACGACGAGCTGATGACGCTGCGCGGCATCGAGCATCTGGTGGGCTTTTACAGCCAGGCACCCACACGCGTGGAAATTCTTGACCCGCACGCGGTAGGGGCAGGGCGCATCGGGCATTTTGGTTTCTTTCGCCCGCAGTTCTCCGCCACGCTGTGGCCACGTGCCGTGGCCGCGCTGGCAACATTTCGCAGCGAGCCAGTCACCAGTACGACGCACTGAGGGTGCTTTTGTGGGCACACTTGGGGGCATGACGACCGATTTTTCCCATCCCTTTGACAAGGCCCTGCAATTGCACGCGAAGGCGCCCGGGCAATACACAGGCGTGGCGCCCGCGCCGTACTGGAACATGGTCGGGCCGTTTGGCGGGGTCACCGCAGCCACATTGCTTCGCGCCGTACTTCAACACCCCGAACTGCTGGGCGACCCGCTCTCGCTGACGGTGAATTATGGGGGCGGGCTGGTCGCGGGCGAGTTTCAAATTCAGGCGGTGCCGGTGCGCACCAACCGCTCGACCCAGCACTGGACCCTGTCCATCCTTCAGTCCGGCCCAGACGGCGCGCCCGTGGTCACCACCACCGGCACGGCCGTCACCGCCGTGCGGCGCGACACCTGGAGCGCAGCGGACACGCCTGCGCCCGAGGTGCCCCGGCCTGGGGATTTGGCGGCCATCCCGCCAGCGTTTGGTGTGGAGTGGCTCAGCCGCTACGAAATGCGCCCCGTCACGGGAACGATTCCCCCGGTGTGGGACGGCAGCGGCGACCACAGCCTGTCGCAGCTGTGGATGCGCGACGCCCCGCCGCGCGCGCTCGACTTTTGCAGCCTGGCGGCCATGGCCGACATCTTCTTTCCGCGCGTCTGGCTGCGCCGCGCCCGCCAGGTGCCGGCGGGCACGGTGTCGATCACGGTGTACTTTCATGCCAGCCAGGCGGATCTTGCCGCCACCGGCGACGGCTATCTGCTTGGACAGGCGCGCGGGCAGGAGTTTCGCAATGGCTTTTTCGACCACTCGGCGCAGCTGTGGAACGAGGCCGGCACGCTGCTCGCCACCAGCCACCAGATCGTTTACTACAAGGAATGACGCGGCGCCCGGCCGTGTCAACAGACACCATGACCCAGACCACGACGCAAGACATCCTCCAGCACACCGAAGCCGGTGTTTGCACCCTCACGTTCAACCGGGTGGGTAAGAAAAACTCGATCACCACCGCCATGTACGCGGCGCTGGCCGACGCGTTGCAGGCCGCTGTGCAGGATGGCGGCGTGCGCGCCGTGGTCCTCCAGGGCGATGTGACGGTCTTCAGCGCCGGCAACGACATCAGCGACTTTCTGCAGCAGCCGGCTGCCACGCAGGATTCACCGGTCTACCGCTTCCTGCACGCCATCGCGCGTTTCCCCAAGCCCTTGATTGCCGCCGTCTGCGGACCTGCCGTGGGCATTGGGACCACCATGCTGCTGCACTGCGACCTGGTCTATGCCGGCGACAACGCCATGTTCTCGTTGCCGTTCGTGAACCTGGGCCTGTGCCCCGAGGCGGGCTCCAGCCTGCTGCTGCCGCGCCTCATGGGCCACCAGCGCGCGGCCGAAGCCCTGCTGCTGGGCGAGCCCTTCATGGCCGAGGCGGCGCTGGAGGTGGGCCTGGTTAACCGCGTGGTGCCGCCCACCGAGTGCAACGCCATCGCCCAGGCGCAGGCGAAAAAGCTGGCGGCCAAGCCGCTGGCGTCCCTGGTGGAAACCAAGCGGCTGATGAAGCTCGGCCAGGAAGGCCAGGTCATCGAGCGCATGGCCGAAGAGGGCGCCAGCTTCGGCCGCATGCTGCGCGAGCCCGCGGCGCGCCAAGCCTTTGCCGCCTTCATGGGCAAGCGCTAAAGCCATTTCTGAGACCGCTGCCGCCCGCCAGCAGACCCAGCGCCAAGGGCGTACAGTGGTTTTTTGAATTTTCGAAAACCACACCATGATGTCATTGGGCAAACGTGCCGCTGGTCTGCGGCTGGAGCGCATGCAGGCCTCCCCGCTGTGGACCGAGGCCGGCTTTCGCAACCAGTACCCGATACCGCCAGGCCTGCGCGACACCACGGCCGCGCGCCCCACGCTGCGCGAGTTCATGTTCTCGGAAGGCCGGCGCGTGCCGCAGGGGCTGCTGCCCACCGTGGACCCGCGCGAGCGCTGGGCCCGCAAGCCTGGGTCCGGCCTGCGCGCGACCTGGCTCGGGCATTCCAGCGTGCTCATCGAAATTGACGGCCTGCGCGTGCTCACCGACCCGGTCTGGGGTCCGCGCGCGTCGCCGTCGCGCCTCATTGGCCCCAAGCGTTTTCAGAAAGTGCCGGTGCGCCTGTCGCAGCTGCCGCCCATCGACGTCGTTGTCATCTCGCACGACCACTACGACCACCTCGATTACCCCACCATCCGGCAAATGGCCAAGACGAACATTCCCTTCGTCACCTCGCTTGGCGTCGGCGCGCACCTGCAGGCCTGGGGCATTGCGCCCGAGCGCATCACCGAGCTCGACTGGTGGCAGTCGCACACGGTGCCCGGCACCGATCTCACCATCCACGCCGCGCCTTCGCAGCACTTTTCGGGCCGCAGCCTGAAGGATCGCAACGCCACGCTGTGGTCGTCGCTCGTCATCGCGTCGCCCCGCCACCGCGTGTTCTTCAGCGGCGATACGGGCCTGACCACCGAATACGCCCGCATACGCGAGCGCTTCGGCCCCTTCGATTTGGTCATGCTCGAAGTCGGCGCCTTCCACCCCACCTGGGGCGACATCCACCTCGGCCCGGAAAACGCCCTCAAGGCGCTTGACCTTCTGGGTGGCGGCGCTTTCCTGCCGGTGCACTGGGGCACGTTCAACCTAGCGATGCACGACTGGGACGAGCCCGCGGAAACCCTGCTTACGCTTGGGCCGCAGCAGGGTGCGCAATTGTTGATGCCGCGCCTGGGAGAGCCGGTGGAGCCGGCGCACGGACCGCGGGACTGTCCTTGGTGGCGGGAACTGGGAGCGGTGCAGCCGGTGGGCGCGAAGGCGCCGAGCGACCCCGAGCCGCCAGCGCAGGACCCCGAGCAATTGGAGCCGTTGTTGTGGCCGATGGACTAAAAATTATGGATGTTTTCGGTTCTAGCGCTTATCCAGTAATACTTTTCAGCTATTTATTATATAGCAATAACTGGCGCTAGGGTTTGTGCAACATAGGACGCATCAAAGCCCTTGCACGGCGTCCGGTCGCATGTGCACCGGTTCGCCGCAAAGCTGCCGCAGCCGTCGTTTACAGCGCCTTGGTGATGGAGACGAGGGCGCGTGCCTTGTTGACGTCGCCGTAGGCGCGCCGTTGGTTGGCGCCCTGCACACCTCCGTAAACGCTCAGTCCTGCGCCCAGGTCGTACGACACGCCGAGCGCGTAGTCGAGGTAGTTGCGCACGCCCATGTCCTTGAGGTCGCGGGAGAAGCGTGTGTAACCGAGCGCGGCTTTCAGCGTCAACGAAGGCGCAATCTCGTGTGCCACGCCGAGGTTCAGGTAGCCGGTGTTGCGACCCCGCAGGCCGGACCCCGAGTTCGCGCCTGCGGCACCGAAGTAATCTTGGGAGATCGTGTGCGCGTACTTCAGCGTCACACCTCCGTAGCTGCCAGCGCCGTAGAGCTCGGTGGTGTTGCCGCTCTGGTTCCCCGGGTAGAGGTAGGTCAAGGCCCCCAGGTCCCAGCCGATACCGGCTGCGGAAAATTTGTACCCGCCGTACAGGTCGATCTCCATGCTGTTGCCTGGCAGCCAGTGGACATTTGAATTCCAGTTCCCGACGTACCACCCTGTCTCGCCAAAGGTGTAGTCGAAGCCGCCCTGAATTGCGGGCGCGGCGGCTTTGGAGCGCAGGGAGCCGTCGCTGCCGAGGGTGTCCTGGTCTTGGCCGCGAAACTTGTAGCTGCTGGTCAGCCCTAGGTTGGCACTGAGCTGGGCACTGGCCGCGACGGGCATTGCAGCGATGCAGGCAAGGAAAAGTTTGTGGTAATTCATGGATTTTTATCCGTCAGAGGTTGCGAGAAATAGGGGTATCTGCGCGGGTTCAATGAAATCCGCGCAACCAGGCAAGCCGGTCAAAGCCGGCGTCGGCTGAAGCTCAAAAGGGGACGGAGCGTGGGCTGCCGGCTTCGGCGGGCGCGACCTCCCCAGGCGCCTCTTGCTCGGTGCGGGGAGGACAATGCCGGACTAGGAATCTGGCCAACAAGAGGGGGATGAAAACGACCCCGACGGCCACCAGCACAGGGATCCCCTCAGTCGCCATGGTTCATTCCACACCGTTGCAGGTGTGAATGCCAACTCATCAGAGGGCCAATCTCGCCGTCTTCAACGCAGGTCGTGATGGCATGCACCAGGCCGGCATACCGCTGCGGGGGCAAGCCCACGGTCAGGCGCACCCGAACGGCCGCATTGGAATAGGCGGCCCCGGGGTGAAGCAAGGGTTCGCAGCGCAGAACGCCGACACCTTCGCACGATGCGAGGGCGCGGCGCACCCGGTAGGCATCGACCGATGCCACGGTGACATCGATCACCTCATTGACAGCCTGTTTTCTGAGCGATGAGCCGGGCGGCTCCTTGTACGCGGCGTAAGCCATAGAGTTCCTGTGGGGAAAGACAGGCAATCAGTCTCCCGCGGCAGTCGTCAATAAATTGCAAAGAAGTGCCAGGCCGGTCTCAAAAAATCATCAAGATGCCTGCTTAATGGGTGCGCCAAGCAAGCAGGCGGCAAGCGTGTGTGCAAATGCGTGCGTTGCCGTGCCTGAAGGTCTTGATGCTTTCTTGATGCCCTGTCTTCGGTTCTTGGTACCAACTTGATGCTGCGGTTTCTAGCATCTGGCTATCGCTAACAAAGTAGTGAGGGATTACGGAATGGACATCATCTATCTGGCCCTGGCGGGTCTTTTCTGGCTGCTGACGGTGGCGCTCGTCAAGGGCTGCGAACGGTTGCAGCGTCCGGAGGCACGACCATGAGTGCCTGGCACTGGATGGCAGGCGCACTTGCGGGCGGGCTCTTTGTGTACCTCGTCGCCGTGCTGCTGCGGCCTGAGGATTTTTCATGACTACCGGCGCTGTCGTACAACTGGTAGCGTTTTTGCTGGTGCTTTTTGCACTGGCCTGGCCGCTGTCCCGCGCCATCGACGCGGTCATGGGCGGGCGTTTCGCGCTGGGTCGCAAGCTTGAGTCGCCGCTTTGGCAGGTGGCTGGTGTCGATGCAGCGCAAGAGACGGGCTGGGTGCGCTATGCCCTGGGCTTGCTGCTGTTCAATACCCTCGGAATGCTTCTTGTGTACGCCTTGCAGCGTTTGCAGATGCCGTTGCCGCTGAACCCGCAGGGCTTTGCTGCAGTGTCTGCCGATTCGGCCTTCAATACCGCAGTGAGCTTCGTCACCAACACCAATTGGCAGGGCTATGCCGGTGAGACCAGCATGAGCTACCTGACGCAAATGCTGGGCCTGGCGGTGCAGAACTTCCTCTCGGCCGCCACCGGCATCGTGGTGGTGGTGGCGCTGGTGCGCGGCTTTGCGCGCCACAGCGCGGCCACCATCGGCAACGTCTGGGTCGACCTCACCCGTGCCACGCTGTGGGTGCTGCTGCCGCTGTCGTTTCTGCTGGCGCTGGCGTTTGCCGGGCTGGGTGTGGTCCAGACCTTGTCCGCGTATGTGGGCACCACCGGTGTCGAGGGTGCCGGCACGCACCTGGCGCTGGGTCCCGTGGCCTCGCAACTGGCCATCAAGATGCTGGGCACCAATGGTGGCGGCTTCTTCAACGCCAATTCTGCGCATCCGTTCGAGAACCCCAGCGCGATCACCAATGGGCTGCAGATGCTGGCGATCTTCGCCATCCCCGCCGCGCTGTGCCTGGTGTTCGGGCGCATGGTGGGCGACCGGCGCCAGGGCTTTGCGGTGCTGGCCGCGATGGTGGTGCTGTTTGTGGTGTTCGCGGTGGCGGCCAATGCCGCCGAGCAGCAGGGGAACCCGGCGCTGGCCGCGCTGGGGGTGGACCAGACCGCCAGCGCCACGCAGCCCGGCGGCAACATGGAGGGCAAGGAGGCGCGCTTCGGCATCAACGCCTCGACCCTGTTTGCCGTCGTCACCACGGCGGCCAGTTGCGGCGCCGTGAACGCCATGCACGACAGCTTCACCCCGTTGGGCGGGGCCGTGCCGCTGGTGATGATCCAGCTCGGCGAGGTGGTGTTTGGCGGCGTTGGCGCGGGCCTCTACGGCATGTTGGTGTTCGCCATGCTGGCGGTGTTCATCGCCGGGCTGATGATTGGCCGCACGCCCGAATACCTGGGCAAGAAGATCGAAGCGGGCGAGATGAAGATGGTCTCACTCGCTATCTTGGTCACGCCCTTGCTGGTGCTGCTCGGCACGGCCCTGGCGGTCAGTACCGAGGCGGGGCGGGCGGGCATTCTGAACCCCGGGTCGCACGGTTTCAGTGAAATCCTTTATGCGCTGAGCTCGGCAGCCAACAACAACGGCAGTGCATTTGCCGGCCTGACGGTCAACACACCCTTCTATAACTTGCTGCTGGCGGCGGTGATGTGGTTTGGGCGGTTCGGGGTGATCGTACCGGTGCTGGCGATGGCCGGATCGCTCGCCGGCAAGAAACGCGCAGCCGCTACCGTGGGAACGCTGCCCACGCATGGGCCGCTGTTCGTCGCCCTGCTGATCGGTACGGTGCTGCTGGTGGGCCTTTTGAACTATGTGCCCGCCCTGGCCCTCGGCCCGGTGGTCGAGCACCTCATGCTGCTGGAGCCACTCCAATGACGCGCAACACCACCCCGACCCTGTTTGACCCTGCGCTCTTGCGCCCGGCGCTGCTGGAGGCGTTTTACAAGCTGGACCCGCGCGTGCAATGGCGCAACCCGGTGATGTTCGTGGTGTACGTGGGCAGCGCCTTCACCACCGCGCTGGCGCTCGCCACGCCGACGCTGTTTTCCGCGCTGGTGGCGCTGTGGCTGTGGTTCACCGTGCTCTTTGCCAACATGGCCGAGGCGCTGGCCGAAGGGCGCAGCAAGGCGCAGGCGGCGTCGCTTCGCGGGCTCAAAAAGGAGACCTGGGCCAAGCAGTTGCCCAAGGGCGCCGATCTGCCCGCCACGCGCGAAGCGATGACCTGGCTGCCCCTCGAAGCCAGCCAGCTCAAGCGTGGCAACGTGGTGCTGGTGGAGGCGGGCGACACCGTGCCGGCCGATGGCGAAGTGATTCTGGGTGTGGCCTCGGTGGACGAGAGCGCCATTACGGGCGAATCGGCCCCGGTGATCCGCGAGTCGGGTGGCGACTTCAGCTCCGTCACCGGGGGCACGCGGGTGTTGTCCGACTGGATCGTGGTGCGCGTCTCGGTCAACCCTGGCGAGACCTTTATCGACCGCATGATCGCCATGGTCGAGAACGCCAAGCGCCAGAAGACGCCCAACGAGATTGCGTTGACCATTCTGCTGGTGGCGCTGACCCTCGTGTTCCTGGGCGTGGTGGTCACCTTGCTGCCGTTCTCGCAGTTTGGCGTGGCCGTCAGCGGCGCGGGCAAACCCGTGAGTCTGGTCGTGCTGGTGGCGCTGCTGGTGTGCCTGATTCCCACCACCATCGCGGGCCTGCTCTCGGCCATCGGCGTCGCGGGCATGAGCCGCATGATGCAGGCCAACGTGATTGCCACCTCTGGCCGCGCGGTGGAAGCCGCTGGCGATGTGGATGTGTTGCTGCTCGACAAGACCGGCACCATCACCCTGGGCAACCGCCAGGCCAGCGCCTTTGCACCGGCGCCGGGCGTGAGCGAGGCCGCACTGGCCGAAGCGGCCCAACTCGCTTCTGTGGCCGATGAAACACCCGAAGGCCGAAGCATCGTGGTGCTGGCGCGGCAGAAATTCCAGCTCCCGGAATTGAATGCTGCCTCGCTGGACGCGCAGTGTGTGCCCTTCACCGCGCAAACGCGCATGAGCGGTGTCGACTTGCCCGGCGGCCGCAGCCTGCGCAAGGGCGCGGCCGATGCGATCCGCCGGCATGTGGAGGCCCTGGGCGGTGATTTCCCGGCCCCGCTGCAGGCTGTGGTGGACAGCATTGCCCGCCGTGGCAGCACGCCGCTGGTGGTGAGCGAGGGTGCCCGCGTGCTGGGTGCCATCGAGCTCAAGGACATCGTCAAGCCCGGCATCAAGGAGCGCTTTGCCGAGCTGCGCCGCATGGGCATCAAGACGGTGATGGTCACTGGCGACAACCGCCTCACGGCGGCGGCCATCGCGGCCGAAGCGGGGGTGGACGATTTTCTCGCCGAGGCCACGCCAGAAGCCAAGCTCGAACGTATCCGTGCCTACCAGGCCGCCGGCCAGTTGGTGGCCATGACGGGTGACGGCACCAACGATGCACCAGCCCTGGCCCAGGCCGACGTGGCCGTGGCCATGAACACCGGCACGCAGGCTGCCAAGGAGGCCGGCAACATGGTGGACCTCGACAGCAACCCCACCAAGCTGATCGAAATCGTGGAGACCGGAAAACAGATGCTGATGACGCGGGGCTCGCTCACCACCTTCAGCATCGCCAACGACCTGGCCAAGTACTTCGCCATCGTGCCGGCGGCGTTCGTGGGCACCTACCCGCAGCTGTCGGCCCTGAACGTGATGCAGCTGGCCACGCCCAACTCGGCGATTCTGTCGGCCGTGGTGTTCAACGCGCTGATCATCGTGGTCCTGATTCCGCTGGCCCTCAAGGGCGTGCCGTACCGCGCGGTGGGTGCCGCGTCGCTGCTGCGCCGCAACCTCGCTGTGTACGGCCTGGGCGGTGTAGTGGTGCCTTTTGTCGGCATCAAGCTGATCGACCTGGCGCTGGTGGCGCTCGGTGTGGTTTGAGCGCTTTGTCCAGGAGACCCCATGAAAGCTCTGCTTCGCCCTGCCTTGTCGTTGTTCATTTTGCTGACCCTCATCACCGGCCTGGCCTATCCGCTGGCCGTTACGGGTCTGGCGCAACTGCTGTTTCCATCGCAGGCCAATGGCAGCCTGGTGAAGGTGAATGGCGTGGTGGTCGGCTCCGCGCTGATTGGCCAGCCGTTCTCGCAGCCCGGCCATTTTTGGAGCCGCCCTTCGGCCACGGCACCCGATGCGTACAACGCCGCAGCGTCGTCCGGCTCCAACCTCGGGCCCAGCAACCCGGCGCTGACCGAGGCCGTGGCAGCGCGCATTGCTGCGCTGCGCGCGGCCGACCCAGGCAACAATGCCCCGGTGCCGGTGGATCTGGTGACCGCGTCGGCCAGCGGGCTTGATCCGCACATCAGCGCCGCCGCTGCGGACTACCAGGTGTCCCGCGTCGCCCGAGCGCGAGGCCTGCCGGCCGCGCAGGTGCGGGCGCTGGTGGCGCAGCACACCCAAGGCACGTTGCTGGGGTTCCTGGGCGAGCCGCGCGTGAACGTGCTGCAGCTCAACCTGGCGCTCGACGCGCTGCCCCATTCCTGACGAGCCGGGGCTGCCTTGCCTCTGTGCCTGCTCTACAGTAACCGCCCATGAGCGTACCCCGCCCTGATCCTGACACACTGCTCGCGCAGATGCAGCGCGATGAGGTGCGGGCACGGCGCGGCCGGCTCAAGATCTTCTTTGGAGCCAACGCAGGCGTGGGCAAGACCTACGCCATGTTGGCCGCCGCCCGCGATGCGCAGGTGCGGGGCACGCCCCTGATTGTCGGCGTGGTTGAAACGCATGGCCGAGGCGAGACCGAAGCCATGGCAGCCGGCCTGCCGCGCCTGCCCCCAATCGCCCTGCCGTACCGGGGTCGCACCCTGCTGGAATTTGACCTGGCCGCTGCGCTGGCTTTCGGCGCCGCGCATTGTGGTGACGAGCGCGCGCTGGTGCTGCTTGACGAGCTGGCCCACAGCAACGCCGCCGGCGCGCGCCATCCCAAGCGCTGGCAGGACGCAGAGGAATTGCTGGCCGCCGGTATCGATGTCTGGACCACCATGAACGTCCAGCACCTTGAGAGCCTCAACGACGTGGTGAGCGGTATCACCGGCATCCGCGTTTGGGAAACCGTGCCCGACCGCGTTTTCGACGAAGCCGACGAGGTGGTGGTGGTCGACTTGCCGCCCGACGAGCTGCTGGGGCGCCTCAAGGCCGGCAAGGTCTATGTGCCGCAGCAGGCCGAGCGCGCCGCCGCCAATTTCTTTCGAAAAGGCAACTTGCTGGCCTTGCGCGAGCTGGCGCTGCGCCGCACTGCCGACCGGGTGGACGGCGAAGTGCGTGCCTACCGCCGCTCGGTCTCGGTGCAGCCGGTGTGGGCCAACCGCGAGGCGCTGCTGGCCTGTATCGGTCCGGGCAGCACGGGCGAGAAGGTGGTGCGCACCTGTGCACGCATGGCGGCCCAATTGGATGTGCCCTGGCACGCGGTGCACGTGGAAACCAGCACCATGGGCGACGCTCAGGCGCTGGGCGTGCTCAAGCTGGCGGGGGAGCTGGGCGCCAACACGGCCACACTGTCGGCGCCCGAGCCGGCACAAGCGCTGGTGCGCTACGCGCGCGAACACAACCTGGTGCGTCTGGTGCTGGGGCGGCGCGCGCACCCGCACCGGCTCTGGCGGCGCGCTCTGGCGGACCAGTTGGTGCGCTGTGCTGACGACCTCGACGTGCTGCAAGTGGCGCTGCCCGCCATGCCTGGCATGGGGGCGCCTGAACGTCCACCCGTGCTGCAGGGCGCAGACCCGGACGCGGGCGAGGCCAGGTCATGGCGCGGCTACGCCGCCGCCGCCGCGGCCTGTGCCGCGCTGGTCTTGGTGGCGGCCCCTCTGGCAGGCGTGCTCGAACTGAGCAACATCGTCATGCTGTTTCTGCTGCTGGTGGTGGGCGTTGGGCTGCGCTTCGGCCGTGGTCCCGCGGTGCTGGCCGCGTTTCTGGGCGTGGTGCTGTTCGACTGGTTTTTCGTCTCGCCCCGCTTTTCGCTGGCGGTCAGCGACGTGCAGTACCTGGTCACCTTTGCCGTCATGCTGGTGGTGGCGCTGGTGGTGGGCCAGCTCACCGCGGGGCTCAAGGTGCAGGCGGCGGCGGCCATGCAGCGCGAGCGGCGCGTGCGCAGCCTGTACGACATGTCGCGCGACCTGTCGGCCGCGCTGCTGCCCGAGCAGGTGGGCGAGATTGCCGCACGCTTCCTGCGCGCCGAGTTCCGCGCCCGCTCCAGCCTGCTGCTGGCCGACGACGCCAACCACCTGGAAGCGCTTGCAGGGGGCGAGGCGCCGGTGGACCTGGGCGTCGCCCAGTGGTCGTTCGACCGTGCCGAGCCCGCTGGCCGTGGCACCGGCACGTTGCCGGCCAGCCCCTGCCTCGTCGTGCCGCTCAAGGCGCCGATGCGGGTGCGCGGCGTGTTGGTGCTGGAGCTGCCCGGCAGCGCGCAGCTTGGGCCCGAGCCGATGCGCCTGCTCGGTACCTGCGCCTCGCTGCTGGCGATTTCACTCGAACGCATCCACTACATCGAAGTGGCGCGTATGAGTACCGTGCAGATCGAATCCGAGCGCCTGCGCAACTCGCTGCTGTCGGCCATCTCGCACGACCTGCGCACGCCGCTGGCCTCGCTGGTGGGGCTCTCCGATGCCCTCGGCCTGACCGGGCCGCCCTTGAGCGCCGCCCAGCGCGAGGTGGCCGATGCCATCCGCGATTCGGCACTGCGCATGAGTGCCCAGGTCAACAACCTGCTCGATATGGCCCGGCTGGAGGCGGGCGCCGCGCCGCTGCACCGCGACTGGCAGCCCCTCGAAGAAGTGGTGGGCAGCGCGCTGGCGGCGAGTAGCGAGGCGCTGACCGGCCGCGCGCTGCACGTGAACCTGCCGGATGACCTGCCGCTGCTGTACCTCGACGCCGTGCTGTTCGAGCGCGTGCTCGTCAACCTCTTGGAGAATGCTGCCAAGTACACGCCCAGCGGCAGCGCCATCACCCTGGGCGCCAAGGCCACAGCGCGTGAGGTGTTGCTGTGGGTGGACGATGAAGGCCCCGGCCTGCCTGAAGGCGCACAAGAACGCATCTTCGAGAAGTTCGAGCGCGGCAACCGCGAGAGCTCGCTGCCGGGCGTGGGCCTGGGCCTGGCGATCTGCCGCGCCATCGTGCAGGCGCACGGCGGCCAGATCCAGGGCAGCAACCGGCGCGCGCATGGCACCATTGCGGGCGCCCGCTTCACCATTGCCCTGCCGCGCGGTGAGCCTCCGCAGGACGACGGCACCGGGCAGGGCGCAACACCATGAGCACACCTGAGCATCCCGCGGGCCACAGCATTCTGGTCGTCGAGGACGAAGCCGCCATTCGCCGCTTTGTGCGCCTGGCGCTGGGCGCCGAGGGGCACACCGTGCACGAGGCCGACAGCGTGGCCCGCGGCCTGATCGAGGCCGGCACGCGCCGACCCGACCTGGTTGTGCTCGACCTGGGGCTGCCCGACGGCGATGGCATCGAGGTGATCCACGGCCTGCGCCGCTGGTCCACCGTGCCGGTGATCGTGCTCTCGGCGCGCAGCCAGGAGGCTGACAAGATTGCCGCGCTGGACGCTGGCGCCGACGACTACCTGGTCAAGCCCTTCGGCGCCGGCGAGCTGATGGCCCGTGTGCGTGCGCAACTGCGGCGCCACTACCAGCAGACGCCCGGTGGCGAGCCGCTGATTGCCTTTGGCGATGTCCGCATCGACCTCGCCCGGCGCACCGCCGAGCGCGCTGGTCAGCCGCTGCACCTCACGCCCATCGAATACAAACTGCTCACCCACCTGGCGTCGCAGCCCGACCGCGTCATCACCCACCAGCAACTGCTGAAAACAGTATGGGGCCCCGGCCATGCCGACGACACGCACTACGTGCGCGTACACATGGCCAACCTGCGCAAAAAAGTGGAGGACAACCCGTCGATGCCCCGGCACCTGCGTACTGAGGCGGGGATCGGGTATCGGTTTGTGCCGTGAGCCGGTCACGGGATAGGAAATTTTGACTGTTTTAGGCTCTAGCGTTTGATGGGTAAGCGCCATTAGCTACATAGTTAATAGCATTTTGATTCTCCAGACTATGCTGCCTTCGGCGAGCGTCGCGCAGGAGACCTGCCCCCAGGCTCAACCCAGTCCAGCCAGCAATGGTGCAATGGCACTCACCGGCACTACCTCGACCCCCTCCTTGAGCGGATAGCGCCGCTCCACCGGCGCCACCACCACCGTGCGCGTGGGCTGAAGGTCTTCGCGCGCATGCCAGAAGCCCTTGGTCACCGTCGGTGCAGACGAGAATTTCACCTCAATAGCCAGGCGGCGCTGCCCGGCCTGCACCACGATGTCCATCTCGGCGCCGGCCGCCGTGCGGTAGAAGCCCAGTTGCGCGCCCTCGGGCAGATGCGCCGCGACCTGCTCCAGCACAAACCCTTCCCACGAAGCACCAACGATGGGGTGGCCCTGCAGGTCCGACAGGCTGGCGATGTTGAGCAGCGCGTGCAGCAGGCCGCTGTCGCGGATGTAGGTCTTGGGCGATTTCACCAGGCGCTTGCCCACGTTGGGCAAATGCGGCTCCAGCCGGCGCACCAGCATGGTGTCCACCAGCAGGTCCAGGTAGCGGGCGGCGGTGGTGTGCGACGCGCCGCCCAACGACTGCCCCAACTGCGAGGCATTGAATAGTTGCCCTTGCAGATGCGCCAGCATGCGCCAGAAGCGGTGCAGCGCATCCGCCGCCACGGTCACGCCCATCTGCGGCAGGTCGCGCTGCAAAAAGGTCTGAATGAAATCCTGCCGCCAAGCGTAGGCCAGCCTGTCGCTGGGTGCCAGGTGCGCCAGCGGAAAACCGCCTCGGTGCCACAGTTTTTGCAGGTCGCTCAAGTCGTTGGTGGCCGCCACCTCGCTGGCCAGCAGGGGCGTCAGCTCCATATAGCCCACGCGCCCCGCCAGCGACTCGGAGCGCTGGCGCAGCAGCGCGCCGCTGGCGGACCCTAGCAGCAGAAAGCGCCCCGGCCGCCGGTCGGCGTCAATCTCGGGCCGCAGGTGGGTGAACAGGTCGGGCAGCATCTGCACTTCGTCCATCACCACCAGGCGATCCCGGTGCTGCGCCAGGAAGAGTTCGGGCTCCGCCAACTGCGCCCGGTCGGCGGGCCGTTCCAGATCGAGGAACAGCGCGCCTGGGTGCCGCGCGGCAATCGCCCTGGCCAGCGTGGTCTTGCCCACTTGGCGCGGGCCCAGCAGGACGATGCCGGGGTAGAAGGCGAGGCGGTCGTCGAGAAGGGGGCTGAGTTGGCGGTCAATCATCCTTGCATTTTGATTATTTGACGATCAATATACGAGGAATAAATTTTGACGGACTCGCTGTAACCCCCTACCGCAACGCTGGCGAACAACGAGATGAGAGCGCCGCCGATGTCCAGACACTGAGATGGCTGCGAGGCCTTTGTCCGTCCTCTATTCTTGATATCTGATCGGGCGACAACTTATACTTGTACATATAAGTGTTTTGCTGAGAAGGTTCTTCCATGTCACAAATTACCCTGTATCTGGACGACGCGACCCAGGCCCTGGTGGACCAGGCCGCACAAGCCCACGGCGTGTCCAAAAGCCGCTGGGTGGCCGACATCATCCGCAAATACGCTGCCCACGAATGGCCACAGGATTGCCTGCAACTTGCCGGCCGGTTTCCCGACTTTCCTCTGAGCGAAGATGGCAACAAGACACCCACCAAGCCTGCTGCTGATGTGCCACGTCTGGGGTTCTAGCAATGTGGGTTCTGGACAGCAACACCATCAGCTACTACTTCCGTGGCGACCCGTTGGTGGTGCCGCGCATGCAGGCCCTACGCCCCGCAGACGTAGGCGTTCCTGCCATCGTGGAATACGAACTGCGCTACGGCCTGCTGCGCTTATCCAGCGAAGCCGCCGCGCCTCGGCTGGCTGCGTTGGCGCAACTGCTACAGCCTTTGCAGAGCTTGCCCTTCGACAGCGAGTGCGCTGCGCACGCAGCCCGCATTCGTGCGGAGCTTGAGGCTGCCGGCACACCCATTGGCCCCCACGACACGCTGATCGCGGCCACTGCGCTGCGCCACCAGGCGATTCTGGTAACCCGCAATGTGCGCGAGTTCTCGCGGGTGGCGGGCTTGCAGTGGGTGAATTGGCATGATGACTGAGAATATTTTCTCCGTGCGGGAGATGCGAGAGCTTCGCGAACTTGTGGGCTACGAAGATTGGCTCCTCCAGTCTGTATATCAGCTAACCGAAAACGAACTTTTCCCTGAGTGGCCGGACGAAACCGTGTATGACGCAGAAACTAAAAATCCGGTGACGACGGGATATGGACGTATAAATATTGTTTTGGGGGACTGGCGGCCAAGTTTTCAGCACGCGGCCGCACCACTCATTTTTGTAACATCGTTCAAGCTCCTCGACATGTTGTTCGAGTGGATTTTGAAAAATGACGGGCCAGTAGGATTTCGTTTCTCGGAAAAAATCAAAAAGTTGGCGGTACCGAATGTTCGATACCCGTATTTCCTTGAATCACGGCCTTGGCTGGTGGCGCGCCTCAAGGCGCTCTACATAAACTCGGAACCGCTGCGCGGCTCTATCATTCATTCTCAAAACTTTGTCTCAGAGAACGGAGCATTGCACGTAGCTAGCTCGAAAAAAGGGGCGGATGACCGCATAGAACTTAGTGCGGGTGACCTTCGCACCTTCGCTCAGCTCTGCGTTTCCGTGCTCAGGTTTCTATGTGGAGATTGGTCAATTAACCAGTATCGTGAGAAACATCTGCGCTGGCAAGTCGACAACTTGGAGAGATTGCATAAGCTGGAATTACTTGGACAGGTGCAACCTCATCACACGTGTGTTCGTTGGAATACGCATGATCCAAATATCCAAATTATCGACTGGAGTGAAATTCAGCGATATCTATCCGACCAACATCCAGAGCAGGACGTAACTTTTGATCTGAGGATCGTAGTTCTGGATGGTAAGAATCCAATTGCAGCTTACTTTATTCCCTTCGAAGTCTTACCGCATTTGAACTCATTGGCGCTGTGGACCGAATACTCCTGCCAAATTCCCAAATAGAACTGGGTGAATTACGGGTCTTGCTTGTGGAGGCAAGCATTTTCCCAGCTTCAACGCTAATATACCGGTCGGAACCGCTCAATCGCCTCTCGCACCTTCGCGTCCACCACAAACCCCGCCCCAAACTTGGCTGCCAGTTCCTCCGCGCGGCGCAAAAAGGCGTCCACGCCCGTGCCATAGATGAACTGCATGGCCCCGCCGGTCCAGGCCGGGAAGCCAATCCCGAAGATGGAGCCGATATTCGCGTCGTGCACACTGGTCAGCACGCCCTCGGCCAGGCAGCGGGCCGTCTCGATGGCCTGGCGGTAGAGCAGACGGTCCTGCACTTCTTCTACGCTCCATGGGACATCGGGTTTCTCGAACAGCGCTCGCAGCTCGGACCACAGGTGCTTTTTCTCCCCGGCGGGGTAGTCGTAGAAGCCGCCCCCGCCGGCCCGGCCTGGGCGCTTGAGTTCCTTGACCATGCGCTCCACCAGCAGCTCGCCCGGTGTGGCGGTGTAGGTCTTGCCTTCGGCCGCGTAGTCGGCGCGGGTTTGGTCCAGCACGTGCACGCTCAGGGTCAGCGCGGTTTCGTCCAGCACCGCCAGCGGGCCCACGGGCATGCCGGCCTGCATGGCGGCGTTCTCGATGAGGGCGGCAGGAAGGCCTTCGCCCAACATGGCAGCGCCTTCCATGACGTAGGTGCCGAAGGTGCGGCTGGTGTAGAAGCCGCGCGAGTCGTTGACCACGATGGGCAGCTTGCCCAACTGCTGCACGTAGTCGAAGGCGCGGGCCACGGTCTCGTCGTCCGTGTGCTTGCCGCGGATGATCTCCACCAGCTTCATCTTGTCCACGGGGCTGAAGAAGTGGATGCCGATGAACTTTGCCGGGTTGCTGCTGGCCTGCGCCAGGCCCGAGATAGGCAGGGTGGAGGTGTTGCTGGCAAAGAAGCCGCCGGGCGCGAGCTGCGGCTCGGCTTCGCGCGTCACCTGGGCCTTGAGTTCGCGGTTCTCGAACACGGCTTCGATGATGAGTTCGCAGCCAGCGAGGTCTGCTGCGTTGGCCGTGGGCGTGATGCGTGCCAGCAGTGCCTGTGCCTTGGCGGCATCCATGCGGCCCTTGGCGACGTGCTTGTCCGCCAGGCTGGCGCTGTAAGCCTTGCCGGCCTCGGCCTTCTCCTGGCTCACGTCCTTGAGCACCGTGGCGATGCCCTTGCTGGCCTGCGCCCAGGCGATGCCGGCGCCCATCATGCCGGCGCCGAGCACGCCCACCTTGGCGAGCTTGGCGCGCGGCGCGTTGCCGGGGCGCGAGCGCCCGCTCTTGACGGCGTTCATGTCAAAGAAGAAGGCGCTGACCATGTTGCGTGCCACCTGGCCGCTCATGATTCTGGCCAGCGCGCGGCTCTCGATGCGCAGGGCGGTGTCGTAGTCCACCATCGCGCCTTCCACCATGCAGGCCAGCGCCGCCTCGGGCGCGGGGTAGCGTCCGCGCGTGGTTTTCTTGAGCATGGCGGGCGCCACGACCAAGGCGTTGGCAATTTGGGGATTGGCAGGCGTGCCGCCGGGGATCTTGTGGTTTTTGTCGTCCCAGGGCTGCTGCGCCTTGGGGTTGGCGGCAATCCAGGTCAGGGCCGCCGGCAGCAGCTCTTGCGCCGTCGCCACGGTGGCGTGCACCAGGCCCAGTTGCATGGCTTGCTGCGGGTTGAAGAGCTTGCCCTCCAGCAGGTAGGGCTGCGCCCCCATCAGGCCGAGCAGGCGCGTCATCTTGGTGATGCCGGTGGCACCGGGAATCAGGCCCAGCGTCACTTCGGGCAGGCCAAATTGGATACGGGGATTGTCCAGCGCGATGCGGTGGTGGGCGATCAGCGCCACTTCCCAGCCGCCCCCCAGGGCCGCGCCGTTGAGGCACGCCACCACCGGAATGCCCAGGGTTTCGAGTGTGCGGAACTGCCGCTTCATGCGCTCGATCACGGCAAAACCGGCCTGCGCATCGTCTGCCGTGGCGCGCATGGTGGCCTTCAGGTCGGCACCGGCAAAGAAGCTGGTCTTGGCCGACGCCAGCACGATGCCCGAAAGCTGCGCGCGGTCCTGCTGCACCTGCGCCACCAGTTCGACCAGGTCGTCCTGCCACTGGCGGCACATGGTGTTGACGGGCGAGCCCGCCTCGTCAAAGGTGACCAGGGCAATTTTGCCGGAAACGGCGTCCAGAAGTTCGTAGCGAATGGTTTGCATGGTGGTGTCTCTCGTTCTGTGATAACAGATATCAATATCTACGCAGCCTGTGAATGCGCGAGTCCCAAACCTGGTCGCCGTGAAACGGGCTTTGTCAGGCCACTGGCGGCGTCCCCTTGGGAAATCGCGCAGTGGCGCAGGGGTGTCACGTGGCGCAGGCAGTCACACCCGCTCCACGATGGTGGCAATCCCCATGCCCCCGCCGACGCACAGCGTGATAAGCCCGTAGCGCAACTGGCGCCGGTGCAGTTCATCCACCAGCGTGCCCAGCAGCATGGCGCCGGTGGCGCCCAGCGGGTGGCCCATGGCGATGGCGCCGCCGTTGACGTTGACCTTCTCGTGCGGCACGCCCAGCTCGCGCATGAAGCGCATGGGCACGGCGGCAAAGGCTTCGTTCACTTCGAACAGGTCGATCTGGTCAACCGTCATGCCGGCGCGCGCCAGCGCCTTTTTCGTTGCCGGCACGGGGCCGGTGAGCATGATGGTCGGGTCGGCGCCCGAGAGGGCGGTGGCGACGATGCGCGCGCGCGGCGTGAGGTTCTGCGACTTGGCTGCTGCTTCGTTGCCGATGAGCACGGCCGCCGCGCCATCGACGATGCCCGATGCGTTGCCTGCGTGGTGCACGTGGTGGATGCGTTCCACCTGCGGGTAGCGTTGCAGCGCCACGGCGTCAAACCCCATGGCGCCGAGTTGCGCAAACGAGGGCTTGAGGCCGGCGAGCGCCTCCATCGTGGTCTGGGGTTTGATGAATTCGTCTTCTTCCAGAATCACCAGGCCCAGGGCATCGCGCACCGGCACCACCGATGGCTTGAAGTAGCCGGCCGCGCGTGCAGCGGTGGCGCGGCGTTGGGATTCGAGCGCGAACGCGTCCACGTCTTCGCGCCTGAAGCCGTCGAGCGTGGCAATCAGGTCGGCGCCAATGCCTTGCGGCACAAACAGCGTGGCCGAGTTGGTCTCGGGGTCTTGCGCCCAGGCGCCGCCGTCGGCGCCAATCGGCACGCGGCTCATGCTTTCGACACCGCCGGCCACCACCAGGTCTTCCCAGCCCGAACGCACCTTCTGCGCCGCCAGGTTCACGGCCTCCAGGCCTGAAGCGCAAAAGCGGTTGATCTGCACGCCCGCCGTGGTAAACGCCCAACCCGCCTTGATCGCCGCGACCTTGGGCAGCACCGAGCCCTGCTCGCCAATGGGCGAGACGATGCCCATGACGATGTCGTCCACCGCCGCCGTGTCAAAGCCCTGGCGCGCCTGCAGCTCGGTGAGCAGGCCGGTGAGCAAAGTGATGGGCTTGACTTCGTGCAGGCTGCCGTCTTTTTTGCCTTTGCCGCGCGGGGTGCGCAGGGCTTCGAATACATAGGCTTCGGTCATGGGGCGGGGTCTCCGGGTTGCATTCAGAAAATCAGTATAAATTATTTAACTGAGCGCACGCTTTGTTTAATTCAAGAAAGCACGGTGCCAGAGGTATGGGAGGTTTGTGGTGCCTTCAGGGGCAGCAAACAGCCAATTAATTGGAATCTGACCCCAATTAAAATTATTCGGTGAAAATGGCCTCTAGAGCTTATGCAGTATGCGCTGACAGCTATTAATAGTGAAGCGGCATCACTTGCCTCCCAGCCCCATCCCGCGCGCAATCACTTCTTTCATGATTTCGTTGGTGCCGCCGTAGATGCGCTGGACGCGCGCGTCGGCGTAGGCGCGGGTGATGGGGTATTCCCACATGTAGCCGTAGCCGCCATGCAGTTGCACGCATTCGTCCATCACCTTGCACTGCAGGTCGCTGGTCCAGTACTTGGCCATGCTGGCGGTCTGGGTGTCGAGCTGGTCGGCCAGCATCAGCTCGCAGCATTTGTCGACAAATACGCGCGCCACCTGCACTTCGGTTTGCAGTTCGGCGAGCTTGAAGCGTGTGTTCTGGAAGGCTGCCACGCTCTGGCCGAAGGCCTTGCGCTGGTTCACGTAATCCACCGTCCAGCCAATGGCCGCCTCGGCGGCCGCGACGGCGCCGATGGCAATCTGCAGGCGCTCCCACGGAAGCTGCTCCATCAGGCAGATGAAGCCCCGGCCTTCCATGGCGGCGCCGCCCAGCAGGTTTTCCGCCGGCACCCGCACGTCGTTGAAGAAAAGCTCCGAGGTGTCCTGCGCCTTCATGCCCAGTTTCTTCAGGCGCTGGCCCTTCTCGAAGCCCGGCATGCCGGCTTCGACCAGCAACAGGCTGGTCCCCTTGGCGCCCGCCGCTGGATCGGTCTTGGCAACGACGATGACCAGGTCCGCGTGCCAGCCGTTGGTGATAAAGGTTTTGCTGCCGTTCAGCGCATAGTGCGTGCCGTCCGCGCTCTTGATGGCGGTGCTGCGGATGCCTTGCAGGTCGCTGCCGGCGGCCGGCTCGCTCATCGCAATGGCCCCCACCATGGCGCCACTGGCAAGCTGGGGCAGGTACTTCTGTTTCTGTTCCTCGGTACCGTAGTGCAGGATGTACGGGGCGACGATTTCGCTGTGCAGGCCAAAGCCGACGCCGCTCGCGCCGGCGCGGGCAATGGCCTCCATCTGCAGCACCGAATAGAGCTTGTCCGCGCCCGCGCCGCCGTATGCCTCGGGCAGCGTCATGCACAGAAAGCCGTTCTCGCCGGCCTTGGTCCAGACCGCGCGGTCCACGTAGCCCTGGTCTTCCCAATTGGCATGGTGCGGTGCGATTTCCTTGGCGATAAAACGCTCGAAGCTCTCGCCGAAGCTGCGGTGGTCGTCGTTGAACAGAGTTCGCTTGATCATGGTGAGGCTCCAAATAAATTTAAGAAAGCGATTGCTTGCTAAAATTCTGCCACAAGCCATGACCCGCTCGCCCAGGCGCTTGAAGCAATGCATCCTGGTCTCCACCAGACTTCGCAGGTGGTGGCCGCTCCATTGCTTTCAGATGGCGCGCCCCAGCCTGTTGGCCGCGTTGGGGAAGGTGTGCGGGCGCCCGCGTTGGCCACTGGCCGGGGCGTACCACGGCATGTCTTTGTCCAGCCAGATCGTCAGCGACCCTCGGGCTTTGAGTGCGGCGTTGTACGCTGCTCGGTTGGTGGTCTTGTCACGCGCCTTGGCGTCCTTGGCCTCGGTCATGTCCCGAGGCGACCGGTCCAGCGGGCTGACTTTGTGCAACAAAGCCGTCTAGCGCTTATCCTGTAAGCGCTAGCAGCTATGAATTTGATATTTTTATGGCGCCGACAATTCGTACCGGTGCCGCTTACTTGGAGTCCGATGAGTCCCTCTGCCCAACCCACTGTGCCCGTCTTCGAGCCGGAATTCGTCACCGCCCTCAAGGCGATATTTGAAGAAAAAATCGTATTCAACCAGGTGCTGGGCCTGAAGGTGACCGAACTGCGCGCCGATGGCGCCAGCGGCCGCATTGCCATGCGCCCTGAACTCGTCGGTCACTTTGCCTACAACCGCATCCACGGCGGCGCCATCAGCGCCGGGCTGGACGCCATGGGGGGGCTGGCCGTCATGGCGGCGCTGGGTGCCAAGCATATTGACGAGCCGCCCGAGCAGCGCCTGCACCGCTTTTCGCGCCTGGGCACCATCGACCTGCGCATCGACTACCTGCGCCCCGGCATCGGCAGCCATTTCGAGCTGCGCGCCACGGTGCTGCGCCTGGGCTCGCGTGTGGCCAGCACGCGCATGGAATTTTTCGGCCCCGACGGCAGCCTCATGGCCACCGGGGCGGGGGCCTATATCGTTTCGTGACACGTCCTTACGTGGTGTGTGCTGGCGCAACTGCTGCAAGCGCATGCAAGCATTGAACCGTTTGCTTACGCAACTTGCGAATCCAGGCGGTGCCTGGTGTGGGCGGCCTCCTACGATCCTGGCTTACCAACAAGGAGGTCCGATGGCCGTGCAAACCCCGTTCTTTGGCAAACGTGAACCCGAATCCTTCCAGCGCCATACCAGCGCTCCGGTAGCGCCGGCCCCACAAACCGCGCACAGTGCGGCGCCCGTGACCACCACGGCGGCGGCCCCTGGCGGCGCTGGCAGCAAGCTCACCGTCGGGCCGAACATCAAGCTCAAAGGCGTGGAGATCACCGATTGCGATACCCTTGTCGTTGAAGGCACGGTCGAGGCCACCATGGATTCGCGCGTCATCCAGATTTCAGAAGAAGGCGCGTTTCGCGGCTCGGCCGAGATCGATATTGCCGAGATTCGCGGCAGCTTCGATGGCTCGCTGACGGTGCGCCAGAAGTTGGTCATCTTCAGCACCGGCAAAGTCAGCGGCAAGATTCGCTATGGCAAGCTGGTGATTGAAGAGGGGGGCCAGCTTTCGGGCGAAATCGAGGTCGGCACGGGCGAGCGCGCCTCGCCGCCACGGCTGCGCCAAAACGAGGCCAGGCCGGCTCTGGCCTGAGCCGGCGCAGGGTGAGGTGAGGTGGGGTGGGGCGGCTGTGCACGCCGCCGCGCAACACTGGGGCGGCAGCACACAAGTGCATGCTATTTTCGCAAAGCATTTGCTTGCTTAAAAATGCCGCTGTTGCTATCTTCCCGGCATGACCAAGCCGCAAGCCAGTCCTCCCTGCACTGCTGCCACGCCGCCCACGCCCAGCCCACGCCGCCGGGGCCGCCCGCCCAAGTCGCAAGCCGACCCTGACGAAGGCAACCGCCGCCGTCCCTTGATCGAGGCGGCGGCGCGCTTGTTTCGGGCCAAGGGTTTTGAGGGCACCAGCACGCGCGACATTGCGGCTGCCGCCGGCATGCGCAGCGGCTCGCCGTTCTACCATTTCGACAGCAAGAACGCCTTGCTCTACGTGGTGGTGCAGGAAGGCATGGCATTCGCTGCGCAAAGCCAGAAGGACGCGCTCGCCCGGTTGCCGGAAGGCGCCAGCCCGCGCGAGCAACTGCGCAGCCTGGTGCGCCAGCATTTCGAGGTGCTGCACGGGCCGCATGCCGATTTCATCCCGGTCATGCTCTACGAATGGCGCTCGCTCAGCAGTGCCCAGCGCCAGGACATTGCCGCCACCAAGGACGCCTACGAAGCCTGCTGGGCGCCAGTGCTCGAAGCCCTGCACCGCCAGGGCGCACTCAAAGCCGACCCGGCCACGGCGCGCCTCTTCATCCTCGGCGCGCTCAACTGGTCGGTGCAGTGGTTCAACCCGCGCGGCGTGCACTCGCTCGATGCACTCACCGACCAGGCGCTGGCGCTGTTCCTGGGGGATGTGCCATGAGCGCCTCCAGCACGGCTTCATCCGCCGAATTGCTTGCCGACCGCGCTGCTTTGCACGATACGGTCGAGCGCTTTGCCCAGGCCTGCCACGGCGAGGCGCTCGCCGGGGCGCGCCAGCGCAAGCCTTACCGCGCCCCTGGCAAGACCACCGGCCGAGGCCGCCCATCCGCATCGATCGCCACGTAGGTCAGGCGCGCCTCGGTCACCTTCAGGTACTGCCCCTGGCCGGCAAAGCGCTCCGAATACACCTCGACCTCCACCGTGACCGAGGTGCGTCCGATGCGCGTGACGTGGGCGAAGAAGGAGCAGATATCGCCCACGCGCACCGGCTGCTTGAAGATGAACTCGTTCACGGCCACGGTGGCCATGCGGCCCAGGATGTAGCGCGCGGGCAGCACCGAGCCCGCCAGATCGACCTGGGCCATGACCCAGCCGCCGAAAATGTCGCCGTTGGCGTTGCTGTCCGCCGGCATGGGAATCACCTTGAGCACCAGTTCGTGCTCACATGGCGGCTGGGGAATTGGCAGGCGGGTCGGAACAGGCAGTTCGCTCATGGGCAACAATCAGGGTTGAATCAACGCTTCGAATTGTCTCCCAATGCGCCACCACGGCGATTCCCCACCTCCGGCCCCAGCCGGCCAGCCGCGCACCCGCTCTGACTGGGCGACGCTTGGGCGCCTGGTGCCCTATCTGTGGCGCTACAAATGGCGCGTGCTGGCTGCACTGGTCTTCATGCTGGGTGCCAAGCTTGCCAATGTGGGCGTGCCGCTGGTGCTCAAGCGCCTGGTCGATGCGATGCAGCTCCCGCCCGGCGATACAACCGCCCTGCTCGTCGTGCCCGTGGCGCTGCTGCTGGGCTATGGCGCGCTGCGGCTCATGACCTCGATGTTTACCGAACTGCGCGAGCTGGTGTTTGCCAAGGCCACGCAGGGCGCGGCGCGCTTGATTGCGCTGGAGACGTTTCGCCATCTGCACGGCCTCTCACTGCGCTTTCACCTGGAGCGCCAGACCGGAGGCATGACGCGCGACATCGAGCGCGGGGTGCGCGGCATCGAGTCGCTGGTGTCGTTTGCGCTGTTCAACATCGTCTCCACCCTGGTCGAGGTGGTGCTGGTGCTCTCGGTGCTGGGCAACCGCTTCGATATGTGGTTCGTCTGGATCACCCTTGCCGCGCTGGTGCTCTACATCAGTTACACCGTCGTGGTGACCGAGTGGCGCACCAAGTTCCGGCGCGAGGCCAACCTGCTCGACTCGGCCGCCCACACCAAGGCGGTCGATTCGCTGCTCAACTACGAAACGGTGAAGTACTTCAACAACGAAGACTTCGAAGCGCGCCGCTACGACGAGAGCCTGGAGGGCCTGCGCCGCGCGCGGCTCAAAAGCCAGAGCACGCTCTCGATGCTCAACGCCGGCCAGCAGGCCATCATCGCCACCACGCTGGTCGCCATGCTGTGGCGCGCGACGCAGGGCGTCGCCGCCGGGCACATGACGCTGGGCGACCTGGTCATGGTCAACGCCTTCATGATCCAGCTCTACATCCCGCTGAACTTCTTTGGCGTGATTTACCGCGAGATCAAGCAGAACCTGACCGACCTGGACAAGATGTTCACGTTGATGGACCGCGAGCGCGAGGTGGCCGATGCGCCGGGTGCCGAGCCGCTCCTTCTATCCTCGGCGAGCAGCCCGGCGGTGCGCTTTGAAGACGTGCACTTTGCGTACGAGAGCGACCGCCCCATCCTGCGCGGTGTGAGCTTCGAGATTCCCGCAGGCAAGACGGTGGCGGTGGTCGGGCCGTCTGGCGCGGGCAAATCGACACTGGCGCGGCTGTTGTTTCGCTTCTACGACATCCAGCAGGGACGCATCACGATTGGCGGGCAGGAGATGCGCAGTGTCACCCAAGCGAGTGTGCGCAAAGCCCTGGGCATCGTGCCGCAGGACACGGTGCTGTTCAACGACACCGTGGCCTACAACATCGCCTACGGCCGGCCCGGCGCCACGCAGCAAGAGGTCGAGCAGGCGGCGCGCGCCGCGCACATCCACGACTTCATTGCCAGCACGCCCAAGGGCTACGAGACCATGGTGGGCGAGCGCGGCTTGAAACTCTCGGGCGGCGAGAAGCAGCGCGTGGCCATTGCCCGCACCCTGCTCAAGAACCCGCCCATTCTGGTGTTTGACGAAGCGACGTCGGCCCTGGATTCGGCCAACGAGCGCGCCATCCAGGCCGAGCTGCGCGGCGTGGCGCGCGGCAAGACCACGCTGGTGATCGCGCACCGCCTCTCGACCGTGGTCGATGCGCACCAAATTCTGGTGATGGACGCCGGACAGATCGTCGAGCGCGGCAGCCACAGCGCGCTGCTGGCGGCGGGCGGACGTTATGCGCACATGTGGGCGTTGCAGCAAAATAGCAATCAAAACCCTTCCTAGCGCTTATGGGGTAAGCGCAATTAGCTATCAACAGAATAGCAGAAATCCGCCTGAGGGGGATTGATGGGTCGCAGTGCAGCAGGAGTTGCTGTTTGCGCGCTGCAATCGCCTTCCCGGCCATGGTCACCAGGGCGTTGCCCGCATGGCCTTTCCACTTGCGGTAGACCGGACGGGTTGCTTGCGCAAACGCTTCGCGCTCGGCGGGCGTGGGCGGTGTCACCGTGACGCCCAGGCCCTCGATCTGCTTGATCGGGGGCTTGTCGGCTTCGAGTACGCCCTTGCGCCCAAGGGCAATGTCTTTCTTCCCGCCATGGCCCAGCCATGTTCCCGCCATGGTCAGCATGGTGAGCCAGTCTTCCAGCGCAAGCGAGCCGGGCGTGGCGCAGGCGCAGGCGCAAAACATTGTGCGCGCAACGCAATTGCGCCGCTTCTGGCGTGCAGGCGCAAGCGGATAATCGACCGATGGAAACCAAGTGGCTTGAAGATTTTGTCAGCCTGGCCGAGACGCGCAGCTTTAGCCGCTCCGCCCAGTTGCGCCATGTGACGCAGCCGGCGTTCTCACGCCGCATCCAGGCGCTGGAAGCCTGGGCAGGGACCGATCTGGTCGATCGCAGCTCCTACCCCACGCGCCTGACCCCGGCAGGCCGTACGCTCTACGACCAGTCGCTGGAAATGCTGCAGGCACTCAATAGCACCCGGGCCGCCTTGCGCGCCCACGGTAGTTCGAGCCAGGACATGATCGAGTTTGCCGTTCCGCACACCCTGGCGTTTACCTTTTTCCCCGAATGGGTGTCGCGTATGAGCGAGCGCTTCGGGCCGTTCAAGAGCCGCTTGATCGCGCTGAATGTGCACGACGCCGTCATGCGCCTGGTTGAAGGCAGCTGCGATCTGCTCGTCACCTACCACCATGAGTCGCAGCCGTTTCAGCTCGACGCCAACCGCTACGAAATGCTCAACCTGGGCCAGGAGGTGCTCGCGCCCTACGTGCGCTCCGGCCCGGACGGACGGCCGCTGTACTGCCTGCCCGGCACCGCCACCGAGCCGCTGCCCTACCTCGCCTATGCACCGGGGGCGTATCTGGGGCGCGTGACCGAGCTGATCCTCAAAGAGTCGCGCGTTCCGTTGCACCTGGAGCGTGTGTACGAAACCGATATGGCCGAAGGCCTCAAGGCGATGGCGCTGGAAGGCCACGGCGTGGCCTTTTTGCCTCTCAGCGCGGTTCGCAAAGACCTGCGTGCGCGCCGCCTGGTCAGTGCCGCGCCGCCTGAGCTGCCGCATCTGCAAATGACCATGGATGTGCGCATCTGCCGCGAGCGACGCGGTCCGCGCGAGACCGGATACGACAAGATCGATGCCTTGTGGAATTTTCTTGTGGAGCAAAGTGCCGCCTCCGCAGGGTCATGATTCTTTTGCATGACACGGCCAACAATAGGCATTGGATGCGCGGTAACTGTCCACTTACATTCGCCGCCTACAGTATTTCTTACTCTGGACCTGAAGCCCATGAACCTTGCTTCGCGCTTTGCCTCCCGCTTTGCCTACTTCCTGCTCGCCGTGGCGGCAAGCACGAGCGCGCTGGCCGCGCAAGGGGTGCTGGAGCGCGTACGCGGGGGTGGCAAACTGGTCATTGCCTACCGCGACTCATCGGTCCCGTTTTCCTATGTGGACACCAAAACGGGCAAACCCATTGGGTACGCCATGGACCTGTGCCAGCACCTGGCGGACGTCGTGCGCCGCCAGACCGGCAAGAAGGATATGGCGATCGAACTGGTGCCGGTCACATCGGCCAATCGGGTGGCCACGGTGGCAGAGGGCAAGGCCGACATGGAATGCGGCTCGACGACGAACAACGCCGAGCGCCGAAAAACGGTGGCGTTCACGATCCCGCACTACATTACTGGCGCACGTTTGCTGGTGCCGGCGGCAAGCTCGGTCAGCCGGCTTGAGGACCTTGCTGGCAAAACGGTGGTATCCACCAAAGGGTCCACGCCCTTGATAGCCGTGCAGCAAACGAACCGGGCGCATTTGATGGGCCTGAACATTGTCGAGGCGCAAGACCATGCGCGTGCCGTGGAAATGGTGGAAAAAGGGGAGGCCGACGCCTTCGTGATGGATGACGTCCTGCTCTACGGCCTGGCGGCCGGCCGCCCGAACCCGAAGGCACTCAAGGTCGTGGGCCGGTTCGTGACCACGGAGCCGCTGGCGATCATGCTGCCGCCAGGCGATCCCGAGTTCAAGAAACTGGTGGACGACGAAATGCGCCGCCTGATTACCAGCCGCGAGATTTACGCCATTTACGACAAATGGTTCTTGCAGCCCATTCCCCCGCAAAACCGCGCGCTCAATCTGCCGGTGAACTATCTGATGCGCGACTTCTGGAAGTACCCGACCGACAAGGTGCCTTTCTGATCGGTAGCACCATTGTCTTCTCAAAGCGGTTACTGTGTCGTTTGGCTCGTTGTGCGGAACAGCGTTTCCGCGCAGGTGTCCGGTTGCCGCCTTGATGGCAGATTCGATTTCTTCAACCGCTGCGCAAGGTGAGCGTAGCACCCTAAAATCCGCCATTTCGGCACATACTCCAAGGAAACAAGCATGAAAAAGCAACTATTGGCCGCAGCCGTCCTCGCGCTGGCTGCCAGCGCAAGCTTCGCGCAGGCTGGTGACACCCTGGCGAAGATCAAATCCTCTGGCAGCATCACGCTGGGCGTGCGCGAATCGTCAGGCCTGTCGTACACGCTGGGCAATGGCAAGTACGTCGGTTTCCACACCGAAATGGCCGAACGCATCGTGGGCGACCTGCAAAAGGATCTGGGCGTGGCCAAGCTGGACATCAAGTACCAGCCCGTCACGTCGCAAAACCGCATCCCCTTGGTGACCAATGGCACCGTGGACCTGGAGTGCGGCTCCACGACCAACAACAAGGCCCGCCAGAAGGACGTGGCTTTTGCTGTGACCACCTACGTGGAAGAAGTGCGCATGGCGGTCAAGGCCAACTCGGGCATCAACTCCATCAAGGACCTCAAGGGCAAGACGGTAGCGACCACCACCGGCACCACCTCGGTTCAGACCCTGCGCAAGAACGAGCGCGCCACCGGCCTGGATTTCAAGGAAGTCTATGGCAAGGACCACGCCGACAGCTTCCTGATGGTTGAGACCGGCCGTGCCGATGCCTTCGTGATGGACGGCTCCATTCTGGCGGCCAACATCTCCAAGGCCAAGAACCCGGCCGACTACAAGATCGTCGGTGAAGTGCTGTCGGTCGAACCCATCGCCTGCATGCTGCGCAAGGACGACCCGGCCTTCAAGAAAGCCGTGGACGACTCCATCAAGCGCCAGATCGCCGACGGCTCCCTCGCCAAGCTGTACGACAAGTGGTTCATGCAACCCGTGCCGCCGACCAACGTGAAGATCGGTCTGCCCATGTCTGAAGCCACCAAGGATGCGTGGGCGCACCCGAACGACAAGCCCATGGAAGACTACGGCAACAAGTAAGGCAAGCACCGGCTCCATGCCCCCTTCGAGCCATTGGTTCGGGGGGGCTTTTTCGTGGCGCTGCACGACCGTGAACTGAAAGGAAACCTATGAGTTGGGATTGGCAGGTGTTCTGTCAGGACACGCTGGATCAAACCGCCGTGGCCGGTTGTTTTGGCAAAGGTGGTGACATCACCTACCTCGATTGGCTGCTCTCGGCCTGGGGCTGGACGGTGTCGGTGTCGCTGCTGGCGCTGGTGCTGGCGCTGGTGCTGGGCGGCCTCATCGGCACGCTGCGCACCCTGCAGGGCAGACCCTGGGTGGTACGACTGGGCAATGCCTGGGTGGAACTGTTTCGCAATATTCCTTTGCTGGTGCAGTTGTTCCTCTGGTACCACGTGCTGCCATCGTTCTTCCCCTCGCTCCAGCGGGTGCCCGGTTTCGTGCTGGTGATTTTCGCCCTCGGCCTGTTTACCTCCGCGCGCATTGCAGAGCAGGTGAGATCGGGGCTGGAGTCGCTGCCGCGGGGCCAGCGCTACGCGGGCATGGCGGTGGGCTTCACCACCTTCCAGACCTACCGCTACGTGCTGCTACCGATGGCGCTGCGCATCATCATTCCGCCGCTGACCAGCGAGACCATGAACATTTTCAAGAACTCGTCCGTGGCCTTTGCGGTCTCCGTGGCCGAGCTGACCATGTTCGCCATGCAGGCGCAGGAAGAAACCTCGCGCGGTATCGAGGTTTACCTGGCGGTGACAGCGCTTTACGTGGTGTCGGCCTTCGCGATCAACCGCCTCATGGCGTTCATCGAGAAGCGCTCGCGCGTGCCAGGCCTCATTGCCGCCAGCGGCGCAGGAGGACACTGAGATGCCTCTTTCGATCGATTTTTCGTTCTACAACTGGGACCTGGTGCACAACTTTGTGCTCAAGGGCCTCTACTTCAGCGTCATGCTCACGGTGGTATCCACCATTGGCGGCGTGATTTTTGGCACCGTGCTGGCGTTGATGCGGCTCTCGGGGCGCAAATTGCTCGTGCTGCCGGCGACCATCTATGTCAACGGCATGCGCAGCATTCCGCTGGTCATGGTGATTCTGTGGTGCTTCCTGTTGGTGCCGATGTCTTTTTATGCGCTCTTTGGCGAATTTGGAAGGGACTACCGTGCAGAGATGTCGGCGGTCGTGACCTTTGTTGCCTTCGAGGCGGCGTACTTCAGCGAGATCATGCGCGCCGGTATCCAGTCGATTTCGCGCGGCCAGGTGTTTGCCGGCATGGCCATGGGCATGACCTATGGGCAGAACATGAAGCTCGTGATCCTGCCGCAGGCGTTTCGCAACATGCTGCCGGTGCTGCTGACGCAGACCATCATCCTGTTTCAGGACACCTCGCTGGTTTACGCCATCGGCGCCTACGACATGCTCAAGGGTTTCGAGATCGCCGGCAAGAACTACGGCCGACCCATCGAGGCCTATCTGGCGGCAGCCGTGGTCTATTTCGTCATCTGTTTTGCGCTGTCCTGGGCCGTCAAACGCCTGCACCGCAGGATTGCCATCGTGCGCTAAGGAAATTGCATGATTGAACTCAAGAACGTCTCCAAGTGGTACGGCAGCTTTCAAGTGCTGACCGATTGCTCCACCACCATCCAGAAGGGTGAGGTGGTGGTCGTCTGCGGCCCTTCCGGCTCGGGCAAGTCCACGCTCATCAAGACCATCAATGCGCTCGAACCCTTCCAGAAGGGTGAGATCTGGGTCGATGGGGTAGCGGTGCACGACCCCAAGACCAACCTGCCCAAGCTGCGCAGCCGCGTTGGCATGGTGTTCCAGCATTTCGAGCTGTTCCCGCACCTCTCGGTGACGGAAAACCTCACCATCGCGCAGATCAAGGTACTGGGCCGCAGCGCCGACGAAGCCAAGAAACGCGGCCTCAAGATGCTCGACCGTGTCGGCCTGTCGGCGCACAAGGACAAGTTCCCCGGCCAGCTCTCGGGCGGTCAACAACAGCGCGTGGCCATCGCGCGCGCACTCAGCATGGACCCTATCGTCATGCTGTTTGACGAGCCGACCTCGGCGCTCGATCCTGAAATGGTCGGCGAGGTGCTCGACGTGATGGTGGGCCTGGCCAACGAGGGTATGACCATGATGTGCGTCACCCACGAAATGGGCTTTGCCCGCAAGGTGGCGCACCGGGTGATCTTCATGGACGTGGGGGGCAAGATTCTCGAAGACTGCACCAGCAACGAGTTTTTCAACAACCTCGAAGCCCGCCAGCCACGCACCAAGGATTTCCTCAACAAGATACTGCCGCACTGAGGGGCGATGCCGGCGGCCGCGCAAAGCACGTTCCACGGCGCCCGCGGGCGTGGAACGGGCTTGCCAGTTGGTTGGGTCAGTCCATTTCTGTCGGGCGGTCCAGCAGCCGGTTGACTGCCGAGCGCAGGCTTTCGAGCGAGGTGGTGTTGAGCACGAACACCACGAAACCCTCGATCTGGCTGCTCAGCAGCTCGAAGCGGATGCGCAGGAACACCACCAGGTGGTTCTGGATGCGTGTCCCCAGGATGGTGCGGCTGTCGCCGATGTCAATGCTGGGCGGACTGAGCTCGAATTCGTTGCCCAGGAGGTCGGCCAGTGCCGCGATGCAGGCGTTGAGCATCACGTTGCCCACCTCCGTCATCGCATCCTGCTCGATGGCGCTGAGGTCCTCGCCGGGCACGCTCTGGCCCGCCACGATGCGCACGATCTCCAGGCTCTTGTCGCCCGGAAAGATCAGCAGCGCATCGCCGCTGAAGACGCCACGGAACGGCTGGCGCACGCCGTACATGGGCTTTTCAGCCGTGCCGAGCTGCTGGGCCGCCTCGCTCACGGTGAGGATGCTCACGTGCGGCACGGACAGCAGGACCTCGTCGTGCATGAGGTGGCCCATCGCAGCGGCCGCCTTGCCCACACCGATGTTGAAGATCTCGCTGAGCGCGTCGATTTGCTCGTCGTCAAGCTGCACCATGTCAGGCTCCCACGAGCGCCGCGAGCTGGGCCGTGGCGCTGGCTGTGATCGGCTTCGGGATGAACGCCATTCCTGCCTCCTCGATGCGTTCCTGCAGGACGGACTGTATGTTGGCAGTGAGGATGGCGATGGGCACGTCGGGCAGGATCTTGCGCAACTCCAGCGCGGCCTCCAGGCCGTTGATGCCACGCATGTTGAAGTCCATGGAGACGAGGTCTACCGGGCTCTCTCGAACCATCTGCAGTGCCTCCTCTCCGCTGCTGGCGTGCAGGATGGCCCAGTGCGGATGGGCCTGCAGGACAAATCCCTGCAGGATGAGCCGGGACATGCGGCTGTCGTCAACGATCAGTAGTCGAATGGTCATGGTAAATGGCACGGGCGGTGCCTCAAGACTGTAGGATTCCGGGCTCATAGGCAAGTACTTTGTTGCGGCCCGTGGCTTTGGCGCGATACAGCGCCAGATCGGCTTCGGCAAGCAGGGGCTCGATACCGGAATGCCGGGGCGCCATTTCAGCCGTGCCGATGGAGACGGTGAATGCCATCGGATGGCCCTGGGAGGACTCGATGTCTATTTGTGCGATGGCGCTGCGGATGCGCTCGGCGACCACCAAGGCGCTTGTGGCCGATGAATGGGGGAGCAGTGCCGCGAACTCCTCGCCTCCCAGGCGCCCGAGCACGTCGGCATCGCGCAGCACCTGTCCAATGGCCTGTGCGCAGGCGCGGATGGCATCGTCGCCCGCCTGGTGGCCGTGCCGGTCGTTGATGCGCTTGAAATGGTCGATGTCGATCATCAGCACCGTGCAAGGCAGTGCGTGCCGACGGCAATGGTCGAACAGGGCCGTGCCCCGTTCCATGAAGGCCCGCCGGTTGAGCAGCCCGCTGAGCGCGTCCTGGGTGGCCAGTTCGCGCAACTGTGCTTCGAGCGCCTTGTGTGTGCTGATGTCGAACCCCCACAGCAGATGGGCCAGTTGTCCATCGACCTCGATGAGGCGCGCCGACAGCGAACTCCAGCTTGGGTTGCGCACGCCGATGAGCGCCTCCATCGCATCGACCTGGCCGTACTCGTCGAGTGCCTGCATGAACCGTTGGCGGGTGTGCGGGTCGTTCAGCAATTGCTGCAGGAACAGCGTCTGGGGCGGGGCCTTGAGCCCGAGGCGCTCGGTGAGCTTGTGGTTGATGAAATGCACCCGTCCGCTCTGGACCTCGGCCAGTACCACGTCGCTCGGGCTGGTGTCGAGGATGAAGCTGAGCAGCGCGCGGCCTTCCTCGATCTTGCGCGTGCGGTTGGCCACGCGTACTTCGAGCTGACGGTTGGTCTGGGCGAGCTGGCGCGATGCCGCGCTGGCCGATCGGGCGTCATGCACCAGCTTCCAGATCAGCAGCGCCGTGCCTGCCAGCAGGCCACCCAGCACGGCACTGAGCACCGTGAAGCGGCTGTGGAGCTGCTGGCGCGCATGGCTGGTTTCCTGTGTGTTGGACAGGTATGCCGCGGCCACGGCTTTGCGGCTGCTCTCGAGCAGTGCATCCGAGAGCCCGATGATGTCTGCCGCGACGGCCCGTGCGTCGGCGTCGGGCCGGTCCAGCAGGCTGGACCATTGCGCCGTGTGGCGCAGCAGTTCCTTCAGTTCCGCAGCCGGCTGTGGCAGCTCTGCACGCCGTTGCGTGCTGATTTGATGCGGCTGGCCGAGCGTGCCGAGAAGCACGTCCACGCCCTTCTGCAGATCATGTGCGGAGGCTTCCCCTGTCTGCAGCTTGCGCGCAAGCAGGCTGACCCGCGCCAGTTCGCTGTGCACGCTCGAGACGTACCAGGGATCGCTTTGCTGGTAGGGTCGCGCTAGCGACTGCGTTTCCCGTACGGTCCACCACAGTGCCGCCGAAGTGGCAACGGCCATGGCCGCCACCATGGCGAGCAGCCAGTAAGTGCCGTTCAGCCATCTGGAAGGCGCCTCTGGCGGAGTCTTGGCAGACGGAGATTGCATTGACCTGTGAGAGGGTGGGGTTGAGGGATTCCGGCCCTTGCAGTTGGGGCGGGCCGTTAGAGGGGGATCCGTCCCCGCGGCCCTTTTTCCCGGATGCCCATGGGCTGGCCACCGCGGCAGTGGCCGAGGTGGAATGGTAACGCACAGGGCTCCACCGGATCTGGGTGGCACAGCCGTCAAATGCGATCGGCCAACGCTGGTTTTGCCCGCTGCCCGCGGCCCGCTGCCCAGGCGCCCGGCGGCGCAGCACTCCAGGGGCGGCTGCCGTCAGGGCCCCGCAAGGGCAGGGACGGATGGGACAATGCTGCCCATGACAGCCCCACCCGACATCCTCACCATCACCCGGCCCGACGACTGGCATCTGCATGTGCGCGACGGCGAGGCGCTGCTGACCGTGGTGCCGCACGCCGCTGCCCAGTTTGGCCGCGCCATCATCATGCCCAACCTGCGCCCGCCGGTGACCACGGCGCGGCAGGCGCTGGACTACCGCCAGCGCATCCTCGCTGCGGTGCCTGAAGGCATGGATTTCCAGCCGCTGATGACGCTCTACCTCACTGACAACCTCCCACCGGAGGAGATTGCCCGCGCCAAGGAGGCCGGCGTGGCTGCTGTCAAGCTCTACCCTGCCGGCGCGACGACCAACAGCGATGCCGGCGTGACCGACCTGCGCAGGACCTACCCCACGCTGGAGGCGATGCAGAAGGCCGGCATGCCGCTCCTGGTGCACGGCGAGGTCACCAGCCCCGACATCGACCTGTTCGACCGCGAGGCGGTGTTCATCGACCGCCAGCTCATCCCGCTGCGGCGCGATTTCCCCGGGCTGAAAATCGTTTTCGAGCACATCACCACCCGCGAAGCCGTGCAGTACGTGCGGGAGGCGGGGCCCTGTACGGCAGCCACCATCACCGCACACCACCTGCTGTACAACCGCAACGCCCTCTTCACGGGCGGTATTCGCCCGCACTACTACTGCCTGCCTGTGCTCAAGCGCGAGGAGCACCGCCGTGCGCTGGTGCAGGCCGCCACCAGCGGATCGGACCGTTTCTTTCTCGGCACCGACAGCGCGCCCCACCCGGCGCACCTCAAGGAGCACGCCACGGGCTGTGCGGGCTGCTACACCGCGTACGCCGCCATGGAGCTGTACGCCGAGGCTTTCGATTCGGTGGGTGCGCTCGACAGGCTCGAAGGCTTTGCCAGCTTCCACGGTCCGGCCTTCTACGGCTTGCCGCGCAACACCGGCACGCTCACCCTGGTGCGCGAGCGCTGGACGCCGCCCGACAGCTATGCCTTTGGCGAGGCCGATCTGAAACCGCTGCGCGCGGGCGAAGCGCTGGCCTGGCGCGTGCAAAACTGACACCTGCCGATGCCAGACCGATGGCCAGCCGAACGCGGCCTGCCGTACTTTCCGAAGTGGACTGGCAAGCCCCCTGGCTTGTGCCCTGGCGCGAGCTCGGCGTACCGCTGGCGGGTGCCGTCGCCAGCGGCACGCCGGTGCACGAGGTGCTGAACGCCGCCCAAGGCGCGCCGGTGCGGTTCGTGCCCCAGGCGGAGCTTCCAGCAGGTGTGGCCTATGAGCAGTTCATCTTTGACACCGGCAGCGTGCCAACGCGCGACAACCTGCACGACTTTTTCAATGGCCTGGTGTGGCAGCGCTTTGGCCAAGCCAAGCAGCGCCTGAACCAGCTGCAGGCGGGCGCAATGGCCGTGCAGGGTGTGGGACCGGTGCGCGGGCCGCTGCGCGACGCCTGTACCCTGCTGGACGAGAGCGGCGCCCTGCTTGAAGCGCCGCCGGCCCTCTGGCAGGCATTGCTGGCGCGCGATTGGCAGGCACTGTTCGTGCAGCACCGCGCGCTTTGGCGCAGCGCCCGGGTCACGTTGTTTGGCCATGCCGCCATGGAACAACTGGTAAAGCCAAGAAAAGGCATCACAGCGCACGTGCTGATTACGTACGATGCTATGAATTCAGAAGTAAATCAGGGTGCAAGGCTGGTGCAGCAACTCCAGGCGCCCTGGCTGGCCACCAAGCCCTTTGCCCCCCTGCCGCTGCTGGGTATCCCGGGGTGGTGGGCCAGCAATGAGGGGCCTGGCTTTTATGATGACGCGGCAGTGTTTCGCCCACCTCGCCACCCTTGAAAACGCGGTCGGACGCCGCACCTTCCTACGACCTTTGAACGACTCTTTTGTGGAGCCTGAATGAAACGTATCGCCCTGTTTTTGTTGACCAACCTGGCCGTGGTGGTGGTGCTGGGCATTGTGGCCAGCCTGCTCGGTGTCAACCGCTACCTCACCGCCAATGGCCTGAACCTCGGTGCGCTCCTGGGTTTTGCTTTCATCATGGGCTTTGGCGGCGCCATCATCTCGCTGCTCATCAGCAAGCCGGTGGCCAAGTGGAGTGCAGGCGTGCAGGTGATCGAGGCGCCGCGCAATGGCGACGAAGCCTGGCTTGTCGAGACGGTGCGTGGGTTTGCCCAGAAGGCTGGCATCGGCATGCCAGAAGTCGGTATTTTCGAGGGCGATCCGAACGCCTTTGCCACGGGCGCCTTCAAGAATTCGGCGCTGGTGGCTGTTTCCACGGGCCTGCTGCGCAACATGACGCGCGAGGAGGTCCAGGCCGTCATTGGCCACGAGGTCGCCCACATTGCCAACGGCGATATGGTGACCATGACGCTGATCCAGGGGGTGATGAACACCTTTGTCGTGTTCCTCTCGCGCGTCATCGGCTACGCCGTGGACAGCTTTTTGCGCAAAGGTGACGACCGCAACAGCGGCCCTGGCATCGGCTACTACGTCAGCACCATGGTGCTCGATATCGTGCTGGGCTTCCTGGCGGCCATCATCGTCGCCTGGTTCTCACGCCAGCGGGAGTTTCGTGCCGACGCTGGCTCCGCCCAGCTCATGGGCCAGCGCCAGCCGATGATCAATGCGCTCGCCCGTCTCGGTGGCCTGCACCCGGCGGAACTCCCCAAGAGCATGCAGGCCATGGGTATTGCCGGCGGTATTGGCCAGCTGTTTTCCACCCACCCGCCGATTGAAGAGCGGATTGCAGCGCTGCAGGCGGCGCAGAAGAACGGCTGAGCGCGCACGCTACAAGCCGCCAGCAGGTCTGCCGCTGGCGGCTTTTCTATGCCAAGCCTAGCAGACTGCGCGCCACGGCCTCGCCGACCTTGATGCCGTCCACCCCGGCCGAAAGAATGCCGCCAGCGTAGCCCGCGCCTTCGCCGGCGGGGTACAGACCGGCGGTGTTGGGGCTTTGAAAATTCTCGCCCCGGTGGATGCGCAGCGGCGAAGAGGTGCGTGTCTCCACCCCCGTCAGCACCGCATCGGACATGTCAAAGCCCTTGATTTTTCGGCCGAAGATGGGCAAAGCTTCCCGCAGCGCGGCAATGGCGTAGCCGGGCAGGGCGTTGGCCAGATCGACCGGCCGCACGCCAGGCTGGTACGAGGGCTCGACACTCGCCATGTGGGTGGATGCGCGGCCCGCCAGAAAGTCGCCCACCAACTGTGCGGGTGCGCTGTAGTCGCTGCCGCCGAGGACATAGGCGCTTGATTCGAGCTGGCGCTGCAGCACGATGCCGGAGAGCGGATGCGCGCTGCCCGCGCGCCCGCCGGTGACCCCGTGGTGCGCCCCCAGCATGGCTTCGAATGCCGCCGCATCCTGCGGGTAGTCCTCGGGCGTGATGCCGACCACCAGCCCCGCATTGGCATTGCGCTCGTTGCGCGAATACTGGCTCATGCCGTTGGTGACGACACGGCCGGGCTCGCTGGTGGCGGCCACCACGGTGCCGCCAGGGCACATGCAAAAGCTGTAGGCAGCGCGCCCGTTGGCCGCGTGGTGTACCAGTTTGTAGTCGGCTGCGCCCAGCAAAGGGTTGCCGGCGTGCCGGCCCCAGCGGGCGCGGTCGATCAGCCCTTGCGGGTGCTCGATGCGAAAGCCGATGGAAAACGGCTTGGCCTCCATGGCGACGCCGCGCGTGTGCAGCATGGCGAAGCTGTCGCGCGCGCTGTGGCCGAGCGCCATGACGACCTGCGAAGCGGCCAGTTCGTACGTGTCACCGGTGGTCTGGTCGAGCACGCGCAGGCCCGCGATGCGCCGGCCCGCGGCGCTCTCGTCCAGCAGCACATCGGTGACCCGCTGGCCAAAGCGCACCTCACCGCCCAGCGCGATGATTTGTGCACGCAGGTTTTCGACAACCTTGACGAGCTTGAACGTGCCGATGTGCGGGTGGGCGGCGTAGAGGATTTCTTCTGGCGCACCGGCCTGCACGAACTCGTTCATGACCTTGCGGCCCAGGTGGCGCGGGTCCTTGATCTGGCTGTAGAGCTTGCCGTCTGAAAACGTGCCGGCGCCGCCCTCGCCAAACTGCACGTTGCTCTCGGGGTGCAGCTCGCGTTTGCGCCACAGCGCCCAGGTGTCCTGCGTGCGCTCGCGCACCGCCTTGCCGCGCTCGAGCACGATGGGCTTGAACCCCATTTGCGCCAGCACCAGCGCGGCAAAGATGCCGCAAGGGCCAAAACCGACCACCACGGGACGATTGGCCAGTGTTTCCGGCGCCCGGCCCACGGGTTGCCACGCCATGTCGGGTGTGGTCTGGACGTGGGGGTCGCCGGCATGGCGCTCCAGCAGGGCGGCTTCGCGCTCCGGCTGGGTCAGCGTGACGTCGATGATGTACACCGCCAGCAGATTCGCCTTGCGTGCATCGAAGCTGCGCTTGAAGATGTGGACGTGGGCAATGTCCGCCGGGGCCAGGCCCAGCAGTATCTGGGCAGCGGCCCGCAGCGGGGCCTCGGGCGCTTGGGCTGCGGTGAAGGGCAGCCGGATTTCAGAGAGCCGGATCATGATGTTGCGGGCCCGTGGTTATCGGGCGATGGCAATGTCGGAGGGCGCAAATGATAGCCCCTCAGGCTGCATGCTCCATTTGTCGCAAGGCCTGGGTCGCCCACCTCAGGGCCTGCGCTGAGGCGTTCAATCGGCGGCGGTGGGTCCGCCAAGGCGCAGGATGTGCTACTTGGTGTAGTAGCCGACGCCCAGCAACACGTCGCCCTCGCGCTGGATGAGCGAGTGCTTGGCTTCCACCGCGTTAGTGGCTGGATTGCGCCACATGTAGTCCACCCTGCCGCTGCCCTTTTCCTTTGCCAGGGTGATCATCTCTTCGATCAGGGGCTTGCCGGTGGCGTCCCGCAGGCCACGCACATTCATCCCGGTGAGTTGGGGTGACGCGCCGGTTGCCCGGTATTCGCCGTCGTCGATGCCGATCACGAACACGTATTGGTCGTTGTGCGTGAAGCTGCCCTGCGGGTCATTGAACGCCTCGAACGCAGTCTTGCCGCCCCATTTTTTCAAGAACGCCACTGCCTTGGCGAGCAGGTCCTGTGCGTCCTCAACCGTGGCACGTGGTGTGTAGTAACCAACGCAGAGGATGGTGTCGCCGACCTTGCGGTACAGGCTGACCTTGTTTTCCAGGTGGTTGGTGGTGCGGTTCAGCCAGCGGTATTCAACGGTGCCTGTTGGGGATTTTTGTGCCAGTTCCAGCAAGTCCTGAATAAAGGGCTTGCCGGCCGCATCGCGCAGCTGCGCCTGATTTTTGCCTGCCAGCGCCGGTGCGGCGCCATCGGCATGCATGAAGCCATCCGTTCCGACGGCAAACACATAGTAGGCGCCGTCGATAAAAGGCCCCTTGTGATCGTTGAAGGCAGCGAAGGATTTTTCGGGGCCATTCTTCTGCAGGTAGCTCACCGCGCTATCGAGCAGCGCGGTGGCGCGTTTGGCTTCCGAGCGTTCGATGGTGCCAAGGTGCTGTGCTTCAGTAACTTCGGCAGCGTTGGCGAGCGGTGCTGCGATCAATGCCGAAACTACGGCCAGAGTGAGCAAGCCCAAGCGATTGCGTTTCATGACGTACTCCAGATCGGAAAATGAGAGCCCATTCGGTACTGGAATGGGCGTTGGATGGCCAAGGTGTCAGCCCAAATGGCTAGCAAAATACAGACCAACCCCTTCATTTGTCGAACTGTGTCACACAGCCAAGCGTGCGAATCGCGCCGTACAGGAACAATCGTTCCAATCTGAAACTATTGTTCCATTACATGACGCATTGGAAGCCATGCTTGGGGAGCGCTTGTGTGGTCAACAGCGCCATGCCGACCGATTCGGGAGCGCCCAGCGCCGCAGGCACGCGCGGCACCAGCGCGGCCACCAGCGCGCTCACCGGGCTTGTCTGGATCAGGTGGGCAGGAAACCATCCACCGACAGGTAGCGCTCGCCGGTGTCGTAGTTGAAGCCGAGGATGCGGCTGCCCGCGGGAAGTTCGGGCAGTTTTTGTGCAATCGCGGCCAGCGTGGCGCCCGATGAAATGCCGACCAGAATGCCTTCCTCGCGGGCGCTGCGGCGCGCGTATTCGCGGGCGTCTTCGGCGTCGACCACGATGGCGCCATCGAGCACGCTGGTGTCGAGGTTCTTCGGAATGAAGCCGGCGCCCAGACCCTGAATGGCGTGCGGGCCGGGAGCGCCGCCGGAAATCACGGCCGAGCCGGTGGGTTCCACCGCAAACACCTTGAGATTCGGGAATTTCGCCTTGAGCACGCGCGCGCAGCCAGTGATGTGGCCGCCGGTGCCAACGCCGGTGATCAGCACATCCAGGCCATCGGGGAAGTCGGCCAGGATTTCTTTTGCCGTGGTCTCGGCGTGGATGTCGATATTGGCCGGGTTCTCGAACTGCTGCGGAATCCAGGCGCCTGGCGTCTGCGCCTGCAGCTCCTCGGCGCGGGCAATCGCGCCCTTCATGCCCTTTTCCTTGGGCGTCAGGTCAAACTTCGCACCGTAGGCCAGCATCAGGCGGCGCCGTTCGATGCTCATGCTGTCGGGCATCACCAGGATGATTTTGTAGCCCTTGACGGCCGCCACCAGTGCCAGGCCGATGCCGGTGTTGCCGCTGGTGGGCTCGATGATGGTGCCGCCGGGCTTGAGCGCGCCCGACTTTTCTGCCGCTTCGACCATGGCCAGCGCAATGCGGTCCTTGATGGAGCCGCCTGGGTTGCTGCGCTCGGACTTGATCCACACCTTCGCGCCCGGCCCGAAGATACGGTTGATGCGGATGTGCGGCGTGTTGCCAATGGTTTGCAGAATGTTGTCGACCTTCATGGCGTCTCCTGAACGGTTGGGTGGAAAAGCAGTGCCATTCATTCTGAACCCATTGTTCTGCCGGTTCAGCCATATGGATATGCCGGATTGGCGGCCTTCCCCTTCCTACTGCGGTGCCCGCTGTCTCAGGGCTTGCGCCCGGTCATCAGAAACAGTGGATAGGCCCGCCCGTTGTGCTGCTGCAGGCGAAGGATTTCGCCAAACGTGATGTCCACCAAACCGGCTTGCTCGGCCAGCACACGCAAGCTGTCGGGTGCAAAGCCGAAGTGCTGCACGCCCTTCGCGGCGTTGGCGGCGGCGTCGCCGTGAAAGCTGCCGTCCTCCTGGTACAGATCCACCAGGGCAATGCGCCCGCCGCTGTGCAGCGCAGCGGCAAAGGTGTGCAGGAGCGCGGCGGTGTCCGCAACGTGGTGCATCGCCATGCAGCTCACGATGGCGTGGTACTGCTCGGGCAGGCCCGTGGAGATGTCTTGCTGGCGCGTGGTGATGTTGGCAAAGCCCTTTTCATCCAGCACCTGCAGCATGGCGGCCGACATATCCAGCGCCGTGACCTGCGCCACCCGCGGCGCAATGGCGGTGGACAGCAGCCCGGTGCCGGCGCCGAAATCCAGCACATGGTCGCTGGCCTGCAAGGGCAGCTGCGCCAGCAGGCGCTCGGGTATGGCGGCCAGTTGCAGTGACGTGGGGCGCTGGTCCCAATCGCGGGCGGCCGTGTCGAAATGGGTAGTGGAGGGCGTGGTCATGGTGCTGGGCCTCGAAAAGAGATGAACGGGGTGCGTGGGTCGGGGATAATCGCTCCCGTGAAGCGCGCCAGACCGCCGCTGGTGCAATCTGGGAAACCAGGCACTGGAGGAACGTCCGGACTGCACAGGACAGCGTAGCAGCTAACGGCTGCCCACCGTGAGGTGAGGATCAGAGCAACAGAGACGAGTTTGGGTGTAGAGCCACCAAGGGTGTTCTGTGGGTCGCCAGCGAAAGCTGGTGCCGGATGGCGCAAGCCAGTCGGTTCCCGGCGCAAGCCGGGAAAGCCCACAGCCACCTTGGGCGCTCCGCGCCCAAGGTGAAACGGGCAATCTCTACGCGCAGCAATACCAAGTAGGCCAACGTTGATGTGGTTCCGCAGAGTTGGCGGGTAGGTAGCACCGAGCCGTGGTGGCGACACCCGGCCCAGAGTAATGGCGGTCACGCCCGGCCTTCGCAAGGAGGTTCGGGTGCACAGAATCCGGCTTATCGGCGCGCTTCACACTTTTATCGCGGTGCAGGCAGAAATTTCAAGGGAAATTGGCCTCTAGCGCTTATCCGTATTGCGCTGACAGCTACTATTTAAATAGCGTCAAAACTTTTCCCATGCCTGCAGATAGCGCCATTGCCCCTCGGGCACCTTGGCCAGCGGCACACGCCCGATGCGGATGCGGCGGATCGCCACCACGCGCAGGCCCACGGCCTCGCACATCGAGGGAATCTGCCCGGGGCGGATGCCCTTCAGCGCAAAGCGCAGCCGGGTTTCGTTCTGCCAGCTCACCTTGATGGGCGGCAGCGGCCGGCCGTTGAACGAGAGCCCGTGGCAGAGCTTTTTCAGGCCGCCCTCGGCAATCTGGCCCGCCACCTCGACGATGCACTCCTGCTCCAGCGACTCGATGTCCTCGGCCAGCTTGCGCGCGATGCGCTTGTCCTGCGTGTAGACCACCAGCCCGCTGGCCGGTGTGGGCAGCGGCGTGAAGCATTCCAGGGCGCGAAAGTGGCGCAGCAGCACGCGGGTGTCGGCGGCGTCGCTTTCCATATGGGTGGACAGCCCGATCAGGCTCAGCGCTGCGGGCGCGCCCTGGCTGCGGCTGCCGTGCGCAGCGGCCGCCGCGTCAAGCCCCAGGCCCGCTTCATAGCCTGGCGGCTTGTGCAGCAGCAGCGTCACGGGTTCCAGCGCGTCGAGGCTGGCATCCTTGGCCAGCACCACGTGCTGCTGCTGCGCCACGCGGGCGCCAGGGACTTCGACCAGTGCCCCATCGACGCTGACATAGCCGCCTTCGATGTACTGCTCGGCCGCGCTGCGCGAGAGGCCATGCTCGGCCGCCACGCGCTTGGCCAGGCGCTCGGTGTTGTCAGGTGAAGTGGAGAGATTTTTCATTTCGCTCAATCATGGGGCAATACATCCAGCGCGGCGCATCAAACAAGCGCGGCCCAGGCCAGCGGTCGCCGTGCAAGGGCCGCGCCGGCTGCATAGCGGCTCAGGGGGGTATCAGTCATTCCCAGGCCCGAGTGCGCGAATGCGCTCGATGTGCGCCAGCAGCGAGCGCTGCGCCACCGGCCAGATGCGCGGCGGCACGTCGGCGTAGGCATGCGCCACCCAGTCTTCCATGCTGCCGCCGGGCAGGGCCTCCAGCGCGGCAATCACTTTCGCTTCGCGCGCCAGCCGGTGGGCCTTGAGCCGGGCAATCGCGCCGCGCGCATCGCCCAGCACGTAGCCGTGCGCGGGCAGGATGAATTCAACGCCATGTTCGGCGCACAGCGCGTCCAGCCGGTCGAGCGAATCGAGGTAATCGGCCATGTTGCCGTCGGGCGGGTCGATCACCGTCGTGCTGCCGTTCAGGATGTGGTCGCCGGAGAACAGCAAGGCGTCCTCCACCAGCAGCAGGCACAGGTGGTTGGCGGCGTGGCCGGGGGTGTACACCACTTGCAAAGTATGGGTGATATTGCCCTCTAGCGCTTTCCCCGTAATCGTTAGCAGCTCACTATCTTGTAGCGCGCGATCAGGCGTGAACTGGCTGTGCGCGCGTGCCGTGGGTTTTGAGGCCAGGCCCAGGATAGGCGGGGCGCCGCGGCCCGCTTGCACGCACAGCGCCTGCAGCGGCTGGCTGCCTGGCGAATGGTCGGGGTGCGAATGGGTGCAGACGATCATGCGGATGTCGCCGCCGGCTGCGCGCCAGAGTTTTTCCAGGTGCTGCGAATCGGCCGGGCCGGGGTCGATGGCGATGTAGCCCGTGGCCGGTTCGCCCACCAGGTAGCTGTTGGTGCCGGGGCCGGTCATGAAGCCGGGGTTGGGGGCGGTCAGGCGCTGCAGGTTCTTCAAAAGCGGCACGGGGCGCTCGCTTTGCCAGTCGAGCGGGTGCACGATCTGGCCATCGGGGCAGACCAGGGCCAGCTCCCCGTAGGGCATTTCGTCTTCCATGTAGCGCGCTTCCCTGCCGGTCAGCAGACCGGCGCGGGGGCAACTGGTCCACAGCGGCGTGCCGCTGGCGCAGGCGGCCAGAACGGCGTCGGCGCCGCCAAACTTCGTCAGGCGCTCCAGGGTCCGGATGGTCGGGAAAATCATGAAGAAACCGCCCGCCGCGTGGCGTTCCAGCGCTTCGTGCGGGCGCACCCACACGGGCTCGAACTGCTCGGCTTCGTCGGCCACGGGCGTCTGGCCCTCGGGCATGCGGGCGATGAGAAAGGGCACGTCAAAGCGCCGCGGCAGGTCGCGGTCACCGGTCCAGCGCGCCAGCACAAAGACTTCGTCGGCCGCCAAGCGCAGGCCCTGTGCGGCGCATTGCGCGGCAAACGGTGCGTGGCGATCGAGCGCGGCGATGTCGGCAGCGCCGGCCGGTCGGCCACCTTCGTGGCGTGCCAGCAGGATGCCCAGCTCTTCAAAGCTCTCGCGGATGGCGGCAACGGCCTGCGTGAGCTGCTCATCCGACTGGCCGGGGCGGCGCGCGCATGCGGCGTGCGTGGCTGGGGCAGCGTCCAGCGCGTCAATGCCGCCGCCCGGGAAAACGTAGGCACCTGGCGCAAAACTCGCCTTGGCCGAACGCCGCGTCATCAGCACCTGCAGCCCGCCTGAAGCATCCGGCGCGTCGCGCACCAGCAAGACGGTGGCGGCCGAAAGCGGGGGGACGGGTTCGCGCTGCGGGTGCAGCCACTGGGTAGGGCGGGTCATGGAGCCATTATCGAACCCGAAATCAGCCGCGCGCGGGAATCGTCAGGCCGCGCGCCACGGCGGGCCGGGCGACAAAGGCATCAAGCACGCGCTTGACTTGCTGGAACTGCTCGAATTGAACCAGCCCGCCGGCCTCGTAAAAACCAATCAGGTTGCGCACCCACGGGAAGGTGGCGATGTCGGCGATGGTGTAATCCTGGCCCATGATCCAGTCGCGGCCTTCGAGGTGCTTGTCGAGCACGCCCAGCAGGCGGCGCGTTTCGGCCACGTAGCGATCGCGTGGGCGCTTGTCCTCAAAATCCTTGCCGGCGAACTTGTTGAAGAAACCGAGCTGGCCAAACATCGGGCCGACGCCGCCCACCTGCCACATCAGCCATTGCAGGGTTTCGTAGCGGGCTGCCGCGTTTTGGGGAAGGAACAGGCCGGTGCGTTCTGCCAGGTACCAGAGGATGGCGCCCGATTCAAACAGCGCCATCGGCTTGCCGCCGGGGCCATTGGGGTCCAGAAGGGCCGGAATCTTGTTGTTCGGGTTGAGTGAGAGAAATTCGGGTGAATGCTGATCGTTGGTTTCGAAATTCACCAGGTGTGGCTCGTAGGCCAGGCCGGTTTCCTCCAGCATGATGGACGCTTTGACGCCATTGGGCGTGGGCAGCGAATACAGCTGGATGCGGTCCGGGAAGCGCGCCGGCCATTTTTTGGTGATGGGGAAATCGCTCAGTTGCTTCATGTTCTGTCCTTTCCTGTCCATTGCTGTGCAATGCCGATCAGCCTAACCCGAACGCGGCAGCCGTGCCCGGCAGGGCGCCTGCACCCATAATTGCGGCCATGGAAATCGCATTCACCAAAATGCAGGGCGCGGGCAACGATTTTGTCGTGCTCGATGAAACCCAGCAGGCGTACCAGCTCTCGCCCGAGCACATTCGTTTTCTCGCCGATCGCCACTTTGGCGTGGGCGCCGATCAGGTGCTGTGCGTGCGCCCCGCGCCCGGCCCAGACATCGATTTTGCCTACGCCATCTACAACGCCGACGGCGGCGAGGTGCAGCAGTGCGGCAACGGCGCACGCTGCTTTGCCCGCTTTGTGCGCGACAAGGGCTTGAGCCAGAAAGACAGCCTGCGCGTACAGACGCTCTCGGGCACCATTGTTCTGCAGTTCGCTGGCGACGGCGTCACGGTGGACATGGGCCGCCCGGTGTTCGACCCGCTGCAGGCGCCATTCACTGCGACCGGCCTGCAGCCCAAGCCTGAAGGCGCCTGGCAGACTTGGCCGTTGGCGCGCGAAGACCAGGGCCAGGAAACCCTGCTGTATGTGGCGGTGCTCTCGATGGGCAATCCGCACGCGGTGCTGCTGGTGGACGACGTGGACACGGCGCCGGTTGCCGAAATCGGCCCCTTGATCGGCAACCACCACCGCTTTCCCGAGCGCGCCAACGCCGGCTTCTTGCAGGTGGTGGGCCCGCACCATGTGCGCCTGCGCGTGTACGAGCGCGGCGCGGGCGAGACGCTGGCCTGTGGAACCGGCGCCTGCGCGGCGGTGGTGGCGGGTATTCGCATGGGGTATCTGGCATCGCCCGTGCAGGTGCGGACGCTCGGCGGTGAACTCTCCATTGCCTGGAGCGGCCAGGCGGCCGACTCCGTTTTCATGACCGGCCCGGCCACTACGGTGTTCGAGGGCCGCATTCAACTTCCGGACCCCCTATGAGTAACAGTGCACAGTCCCCCATTACCGAAGAGGACATCGCCCAATTTCTGGTGAATACGCCAGAGTTCTTCGAACGCCACGCCGAGGTGCTGGCCAGCGTGCAGATCGCCAGCGCCCACGGCCAGCGCGCCGTGAGTTTGCAGGAGCGCCAGGCCGAAATGCTGCGCGAGAAGATCAAGGCGCTGGAGCAGCGCGTGATGGACATGGTGCGCAACAGCCACGACAACGAAGCCATTGCCGCCAAGGTGCACGCCTGGGGCTGCGAGCTGCAGCGCGTGCAGCACCCAGCGGAGCTGCCGCAGGCCGTGGTGCAGGGCATCGAGCGGCATTTCGACGTGCCGCAGACCGCCATCCGTGTCTGGGACGTTGCCTTTGAGTACACCGAGCACGATTTTGCGCAGGACGCAAGTGACGATGTGCGCGCCTTCGCCAGCTCGCTGACCATGCCGTTTTGCGGGCCTAACCTGGGGTTCGAGCCGGCCAGCTGGCTGCCCCGCGTCGCGGTGGAAGAGGGCGACAGCATGGCAGCACAGTCGCTCGCACTGCTGCCGCTGCGGGGTGGCTCGATCGACAGCGCCACGCCGGCCTTCGGCCTGCTGGTGCTGGGCTCGCCCGACGCCCAGCGCTTCGATGCGACTATGGGCACGGAATTTCTCTCGCGCATGGCCGAGTTGGCCAGCGCCGCGCTGCAGCGGTTGAGGTAGATGCCCCCTGAGTCGCCTTCGGCGCCTTCCCCCTCAGGGGGACGCCACCGGTGCGGCGGGGCGGCCCTTGCACGGTGGCCGCTGGTCTGGATTGCGCCCTTTGCGTGGGCCGTGGGCGGTGCACGGCGCTGCAGAACACTGAAAAGCAGGGTGGTCTGCGCATGACCGCGCCTGCGTCGCTGCCCGCTGAAGCCCAGCGCTATCTGGAGCATGTGCGCGTCGAAAAGCGGCTGGCCGCGCGCACGCTCACCCTCTACACCCTTGACCTTGAAAAGCTGGCGCAGTTTGCGAGTGCAGTCAGCGTACCGCTATTGCAATTGCAGCCGGCGCACATTCGCCGCTTCGTGGCGCAAATGCACGGCGCCGGGCGCAGCAGCCGGGGCATCGCGCTCATTCTCTCGGGCTGGCGCGGTTTTTTCACCTGGGCCGCGCGGCAGGGCCTGGTGAGCAGCAACCCGGTGCAGGGCGTGCGCGGCCCCAAGGCGGCCAAGCCTCTTCCCAAGGCATTGGGCGTGGACGACGCGGTGCGGCTGGCGGATTTCCACGCCGGCGGCGCCGACCCCTGGCTGGAGGCACGCGACGCCGCCATGGTGGAGCTGCTCTATGGCTGCGGCCTGCGGGTGGGCGAGCTCGTCGGCCTGGACCGAACGGCCGGCAGCGACGCGGCGCGCGAAGGCCGGGGCTGGATCGACCTTCAGGCCGGCGAGGCACACGTACTGGGCAAAGGCGGCAAGCGCCGCAGCCTGCCTCTGGGCACGGCCGCACGGCAGGCGCTGGCTGTGTGGCTGCCGCTGCGCGGCAGCGCGGGCGGGCCGGCGCTGTTTGTCGGTCAGCGCGGCACGCGCCTCTCCGCCCAGTCGGTCTGGAAGCGCCTGCGCCAGCGCAGTGGACAGGCAGGTCTGAGCACGCCGGTGCACCCGCACATGCTGCGCCATTCGTTTGCCAGCCATTTGCTGCAATCGAGTGGCGACCTGCGCGCGGTGCAGGAGCTGCTGGGCCACGCCAATATCACCACGACACAGGTCTATACCCGGCTCGACTACCAGCACCTGGCCAAGGTGTACGACGCGGCGCACCCGCGGGCGCGGCGCAAATAGTCGGCTGCCCGGGTCGGTCCCAGGCCAGACCAAAGCTCCGACAATCAGCAGCATGAACACCCTCACCCTGCGCCCCGGCAAAGAGCGCTCCCTGCTGCGCCGCCACCCCTGGATCTTTGAAACCGCCATCGCCAAAGGTGGGGGCGACAGCGGTGAGACCGTGCGCGTGGAGTCGCATGAAGGCCAGTTTCTGGCCTGGGCGGCGTTCAGCCCGGCCTCGCGCATCCGGGCGCGGGTGTGGAGTTTTGACGCATCGCAGCGCATTGATGGTGCATTTTTCATAGCTGCTTGCGCAAGAGCGGTAAGCGCTAGAGCCAGATTTGATATCAAAAGTAGCGGCATGCGCCTGGTCCATGGCGAATCGGACGCTCTGCCGGGGCTGATCGTGGACCGCTACGGCGACACGCTCGTGGCGCAATTCACCAGCGCAGGCACCGAGCGCTGGAAGGATGTGATTGCGGACGCCCTTTTGCAGGCCACGGGGCTGGCGCACTTGTACGAGCGCTCGGACGCCAGCGTGCGCCAGCTCGAAGGCCTGGACGCCAGCACCGGCTGGCTGCGCGGCGGCCCGGCGGCTGGGGAGGCGCCGCCGCCGCTGGAGCTGGAGATCCACGAGCACCAGTGGCGCCTCACGCTCAACATCGCCGAGGGCCACAAAACCGGCTTCTACCTGGACCAGCGCGACAGCCGCAAGCGCTTTGCCGACACCGTGCAGCGCCTGCGCCTGCGCCGCGTGCTCAATTGTTATTGCTACACCGGCGGGTTTTCGGTGGCGGCGCTGGCCGGCCAGCGCGCGGCCGGGGTGGTGGATGGCGAGGTGGTGTCCATCGATTCGTCCGGCCCGGCGCTCGAACGCGCCCGCGCGCACGTGGTGCTCAATGGCTTCGATCCGGCCCGCGCCAGTTTCCTCGACGCCGACGTGAACGCCTCGCTGCGCCAGTTTCTGAAGGAAGGGCGGCAATTCGACGCCATCGTGCTCGATCCGCCCAAGTTTGCCCCCACGGCCGCGCATGCCGAGCGCGCCGCGCGGGCGTACAAGGACATCAACCGGCTGGCGCTGCAGTTGCTGGAGCCGGGTGGGGTGCTGTTCACTTTCTCGTGCTCGGGTGGCATCAGCGCCGACCTGTTTCACAAGATCGTGGCCTCGGCAGGGGCCGACGCGGGCGTGGATGGCTACATCCTGGAGCGCCTGGGCGGGGCGCCGGACCATTCGATGACGCTGGAGTTTCCCGAGGGCGAGTACCTCAAGGGCCTGGTGGTGATGCGCAAGCCGTGAGAACCCCCTGTGGCGCTGCGGTCGCTGGCTTGGGCTGCCTCTTGACAGCTCCGCTACAGTCTCCATATCCCCTGTACCACCGCCGCATTGCGTCCGCACGGGCGCGGTGGGCGCATCTTTCTCAAGGTTTTTCATGTCCCTCATCCCCGCCACCATCCTCACCGGCTTTCTAGGCTCGGGCAAAACGACCTTGCTCAAGCGTTTGCTCAGCGAGGTGCACGGCCAGAAGATTGCCGTCATCGAGAACGAGTTTGGCGAAGAAAACATCGACACCGACATATTGGTGACCGAATCCAAAGAGCAGATCGTGCAGATGAGCAACGGCTGCATTTGCTGCACCATCCGCGAAGACCTGCGCGAAACCTTGCAGTTGCTGGCCGCCAAGCGCCGCAAGGGGCTGCTCGAGTTTGACCGCATCGTGATCGAAACCACGGGCCTGGCCGACCCGGGGCCGGTGGCACAGACGTTTTTCATGGACGAGGAAATCGCTGAAACCTATTTGCTCGACTCCATCGTTACCCTGGTGGATGCGGTGCACGCACCGCAGCAGCTCGATCAGCGCCAGGAAGCGCGCCGCCAGGTAGGCTTTGCTGACCAGATATTTCTCTCCAAGACCGATCTGGTCAGTGCCGAGGACGTGGCTGATTTGACGCACCGCCTCAAGCACATGAACCCGCGCGCACCGATCAAGGCCGTGCATTTCGGCGAAGTGCCTATTTCTGAGGTGCTGGACCTGCGCGGCTTCAACCTGAACGCCAAGCTCGACATCGACCCGGATTTCCTGAAGCCGGAGGATGACCACCATGACCATGACCATGCACACGGCGAGCATTGCAGCCATCCCTCGCACCAGCACGGTGGCGCGCACGACCATCGCCACGACGACGATGTCAAGAGCTTCGTTTACCGCAGTCCCCGGCCGTTCGATCCGGCCAAGCTGGAAGATTTTCTGGGCGCCATTGTCAATATCTATGGCCCGCGCATGCTGCGCTACAAAGGCGTGCTCAGCATGACCGGAACGGACCGCAAGGTCATCTTCCAGGGTGTGCACCAGCTCATGGGCAGCGATCTGGGGCCTGCCTGGGCCGAGGGCGAGGCGCGCGAGAGCCGCATGGTATTCATTGGCATCGACCTGCCGCGCGATATTCTGGAACAGGGTCTGGAGCAGTGCCTGGCCACATAACGCCCTCTCAAGTTCGTCCCCTCGCGCCGCATGCCTGCGCGCAGGCTGCGACCCATAGAGCCGCAGTTTTGTGGGTATTGCGCAACGCTGGCTCGGGCGCAAGGCGGTGTCGATACAATCGCGGCCCGGTAAAGACTGGGGAGTCTATTGCCCCCTGGCCCGCGCACCGCGCGAAACCCACCGAACTGCGAGGAGACGGGAATTGAACGCTACTACCAGCAAAACCACGGCAACTGCCAAGGCGCCATCCGCTACGGCCAAAACGGCCACCAAGTCGGCGGCGAAGGCTTCAGCCAAAGTTGCGGCCAAGGCGCCTGCGCCAACACCTGTACCTGCGCCTGCACCCGTGTCATCCAGCGGCGTGCTGCGCAGCCCGCGCCCTTCTTCGCGTCTGACGCAGTTGACGGTGCCTTCGATGGCGCAGTCCGTTGCATCCACGGCTGCCAAGTCGAGTTATTCCACGCCACCGCCCTCCCAGGCACTGATGGCAGCTCCGGCCGCACCGCCGAAGAAGGACCCCAAGCTGGTGGACAACTGGAAGACGCGCGCGGCCGAAGAGCTCACCGACGCCGAAGTGCTTGCCATGCCCGACGCCGAGTACATGAACGACAAGCAGATGGCGTTCTTTCGCCACAAGCTTGTTCAGCTCAAGCTGGACATTCACAACAGTGCCGGTGAAACCACCGAGCACCTGCGTGAGGACACCGTGGTGGTGCCCGATCCAGCCGATCGCGCGACCATCGAGGAAGAGCATGCACTGGAGCTGCGCACGCGCGACCGCGAGCGCAAGCTGCTCAAGAAGATTGAGCAATCCATTGCCCGCATTGATAGTGGCGATTACGGCTATTGCGACGAAACGGGCGAGCCGATTGGCGTCGGCCGCCTGCTGGCACGCCCCACGGCGACGCTCTCGCTGGAGGCCCAACAGCGCCGTGAGCTCAAACAGAAGATGTTTGGCGACTGACCCAGCGCACCGGTTGAAAAAGAGTGTGCGCCTGCACGAACTTGCGCGTGGACCCGTAAACTGTTCTCCATGAGCAAGGAAGACACTCCCCCCACCGGCCTTTTGTCCAAGGTGGTGCGGTTCGTGCGCAACCCGACGGTGAACTGGACCGATCTCGACTCCATCGAAGCCGATCGTGAGAGCCAGTACAGCAAGCAAATGCTCAAGGAAATGATTGAGCGCAAGCGCCGCAACGACTTCGTGCGCCGGCGTGAGTTCGATCAGTTGCGCAAACTGCGCGCGCGCGACGCGCTGAGCGGACAACGGGTCGAAGACCCGGCGGCGCGCCCATCGTTCTTTCAAAGCAGCCTCACCTCGCCGGACGATCGGGCCGGCACGATCAAGAAGATCGACGAGATCGAGGCGCAGATGTCGATGCAGTGGTGGAAGAGCAAGCACAATGCCGAGGCGCCCACCGAGCCCATGGGGTTGGACGCGCCGCAAGCGGGTGGTGCCTCGCAGAGGGAATCAAACGCTGGCGGTACAGCCTTTGCGCCGACTGCGCCGCTCTCGCTGTCGGTGGGCCTGAGCGCTCCTGCGGCACCACTTTTCGCCGATGACAGCATGGCCATCGCCGCGTTTGGCAGCGCGACAGGCGCCCGGCCGGCGGGTGGGGCATCTGCCACGGCACTCGCCGCATCCGCTGCGGCACCTGAACTGGAGAGATTCGTGCACGAACCCGATCTCGAAGAGGCGGCCATCCGGTTCGCCAATGGCGACCACGAAGGTGCCGAGGCTGGGCTGCAAGAGGTGCTGGCGCAGCATGGCAATGATGCACCGGAGCCGCTGTTTGAAATATGGATGACGCTGTTCGACCTGTACCGCGCCACCGGCCAGCAAGATCAATTCGATGCGCTCGCCATCGACTTCGCCGCGCGCTTTGACCGCTCGGCTCCCCTGTGGTTTTCCATGCCCGCGCAGCTCGGAATGGTGGCAGCGCCTGTGGCCGACGTTGCCCCCGCGCGGCGCGATTTTGCCTGGAATGCCCCGCCCAGGCTGACGCTGCAAACCGTGGCCGCGCTGCAAGCGGCATTGGGCCGCGCCGCATCGCCCTGGACGCTGACCTGGTCCAGGCTGACCGACATCGACGAGGCAGCGGTTCCCGCGCTGGCGACCGAATTTGAGCGCTGGGCCGAGCAGAAAGGGCAGGTGGTGTTTGTCGGAACCGACCGCCTGCAGGCCGTGCTTGAAGCGCACACCCAGTCTGGTGACCGTGCGCAAGCCCCGGACTGGTGGCGCTTGCGCATGGCGGCCCTGCGCCTGATGGGGCGGCCCGACGAGTTTGAAATGGTGGCTCTGGACTATTGCGTCACCTACGAGGTGTCGCCCCCGTCCTGGCAGTCTCCCCGCTGCGCCTACCAGGACGACGCGGGCAGTGGCGCCGCAGCGGCGCCTGCGGGCTCCAGCACGGAACTGATGGCGCGGGCCCGGTGGGACCCGCTGGCGCCGGGTGCGGAACCCACTGCACCGGCCCCTCTGGTGGCGGGCGCCGAGGGTCTGGTTGGACATGTGGAAGGCGACGCCACGGCGGCGCTGGAGGCCGTGGCAGCGGCCGCCATTGCTGCAGGGGCAGGCGCGGATGTGCCGCTGCAAGTGCACTGCGACCGGCTGATACGCATTGATTTTTCGGCTGCGGGGTCGGTGCTTAACTGGGCCGCCGAGCAGCAGGCCGGGCGCCGCGTCGTCCAGTTCGTGAACTTGCACCGGTTGGTGGCGGTGTTCTTCAATGTCGTCGGCATCAACGAGCACGCCTGGGTGGTGGCCCGCAAGGATTGAGCTTGAAAGAATCGCCCGCGCCCCCATCTGCGGGCGCTATGGATGCTTCTAACAACGCGCCGGTTTTTCACGGCACCACCATTCTCAGCGTGCGGCGCCAGACGCCCACCGGCATGCAGGTCGCCATCGGCGGCGACGGCCAGGTCACGCTGGGCAACATCATCGTCAAAGGCACGGCGCGCAAGGTGCGCCGCTTGCACCATGGCAAGGTGCTGGCCGGGTTTGCTGGCGCCACGGCCGATGCATTCACGCTGTTTGAGCGCTTCGAGGCCAAGCTGGAGAAGCACCAGGGGCATCTGACGCGCGCTGCCATTGAGCTGACCAAAGATTGGCGCACCGACCGTGTGCTGCGCCGGCTCGAAGCCATGCTGGCCGTGGCCGACCTGGAAGCCTCGCTCATCATCACCGGCAACGGCGATGTGCTGGAGCCCGAGCAGGGCATTGTGGCCATTGGCTCCGGCGGGGCCTATGCCCACTCGGCCGCCAAGGCCTTGCTGCAGAACACCGAGCTCAGCCCCGCCGAGATCGTCAAGAAATCGCTGGAGATTGCCGGCGAGCTGTGCATCTACACCAACATGCAGCACACGATCGAGACGCTCTGAGTGTTGGCGTGGGCGGTACTATCAAATAAATAGCTATTAGCGCTTACCAGATAAGCGTTAGAGGCCAAAATCACCCCTATTATTATGTCTTCGATGACCCCCCAGGAGATCGTCTCCGAACTCGACCGGCACATCGTCGGCCAGGCCGCTGCCAAGCGCGCCGTCGCCATTGCCCTGCGCAACCGCTGGCGCCGCCAGCAGGTGCCGGCCGAGCTGCGCCACGAGATCACGCCCAAGAACATCCTGATGATCGGCCCGACCGGCGTTGGCAAGACCGAGATCGCACGCCGGCTGGCGCGCCTGGCTGACGCGCCGTTCGTCAAGGTGGAGGCGACCAAGTTCACCGAGGTCGGCTACGTCGGCAAGGACGTGGACGCCATCATCCGCGACCTGGCGGAGATCGCGGTCAAGCAGCAGCGCGAACTGCACACCCGCCAGGTGCGCACGCGCGCCGAAGATGCAGCCGAGGAGCGCTTGCTCGACGCCCTGCTGCCGCCTGCGCGCACTGGCGAGGTGAGCGAAGCCAGCCCCACGCGCCAGGTGTTTCGCAAAAAGCTGCGCGAAGGCGAACTCGACACGCGCGAGATTGAGATTGAAGTGGCAGAGGCGCGCCCGCAGCTCGAAATCATGGGGCCGCAAGGCATGGACGAGATGGCCGAGCAACTGCGCGGCATGTTCAGCCAGGTGGCCCAGGAGCGACGGCACAAGCGCAAGCTGCCCATTGCCGAAGCCCGGCGCCTGCTGATCGACGAAGAGGCCGGCAAGCTGGTCAACGAGGAAGAGATCAAAACCCAGGCCATCGCCAACGCCGAGCAGAACGGCATTGTCTTCATCGACGAGATCGACAAGGTTGCCTCGCGCCAGGAAACGGGTGGTGCCGAGGTCTCGCGCCAGGGTGTGCAGCGCGACCTGCTGCCGCTCGTCGAAGGCACGACCGTGTCCACCAAATACGGCATGGTCAAGACGGACCACATCCTGTTCATCGCTTCGGGCGCCTTTCACCTGGCCAAGCCCAGTGATTTGATTCCTGAACTGCAGGGGCGCTTTCCGATCCGCGTCGAGCTCGAATCGCTGTCGGTGCAGGATTTCGAAGCCATCCTGATGGCGACCGATGCATCCCTGGTGCGCCAGTACCAGGCCTTGCTGGCCACCGAAGGCGTGGCGCTGGAGTTCACGCCCGAGGGCATCACGCGATTGGCGCGCATTGCCTTTGAGGTGAACGAGCGCACCGAGAACATCGGCGCGCGGCGCCTGTCCACCGTGATGGAGCGCCTGCTGGACGAAGTCAGCTTCGATGCGGCGCACCGCGGCGGCCAGACCGTGCACATCGATGCGGCCTATGTCGACCAGCGCCTGGAAGCCCTGAGCCAGGACGAAGACCTCTCGCGTTTCATTCTTTGAGGCGCTGGCGGATTCTGCCGTTGCTCGGTTGCGACCGTCTGCAGACCGAGGATTCACTTTCAGTACCACCGCTAACTTCTTTTTAGATAACGATTTTTTTCCTTAAATCGTTTCCAAAAGCCGCGCCTAAGCTCTTGATTTCATTGCAAGAAGATGTTGCAAGCCCTCTTGTTCGGGTGGCTTTTCCTGCTACAGTGCAAAAAAGTGCAATTTTGTGGTGAAAAGTGCCGTCTCCCGGTGTTTCTGGGCGGAGACCGGCAGCAGAACAAGCAGAGGAACGGATGGTCTTTCAAGGCGCGTCGTCGCTCAGTCTCGATGCCAAGGGGCGGCTTTCCGTGCCGACCCGGCACCGTGACGTCCTGAGCGCGAACGCCGCCGGCCAGCTCACCATCACCAAGCACCCGCACGGCTGCCTGATGGTGTTCCCGCGTCCCGAGTGGGAAAAGTTTCGCGACCGCATCGCCAACCTGCCCATGGAAGCGCAGTGGTGGAAGCGCATGTTTCTGGGCAACGCCATGGATGTGGATATGGACGGCACCGGCCGCGTGCTGATCTCCCCCGAGTTGCGCCAAGCGGCCAGCCTGTCGCGCGATGTGCTGCTGCTGGGCATGGGCAAGCATTTCGAACTGTGGGACAAGGCCAGGTACGACGCCGAAGAGGCGAAGGCCGCGCAGGAAGCCATGCCCAACGTGTTCAAGGATTTCTCATTTTGACCGCCATGGCACAGGCGCCTCGCCATACCACCGTGCTGCTGGATGAGGCGGTGGACGCCTTGCTGGCGGATGTGGACAGCTGGAGCAACGGTCTGTGGGTAGATGCTACCTTTGGCCGGGGAGGGCATTCGAGGAGGATCCTCGCACGGATCCCGCCCGGCGCCAGGCTCCTGGCGTTCGACAAGGATCCCGAAGCCATCCAAGAAGCAACGCGCATCGACGATGCGCGTTTTTCCATTCGACACACCGGCTTTTCGGAGCTGGCCGATTTGCCGCCGCAGAGTGCGGCCGGTGTTCTCCTGGACCTGGGCGTGAGTTCGCCGCAGATCGATTCGCCCGAGCGGGGCTTCAGTTTCCGGTTCGATGGCCCACTGGACATGCGCATGGACACCACGCGGGGCCAAAGCGTGGCCGAGTGGCTGGCAGACGCACCGGTGGACAAAATTGCGGAGGTGATACGTGAATACGGTGAAGAACGGTTTGCTGGCCCCATTGCAAAGGCGATTGTTGCTCGGAGGCAGGAGCGCGGCCCTCTGGGCAGCACCGCCGAACTTGCCGATCTCGTGGCTGGCGCGGTCAAAACCCGCGAGGCAGGCCAGAACCCTGCAACGCGCACATTTCAGGCTTTTCGGATTTTCATCAACGCCGAGCTTGAAGAGCTGCAGCAGGCGCTAGAGGCGTCGCTGTCGGTGCTCGCGCCCGGCGGGCGGCTGGTGGTGATCAGCTTTCACTCGCTCGAAGACCGCATCACCAAGCAGTTCATGGCGCTGCACTCCAAGGAGGTCTTCGACCGGCGCGCGCCTTTCGCCGCGCCCCGCGCGATGAAGCTCGAAGTGCTCGCGCGCGTGCGCCCTGGTGCAGCCGAGGTTGCCGCCAACCCACGTGCGCGCAGCGCCATCATGCGCGTCGCTCGGCGCACGGAGGCTTGAAGCGTGGCGCGCATCAATCTTTTTCTGATCGTCGTGGTGCTGGGCAGTGCGCTGTACCTGGTGCACACCCAGTACGAATCGCGCCAGCTCTATACCGCGCTGGACCGTGCCCGCAGCGAATCGCGCCGGCTTGACACCGAGCACGACCGCCTGCAGGTAGAAAAGCGGGCGCAGGCCACGCCGCTGCGCGTCGAGTCGCTGGCGCGCTCGCAGCTCGCCATGCGCCCGGCCACGCCGGCCATTACCCGTTACATCCCCCAGGCCGAGGGCGCTGCCGCTGGTCTGGCCGCAGTAAGCGGTGCTGCTCCTGCGCAAAGCGCAGCCTCTGCCGCTGGAGCGCACCCATGAGCCGCAGCGTGCGCTACACCATGAGCCCCCTGCTGGCCAGCCGCACGCCGGTCTGGCGCAGCAAGTTCATTGTCGCCATGGTCGCGCTCGGGTTTGTCGCGCTCGGCGCGCGTGCGTCCTATGTGCAGGTCATCAACAACGCATTTTTCCAACGCCAGGGTGAGGTGCGATTTGCGCGCACGCTGGAACTGCCGGCCAACCGTGGCCGCATCCTGGACCGCAACGGCATGATTCTGGCGTCCAGCGTGCCTGCGGCCAGCATCTGGGCGATTCCTGAAGACGTGGTGCAGGACACGCCCGAAGCCAAGGCGCAGCTCAGACAATTGGCCGATCTGCTGGATATGCCCTACGCCACGCTCATTGCCAAGCTGGCCGAAGACGACAAAACCTTCGTCTGGCTGCAGCGCCAGGTGGAATGGGACAACGGCCAGAAAATCGCCGCCCTCAAGATCAAGGGCATCTACCAGCGCAAGGAATACAAGCGCGAATACCCCGAGGGCGAAGCGGCGGCGCATATCGTCGGTTTCACCAATGTCGAAGACAAGGGTCAGGAGGGCATGGAGCTGGCCTTCAATGACCAATTGGCCGGCAAGGCCGGTTCGCGCCGCGTCATCAAGGACCGCATGGGCCGCGTGGTGGAGGGCGTGGGGGATGATGTGCTGCCGGTCGATGGGCGCGATCTGCAGCTCTCCATCGACAGCAAGGTGCAATTCTTCGCCTACCAGAAGCTGCGTGACGAAGTGATCGCGCAAAAGGCCAAGGCCGGCAGCGTGGTCGTGCTTGACGCCGAAACTGGTGAAGTGCTGGCGTTGGCCAATTACCCCAGTTATGACCCCAACGACCGCCGCAATCTGAGCGGTGAACAGCTGCGCAACCGCGCGCTCACCGATACCTTCGAACCCGGCTCGACCATGAAGCCCTTCACCATCGGGTTGGCGCTCGAGAGCGGGCGCGTCACACCGACCACGCTGGTCGATACCAGACCGGGGCGCATCACGATCACGGGTTCGACCATCAGCGATACGCACAACTACGGCGTGCTGACGGTCGAGGGGGTGATTCAGAAATCGAGCAACGTCGGTGCCACCAAGCTGGCCCTGCAGATGACCGCGCGCGAGATGTGGGAGACGTTTTCCGCTGCCGGTTTTGGGCAGAAGCCGCAACTGAAGTTTCCCGGTGTGGTGAGCGGCAGGCTGCGGCCTTACAAATCCTGGCGCCCGATCGAGCAGGCCACCATGTCCTACGGCTACGGCCTTTCGGCCAGCCTGTTCCAGATGGCGCGCTCGTACACCGTGTTTGCACACAACGGCCAGATCATTCCCGCCACCCTGCTCAAGGCCACCGGGCCGGCAGTGGGTGTGCCCGTCTTCTCGCCGAAAACGGCGACAGAAGTGCGCAAGATGCTACAGATGGCCGCCGGCCCTGGCGGCACCGCGGCCAAGGCGCAGACCCTGGGGTACTCGGTCGGCGGCAAGACCGGGACCGCGCGCAAGCAGGTGGGTAAAAGCTATTCCACTACCAAGTACCGTGCGTGGTTTAACGGGATGGCTCCCATTGACAAGCCACGCATCATCGTCGCCGTGATGGTGGATGAGCCGAGCAACGGCATGGTCTATGGCGGCGAGGTTGCCGCACCAGTATTCAGCCAGGTGGTCCAGCAAACGCTGCGCATCATGGGGGTGCAGCCCGACGTTGCCGTGAAGCCGCAAATTGTTGCCAACGGGGTGGAGGAGCCACTGTGACGCGCGTCCTGCACGACACCGACGAAGCCCTGGCCTGGCTGCGCGAGCGCACCACCGGAACGCTGCAGTCCGACAGCCGGCACGTTGCGCCTGGCGATGCGTTTATTGCCTGGCCTGGTGCGGCTACCGATGCGCGGGAACATTTGGCCGACGCGCGCACGCGCGGCGCCGTCGCCTGCCTGGTGGAGGCGCAGGGGAGCGAGGCATTTGACCTCTCCGGGACGGATGTCGCCGTATTCCATGGTTTGAAAGCGGCCACGGGCGAGATCGCATCGGCGTGGTTTGGCATGCCCTCAAATGCCCTGGAAATAGTGGCTTTCACCGGGACGAATGGCAAGACCAGCAGCGCCTGGTGGTTGGCGCATGCGCTATCGAATTCAGAGCTTGATGCGCTTTCTCCATGCGCCTTGATTGGCACTTTGGGCATGGGTTTTCCGGCCGCCTTGGAGGCAACGGGCCTCACCACCCCTGACCCGCTGCGCCTGCAGCGTGGCCTGCGCGCGCTGGTGGATGCGGGTGCCAGGAGCTGTGCCATCGAGGCCTCATCCATTGGCATTGCCGAGTACCGCCTGGCAGGCACGCGCATCGCCGTGGCTGTCTTCACCAATTTCACCCAGGACCACCTGGACTACCACGGCAGCATGGCGGCCTACCTGGACGCCAAGCGCGCGCTGTTTGCCTGGCCGGGCCTGCGCGCTGCGGTGCTCAATCTCGACGATGCGGCTGCCGCCAGTCTGCAGGGGCAGATGGAAGCCGCCGGGCTCGACCTGTGGACCGTGTCGCAAACCGGCCCCGCACGCCTGCGCGCCAGCGAGGTGGCGCTCGGCGCCCAAGGACTGCGGTGCCTGCTGAGCGAGGGGCAGGAGCAATTCCCCCTGAACACCACGCTCATCGGCCAATACAACATCTCCAACCTGCTGGGCGTGATCGCTGCCATGCGCGCGCTGGGCGTGCCATTGGCCGCCGCCGTACGTGCCTGCGAGCAGCTTGCGCCGGTGCCGGGGCGCATGGAACGCCTGCTTGCCGCCGGCCAACCCCTGGTGGCGGTGGATTACGCGCACACGCCCGATGCGCTGGAGAAAGCCTTGCAGGCGCTGCGTCCCCTGGCCGCCGAACGCGGTGGCCAGCTGTGGTGCGTGTTTGGCTGCGGCGGCGACCGCGATGCTGGCAAGCGCCCACTGATGGGCGCGGCAGCGCAGCAGCACGCCGACCAGGTGGTGGTCACCAGCGACAACCCGCGCAGCGAAGACCCGGCGGCCATCGTGCACCAGATTCTGCTCGGCACCATTGCCGGTAACACCGTGCGCGCCGAACCCGACCGCGCCGCCGCCATCGCGCAGGTGCTGCAGCAGGCGGCGCCTGCCGATGTGGTGCTGATTGCCGGCAAGGGGCACGAGGCCTGGCAGGAGACGGCAGGCGCCAAGCGGCCATTTTCCGATTTGGAACACGCGCGCACTGCCTTGGCGCGCCGGGGAGTTGCCGCATGACCGCCATGATGACGCTGCAGTCCGCTTTCGACTGGGTCCATGCCAGTGCTCCGCAGGCGCGGCTGGTGGGAGACCCGGCAACGCCACTGCTGCGCGTGCATACCGATACCCGCAGCCTGCAGGCGGGCGATTTGTTTGTCGCCCTGCGTGGCGAGCGCTTCGATGCGCAGGCCTTTTTGCCGCAAGCAGCCGCTCTGGGCGCTGCTGCGGCGCTGGCGCAGGGTGGTTTGGACGCTGCCGGGTTGCCCGGCATCGAAGTGCCTGACCCGCTGGCGGCGCTGGGCGCTTTGGCTGCGGGATGGCGTGCGCAGTTCGATCTGCCGCTGATCGCCGTGACCGGCAGCAACGGCAAGACCACGGTGACGCAGATGATCGCGGCCATCCTCGCCGCGCATGCGGGCGAGGCGGCGCTGGCGACGCGCGGCAACTTCAACAACGCCATTGGCGTGCCGCTGACGCTTCTGCGCCTCACCCCTGCGCACCGCTTTGCCGTGGTTGAACTTGGTATGAACCACCCCGGCGAGATTGCCGAACTTGCCGCGCTTGCGCGGCCCACGGTGGCGCTGGTCAACAACGCGCAACGCGAGCACCTTGAATTCATGCACACCGTCGACGCGGTGGCGCGTGAAAACGGCAGCGTGCTGGCGGCGCTTCCCGCAGATGGGACGGCAGTTGTCCCTGCCGACGATGTCTATACACCGATGTGGCGTGACCTTGCCGGTGCGCGGCGAATGCTCGGCTTTGGCATGGACCAAGGGGAGTTGCACGTACAAGCCGCAGAGTGGCAGGGTGCTTCCTGGCAGGCACGCTGCGCCACGCCCCAGGGGCTGCTGGCCTTCTCCCTGGCCATGCCGGGGCGCCACAACCTGCGCAACGCCTTGGCCGCCGCGGCTTGCGCGCTGGCTGCGGGTGTGCCGCTGGCGGCCGTCGCACGTGGTTTGGGTGAATTTCGTGCGGTCGTGGGCCGCTCGCGCGCGCTCGCCGTGCCGTTGCAAGGCCGTACCCTGTCGCTGGTGGACGACAGCTACAACGCCAACCCCGATTCCATGCATGCGGCCATCGAGGTGCTGGCCGAGATGCCCGGCCCGCGCCTGTTGGTCCTGGGCGACATGGGCGAAGTGGGCGATGAAGGTCCGCGTTTTCACCAAGAGGCCGGCGCCCATGCGCACGCGCGCGGCATCGAGCAGCTGTTTGCCCTGGGCGAGCAGTCGGCACAGGCCGCGGCGGCGTTCCCCGGAGCGCGCCATTTCGACAGCATGGAAGCTTTGCAGGCCGCGCTGCGAGCGGCGCTTCCCGGCGTCACCAGCGTGCTCGTCAAGGGTTCGCGTTTCATGCGCATGGAGCGGGCAGTGCATACCCTCAACGAGGCGGCGCAGTCGCAACAGGCCGAGTCCTCCATGAATGTCACAGGTGCTGCATGCTGATGTTGCTTGCGCAATGGCTGCAATCGCTCTCGCCCGAGCTGGGTTTTTTGCGTGTCTTCCAATACCTCACGCTGCGCGCGGTGATGGCGGCGATGACGGCGCTGCTCATCGGGCTCATTGCCGGGCCACGCGTCATTCGGCGCCTCACCGCGCTCAAGATCGGCCAACCCATCCGCACCAACGGCATGGAGACGCACCACGTCAAGAGCGGAACGCCGACCATGGGCGGGGTGCTGATCCTGTTGTGCATTGCCGTGGCGACCTTGCTGTGGGCCGATTTATCGAACCGCTTCGTCTGGATCGTGCTCATCGTCACGCTGGGTTTTGGCGCCATCGGCTGGGCCGACGACTGGCGCAAGGTGGTCTACAAGGACCCCAATGGCATGCGCTCGCGCGAGAAGTACATGTGGCAGTCCATCATCGGTCTGCTGGCGGCTCTGGCCCTGGTGTTCAGTATTTCCGAGGGCTCCAACCCCAAGGTGTTCCAGCTCTTTGTCACCTGGGTGCGCTCGGGCTTCTCGGTCGACCTGCCGCCGCAGGCTGGGCTGCTGCTACCGTTTTTCAAGGAAATCAGCTACCCGCTCGGCGTGGTCGGCTTCGTGGTGCTGACCTACCTGGTGATCGTGGGCTCCAGCAACGCGGTCAATTTGACCGACGGGCTCGACGGTCTGGCCATCATGCCGGTGATCATGGTGGGCTCCGCGCTGGGCGTGTTTGCCTATGTCACCGGCAACATCACCTTCTCTAAATACCTGCTCTTCCCGCACATCCCCGGGGCGGGTGAGTTGCTGATCTTCTGCTCGGCCATGGCGGGCGCGGGGCTGGCTTTTCTGTGGTTCAACACCCATCCGGCCCAGGTTTTCATGGGCGACGTGGGCGCCCTGGCGCTGGGGGCGGCGCTGGGCACCATCGCCGTCATCGTGCGCCAGGAAGTGGTGCTCGCCATCATGGGCGGAATTTTTGTCGTCGAAGCGCTCTCGGTGATGGCGCAGGTGATGTGGTTCAAGGTCACCCGGCGCCGCTATGGCGAAGGGCGGCGCCTGCTGAAGATGGCGCCCCTGCACCACCATTTTGAAAAGAGCGGCTGGAAGGAGACGCAGGTGGTCGTGCGTTTCTGGATCATCACCATGCTGCTGTGTCTCATCGGCCTCTCGACTTTGAAACTGCGATGAACGAGACGCCTGAACTGCCCCACGACAACGCCGAGCCCCTGCCTGGCGCGGGCTCGGCTTCGCCAATGCCCACGCCTGCTGCGAGCGATGTGCAGGCCGCGCCCGCGCAGCCGCTGCACGCCGCGCGCGATGCCAGCGCGTTCGTGGCGCGCATGTTCAGCGACATTGGCAGCGCCGATGCGGCGGCTGTCGAGGCGCCCTCCAGCGAAGCGGCGGCCCAGAGTGAAGCCGCAGAGTTGCCTTCAGAGGTGCCTACAGAGCAGCCGACCATGGCTCCGGCTGAGGCCGTGCAGGGCCTGCTTGCAGGCCGCTCGGTGCTGGTGCTGGGTCTGGGCATTTCGGGCATGTCCATGGCCCGCTGGTGCGTGCGCTGCGGTGCGGCGGTGACGGTGGCCGATACGCGCGCCGAGCCGCCGCTGCTGGCGCGCCTGCGGAGCGAACTGCCCCAGGTGCGGTTTGTCGGCGGCGCTTTTGACGCTGCGCTGGTGGCAGGCAAGGGCCTGCATGCGGTGCTGCGTTCGCCGGGTTTGAGTCCTTCCGAGATTGCTCCTGTAATCATAGCTGCTAACGTAGATGGAATAAGCGCTGAAGGCGAATTAGGCTTGTATTCCGACGCTTTGGTGGCGCTGCGCAGCGCCTGCGGCTACGCACCACGGGTTCTGGCGGTGACCGGCACCAATGGCAAGACCACGGTGACCGCGCTCACCGGGCTGCTGGCCGCAGCGGGCGGTGCGCGCGTGGCGGTGGCGGGCAACATTGGCCCGGCGTTGCTCGATACCTTGGCGCAGCACCTCGACACTGGCACGCTCCCCGAGGTCTGGGTGCTGGAACTCTCGAGCTTCCAGCTGGATGCCCCCGCAAATTTCGAGCCGACCGCGGCCGCGGTGCTGAACATTTCCCAAGACCATCTGGACTGGCACGGCAGCATGCAGGCCTACGCCGCGGCCAAGGCCAGGGTGTTTGGCAAGCAAGGCCTGATGGTGCTCAACCGCGACGACCCGGTGGTGATGCAGATGCACGCTGCTGCCAGTGCCGCGGCTGTGCCCGAAGGGGGGGCGCGCGGCAAGCAGGCGAAAATCGTGCAGCGCGAGATCGTCACGTTTGGCGCCGATAGCCCCAAGCGCCCTGGCGACTTCGGCATCGAGCTGGTGCACGGCATGGCCTGGCTGGTACGGGCGCAGGAAGCCGACGAGACCCGAAAGCGCGCCCCGCGCCGCAGCAGTGCGGGGCAGGACGCGGAGCCGGACGAGATATTCATCCAGCGCCTGATCCCCACCGACGCGCTGCGCATTCGCGGCAGGCACAACGCGGTCAACGCACTGGCCGCGTTGGCGCTGGCGCAGGCGGCAGGTGGCGCGCTGGGCCCTATGCTCTACGCGCTGCGCGACTACCGTGGCGAGCCGCACCGTGTCGAACCGGTGGGAACCCTCGACGGCATCGAGTATTTCGACGACAGCAAGGGGACGAATGTCGGTGCCACCGTGGCCGCCATCTCCGGCCTGGGCGCCGAGCGGCGCGTGGTCGTCATCCTGGGTGGGGTTGGTAAGGGGCAGGATTTTTCTCCGCTCGCCGCGCCGGTCGAGCGCTTCGCCCGCGCCGTGGTGTTGATGGGGCGCGACGCGCCACAGATTCGCGCCGCCCTCGAATCCACTGGCGTTCCGCTGCTGGACGCCAACACGCTGGCCGAAGCCGTGGACCTGGCGACCCGCCGCGCCCATGCGGGTGACGCGGTATTGCTTTCGCCTGCCTGCGCCAGTTTTGACATGTTCGAGCACTACGTGCAGCGCGGCGAAATGTTTGCCGCCCTCGTGCGCGAACGCGCGCAGGACGCCGGGCAACCCTGGGAGGGTGCGGCATGAGCGCCGTCGCGTCTCGCTTTAGCGGCCGCATCGCGGCCTGGCTTGCCGCGCGCAGGCAGCACAGCACGGAAGGCCTGCCGGTGCGCGCGGGTGGCATGGAATACCGCCAGAGCACGGCCACACCGGCGAGCGTGCTGGGGTTCGACCAGGCGCTGCTCTGGGTGGTGGTGGCGCTGTTGGCCTGGGGTTTGGTGATGGTGTATTCCGCCTCCATCGCCATGTCGGACAACCCTCGGTTCGGCAATATTTCGCACACCCATTTCCTGGTGCGCCACATGTTTGCGCTGGTGATGGGGTTTGTGGCGGCCTTGCTCACCTTTCAGATTCCCATGGCCGTGTGGGAACGCCAGGCCCGCGCGTTGTTCCTGCTCTCGATCGCCCTGCTGATTGCTGTGCTGGTACCGCACGTTGGCACGGTCGTCAACGGCGCGCGGCGCTGGCTGTCGCTGGGCATCATGAACTTCCAGCCCTCCGAGCTGGCCAAGTTCGCGGTGGTGATCTATGCGGCCGACTACATGTGCCGCAAGATGGATGTGAAAGAGCGGTTTTTCCGTGCCGTGCTGCCCATGGGCGCGGCGGTGGCGCTGGTCGGCGGTCTGCTGCTGGCCGAGCCCGACATGGGCGCTTTCATGGTCATCGCCGTGATTGCCATGGGCATCCTGTTCTTGGGGGGCGTCAACGCGCGCATGTTCTTTCTCATCGCCACGGTGTTGCTCGCCGCTTTCTCGGCCATGGTGATGATGAGCGACTGGCGGCGTGAGCGCATCTTTGCCTACCTCGACCCCTGGACCGAGGTGCATGCCCTGGGCAAGGGCTACCAGCTCTCGCATTCGCTGATCGCCATTGGTCGCGGCGAGATTTTCGGTGTTGGCCTGGGCGGCAGTGTGGAAAAACTCCATTGGCTGCCCGAAGCGCACACCGATTTTCTGCTGGCCGTGATCGGCGAAGAATTCGGTCTGGTGGGGGTGCTGGCCCTGATCGTGCTGTTTTTCTGGCTGACACGCCGCATCATGCACATCGGCCGCCAGGCCATCGCGCTTGACCGCGTCTTTTCCGGCCTGGTGGCGCAAGGCGTGGCGATGTGGATGGGTTTTCAGGCCTTCATCAACATGGGCGTGAACCTGGGCGCGCTGCCGACCAAGGGCCTGACGCTGCCTCTGATGAGCTTTGGCGGCTCGGCGATTCTGATGAACCTGGTGGCCCTGGCGGTGGTGCTCAGAGTGGATTACGAAAACAAGCATCTCATGCGCGGAGGCCGCGTATGAGATGTTTGTTTCGACAAAACAAGCTCCTGCAGTGCGCCAGCGCTGCGCGCTGCGCAGCAGCGCATGCGCGGAGGCCGCGTATGAGATGCTTGTTTCTGCAAAACAAACCCTGCAGTGCGCCAGCACTGCGCACTGCGCAGCAGTGCATGCGCGGAGGCCGCGTATGAGCAGCAAAACAGCCCTCATCATGGCGGGTGGCACCGGTGGCCACATCTTCCCCGGCCTTGCCGTGGCACAGGCGCTTCGCACGCGCGGCTGGCGCGTGCATTGGCTGGGCGCGCCCGGCAGCATGGAGTCGCGCCTGGTGCCCGCACAGGGTTTTGCGCTCGAGACGATTGCTTTTGGCGGTGTGCGCGGCAAGGGCGTCCTCACGTTGGCGCTGCTGCCGCTGCGCCTGCTGCGCGCCTTCTGGCAGGCGCTGGCGGTGGTGCGCCGCGTGCGCCCCGACGTGGTGGTGGGCCTGGGTGGCTACATCAGCTTTCCGGGCGGCATGATGGCCGTTCTGGCCGGCAAGCCATTGGTGCTGCATGAGCAAAATTCGGTCGCCGGTATGGCCAACCGTGTGTTGGCGGTCGTTGCCGACAAGTTGTTCACGGCCTTCCCCAACGTGCTGCGCAAGGCCGAATGGGTGGGCAACCCGCTGCGCGCGGCGTTCATGCAACAGGCGGGCCCGGCCGAGCGTTTTGCCGGGCGCAGCGGTCCGCTGCGCCTGCTGGTGGTGGGCGGGAGCCTGGGCGCACAGGCACTCAACGACACCGTGCCGCAGGCGCTGGCCTTGCTTTCGCCGGCCGAGCGCCCACAGGTGCTGCACCAGAGCGGCGCCGCGCAGATCGAGCGCCTGCGCGCCAACTATGCCGCTGCTGGTGTGGAGGCCGAGCTCACGCCTTTCATTGACGACACGGCCAGCGCTTTCGCCGCCGCCGACCTCATCGTCTGCCGCGCCGGTGCCAGCACCGTGACCGAAATTGCGGCCGTCGGTGCCGCTGCGGTCTTCGTGCCCTTTCCTTCCGCGGTCGATGACCACCAGACCACGAATGCGCGCTTTCTCGTCGACGCGGGCGGCGGATGGCTGCTTCCCCAGCGCGAACTGACCCCGCAGCAGCTTGCTGATATGCTACGAAATATGGAGCGCAATGCGCTGATGAACAAAGCGCTAGAGGCCAAAAAGATGCAAAAATTGGATGCGACGAACGCGGTGGTAGCCGCCTGCGAGGAGCTGGCCGCATGAAGCACGCCATTCACCACATTCACTTCGTCGGCATTGGCGGCTCGGGCATGAGCGGTATCGCCGAGGTGCTGTTCAACCAGGGCTACACCGTCAGCGGCTCGGACCTGGCCGACAGCGCTGCGCTGCGCCGTCTGCAGGCCATGGGCATTGCCACCCACCTGGGCCATGCGGCCGCGCATGTGGACGGCGCCGACGCAGTCGTCACGTCCACGGCGGTGCACTCTGACAACCCGGAGGTGCTCGCAGCACGCGAGAAGAAGATCCCCGTGGTGCCGCGTGCCCTCATGCTCGCCGAACTGATGCGCATGAAGCAGGGCATCGCGATCGCCGGTGCGCACGGCAAGACGACCACCACCAGCCTCGTGGCCAGCGTGCTCGCCGAGGCCGGGCTCGACCCGACTTTCGTCATCGGCGGGCGCCTCAACAGCGCTGGAGCCAATGCCAAGCTGGGTAGCGGCGATTACATCGTCGTCGAGGCGGACGAATCCGACGCCTCGTTTCTGAACCTGCTGCCCGTGATGGCGGTCGTCACCAACATCGACGCCGACCACATGGAAACCTACGGCCACGACTTTGGCCGGCTGAAAAAGGCGTTTGTCGACTTTCTGCACCGCATGCCCTTCTACGGTGCGGCCGTGCTGTGCATCGACAACGCTGCGGTGCGTGACATCCTGCCCCAGGTGTCCTGCCCGGTCACCAGCTACGGCTTCTCGGAGAACGCCCAGGTGCGCGCGCTCAATGTGCGCGCCGAAGGTGCGCAAATGTGCTTTACCGTGCAGCGGCGCAATGGCGTCACCCTGCCCGACATGGAGGTGCGCCTGAACCTCGCGGGCGAGCACAACGTGCAGAACGCATTGGCGGCGATTGCGGTGGCGGTGGAACTGTCCATTGACGACGCGGCGGTGCTGCGCGCGCTGGAGAACTTCCGGGGGGTGGGCCGGCGCTTTCAGAGCTATGGCGACCTGCCGGCGGCAGGTGGCGGCGCCTTCACGCTCATCGACGACTACGGCCACCACCCGGTCGAGATGGCCGCCACGCTGGCTGCTGCACGCGGGGCTTTTCCCGGGCGGCGCCTGGTGCTCGCCTTCCAGCCGCACCGCTACACACGCACACGCGACTGCTTTGAGGACTTTGTTCAGATCATCGGCAAGGCCGACGCCGTGCTGCTGACGGAGGTGTACGCCGCCGGCGAACCGCCGATCGTGGCGGCGGACGGCCGTTCGCTGGCGCGCGCGCTGCGCGTTGCCGGGCAGGTTGAACCCGTCTTTGTCGACGACGTGGCGGCGCTGCCACGCGCCATTGCCGAACTTGCCAGAGCAGGCGACGTGGTCTTGTGCATGGGCGCGGGATCGATTGGCAATGTGTCCGCGCGCACGGTAGAATTGCTACAAAAACATGAGCTGTCATCGTAGATAAGACAAGCGCTATGAGCCATAAAGATGTAAATATTGACGTGCAAAACCTGGGCAAGGTGGCCGTGCTCATGGGCGGCACGTCGGCCGAGCGCGAGGTGTCCCTCATGTCGGGACACGGCGTGCTCGCCGCACTCCGGTCGCGCGGTGTCGATGCCCACGCCTTCGACCCAGCGGAGCGTGACATGGGGGAGCTTCGGCGTGAAGGTTTTGCGCGCTGCTTCATTACCTTGCATGGCCGCCATGGCGAAGACGGCACGGTGCAGGGAGCGCTGGAACTGCTGGGCATTCCCTACACCGGCCCGGGGGTTCTGGCCTCTGCCATTGCCATGGACAAGGTCATGACCAAGCGCATGTGGATTGCCGAAGGCTTGCCGACGCCGCGCTATGTGTGCCTGACGCCCGAGCAGCAGACACCCGAGCGCCTACGTGGCGTGCCCGATACGCTGGGCCTGCCCCTGATCGTCAAGCCGCCGCACGAGGGTTCGTCGATCGGCGTCAGCAAGGTCAATGGCTATTCCGACATGCAGGCAGCGGTGGCGTTGTCCGCCCGGTACGAGCCCGAAGTGCTGTGTGAAGAATTCATCGAGGGCGAAGAGGTGACTTGCCCCGTATTGGGCACGGGCGCAGAGGCGCGTGCGCTCCCCGTGATCCGGATCGAAGCCCCGAATGGCGCCTACGACTACCAGAACAAGTATTTCACCGACGAGGTCAAGTACCACTGCCCCAGTGGCCTGCCAGAGGCTGAGGAGCGCGAGATCCAGCGCCTGGTGCTGGCCAGCTACCGGGCGCTTGGCTGTCGCGGCTGGGGCCGCGCCGACCTGATGATTCGCGCCAGCGACCGCAAGCCCTTTTTGCTGGAGATCAATACCTCACCCGGCATGACAGGCCACTCGCTGGTGCCCATGTCGGCGCGCGCCGCAGGCTTGTCGTACGAAGACCTGTGCCTGCTGCTGCTGGCGGGCGCCGCCCTCGACTCGCCTGCAGGCACGCTGACTGGAGGCGCGCAGTGACCACCCTGGCCGCGCCGCTCGACGTCCGGTTGATGAACCTGACGGCCACGCTGCTGTTCACCGGTTGCGCATTGTTTGCGCTGGCGGGTGGCGCGTGGTGGACGCTGCGCCATCCTGCTTTTGCCATCGCGCGCATCGTCGTGCAGGGCGATCTTGCGCACAACAACGCGGTGACGCTGCGGGCCAACGTGGCGCCGCAAATTTCCGGCAATTTCTTCACCATGAATTTGCAGAACGTGCGCCGCGCTTTCGAGCAAGTGCCTTGGGTGCGCAGCGCGCAGGTGCAGCGTGAATTTCCTCGCACCTTGCGCGTGCGCCTGACGGAGCACCATGCCGCGGCCCACTGGGGGCCGGAATCGGGCACCGCCATGGTCAATACCGAGGGCGAGGTATTCGAGTCCAACGGCGTGGACGACGAACTTGAAGACTTGCAGCGCCTGGACGGGCCGCAAGGCAGCTCGGCGCAGGTGCTCGCCATGGCACAGGCGCTGGAGCCCATTTTCGAGCCCCTGGGGCTCGATATCACGGCCCTTACGCTCTCGGTACGCGGGGGCTGGCGCGTGACCTTGGGCGAGGACGCCACGGTCGAGCTCGGTGGTGGCACGCCCCCCGAAGTCATCGCCCGTACCCAGCGCTTTGCACAAACGCTCACGCGCGTGGCAACCCAGTTCGGGCGCCGCGCGGATGCGCTGGAATCCGCAGACTTGCGCCATATCGGTGGTTACGCAGTGCGCTTGCGCGGCGTCACCACCGTCACTGCCCAAACCAACGCCCACGCGGCACGCTAGACAACAAGAGGCATCAGACCTATGGCAAGAGAATACAAAGACGTGGTGGTGGGACTGGACATTGGGACCGCCAAGATCATGGCGGTGGTGGCCGAGGTGCTGCCCGGTGGCACGCTCAGGCTCGCCGGGCTGGGCGTGGCGCCAAGCAACGGGCTCAAGCGCGGCGTGGTGGTCAACATTGACGCCACGGTGCAAAGCATCCAGCAGGCTTTGCGAGAGGCCGAGCTGATGGCCGACTGCAAAATTCAGCGCGTCTATACCGGCATTACCGGCAGCCACATTCGCGGGCTCAATTCCAGCGGCATGGTGGCGGTGAAAGACAAGGAAGTGACGCCCGCCGATGTCGCCCGTGTCATCGAAACCGCCAAAGCCATCAATATCTCCAGCGACCAGCGCCTTCTGCTGGTCGAGCCGCAGGAATTCGTCATCGACGGGCAGGACGTGAAAGAGCCCATCGGCATGAGCGGCATCCGCCTGGAGGCCAAGATTCATATCGTGACCGGCGCCCAGAGCGCGGCCGAGAACATCATCAAGTGCGTGCGCCGCTGCGGGCTGGAAGTCGAGCAGCTGCTGCTCAACCCGCTGGCGTCGAGCCAGGCGGTGCTGACCGACGACGAGCGCGAGCTGGGCGTGGCGGTGGTGGACATCGGCGCCGGCACCACGGACATCGCCATTTTCACCGGTGGTGCCATCCGGCATACGGCGGTCATTCCGATTGCCGGTGATCTGATTACCAGCGACATCGCCATGGCGCTGCGCACGCCCACCAAGGATGCGGAAGAAATCAAGGTGGAAAGCGGTTACGCCAAGCAGTTGCTGGCCGACCCCGAGGCGCAGGTCGAGGTGCCGGGCCTGGGCGACCGTGGCCCGCGCATGATCAGCCGCCAGGCGCTGGCCGGTGTCATCGAGCCGCGCGTGGAAGAAATTTTCACCCTGGTGCAGCAGGTGGTGCGCGAGTCGGGCTACGAAGAAGTGCTCTCGTCGGGCATCGTGCTGACCGGCGGCAGCGTGGTCATGCCCGGCATGGTCGAGTTGGGCGAAGACATATTCTTGAAGCCTGTGCGCCGCGGCATTCCGAAATACTCCGGCGCGCTCTCCGACATGGTGGCCCAGCCGCGCGCCGCCACCGTGATGGGCTTGCTCGAAGAGGCGCGTCTGGCACGCATGCGTGGCTTCAAGGTGGCGCAAAAGACGGGATCGGTGCAGACCGCATTCGGCCGTTTCAAGGATTTCATCGTGGGGAACTTCTGACCATGTTGAACCCCAATCTGCGCTTGCGCCCCCATCCCCCGCCCCGAAGGCGCAGAAGCTGCGCTGCCGGCCGGCATCGCGGGCGATGGCGCCCACCTCACATTCGTTTTTTTGTCTTGCCACCCATTCAAAACCCGTCAGCAGTACCAGGAGTCACAACATGCCCATCGAAATGATCGAAACCGAAGAATTCAACCAGGGCACCCAGATCAAGGTGATCGGGGTCGGCGGTGGCGGCAGCAACGCCGTCGAACACATGATCGCGCGCGCCGTCCAGGGCGTGGAATTCATCAGTGCCAACACCGACGCACAGGCCCTGATGCGCAGCTCGGCGCACCGCGCCATCCAGTTGGGCGAGAGCGGCCTGGGTGCGGGCAGCAAGCCCGAGAAGGCACGCGACGCCGCCGAAGCCGCGGTGGATGACATCCGCGATGCGATTTCGGGCGCCCACATGCTGTTCATCACGGCCGGCATGGGCGGGGGCACGGGAACGGGCGCCGCACCCGTGATCGCACGCATCGCCAAGGAGATGGGCATCCTCACCGTCGGCGTGGTGACCAAGCCTTTCGAATGGGAAGGTGGCCGGCGCATGAAGAACGCCGATGACGGCCTTGCAGAACTCGAAGCCAACGTCGATTCGCTGATCGTGGTGCTCAATGAAAAGCTGCTCGACGTGCTGGGTGACGACGTTCGGCAGGAAGAAGCCTTTGCCCATGCCAACGACGTGCTGAAGAATGCCGTGGGCGGTATCGCCGAGATCATCAACGAATACGGCCAGGTGAACGTCGACTTCGAAGACGTGCGCACCGTGATGGGCGAACCCGGCAAGGCCATGATGGGCACGGCCACGGCCAGCGGTCCGGACCGCGCGCGCATTGCGGCCGAACAGGCCATTGCCTGCCCGTTGCTCGAAGGCATAGACCTGTCGGGCGCCAAGGGTGTGCTGGTGCTGGTGACGGCCAGCAAGGGCAGCCTCAAGCTGGCGGAGTCGCGCCTGGCCATGAGCACCATCAATGCCTACGCTTCGACCGATGCCCATGTGATTTTCGGTGCCGCTTACGACGAGAGCCTGGGCGAAGACATCCGCGTCACGGTGGTCGCCACCGGCCTGGCACGCCAGAACGCGCGCCGCCAGCCGATTTCGGTGGTGCAAGGCCTGCGCACCGGGACCGACAACATTGCCTACCAGATGCCCGCCAATGCGATGGGGGGCGTCGGTCAGGCAGGGAGCGCCGATTACGGAAACATGGCCGTGCCGAGCGTCTGGCGGACCAACCGCAATTCCGCTGCGGCGCGCGTGGATGCGCTCTCGTCCGGCGGCATGGACGATCTGGAGATTCCGGCCTTTCTGCGCAAGCAGGCGGACTAAACGGGTCCCGATGGCGCAGTGCAGCAAAACTGCGCCATCGAACCTAAAATGCCCGCATGCTCCCGCAACGCACCATCAAGGCGCTTACACGTGCCGTTGGCGTCGGCCTGCACAGCGGCCAGCGCGTCGAACTGACGCTGCGGCCCGCTGCGCCCGACACCGGCATCGTGTTTCGCCGTATCGATCTGCCGCAACCGGTGGATATCCCCGTGTCCGCCGAATCGGTGACCGACACGCGGCTGGCCTCCACCATTGGCGTGGGTGCGGCCAAGGTGCACACGGTGGAGCATTTGATGTCGGCTTGCTCAGGGTTGGGCATCGACAACCTCTACATCGACATCACGGCAGAAGAGGTGCCTATCCTCGATGGCTCCTCGGCTTCCTTTGTGTTTCTGTTGCAAAGCGCCGGTATCGAGCTGCAAAAGGCGCCAAGACGCTTCATTCGGGTGAAGCAAGCCGTGGAAGTTCGCCAGGGCACAGGCGCGGCCGCCAAATGGGCGCGCCTGGTGCCTTACCACGGCTTCAAACTCAGCTTCGAGATTGATTTTGACCACCCGGCGGTCGATTCCACGGGGCAGCGGGTCGAATTCGACCTGGGTGCGGGCAACTACAGCCGCGACATCGCACGGGCCCGCACCTTTGGTTTCACGCGTGACGTGGAAATGATGCGCTCGAACGGCCTGGCGCTCGGTGGCGGGCTGGACAACGCCATCGTCATGGACGACTACAAGGTCCTCAATGCCGATGGCCTGCGCTACGACGACGAGTTTGTGAAACACAAAATCCTCGACGCCATGGGCGACCTGTACCTGGTCGGCAAACCCCTGCTTGCCGCCTACAGCGCGTTTCGCTCGGGCCATGCCATGAACAACCTGCTGCTGCGCGAGCTGCTGGCGCAGCGGGACGCCTGGGATGTCATCACCTTCGACGACGAACGCCAGGCGCCGCACGGATTCGCGCAGCCTGTGCGTGCCTGGTAATAGTGAAGCAACCCCTTGGGGCGCTACGCCCCTTCCCCCTTCTCTCGAGTCGCTGCGCGCCGCGGGAAGGGGGACGCCGCCAGCGCGGCGGGGCGGCCCTTGCGCGGCGGCCGCCGGGCAGCGTCGCGCCCGGTACAAGCGTGGGTGCTGCGCTGCAGACCGGATAACGCCAATGCTCATCGCCCGTACCTTGGTTTTTATCCTGCTGCTAACGGCAGCGGTCTTTTTTGCCTTCTACGCCGCAACCGGGCAGCTGCGGTACCGGCGCTTTGGTCTGGTGATCCTCAAATGGACCGTGATCGCTGGCCTGTTCTTCTTTGCGGTGCTCTTTATCGACCGCCTTGCCTGAGGCCGGCGCACACGGGCATGCGTAGGGCAGTACACTCGCCCCTGCTCCGGGGTGTGCTGATGCGCTGAGATGCCGGGGGTCTGACAACAGGCTCCCTGGCGAACCCGACGAACTTGATCCGGTTCATACCGGCGGAAGAAGAGCCGATCTCCCTGTCTGCGTGCCGTCCCCATAAGGCCTGCACGCCGTCCCCCTGGTGCACACCACCTCTGCGGGAGGCGCAGGTTCAGTCCGGAGCATCCATCTACCGGACCGTAGGAGACCTGCCATGAACGCCCCTGACCCCCTTGCCCGTGAATCTTTCGCCAGCCTGCTGGCACGTGCGCGCGAGCCCTTTCCCGCGTCGCGCAAACAGTACCTTGCTGGCGCCTTGCACCCAGAGCTGCGTGTGCCCGTGCGGGACATCGCGCTCACCAACGGCGAGCAGGTCAGCGTGTACGACACCTCGGGCCCGTACACCGACCCGCAGGCCGTGATCGACGTGCGCAAGGGGTTGGCCAGCGTTCGCGGCGGCTGGATCGAAGCACGCGGCGACACCGAGCGCTACCAGGGGCGTCCACCCGTGGCGCTGGACGACGGCAGCAAGAGCGAAGATGCCGTGCGCCTGGCCCAGCTGCGCATCGAGGCCGCAGGCCTGCAGCGCCAGCCGCTGCGCGCCAAGAGCGGCGCCAATGTGACGCAGATGCACTATGCCCGCAAAGGCATCGTGACGCCCGAAATGGAATACGTGGCGCTGCGTGAGAACGGCAAGCGCGAATGGATGGCGCAGTACCAGCAGGACGCCGCCCGCGAGCAGCGCCTGGCCGGCAATCCGCTCGGCGCAAGCATCCCCAAGATCATCACGCCCGAATTTGTGCGCGATGAAGTGGCGCGCGGTCGCGCCATCATCCCGGCCAACATCAACCACCCCGAGGTGGAGCCGATGGCGATTGGCCGGAATTTCCTGGTCAAGATCAACGCCAACATCGGCAACTCGGCCGTCACGTCGAGCATCGAGGAAGAAGTCGAAAAACTGGTCTGGGCCATCCGCTGGGGCGCCGACAACGTGATGGATCTCTCGACCGGCAAGAACATCCACACCACGCGCGACTGGATCGTGCGCAACTCGCCCGTGCCCATCGGCACCGTGCCGATCTACCAGGCGCTGGAAAAAGTGGGTGGCATCGCCGAAGACCTGACCTGGGAAATCTTCCGCGACACCCTGATCGAGCAGGCCGAGCAGGGCGTGGACTATTTCACCATCCACGCGGGCGTGCGGCTGGCCTACATCCACCTCACGGCCCAGCGCCGCACGGGCATCGTCTCGCGCGGCGGCTCCATCATGGCCAAGTGGTGCATGGCGCACCACCGCGAGAGCTTCCTCTACGAGCATTTCGAGGACATCTGTGACGTCATGAAATCGTACGACGTAGCCTTCAGCCTGGGCGATGGCCTGCGCCCCGGCTGCGCGTCCGACGCCAACGACGAAGCCCAGTTCGCCGAATTGCACACGCTGGGCGAACTCACCCAGATCGCCTGGAAGCACGACGTGCAGACCATGATCGAAGGCCCCGGCCACGTGCCCATGCACATGATCCAGGCCAACATGACCGAGCAGCTCAAGACCTGCCACGAGGCGCCGTTCTACACC